>JAABUK010000015.1_pt1 | contig 437752 bp, 136 predicted proteins | sample 5559141 | NCBI WGS metagenome assembly JAABUK01 (sample SAMN10711869, study PRJNA513367) | rock metagenome | isolation source: Antarctica rocks | place: Antarctica: Victoria Land, Pudding Butte nord | collected 2016-01-03 | reverse complement strand
TATTTATTTATTTATTTATTTATTTATTTATTTATTTATTTATTTATTTATTTATTTATTTATTTATTTATTTATTTATTTATTTATTTATTTATTTATTTATTTATTTATTTATTTATTCATTTATCTAATAAATACTAATATTAATTATAGAGTCTTAATCTCAAGATACTACTTTAAATACTTTTCTTAGTAGTCGAAGACTCGCTAAATATCCTTCTAATTTTTCGCTTTGTAAAGATTTTAATAAATCTACTTTTAAAACGAAAATTCTCTATTTTCTTATAGAGAATAATATCTCGTTTTAAGTAGTTACGAGTAAAGCTTTTAAAAATTTACTACTATATTATCGAAGGTACGTCTAATTATTCTATTAATAAATTGATATATAATAATAACTAATATATATAATAGCGATATCCCGGCTCTTTACTATGAGAGTATTCGAAACGAACTCGTTCAACTCTATAGAACGAACGTCGAAAAAATTAAAATTGAACTTCTATTATTATATAAGAAATATAATACTAGATATTCACTTACTTTCGACGATTGGACGGCTAGTAATCAAGACGAATATCTCGGAATAACTATTCATTATATTAATTCCGAGTAGGAATTAATAGCGAGAGCTATAGGAATAGAAGATTTAAAAGAAATTCACGACGCCGGATATATCTTATCGGTTATAAAAAACTGTCTTAAGGAATTCGACTTATACGATAAACTTTTAACGTAAATAATTAAATTCTTAATTATTTTACTATTTACTAATTAATTAATAGATTTACAAGCGATAAAGTTTCCGAAAATCTATTACTCTTTAAAATACTTCGAACCGAGTATAAAACCTTATATAATCGAGAGATATATACGATAGAGTGTATAGTTGATACGTTAAATAACGTCGTTTAAAATATACTAGGATTTTTAACCTATAAACCGAACGATAGACGAGTAATTCAAAATATAGCGAATAACGAGGAAGATAAAGAAGAAGATAAAGATATCTAATTTCTTTTTTACAGTTATTACTATTAGTATACTAATTAATTAATTTAGATATTTATCCGATTCGAAGAATTCGAAAAATCGCTACTATATTCAAATAACGAGCCGAGCCAGAACGAATACTTGAAAATCAAATAAAAATATATAATTAATCTTTTCCTCATACTATTCGAATAGGTAAATATATTTACTATTTATATTTTAATTAATTAATTCTATTATAGATTAAGATACGCGCTAGAGCTCTATTTACGAAATAATTCGACGATTCTTATATTTATATAAAGCTATTAATAGCTCTATTACTATATTCGAGAAAATAAAATATAAGAATCGACTACGTTTTACCGACGACGAGTTAAAATATATTAAAGACTATCTCGATATCTTTATAATATTCGTTAAAACTTCTACGAAATTACACGCCGAAATTTACCCGACTATTCAATATATATATCCTTATATATATCAAATTCGAATAAAACTAGGGGAAAAATTCAACGACGAGAGTCTAGTAAATTTTTTAATTCTTATATAATTATTAATATAGAGATATATATTAATAAATATTAGGAAATTAATCTTAGAAATTCTTATCGAGCCGGTATTACTAAAATCGATAAATAGTTTCCTAAATTTGATTATAGAACTTGGAAATCTACGTATAAAAATATCTTCTTCGGAACGATTCTCGATCCTCGATTTAAAACCTCAGTCTTTAATAATTAGGGATTAAGTTCTTAAGATATTAATATTATTACTACGGAATTTATTAAAGATTTTAGAGAGTAAGTATTTTTTTAATTAATTAATTAATTAATAATAATATTAATAGTAATAATTAGATATAAAGAACGCTTTAATATTCTATCTACGACTTCGACTACTAGTTCGACTACTAGACGAGACGAAAGTGATATTATTAATAGCGACGACGAGTTACTATTTAGCGATACTAGTACTACTAGTCGAAATAAAAAAGAATACGAAATTTATTTTCGAGAACCTCGAGCCTATAGAGCGGTAAAAGTTTATTCTATTAATAGATTAATAGTATTATACTAATTTATATATCTAGTAAAATTAATTAGAATATTAGAAATTTAATAGCGCTAAATTTCCTATTCTTTCTATACTAGCGAGATAATATCTCGTTATTCCAGCTACCTCGGCCCCCTCGGAGCGAATATTCCCTCAAGCCGGTAATATTATTACGAAAAATCGTAATAAATTATTTAAAGATATTTTGAAAATAATTATATCGCTTAAAAACTAGGGGGTAATTAAAGATATAAATAAGAAAATCGATAACGAAAGCGAAATCGAAGAGATTCAAGATTAGAATAAATAGAATTACTATATATATATATAGTATTATTTATAATATAGTAGTTTTTATATATTTACTAGGTATTACTATTTAATTTTTATTAAATAAAGTTTTAAAATATAATAATTACTTTATAATCTCGATAGAATAATTAGAAATTTCTAAATTATTATAATTATATAGTAGTAGTAATATATATATATATTTAAGTCTATTTAAAATTTAAAATTTAAAATTTATATAATTATTAAATATTCGCGTGTAAACGCGAAAAAAACGCGAAAAAACGCGAAAAATATATATATATCTATATATAACTAATATTTAGAATATATTCAAAATATAAATTTACTATATTTATATTCTAAATATAGACCCCTATATTTATATTCAATTTATATTCGAATATATATTCTAAATATATTCGAATATAAATTTCTTTTTAGTTACGCTACCGGCTCTATATATAATTCTTTTAATTTATTTATATTATATAAATAGATAGCTCTATTCAAGGCGATTCTAAAACCGTAGAAATTAATAAAAATTAAAGAGTATTCGTTAAGTTATTAAATTCAAGATATAATTAATAGGTTTATTATAAAGTAATAATATATTATATATATTTACGCCCCGTTAAAGGCGCTAGTATATTATATATATCTACGCCCCGCTACCTCTATTATATTATTATTTATCGATATAGAGTTCTAGTCTTAGTATCGCGGGGTTCTAACTTTTAATAATTTTATATTAAATTAATATTCCCCCGTATTATTAGAATTCTTAGAGATTAGTTTTATTATTAAATCTAGGATTTAAGAATTATTTACTAATAAACCCCGTAATTACTTTACGTTCTTTATACTATTATTAAACTACTAGCTTTATACTAGCGGCTTTAGATATTATAGTTTTAATCTTTTAAATCTTTTTAAAGAAAAAGCCTATTATTATTATAATATCGGGTTTAACCTCGGGACGTCTAGAAGAATTTAATAATAATAATATTAATTAACCCCCCTCCGACGACCCCCGCCGTAAAAATAATAGTAAATTCGGAGGTATTATTACCCTCCGAAGAGACTTTAAATATATAGTTTAAAATTATTAAAGAAGAAAATCGTCGCCTTAAATAATAGTAAAAGTTAAAGATATTATAAATTTAAAATTAAAAGTTATATAATCCTACTATTTTTATACCTACTAACGGAGCGTTAGTAGAATCTATTATTTATAGTAGAGGTCCTCTAATTATTACGCCTACTAGTAAAATAATAATAAACTTAACTATATATAATAGGGATATTCTTATTAGGGCGAAAATACTACGCCTTAATAAAATATATTCTTATAAAGGTACGAGCGAAGGTAAATATTTATATTAATTCCGTAATATAAATATTAAATTTTTAATTAGTCTTAAATATTTCACTACTAATTATTTAAAGATCGTATATTATATAGACTCGTTAGAGGGTAACCCTTTAACGTAGTAATATAAATACTACGATTTATATAATTTAACTAGTATTATATTTAACTTTTTTAAAAAGTTCCTTTTTAATTTAATAACGAATTTAATTAATCGTCGTCTCCTCGTTTATAAAAAGTAAAAGGAAACTAAGTAATAATTTAATTAAAAAATATTATTATTTAAGATTTATTTTAAGGAAATAAAGGCCTAGTTATTTTAATTCTTAGAGAAATATAGAGTAAATTTCTTCTTAACTAAATTTAAGCCTAAATTTAAAAATAAAATCCTTAATATTAATAATATATTTATTTAAAGGGAAGAAATTTTTACTCAAGTTATTATATAAAAAAAGAATCTAGAGTATATATAGTTAATAAGTAACTTTAATTCTAATTCGGGTTCCTAGTTAAAAAACCCTAATAAAGGAAAATTTATAATAAATCGAATTATTAAATCTAATACCGGCGATAGTATTAAGTAAATATATTTAAAAAAGAAAAGTAATAAACGTAAAACTAATACTATTAATTCTTCGTATAATAAGATTATTTATTATTACTATAAAATAGAAAGTTATATTAAATCTAAATATCTTAATATAAATAAACTAGTTATATACGTCGGCGCGGTATTAATAAAAATAATCAAATCTAATTTACGCCTCGAAAGAAGGGTAAGAAAAATAATTAATAAAGATATACCCTTCTATTCTTTCTAAAGGTTAGATTACTCTTTAAAATAAAATTAAATAACTTATTACCTTGATTAACTCTAAAGTATAAATTAATTTAAATTTTATAGTAATTCGTCGTTAAAAATAATTTAGAACTTTATAATACTACTTTAATATTAACTAAAGTAATTAACGGGTAAAGTATATATTATTATAGCGCGTATTAATTAAACTATTAAATAGTCGATAATTAAAATTAAAAACGTAAATATAGTACTTTATTCTATATTATAAACTTTAAAGATTTAAATATTATTCTAGGTATACCTAAATTACGTTAATTAAAAATATTAATTAATTTTAAGGCGGACTAATAGCGGTTTAAAATTAATTCTAGTAATTTATAAATTAAGGAACTAGCTAAGTTCATTAATAATTTTAAAAATAAATTAAATATATTCGCGGTCGTATATATTATAATAGTATAAGATAAATAAGAAGAACTTCTTAACCTAAAGATTCCTAGAGAATTTATAAGGTTTTATAATATTTTTTCTAATAAAAAGGCGAGTACCCTACCTACTTTTAAATAAAAAGATTACGCTATTAAGATAAAAATTAATAAAGAACTACTTTATAAATTTCTCTATAATTTATTTTAAACTAAATTATCGAAGTTACGATATTATTTAGAATCTTTATTTTATAGATATTAAATTTATTACTTTACCTCTTTAATTAAAATACCTATTCTTTTTATATTAAAAAAGAATAATAGGCTATATCTTTACGTTAATTACTAGAGTTTAAACGCGGTAATTATTAAAAATCGATATTTATTACTCTTAATTACCGAGCTATTAGACTATTTATATAGTTCTAAAATCTTTACGAAGTTAGACTTTAAGAATATTTATTATAGGATCTAAATTAAAAAAAGCGATAAATAGAAAATTATTTTCCGAACTCGCTATACTTATTTTAAATATTTAGTTATACCTTTTAGGCTCGCTAACGCACTAGCGATATTTTAAATTTATATTAACTATATATTTATAAATATAATAAATATAATGTACGTAATATATCTAGATAATATCCTAATTTATAGTACTAATCCGGCGGAGTATTAACGGTATATTAAATAAATATTTAAATAATTACGTTAATTCTAACTATTTATTAACTTTAAGAAATACTAATTTAATATTAAAACGGTCGAGTTTTTAGGTTTTATTATATTAATTAATAAGGTAATTATAGACCTAGAATATATTAGGATTATTAAGGAATAACCTTAATTAAAAACTTATCGGGAGGTATAAATCTTTTTAGACTTCGTTAACTTCTATAAACGATTTATCTATAATTATTTTAATATAACTATACTATTTACTAATCTATTTAAGAGTAGTAAAGTAGGTAAGAAAATAAATCTATTTAAACAAATAGACGGCGCTACGGAAGCGTTTTAGATTTTACTAGATATATTTATAAATATACTTTTTCTACACTATTACGATCTAATTAAGTAATTATATATAGAGATAAATACTTCTAACTTTAACCTTAACTCTATATTATCGTAGTAGGATAAAGATAATTATTAATACTTTATAATATTCTAGTCGCGGAAATTAAATCCCCTAGAATAAAATTATAAAACTTATAATTAAGAATTACTCGTTATTATAATAATAATAAAATAATAATAATACTACCTAGAAAGTAGTTTTTATTATATTAAAATTTAATTTTAATTATAATAACCTAAAGAGTTTTATAAAATAGAAGGAACTAAATTTTAAATAAGTTTATTAAATATTTAAATTAACTATCTATAACTTTAAAATCTTTTATCGGGCTAGAAAATTAAATTCTATTAATATACTATCGCGGCGCCCTAATTATAAGGGAGTATTATTATTAAATATTAAATTATTATTAATACTTTAGAATAAACTTACTCTTTAAACTAGTAGTTAATTATCGGAAGAAAATAAAAAAGTAAAGATAACTATAACCTCTACTTTTTAAATTATAAAATTAAAAGTAATAATTCTAAAGTAGGATATTATAATAGTATTTAAAATTATATATAATAATCCTAAAAGACCTATTAAAATATTAATTCGGGAATTATAAATCTATAATAATTAAGTAAACTCTTTTCGAACTAGAGCGAATATATTAAAGAACCGCTATTATATAAAGAATAAAATATAGGTTATAGACTCCGAGTAATTATTAAAATATAATAGTCGCTTTTATATATTAAGAGATAAAGCTCTAAAAGAAGAGTTTATAAAAAAGTATTATAATAATTATCTAATAGGCTACTTTAGCGCTACGAAATTATATAAATTATTTACCCGAATTTTTTTCTAAGAGGGTAGCCTAAAATAAATTACGGATTATACTAAAACTTACGATATATATTAGCGGACGAAGGCGCCGCGATATTATTTATATAACGAATTAAATTCGCTTCCTATTACTACTTAACTATAGAAGAAAATTTCTATAAATTTTATAACTAGTTTGCCGCCTAGTAAATATAGAGGTACTATTTATAATATTATTTTTATTATTATAAATCGATTTACTAAAATAGTTAAATATATATTTATAATTATTAAAATTAATACCGTTTAGCTAGCGGAAGTATTTTATTCTAAAATTATTTACTACTATAGTATATTTAATAGTATTATTAATTAGAGAGGCTTTATTTTTATAAATACTTTCTAGTCGGTTATATATTTTAATTCGAAAATTAAATAATATTTAAATACTATCTTTTACCCCTAAACGAATAAATAGATAAAGTATTAAAATTAAATATTAGAGTATTATTTATATATATTTATTAATAATAAGTAAATTAATTAAGCTAGATTACTACCTATAGTAGAATTCTTAATAAATAATAATTAGAGTACCGCCGTCGGAATAACGCTGTTTTTTTATATATATAGTTCTTATCCTAAAATCCGCTAGGAGGTCGAGGACGATTTTTAAAAAAAAAAGTACTAGTTATAAATAATAGAGTACGATAGTTATAAACTTTAAAAAATAAAGTTATAAAGTATTTTTAAAGCGCTACCGAATACTAAACTAAATAATATAATAAAGTATATAAACTATAAAGTTATAAGGTTAACGATTTAATTATATTAATAATAAAGAATTTAAAGTAAAAGCGCCTAAATAAGAGATTATCCTATAAATTTATAAGGCCCTTTAAGATTGTTAATAAAATAAAAGTATAAACTTACTATTTATTACTACCTTCTACGTATAAAATTCATAATATCTTTTATATATCGTTATTTAAATTATATTATCTTCGCGATTATATTAATACGGCGGAATCTTTTATATAAGCCCCCGAATTTATTAATAATAATAAACTATAAGAAATAGAAGAGGTAATTAATAAAGTTAAAAATAGGGAAAATATCTAATATAAAGTTAAATAGACTAGTTAGGGCGAAGAATATAATTAATAACTATTAAATAAAGAGTTTACTAGTACTAGTAAACTAATTAAAATCTTTAAATAGGCGGGTAATAAATATAAATATATAGATATAATTAAAGAGGTTATTGAACTATATAAAATAATAAGATAAAATAAACGGAGCCGATATTAAAATTAAATATTACTACTTTTATATTAATATTTATATAACGGATATTCTCCTCTATATTTATAACTTTATTATACGAGTTTAAGGTATAACTAAATTCGATTTATTATTAAACTATCTATATACGATAGCGATAAGATATTATAATTATAAAAATACTTTTACTTTAAATATAGTCTATATAGATATTTAGAATATATTATTAAATAATATATCTAGGTGAGCTTAACTAGCGCTAATTCAAGAAAAAAAAAATTCAATATTATTATTATATTATATAAAATATTTAGTTCCTATCGGAATCCCTAGAAAAAGATATAGTATCTCTAGTATAATTATTAAGATCCCGTTTATATTAACGGAAACTCTCGGCCTCTTTTTTAAAAACTTTATTCATTACTTTTAATTCCTTAATATATTAGTTCGCTACTATTAATTAATTCTATAGATTAGTAATTATAGTAGGAGTTTACTTACTAGTTATTACTATTTTACTATATTTCTTATACTATTAAATAATTTACTAATTTATTAAATTATATTTATAATTTTCTTTAAGAGTCCTATTACTAATATAGGTATATTAATATATAGACCTCTTTACCTTCTTTCGGAAAGGTTTAAGGATCTATTATTATTAATATATATTATTTTAAAACTTATAGTTATAGTTTACCTTTACGTAATAGTCGATTCCGTAGTGATTAATATAATAGAGTATATAAGGAGGGGACGTACCTCTAATATAATTATTATTAAATTAATAGAAGTAGACCTAGTAAAGGAGCTATAAAATATAATAAACTACTACTATAATTAATATTATATAGTCACGCTAATAGCGGACTAGTTATATTTATTAGTATATTTATAACTAGAATAATTAATATAAATAAATTAATACTATTAATAAATAGGAGTTATTTATAGAGTTAGAAAAAAGTTATATATAACGAGAGTATTATTTATATATTAGTTATAATACTAGAATACTATTATAGAGCTAGAGTAATAATATACGAGAAATACTAAAGAAATTACGAAAAAAGAAAATAAATAAGTGAATAAGTTTATTTTAATAATAAACCGTCGCGCTAAATACTTTATTATTATTATACGTCGATACGCGGCTCCGCTCCGCTACCTCGTTTTTATTAATAAATATAACCGCTACTATAATAGTTATACTATTACTAATCTCCGGGTATAATATTAGGGCTATATTATTTATATATAGTATTTTACTATTAGTATTTTTATAGTATAATAAGAGTATATAGTAAGGGTAACTACTATTATTCTACTATTAATATTATAGGTACTATAGGAATAATCTAATATACTATATTTACTATAAGTACTATAAGCGCTATAGGAACGATAATATATACTATTTCGCTCCGCTATTATTATATATAATAATACTATAGGGATAAAAGAAACATTATTTAATTAATTACTATTACTATATATTAACGCTATAGAGACTACTTTATAAAGATATTATTTACTTATTATTAATACTATTATATAGTAGAGGTAATATAGTAGTATTACTCTTCCGTTACTAATACTATATTATAGTACTATAGGAATAATTTCGTGTCGCTCCGCGACTAGTACTATTTATTAGCGCTATAGGACCGATAATATAAATTAGAAAAATCTTTTCCCTTATTTCTCTTAGGGGGTTTAAAGGTTTTTTAATAAACTTTAATAAATTAATTAAATACTATTCCGTAACTAGTATTATAGGTATTAAAGAATTAGGTATATAATCTTATATTTAAATTACCGTATAATAACGTTATTATATTAAATAACTCTTTTTCTTTATTTCTCTTAGCGGGTTTAAAGATTTTTTAATAAAGATTTTTTAACTAAAATATTTAAATACCTAGAGACTAGGGCCTAAAGAGAGAGGTAATTATAAAATAATAATATATTATATATATTTACGCCCCGTTAAAGATATTAATATATTATATATATTTATACTCTACTACCTCTATAATATTATTATTTATCGATACGGGGTTCTAGCTTTAATATCGCGGGGACGTAATTTTTAATAATTCTATATCGAGTTAATATTCCCCCGTATTATTAGAATTCTTAGAGATTAATTCTATTATTAAATCTAGGATTTAAAAACTACCTAGTAATAAACCCCGTAATTATTTTACGTCTTTTATACTATTACTAAGCCGCTAGCTCTACGCTAGCGGCCTTAGATATTATATTTACCTTATTTAATAATATTATAATTAAGATTCTCTTTAAATCTTAATAGACTTAATATATTTAATAAATTAAAAGATTATTTACTACTCGATATAATATATAAATTAATAAGCGAGTAAACGTTTAACTATTTAATTATTTAATTATTTAACGTAGGAGTAAACGAGTAAATAGATAAATAATACGATTTCCTTTTATTATATAAACTATATACTTTCTAGTAAATAGGAGTTTCGTATTTAACTTTCTTTAAAACTTTTAATTATAGATTCTAAATATAAATATTTATTAAATTATTAATTAAGTTTATTAAATTTATTTAATTATATCTAACTATTTATATAAAGTCTATTATTTATTAATTTTTAATATTTCTTTTTAAAAGAATTAAACTAAGTCCTATTAACGTTATATTATAATATTAAATAGAGAGTCTTAATATTTTAAATACTCTTAAAATAAATATTTTAAAATTATAAAAAACCTTAACCCTAAATATTTAAAACGGTATTAAAAAATATAATATTATAGAAGATAGGGACCGTATTAAAGTCTCTCGCCTAGATTAATATCATAGAGAGTATAAGAAGCTTAACGATTAACTTATTTAATTTTAATTATTCTTCGTATTTAATAAGAATACTATACTAGTTAATAGATAAACGATTTTTATTATTATTTATATAAGAGGTAACGCGTAGAAATAAATTAAATTATTTTTGAAATATTATATAAAAGAATTTAATAATATTAATAATTCGGATATAAAGCTTTGGATAGAGAACTTTTCTCGGTTTAAAATTAAAATTCGCTATATATTTAGACTTTCTAACGAGAGTAATATAATAATTCGTATTATTTAATATTTAATACAGCGACGATCTACGTCCGATTACTCGGTATAATTTTAATACTATATAATATTAACGGATTAAAACGATACTATTTTTATAATAATATATTGACGAGGATTAAAAGATAATATTAAGGATAAGTTTATATAAATAAAAATTAATATCTAAAACCTCGATATATTTATAGAATAAATAATTACGATCGACGATAAACTATATAAACGTATAATAAAGAAGCGCTATAATAGAGGAATTAACGGATAAGGACGTTTACGAGTTTAAAATAATAAATATAATTTAGTTAATTATTATCGTCGTAAAAAACCTAACCCGTATAATTATATATTAATAGAACTCGATTTTATTAAAAAGGGACCCGTAAAAGAATCTTAGAACAAAATTAAATAATAATATAAAGAGAAGAAAATAATGAATTATTATAATTATAATAAATCGGGCTATATCGCTAGGAACTATTATTCGAAAAATATAATAAATCGATAATAGTTAAATATATTTAAAAAGGAAATATAAAATAATATTCGATTTAATAATTTATTAAAGAAGTAGGAGAATATCGAAAGAAAAATCGCCTAAAGAATTCCAGAACTCGAAGAATTAAATAATAATAACGACAAAACTCTAAAAGAAGATTTAGAGGAAGGATAGAAATAAAAATAAAATATAATAAATTTTAAAGAATAACTTTAGGTAATAAACTACCTCGATAATTTTAGAATTTAATTTATTATATTAAAAAAGAAACCCGAAGAAAAAAAAAAAAAAAAACTCTTTAGAATATATTAAATATATAACGAGTATTACCTACGATATAGGGAGATATATTAATTAGTATATTTAAACGAATATTATAAATATTATTACGATAGTTTAGGAGAGTGAAAGTATATCGCGAAATTAAAATATAATTATAGTTAATAGAATAACTATATTAAAGATAATTATTTATAGTATTTAATTAAAAAAAGAGAAAACTAAATCTTCCCGGGCTATAATAAAAATTAGTAGTTTCAATTATAAAATTAAATAAGTTATAATAAAGAGTTAAAGAATTATAATTAAAATAAATAATATTATTATTTAACCGAAGGATATAAAAGATACTTCGAGTCTAAAGAGTACTACGGATTTTTATCTTCGTCGGGAAAAGACTAGTCTCTTATATTAAAAAGAAATATAAAGAGATTAATATATTAACTTTAAAATAATATCTATATTTAGTTTAATACGATATATATATATAAATACTAGTAAAAATCAACGGATATAAGGTCGTTATAATAATAGATTCGGGAATAATTAATAATTTTATATCTCGAATAATAACTTAGGTAATTAACCTATTAATTTAAGAAAAAAAAAATATAAATTTTAATTAACCGACGAGTTAAAACTATTAATAAAATAAATAAATAAGGAAATATTCCTATTATTAATTATTATTTAATACTACTATAAGGAAATTACCTTCGATATAATAGGAATAATTATTTATTATATTATTCTAGGGATACTTTAGTTAAAGAAATATAATTTATTAATTAATTAAAAGAAAGAAATATTTTTATTTTTATATATTAAAAACGTTATTAATATAATACCTATATATTTATAAAGAATAATTATAGATAAGAAGTCGAATCGTAGCCCGGTCGAAGTTTATAATATTTTATCTTCGAATAAAAATAATCTTATACGAGGATCCGACTCGATATATATTAACTAAAGAGATTAATAAGGCGAATAAACTAAAATTTCTAAAAATAAAAACGAGCCTCCTAGTATCTCTAAAGAGTATTAATAATCAAAGTACCTCTTTTAAAAAGATATAACTATAAAAGTATTATTTAAATATTAATTATAGGATTATAAAATCGAACTCGAATTAAATAAATAACCGATATTTAGACCTATTTATACTTTATTAGAAAAAGAACTCGGAGTATTTCGCGGGTATATTAACGAGAATTTTAAAAAAGAATTTATTCGAGAATCTAAATTACTAGTAGGTTATCTAATCCTTTTTATAATAAAAAAGGATAAAGGTTTACGACTATATATAAACTACCGAAAATTAAACGATATTATAGTAAAGAATTAATATCCTCTACCGAATATTAACGAGTTATAGGATCCGTTTATAATAATAAAAATCTTTATATAATTAAATCTTCGAGGTATATATAATCTAATTCGGATAAAAAAAGGTGAGGAATAGAAAACTATTTTTAAAACTAAATATAACTATTACGAATATTTAATAATACTCTTTAGATTTACTAATATACTAGTAATCTACTAGGTACTGATTAATAATATTATATAAATATACCTAGATATAACGATAATTATATATTTTAATAATATCTTGATCTACTCTACTAATAAGGAAGAATATATTTAATATATATAAAACGTCCTAATTTATTAATTACTAATTAAAGTTCTCTTTAAATTAAAGAAATATAAATTTTATAAAAAATTAATCGAATTCTTTAAGTTTATAATTAATATTAAAGGTATTAATATAAATCCTAAAAAGATTAAAAGTATTAAAAAATAACTTATATTATATAATATTAAAATAGTATAAAGTTTCTTAAGATTTATAAACTTTAATAAAAAGTTTATTAAAGATTACTCTAAAAAGACCTTATTATTAATAAATATTATAAAGAAAGATATTACTTTCTAATAAAAAAAGGAATAATAATGATTTTTTAAAATATCTAAAGAGGTTTATAAAAAGCCGCCGATATTATATCCCTTTCAAAATAATAAACTAGCTCGAATCGAAATCGATATTTTAAATCTTATAATAAAAGTTTATATACTCTAATAAAGAGATAATAAATAATACCCTATTATATATTATTTACGAAAGATATTATTAGCGGAATAGAATTATAATATTTATAATAAAGAATTACTAGTAGTAGTATTAATATTAGAATAATAAAGAATTTACGTAGAAAACTATTTAAACTTTACTATCTTTATAAATTATAAAAATCTTCTTAACTTTACTACTACGAAATAATTAAATCGGAGATAGGTTAAATAATTAAAATTATTAAAATAATATAAATTTAAGATTTTCTATACTCTAAGAAAAAATAATAGTCGCGCCGATATATTTAATAAGCGAGAGGACTATATAGAAAATAAAAACGTAATAATATAATTAATTTTTATTTAATAGTAAAACGGATCGTTAGTCCTAATATAATAACTAGTAGTAATATTATATATCTTTAATCCCGGAATTATTAATAGTATCCGGAAGGAATATAAAAGTGATATTTTAATTAAAATACTAAAAAGTTAATAATTATAAACTAAATCATTAAAATATAATAAAAAAACTTATTTTCTTAAAGGATATTTTAAGGAAATCATTTATAATTATTATAATAACCTAGTTTAAAGATACCCTAGAGTTATTAAAATTATAAAATTTAAAATTATAAAGAGTTCGACGCGCCGGGATTACGATCGCACGTCGAAAAATATATTAAAGAATATATCGAATACTAGTAGAATAAATCTACGAGGTATATTAAATACGGTTAAATCTAATTTACTCTAGTACTAGAGATACTATAAAATAACGTTATTATAGACTTCGTTATTAAACTACCGAAATTAAAAGACCTTATTATAGTAGAGGCCTTTAATTCTATAATAGTAATTTATAATAAACTTAGTAAATATACTATAATAATATTAATTCAAGAGATTTATAAAGTCGAATAAATTACTTTTATACTACTCGATCGATTAATTAAGGATTATAATATTCCTAGGTCGATTACTTTAAATAAAGATATATAATTTACTTCTAACTATTAAAAAATACTAATTAATACTATTAGAACTAAATTACGAATATTAACTATATATTATTTATAGATTAATAGATAGACGGAACGAATAAATTAAATAATAGAGACGTATTTGTAATATTACGTTAATAAGAAATAAAACGATTAGGTAAGACTTTTACCTAAAATTTAATTAATATTTGATAATATATAGTCTAATACTATAAAGCTTATACTATTCTTCGTAAACTATAGTAAATATATGAATATATTCTTATAACTAAGATAAGGACTAAATATATAAAGAGTATTAATTTATATAGTTAATATAAAGTTATTATATAAAGAGATATAAACCCAAATCAAATTAATAAATATTCGAACGAAGATAAAAGTCGACAAGTATCGAAAAAAATATCCTTAATTAAAGAAGAGGGATAAAATATACTTCTTAATAAAAAAATATAAAAAGTAAAAAACCGAGTAAAAAGCTAGATTATATTAAAATCGGATTATTTTCGATTAAGAAGAGTAAAGAATTAATTAATTATAGACTAAATCTTCTAGCCGACGCTAAAATATATTTAATATTTTATATCTTTTTATTAGAATTCATAGACTCCTTAATATATTTATAAATTCTTTTTTTTTTCTAGATTAAAGAAGAAACGGAGTTTAAAATAAAAAAGATTCTAAATTATAAAAATTAAAACTACCTCGTTAAATAAAAAGAATATAACGAATTAAAGAATATTTAGGAGTCGTTAACGAATTTAATTAATTATCGGGAGTTTCTAAAAAAGTTTCGGGGATTATAATATAAGAAAATTAATTATAAACCCCTAGCGAGAAGGATCTCGAAGATATAAAAATATCGAGGTAAAAAACTTCGGCCGCCGTATATTTTATTTTACTAAAGTTTTTAAATTCTTTTAAATACTTTAAATTCTTTATATCCGTAAGGTCTTTATTAAATATCTTTTATTTATACTCTTTTAGGAATTTCTTTTATTAGCGAAGTCTCTTTAATTTTATATTCTTTTAACGAATAATATTATTCGCCGCGGAAGCGGCTTTATTAATTAATTTTTATATAGTTTTAATTTCTTTTACCTTATACTTTAAATACTTTAAAGTTTTATTAATACCCGAGAAATTAATAATAAACTCTAAAGATTTATATTTCTTTCTAGTCTTAATATACTCCCTATATTTCTTCGATAAAGAGAATAATCGATATTTAGTTTAATATATCGCGTAATATATATAAATTATTATAATTATAAAGTCTTTAAAGATAACTCTTTCCTATAAATTATTATATTACTTTATTTAACGAGAAGATATAAAATTATCTTTAAGAATAAAGAAAATTAAAAGTTAAAAGTAGTATTATAATTAAAATTCTCTTTAAACTTTAATAGACTTAATATATTTAATAAACTAAATAATTATTTACTACTCGACGTAGTATATATATTAATAAACGAGTAAATATTTAACTATTTAATTATTTAATTATTTAACGTAGGAGTAAACGAGTAAATAAATAAATAATACGATTTCTTTCTACTATATAAACTATATACTTTCTAGTAGTAATAAGGGGTTAATATAATAATATATAGTATATAAAATATTAATTATTCTATAGAGGATTTGGCCTTAATATACTAGAATCTAGTATTACTTTAGGTTTAATAGGGCTAGTAGTAGAGTTTAACCCAATATTTTAATAAATATTAATAGTAATATTTATAGTAAATTCTACACCGTAATAAAACGCCCCTTTTAAAAAAAGATATTAACGCCCTCGTTAATATACTAATATAGGGTATTATAAATAATAACGTAAATAGTATCTATATATAGAAATAATAGTATAAATATATATATATAGTTTATCCCTAGTTTTTAAATAGTTAGTACGGGTAATATCGTAGAGTCTTAAAACTTAACGTAGAGTCGTATAGATTTAACTTAGTAAAAGTATTATAGGGATATTAATTCTACGATAACGAGATAAAACGACCGGGAGGTATAGAGATAATATAAATAACTAATAGTAGTAATTATAGTATAGGTAAATTAAAGTTTTATATATTTAATATTATAAAAATATTAATATTAAAGGACTAGGGCCTTAAGTATATACTAGTAAAATAAAATTTTAATATTATTCGAATAACTAGGAAAGTTATTTAGCGGTATTTTTAGAATTAAAACTATTTTAGCGCGGAGCTAGTCCCGATTCGACTAAATAATTATATAACCCTATATTATCCGAAGCTCTTTCTTATATAAATATACTATTTAAATAAGAAGTAGCGATAACGAGGGGTATATACTTAAGTCTATATAAAGAAATATATAAATAATATATCGCTAGCTTTATATATAACTAGGCGAATAATTTAAAACTATTAAAAAGAAGTTTTACTAGTATACTCTTTTAATATTATTATAGTACTCGAGCTCTCGGTGGATTTAATATAACGGTTATTTCTTAATAAAAGTAGGTATAAAAGGATTTAATATAATAATTACTTCCTAATAAAGGTAGTCGATTAATAGTAAAGTATTAAATAGTCGATTTTTTTATATATAAAAAAGAGGTCTTAGTATAAATCTATAGTCTTAACGTAGTTTTGGAATAACTAGCGATTTCTAAAAGTAGTCGTTTACTAGTATATTTGAAATTGAGACTCTTTTAGCGCGAAGTTAAACTAGATTTAACCTAATAAACTAATTAAGAATTATATTATTACTACTACTATTAAGTGAGTTTATTAAAGTTAGTTATATAATTTAATATAATCTCTTATTTTTATTTTAAAATAGTTACTCCTATTAATAAAGTTATTACTAAAGTATAGAGTTTTTAAAAAAGTTAGAACTAGAGTTATTAAAGAAACTACTAAGGAAGCCGGGGCTATTGAGATTGAAAATGAAAATAAAGTGGTTTTTAAAGTAGCGTAGAGCCGCGGGCTATAATTTACTCCTAAGTTAATATCTTAATATCTATTTCATTTAGAAATTAATTTAATATTATTATTATTTCCGGCTTAGGATATAAGGTATACTTCTATTATTATAATATAAATATATTAAATATAACTAAAGTTGGCTATATAATTTAATATAGTCTCTACTCTTATTTTTATTTATATTAAGGTAGTTACTTTTACTACTATAAATATAACGACTTTTATAGAGTAAATAGAGCTAAGTACTAAACTAATATAATTTTACTATTAAATCGTCGGAATAAATCGTTTATAATAAAGTAACTAGTTTTACTATTAATTAATTAACGAAATAATAACTATTATATTTTTAATTAATAAATTATTAACTAGCGAGTTACCTTCTATTAAATAATCTTTAGTAGTATATATTTCCTATAGAGATCTTCTATAATAAAGTACGCTTTCTAAATAAACTTATAAATAGGCGGAGACGGCGAAATTATATAATATATAAGAAATAACGTAGCTAGCGGAGCTAGCGGAGTAATTTATTATTTTAATATTACTCTAAACGTTATTTTTTTATTTAAATATAGAGGAGCTAGTTAAGTTAGTACTTTTATTCTACTAGATATATATTCGGTATATAAATACTCGTATAGTTAATTCTTAGAAGGGAAGATCTGTAGGTATAATATATATATAAACTTATTATATTATTATCCTAAAAGTAATATATAAAGTATATTACCGATAAGAAAGTTATATTATAGAACTTGTAAAAGTAATACTTTTAACTAAATAGTAATTTAATAATATTAGTTTTAAATTAGGGTTTAGTATTTTTAATCTTTACTACTATTATTATTATAATTACTAAGGAAGTTAATAATACTAGAGGAGCTAGCGAGAGAGTTATTAAAAGAGTTATTAAGGAAGTAACTAAGAGAGCTAGTTTATTTACTAGAAGTTACTTCTCGGTAGTTAATTAATACCCTCGTTCGTAGCCTTATTATCGAACGCTCTTTAATTAAATAATTAATATAGTTAATATTAAAGAGGCTAGCGCTAAAGAAGCTAGCGCTACTAGCGGAGCCAACGATACTATAGATACTAGCGCTACTATAGAGGGTACGCTTCTAGTACTACTATTAATAATTTATAATTAAATAGGTAACGACTAAATTTAACGAGACTACGTTTATATTTAAAGTATATTTAGGGTACTCTAATAAATAAGATTCTAGAATTAATAAAAAGTAACTAAAATAGCTAGCGCTAAAAGAGTTAGCGCTAAAAGAGTTAGCGCTACTAAATAAACTAGAACTAGTTCGTACTTTTATTATTAAAAACTCTTTTACCGAGCCGTTAAAATAACTAGTACTACGATAACTAGCGTTAAAAGAGTTATTAAGGGAGTTATTAAATAAACTAGAACTAGTACGTAGTTTTATTAATCTAGTTATTTATTAAAGGTATTTTTACTCTTTTATTCCTTCGTCCCGAATCGCTTAATAAGATACTCTATCTATTTAATATTATTGAACCGACGTATTAACTCTTTTATATTACGGTTTAACTCGTTAATATACTATTAAAATATTACTCCCTTAAAATATAAAAGTAGAAACTATCGTACTTCTTCTTCGTTATATTATTAAATTATAGTATTAACGCGATCTTTAAAATCGAAGATATTTTTATATATAGTATACCTTCTTAAGGTATATAGGTCGTTCTTATTATTATTATTGAAGTCGAAGAATTTAATCTCTTTAATTTTAAAGTAACTTTAAGGGTTAGTTTCTATATAAAAGACTTTTAGAATTATTAAATCTTAAGAGTCTAATAGGCTCTTCCTCTACTATTAAAGAGTATTCTTAATTAAGGATAGTTCTATATATTTTATAACTTCTTTAAGAGTTAGGGTCCTGAGGGTATACTAGTTAATAACCGCTTTAATAAATAGTATCTTAATATAGTAAATAAGTAATTCGGGAGAGTAACTAGTAATATATCTAGAGTCTATAACTACGGTTATTTGATTAATTTATTAAATATTCAAAGTAATTAAACTACCCGGAAGAAAAGAAAAAATAATAATACTTTTATTATTAGTATTGAATCCTTGGGGCCGTAGTTGAGTATTAAAATTATATAATATTTAAGTTACTAAGGCTACCTGGAAGAAAAGAAAAAATAATAATACTTTTATTATTAATACTAAATACTTAAATTACTAAGTATTAAACTATTATTAAAATTTATTTAAAATTATAATAAATTAAATTTAATTATTAAAGACTTAGTAAAATAATTAAAGTTAAAGGCTTAGTAAAGTTTCTTTTAAAACTAACTCTATCAAAATTTATCGAATAACGAGGTCTTTATAGTTAAAACTATTTTAGCGTCGCGCTAGATATAGATATAAAGTAAACTATTTCCAAAATAAAATTTACTATCGATACGGAGTAAATTATTTTCTAAATAAAATTTACTCTCGCTACGGAGTAAATAGAATAATATTCGGGGGCGATATATTAGAGAAACTCTAAATAATATAAATACCCCAAATAACGAGGGTATTAAATAGGTTATTTTAATAATTTAATAAAGAGTTTGGAAACTAGTTTATAGTATAGTATAGAAACGCTATATATAAGGTTTATTATTACCGCGGAGTAAACTATTTTAAATAAATTTTAGAGGCGATATATTAGAGTTTCCCTAATTTATATAAATATTAAATAAATATTTTAACAATTTAATAAAGAGTTTAGAAACTAGTTATTCTATATAATAAAATATAAAAGTCTCTAGATATAGGGTAAGAGGATTAATAAAAGAAATAGTATAGAAATATCTTTTAAAAAATCGCCGAGGATAAGGTTCTTTAAATAGAGGTACTATAAATAACTAGTTTAAATAAACATTTTAAATAGACGTTTTAAATAAAACGTAGTTTGAATAGAATATAGTTTAAATAAAACGTAGTTTAAATAGAACGTAGTTTAAATAGAACGTGGTTCGAATAGTCGTTTTAAATAAATATATTATATAGTTATTCTAAATAGACCTGGTTTAAATAAGAAATAATTCGAATAATCGTAGTTTAAATAGACGTGGTTCGAATAGGTTTTCGAATAAATATCTAGAAGGATATTTTAAATAGACGTTTAAGAGATAAGTAGGTAGGAATAATAAAAAATAATTTTAAAAAGAGGGCCTATTTGAGGGGACGTAGTTTTCGAAGTAAGAGTACTATATATAACTAGTTCGAATAATCGTATTTTAAATAAATAGTCGGTATATATAGTATTTATATTACTAGGCTATATAGTTAGTTAAATATATATAGCGATATATTCTAAATCGTGGATCTAGTCGTTATTACTATTTAATAAAGAGTTAATATAATAGTATATAATATAAAAGATATTAATTATTTTATAGAGGATTTGGCCTTAATAAACTAGAATCTAGTATTACTCTAGATTTAATAGAGTTAATAATAAAACTTAACCCAATATCTTAATAAATATTAATAATAATATTTATAATAAATTTTACCCCGTGATAAATAGATAAAAGTTTCGTATTTAACTTTCTTTAAAACTTTTAATTATAGGTTCTAAATATAGATATTTACTAAATTATTAATTAAGTTTATTAAATTTATCTAGTTATATTTAATTATTTATATAAAGTCTATTATCTATTAATTCTTAATACTCCTCTTTAAGAGAATTAACCTAGGTCCTATCGACGTTATATTACGGTATTAAACGGAGAGCCTTAATAAGTAGTTATTAAACCAAAATTTCAATCTCTGATATTTTCTATTATAGTGATTTGACTAAGTTGATTCCTACGGCGTTTTAATTGCCTCGAATAGAGCTATCTACTCATGTAATGTAAGTAAATCAGAAGAGTTGTATATAGAGCCGGTACCGGTAGAGGGGCTGTGGTAGGGGGGAAAAAATGAAAAAAAAAGCCAAGGATTCTACAGCTTTCTGCACACGCTAAAACCCTTGTGTGGCGGTTAGTTAACAGTGCACCGCCACATCATGGACACGGAAAGAAATAACTTTCCTGCTCATCTCCACATCATGTCCTGACGGCTCATTTTTGCCGAATGCCTTGTATATATTTCCTTATCTCTATATCTGTTGTACATATGTCCAATTGTCTTTCAAAGGTTCCTTAATCCCTCAGAGAGGCGCTCCTATGTATCTGCGCGTCGACTCCTTCGACGTCACTAGTAATCATGGATCGCGTAGCACAGGACCGCCGCCTAGGTCCTGGCGACGCTGTATCGAACAATCCGTCAGTTCTCTCAGCTTGAAATATTCTGTGGCTGACAATTGTGTGAGTAGGGTTGGTCAGATCTGGGATCCTACTATCGGAACATTTAGAGCGCAAAGGCTGCCCATTGCCTTGTCCAAGAGCTCTGTCGCCGAGAATGCCAACGCAATAATGACTGGCAATGGCAATATGACTGGAAGTCTATCGCCCAGATCTTCTGTCTCGTCCTACGCGAGTATGGCGTCGAGCATCGGATCCTCACGTACAACCTACACCTACTCCTCAGCCTCGTCAACCCCTCCGTCGCTGGTGTCTCGTTCGTCGAATTACTCTAGTCAGTTGAAGGCACGTTCAAGAGCGCCTCCGCGACCAGTCTTTCACAACCTACCGCCTGAGATATACGACTGTATATTACGCCAGCTGAGAGTGTTTCACGAGGATGAGAAATCGCAAAGCTGCCAGACATGCTATCAGAGAGACCTCTGTTCACTTTCTGCGACCAGTCGAAGTTGGGACAAAGCTGTGGTGAAGAGACTGTAAGGAAAAAAAGTCTGCTGCGCTGAGGAGACAAAAAGCTGATGAGAAGTTGAAGGTATGACCGCATACACATTGTGGGGCCTGACTCGAAGGAGCAGATCAAGAAATACAAGATGAAGACTGGAGTACGACTGAAACTACTCAGACGAACGTTGAGAGAACGGAGCTTTCTTGCTCAACATGTCCGCGAGCTTAAGGTCCCCCAATTACAAGCGGCTGTGGACCCTATAGGGAGAGACATGATCAACGTCGTGGCATCTATAGTCATGGTCTGCCCGAACTTCGAGCGACTGCTCGGCTTCTACCCAGTCTACGGCCACGAATTCGACCGACTGACACATGCCTTGTCCACTCGGCGAAGATTGAAAGAGCAGGTATGGTTGATAGGAGAGAATGCAGCCATAACGCAGCGATCACACAAGCAACTCGCCCCAGGTCTTATGGATCCCGAACAGAAAGACTCATTTGTCAGTTACCATGACGCCTGGTCTCATCTGACCACCCTATTCCTCCACTCCCCTGGCCAAGGGATCCTCGAAAAAGACGTCTTCGTAAACATGAAAAAGAACAGCGGTGACCCACGCATGGTCCGCGGCCCCGGAATTCTCAACCGCCTGCCCTCGCTCAAGCATCTCTGCATCTCCAATTTCGATATGGATGATTTTGATGACTTCACCCTTCAGCACCTCCCCACGCTGCACTCTCTACGTCTCCAAGACTTGGAAGGTGTCACCTTCTGGGGGCTCTCCGAATACTCCCGCACCCGTAACGCCTTCTCTCTCAGAAACCTATCCTTGGTCAATCTCGACATAACATACATATCCGCCATCTCCCACCTCCTCCTTCACCTCAAAAATCTCCACCGCTTCACCCTCGTCCAAGACACGTCTCCCGTGGTAGCAGAAGGCGAAAGCGAAATAGTCATTCACCCCATCATGGCCTCCCACCAACTCGAATACCTCCACTGGGAAATCATAGTCCCCGGCACCGCAAACCCCAACCTCGCCTCCTCCATCCGCGCCAACGGTTTTCCCCGCCTCCGCACAATACGCGCACCAGCTGACCACGACGGCCTACTGCAAGCCCTCTGCAAACCGCGCGCTCAGATCGAATTACCAAGCGACTTGGCCGCCCCAATAGGGGCACAGCATCTCCCTTCAGGCAGTTTAAGAGCCGCCCGTCGCGATGCGCAGCAAAGGATTGAAGACGCGTGGGGGACTGTGCAGTTTAAAGTGCTGGTTGAGGAGGATGGGGTTGTGAATGAGATTTTCGACTTGAATGGCTTCATTGGCGAGATTGGGTCGAGCATTACTTATAGTCTCGAGTCGGATGTGCTGGGAAGTGACATAGCATTGGTGGAATTTGAAGACTTGATCAGTCCGGCTATCAGGGAGGATGGAGGGGGAAAGGATGTTTGTAGGGGATTGTGGAATGCGAAACACCCTGGTGGGAGGGGCTGGTGGGGACATACGGAGCGAGGGAGGTGGAGGCAGGTTGAGTTGGGGAAATCCTTCTAATCTTGAAGGAATTGATTGGTGGATTTTGATTAGTATATAATGAACACTGAATATAAATATGATGTTGACCCTTCTTCACACTCGGTGTCATATAGTGGCAGTCTTGAGTGCCCGCATATGCAAAGTAGGGTCAGCTTAAGCGCCCAACAGCGTTTTCTGACCTATTCTAAAGTTCTTTGACGACTCACTTTGAGCGTGTAACATTCAATTCCTCGCTCTTCTGGACAAGTTCCTTCTGAAATCCGGGCTCTATGATTCTCGAAACTGCCATTTGACTTAACAGCTTGCCTGGCCTTGTAGGCTGCACGCAGACATGACCGGTGAATAGTTGCATGAAAGTATTTTCCAGACTTTAGGCCATCTCTGATGCATGTGAAAGAACCAAGGCTTTTATTGATCTTTCTGAAAGGTATGGCTCGAACTAAAATTATGTGCTCGCATCCATCCCATTACCCATGCTGCACACGACCCCTGGTTGCCATGCGAAAAAATCGACTATCCGCTGCAAAAAGGAAAGCACAGAGACCTCCGTGCACTAGTAACGAGAAAGACTTGAGGGGCATCAACTCGTGAGCAGCTCCCTTAGCCAAGGGCGCATCCCCAACGATTCAATATTGATACGTCCATTATCCATCATCCATCATCCATCATCCATGACCATTTTTTATGCAAGAGCAGCAGCAAACTCATGTGTCGAAGTTGCAAAGAGGCTATCATATATCAAAATGGCCATCATTGAACACCCCATCTTCATGCGAAGTCGTCTGGACAATCCCACTCATTCGATTTGCTCTGTCGTTAGCTCTTGATTCTGATGGCGGATCCCACTCATCTTCATCTTCTTCCATGGCTTCATCCATAGTCTCCAAATCCTGGCCCTGGAGATGCTCATCCAGCGTACTCTCATCCACAAAGGTGAAGCCTTTGAAATTCGCCTGCATGCCTGGAGATAGCGGTGTTGATGCTGGCACGTGGCCTCCTTGTAAAGCTGCTGTGCGTTCGATAAGTGACGACGAGGTTTGTAAAGCATTGGTAAACTCGGGATCGAAGTTGGATGTGTCGAGGCAGTTCTTCAATTTGGGCTTGAAAGGCGGGGCAACCATTTTATTCATCATTGCGTTCCAGTCGGTGTCCGCGAAGAACGGATGCTCTTTGAGCTCATCGGCATCCCTTTTGGCGCCTAGACGGTGTTTTGGGTTCCGATTAAGGAGCCCTTTTACGAAGTTGCGGCCCTCGGTGCTTAAGGCGTCTTTGGGGAAGCGAACCTTGCCAAACGCAATATTTTTGTACATTTGTTGTGTCTCTTCGGCATAGAAGGGACTCCATCCGCAGCACATCTCGAACACTAACACACCAAGCGACCAAAAATCTACCATCTTAGTGTATCCAGCCTCGTCGAGCAGGACTTCGGGAGCTAGATATTCCGTCGTCCCACAGAAGGTACTGGTCGTCTGATCGTTGGTAAGGTTGGCTTTCGAGAGGCCAAAATCACAAAGCGCGATATGACCATTTGCATCAAGCAATATGTTCTCTGGCTTTAAGTCCCGATAGACTATGTCGTACTGGTGTAGATGTTGCAAAGCAAGAATGAGTTCTGCAATGTAGAATTTTGCCCGGGCTTCGATGAATCTGCCCTCTTTTTGCAGATGCCAGAAGAGCTCCCCCCCAGACATGAACCCTGTGACTAGGTAGAGATCTGTGGGAGTCTGGAAAGAGAATTTGAGACCAACGATAAATGGTGAATTGGCCGTTGCTGTCCGGACAAGGATGTTACGTTCTCCGACAGTGTGGGCGACTTCTTTTTTCTGAACGATGACTTTCTTGGAGAGGACCTTCATCGCATATATTCGCTGAGTATCCTTCTTTCGCACCTGGTAGACCTGACCAAAAGTGCCTAGCAACAAGGATTAGAGCGCGATTGCGGCACGGGTGCGCAAAACAAACCTTTTCCGATCAATTTCAAGATTTTGAAGTCTTCCGGTCCGTATTGTTTTTTGTCGGTCTTTTGGAAAGTAATACCGAGGTGAACCTCGCCAGATACATGATCCTCTTCAGGATCTCGAGCTTCTAATTTGTACCACCCAGCGACGCTTCTCGTTTCATGAAAGACGTCCGGAATAATCTTGACACAGCCCAAGAAGGCTTCGGTACCACTGTCGTAAATGAAAACACTGACTTCTGACTCTTTCCCAAGAACATCGCTGTTGATACAGGATTAGTATAAAGAACCTTGAGAAAGTACGCAGGCTACTCACAAGACTCCGGTGTGATCCCACTTGGGGTCGGTAACTTGTCTTCCGCTCTTGAAGTCTTTGAATTCACTCAAACTTGTGGTACTGCTTTGGCGGCTCTTCATTGGAATTGCCATTGACCGGCCGCCCATGTCGCTACCAGATCGTTGAATCGCGATTCCGCCCAGTGACTGTTCTCGACTCCTTGTTGGAGGTTCGGGGTCCGCGTCTCCGAGCTTCGGGCCACGGGCAATAGACTCGATCCATTCGAAGGCGCACACAGCGTATGGATTATAACTTGGCCGCAGGCCTCGCGCCTCCGATATAGTTACCGATAGCTTCCCTCTTGGTGGATCAACGTGGGTGGATGACAGAGGTGGAGGTGAGGTGGTTGCCCCACTTTGCCTAGCATTGTCATGCCGTTGTTCGGGCGTTGGAGGAGCCTGTCTTGCCGTTTCGGAGCCATCGCTGGATAGTGCTCGAGGAGTACGAGGAGGAGTATTCTTTTCACGTGGAGGAACCACGTCATCTGTTAGCTTTGTCGAGTCAAGATTTGAAGTCAAAGAAGAAAGCGCAGAAGTTGCAGGGGCATCTCTAGAGGGTATGCTAGGTCCTGCAGAAGAATTTGAAGATGTAGGATTCGAGATATTGGCAGCATGGACAGTTGAGCTTGTTGTGATGTTTGACAAAGGGTTCAAGCTGGCAGTCTGGCGGTGCATGCGCAACGGCATAACAGCATTCCCAGACGTCTGCCGCGCTAAAGAAGGACGATTGGCACTGGTATGGGCGACCATGTGCACTTGAGCTCTTCCCTCGCTATAAGCCTCACTGAGCTTGCGTATGGAGGACGAGGACGATGATGATGGCGGCGTAGGATATGGGGGGACCTCAAGCCTGATAACTTGCGGAGCAGCTTCTCCTTTCCCGTAAGATGTTTGGCCCAACGGCTGTGGAGCATCAGGATCCGTCTCGCTCGGGCTGCTGGGCGCTGTGGGCAAAGCAGCACCTCCCCAAACAGCTCCTGATCCAAGCTTCGATGTCGGATTCGCCGTGTCCATGGCTGGCGCAGAAGGAATGTAAGGGAAGTGTCTTGATCGCTGGGAGCTGCGAAAAGTCTTTCACGAACCTGTCCAAAGTAGGTGTGCAATATTCCTGGCAGTCTTTTATCTGTAGGATCTGGGTGGGGTGTAGCGACACCAGAGGGCGTTGCGCTGCTGGAGCCTATTTGGTCATGACCGTCGTCGTCGGTGTGCTTTCTCAGGCTGGCAGTATCAATGGAGAATTAGCAGCTTTCACAGTGAGATCAATTTGTTCGGCTGTGGCTTCGAAGCGTCGAGAACAAGACACTATAAGGCAAATGCCCGTGTAGCTATTAACCACGAGGCATAAGCGGCCCGTCGATGTGCAGTTCGTGCAGCAGCAGCAGCAGCAGAGAGTGTTGGGATTGTAAGTGCTGAAGAGACAGAGTCCGGATAATGCTGGGGAAAGAATTCGCCTGTCGTGCGGGCGGCAGATTTGGGGACCCGAATCTAGGCCCGAAAAAGCCGACTTGGGATTCGGTTGTGCTATGGCAGGAACGATACAGCGAATTGTTGGTGCAGGCTTTTGAGTGGGACAAAGAAAAATATGTGCAGTGTAGATCTAAGGAGTATGACGGGTATCATAGCAAGTTGTTCCAGCTTTAGCTGTCTTGGGGTAACAATAAACAGCACAAAGACAAAGATCATGAGGGGTGCTTACCTCTGAGGATTGAGCAGAGCCTGTCTGAGATAGTCTACAGCAACGTGAGGATTGATGCCATCATGTTGGGTCGCCATTCGAACAAGCTGCTTGGTTTGACCCAAGCAGCAGCGTCGACTTCAGGAGTGGTTGTAGAGAGCAGGTCGCAACGACTGCGGGGATATCTGAGGCCAGCCGCGGAAATAACCGTGCGGGCCCTCGGTGCGGGTTGCCCCTACGCGAATCACGCCCCAACGCCAATTATTTTAACTACCCCCATTAACTATAGAAATAATAATATAGGAAAGTCTATTATGCATTTCCCGATTTGGCTAGTCTTTGATTATAGTTTTATCTTTATAGTTATTTATTTAGAATACCGGATTCTTTAATTCCTAAATATAGAAACTACTCGTTGTATTTTAATTATAATTTATTCTAAGACTTTCTACACTCTTTTAAACTTTATTTCCTATAATTTCTTTATTTTAAAGTATATTTAATAGGAATAAACCGTATTACTCTTTTAAATAAATATATTTAATTATAATTTACGTGTTCCTTAAGTTATTATCTTTTTTTATAATTTTATTAACTCTTATTTTATAAATAAATTAGAAAATATCTTTATTTCTACTCTACGAATATAGTTATTAAATACTAGAGATAAATCTAGATCTCGGAGTTTCTTTCGTTAAGATTTAGAAATAGAGTATTTTTTTAAAATAATAACTTTTCTTAAAAAAAGAGTATATTAGAATTATTAATCGATATATTATAATATATAGATTGTAGAGAACTAAGCCCGATTTCTATTAAATTAATATTATTATAATTAATTTAAATACTTTATTTTAAATAATTTAGAAATTAATTAAAAAACTATTTTTTAAATAATCGCCCCCGGTTTAATATATCGTTATATTAAGAACTTTAATATACTAGTATTTAAATAGTTAGAAAATATTAATATTTAATAATTATATAAAATATAACGAATATAATAATAAAGAAAATAACTAGATTAAATTATTTTCTATTAAGGGACGGGATTAGTATTTAGAGATTTATTAAATTAATAACTAGGTTTATTAAACTATAACCTAGTTATAGTATAGGAGTAGGTTAAAATAAAAGATAAAGAATAAAAGTTAGAGTAGGGCTAGTTACTATCTAAATAAGAGTTAATATATAAAGTATTTATTTATTTTTTATCTCGACTATATTAAGATAAAAATAAGGAAACTAGTTTAGACCTAAATTAAATCTAAAATAAATTAAGTTAAATTAAAATAAATAAAGTTATATTATAATAATAGCCCCCTCTTTAAAGTCGAGTTCCTATAAGATAAATAAACGATTAATTCGATTAATTAAATTTCGTAACCCTAATTCTTATTTAGGGTTATGAAATAATTAAGATAAAAACGCGTCGGAGTATTCGAGTTATCGATAATAATAGATAAAGGATAGAACGGGGAATAGGCGGCGGTATATAAATAAAGTTAAATATTAATATTATTTATAAATAATAACGGCGGGGCTAGGCTATAGGGTACTATTTATTTATATAATAATATAAAATATTAATCGAAGCCGATACGGAATAATAACCGAGGGGATAATAACGGATAAAGAATAAACTATAGTATAGGCAGGGGTTAACTTCTTAAAAATCGGACTAAGATAAAGATAATAGAGGTTTTTTATACTAATACCTCTAAATAATATATAGTAATTCGTAGAGGCTAGCGGCGCTAGGATTCGAGATATAATATTTATTAATAGATTATTAATAATACGGGTAAAATAATAAAAGAGTTTTTATATAGCGACGTAACCTTCCTAATTAATATAGTATTTTAATAAAAGTAGACTATAACGGCGATTATATTTAGAATTCAAGATATTATAAATACTACTCTCGTTAGTTATTTTCGGTAATTATAGGTTCTCGGATAAACTAGATTTATCTAGGTAAAGAGTTATTAACTATTAATTATAATAAATTAATATAAAAGACGGGGTAAATTTTTATTAAATACGGAAAATTTAACTAGATTATAAAAGAATTATCGAAAACTTTAAAGACTTAGAAGGGGCCGATATTATAATCGTCGAGTTTAACTAAAAAGTATATAGTATTTAAATTCTTAATATTTAGTTATATTTAGTCGTCTACTAAATATATTAAATATAGGCGCCTTCGTTAATTAACCGAGGATTTAAAGATAATTTAGGCGATAAATATTTTATCGCGGAGATAATTATTTAAAACTTTTATTTATATTACGAATTTATCGGTAACGATTAAATAAATATATATTTAGGCGGTAAAATCTTAAGGTAAAGACTCGATAAACTCGAAACTAATATATAAATATTAATTATAGTTAATTAAAAAAGGCGAGGCTAGAGTATTAAAAGAATTATTATTATTATTAGAAAACTCCGCTTTAGGGAGCTATTTCACCTAATTATCCTATATATAATTAATATATATACGGAGGTAGTATTTTATTATAGTATTAAACCACTCGGTTTAATTATCCGTCTAAGGATAATACCCGGTAGATATATATTAATCGATTTTAAAACGTTTATATAAGGTCTTTTAAAACTCCGATATAAATTAAAATCCTCGATTTAAAATAAAAATATCTAGTAGTTTATAAAGCTTCTATATATTCTAGTAAAAAGCGTCGTAAACTTCGTTTACTTTTATCGATATAATTAATATTAAGTACTATATCTTAATTAAGTAGTCTACGAAAATTAGGATATACTAATAAATAATTCTTATAAAGGTATAAAGTAGTAGAGGATTTATATAATCTATCGAGATATCTCTTTAACGTCGTTATAAGAGCGGTAATAAATATAGTTATTTTTAAATATATTAGCGGGAAGGTTTAATTCTTCGGTATATATAATAATTTCTAACGAATCGCTAGATAGTAGTATAAACGTTAGGCTATTAATAAACCCGATTAATTAATTCGTAATATTTAATACGACCTAGGTAATTATTTACGATATTATTATAAATTAATTAAATTAAACGAAGGCGTAGTTTATTAAAATTCGGAATATATCTCTTTTTTTAAAAGTAGAGAACTTTATCCTTATCTTTATATTTAACGAGGGGAATTCCGCTATAATAGTATATTTTAAAATATAGTATTTCTAGGACTTTAAAAGCGAATTAATCGGTTTAATTAATTATATCCTATAACTAATAAATCGGGGTATTATATAAATCTTCGTTTAAATTAATAAATTAGTCTCTATCGAGTTTAAGCTCATAAAATATAAATAGGGTCTATAATTCTAAATTAATATTTATATCGAGGTTTATAATAATCGTATAAATTAATATAAGATATAATTAGAAGAGCTAGATAAAAATCTCTTAATTTATTATTAATATAGTTAGAGTAACTAGGACTAAGGCTAGGGTCGCTATATTTAATAATATATTATAAATATAATCCTTAAAGACTTCTAGGGTTAAGTTCTTTTTTTTTAATACTATCTAGTATTAATATTAATATTTAGGGTCTAATTTATCCCCCTCTTTAAAAAGGTCTCTTAACCGATATATTAATATCTTAAATTTACTACCTTCTTTACTAGGCTAGTAGGTAATCTTATAATTAAAATAAAATAAAAACTCGCTCTACCTTATTTAACGACGAGATAATACTTTAAATAAAATAAAATATTTAAGAGTTTTATAATCCGATATTACCTCGATAAAAAGAGTAGATCTCTCTAGTTTAAGATACTATTCCTCGAATATACGGATAATTATTATAAACTCTTTATTATAGATTTTATAATTATATTTAATAAGGTTATACTTCTTTAAAAAGTAAATAATAAAACGAAGAATATTTTAATCGTTATACTAGGATAGGACCCCTTTAGATATATAATTAAACGTATTTATTTCTATTATAATTTTATAGTTAGGGTCGAAATAAACTAGGATAATATCGGAGGTAAAAGTCTTCTTTAAAGTATTAAAAGTTATTTAATATTAAATACTTTACTCGAAAACGGTACCTTTCTTAGTTAAGGCTATAAATAATATAGCGAGTTTATTAAATTTATAGATAAAACGCCGATAGAAGTTAATAAATCCTAGGAAATTTTAAATATCCTTAATATTAACTAGTTATAGTTAATTTAGAATAATATCGATTTTTTTTAGATTTTTTTTAATTTCTTTAATAATAATAATTAGTCCTAGGTACGTAACTTCCTTAATATAGAAATTATATTTAATAATATTTATTTAAAGCCCCGCCTCGCGGAGTTTCTAGAGGATATATTTAATATAGATTTTATACTCTTCCTTAATATCGTTATAAATTAGAATATCGTCGAGGTATATAATATAAATCTTATTAAGAAATTTACGAAGAATATCGTTAATATAATATTAGAATAAAGTAGGGTTATTATATAATCTAAATAATATAATAAAGTATTCGAATAGACCGAATCGGGTATATATTATATTATACCAAGACTAGCTTTATAGTAGTTACTAAATATAGTATATAGATCTTATATAAAGAGTATACGGCGTGGTTCTACTATTTATATTATAGTATTATATTATAATTTCCGGTACTCCGGAGCCTCTTTAGAAATAGGAGGTTTAAAGCCCTCACTCTAACTCTTTAAAGATTAATTCTATTATTTGAATATAAAGATTATTTTTCTTATTAAGGCTTTATACTTACTTTTATATTATTATAAATACCCTAAATATTATAGTTTAATAATTTTAATCTCTTTTAATTTTCTTAAGTTATAATCCGTTAAAAGTATAAAAAATCTCTTTAAAAATAATTATCCCGAAGGCGAGACGTATAAAATTAATACTCTAGACGAAAATATAGGAGATTTATTAAAGAATATTAATCTTACGGTAGATTAATAATTTACGGAATTAAAATATAAATAAAAAGCCCTCGAAAAAGAGGCCTTTATTATTATAATTTAAAAGAATATTAAAAATTTATAATATACTATCGTAGGTAAAGGAGATAAAGAAATCGAAGATAATCTTTAAAAATTAAATATAAAAGACGAAAGCGGCCCGACGGTAGGTCGTAATTAAATCGGTTTTAATATAAATTAAGGTAACTTATAATTATTAAAACTATAAAATTTTTATATAAAGAATCCGTAAAATTATCGAGAATAAATTTATAATATAGAGACCGCGTTCCGTTTAATACTTATAAACTTTCGAATAAATAAAAAGAAGATTTTATATATAATACTCTACTTAAAGAGGTAAATTAAGAAGTTATAAAATAAATATAAAGAACTTTATCTAGTAGATATATTAATATAAAAGTTCTTTATAGACTATTTATTTAACGTAATCGAGGACCCTTTAAACCGAGTTATAAATATAAATTATAAATACTAGTATATACGTTAAAGGAATAATTAATCGATATAAAATTTCGATACCTATTTTAATACCCTAGAAACCGAACTACCTCCCTATAATAAAAAGTAATAGATAATTTATCTAATAACCCGCTTAAGACTTAATATTTTAAAAGAAGTTAACCGAGCCTAAAGTATTCTTATTAAGCGAACCGAATTTATATCGTTTACGGCGCGTTACGAACGTAATCTTAATCGAGACTTTAAGATATAAGATAATAATTAAAATAATTAATTAAGACCTCGGAAGAGGTATAAGAAAGAGTTAAAGAGCGGAGATAATAAAGATAAATCTAATATAAGGGGATAAAATTCTAATAGGAGTAATCGTAGAAATATAAATAAAATATATATAACTCGCGCGAGCGATAAAAACCTTAAGGATATTAAATACTTTAATTATTATAAATTCGGTTATTATTTTAATAAATATCCGGAGAAGAAAATAAAGATTATTAATTATATCGGCGATTATACTACCGAGTTAAAAAATAATAAACTCTTAGGGAAGTCTTTATCCTAAAGGAATAAAGAGAAATAAAAACCCGTCCGAGTATAAATATCGATAGCGAAGTTATTACGAACCTAATTAATATCGATATAAAAATTATTTATATTAAAATAGATAAAGATTTAGGAGCGGAGATAAATATTATTAATAAAATATTTATATAATAGTATAATTTAGAGCGCTTCAAGAACGAGCCGTTACCGACTCCTAAATAAATAAGCGGGTAATTTATTTATTATTATAATATTTATAATATCGTCTATTAATTAATTAATTTATAGAGATAGATTAAGGAGTATAATAATATCTTTTATTTTATTAATAAGAAAGGCTCGCCTATTATTATAAATATACCGGTTATAGAAAAGGAAAAGATTTAAATCGACTATAATATACGTACCTAGCGGTTCGGTATCGCGTTAAATATATATACGTTAGAATTGTTTAAGGATTTTACGAAATTATTAAAGACGTAGCTAGTTATATATATATTAATTTATATTAAGGCTAGTCTCTTTAATTAAGATCCTATTAATAGGAACGAGGCTAGGAAAGGCGATATTATCGTTAATATAATATTTTTTAATAATTTCGTTATCGTACCGGCTATACTCTCTAGCGAATTTATAGATTTTAATAATATCTTTTTAAATAAAGAAATAAGTCGATTATCGTTATATAAGGGCGGCGACTATATAATTAATATAAAGAGTAACCCGCTATATAGGCCTCTTTATAATCTATTAAATCTAGAATTATTAAAGTTAAAGAGATACCTAGACGACGCCCTAATAAAGGGCTAGATTAAATACTCCGTAAACCCCGTTAAAACTCTTATTTTTTTTATTCTAAAGAAGGATAATAGACTATAATTATATATCGACTACCGAGGTCTTAATAAGATTATTATTAAGAATCGTTACCCGTTACTTTTAATTAGTAAAACGCTAGACCGCCTAAATAACGCTATATAATTTACGAAATTTAATTTAAAAGATATTTATTATCGAATAAGAATTAAGGAAGGCGATAAATAGAAGATAATATTTTATATACGATATAATCTTTTCGAATATATAATAATATTATTTAATTTAACGAATATACTTATTATTTTTTAAATTTATATTAATAAATCGTTAGCGGGTTTAATAAATATATTTTATATTATTTATCTAAATAATATCTTAATTTATTTAAATTTAAAAGAGGAGTATATTAATTATATACGATAAATACTCGAACGCTTATAAAAATATTCCTTATTCGCGAGTCTTAAAAAATACGAGTTCTTTACTCGGTTAGTTAAATTTCTAAAGTTTATTATAAATACCGAAAGTATATCGATAAACGAATATAAAATTAATATAATTTAGTCCTAGCCAAAACTAAAGTCCTTTTATAACGTATAAATATTTTTAGGCTTTATTAATTTTTATTATTAATTTATTTATTATTATTCGTAGATAATAGGCCTATTAACGGGTCTATTAAAAAGTAGTTAAGATAATAAAAAATTTAGTCTATTTAAATAGAGTAAACGTTTTACCTACTTCGCGATTTATTTTTATATATACCTATTCTAGTGTATTTTAATCTAGAATTAAAAATTCGGATTAAAATAAATACTTCTAATTTTACCGTAGCTGCGATTTTAATATAATTATAAAATAATAACGAATAATATCCCGTCGCTTTCTAGTCCCGTAAAATATAAAGTTTAGAAATTCGATATAAGATTTATAATAAAGAGCTCTTTATAATTGTTATAATATTTAAATAATAGCGATACTACCTTAAAAATAATTTATATAAAATAGAAGTCTTAATTAATTATAATAATTTAAAGGGTTTTATAAATATTAAATAGTTAAATAATCGCTAGGCGCGCTAGGTAATAAAACTCTTATCTTTTAATTTCTTAATTTTATATTATTCTAGGAAGAGTAACTTAATTAATAACTCTTTATATTATTTTAATTATAAAGGTTAAGATAGTTTTTTAGATAATATATTATTTATACTATAATAAAAGTTATTAAATTTAGAAAGTACTAGTTAAGACCCTATTTTCGTTATAATATAAGATATATTCGTAGATATAGAAAATCTAGATATAAATAGTACTTCGCCGGCGCTAGGTAATATATCCGTAGGCGTCGCGTAAAACTTAATATATATAAAATTTATATTATTAGGGTCTTTAAGGTTTATTATAAAAAAGATATATTCTTTAATAGTATATTTATCTAGGCCTAAAGAGTTAATATTTAGATAGGAAATTCTAAAGAGTTTAAATAATACGTTTATTTAAATCGATTATAATATAATAAAGGAATTATTTAACCCTATCGCTAGAACTATAAACTATAGACTATTTATTCTATATATTATTACTAAGTTAATAATACTTTACGAAATAATTTATAATACTAAGAGTTTATTAATAATTAAAATAATTCGCGCTTTATAAAAAGATAATTCCTTCTCGTAAATAAGAATCGCCGAAATTATATAGACGGATTACTAGCGTTCCGCCGGAGTATAGACTTTAGATTCTATATTAATTTTTAGATATAATAGTAAAATCTATATATTTAAAGAAGGATTAATCCGCGAAGAACTACTAGAACGATATTATAATAATATATTAACGGGGTACTTTAGTATTAAGAAGATAATAAAGTTATTTATTAGAAAATATTTCTAGAGTACTCTTAAGGCCGATATACGAGAATATATTAATATATATAATATATACTAGCGGGTTAAGGTATATCGATACCGCTTTTATAACGAAATTAGTTCTCTATTATATCCTACGGGACCGTAGAAGGAAATTATAATAAATTTCATTACTAGTTTATCTTTAAGTAAACGATACGGGCGCGTTTATAATACGGTTTTTATAATTATAAATAAGTATATAAAGATATTACGATATATTTTAATTATTAAAATAATCGACTCTACGGGGTTAATAAAATTAATATTCGAAGAAATTATCCTAAAGTTTGGAGTTTTTAATAGGATTATTTCTAATAAAGATTTTATTTTCATAAATATATTTTAATTAAAAGTATATTATTTAATAAAAATTAAGAGGCGCCTAAATACCGTATTTTATTCGTAGACGAATAACTAGATAAAACGCTAGAATTAAACCCTAGAATATTATTTAAAAATATTCTACTTAAGCGAGTAAAATAACTAGGTAGTACTTTTATTTATAATAAAATAAATATATTATAGCGCGTAGTATACGATAATAAAATAAATACTATTTATAACTATATATAGTTATAATCTATCTCTTAAATCGTATCTCGAGGGCGAGATATATAAGGGAGAAATATCGTCGGTATAAAAAAGAATTTAAAAATTAAATACTTTAAGAAAATATTTAATAAAAGTATAAATTATCGCGGTTAAGGCGTAAAAGCGTAGCTATAATAAAAGGTATAAACCGAAATTATTGAATATAAATAACCTTATACTATTATTAATTAAAAACTTAATATAAAAATAATTAAATAAAAAGCTCTCTTATAAAGTAATTAAATTATTTAAGATTTTAGATACCATCGGAATATAAATATACCGCCTAGGATTACTAACTAGTTATTATATTTATAATATTTTCTATATATCGCTTTTAGAGCCGTATTATTAATAGTAGAGCGATATTTCGATTTTTAATATACCTCTACCAGAATTAATAAATAATATAAACGAATAGGGAATAAAAGAGGTATAAAAAAAAAAGAAAATAAAGGGCGAGGTACTTTATCTTATAAAATAACTAGGATAACTAAAGACCTTTAATAAATAAATTAATATAAATACTTTAGATAACGCGCTAGAACTATAAAAAATATTCGAAGAGAATACGAAAATAGAAAAAGTATAGAAAGTAAAGAGTAGGAAGAGGAAGTAATATTAATTATTAACTACTATTAACTACTTCTTATTAATAAACTTCGAGCGAGATATATCTTTATAATTAACGGGGCGCTCGCGGGTAGGTTTATATCTAAGGCGGCTAGTTTTCCTAATATTAAAACTCGGTTATTTATAAATAAAGCCGGGGCCGAGAATTCGAATTAAAAAATAAAGAGTAAAAATAGAACTAAGACTAAAATTATTAACTTTATCTTTGACTTCTTCTTTAGAAACCTCGCGAGAAGATATTAATTTATTTAAAATATAACGACTTATACCCTCTATACCGCCGTATTAAAGGCGAGGCTTTACGGTATCTTTAACCAAAAAAGCTTTATAACTAAATACTATAATTCTTTATATACTACTAGAGAATAAAGTAGGATCGATAGTACCGAGATTATTAATAATAAATATATCAAATTAATCGGTAACGGGATTAAGGCCGGGAGAAAAGTTATATTCGGAGGCGTCTTATATATAATATATATAAACCTTATCTTCGTCTTTATCGTCGGCTTTATCTTTATCCGTCGATTTAAGAAAATCATTAAATTAATATTATATAATCTTATTTTAAGGTATATTTATATCCTAGGTAATAATCCCTCCCTAAAAAACTATTAATATACGAATCGTATCTAAACTATATTAATTTACTAGAGTATAAAAGGTATTATCTATACCCTCGATATTTATAATAAATTAAGATATTAATTATAGTATATTCTTCCCTCTCTTAATATTATTACTCTTAAATTTAATCTCCCGAAAAAAGATTATAATATCTTTTATATACTTAACGACCTACTCGCGAAGACGTTTATTAAGACCTCGACGTTCTAAATAATTAAAAAGAAAATTTATAAGAGTATAAAATTTAGATAGAATCTAAATATATTAATATAATTCGGTTTTAGAATATAAACGATATATAAGATTATATAAGTACTTATTCTTTATATAATAAATATACTTTATATATAATACTTTATTATATAGGATATAATTATCTAGGCTTATCCGCTTAAAGTAACGGAGGTATAAAAATACGGATAAAGGCGGGGTAGGAGCGGAGCGGGCGGTTATTTTATAAAAAGCGAGAGTTAGGGATATATTAAATACCTAAATACTATCGTTAATATCGTATACCGTAGAGATTAAATTAATATATTAAATATTAAAATAATCTAGCTATATACGTATTATTAATAAAATAAAATATAAAACTAATAATTTAAAAATAAAATAAATATTATAATAATATTAATTCTTTTAAAATATAAATAAATACTTTATTCAAAGATAGAATGAATTATTTATTTACTTTAATAATTATAAGTTTAAAGAAAGAATTTAAAAGAAGAAAAGAAAGACTTATTTAAATTATAATATATTAACTCTAGTCTTACCTACGGAATATATATATAATATTTATAACCTTAAAGAAAGAGCTTAAAGATACGGCCGAGACTATTATAAATTAATAAAAATCTAAATATAATATAGTTATCGCTAGTAATATATAGGAGTTTATATATATAGAAAATAATAGGATATTATAGAAGAAGAAAAGTAGAAAATCGGCGAAGGCTTTATACTTATACTAAAATCACTACCCGTATATATTTACTCCTATAACTAGAGTTCTTCTTAAATAATAAAATAGAATAATTTATTTTACCGCCGATATCGTTAAAGCCCTATTAATAATAAAGATTTATAGTTTTCGATAATAATTATAATATTCTTTCCTTTACTTTTCTCTTTAGGTTTAAAGGTTTTTATTAAATACCTAGTATAATCTACAACTATATAACTACGCCGATTACGAATTATATATAACGTATTATTAAATTTAAAAACGTAATTTATTTCCCTCCCTTTTTCCTACTAGGTTTAGAGGTTTTTCTTAATATATTACTACTATAAAGATAGGAGATTAATAGAATTAGATAGGAGGCGTAGGCGTTACGCGTATACCTTATTTAATTTAGATTCTCTTATATTATACTCCTTCGTCGGAGTATTAAAACGTTAAATTAATATTTACTAGTTTCGAGGGCGAAACCCCTAAAAGGGGAGGTAATTATTATACTATATTAAAACTAACTTTATAATAACTATTAAATATAATATATAAATCCTATATAAGGAGTATATAGCGTAGTTACGTTATTTATATTATAATATTATATTATAATTTCCGGTACTTTAGAGTCTCTTTAGAAATAGGAGGCTCGGAGCCCTCGCTCTAACTCTTTAAAGATTAATTCTATTATTTAAATATAGAGATCATTTTTCCTACTAAGGCTTTATATTTACTTTTATATTATTATAAACACTCTAGGCACTATGACTTAATAGTATAAAATATTATAAATTCTTTATCGCCCTCTTTAACGCGGAGGCGATTAAAAATAAATATAATATTTAATTTAGAAAATACCTTAATACGATTTAATCGATTTAAAATTTTTAAAATTAAGGGTAAAAAGTATCTATTCTTTATAATAATAATATTAAACCCTCGGTAATTAACGTAGAAATATAGGCCTCCGCTAAATTTCTTTATAAATAAAATAAAGAATATAGTATAAAACCGATTAACTCGAATAAAATCTTTATTAAGATTTTTATCTAGGTAACGGCGGAGTTCTAGGATCTTATTATAATTTATATTATATAAATTAAATAACGGAGGTTATAGCCCTTTTTTAAACTTAATAATATAATTATATAATTAATACGGGGGTAAGGTATTAGCGTCTTTTCTCGAAAAAATATCTAGGAATTTATAATATCGTATAGGTAAAATCGTAGCTAGGTTAATATTCTTATTATTTTAATAAATTTAAAACTCTTTTTAAATAATAACGGCGGCGAGGTAGAGCTCTCTATTTATTTTAAATATAACTCGGTTCTAGGTTTAATTATAAATATTTTATTTAAGATTTTAATTAAAGCGGGGTTTAAATTTATAATATTTAAATTCTTAATAAAACTAGATATTTAAAGTCGAGATTTCTTCTAAAGTACCTAAAAAGCGATCGATTTCTATAAATAATAAATTAAATATAATTTACTCGTTAAATATAACGAGCCGGGTAAATAATCGAGATTTTATTTTATATATATTAAGAGTAACTAGGTACTAGGTTCGTTATTCTTAATATTAAAATTTAAAACGAAACGAGGTTAGGTTACGATATTTAATTTTAAATATCTTTCCTTATTTAATAATAATAACGATACGACTATATTCGTTATTATAACTAGTTCCTATAGGAATAAATAACTAGGACTAAAGCGGGGAAAACTTTTTTTAAATCTAGATTTATTATTAATAAATTTAAAACTAGGGTAACTCCTCTTAAATTCTAGATTATTTTATATAAGTATTAAATTAAGTTAGAGATTAGGTTTACTTTTAATAAATCTAGAACTAAGTTAATTTTTCTTAAATCGAGATTTACTTTTTATAAATTTAAGATTAAATATATTATTAATAAACCTAGAACTAAAATAACTTCTCTCGAGTCGGAATTAGTTATTTAATAGTAACGTTATCGTCTATAAATAATAACGGCTCTTTATATACTAGCGACTCCTTTTAAATCGGGGCTTACTTTACGCGAGTATTAAATAAAATTAAAGATTAAGATTTTTAAGTCTAGAAACTTTCTTAAAGTATTAAAAAGAATTTATTTTCTATAAAAACTTTTACGGGACTAAAGGTATAATTTCTTAAATAAAAATATAAAATAAAGATTAAGGAATTATCTAAAAAATTAGTAGTAACTCTATAACGATAGAGGTATAATAAGCCGATTATAACGGGGTATTAACTAAATTTAATAACGAAAAAAACTATTCGTTCCTAATAATTATAAATATTTAAAATCGTTTCTATAATATAAATAATACGTTCTATAATAGTAGGTACGTTATTAAAGAGTCGGATAATATAAAAATAACGAAGAAAACGAAGGGGTAGATAATAAATATATATAAAATTATATTCGATAAAAAAATAACCGGATATATTAATATTAATTAAAACTTTAATTTAAATTCGGGACTAGTTATTCCGTAGTTAATAAGAAATATCTATATATTTATTATAAAAAATAGGGTCGGTCTTAAAAAGCTATATAATAAACTATAACGAAAACTTAATCAATAACGAAAGTAAATTAAATAATATAACCGATAAATAAGAAAATATATATAGGGTTCTAGGTACCTATAATCTTAATATACGATTTTATACCGAGACTATTCTTTTCCCACGTTTATCGTTATTAATAATAGTTATAATATTAGATCGGAGGCTAGCTAGTTTAATAAAGTAGATTTTTATATTATATCTAGGCGACTTATAATAGAAGTAAAACCTCTACTTCTTATAAATAATTTTAATAACCGGGGTTCTCGTTAATTTATTTTTAATAATAATTTAGGCCGAATTAAGATTTATTAACTCTTTAAATAAAATAATAAAAGCTAGTCTAGTAATAGAGATAAAAGTACTCGTTATACTAAAGCGAGTTATAAGGGTAGAAGTTAATAGAGATATAATAAACCTCCTTAAAATTTATCCTAATTTAATAAAAATAGTACTCTAGCGAGATAGATAATATTTAATCTATTAAAGTTTTTAATCGATTTCGGAGTATATACGGACGTATTTATCGAAAATATATAATTATTAATTATTAATTTTCCTCTAGGAGATAAAGGCCTAATAGGTAATATAATTAATATTATATTTTATAATATTAATTAAGAATTCGTTCTTTATTCGAGAATATTCTTTTTTTTAAAAAATAAGGTTAAAATACTCGTTGAAAGATATAAAGCCTTATTTAAATTCCCGGATATAGTTCCGAGTATCTTTTTATTTAAACGGGTTATTATATACTTCCCGTAGCTTTTTTCGTTAATTAGTAAAATTAATTAAAATATAAAGACCCTTCTTTTAATAACGGTTTATTAAATTAAAGGCCTTTTTACCGATAATTAATTTAAACTCTATAAAAACGATCTTATTACTATCGGTAGAGTAGCGGTTATAATTTATATATATCTACTATATTAATATTTATTTTTAAATATCTAATTTATCCTAGTCCCCTTTATATTCCGAGATATCTAAAAACTTTTCGGATTTAGGAGGCGTTCGAGATCGTAAAGAAATAAATTATTAGGTATTTAAAAAGAAAAACGAGTATAGACCTATAATAATAATATTATTATAGTATTCTTATCGAATACCTAGGGCGGAGGCTAAGGTATAATTTAGACTATAATAAATACGACCTAGGTTATTATCTAAACGATAGTATAAACTAGGGATTACGTATTTAATATAAAAAGAAAAAGAGGTATAAATAAGGATAAAATATTTAATAAGGAATTACTCTCGATTTAAATATATAAATAATCGAAGGTATTAAAGACCCTAGTAGGGTTATTCTAAACTTCGGCGAGGAATTATTATACGCGGTCTTCGGGGTTAAAGAGTTAATCCTTTATAATAATTATTTTGATACTAGAGAGTACTAACTAGGTAATTAATCTTTTATAATATTAAAGAACGGGATTAATATTTAAAGATTTATTAAATTAACGACTAGGTTTATTAAATTATAGTTTAATTATAATATAGAAGTAAATTAAAATAAAAGATAAAGAACGAAAATTAGGGTAGAGCTAGCTACTATCTAAATAAAAACTAATATATAAAGTATTTATTTATTTCCTATCCCGACTATATTAAAATAGAAATAGGGAAACTAGTTTAAATTTAAATTAAATCTAAAATAAATTAAATTAGGCTAAAGTAAATAAGGTTATATTATAATATTTTCGTAGAACTCTAATATTTCCTAAATTAAATAATTATTATACTCGTCGAATATTAATATCCGTTATAGTTTTATTGAATAGTATTTCGTAAATCGATTAAAATATTTAATTTAATTTTTATAGAGATTATTATTTATATCTAGAGTTATTTATCTTCTAAATAATATTAAAATCTATTTTTTCTTGAAACTAATTAATTAAGAAATATTTCCCCGCTAGGATTAATATTAATAGGAGTATAAAGCCGATAGTATTAATATACTCTATAAACGTAATAAATTCCTAATTATTTATATCTATTCAATATAGAGATTTATTCTACTCTTCAATAATTATTAGAGTACCGGATACTTATTAGTTATAAGTCGTTTACTAGGTTTTAAATATATATTATATTAGGTTCGATTCTTAATGGCGCTAGTATAATAGTATTATAGTTTTGTTTGTATTCTTTCAGGGCTCCTTTTGCTTTGTAGGCCTACCAAGATATAGTACGCCTGTCTACATCAGGAGACTTTGCTGACCAATGTTCCAGATACAACCGGGCATATCTATTTTCCGGTGCGTCCGAGGCCAGAAAGTGCTGCCTTGGCAGTCACTTTCGACAGTCCCAAAGTCGCTACTAACTAAGCCGGTTTCTGGCTTCCGACGCACTGTGGATGGAGTCTTGCTTTTGGGAAGTAGAAAAACAAGAAGAATTGGATGGCTTATGCTTGGAGCAACATCTTTCGATCTGTATCGACCCCTTGCCTAAAGGCGTTGAAGGTGCTCAGTGGGTTTATATAGTGCCTAGACGCAAAATCGCTCTGTCTCCTGACATGACTTGCAACTGGTCAGGTTTCTATGGCAACTCCAGGCATCCCGGAGCCGAAAAGGGATGGCATGGGTCATTGCCCCTTTCCTGTCATTCCTTCAGCGTTGCGAGTAAAGATCCCAGACTGTCGTTATCCAAGCCATAGCTAACGGGCTTTCAATAGCGTACAGCAAAGACATGATCGCTCCCCTAAAATTGAACCCGGGGCGAACTAACAGGCTTTATTCTCGAGCACGGATCTTCGAAACCGCCCAGCGACTTCAATCTCATTTTCGATAACGCTGAAACAGGCACCTCCTCCAAGATACGGAAGGGCACATTATTCATCTCACACGGCATTCTCCACTGATAAGTCACGACGTCGAATTGCCCCCCTGCGACAATTTTGATGCGTTTCAATGGCTCCAAAAGCTCCTGTATGCACTTGATGGAGTAACATGGTGACAATTTGTCAAAATCCTTCTGTGAGATGGTGATACAGAGATAGTGAAGATTTGTCATCGATGCTAGCGTATCACACATTGAAAGCCACCCAGTCATCTCCCATGGCGCGCGATTCGAGGGCGTGTCTTGAGGGAATCCATCGAAATGCTTGGTTATCGAGAGTTTATTGATATAGTGTAAGGACTCGGAGAACTTGAGGTGGTCGACGACTAAAATGCGGATCGGTTGGCGAATGGTGAATATTGGAATTGCATATAAGAACGGCAGGGCCTCGTGATAGCTATGATATTGATCAGCATCCAGCTTGACGGCACCAAAACAGCCTTCTGGTGTGAGAAGGCAAAAGCATATCACCCACATAAGTTTGCAAGATAAGCAAATCGCAAGCAATTGGTCGTTTGGACTCGTCGATTTTTCAAACGTACGTGGGGCTTCCGGGCCCCATCCAGTCGTACCAACATGGGTATGCCCATCCCAGCCGTCACCTGGCTGCCAATGTATGCACGTAACGTGGGCCAAACGGCGAGAGATAGCTTCGATGTGTATGAGGGAAGGCCCAAAGACATGTTTGTAGACAAGCTCACGAATTTCGATAGGTAATTGAAACAGCAGAGATTGTTGCTGCGAAATAGGAGCGCCGAGTCGCATAGGGTCTCTCCTAAGAAACTGAGACTTCTGCCAAGCGAATTCGGGTCTCTGCAAATAGTCTCCTTCGGGTTCCTCTTTGTGTAGACGATGGATTACTGGTGGCTCAGAAGAGGCTGCTTGCCCGGGCTCCTTTTGGGGTTGCCCTTTGAGTGAAGTTACGAGTTTGGCTTTCCATCTTTTCCAAAGTGATTGCGGCGGTGGCTGCTCGATCCGATAGTCCACCCTCATCTCGTAAAACGTCAGATTTGCACCACATATGGCAGTTCACTTGTTGCTGAATGATCAACTAATGGGGAGTCCAAAGCCGCTTCGGAGTCCCGCACGGGTGTTTGGAATTTGCTCGAGGGACACTGCAGCCGTAGAACTACTTTGGAGCCCCCTTTAGAAGTAGAGGTTTCGAGGACCATCAGACGTCATCGGGTGGAAGGCAGCAGGGTGCAAGCTGGCCTGATCTTACAGGCTTCTAGGTGTGCATAGCCTCTTCCTACAGGATAATTGGTTACGGGCTTGCGAAGTCCAACAACCTCAGGCGATGCTTGTGGTACAATGATCACGCTGAGATCTAGACGCAGGTGATCATTTTGCCCGCGGACGAGTCTATATTTGTAAGGTGTGGGATGCTAGAAATGGTTTGTGGCCTTGAGGAAGGAAAGATTTAAAAGAAAGCTGACTAAGCAGATGCACTTGTGTATGATTGGCTTGCCTCAGTCCCTCAAACCTGCCGAGCTCCCGCTAACCCGCCCCTTCGGGTTAGCCTGCTAACTCCGTAGCTGAACGGCGGTAGGTCTGAGGGCAGAATCATAAAAACGGGCTTGTAAAACTCCTCAGGTTCGGCTTACAGGATTTTGCGGAACCATTGAGTTTGCGCGCTAAACGGATGGCCCGCACAGCTTATTTAGGTAGGGCAACCACCAACGTTAAATGAAAGAGGCTATAGACGTATAATAGGGCTAAAGACCAGTATATAGTAGAGTTATAGAACGGTATATATTAGCTTTATAGTAGTGTCATAGATAGGGGTATAAATAAGTTATAATAGGGTAAATAATAGAGTTTTATATAACGTTATAGAGTAGTAATAAAGTATACTATAAAATAGTAATAAAGTATATTATAAAGTAGTAATAAAATATACTATAAAGTAATAATAAGATATACTATAAAGTAATAATAAAATATACTATAGAGTATAGTAATAGGGTATATTATAGAGTAATAATAAAATATATTATAGGGTATATTATAAAGAAATAAAGAAATATATTATAAAGTAATATTAAAATATATTATAAAATATACTATAAAGAAATAATAGAGTATATTATAGAGTAGTAATAAATATACTATGAAGTAATAATAGAGTAGATTATAGAGTATATTATAAAATAATAATAAAGTAATAATAAAGTATATTATAGAGTAATAATAAAATATACTATAAAGTATAGTAATAGGGTATAATAACGAGATATATTATAAAGTAGTAATAAGTTATATTATAGAGTAATAATAGGGTATATTATAGAGTAGTAATTAAATATACTATAAAATATACTATAGAGTAATAATAAAGTATATTATAAAGTAGCGATAGAGATATACTATAAAGTATATTATAGAGTTATATATAGAAATATAGTAGAGTTATTATAGAGTTATATATTAATATATAATAGAGTTATATATACTTTATTATTACTCTATAGTATAGTTTATTACTACTTTATAGTATACTCTACTATTACTCTATAATATAACTCATTACTACTCTATAATATATCTCGTTATTATTTTATAATATACCTTATTATTACCCTATAATATACTCTATTATTACTTTATAGTATAGTCTTTACTACTCTATAGTATATTTTAATAATACTCTATAATATACCTTATTACTACTTTATAGTATATTCTATCGCTACTCTATAGTATACCCTATAATATATTTTATTATTACTCTATAGTATACCCTATTATTCCTCTATAGTATACTCTATGATATACTTTAATACTACTTTATAGTATACTCTTTTATTCCTCTATAATATACCTTATAATATACCCTATTATTACTCTATAGTATATTGTATTACTATACTCTATAGTATATCTTATTATTACTTTATAGTATACTTTATTATTACCTTATTATTACTTTATTACTACTCTATAATATACCCTAGTACTACTATATAGTATACTTTATAATATACTCTATTATTACTTTATAGTATAGTTTATTACTACTCTATAATATACCCTAGTATTATTATATAGTACGGAGATTGATACTAAAAGTCCTAGTAAATATTAAGGATAATAGTAGCTTAGTAAATATCTAGCCCCAAAAAGAGTTATTTAAATAATGAGTTTACTACGCCCCCGTAACCCTCTCGGGGAGTATTTAAAGGAAATTTAAAAATCGAGTTCCAAAATTTAAATATTAAAGAGATAGGGGGTATACCCTAGATATATATTTAAATAAATCTTTATAGCGGACTATTTAAATTACTAGTTCGAGGTACTTCTACCCCAAAGATATAGAGATTCTTTAAGGGATTATAAGCGTTTAGGGCTAAAGTAAATTTCTATACTAACTAGGACTTTTAATATTAATCTCCGTATATTTTATAATATATCTAATTATTACTCTATAATATAGTCTATTAACTACTCTATAGTATATTCCGTTAATATTTTATAATATACTCTATACTATACCCTATTACTACTCTAATATAGTATATTATTACTCTATAACTTATTCTAGTTATATTTAACTCTATTATTTACTTTAATATAATTTATTATATCCCTATCTACGGTCCTATAATAGAGTTACTATTTATTAGTTTATAAGTTTATACTATATCCGTTTATAACCCGTTATAAGTCTATATTCTCTTTTATTTAAAATTTATAGTTACTCTACCTAAATAAACTATACGGGTTATTTATTTAGCGCGTAAATTTAATAATTTCGTAAAATCCTATATCGTAAAATAAAATCAACTTTCAATATCGTAAATAACTATAATATAAGTGTTTTTCTCGGTCGTAAAGTATATAAAAGAGTTAATATCACATTAATTTATAATAAATTATTAATTTAATAAAGAAATTCAAGATTCTAATTAATAATAATAGTATAAAAAGTTATAATATACTCTAATTTTTTTATATTAACGAATATCCAAATTTGTATACGGAATCTTTTTAACTACTTATATCTATTTCAATTTTTATATATATATATTATTTAGAAAGAATTATTAGATCTCGCGACGATTTAAAAAATCTAGAGCTAAGTGTTAGTGTTATAAAAAATAGATTTTAGTATATAGGTTTTGAGGTAAATCTGTAAATAATATAAGATTCTGCGCTTAGACGTAGTAACGCTCGTTTCATTACTAAGCGCTCCCAACCCGAAGGGGCTTGGCGACACCACGTCTGAGGGACTGAGGCAATGATGCTAGAAGTGGCGGAATTCATCGTCCAACAAATGCCTGCTTGTATATTAAGCTATTGGTACAGAATATAAGCTGTCTCGCAATCCGATTGGTTCATCCGACTCTGCAGGTCTCAGGTAATTTATATTGAAAGCGATAAAACGCCTTGCTCCAAAGACAAATGCGACAACCAATCTATATTTCCCGTCCGCTATATTCCATCCAATTGCCATTCATGCGAAGCGAACGCGGTATCCTCTTGGCCACCAATCACAGGCTTCTTCCAGTATCGCGTTTCTTTGGTGGGGCACCACCCCCTTGGCTACCGCCCCCTTGAGAGCTCGAGCCACTCCCTCCGGAGGGAGCTCCTATCCTTTCTGGGGATTCGCCTCCGCTTCCTGGCGTACCAGGTGGTGTTTTTCCCGGCGCTTTCCAGTCCTTGATCGCATATATCTTGCCGTCTGTGTAAGGTTTTCTCCATTAGTGAATGTTGGGTTTACAAGAGTCAAACGCAGCTGCTAAGGTCAAGAAAAGCGTGACATACCTTTATCGGTTGATTGGCCGCAGTATTTGATTATGTATACCATGTTGGCGAGTTGTATATAGCTGCGGGAGCGATGTGCGTTAGCTGTACATTAGTGCTAAGGGTATTTGTTACAGGGTACGAACGAATCAGCGTTATCACTGCTCTTCAAATTGACGCAATTCTTCCATCCATAGCTAGCCCGATCGACTTCCTCTCCCGGTCTCCTTCCAGCATCCTATGATACGTTCGTCAGCACCCTGTTACAGCGAAAAGAATTAGGAGCTCTTGAGACAGTGGAATCGATAATTAATTGAGAAAAGAGGGTGCACGTACAGATGTCTCACCGCCTGGCTTTGTGTGCGACAATTCGTGCACAATGACTCCAACAAAATCCGCGTACCCATCTGCCTCCTCCTTATTAGAGGCGTCGACCTTCGCCTTTAGATCTTTATCTCCGGACACTTTGGCTTTCAGTTTATCTAGGGCGGAGCATTTCATTGGCTGCGGTTGGTCTATAGATTGTTCAATGAACCTGGATTCTCATTAGTCCTATGGTCACTGTATTGTGGAACAGGGGAAGAGTTGGGACAAAGGGTATCATTACCAGGGACACATCTGGATCACTGATGGTCTGTAATCTTTACCATCATGCCAAGACATAGTCCAAGCCTGTGTTTTCGGCTTCTCCGCCCCATCTATTACGGTAGGCATGAAGCATTCTTCGTAGTTGGCTTTAGTGAGTTGAATGTCCCAAACCGGATCCCACCATCGGCCATCCTTCCATGTCAGACGGTCCCCTGAACAATATATTACCTGAATTTAAATGCAATTAGTTGCATAATCATTGCACAGAAAGCCTTCTTTCGGACGGGAATGGACCAACAATTTCATCATTGTCGAGCTCTTCCGACGGTTGGCCATCATCTCGGTCTTGAGTATTGTCATTATCCTTGTCGCTAGTCTTTGGTATTGCGGCCCTTTTCGTAAGAGCTTCGAATCTCTTTTGAACTTTACCCCATTCCTGTTCTGGAAAGAGATATGAAGCTACTTCTTTGACTTCTTTTCTGGCATCTGGCGCTCTATCGACAACCTTTTTAAGTTCTTGATTAGCATCCAGCACCCGCTGGAAGGCGAATGCAGTCTTTTCTTTCATGGACTCTTGTCCTGGGAGAGGGATTCGATCAGCTTGGCAATGTGGATTCTTCCGCTGACCTGGAATGGGCACCTCCCAGAGATGTACTCACTTGCAGCACCAGGTTGATTACAATCTTTAGCGATTATGAAGGATGTCCCAAATCCACAAAGGGCAGGAACGAGAAGAGCCGGTCTTTTCCAGAACATTGCGCTTGCTGGGGGACTCCAGGAGATGGGTGCTCTGGTTCGAAATAGATAATAAAGAGAGGATAAGGTCCCCTCGCATGGAAAGTTAAGAGGCTTTCGACTAACAGCTTTCAGATAATTTATCACCGGATTCTCCCTTCTTATGTTGGTTCGAAGGTCTTCTACGAACGCACGTCGTCAACAAGAGTTGATAACAACATAGCACAGTCTCTGTGTAAGGTCTGAGCCTCAGAAGGAGTCGTTCACTCATCCTGCATCTGCTGGAAGCGTCCTGGCTGAAACTGGAAAATCTGTTCCTTCAACTCGACATAGCCGGCGGCAGAGGTGATCCAGCAATCCTCTTCTCTGGAACATCGCTTCTGGATGCGCTGAAGCTGAGTCAAGGAATGTTTTAGATACTGACTACTGACTTCGGCTTGCTCTCAGCAGTGCCCGACAGGAAGGATAGGTGCTGATAGGAGGGATGAAAGTTTGAACCTCAGCCATGGGCAAGCTTCACGCCAAGACAGCTCTAGCCTTTATCGTATTAGTGTCGCAAACGCAATTGAGGCAGAAAAGTTGAGAACAATCCAAAAGACTTTTGTACCGCGGCGCCGGATACATTAGGTTGAGGCACATTCGAGGTCATGAGCCAGCCTTGGTAGGGGCTTGGCAGCCTGGGGTGCTTCAGAGTCTTCACTAGCCTCAGCGCTGTGTGTTTTCCCCCACGATTCTGTTTCAGCCAGAAAGTCTAGGGAGGAGGCTGAGGGCAGTGAGAGGGCGATGAAGGGGTGGGATCGACGAATGGTTCCTGGCTATGATTGCAGTCAGCTGCTTTGATTAATACCTCAAGCCACGCAGGAATCCCGTACTGGTCAGCGGATGCTGTTCCAAAGTTGCCAACTACACCAAAATGGAAACATGGCTTTCCCCCATCGATCATCACTGCGACGCTTTTGAGGAGTGTCAGACGTACTAACAGAGACTTCTTAGTGCATTTCCCTCATTCTCCCCTATTGGAGACAAGCTCCTTCTTTTGCGTTCCCTAGGCGGGATGCCAAAAGAGGCTTGGGGCGCAAGGTTCAAATTGGTGAGGGGCGCAAGGTTCGGATTTAAGGCAGACTAAGTACCGCGCCCTGGATTTGCTATCGCTAAGAGTACTAACCGCCTTTCGTATCCCTACACTCCTACTACCTTCTCCTACGCCGTCGCCCCTAGCCTTATTATAGCCCTCGCCCCTTACCTACCTTACTATAGCCTACCCTACCTTATCCGCTCCGCTAGTACTTAGGCGGCGATAACCCAAGCCTACTCAGGTATAAGAGCAAGCTAAGGGCGAGTCGCAGCCTCGCCGGGCAAGAGCAAGGGGTCCTACATTAGAGGCGGAGGGTAAGGCTAAGCCTTTTGCCCCTCTAAGGAAGCGATCCAAGAATAACCTTATCGCCGCCAGAGATATAGATGAGCGGGAGTCGTAGGAGTAGCGGATTATCAATACGGCGTTCTTAAGTCAATTCAGCCAATAGTATAGGGCGGAATACTGGGGTAGAAGAGCGATAGCGACGTATAGGAGGCATATATAAGGTGGATAGACTATAGCTATATATACGATAGCGATATACCGCGTACGGCGTTCATGATGGCGACGGCAATATAATTAATCATGGGGTACTCAGATTTTGGTGTAAGCCCCATACAAATATAAGTGGCTTGGTATCCCGAACCTTGCGCCCCTAACCAATTTGAAACTTGCGCCTTAAGCCTCTTTTGCGCCCCCAGGGCATCCCGTTCCCTAGGGCTTCTCTAGAGCCATTTTCTCAATCATTGTCTCCATCTGATAAGGCGCAGACTGTTTAGTGCATTCAGCCCCAAATTGGCCATTTGCCAGCTTATTCTCGTGTACATTAGGGGGCATATCAATCAGACGATTTCTCCCAAATACTTTTACACATAGGTGCTTCTGCATCTAACAAGGAAGTTTAGACTGCATGGCTTACTTCTAGGAGCAAGATGGAACCAGCAGCTACCGGATTGGTCAGCCACCTTATGCGCGTTTCAAGAAGTTGTTTTTGTGGGATAGCTCGCTGAAACATGGCATGCAGCCAGAGGGATCGTCCAGGCACCGAGTGAAACAAATCCCATGACTCTGTATGTATACCGGATCATGACTTCGCCTTACATGGCTTTTGCTATGCGTGTTTCAAGACTCTGTCACCGAATATCCGTACTTACACAACAATGCCACCCCAAAGGATCATCCGCAGTCTGCCAGGGAACAATGATCAGCCTTCCGGTAGAGAATCGCTCGTCCAAGATGGATGGACAAGACAACAACGCATAACCTCTAAAGAAACAGACGATCCTAAGATGGCGAAAGCCATCAAGAGGATCCCTCCGCCTCCTCCCAAAGGAATGCTTCGCCATCTACGTTTACTGTTGCGGGACGGCCACGTAGGTTCCTGGACCATCGTGTGAGAACAGACATCTGTCTTGTCCCTCAATGTATATAAGCGAGTTTTCAAAGCACAAATGCGATTCAGCACGCTTCTAGCAATCATCGAATTCGCCCGAGCGCAGCAACAATCCTGACATCCGCGACTCTGAGCAAGCCCATACCCAGCTATTCTCCTTACTTAATGAGAGATGTATCGCACCTCGTTACTGTTATGTCTCTTTGGTGCACTTGGCCAGGTGCTGAGTGGGGCCATACCTCAAGTTACTAATTCACCCCAGAAGCGAGATGACGCATACATGGATTTGAACCTTGGTGATGCCTCAGAGTTTTGGAAGACTACGGTAAACAAGCTCGCGTTGCTGCAAGCGAATTGAATTGATTTGTATTCCATAGGACAATATGCCAAAACCAACTGGACGGGACATTGCCATCTCCCCTACCGACGCGCAAGACATCCCACCCGGTGGAGCTTTTTTTGACTTTGGACCCGATAGTACCAAGGAGCTGCTGGACTCGCTGAATGGGGACTGTGCTAAACTCGATGACCCAAAATGTTCAGCAAGCCTTGAACAAATCTTTGGAAACGATGATAACAACCTAGTCGGGCGGAATCTCAAACAATGGTTCAGCCTCGGCAAGACACTTGGCCGCGTGAGGAATGTTTTCCTGGGGGCTATTGCCTATCTGACTATACAATGGAAGGCTAATGGAGGGCACCTGGATGAGGGACAAGGTCTCAAGCTTCATTTCCCACCGCATGCTCTTTCGGTCATCCAGGTGCGTCTACGGCTACCAAGGTCGCCTACAAAACGGCAGATAACGATCCAAGCGCCATCACAGCAATTGTTCCGGCCTCAGCCACGGCCAGCGGGAACTCAGAAGGACTATTTAGCACTTTGGCCGCCGATGCCGATGGCCATCACAAAGGCGATATCGAGATCACCGCCCCCTCTGATGAAGCGGCCAACGCACTCAATGAATTCTTCAAGAAAGGTAAATGCCCAGCTGCGCCAAAGAAACGTGGAATGCAAGTTGAGAAGCGTATTCCCAACGATGTTGAATTTGATGTTGATTGTGTGGTGAATGAAGTCCAAAATATCTTGGACGGGATGGAGGGTAACGGACCACTTGGCGGGTATCGTGAGCAAATGATGCAAGTTGCGGCGATGCCCGATCCGCCCAACTGGGCAAATGAGCAAATTGACGAGGCTTGGAGACAAGTTCTTGTGCTAGCTGGCGAGAGGATGCCCAATGCTCTGGGCATTCGCAACGAACGGATTCCTCCAGCCACGAGAGTGGTTTTCTCCCTAGCTATTGCGAACTATCGACAAATCTTTATGGTATCAAAGCATCTATTCATCGAGGCTAAGGGACTTCTACTTGACAAGGGCATTCATCTCAAGTGTCCTAACAAAGACAACAAATGGTTTCCCAAGTGCGAAAATGTTGTTTGTCAAGGTAAGGATGGAAAGTGTACTACTAATTTCTTGAGACCTTGCGAGTGTAATGGAGGAGCAGAAAAATTGCCCCAAAGAGGTAGAGAAAAGGGTATGTTTTCCCCCAATGTCATGTCGAGTAAAGCTAGGGCTTCACTGACTGCTGATGCTTCAATAGGCATTCTGTAACAAATGTGACGGGGAAGCGGGCAAGTGCACCTCCGGCGATCAAAAGGGCTGTCGCTGCATTGGTGGTGGGGTTCTACACATTGACAATTTCACCCCTGACGACTGGCCGGAGACGCTGCAGAAAGTCCTGCTGGCGAGTTCACTCCTGGGTCTAATGCTCCATCTACCTCACCGAAATGTGATATGGATCGAGCCTCGTATGTTCTCAACAAACTTTTCAGAGCTACCCCGGTTTATGAGAAATTTTGTGAAGCAGTGGATAAAGACAGAAAATCGCCTTTGACCCAGATCGTTAACGATCTCGGCGATGCTAAACCCATCAAAGACAGGACAAAGCGAACGCCGCCTGTCGAACCAGCTGCTGATAGTGCAAACACGTACAGTCTTGAATGGACTGGTGGCGATGGAAGCTGCCGAAGCGGATGCAAAGAAGCCTTTGATACAATTAGCCAGTCCCCGTGCGCAAATCTTGGGGGCGAGTGGAATCTGATTGCCCAATCCATTGAGCTAGAGACCGGCTGCGGTGTCTATAAGGTCAAGGTCAACCCACCTCCCAGAAAGGCTGATAAGGTACCCTCAGTCAAAGCCAGTGAAATCACGTGCAAGAAGTTCGACGACGCTATCTACCACAATTGCTTGCAAGACATCGTCCCAAAGCTATTCAATGACACTATCGCCGCTTTTGCCAGTCAGCTAGGTTCTGACGAGCAGAAGAAGAAGGGCAAGGATATGCAGGATCTCACCCAAGTTTACAGGGACGGGGGTGGCAAAAAAGGGGTCATTTACATTACCAATATTCACTGGATCCAAGGTTGTACAACTTACGAGAAAATGGTAGTGGACAATCCTATCAGCGGGAAATCCGGCTAAGGGCTCGGCTACGGCGATATCCTCTGGAATATACACAACACTTGCACAGGAAACCATGGTCTCGGCGGTTTCCAGGACTACGGGTGCCTGAGATACGCCTTCGCCCCTACCAATTCTGAAGAAGCTTGGGGTTCGCCTCCGCGCCCGGACCTCGCTTTCCAGGGCACAGACGGAAGGGGAGACCTAAATATCTGTGATCCTAAGTGTCTTACTGCGGACACATGTCCAAAGAAGTTCGAAGGGGAAGGAGACCAAAAGAAAGAGAAAGGTTGTGATGTGGAACTAATGGATGATCGGTGCACGCTTAAGCCACCTAAATAATTCTGAGGGTTCCTCAGAAACGATGAATGACCCCTCGATGTCATGTTCGACGAAGGAAGCGCTTGGGAAATTACATGTCTTGGGGTACGGAGGGTTGAGCTTGCGACACTGGCTAGGAAGTGGCGCTGGATATGAACGGCATAGCGCGAGGCGTTCGATCTCTGGCATTGCGGTTAATTGCATAGCGAGGATAGGTGTTTATAATATAAAAGGATATGGTATGAGAGATAACGACCAAGGCGTTACTCACACGCGCTGAAAGATGAGCACTTGAAGCCGAAAGGGGCCCTTGAGTCCCTGGATAGCGCCAGGACTTAAAGCATTAAGGGTTTCTATAGTCCAAGACATATCTTTTGTTCCATGAGGTGTCCTTTGGCGGCTTGGCGTTTTTTGATTAGAACTTTCTGTATACACATAATACAGTAGTATTGGAAGAGTATTAAAGTATCTTGAATATACTAATACTAACATTATTATATTATTATAGTAGATTTTGGAATTATCGAGACTTACGCTAAGCGAATAATCGTATATTTTGATTTCTATAAACGAGTTATTAATATTAAATAGAGTAAAATATAAGCTCATAATAAAGTTATAAATAAATATCTAATAAATTTATAAAAAGACTCTAAAATAAATTATAATAAAGTATATTATAGAGTAATACTTAAATATATTATAGAGTATATTATAAAGTAATAAAATATATTATAGAATAAATTATAAAATAATAATAAAATATATTATCTCTTCGTTCGATAATTAATAGACTCGTTTTATTTAATAAATAAATATAAGTTTTAAAGTCTTTAAAGAGATAATAGAATAATAATATAAAAAAATATCTTATCCTCGTAATAATTATAATTAATCCGAGGTTAAAGAATTATATTCTAAAAATTTAAAATATCTTATAGTATATATATTAATATATTATATAGTATCTAGATTAATTAGGTATTATCTATTGAATAAAATAGAGTTATAAATTATCGAACGAAGGGATAAAGTAATAATAGAGTATATTATAAATATATTATAGATAAAATTAGCGGTAGAGCTTAGATCGTTATTTTAATAAATATTATAATAATACTCCTACTAAAGTCTACTACGTAATAGATTAGTCTTTTTTTAAAAGAAAGAAGTTAATACCCTCGTTAATATATTTATATAAGGTATCGTAAATAATAATATAAATAATATCTATATATAGAAGTAAATAAATAAGTAATATATATTTTAAATTATCGATCGATTATCGGTAGGCCTATAGAGTTTTGAAGTTTAATATAAAATCGTAAAGTTTAATATTAAAATCGCGATAGCGAGATAAGGCGATAGGGAGGTATAAAAATAATATAAATAATTAATAATAAAAGTTATAATATTAATAAAACAAGGGCGTATATATATAATATTATAAATATATGAGTACTCAAGAACTAGGGCCCTAAATATATATTAGAAAAGTAAGATTTTAATATAAATTTAACTAGCTAGGGAAAGTTATTTAATAATACTTTTAGAATTAAAATTATATTAGCGCGGAGCTCGTCCCGATTCGGTTAAATAAATATATAATTAATATATTATTCGAAGTTCTTTCCTTTATAAATATACTACCTAACTAAGAAGTAATAATAACGAGAGATATATATCTAAATTTATATAAAGAAATATATAATTAATATATTATTAAGATATTCGAGTTATATAACTCTACGTATAATTAAATAAATAATATAAAATTATTGTAGAGTAGTTTTACCGGTTCTCGGTATAATATTTCTTTAATATTTTCGTAGTACCCGTACCTTAAATAGAGCTCGATACGTAGATTTAATATAATAATTATTTCCTAATAAAGATAAATAAAGGGCGATAATATAAAAGAGAAATATAATTATATTTCTAAAATTATCGATTTAAGAAGAAGAATTTAATTTAATATTTAATTTATTATTTATATTCTTTAATAAATTCGTCCGCGAATTTTTTTTTAATATTTATTTAACGGTCCTATATAAATCTCTAGCCTTTTTAAAATAAGAAGTATTCGGTAGCGTAATTCTTTATTACGACCTACTATAGTAATAGGATATATATAGACTAGTAGTACTATATAGGATATTTACTTTACTTAAAGTAGTAAATATTATAAATATAAATTATACTCGCTATATTTATAGGAGTAAATATATAGAGTATATATTTCTTAATACGATTTCCTTATATTATATAAACCGCGTATTTTCTAGTAAATAAAAACTTCGTATTTAACTTTCCTTAAAACTTTCAATTATAGATTCTAAATATAGATATTTATTAAGTTATTAATTAAGTTTATCAAATTTATCTAGTTATATTTAATTATTTATATAAAGACTATTATTTACCGATCTTTAAGATTTCTTTCTAAAAGTATTAATTTAGGTCTTATCGACGTTATATTAAAATATTAAACGGAGAGTCTTAATATTTTAAATACCTTTAAAATAAATACTTTAGAATTAATAAAAACCTCAACTCTAAATATCTAGACTAATACTAGAAATTATAATATTATAAAAGATAGGGACCGTATTAAGGTCTTTTACCTAAATTAATATTATAGAGAGTATAAGAAACTTAATAGTTAATTTATTTAATTTAAATTATTCTTCGTCTTTAACGAGAGTATTATATTAGTTAATAAATAAAGAATTTTTATTATTATTTATATAAGAGGTAACGCGTAGAAATAAGTTAAATTTTTTTCAAAATACTATATAAAAGGACTAAATAATACTAATAATTCGGATATAAAACTTTAGATAGAGAATTTCTCTCGATTTAAAACTAAAATTCATTATATATTTAGATTTTCTAACGAGAGTAATATAATAATTCGTATTATTTAATATTTAATATAGCGAAGATCTACGTCCGATTACTCGGTATAATTTTAATATTATATAATATTAATAAATTAGAGCGATATTACTCTTATAATAATATATCGATAAGAATTAAAAGATAATATTAAAAACGAGTTTATACGAATATAAACCGATATCTAAGACCTCTATATATTTATAAAATAAATAATTACGATCGATAATAAACTATACGAATATATAATAAAAAAATATTATAACGGAGGAATTAACGGATAAGAATATTTAAGAGTTTATAATAATAAATATAATTTAGTTAATTATTACCGCCGCGAGAAACTTAACCCGTATAATTATATATTAATAAAACTCGATTTTATTAAAAAGAGACCTACGAGAGAATCCTAGAAAAAAAGTGAATAATAATATAAGAGAAAGAAAATAATAAATCATTATAATTATAATAAACCGGGTTATATTACTAGGAATTATTATTCGAAAAATATAATAAATCGATAATAGTTAAATATACTCGAGAAAGAGATATTAGATAATATAATCGGGTCCCCTAAAGATTTAATATAAAATAATACTAAACTTAATAATTTATTAAAAAAATAAAAAGATATTAAAGAGAAAATCGCTTAAAGAATTCGAGAACTCGAAGAATTAAATAATAATAATAATAAAACTCTAAAGGAGGATTTAAAAGAAAGATAAAAATAAGAATAAAATATAATAAATTTTAAAGAATAGTTTTAAATAACGGACTACCTCGATAACTCTAGAATTTAATTTATTATATTAGAAGAGAAACTCGAAGAATAGAAAACGGAGAAAAAATAACTCTTTAGAATATACTACGTATATAATAAATATTACCCACGATACGGGGAAATATACTAATTAGTATATTTAAATAAATATTATAAATACTATTATAATAATTTAAGAGAGCGAAAGTATATTATAAAATTAAAATATAATTATAATTAATAGAATAATTACGCTAGAGATAATTACTCGTAGTATTTAATTAGAAAAAAGAAGAACTAAATCTTCCGGGGTTATAATAAAGATTAATAATTATAATTATAAAATTAAATAAATTATAATAAAGAACTAAAGAGTTATAATTAAAATAAATAATATTATTATTTAACTAAAGGATATAAAAGGTACTTCGAGTCTAAAGAGTATTATAGATTTCTATCTTCGTCGGGAAAAACCTAGTCCCTTATATTAAGAGGAAAATATAAAGAGATTAATATATTAATTTTAGAATAATATTTATATTTAATATATATAAATACTAGTAAAAGTTAACGGATATAAGGTCGTTATAATAATAAATTCTAAAATAATTTATAATTTTATTATTTAAATAGTAATTTAGGTAACTAGCCTATTAACTCGGGGAAAAAAGAATATAAACTTTAATTAACCGACGGGTTAAAACTATTAATAAAAAGAGTAAATAAGAAAGTATTCTCACTATTAATTATTATTTAATAATACTATAAGGAAATAATCTTCGATATAATAGAAATAACTATTTATTATAATATTCTAGGAATACTTTAATTAAAGAAATATAATTTAATAATTAATTAAAAGAGAGGAGTATTTATATTTCCGTATATTAAAAACGTCGCTAGTATAATACTTATACGTTTATAAAGAATAGTTATAAATAAGAAATTAAATTATAACCCGGTCGAAATTTATAATACTTTATTTTCGAATAAAGATAATTTTTTATAAAGATCCGACTCGATATATACTAACTAGAAAGATTAATAGAGTAGATAAATTAAAATTTCTAAAAATAAAAACCAACCTCCTAATATTTCTAAAGAGTATTAATAATAAAAGTATCTTTTTTAGGATAAAATAACTATATACCGAAGAATTAAACCTTCTCGTTAATATATTTAAAAATAACTATATTTATTACTATCTCTATAACGATATTAAAAAGATATCTCGATAAACTATATAAGTCCTCTATTATTTTATACCTTTATAGGAATTCTTTATTAATATATTTTAGTTTTCGTAGATTACTTAATTAAAATACGGTACCTAGTATTAATTACGTTAATAAAAATAAACGAAGTTGACGACGCTTTCTATTAGAATATATAAAAGCTTTATAAATTATTAAATATCTTGATTTCGAATATAAGATCTTAATTTACGTCGGAGTTCTAAAAGGCTTTATATAAACGTTTTGAAATTAATTAATATATATTTATAAAATATTATCTTTAGATAGATAACTGAATTAAGTAATTTAATATTTTAATAAAATACTATCTCCGTATATATATAAATTATATATAGGATAATTAGGTAAAATAGCTCCTTAGAGCGGAGTTTTCTAATATTAATACTAATTTTTCTAATACTTTAACCTCGCCTTTTTTAATTAATTAGAGTTAATATCTATATATTAGTTTTAAATTTATCGAATTTTTATTTTTAAAATTTTACCGTCTAAGCCCGTATTTATTTAATCGTTATTAATAAATTCGCGACGTAAATAAAAACTTTAAATAACTACCTCCGCGATAAGATATTTATCGCCTAAACTATCTTTAAATCCTCCGTTAACTAACGAAGATACTTATATCCGATATATTTAATAAACGACTAAATATAACTAAATATTAAGAATCTAAATATTATATATTCTTTAATTAAATTTAATAATTATAATATCGGCTCTTTTCGAGTCTTTAAGGTTTTCGATAATCCTCTCGTAATTAATTAATTTTTTTATACTCTATAAAGTTTACCCCGTCTTCTACGCTAGTTTATTATAATTAATAATTAATAGTTCTTTATTTAGATAAATTTAATTTATCCGAGAATTTATAATTACCGAAGATAATTAACGTAAATAATACGTTAACGGTATTTTAAATTCTAAATATAATCGCCGTTATAGTCTACTTTTATTAAAGTATTATATTAATTAGGAAAATTATATTATTATATAAAAACCCTTTTAATACTTTACCCGTTATTAATAATTTATTAATAAATATTATATATCGAATCCTAGCGGCGCTAGCCTCTACGAATTACTATATATTATTTAAAAGTATTAATATAAAGAATCTTTATTATTTTTATTTTTATTTAATTTTTAAAAATTTAATCTTTATTTATACTTTAGTTTATTCTTTATCCGTTACTATTACCTCGGTTATTATTCCGTATCGGCTTCGACCGATACTTCGTATAATTATATAAATAAATAGTACCCTATAGTTTAACCTCGTTGTTATCGTCTATAAATAATAACGCTAACGCCTAGTTTTATTTATATACCGTCGTTATTCCCCGTCTTATCTCTTACCCGTTATTATTATTATAATAAAGTATTCCGTATTAATCTTAATTATTACTTCGTGTAATTATATTAATAAATAGTATACCTAGTTTTAACTCGTTATTTATCTCGTAGGAACTCGACTTTAAAGAGGGGGTTATTATTATAATATAATTTTATTTAATTTAACCTAACTTAATTTATTTTAAATCTAATTTAAATTTAAATTAATTTTTTTATTTCTATTTTAATATAGTTAGGATAGGAAATAAATAAATATTTCGTATACTAGTTTTTATTTAGATAATAGCTAGCCCTACTCTAATTTTCGTTCTTTATCTTTTATTTTAATTTACTCTTATACTATAACTAGATTATAATTTAATAAACCTAGTTTTAAAATTAATAAATATCTTAATATTAATCCCGTTCCTTAATATATAATATTAAAATTATATCGAGTAATCGGATATAAACCTCCGTTATATTAAATACTAAATTATATAAATTACTATATTACTTTTATTAAAAATATTAAATATATAACGAATTTCAGTTTTAAATCGAAATAATTTTTTTATTTAAAACTTTATTATTAAATTATCGACGTTATTTAATTCTTATATATAATATTTTAAAAATAAATTTATTTATTTCTACGCGTTACCTCTTATATAAAAATAATAAAAATAACTTATTTTATTAACTAATATAGTACTTTTATTAAAGGCGAAGAAGAGATAAATTAAATTAAATTAATTATTAAGTTTTTAATACTCCTTATAATATTAATCTAGGCGGGAGACTTTAATATAATCTTTATTATTTATAATATTACGTTTTCTAGTATCGTTTTAGATATTCAAAATTAAGATTTTTATTAATTTTAAAATATTTATTTTAAAAGTATTTAAAGTATTAAAACGCTCTATTTAATATTTTAATATAATATTAATAAAACCTAGATTAATACTTTTAAAAAAAGGTATTAAGAATTAATAAATAATAAATAATAAATAATAATCTTTATATAATTAATTAAATATAGTTAAATAAATTATATAAATTTAATTAAGAGTTTAATAAATATTTATATTTAGTATCTTTAATTATAAGTTTTAAGAGAAATTAAAAACGAAGTTTTTATTTATTAAGAAATATATTATTTATATAATAAAAGAAAATTATATTAAGAGTAATATATTTATTTTATTTACTTTTCGAGTATAGTAAATAGTAACCTGATTACTATATTTAATCTCCGATCGTAGTAGATAATTTTATTATTAATATTTATTCTACCCTCTCGTCGGGTAATCCTAGTATCGTATAATATTCGTAATATAAAGGCGTAGATATAAAACGTAAAAGAGATATAAGTAAGAATATAAAAAGAACAAGACTATTAATAGGGTAAATAACGGTTAGCTACCCGGCGTTAGTAACTATAAGGCGCGGTACTTAGATTTAGATGTAGATCTTATATAAATCGAAGTAACTCCGCCTTAAAGCCGAACCTTACGCCTCTCACCAAATTGAACCTTGCGCCCTAAGCCTGTTTTGCGCCCCCAGGACCTTCCGCTGCTTCTCGATCAGAATGGTCCCATTAGCGACATCATAGGTACTACCACATAACTCAGGCTTCATGCTTAAAGTATAGTATTCTCACTCTGTACTAGTAGCGTTTTCGCGTCATGAAGTCAAGCCGAATTACACACTCAGCCGCTCGTCCAGAGAGTGACAATGCAAAGCTGGCGCTAAAGCCATAAAATTCTTCAAGACCTCATGAATGGCCTGATCTTTATCGAATTTGTCGATCGCGTTCGATGCTTTACAAATCTTCATGCATGTCGTTTCAGCTTACGCACCTGGCCTATGCATAAGATACGCACGGCAAACAGTTTCATTGGCTATGTCGTTCTATACGCTTCTCATAATCCTTAATGCCAACCCTCCTGTGGACCAACTGCCGAACTTTTATGGCCAATGATGGACGCAGTGGAGGTTATCAAAGGTGGATCAACAGACCCCTCCAAAATACCAAATGTGCGGTCAACAAACGCCTTCTCAAACATCACCACACCCATTCGATTTATCCATGAATTCAACACACCGCCCGCCCTCCTGAGTCTCCCTGTAGAACCTTATGCATGAGTTTACTCGCGGACAATTTGTGGTCCTATGGCAAACACACATCTCGCGCGGCTCGCATTTATATGATCATCAGCCCTCTTCTTTTGATTCAGCCTGATCCCTAGGATCTATGGTAAGGAGGCAAGTTTCTCGTCTCATACTCCGGTCTTCGAGCTTCAATTGGATGGAGATCGGTCCTTCAAAGGATCCAAGTCCGTGCCAACGTCAGCCTTTAGGACGGGCCGCGATGAAACCTTGTCATTCCCTGGCAAGCCATCCGTCACGGAAGATTGATGAGCAAGCCATCCGTGAAGGAGGATTGATGTCAGATCGAAAAGGGCTGTGATTACCTGCGATCTACAGACAAGCGGCCAGAAGCGACCAATAAGTCGTGAGAAATCCATCAGCAGCCTGTTGAAGAATAGTGGTATGCACCCTCGTGGGATCCTTCTTCAAGTGCTAGATTGTGTATCAAGGTAGCTACGCTTTACTCCCTGCTATCTCTGTAGTCTCAAGGTATGCAGAGGCTTACAAATTGTACTTGAGTTGTTCTGTTCTCGCCTTCTAGTTACAGCATCAATTTTTGTGAAGTAATCTCACGTTAATCTGAGAGTCGGACTTTGTATTCTAGGCACTACAACCTCAGTTTCGGGGCGTTCCGGCTAGATGTCGAAACGTCAGAGGCGCTGGTCGCCCGAAAAGGATGTCATCCTGCAGAAGGAGGTGCACGCCCAGTTTGCAGGCAATGACTAGCTCTAGGCTCTGTCAATTCTTGATGTTCTTTGAATTGACACATTGGTCTGTGAATCCAGCGAACAATGGCATAGTCGACGGTTGGAATGTCATCGCCCAGAAAATTGAAGGGAAGAGTAATAAAGACTGCCGAAAACGGTTTTATAATGGTGTTGCAGGGGGGCTCAAGAAGGTTAGGCTGCTCGCTGAATTATGGCCTCTCTTGACAAATCTTAATCCCGTACATCAGGACTCGTGGACAGAGGAAGAAGATCGCTTGCTTGAGCATGATGTGGAGAAATACGGACCGGCGTAGGCTGTTATTGCTCCAAAGATAAAAACCCGGAGTGCAGACCGTAAGTTTTCGGAAATCTGATTTGTTTAACAAATAATCCTGAATAATATACTTCTAGAATGTTCAAAGCGGTGGACACATTGCTTGAATACGGAACTTGACCGTAGTAGTTGGTCTGACCGCGAGGTATGGACCTTTCAGAAAGGGCAATAATGAGTTACCATATTGGCTATGACTGACAGGAGAGACAAATAGAATGTCACGTTGACTATAGCCGTGAGAAAGCATGGAAGTGTGTGGAAGGATATTCAGACATTTCATTTCCCTCACCAAGAATCAGTATGTTTACCAACATTGGCTTTAGCTCCAAACCTAATATGTAGATCTTTTCTCTGCTAGATATCCAGTTGTCAAACATAAATCCATAGCCGTACCGGACGACGCACCGCCTTGCTGCCCCGCGCGGCCTAATAATGGATATAACGATGGATATAGCTTGCAGAGCCCTCGAAACACGCCCGACATGTTTAATGACAACGTGGATATGTCGAATTTCAACGACCTTGATAGAGACTTCTCGTTTGATGTGATAGATGCCTCCGATGCCCAACAATCTGCTTCATATAGAGCAGACGGGATTAACGATTAATTCCATTTCGACCCGTGGTCGGGTGTCCCAGACCTTTCTTCTTCGGCTCTGCCATCAGAAAGAGCAGACCACCCCATCGATCTATCGCCATCAGGAAGAGGCTTCTCCTCCTCTTCCACCACAAACTCAGACCATTTCACCAAAAATCTAACCAGCAACCCTGAAAACGACATTGTCGATCTCGGCGTCGAGAACCGTGGCCCTACAAACTCGTCATATGGACGCCCTCGAAGCAACACTCATGACGCATCGGACCAAAACCATAGCCTCACGACCCGTCATTCGCAGCAGTCGTCCGGCAATGCCTATGGATCGCCGAACAGCACGTTGGAGTCGGAAAGGCAATCGCAACTGCCTGGGCACACAACCACTTCGCCTCCGCCAACGCCGACGACGCAGACGACTATCAAGCTGGATGGAGTGGAGCCGAGTACTGTGACTGCTATCAGGTATATTTCGATCAAGAGTAAGGCGAAGGTCAAGTTTGAGACGCAGTGATGTTTGTTGTTGTGAGATTGACGGCCGAAGGGAGTATTTTGGTGGTGTGAGTTGCATGGTATGATTGAGTAGATGTGCCATTAGATGAGAGATGGAGGAAATATGTTGTTTTCGCCATGTCCATTTATGGCCTCTGTGCATGGAATTGTGAAAGTTTGTTTGGCATGCTGAAATGACTATAGAGATCTATCCCCCTGGCAAAGCTCTACTTATGCCCATCCCTCTCCTCCCTCTCTCATCACACCCCCTCCGTCTCCCCAATTCTGATAACAAACTTCTTTGCACTCACCTTCCCTGCCTTCAAATCCCCCAACGCCCTCTCTAACCCCCCAAGTCCCCCATCCACAACCTCATATGGATGCCCCGTCATCCATCCCTCCTGCAACCCCCTACTCAGCAACCGAAACCATACAAACCCGAAATCTTGCGTCCCCAGCGCACTTTCCCCCTCGTACTGCATTTTCCCTGCAAATGCCTTCGTTGCCTCCGCCATACCCTCTTTGTCCTTGTGCACACTCCCCACATACGCCATACTCGACTTCAACGTCACCGGTAATCCCTTCCCCAGAAAATCCGGGAGCACAAACGTCACTGCGCCCTCCGGATCCATCGCATTGGCTATATTACTCCAGCTGCTCTGCACCGTAGCTGCATCAAACGCATATTTCAATTTCCCCTGCTCTCCGCACGTTCTCTTCACGGCGTCTTTGATGCCTTTGACGACTGCGTCGTCGCCGAGTCGGTAGTCGATGACGGTGTCGCCTTTGGCGCTGTCGAGGAGGGTGTGCACGTAAGGGATGCCGTTTCCGGCGACAGTGATGATGGGGTGGATGTTTGAGAGGCGGGCGAGTTTTATGGCGAAGGCGCCGACGGCGGAGGCCCCGGCGTAGATGAGGAGGGGGGTTGGGGAGGCGGAGGCGGAGGGCAGGGTGGGGGTGAAGGGGGAGGGGAGGCGGAGGTATTGGTGGAGGGATAGGGCGGCGGTCATGAAGGCTAGGGGGAGGGTGGATGCTTCTGTGGAAAGGGTTAATGGGGGAGGGGAGGAGGAGGGGGGAATGGGTGGGAACCTTCGAAGGTTGTCTTTTTGGGGATGTGGAAGGTTGTGTGGGACCAGGCGAGGGCGTATTCTGCGAAACTGCAGCCGGGTGTGTTCATTTCGTGGAATGCGGCTACTCTGTCTCCGGGCTTGAATTCGGTGATGGAGGAGCCTACGGCGTGGATTGTTCCTGCTATGTCGTCACCCTGGTTGGCGGGTGGGAAGCCCCATTCTGAGTACTGCGTGGTAAGATTGTGAGATTCTGAACCCTTTCTTTCTTAATGAGAGAATATCATGGACATACTTTCCAGTCTTTCGGATTCGTGCCCGAAACAATCACTTTGATGACGACTTGAGAGGCATTAGCAGTTGGGATGGGGGATTCTTTGATCTCGACGCGGGGGCCGGGATGGACGATGGCTGCTTTCATACTGTATCTTAGGTGTTACGTGGCGCGTGGAAGACTGTTTAGACGGGCTGCAGAGGTAGAGAAAGAGGAGGAGGGAGACGATGGAAGCAGCTACACAATTGACGGGAATCTGGAGATAGAGCACCCAATATTTATAGCCTTAGTAGCTTGACAACATGACGACATCTTATCAAGCAACGATGGAAAAATGGACCGGAGTCAGGATTCTGCGAGGGACTTACTAATGATGAACAACACCAACAGGGAGTACGTTTGTGGGTTTGGAAGGATAATGGTTCTGCTATACTATGGATTTCTGCTAAGTAGCAGTTTACTGACTAATACCGCCCCCGTACCTTCCGCTAATGAACTACTCTCTTCTTCTAAGTCGAGCCCCGCGACTAGACGATATTAAAAAAAAAGAATATAATTACGGTAAAACGAGAGTATACTTATTAGATCTTATTTATAATATTTATAAAGTTCTTCTTAACCTATACTATTATAGTAGGGAGTATATTAGCCTCGATTTTTACTTTTATCTTAAATATCTATTCTTTCTTAAAAGACTTTATCTTCGATTTATTTAAGAAGATTATTAAAAGTCGAAGATTATTAAAGAAAGAAGGTTATTTAAAGTTAATAACTCGAGGAATATAAAGTAAAGTAAGTTAATATATAAATAAAGTAAATTTAAATCTAATTCTTAAAGCGAAGTTCTATCGCTATAGTAATAATATAAGATAATATAAATAAATATCTACTAGATAAGTTAAAAAGTAGGGTTAATTTTATTAACTTTATTTACGACCTAAATAACGAGACTATTTGATAATTTATAAAGTTAATAAAGTAGCTATATTAAAATCTATTAAATATCTAGCCCTAAATTTAAACGGTTTTAGGTAGTTATTATAAAAAGTATCTTTAATATATTTTTTATTTAATTATATAATAATAAAAGATCTATTATAGGATTTTTTATTACCCGAAATTTTAAATAGCCCTCGCTAGTAAAGTTCTAACTTCTTTATATTCTTTTATTAAAATATTATAAGATCCTTATAATAGTATACTACTAGATAAACTCCGCGGTCGTATTTCTCGGTTATTTTTAATTTCTACTATTTTATAATTTCGTTAATAGTATTATATACTTCTACTATATATTTAATATAATCTCGTATAATAACTCTATATTTAGTAGGATTATTGATACTCTTTATTTATTATTTAATATCTCTTTCTAATAGTATTAATAGAGTTATTATTATAGTTTCTAAGGCTCTTAGTACTAGCCTATATAAAATACTAATAAAAGAATATCCTAAATATTTAATTACACGAGTATTTAGAGAGTTTATAGATTTAATAAAGTTTTTATCCTACTCTTTACTAAGTTCTTATTTCTTTAATATTTCTTCTAGTAATTTATTTAATACTTTAACTATCCTAGTTAATTTAGATAATTTAGATAAATTATAATTTATAATTATATCTTCGTATTATAAAAATTCACAGAGTTCTTTATTATTAAAGTAGTAACTAGGATTATAATATATCGCGGTTAATTTATAATATATAATAAAGGCTAGCTTAAGATACTAGATAATATCTTCTATATTTACTATTAGTATAGTAAACGGAATTATAAATCTTAATATATAATAAATATAATTGAATATATATCGATTCTCTATAGATATCGTTTTAAGAGAATTAATAAAGTCTATCCTATAAAGCTAGAACGGGAATATAATAAATACCGAGTATAAAAGTTAAGATTTTATAATAAGTTTATATTTAGTATATTTAATATAACTAGCGATATAACTCTCTATATTAATAACTTAATTCGTTTAAAAATAAAATTCTTTTAAATATATTAATATACTAGCCTTCGCCTAATAACCGTCGTTATTATATATTTCTTTTAGTATTAAAAGTACTTTCGATTTAAAGATATAAAGTAGTAGTACGTCGTATCGGTATATTTATAAAATATTATTTATTAATTTATATTCGTAAATACCTTTTAATATAGAGGTAAATACTAGATTTTTCTTTATTAAGAAATTATATACCTTCGAATATTAAATAAAGCTCTCGTAGGTAGCCTTCTATTTATAAATCTAATCTTAATATAATTATTATAGTATAATATAAGAAGACCGGGACTCCTTTAATAAAATTATTATTAATAACTTCCTATTTCTTATTTTAAGTTAGTAAATTGAGAAACTCTTAATAACCGCCCTTTCTATCTTTTTAAAATTATAAAGAATTATATTTAATAAACTCTCGTACTAAAGTATTACTCTAATTTATATTAATATATTCCGCTCTAAAAAATATCTTAGATAATTTATCTACTACCTTATTATAGTAGCCCGGGATTTATTTAATTTTAATATTTAAACGGCGGAGCTTATTAACCTAATAATTATAAATCTCGTTATAATTATCTATATCTAGAAAATAGACTAGAGGTTTATAGTCTATATATATAATTACGGGCTTATAGGGGTATTTATAAAAGTAATTATATTTCTTCGTAAAGATTACGATAGAATATAACTCCTTTTTATAAATAAGGTATTTAATTTATAATAAAATTTATAGAAAAGAGTTATATAGAATTAGTACCTCTATTTAAATCTTTAATTTAATAGGCGTAATACCGGCTTATTTAATAAACTAGAATTAAGTAATATAAAAACCTACGGTAAATCTAGATATATTCGTATAAAAATAATTTAGTAGTCTTGGGTCGATATTATATATATAGGTACACGTAGTATATATACTCTTTAGTAATTTAAATAATAGTTATTCAACCTCTCCCTATATAAAAGGTACTTTTCTAGTTAACTTTATAAATAGTTTTACTAGCTCCGTAAAGTTCTTTATTTATCTTCGTATAATATTTATAGTTCCTAGAAATACCCGTATACTTATTTAATTAAATAGCGGTTATTATTATACTATTTTAGTAACTCTATTATCGATTATTTATATAAGTCCTCTAATATTATATATTATACCTAGGGTCTTAATAGACGATTTAAATAACTTTAACTTCTTAAATAATAACTTTAACTTTATTTATTCTACTTTTAAAACGAAGTAATATTTAAGAAAGTTATATTATTCTTTAAAGTTATTAAACCCCGAAAAGAAATTATTTATATAGAATATTAAAATAAGAGGATTATCTAGATAACCCGAGTATAGAAGCGAGAATTTATTAATAAGAGATAATAGATATTTAAATACTTTATAAATAAGTTTAATTATTATAAAGCCTATTAACTATAACTCTTAATATATTCTAGTAGGTTATAGCTAGTTTATTCTAGAAATAATAAAAGTAAAATAATATCTATTATTAAAATAAAGCGGAATTATTATATATATATATTTGAGATTAACTACTATAAGATTCTTATATTATAAATTTAATAAGTTATTATAGATTTTAGAACTTAAATTTAAGAATATACCTAGTAAATCCTTATATATACGCGAGTAGTTAAAGGTAACGCGAGGTTTATTTTTAAATATAAAATTAAATACTTTATTAATAATCACTAACTTAGTATTCTATTATAATAACTATTTATTTACTAACTCTATTAACTCGTAAATACTACCTTTTATAATATCCGAAATAATTTTCCGTAGTTACTATTTATATTTTAGGATAACGTCTTTAATTAAAATTTAAAGTAGGCTTTATACTAGGTTTAATATATATTTAGTATATTATTAAATTAGTATATAGAAAATTAGTTAGGTTAGTTTCATTTAGATATTTATATTAATATAGTAAATAAAAAATCTTCTTTCTCGTATCCTCTATTAATATTAAGGGACCTAGTACTAGGCCGACTAATTACTATTATTAATAAAACTCTTTATTTAAGATTAATAAACCTATTAATAGGCGTAGAATATATTTATTAAGATATAGTAGTTTCTTAATTAGTAATATACTAGGCTTCCTCTCCTCGTATTTTAATAATACTAGTCTTATACTAGAAATTAATATTAATATTAATGACCTTAGTATCGAGATAATATACTCTTAAAGAGTTATTAAAGATTTATTAATAATTAATATAATTGATTAAAAGTCCTAATTATAGTATCCTAGTAGTTTATAGTTATATTAAAAACTTATCGAAAATCTAATACGTTAGTCTCTTTATTATTATTAAATAAACTACTACTAGATTTATTATTAATAACTTCGTCCTCCTCTAAACTCTCTTCTTCTAGGATAATTATCGTCGTAGTCGTCTTTATTAATTTTAGGTATATAAATATATAGTACTCCGATAAAAAGAATATTTTAGGTTTTATTACTTTACGAAATTTTTCGCCGCTATTTCTATCTCCTCGGAAAATCTTGGATTCTTTAATAATAATATAGGTATTAATTTACTATAGTTATAAAAACTTTAGAATTAGTACTATATATTATTCTTAACTAGTAACTATTATAATCTCGGGTGAAACGAAATAACGAATTCTCCTCTAGATATTTAATATACTAATTTCTAGTTAAACCTAGAAGTATAATATAATCTCCTAGTAATTAATAGTATATATAGATAATTTACTTAGTAAAGTCTATATCGCTTAAAGGGTAACGCTTAAGGTTTAGTATTACTATTAATTTTAAAAATATAATATTAATATTAGATCTTTAATTAAATTATACTATTTATTTAAATAAAAGTTCTTTATCTCCTCTACTATTCTTTATTATAGTAGGAATACGGAATTATTTATCTTCGCTAATCTTTCCTTTTAGTAATCGAGTATAACGTTTTATATAAACTCGTTCGGCGTCTATACTATAAATAATTACTTTAGTTTTAATTACTCCGGCGGACGTCCCTTAATTCTACGGGGTAGAAGGTTATAGAGGTTATTAAAATTATAGTATTTAAAATATTTAAGGTATTTAAATTAATATTTATTTAAATATTTACCCCGATAGGAGTTATTAAAGGTTATATATTATCGGAGGCGGGAAGTAAAGTTATATAAATCTTTAAAGAGGTATAGGTATTTATATAAATATATAAAATCCTAGCTAGAATAACTAAGGATTAAAAGATTATAAAGATTATTATTAAATAGAAGTATTATTAATATCTAGATTCTTCTTTTCCCTCTTTTTAGATACCCGCGTATATATATATTTAAACTCTTTATATATCTAAGGAGACTAAATAACTATATCTAACTATATAATATCGACTTTATTTCGTTATAGTAATTAATAGATTAAAATAATATTATTATACTTCCCTAGGTTATTATTAAATATATTAATAAATAATTATAATTTAGTTTTCTTTCCTACCCTCTTCTAACCTTTCTATTTAAAACGATTATTAGTACTCTAGAACTAGTATAGTTATTATTATAACTACTATTATAACTATTACTAAAAAGTATCTAGCGATAATTCTTCTAGATATTAATATTTATTAGGGCCGGAGCCTTTACTATAATTAATATTAATAATTTACGAGACTAGTAATATTAATAATTTACGTCTAGATTTATTTATTTAGGGAATTTAAAGGCCGGCGATATTTAAATTAATAAAGTAGGTATTTATTAAACCTAAAGTATAATTAATATTAAATAACTATACTCTACTATTATATATACCGTAGGACGCTATAGTAATGTTGATTTAAAATATTACTTCACCGAAGATTATAATCTTTAGGTATAATTATTCCTAAACGGGGAGTATATTATTAATATAATCTTTTCTTAAATTTTAAACTCGACCGTAAAATTAATTATTATAAAAGTAAGGCTAATAAGATTAGAAATTACCACGACTAGTATTTTATAGTATTTAACGTTACTAGCCTATTTAATCTACTATATCCTTTATTTAATTATTACTAGTATATAAATTAAGATATATCTTTAATTAAAAGGATATTTTTATAGTTTCGATTTATACCTAAATAAAGTTCCTCTCTATAATCTTCTTATAGAAAAGTAGATTATTCTCTTTTTATTCGTCCTTAAATAGTTTCTTAATTTATATATTAATACGTCTAGCTTTATTTATTATAATATAAACTTATTTTAGGGATCGGTTTATAGTAGTTATATCTTTAATAGTTTTTCGTTTAACTTCGTTATTAGTAAGGCCTTTTATTTATTAATAGAGGAAAATATCTAGTAGAGAAGATTTTATTAGGGATAATACACGGGTAGTAAAACGATCCTTTACTCTATACTTCTATATTAAATTAATAATACGAGTATAGTACGTAGTAAAGGTCTCTTCCGACTTTTAATAAAACTTTATTAATTTAATATCGAACGATAACGGGAGTTCTTTAACTACTTTTAATAAAAATCGTTCTTTAAGGAGTAAGGTAAATTATTTTATAATTTTATCTATAAAAACTTCGGTATTTATAAATTTATTAGTATTAGGATTTATCTCTAACTAGTTTATAATATCCTCTATAAATAGAAGATTAAAGTATTTAAAAAAGATATTAAATAAAACTTTATTATTATTTATTTTAAAGTCTTTAAGTTTATAACGGAATATTTTAAATTATTAAACTACCGAGATATCTTTATTTATAAATTTATTATAGAATATAAATTTATATAATTTATTAGACGATATCTTAATATCGAGAGGGGAAAAAAGTATTAAAAATAAAAAATCTTCGAATAAAAAGAATACCGGATTATTAAATAATATTTTATAATCTAGGAACAAGTTAGGCTAATAGTTAAATAAGAGAGTATTAAGATTTAAAATAATTACTAGTTCTTTTAATAGAGATACTAGTTTAATAAAAATATACTAGATACGATTAGAGAGGGTAGTTATAGTAAATTAAATTTCTTAACGAATTTCTTAACGGATTATATACTAGTAGAATAATAACTATTATTAAATAATAAATAACGATCTCTTCACTAGGCCATTTAGTATATCGTACCGTAGTCGCTAATAATGAATAATACTAATAGGGAGTACGTTTATGGGTTTGGAAGGATAATAGTTCTACTATACTATGGATTTCTACTAAGTAGCAGTTTGCTGACTAATACCGCCCCCGCACCTTCCGCCAATGAACTTTACTGCCACCACTACAATGGTTGCACTCGCTTCCTTCTCAAAGGGAAATGGTGTGGATGCACGTAGTAAGACTACGAGTAGCTCGGACGAAGCGATCTGTCCCTAGAAGTTTAGGGGCAAACTATCGCGATCTGCCCTAGAACTAGGGGTATTTTTAGCCCGCTGCTTACCAACGTACCCCTCCCGAGCCCTCCTTGCTTTGCAATCCAAGTCTCAATGACCGACGAAGTCAAGGCTTGCTCCACTACCCACCACTTCAGTTTCTACACAAGACTCTTTCAATCAAGTGTTATAAACTCGCGCATGAGTATAGAAAAGTTATGCCATACCCGACCTGCTCACAAATACTCGCCATACTTCGTCCCCTCTCTAACCCTCCAGCTGGCAACAACGACTTCTTCGCCCACATCCGTAACGATGTCGTCTGGACTGTTACTGGCCACTCGCTGCTCTCAGGAACCTGGCCAACCAAAGAATCTTACCGCGCTGCCACATTCGCCAACATTGGCCCTCTCTTTGCCGCACCAGGTATGAAATTGGAGATTCTAGGGGGTGAGGAGAGCATGATTACAGAGGTCAAGGCGTTCATGGACACGGCACATCTGGAGAAGGTACTCGGCGCGGAACTGGAAAAACAGGAGAATGACTGAATGATGCTGGGAGCAAGCTCGAATATTATAAAGGAGGGCTTTGGGAATTAAGAAGGTATCACAGAGGATGTTGACTGCATTCTACGAGACTACAATTGACCCGATGCACAATTATCCAAGCCAAGCCTATATTTGTTTTTATTGACTGGAGCTCGATTGTGGGCTGCTAGAAGGCCACTTCACTAATTATAGTGAGAGCACCCATCTGACTCCCTCGACTACGTTGGCGTGAAAACGTTCCGAGTCTTTGAGCTGTGGGAAGACCCAGAAATAATGTGGCATTCCATCATAGCGATCGAATTTGTTCTTGATCCGGTTGGAGCAGAGACACCAGTCATCAGCAAAGAGGACAAGAGGACTAGAGTGACGCCCGCATGAAGGATGCACAACGTACCCGAACTTATCAAGGTTGTACTCGAGGACGGTCCCGTCATCACGCACCGGGTCAAGACCGCATACAGAGATGTACGTTGGTGGAAGTTTGCGAAGACCTGAGTGCAGGCACGGAAAAATGTAAGTGTTGGCCAGCTGTTTCGTGCCTCCATTGTGATCTTCAATGGAGATTTTTAGCTTCGGCCTAGGGTGAGCGCCGCCCTACGGTCGCGCGACGACGGGTGATCCTGGGTGAGCTGCTGCCCAACTCCTACTCTCATTAGAGGCTGTTCCATCGCGTAGATTCAGTATCTCGCTGCTTCGCCACTTCCTGCAAAGAATATTGTAAATGAGGGACTCAAACCTTGTCAATGCGATCCACGCAACAAGGCTCCTAGCGGGACAGCGGTATTACTGTACTTGTTTACTCTTGCAATCAGCTTTACTGTGCCAACCTCGAGGTTGATCTATGCTGTATGTGCTTTTAGGTCTCTTGTGATCATCAGAAGGCCGCTTCACTCCCACTTCGGACACGTTGATTCCCAATTGCAAAACATCTCAATTATCTTCTTTTTTTTTGGTCCTCTCAGACTAATGCCTTAGGTTGCTTGACCCCCAAATCCAGAATGCTCAAGCGTTCGTTGTAGAAATTAAGAACGAAATTTGAATAGAAAATGAAGTGAGTTCCCATCACCACTCCTTCTAAACCTTAATTGCTTCATCTATCTCATCCATATCATCCACCTCCTTGGTATGCCTAAAGTTGTCCCATGATCTACCGAAATATCACTCACTTTTTGGCTTGCAGAAGTTGATGGTCTGCGTCTAGAACAATGTATAATGGAGAGGCGGAACCCTCCTTGAAGGCTTTACCATTCCTACAGGCTCCAATCTCGCAATTTATTCCTTGATACACATCACAACCCATCCAAGTGTATTTGTTTCAGGGTACGTGTGTAGAGAAAAGTTCCTACGTGCTTTTTCACTGTACTCAAAACATGGTTCATGGACCAGACATCCTACAGATATCTTTGGACCAAATTTTACGTTCATACCTTGGTGCACAGGCTGGTGCGTAGGTAGCTATACCCCGTTCAGTCTAGCCTTTCCCTACGATTCTACTCGTGTCGCCGAGTTCTTTTGAGTCGTCCCAATCAGATGGTTGAAGCCTTCACGTATAGTCCTTGATTGAGATTAGCTGGAGTGCCGCTTCTATAAAACAAATTAAAACTTTTAATCATGACTGTACTCCGACTCACCGACATTGATTACTCAGTGCTGATCAACCGATCTGATCCATCAGAGGAATGTGCCCTTGTTCACAGCGACGTCTTAAACACAAGATGAGGCCACTATTACCTAATAGCGAGGAGATTCCCAATTGCGACTTTCACAAAGAATACAACTTACCAAAGTCAAAGGTTTACGTTGTAAAGCGTCTGGAACCTGATGATCCAGACCTTGTCCGGTGGCGTACTCTCGACGAAGAGCTTTCCGCAGATCATCGCATGGTTCTAGACTCGCCTAGACAAGAAGTTTCGCTTGATAATACTGGGGCAAGCGTAAGTGTAGCCAAATGTGTCTACGTCAAAGGCTTCAAAATTCGTATAACAAGCATAAAGAACTAACTTTGATTGGAATGATGGTTTGATTCACGGCAGAAGAAGTAAACGAAATATCGAAACGTTCGTTTCACGTAGACAAGAAGCCAACACGACACTGTACACAAGTGTGCAGCTCCAGGAAGACATTTTGAATCATCTATTGGATATCCTGTCTAGTGAGCGGTCCTCAACTTTGATCTCAGACCACCAGAACATTTACAAAAGTCTCATTTTGAACAACAGCGTTGAACATGTCCGTAGCAATATTTTACATGCGTTAGACCAGCAAATAATGTTGTTGTTCCAAAAGGGTGTGCTCACCTTCGAAACCTTGAGCAGTCTGGACCGGAAGAAGGCCGAGGAGGACAATACCGCAGGAGTCTATCTCCACGTGATCTACGAGTTAGAGCAGCCAAGCATATACTGGCTCTATGTTGGCGCTGCTATAGATGTGCAAAGTCGTGTCGAAGAACATAAACGTTTTAGGAGAATCCCAAGTCGGGACTCTCTTCATTCACGAATCTGGAATCAAGAGGGTCGGGGCGATTTTTTCATTTTGTTTGGAGGATTCTCGAATATTCACGTCCCAGAACAAGATCAGGTGGCCATGATCAATCTGTTAAAAAACTTTGGCCGTCAGGTATTTCAGACACTTCCAAAGAATATGCTGCAAAAAGCTTTCCCATAAAGAATTGATATCATCCAACCGGGAATACATTTAAATCGTGTATCGCCGTTGCGCCAGGTGTAGAACTTCCATCAAGACCACGTCGACCCCGGAAAGGCAGCTGAATTGACTCAGGGCGCATATGAGCTTTCAAACTCAAGTGATCCAGAGATAGTCGCCTACTTCCAACAGCAGAAAACGTTCAAAGATCTCGCACTTTGGGGGAAAAAAGAAGCGCTGAAGCTTGAACTTTTGATCCAGAATCAGACTCACTACGTTGCATTGACTCACGCGGCTCGGCAGCTTCAGGCGAAAAGCAGTTTTCACGACCTCCTCAGAGACCCTGATCCAAAAATTGGAGACAAGCTTCACGTTCTGATACAATGCAAACGATGCAAGCATCCAAAGACTCGACACATTGACCCAGCGCCTTTGTACGAGAAAGCCACCGGGCGCTTCGTAACACGAACAATGCATTGCCGCATGTGTCCATCCACAATTGGTAGATATGGTCGGTGGTCTGGTTCCCTGCAAAGCGAAGCGGAGGCTTTAGATCCAATGGCATCTACAATATCGAAAAAATACTTCATGGTCAGTGGCGCACAACGACGGAGTCTTTGAAATTGCCGTGATAGCCCTTATTTGATGAAAATGGAAGGACGAGAGGTCGCAGTGAATGGAAACTTGTGGGGCAATGTACCATGCCTATCAAGAAATTTATGTGTTCCCAGTGCATTAAAAATGTAATGTCCAGAAAATGCATGTCTTTCAAATTCCCAAAATTTCCTTTGCAGTGGACGAATATTGAATCATAGAACATCCTAGACGAATTTACTCCTATGCCAGCAAGCACGATAAAAGTTACTCGCATGCCTTTGACAGGCGACCTTTCATCCCTCACGGTCCCTAGGAATTCGTCCTCCGCGCAACAATTCGGGAAGTTCCAGGGACCATTCTTGTCGCGAAAGTGATCAGGACTAGGGGGGTCTCTAGGCGGCTTCCAGGCATCAGCCCTACAGGTGAGCGGTTAGGGGGTGCGAGCAGTTAGGGGGTGAACCCTTCTACATGAATAAGGCCACCGCCCTGGTACATTCCCCGAGGCACATCCTCTGGGGGTGTTGTCCCCCCCGGGGACCACCCCTGGGCCCCCCTCTCCCCGGACAAACCCTCAAAAGCACAAACCTCCGGATATACTTTTTTCTGACTTGCTTTGGCTCGAAAACGATTGGAAATATGATTTTGCGCAACTGTATATGAAAACTGACACTTGTTGTGTGTCGTGCAACAGTAGAAAATTGCGCGAAACTAAATGTAATATATTAGGAAGAACGAAATAGTGCGAACAATAAAGACTCGCAGATTTTTAGCGGATTTGATAGCAAAGAGCAAATTGTATTTGATATATATTAAATTGTTTGATTTCTTGATACGGAAAGGTGGCCGAGTGGTTATGGCGTGTGGTATGTTAGGTCCTTGTCTAGCATTACGGTTTACTCATTAACAACTTCCCAGACTCAAGTGTATAAAGCTTCGATTTGGAGTTTTAACCAAATTGAATTCTCATATCGAAAGATGCCTGGGTTCGAATCCCAGTCTTTCCATGTTTGTTTCAGGCTTTCTATTATTTTTGTAATTTTTGGAGAAATAATAATAAATTCTACTTTAAAGTCGATAGAGGGTTTTTCGTAAACTTTATTAATATATTTCTTAAAGGAAAAGAGTTTTTATAGTTTTATGAAAATTATAATAATCCTAGTATATATAACTATATAGAAGATCGTAGTTAAATAAACTCGTATATATATTCTTTTATATTAAGAAAATAACCCTAGAATATTTACTAGATAGAGATATTACTAGAAATTCGGATATTTTAAATACACGACGCCAAGATCTATTAAGAATTAATATAGAGATTTCGGGTATTAAATCCTAGAATACGTATTAATACTAGAGAAAATATAATAATAAATTCGAGTAATTTAGTTAATTTTCTCGTAGGGGAATACTAGCGCTAGTTATTTTAAAATAGAATTAAAATAATAAGAGTAGTAAAGACAATATATCTAGATTCTAGACCCTAGTATTAAATTACGGCTAACTTTGTATCGCTATATTCTAATATATTAATAAAGAAATCTCTTTAAATTTTAAAATAATTCTAGAAAATTATTAACTCTTAATCTTTTTATATATTAAATATATTTAAAGATCTTGAATAAATATAATAAATAAAATCAATTATTAAAGAGATATTATAGTATAGCTTTATTTACTTTAACTTAATTTAATTTATTTTAGATTTAATTTAGGTTTAAACTAGTTTCCCTATTTCTATTTTAATATAGTCGGGATAGGAAATAAATAAATACTCTATATACTAGTTCTTATTTAGATAATAGCTAGCTCTATCCTAGTTTTCATTCTTTATCTTTTATCTTAATTTACTTTTATATTATAATTAGGTTATAATTTAATAAACCTAGTCGTTAATTTAATAAATATTTAAATATTAATCCCGTCTCTTAATATTATAAAAGATTAATTATCTAGTTAATACTCTTTAATATTAGGATAATTATTATAAGAGATTAACCCCTTAACCCCGAAGACTATATATAATAATTCCTCGCCGAAGTTTAAAATAACTTTATTAATTTTTTAAATACCTTCGACTATTTATATACTTAGGTCGAGAGTAATTCTTTATTCGATACTTTATTTTTATTTATACTTCCTCCTCCTCTTACGCTAGATACGTAATCTTTAGTTTATATTATCGTTTAAATAATAACCTAGGTCGTATTTATTATAATTTAAATTAAACCTTAGCCCCCGCTTTAGGTATTCGATAAGAATATCTTTAATAATATTATTATTATAGGCCTATACTCGTTTTTTTCTTTAAATATTTAATAATTTATTTCTTTATAATTTTAAATACCTCCTAGATCCGAAAAGCTCTTAGATATCTCGGGATATAAAGGGGACTAAGATAAATTAAATATTTAAGAATAAATATTAATATAGTAGATATATATTAACTGGAACCGTTACTCTACCGATAATAATAAAATCGTTTATATAAAGTTTAAATTAATTATTAATAAAAAGATCTTTAATTTAATAAACCGTTACTAAAAAGAGGATCTTTATACTTTAATTAATTTTACTAATTAACGAAAGAAGCTACGGGAAATATATAATAACTCGTTTAAATAAAAGAATACTTGGAATTATATCCGGGAACTTAAATAAAACTTTATACTTTTTAATAAATACTTTAACCTCGTTATTTAAAAGAAGGAATATTCTCGAATAAAGAACGAATCCTTAATTAATACTATAAAATATAATATTAATTATATTATTTAATAGGTCTTTATCTCTTAAAGGAAAATTAATAATTAATAATTATATACCTTCGATAAATACGTCCGTATATACTCCGAAATCGATTAAAAACTTTAGTAGATTAAGTACTATTTATCTCGCTAGAGTACTACTCCTATTAGATTAAGATAAACCTCGACGAGGTTTATTATATCTTTCTTAACTTCTACCCCGATGGCCCGTTTTATTATAATAAGTACTTTTATCTTTATTACCGTAACTTTAACTCTTTTATTTATACTATAGAATAAAATAGAGAATCCCTTCCCTTCCCCGGCTAGGGAAGAGTACGCTGCGGAACAGGGAAGAGAAGAGAAGGGAATAACCCCCGCTCCCTTCCCTTCCAGCAGGGAAGGGAGCGGAAGGGAAGGGGCAGGGACTACCAGGGAAGGGAAGGGATTACCTATTATTCCCTTCCTCCCTGCTCTCCCTATAGGGCTGCCCCATATATGGCCATGTATGCGCGCATACATACCCCATTGCTGCTCCCATATGGCCCATGTATGCCCCCATATATGGCCATATATGCGCGTATACATGCCCCATTACTGCTCCCATGTGGCCCATTACTGCTCCCATATATGGCCTATCTATACGCGCATACATACCCTATTGCTGCTCCGATGTGGCCCATATATGCCCCCATATATGGCCTATATATGCGCGCATATATGCTCCATTAAGTGGTACAAAGATTAGGATAATTAGGAAAGCGATCAAGAAACGCAAAGCCTTATACCTAATTTGGACTAGCCTCTTGGCATTAGCTATATATAAGGTAGCTTATAGGGGCAAGAATAGGCCATGTATACGTACATGCATACCCTATTACTGCCCCTATATATGGCCTATATATGCGCGCATGTATGCCCCATTGCAGCCCCTATATATGGCCCATGTATACGCGTATATATACCCTATTGCTGCTCCCATGTGACCCATGTATACTCCCATATATGGCCCATATATGCGCGTATGTATGCCCTATTGATACTCTTATATATGGCCCATATATGAGCCCATTACTGTTTCAAAATATGGCCCATTCTTACCCCTATATGTTATATATAGCTAATGCCAAGAGGCTAGTCCAAATCAGGCATAAGGCTTGGCGTTTCTTAACCGCTTTCCTAATTGTCCTAATCTTTGTACCACTTAATGGAGCATGCATGCGCGCATACATGGGCCACATGGGAGCAGCAATAGGGCATGCATACGCGCATACATGGGCCATATATGGGGGCACACATGGGCCACATGGGAGCAGCAATGGGGCATACATGGGCGCATATATGGGCCATATATGGGGGCATACATGGGCCACATGGGAGCAGCAATAGGGCATACATGGGCGCATATATAGGCCACATGGGAGCAGCATTAGGGCATGCATACGCGCATACATAGGCCATATATGGGGGCAGCAATGGGGCATACATGCGCGCATACTCCGTATATAGGCCATATATGGGGGCAGCCCTATAGGGAGAGCAGGGAGGAAGGGAACAACAGGGAATCCCTTCCCTTCCCTGCCCCTTCCTCCAGGGAAGGGAAGGGAAGGGAAGGTAATCCCTACCCTATTCCGCAGCGTAGGGAAGAGAACCGGGGAAAAGAAGAGAAGAGAATAAAGACTCGATAATTTCCTTCCCCGGAGTAAAAAAAAGAAGAGAATAATAAAGAATCTCTTCTCTATTCTCTTTATAAGGTTAATACTATAACTTATTAACACACTATCTTAACGCGTATTTTAATTATATTAATCTTTATTTTAATTACGGGTTATACTAGGCGGTCTAGTATATTTCTAAATATTTTTACTAAATATACTAAATATTTTAATATACTTATTTATATATTTATAAAGATTTAATAATTTAATTATATTAAATATATATAAATATAATAGAGTAACTAGATTAGGTTTATTAATATTAGGTATACTAAATCCTAGACTTTCAATAAATCTTCGATTTAGTAATTATAATTTTCTAGGATAACTAAGATTATTCATATTATATAACGTTATAATAGTTACTAGTACCGCGCTAGTAACCTATTTCTATATCGTTTATATTTTCCTTTTATTTCTAGATTTTACTAATTATTTATTTAATTAATAAACTCGCTAAATTATTTAAATATCTTAATATCTAACTTTTTTATTATTTAATTTCTTATAATTATATTTATCTTTATACCTAGTATTATTTAATAGTTACTTTATCGCGGAATTCTCCCTTTTAATAAAAATTAAATAAGAATTTAAATTTATATTAGAATCTAAAAAGTATAAAGATTAATATATCTAGAATAACTAATTTCTTTAATTAAAACTTATTATAAATATTATTATAATATTAAATAGTAAATAATAAAAAAGGATAATATAAAATAATTTTTATTAATCGTTTTATAATTAAATTAGAAGATTAAGAAGTCTAAAATTAACTTATATCGGTAAATCCGGAAAAATAGTTCTATAAAATCGCTGTTTAATCGGTATAAAATACGTATTTTACGTATTTCGTAGGCTATTAATAAGCGAAATATAGTATAGTAGAATATAATTAAATCTAATTTATCTTAGCTATATTTAAATTAGATAAATAATAACGTATTACTATATAAATAGTAGTAGAGATAATCGAAATATTAAAAGCGCGCTTCTTTAAATCTAGGTTAGATCTAGGTTAAATCTAGACTAGATCTAGACCTAAATTTAAATAGTATCTCTAACTTCTTTATGGATATTATAGATATACTCGGTAATATATTTATAAATTAATATTTCTTTTTCGTTATTATTTTAAAGATTTTTATTAATAGCCTTTAATTCCTAGGGCCCCGTATCGATCGTAAATTTAAAAGAAAATTAAGAAATATATAGTTAAATACCGCGTTAAATAACGGTAGATATAATTAAAATATTAAGAGCGTAGGTCTTTAATAGCGAGTTTAGGGATTAAATAAAATCTAGGTTAAACTTAAAGAATATTTAAATTAAATCTAGGCCTAGATCTAGATTAGATATAATACTCGGTTTTTTATTATTATTCTTAAATATAATAGAGTAGAGGATTAGAATCGTAAGCGATAATAATATATTATAATAAGTATTATTATATAGAAAATAAGTATTATTATATAGAAAAGTATATAGAGGGGTAATAAATTTCCTAGCTTTTATTTAAACCTAAATATTTAACGATTTAGAAACGTATAAACGCTTTATTAAAATAATTAAATACTATATTCGTAACTACTCTAACCGCGCTTTTATTTAATATATATTTTATTTTTTTAAATCGCCTTTATACCTTCCCTAGTATTATTACTAGCCGTAGTATTATTAATATTCTAAATACTATTATTATATCTAGGATTATTATCTTTATTCGCGCTTTTTATACCCTTTATATTCGCCGTATTTATAGTCTTAAATATATTTATTTCAAAATCCGCCTTCGATTTCTACTTCCCCTTTATATACTCCCTAATTCTAATATTAGTATATAATATATACTAAAATATTTCCTCTAACTAGGTTATTTAATACGCTTTTTTCGGTATTTATTTATATAACCCGATAGAGTAGAGGGGCTTATAGAATAATTATAATTATATATATAAAATTTAAGCCTACGCCTATTTACCGCGTAAATCTAATTAGAAAATTAGATATATTATTCTTTACTAGTTTACGATTATAATTAATCTTTCGTATTAATATATATATAATTACGACCCTCGCCTTATCGGTCCCGAAGAATATTCGTATTTTAGATTTAAACTCCTCTCGGATATATTATAATAAAGAAAAGTTAATATTAAATACTATATTTGGAAAAGAGAATATTATATTTAATATATTAGAAGAAGCGAGTTTAGGTTTTTTTATATTAAAGATTTTAAAAAAAGGAAGAATTTACCCGTTTTATTATTAGAATTATCTTAGTAAATAAAGATATAATTAATATATTTACCCCTTTATATTTCTTAAAAAGGGAGGCGATAATTTTAAGTTTAAAGAATATTTTTTTAAATATTATATAATCTCTACCTAGGATATAATTTTCTTATATCCGATTATTATCTTTATTTATAGTAGAGGCCGCGGTTATATCGTTAATTTACTTCTTATTAAAAGTTTTAGAGGAGATAGCGAGGGTAGGTAGAAATCTATATAATCGGAGAATCTATAATATAATAGGTACTATATTAAAATAAATTAAAATTAAATATTAAAGATATTAGTATAGGAAAGAGATATTATAATTTTAATATTCCTTTAGTAATTTTACCGCTATTAAAGTCTTTCTAGTATAATAGTTTTTTAATTAATAATAGTAGACTTAAATCGCGGCTAGAGTCCTAATAAATAAATAACTATAAAGTCTTTTTAATAAAACTTCTTAAATATTATAAAATATATCTAATTTAATTACTCTTCTTATATTATAATATCGAGGTATAAAGAAGTATATTAATAAGGATATTTATTATTTTAATAAATCTCTCCTATACCCTAGTTTTCTTATATATCGGGTAGTAGTATTTATATTACGGAATAGGGTAGGGATTACCTTCCCTTCCCTTCCCTTCCTTAGAGAAAGAGGTAGGGAAGGGAAGGGATAAATTTAAAATAATTCTCTTCTTTAATTTAAGGAAGGGAAGGGATTCCTTATTATTCTCTTCCTTCCTACTCTCCCTATAGGGCTGCCATATATGGCTATATATACGTATATATATACCCTATTACTACTCTTATATATGGTTTATATATACGCGTATACATACCCTATTACTACTCTTATGTAGTTTATATATACGTGTATACATACCCCATTACTGCTCCCATATGGCCTATATATATACTTATATATACCTCATTACTACTCCTATATAGCCTATATATACCCCTATATATGACTATATATGCGCGTATATATACCCTATTACTGCTCTTATATAGTTTATATATATACTTATATATACCCTAATACTACTCCCATATAGTCTATATATACGCCTATATATACCCTAATACTACTCTTATATGGCCTATATATACCCCTATATATGACTATATATGCGCGTATACATACTCCATTAAGTGGTACAAAGATTAGGATAATTAGGAAAACGATCAAGAAACGCAAAGCCTTATACCTAATTTGGACTAGCCTCTTGGCATTAACTATATATAGCTCATAGGGGCAAGAATAGGCCATATACAAGAGCAGTAATGGGCCATATATACGCGTATGTATACCCCATTGCTGTCCCCATATATGGCCATATATGCGCGCATGCATGCCCCATTGATGCTCCCATATATGGCCATACATGCGCGCATACATGCCCCATTTGCTGCTCCTATGTGGCCTATGCATGCGCGTATGCATGCCCCATTGATGCTCCCATATATGGCCATATATGCGCGTATATATGCCCTATTGCTGCTCCCATATGGCCCATGTATGCGCCCATGTATGCCCCAATGCTGCTCCCATATGGCCCATGTATGCGCCCATGCATGCCCCATTGCTGCTCCCATGTGGCCCATGTATACCCCCATATATGGCCCATGTATGCGCGTATGCATGCCCCATTTGCTGCTCCCATGTGGCCCATGTATGCGCGTATGCATGCCCCATTTGCTGCTCCCATGTGGCCCATGTATACGCGCATGCATGCCCCATTGATGCTCCCATATATGGCCATATATGCGCGTATATATGCCCCATTGCTGCTCCCATATGGCCTATGTATAAGCCTATTACTGCTTTAAAATATGGCCTATTCTTGCCTGTATATCGCTTATTGCTCCAAGTATATATGGGCTAATACTGCGCTAGTCCAAATTAGGTATAAGGCTTAGCGTTTTAACCGCTTTCCTAATTGTCCTAATCTTTGTACCACTTAATGGAGTATATATGCGCGTATATATAGGCCATATATGGGGGCAGTAATAGGGCATACGCGTATATATGGCCATATATGGGAGCAGCGAATGGGGCATGCATGCGCGCATGCATGGGCCATATATGGGGGCATACATGGGCCATATGGGAGCAGCAATGGGGCATACATGCGCGCATATATGGCCATATATGGGAGCAGCGAATGGGGCATGTATGCGCGCATACATGGGCCACATGGGAGCAGCAAATGGGGCATGCATGCGCGCATACATGGGCCATATATGGGGGCATACATGGGCCACATGGGAGCAGCAATGGGGCATGCATGGGCGCATACATGGGCCATACATGGGGGCATACATAGGGCATACATGCGCGCATACATGGCCATATATGGGAGCAGCCCTATAGGGAGAGCAGGGAGGAAGGGAACAATAGGGAATCCTTTCCCTTCCCTGGTAATCCCTGCCCCTTCCCTTCCGCTCCCTTCCCTACTAGAAGGGAAGGGAGCGGGGGTTATTCCCTTCCCTTCCCTATTCCGCAGCGTAGTAGTACTCGTAGACTTTTCTAGGTTAATAGGTCCGAAGCGTTAATAACCGAATTAATAATTATTCTAATAAATATCTTCTATAGTAGTCCGAGGGGCTATAATATCCTCTTAATTTTAATTAATAATTATTCTAGATATAATTATAAAATAGAAATTATATTTAAGGCGAGTCTTTTTTATTTTTTAAAAAAAATAATATAAATTTTTATTTAAATTTCTTACCCTATTATATTCGCCTATAATTACGAAGTCGTATTAGAAATAATAAATTACTTCCTTTATAGTCTCTTTTTTTATTTACTTTATATAGAGATATTTATATTCTTTGTTAAAGACCTCGTTAGAGGCTAACTATATCTACTATATAATAACTATATATAGCGATATATTTATTACGCTCGGGGAATTATACTATATAGGGTTAATATTTTTTTATTTTTAAATTATATTATTTTAAGGTTCTTTTTATCATATATCGTCGCTAAACTCTTCGGCGCCCTTTTATTTATAATATAACTATATTTCTATTATTATATTAATAATTATAAATTATATCTTTAAATTTTTAAAGTCGATTACCGATTTTAATTTATTAACCTAAATACCGAGATCGGGCGGCGGGATAAGGAATAGTTTAGGTTTATTAATTAATATAATATAAATAACCTTTAAGCCCGGTGAATATAGATATTCGTAGAATTATTAATTTATAGGATATTTAGAGCCTATAGGAGTATTTTTATAATAATATTAAAACTTTACTAGCTACTCCTTCTATTTATATTAAATCTTTATTTATTTCCGGTATAAATAGCGATAAAATATAATAGCGCCTATAACTTTATAGGTCTTTATATAATTAGAATTAATTAAAGAGCTTAATAGATAAAATTATAAACTTTATATTCTCTATATTTATTTATATAATCTAGAAGAATATTATAGTATCCTAAATCTTCTTCGTTATTTAGTATAACTATAAATATATAGAGTCATTACTAGTAATAACTTAATTTTAATATTCTAGGAATCGTTATTATATTATAACCGCGAGAATTATTAAAGTAGGCGATTTTCGCGAATATAATAACGCGTTCTCATATATTATCGTAAATATATTTATATAAATAATTATTATTAAGTTTTTTAAAACTAGGAAGATAATTAATAAATATAATACTACTAAAGAAGATATCGATTAATCGTTATTTATATATTATAGTTAACTCTACCTTCTCTTCTCTAACCTTATTATTATCTTTATTATTATTAATAACTAGTTCGGAGGATTCTTTAAATACGAATTTATTCTTTTAGTTTAATTACTCGGAGGATTCCTCTAAAGATTTAAAGGATTCGCGAGGCTTTTTAGATAAAAACTTCTTCGGAAGATATTTTTATAATAGTAATAATAGATCGTCTTTATTATTACTAGAGCCTAAAAGCTTCGTCTAACTCTTTAGTCTTTTTATTATTAGTAAACGGATTAGGTTTTAATAAAAAATACTAGGAGAAGGGCGATATTTTAAAACTATAAAGAAGAGAGATTAATCTCGAAATAAAAAAAACGGGAAATAATAATAAATAGATACGAATATATTTTCGGTATTAATTTCTATAGTAGCTCCTTTTCTTCGAGCTCCTTCGGGCGCGATAATAGGTTTTTATTTATAATATACTAAATACCTAGAAGAGGGAAAAACGGAGGAGGAAAGAAATAAGTTTAAAATCTTAATAGAGGTAAATTTATCTCTTAAATTAAATTTATATTAAAGGATAAAAGATATAATTAATTAAAGTTATTATTTATAATAAATTTACTTTTTATTAAATTTATATCCCGGTCCTAGAAATATTAAATATTATTCTATAAGTCTTTATCTTCTAAGATATCTATATAATACGCGTCCTCCTCCGTTATATAGAAGAGATAATCGAGTATTTAATTCGTTATAAAATAACGAGTTATTTAATATCTCTAAAATAACGCGAATCGTAAATAAATTATATTAAATTCTTCGTCTAGTAGATACGCGGAGATTATTAAAAACCGGATCTTATATATAAAATTCCGTAATATAAACTAGTTTAGTATATAGTCGATTTTAAAGATTTAAAAAAACCGAAAAGAGGAAAGATTATAAATAGTATTAGTTTTTTATTTAAGAAGAGTATCGTTCGAGCTGGTTACTATTATTATTTAATGTTATAGATTAAGAGATAATACGTTATTAAAGTTATTTTTAATTTTAATTATTTAACTAAAGTCCCCCTAGTATATAATAATACCGATATATATTTATTCGCCGAAGCCTAGATAGTCTTAAACCTCGATTTACTTTTTAAAATTAAATATTAAATATTTACCTTATTAGGTTCTTTCTACTTTAAGCGCGTCTTTATAATTCCGCTAGTATTTAATTATATCCTGCAAATAACGATATTTATTAATAAACTCTTTAACTTATAATAATATATCGTTAATATTCGTATAGTAAATTAATATACGTATTCTTCTAATATCCCCGATAATCTAGTTAACTTTGAATAATTTTTTATTATATTTAAATAATACGCGCCGGGGCCGTAACGCGATAGTAGTAATAAATAAATAAATTTAATAATAATTATAAAGTAAAGAGGGTATAACGATTCGTATAATTTAAATAATTAATTATAGTAAGGTATAATAGATTTTATAATAAATTAAATTAGATCTAGCCTAATATATCGTAAATATCGGGCGATATTTAAATAAGATTATTAAAAGGATAAAACGATAAGTAAAGAGGTCTTTAGGTTATTATATATAAGTATATTTAAAAAAATCGTCTTTAAAAGGACGACTAATATTTAATATTTAAATCTATATATTAACCGCCTATACTACTATAATTTTATATAATATAATTATTAAACCGTACTAGAAATAGCCTAGAGTACGGTTTATAGTATAATTAATATCGTAATTAACGGACTTCTAGGTCTTATATAACGGGCTTAAATAAAAATAAATATTAAAAAATAGTAAAGAAGAGTATTTATATTTATAATATATTAATATTAAGCTAGCCTTCTAGCGCCCTGAATCTAGCCTAGATTTAACTTAAATTTTCTTTAAATTTTATTTAAGTTTAGGCTAGATCTAGGTTAAATCTTTTATATATTATTAAATAAGAATAGTTTTTTATAGATTAAAAGTAGACTATATAAAGTTTTCGATATTATTTTTATACTCTCGATAGTTAGAACTATATCCGATAATAATAAATTATCCTCCGTCCGCGGCTTTAATTATAATAAAATACCGGAGATAGTAATAATTAAAGTAGAAGATTTAATTAATCTTTCGGCTTCTAACGAAGACGTTAGAGGGACGAAATATTCGGAGGAGGATATAACTTTACTCGATAATAATTATAACGATTTATCTAACTTTAAAGGACTACTAGAGAACGCTTAACTAGTGTTAAATTTAATTAATTTATTTTTATTAAACTTTATAGAGGACTCGGCCTATATTCGTTACTTTATTAACGATAGTAATAGTAAAAAGTTAAATAAAGTTATTAAAATAATTAAGACGGTAGTAGTATTAATTATTAAAAATATCCGTATACCCTCCCTAGAATTTAATAACTCTTCGGAGTAGTATTCGTTATCGCTTAATAAATTAGTCTCGGCGTCGATATCTTTCTCGTCTAATAATTAGGATAAAGTTATTATTATTAATATATAGAAGGAGGCTATATTTAACGCCGAGGTAAATAATATAAATTTATTATTTTAAAAGTAGAACGTGGATAAAGTATTAAAAATAATAAAGGCGTTAAATTATTTACTACCTTTAATAGATATTATTAAAGAAGCGGGAATAGTCTTTAAGGCTTTAAAGAAAACTACCGATATATTAGTCCTATTAAGCTACGTTATTTTAAGGAGAAGTACGGAGTTCTTCGACTCTAAAAAGTATTATTAAATTATAAAAATTAACCGGCGAGAAATTAAAGTAAAAGATTTATAATTTTTTAATCTCTTTAAATATAGAGTATACTTTACCTCTAATAATAATAAATATAATATTTATTATACCGTCCGTATTTTAGGTCTCCTCTTCGATACTATTATAATAAAGTTCTTAGAGAAAGTTCGAGGTAGTATAATATTTAATACGAAGTTATTAAATACTAAGAGTATTACTAGTAATATAATTAGGCTCGGTATATTTCTTTATAAATATATAATTATAATTTATAAAGAGTACGCCTAATAATATTTAATTTCCTTTAATAGTCTCGTAGCCCGAATCGAAACTATATTAACTCCGATTTAGTTTATCCCGATTAATTAGCGAAAGGCTATTAACGATAGAACTAGGTATTATTTTAAAGTATATAATTTTCTTTATATTATTATACTAGTAATATTAAATAAAGAACTAGTAGTCTTTTAAATAATTAAATTTAACGCGGTCGAGAGTATAAATATAAATAGTAATAGTATTTTAATTTATACTTTTCTTCCGTCTATACTACTAGATAAGTTTCTACGTTATTTAATTATACCGGTCGATATAAGGGCTATATTATTATATTCGTATTAAATTCGTATATTTAACCTTTAGAGACCCTTCTCGATAATAATAATAATTAACTCGCGGTCGTTAATTATCGGTAAAATATTCCGTTTATTTTAAAATAACTAGGAGGGTAAGCCCTCTCCTATATTTCCGTAATTTAGAGTAGCGATATAATTTAAAGTTTAGGCGGGGGCTACGCTAGCGATAGTTTTTAAAATAACGAGGATAATAATAATTAAAAAGGGGGTATAAATAGGGGCGAGGATAATAATAAATAAAATAGAAATAAAAATAACGGCGACGATAATAATACTCGCTCGGTTAATAGGGAATCGTTATTTATATCGTTTATAATTATAACTTATAAGGGCCGGACGGTTTTAACCGGTAATAATCTCTAATTATTTACTCCGATACCTATAATATAAATATTAACTATAGATTTTTTCGGTATTAATTATAGGGGGAAAATAAAAGAGTTAAAAGTAAAGATATATATTATAGGTTTATAGGGAGATTTAATAGAGGTATCGTCGGTTTTAATATAAATAAAACTAAAATATAAACAGCCTAAAGAATTTAAAAGTTCTATTAATAATAAAGCCGCCGTTATTACCTACCTACTTTAAATTATAAATAATATTTTATTATTAATAACTACCCTATTCGAATACTAAAAGTATTATATATTAATTATTTAATAGAGGAGCTCGAAAGGTAGGCTTTATATCGATATTATTTTAAATATTATTCGCTTTATTATTATTTTCCCCTTTATCGTCCCTAGAATTAGGGATCTCTAGTACCTTTTATTTTTAATTAATAATATAATCTATATATTTATATTCTTAAATCGAGGGTAGTATATTCTTTAGTGATTAAAAAAACGATATTTCTTTCTTTTTTATAAAAGTTATAGGTATATTAAATAATATTTTCGTAAACTAATATTTCTTTTTTATTATTATTTTAAAGGTCTTCGTTAATAACCCTTAACTTCTAGGGTCCTATATTAATTATAAATCTAAAAGAAGGTTAAAGAATATATAGTTAAATACCGCGTTAAATAACGGTAGATATAATTAAAATATTAAAAGCGTAGGCCCTTAATAACGAGTTTAGGGATTAAATAGAATCTAGGTTAAATTTAAAAAGTATTTAAAAAATATCTAGGCTAGATCTAGGCCTAAATCTAGGCTAGATATAATACTCGGTTTTTTATTATCGTTCCTAAATATAGTAGAGTAGAGGATTAGAATCGTAAATAATAATAATATATTATAGTAAATATTATTATATAGAAAATAAGTATTATTATATAGAAAAGTATATAGAGGGGTAATAAATTTCCTAGCTTCTATTTAAACCTAAATATCTAATAGTTTAGAAATATAGGAAGGTTTAATTTAATTAACGGCGGTTTATTTTTATATTTATTTACTTTAACTACTTTTCCTCCTAATATATATAATACCCTTTTAAATAATATTTTCTATATTAATAATAAACGCCGCGGTATTATTAATATTCTTAGTACTATTACTCCTTCTAGTATTATTACCTCCGTCGGCGCCTCCTACGCCTCCTATATTCGTTATATTAATAATTTTAAACGCGTCCTCCCTAAAATCTATCTTCGATTTATACTTTATATCTACGTACTTCTCGATTTCGGTATTAATATTTAATATATAATAAAATACTTCCTCTTTCTACTTTATTTAATACGCTTTTTTCGGTATTTATTTATATATCCCGATAGAGTAGAGGGGTTTATATAGAATAACTATAATTATATAAATTAGATTTAAGTCTACGCCTATTTAATATATAAATTTAATTAGAATATTAGGCTTATCCTTCTCTAGTAATATACTATTATTATTAGTTTTATATATAAATATATATTTAGCCGCGTCCCTCTTCTTATTAATCCTAAAGAATATTCGTATTTTAGATTTAATCTCCTCTCGGACGTATTATAATAAAAGAATATTAATATAAAAGGGTTAGTTAAAAAAGAGAAAGTTAAATTTAATAAATTAAAAAAAACGAGTTTAGGCTCTTTTATATCGGAGATTTTAAAAAAAAGAAGAATTTACCCGTTTTATTACTAGAATTATCTCGGTAAATAAAAATATAATTAATATATTTACCTCTTTATATTTCTTAAAAAGGGAGGCGATAACTTTAAATTTAAAGAATATTTTTTTAAATATTATATAGTCCCTATCTAGGATATAGTTTTCTAGTATCCGATTATTATCTTTATTTATATACCGGTTCTCGATCTCTTTATTAATTTACTTTTAATTATATATAGTTAAGGAGACGGAGAGATAGAGTAAATAACTATATAAACGGAGGAGCCGTACTACTATAAATACCTAGTTAACGTTAACGTTAATCGGGCGATTAAGACGATTCCGTATAAATATAATATTATATTAATTATCGTCCTAATAAACTTATCGTTTTATAAATTTCTTTATTATTAAAGTTTTCTAACGGGCGACGAGGGTTATATAATATTCCTTATAATTATAAAGAAAACTAGTTTTAAAGATACTTCGGTAGAGTTTTTTAAACTCGATAAAATCGTAATCTTTTTAATTACTCTTCTCGTACCGTCGTATCAAGAATTTAAGAAATAAGTTCCCGAATATATCTATTATATTATCGAATTCTTATAGTCGATTACTTAAACCTTAATATTTAATAATAATATTAATAAGAATCTTTAGGCCGGCTAGTTTAAAAGGGTAATATTTATACTTAAAATCGTTCTAGGAAGTATTATATATAATATCTATTAAGACTATAATATCTAGTAGATCGGAGTTAATAATTATTCCGGATATAATTATAAAATAGAAGCGATATTTAGGGCGAGTCTTCTTTATTATTTAAAAAGGATTTTATAGACCTTTATCTAAATTCCTTACCCTATTATATTTATTTATAATCGCGAACCCGTATTAAAAACGGTAGATAATTTCCTCTTTAACTACTTTTTTTCTATTCTTTATAAAGGAGTATTTATATATTTTATTAAAGACTTTATTAACGGTTAACTATAACTATTATAAAATAAATATGAATATAAAAGTATTTACTTCGCTCGGGAGATTATATTATACGGCGTTAATAAATTTAGTACCTTTTAATAATTTTACGTCGGAGTTATTCGGGTTATACACCGTCTATAATTCTTTCTTTATTTATACGTTTATTTAGTAACTAGAGTCGGCGCTATAATAATTAATTATAAACCGTATCTTTAAGGCCTCGAAGTCGATTACCGATAATATTTTAATACTCTAGGTACTAAGATTAATTAATAAAATAAAGAATAGTATAAACCTATTAACTAATTTAATATAAAAAGTTTCCGAGTCTAATTAATATAAATATTTATAAAATTATTAATTCGTAGGATATTTAGAGCCCGTAGGAGTATTTTCGCGGTAATATTAAAACTTTATTAATTACTCCTTCTACTCTCGTTAGATCTCTATTTATTTTTAATATAACTAAAAATAGAATACCGCGGAATTTATAACTTTAAAGGTCTATAAGTAAATAAAGTTAATCACGAAATTTAAAAGATATATTAAAAGATTTTACTTTACTTAAATTTATTTTATCTCCGATAATAATATTAAATTATCCGAAGTCGCCTTTATAGAATAGTATAACTATAAATATATAGAGTTACTACTAGTAATAGATTAATTTTAATATTCTAGGAATCGCTATTTTATTATTACTACGAGAATTATTAAAATAGGCGATTTTCGCGAATATAATAACGCGTTCCTATATCTTATCGTAAATATATTCGTATAGATAATTATTACTAATTTTTTTAAAGTTAAAAAGAAGATAGTTAATAAATATAATACTACTAAAGGAGATATCGATTAATTATTATATTATAATTAACTCTACTTTCTTTTCTCTATTCGTATTATTATCTTTATTATTACTAGTAATTAATTCTAAGGATTCTTTAATTAAGAATTTATTTTTTTAATATAATTACTCGGAGGACTCCTCTAAAGGCTTAAAGTTTTAACGAGATTTTTCGGTTAACGATTTCTTTAAAATCTATTTCGACGGTAATAATAATAAATAATCTTTATTATTACTAGGGCCTAAAAGCTTCGTTAGGCGCTTTTTTTTTAATTATTAATAAAAGAATTAAATCCTCGTTAAAGGTACTAGGAGAACGGGTATATTTCGAAGTTATAAAAAAAAGAGGTTAATCTCGAAATAAAGAAAATAAGAATTAATAGGTAGATATAAATATACTTTTAATATTAATTTTTATAGTAACTCGTCTTTTTCGGGCTCCCTCCGGCGCGATAGTAGATTTTTATTTATAATATATTAAATACCTAAAAGAGGCTAGAACGGAGGAGGAAAAAGATAAATTTAAAATCCTAATAAAAATAAATCTATCTTTTAGATTAAATTAAATATTAAAGGATAAAGAATATAATTAATTAAAGTTATCGTTTATAATAACCTCGATTTTCATCGAGTTTATACCTTTATCTAGGAAATATTAAATAATATTTTATAAATTATTATTTTTTAAAATACTAGTATAATACCCCTTTATAATATAATATATAAGGTAATCGAAGCTTAAGTCTATTATTAAGTCGCGAGATATTAGATAATCTTAAAGTAATAAAAATCGTAAATAAACTATATTAAATTCTTTAAATAATAGATATAAAGAGATTTTAGAAAACCGGGTCTTATATATAAACTTCCCTAATATATATTAATTTAATATATAGTCGATCTCGAAGCCTCTAAGCGAGCGAAGTAGAAGAGGATTAAAAATAATTCTCGGTTCCTATTTAATACGAAGATTACTCGAATTAACTACTACTACTATTTAACTCTAGAAATCCGGAGGCGGTATACTACTAGGTTTATATTTAATCTTTAACGATTTATTAGAGTTTCCCTAATAAATAATAATATCGATATATATTCTTTCGCCGAAATCTATATAGCCTTAAATTTAGATTTAGTCGTTAAATTTAATTATTAAATATTAACTCTACTAGACTCTTTTATCTCTAAATACGATTTTAGGGTTCGGTTAATTTTTAAATATATTATTTATAAAGTAATACTACTCTACGAGCTCTTTAACTTATTAAAATATAATAATAATAATATAATAATAAATCGGCGTATATACCCCTTTTGTATATATAAAAGTCTAGTTATCTTTAGATAACTTTCCGTTATAGTTAAATAATAAAAAAAATTATTATAGTACTATAGCGGTAATAAGTAAATGGATTTAATAATAATTATATAGTTAGAAGGGTATAATAATATATATAATAACTATAACCACTAATTCTAGTAAAGTATAATAGATTATATAATAAACGTACCTAAATTTAAGTTTAAATCTAGTTAAGACCTATAAACTAAAAGCTCGGGCGCTAGTTTTTATAAATATAATTCCTAAGATTTCGTCTCCTAATATAAAACTACGCGGATATTAAATTATCCGAGGTTTACCCGGTATATTTAAGGCTCTATTTTAAGAAGTAATATTTATATATTATTTAATAAAAGAGAAGTAAAAGAGTATTAGAAGAGATCGATATTAGATAATATAATATTTATATAATAAAATCTTTAATCTAGTCGAGTTTTAAAAGATTTATATACTTTCGTATTATTAAATCCACGAATATCGTTTTTAATAAGTTAAATTCTATAAAAATCATATTAAAATAAATATTTCGAATATTAATATTTTATACCGTTTATAATTTTATACTAAAATCCTTAATTTATTTAATTATTATTTTCGGCGTCGGTTATATATATTTCCCTAGCCCTTTCTACCCGTAGAACGAATATTATTTATATTAGAACTATTAAAATTATATATAAATCTATTATAATAAAATCTTTCGGTATCGTTTATTTAAGTTAAATAATTTTATTATAATATATATCGAGTCTATAGCCCGAATATTATCGCTAGTATAATTATCTTAATTAAATAGGAGTTAATACTATAGACCTACGGGGTAAAAGACGTTAATATTTATAAAATATTAATTTTAATATTAATTTCTTATTTAGGTAGTTTAGGGTTAAGATTTATTTAAATTTAATTTAAATTTAATTTAAATCTAACCTAGATCTAGTTTAAATTTAAATTAATTTTAATAATTTAACCTAAGCGCGTCTAAATTCAAAATAATAACTTTATTTATAAATCTATAAAACCGCGTTCTAGATAAATATTCTTTTTTTAAACTTTCTACTTCTAATACTAGATAACGCGAAGTACGTAATAAAACGATTATAATATAATTAATATAGTTTCTTTTAAGTAAAGAATTACTCGGGCCTATTATAATACTTAAATATATATAAAAGGCCTTAGTCTAAACGTAGGAAATTAATAAATATCTTTAACCCTATTAAGAATTAAACGGGCTTTATATTCGCTTAATATAAAAATTTTTAACTCTAGGAGTTACCCGCGCCTAATAATAGTAAATTAAATACGAATTAACTAGTAGAATTCTATATTATTTATTATAATATGAATAGACCGCCTTTTAAGTATCTAGGGATTAATAAAAATAATAATAAAAATATTACTACCTAAAAGTTTATATAAATATATTAATAATTTATCTAGGCTTTTATTTACTTCGATAAATATACTAGAACCGGCTATAATACCTTCCTCCGCGATTATATTATTTATCTCCTCTAGAAGTTTTTTATTTATATCTAATTCTCTTTATATAAAATCTTTTATTAATTTTATAGGGCGAGACGCCGGCGCTATTATAATAATATATATAAAACTAAATCGCGCGTAATATTAAAAATATCGACGAAATACTTTATAGTTAATAGTAGTAAAAGATATATACTACCCGTTCGGTAATAAAATTAATTAGATTATTATTTATTTATTTTCCGAATATTATATAATTAAAACGAGTATTAATATATACCTTAAATCTATAAAAAATAAGGTAAATTAGAAGGAGGAGGTAATTTTCCGTAATATAGAATAATATCGGTAACTAGTAGAATGTAATATTTAGTAGAGTATATATAATAATAACTAGATAATCGATAATCTCCGCGTACCTAGCGAGATTAGCTATTTTAATAATTTATATTTCAAATTATATTACCGTAATATTATTAAGATTATCCGCTTTTTCCTCGACTATAAACCGTTTAAAAATAATCTAATATATATACCTATAAAGATTACGAATAATAGTAATAATAGGGTAGTTAATAAAATATATACTAATACTTATTAATAGGAAATATAACTATAAATCCCTATTAAAAGTACTATTATCCCTCTTATACTATCGTCCGATAAAATAATAATAATTCAATATTATAGCGACCTTTCCCTCTAGTTAATATATATAATTATCGGGAACCTCGATTATACGACGCGTAAAACCTAGAAGCGACCTAGCCTAGTTCTCTTAAATTTAATCCTTTATATTAAGAACGAAAAGGAATTCGGTAATTATATATAATTAAATATCTACTATCTCGCGCTAGGGTGTATACTCTAGTATATATATAACTATTATTATTTATTTAAATAATATACTAAAGTAATTAAAGTAATTAAAGACCTAGTAATATAAAGGATTAATATTATATACGCGGATAATTAACCCCGAAGATACTATTTAATAATTATATCGTTTATAACCGACTATTTAGAGTAAATTTTAATAATAAGAGTAAAATAAAATTATTAATATCCAATATATTTAGTCCCGCCTAATAAACGAGGGGAGTTAATTAGAACGTAGAAGTCACGGACCTACGAATATATATATTAAAGAATAAAAGTATAGAGGAGAGATCCCGACCTCGCTAAAAATCTAATAATTATCTACGATATTAAAAACTTCGCCTAGCGTTATTATTTAATTAATATTTATACTATTCTTATTATCGATATATTATACTAGTTTCTAAAAGGAATTATTATAAAATTAATTAACTAGATTCGGGATTTAATTAAAGACTACGTAGTTCCTATAATTATTAAATAAATAATAAAAAGAGTAACTAGGCCGAAGAAATCTTTAAAATAATTAATAATAAAAATTAAATTAGATTATCGTTTTCGTTAGGTACCAGGTTTTATAGGGTTAAAATTATTTAAGAATTTTAATAAAGTAAAGTAGTAGAGTAGTAACGAATAGAAAGCGATATTATAATAATTAATAACTATTATTACCCCTTTATTTATTAAGCGCGTACCGGCTACCCTATATTACGCGCGGGTTATATTTAACTTTATTATATTTACCTAATATATATTTTATAACGGCGATACTTTATAATATATATAGTACGCGCTCTACTATATTTATAAATTAAAGATAATCTTCCGTAAATACCGGCTAAATAATACTTCGGACCTAAATTTAAAAAACCCTATTAATTAATATTTTAATATATTAAAACTATATACGATAACGTATTATATTAAATATATTCGAAGATATAGGAGTATCTAAAACTTCGATATTTATTATAAAAAGGCGGTTTATAGGTTTCTCTTTAAAAAACCCTTTTTACGGATAAATAAAATTAATAAATTCGAGACGTAATTACTACGGTATAATATTATATACTATAATATAAAGGTTATATAGAAAGTTATAGTAATACTTTCTATTAAACCTACCGTTATTCTTAATAGTAAAATAGAATAGTAGAATACCCGGCCGTATTAAGAGAAATTAGATTTGAATAAATATATATTTATTCCTAATAAAGATACGCCGCTATATTATAATATATAAGTACTAAATACTAATTATTATCGCCTAATAACTACGGTAGCGAGGGTTTTTTATATTATAGAATAGGGTAGAGATTACCTTCCCTTCCCTTCCCTTCCTTAGAGGAAAGGGAAGGAAAGGGAAAGGATAAATCTAAAACTATTCTCTTCCCTAGTTTAAAAAAGGAAAGAGATTCCTTATTATTCTCTTCCTCCCTTCCTAGTAAAACTAACTCTATATAATTTATATATACGCGTATATATACTTTATTAATTAGGATAATAATTAATATAAATAATCGATATCTTTAGGGTCGCTAATAGCGTATTATTAATTATATTAATTATTATTCTTATTAATAAACTATATTTACGCGTATCTTTAAGACTATTATAATAATAATAATATAAATAAAGTATATTAAAATTTAATAGCCCGATTAAATAAATTAATTATTATACTACCCTCGATCTAAATAATTAATATATATTAAAGTATCCTAGAACGACGAATCGTAGTTATTTATATACTAATTTCTAATAGGTATCCTCCGTATATAAAATTATATTAATTTTTATATTAAACCCTTATTTAGATTTTATCCCCTAACGAATCTTATTCTCGTTTTAATTATTAATATTTATTTACCCGCTTAATATTTTCGTTAAAGTTTTTAAAAGTTTAATATCCTTCGCCTATAAAGTAACACGCTTATTATATATAATATATAAATTAGTTACTAAATAATTTAAATTATAGTCTATCGAGGGATAATATAGGAAATAAATTTATTAAAGAATATATATATTAAATAGTCTTTTATAACCTTTTATAAAGTATTAATCGTATTACCCTAAAATCGTATATCTTTAAAAAGATCTTAATAATAAATCTCGCGGACTAAATACGAAAAAAGTACTTTTAGAATTAATAAATCGAAAGTCTTTTAATATCTTTTAATTTCCCGGAGTATTTTCGTTAATAAAGGTTAATATCTTAATTAAGATAAAGATAATTAATAATAATATAAAATTTATTACCCGGCTTTATATATTATCGGGTAGATATAAGAATTTAATTTATCTTTCCCCTTTTATTCCGCTTAGCTTTAGGGATATAAAAAGCGGCTTTATATAAAAATTTATTAAATATTAATCTCGTAGTAGTTTTATTACTGAGTAAAGATTAAATTAATAAAGAATTAATACTCGAGCCCTCCCCGTTATTTTATAGTATTATTTAAATTAACTAGAGGCCTTTTCCTTTCCCTATTTATATATATTAATATATTATTTATATAGAATTATAGAGGGGAAAATACGTACTATTTCTAACTATATTTATATATTTAGATTTACCTTTAGGCTTATCTTTAGGTATATTTTTAAATTTACTTTTAAATTTAGATTTCTATACTTTAAAGACTTTATAAATAATTAAAAATTAGTATAAAGATTACGATAAGGCCGGAAGAGAGGTAATATATTTATTATTTTATAAAGTCTCTAGATTCCTTTAAGGCCGGTTACGTCTATTAATAACTATATTTAAATTTATAGATTAATATAAAGATTAGGATAAAGCTAGGATATATAATAAAATAATAAATATTTACTTTTAGTTATATCCTTAGCGTTCTTTTCCTTTATAGGCTCTTTATTTTTTACTATTTATTAACCTTCTATCTAACGAGTAATCGGGGCGTTAAATTCTAGTTTAATATTATTCTTAAATTATCAACGAGTATTAAAAAGTATTATATTAATATTTAATATTATATTCGGCGGTAACGGATCTTTATTTATATCCGAATCGATTTCCGAGTCCTAGAAAAGATATTCGAATCCTTAATCTATATAATTTCTATATACTACGTTAGAATATTCATAATTATATATTAAATTCCGGTCTAAATATAACGTATACGACCTTAAACCTAAATTAATTTAATTATTATTTTTATTTTTATCTTTATTTTAATCTACTTCTAGTATTATAAAATTAGTTTAATTCGATTCGTCTAGTTCTTTTTATAGTACCGATTTTCCTTTTTTATTTAAATTCCTTAATAATATTAATACTTTTTTATTCTTTATATAACCCTCCTCTTTATCCTTATCTTCGAGAATATAAAAGAGTTTATTTTATTTATAATATTAATACGTATTAATTAGATTAGAGCTACCGTATAGATATAAATAATAAATAACCCGATACTCGTATTCTATATAAAACTAATCTAATTCTAAACCGCTATTATTATTAGGCTAGTTTTTACGATTATACCGATTATTATTTTATATTATTTCGTAGGATATTAATAGAGTATATAATATAAATAACGAATTAAGGGGTTCTTAATTTTATTAACTTCTAAAAAGTATTTAAAGGCGATTTTTATAAACGAAATTAAAGATATTATATCTTATCCCTCCGACTCCTAGTAATTAAAGTACGGTCTACTATATTTTATATATTTCGTAAATATAATTTACTTTAAGATTTATATTAATAATTTTATTTATAGTTAAGAATCTACTATAAGACTTAATCCCGAATAAAAGGCTTATAATATAAGCGACTATATTTAATAAATTAGATTAATATAATTTATCTTAATCTTTATCCCGGTGATTTTACGTTTATTTTAAATATATCCGATACTATAAATCTATCGCCTTAAAGAGGAGGTATTTATTATATTAAATACGTATAATTAATATTATTAATAATAGTATTAGGAGTAACGACTTTATTTATTTAACTTCGAAAGGAAATATAAGAGCTATTTTCTATTAATCGAATTAATATTATTTATCCTAATCTTTATCTTAATAACTATATTAAATAATAATTAAATTTATAATACTATAACTCCGATAACTAGATACGTTATTAGGTAGTAGTAAAATTTAATTTAAATCGAATTTACTTAAAGAGATAAATATAAAGATAAATAAAAGAATAATAATAACTAACTAGGCTATTAGTAATTAATTATACCGATCTTTATATATATAATATACTAAACGTAATTTCGAATTAAGATTAACGCTTTTTTAATACTATAGTTAATATAGTTTAGGTATAGGTAAAAGTAAAGTAAGAAATAATAAAAATAATCGGATCTATAGCGTTAAAAGCGGGATTCTTAATTATTATTTATTTTAATTTATTTTTCGAAGTTATATACTTTCGTTAAAGACCTTTATCTTTTTATAAGCTCTTATATCGTAATATATTAATATATAAATTAATTATTCGTACTATTATTAAACGATTAATTAGATTATTTCACGATAAAATTATAAATATTTATTTATTAATTAATCCCTATCGGAATCTACTACCTTAACGCTTTATAATAATCTTTATATTAATCTTTAATAAAGATCCTATCTCCTAGCGAAACCCTTTCTCGTTTTAATTATTAATATTTATTTACCCGCCTAATATTTTCGTTAAAATCTTTAATAATTTAATTTCCTTCGGCTAAAGAGTAATATATTTACCGTATATAATATATAAATTACTTATTAAATAAATTAGATTTTAGCTTATCTAGGGATAATATAAAGAATAAATTTACTAAAGAATATATATATTAGATAATTTTTCATAGCCTTTTATAAAGCGTTAAATATATTATTCTAAAATTATATATTCTTAAAAAGGTTTTAGTAATAAATTTCGCGGACTAGATACGAAAAAAGTACTTTTAAAATTAATAAATCGAAAGTTTTTTAATATCTTTTAATTTTTTAGAGTATTTTCGTTAATAAAGATTAGTATCTTAATTAAGATAAAGGTAGTTAAAGATAATATAAAACTTACTACCGGGCTTTATATATCGTCGGGTAAATATAGAAATTTAATTTATTCTTCCCCTCCTCTTTTTTAGGGCTTAAGCGCGGCCTTTAAATAAAAGTTTAAATAAAGTTTTAACTACCTATATTCCTATAAAGATTTAATTAATAAATAAAGAGCCTTAAGATAAAGGCGTAGTTAGTATTAATATCTAGAAATTAATATAGGAGTTATAATATATCTAGTATAAAGAAAAAACTTATAAATTTAGATACTCCTAGCGCTTTTATATATAAGGTTCTATACTTTAAGACCTTAATAAATTATATAATATTAATATAATTATTACGATAAAGTTAAGATTAAGGTGAATTATTTATTATTTTATTTTATTTTAGTTTTTCTCGGAGGATGTCCGCGTCTCGAAGGAGCCTTTATAATAGCGAATTAATATAAAGATTATAATAAAGCTAGGATATATAATAAGATAACGAGTCTTTATCTTTAATTATAGTTTTAGTCTTTTATACTTTACTCGCCTTCTCCTTTTTTTTTTATTATTTTTATTTTTATTTTTAAATTCTTAAAGATTACCTAGCGAGTAGTATATATTTCTTTAATAATACCCTCTAAACGATCGAGAGGTATTTCGCCCGTATTAGGTCTTAGTAGATTATTTTTATTAATATAAGGGATCTACCTTAGTTATTTATTACTACGGGTTTTATCCCGATTTTTATCTTAATCGGAAGGGTCTTAAATATCCTCTTTTATTATTATATCTTTTATATTTTAGTTATTATAAGAGTAATTAAATATAAGGTAATTTAAATTATTCTACTAATAATTCTTATACCCTCGGAAGATAAGATTAACTTCTTTTAAATAAGAATATAGGATATACTCTTTTATATAATTTATATAAGATTTAATACTATCGAATTTAGGTTTATTTTAATTATTTAAGGCCGAATCGTCCTAATCTTTATCCTAATCGTTATTCTCTTAATACTCTTCGGGTATTATTAATTAAATCTAGATATTATTCGAGTAATTAACCGGATAAAGATAATAAAGATATATATTCTTTATTTTATAATCTTTCCTTTCGATAATATATTCGTAATTATCGTATTAGTATTTTTAATATAACTGTTAATACTTAGGATTATCCTTAACTTATTCGTATATATTATTATTATTTATATAGTTTATATAACCTTCTAACCCTATTACGTTATTATTACTATTAATAATCGCCTTATTATCGTCGTTAATATTATTATTATCTTTAATCTTAATATCTTTACCCGAGTTATATTTATTATTTTCTACTCTATTTTTAAATATAGGTAGTTTATATAATTAAATAAATATTAGTTAAATTATATCCTTTAATTTAGGGTAGATAGACTAAGAGAATTAATCTAGCGTATTTAGTTAATTCGTATTAACGATATCGACGAAGTCGATTTATTTTTATATAGGACCGAATAACTACGGTTCGTATATTTTATTAAAACTATTTATCCTAATATTTATACCGTAAGATTTACCGGAAGGTTAAGGTTATTTTATATATTTTCTTTTCTAAAGCCCTAGTATTTAAGCGACTATTATAGACTTTATTAATATTATTTATTTTAATTTATATCCTAGTTACGCTACGGAATAGGGAAGGGAAGGGAAGGGAATAACCCCCGCTCCCTTCCCTTCTAATAGGGAAGGGAGCGGAAAGAAAGAGGTAGAGATTATTAAGGAAAGAAACAGATTACCTACTATTCCCTTCCTCCCTACTCTCCCTATAGGGCTACTTTATATATAGTTATATATACGTGTATATATACTCTATTACTATTTCTATATAGCCTATATATACCCCTATATATAACTATATATACGCGTATATATACCCTATTACTACTCCTATATATACTCTATATATACTCCCATATATAGTTATATATACGCGTATATATACCCTATTACTGCTCCTATATATACTTTATATATACGTGTATATATACCCTATTACTACTCCTATATAGTTTATTACTACTCCTATATATAGCCTATCTATACGCGTATATATACCCTATTACTACTCCGATATAGCCTATATATACCCCCATATATAGTTTATATATACGCGTATATATACTCTATTAAGTAGTATAAAGATTAGGATAATTAAGAAAATAATTAAGAAATACTAAACTTTATATTTAATTTAGACTAGCCTCTTAGTATTAACTATATATAAAGTAACTTATAGGGGTAAGAATAAATTATATATATATATATATATACCCTATTACTACCCCTATATATGGTTTATATATACGCGTATACATACCCTATTAATACTCTTATATATAACTTATATATAAGTTTATTATTATTTTAAAATATAATTTATTCTTACCCCTATATATTATATATAGTTAATACTAAAAGGCTAGTCCAAATTAAGTATAAAGCTTGGCGTTTCTTAACTACTTTCTTAATTATCCTAATCTTTATACTATTTAATAGAGTATATATACGCGTATATATAGGCTATATAGGAGTAGTAATAGGGTATATATACACGTATATATAAGTTATATATAGGGGTATATATAGGCCATATAGGAGTAGTAATAAAATATATATAAGCCTATATATAGGCCATATATAAGGGTATATATAGGTTATATATAAGAGTATATATAGGCCATATAGGAGTAGTAATAGGGTATATATAGGCGTATATATAGGCCATATATAAAGGTATATATAAACTATATAGGAGTAGTAATAGGGTATATATAAACGTATATATAGGCTATATAGGAGTAGTATTAAGGTATATATACACGTATATATAAATCATATATAGGGGCAGTAATAGGGTATATATACGCGTATATATAAACTATATATAAGGGCAGTAATAGGGTATATATACGCGTATACTCCGTATATAGGCTATATATAGGGGCAGCCCTATAGGGAGAGTAGAGAGAAAGAGAATTATAAGAAATCCCTTCCCTTCTTTAAATTAGGGAAGGGAATTACCCCGGGTCTATCCCTTCTTTTCCCTACCCCTTCCTCTAGGGAAGGGAAGGGAAGGGAAGATAATTCTTACTCTATTCCGTAGCGTAATCCTAGTAATCTTACCTCTTTATATAATAAATTAATTACTTTATAATTTAGGGGCTAAAGAGTTATTTTCTATAAATTAAATTAATATTAATTATCCTAATCTTTATCCTAATATACTTACTTAATATTTTAAACGTTAACGATTATACGATTATAATAACTTAATATCTTGTTAATTTATAATCTATTTTCATTTAATTTCACCTTATTTATAAGAACTAAAGTACGGATAAATATAGAGAAAATTATAACTAATTAATTTATTAATAGTTAAATATACCGGCCTTATATTAATAGCTAAATATACCGGCCTTATATATATAAATATATTATACGGTATTTTAAATCAAGATAAATACTTTTCTAATAATATAGTTAATATAGCTTCGGTATAGAGGAAAGCGAGGTTATAAATAAATAGAATAATCGGATTTATAGCGCTAAAAGCGGGATCTCTAGTTATTATTCATTTTAGTCCTATAATAAAAAGTTATACTCCTTTAATAACGACTTTTATATTAAGATAATCTCTTATCCTATTTTATATTAATAAATTATAGTATTAATTATAGTAATTATAAACGATTAATAGATTATTTTAAAATAGAATCGAAAGTTTAAAAGTTTATAATTAAGTCTAAATTTCGTAGTAAAAGTAACGGTACTAGTTTAATCGATATAAAGATTAAGATAAATATAATAAAGTGTCGACCTTCGGATATTAATTATAATATATTCTGACTTAATATATATAGCCTTTAATCGCCGTATAAACTATATATTCTTCGGGGTTATAATAATTCATTTATTATAAATCGCGTAAAGATTAATTACTACGATTAAGATTAATACTATATATTTATAAAGATAATATTAAGTTATTTATTCGTAAGTTCTTTAATTAATATCGCCTCCGAGGCCTCGTATAACGCGTTTAGACCTATAGACTATATACGAAAATAATATTTATAAAAGGTATATATAATTTCGTATATAAAGCGCGTAAAGAGTAGCTTCGGGATTAAAAGATCGGTAGTTTTCTAAAGAAGCCTAATTTCTTATAGAGTAATAACTAAAGAGTTAAATTAAATAATAATTTAATTATAAAGGTTTTATTAATTACTACTCTTTAATTTGCTATTTTATACCGCGATTTTCTTTACCCGGGGTTTCTTTATATATACTTTTTATATATTAAATACTTTCCTTACTACCTTTAAATTCCGTCGCGTTCTTAATAATCGAGGACTCTAATTTACTCTCGCGTTATTATTAAGGCTATCGAGTAATTTAAGGTTAATCTCGGTTATACTTTTATTAACGGCTAAAGGTATAATTATTAATCTAAATTAATAAAAATTTAATTAAATCTTAAAAGAAATTTCTAAAGGAGGGTTAGAATATTAATTTACTATATATTTAAAGTTATTTTTTAGCGGGATACTAACCTAAAATATATAAAATAAATATAGATTTATCTTTATAATCTTCCTATCCGGTATTAATATAGTTAAATTATAACTATCGTATATAATATACCTTTATAGATTATATAATTATAAAAGAGTTAATAATTCCTTTTATTTTCCTACCTTCTTTACTAGTTTCTAAAATACGTATTTAAAATATTTTAAAGTAGTAGTTTCGCTATTAATAATTCTAAATTTAATAATTAATATTCTTCTATTTTTAATTTAGTTACTTGAGATATTTTTTTTATAAAGAGCTTAACGACTAAAGATTCCGATAAATATTATTATATATATATAATAGAAATAACTACTATCTTTCTCGAATAATTTTATTAATAGGAGTAGTATCGTACCTAAAAGATTAAATAAGAAAATTAGAAATATAAGGGTTATATATTTAATTTCTTTTAGACGTCGCCTAAACCGGCTCCGGAATAAGAGTTTTTTTATAATAATACTATAGTAGGTATAAAGGAGCCGAGAAATATTTATAAAAGATATAACCGAATAATTATAAGGATTAACGCCTAGAATAATATAAAAACGTATTTTATATCAAATTAATATAAGAGGAAAGTTTTATATTTAGGTATAGAACCGATCTAGACTATACTATCCTTTAGAGATTAAATAGATTCTAACCCGCTTAATATATAAGTATAAAGATTAATATAAATATTTATAATTTTAATTATAAAGAAGTAAAAGAAAGATTAATATATTATAATTTAACGACCGAGAAATAATATTTAAGGACTTCCCTAAATTATTTATACGAATAATTATCGGGCTTAGGCTCTTCTTATAATTTATTAATAATATTAATATATAACGAGTATTTAAATATACGAATTCGTTAATTACTCTCCCTTCTATATCTATAATTAAAAATTATATTATAAAGAAATATAACGATATTTAAAATTAACTCCTTCGGAATTTATTTAACGATAATACGAAAATTATTATAACGCTAGACTTATAGTCTTGTAAAAACCAATAGAGTTATATAGTTATAAATATATACTTTATCGACTAGCGATAATAGTATTACGAGGTACTCCTAGTTTTTAAATACGTAAAGAGAAAGTATAATAATATTAACCTAGTCTTATATCTAAATATTATTATTCATCGTTATAAATTAAAGGATCGGATAATATTAATTACTATAAACAACGCCTCTAATAATAATAATATATATTAAACCCTCGAAACTATATTACCGGAGGAAAAGGCCTAGTTTTTAACTATAAAAAAGGAATTAAAAAATAAGATCCGCGATTTCTATAATAATTAAGATACTTTTACGAATACCGGAATTTATTATATTTTATACCTTTTATATATTATTTAGCTAGACTTAAAGGAATTTCTTAAAATAATTAAAATCTTATTAATAAATAAAGACTTTTAGAAGGATTAGGACGATAAAATAAATAAATAAAAACTTTCTAAAATAGAAAAAGAACCTAGGATCTCGTTTATTTTAGTAAAGATACTTTCGTATTTTAAATAATATATTAATTATTATACCGATATCTATTTCTTTATTAATATTAAGGGATATAAATTCGTAAAGCCTCTACTTACTTTAATAAAAATAGTTAACGACGTAAACACTTTTAGGATATCTAAAAGTAGTTAAATAATAAAAAGTATTAATTAACCGGGCCGAATTAAATATAAAGAGTATACGATAATAAACGTCGAAATAAATTTATAATATTAAAACTCTTCTAGGACGTAGCGACTAGATAGGATTTAATTTATTATATATTAATCCGCGCCTTAAAGTTAAAGCCGGCGTTAGAGGAATTTTTCCGTAAATAGACGGAATAACTATAGTTAAATAAGAATAAATAAATTTAAATAAAATACTTTATCGAACTTTATAAGCCGTTCTATTAATATATATAAATAATAGATATATTATATACGCCGATTATTTATATAACTTTTTCGGTCTATAACGCGTTATTTAATTATTTTAAAAGTAAAAAAGAAAAGTTTATAAAGAAAATTATACCTTAAGAGAGGTATATATTAAAGAGTCTAAAAAAGACGTAGGATAAATTTAACTAATATTATTCTTAGACCTAGTTAACTTTAGGCGGGCTATATAGTATAATAACTCTTTTAAAATTAATTCGAAAGACGATTATATTTAAAGACTAGAGATAAAATAAAGAGACTAGGTAAAAGTAAAAGGATTTTTATTAAAAATAATTTAAGGAGTAATTTAACCGGCGCTTATAAGTTATTTAATAAAAGAAAATCTACGTTAAAAGAGACGTCGAGGTAGATAATCTTAAACGTTTAATTAAGGGTAAAAATAAGGCGTTATCGAACTCGAAAAGTCGGAGTAAAGAATTTTAAAAGTACCGGGAAGCGAGTAAATCTTTTATTTATATTAATCTTTATATCGATAAATATACCTATTAATTATATATAGTATTTAGTAACGACGACGGTAAATCTATATTTAATAGATAAAAGGACTTCTTGTTAATATTTAATTATTTCTTTTATACGGCCCGTAATATCCTAGCCGTACCTTATACGGGCGTTAAATATAAGCGAGTATTTAATATCGCTATTTAATTATATATAATCTAAAAATTTTATAATCCCGAGATATTCTTAGCTCTTATAATTCTTAATCGCTTTTAATTTAAAGAAAACGAAATAATAGTATCTTAATAGGACTTAGACTATAAAGAAATAATAATCTTTAAAGAGTATAAAGTAGAGGTATAAAGGCGAGACGAGGTTACGATAAAAAGTAATAATAACTTTATAAATAACGAAGACGAAGGCGGGTATAATAATCTTATAAACGAAACTACCGTTTTAAAATTTAGTAATAAAGATAAGGGAAATAAAGAACCTCTAGTCTTAATTACTAATTTAATTTATAATTAAAAAAGAGTTAAAGAATCTAGCCCCTAGGTAAGAGTTTATAAAATAATATAAATATATATTAAAATTATATTAATAATAAAAAGGCTCGGGAAAGTAACTTAAAAGTTAAAGTTTCCGGGTACCGAATAAACGGGAGTAATTCGAAATATATATATTTTATTTAAGACTCTACGTCTAGTTATTTAATAAAGAGGAAGAAATCGAATATAGGATTATTCTTTAAACCGGAGGTAATTAATAAATTTAAAGGGTTAAAGAATAAATAAAAAAATAAATTTTTTTTATTAAAACTATATAAAGAATTTAATTTTATTTTAAAATCTTTAAAGAATTATAAAAAAACGAGTAGAGCTTCGAAGTATAAAAGGAGTTAAAGAAGATATAAAGAGTAGAGATATATAATATTAATCGAATAAAACTAGTATAAAGATTAATATAATTACGACTAGAAACTTTATAAACTAGTTATATTAAATATTTAAATATATAATTAAATATACCCTTTACGTTTATATTTAGAATTTTATTCGATAATATAATCTCTTTTTAATTTAAAGAGGGCCTTAAAAATACTCCCGATTCGATAATTTATATTATCTTCTTCGAAATTTTCTTTTAATCTTTAAAACGAATAATATCCTTCGTCTTTTTTATAATTTAAATATACTCCGGCCCTAGTATTATCCTAAATATTTTCCGCGCCTTTTTCGTATTTTTATTCGGTCTTTAGTTATACTTTTTATATTTATAATTATCGGGGTAAAGATAATATAGTCCTAATATTATAATTTACCTATTATTAATTTAAGTAAATACGAGACCTATATTTATTCTATAACGCCGATTTTATTTATTAAGGCTATACCGTTTATATCTTTCTAGATTTGTATTAAATTAGGCGGTTATATTCTTTTAAATAATATATTCGGTAAAAGTAAAGATATAATAAATTTATAGGTCCTTTTTTAATAAGCCTTTTCGTTTATATTAATTTATAATTAATATATAGCCGGATAAAGATTAATATAAATAATATACTTTAAGATTATATCTTTTATAATACGAAAACCCTTTATATATATATACGCGAAGACGGTATTTATTATAGTAATCGATTTTAGCGCGGAGTAATTTAAATATTATAATCTAGTATTCTTTAATAATATTATAGGCCGATCGGTCCCTGGATTTTACTTATAAATTAAATAAGGCCTAAATATTATAAGCCTCGGCTTTATTTTTAATTTTATTTTAAATATTATAAATTTCGTCTTAATCTAATTATTAATATATTTTAAAAATATAATTACTAACGTTTAGGGAGTTATTAATATCCTCTAATAATTATTTATCGATTTAATCTATATTCTTATTATCGTTAATTACTATTTCTTTAATTAACGAAACCCCGTTTACCTAAGTAATAACCTACCTATATTTACCTATAGTAATCCTATTATATATTAATAATATCCGATTTAAATAGGATATATTAATATAAAGATTAATATAAACTTTTTATTAATCGTTTAGATTTTAGTCTACTTTAATAATCTTTATTATTTTTATTCTAAAAGAATATTTTATCTTTATTAATTTTTTATTTTCTTTTAGGCTCGCTAAACTATTTTCGTATTTATAATTTTTACGCGTTTAATAGTAGCGTCTACCTTTAATAATAACGAAAGGTGTTTTTTTAATTTTATTATATTAAGGTTCCTAGAAAGTTATTCTCCGACTTTTCTCTTTAATTATAAACCTAATATACGCCCTCTTTAGCCTCTTCGTGATATAGAATTTCTAAAAGAATTTATTTTATTAATTATTAGTATTAGTTATTTATATTAGGTATATAAAATTAATGTTTCTAATAATTTATAATTTAATATTAAGCCGAAGTCGTATCTAGATATTAATTAATCTCGTATTTCTTCTTCTTTAATTATAATTTATTATTTATTTAGACTTTAAATTATTCTTCTTTATAATATATTAGTCGTTATTATAAAGAGCTTTATTATAAAAAAAGGCCGTAGATACTAGTCTAGTTATTTATATTAATCTTTATATTATTTAAATTAGGACGTCGATCTGAAATCTTATTTAAGAGTTATTAATAATAGGAGTTATATAATCTAGTAATAAATAAATAGGGTTTACTACCGAATTAAATATAATAGTATAAGAACCGATAATTAAATAGTTAAATAGTAAAGAAATTAAACGATTTAACGAAGTTATTTATAAAATAGGTAATTCGTTAAATCTAGAAATAAAGGAAAAGTAGAGGCGTTTTAGAGAGCCGTTATTAACGCGGCGCTAATAATAAATCTAACGAGTAATAATATTATTAAATATAAATAACCTTAATGATTTTTATATATAAATACTACGTAGCTAGCGTATAGTAAATTCTATATTAAATTCTATAATCTATTTTAATTAAGTAGTATACTTTTATTCGAAAAATTTAACGTATATTAATTAATATTAATTAAATTTATAAGTATATATCCTTCTTTATAAAGCGCTCGTTTTACTACGGTAGTATTAAAATAAACTTTCTTTCTATTAATTTAAAACGTATTTTAGAGACTTAAAGTATATTAATATCTACTATTAATCGCGATATAGATAAAGATTAATATAACTAGTAAATATACTAGGTAGATATTTAGGTTTATTTATATTATTAGCCCTACCCGGGAAGAGAGGAAGAGAATAATAGGTAATCCCTTCCCTTCTTTAGTAGTTCTTACTCTTTCCCTTCTACTCCCTTCCCTATTAGAAGGAAAGAGAGTAAGGGTTATTCTCTTTCTTTCCCTTCCTTATTCCGTAGCGTAGGGCTTTTTATTTTAGTATTAAAGATTTTATCGATATTATAATAGTATTTGTATAGGAGAGCCGTAAGAAATAGGATAAAAATCCGGGCTTTATTAAAAATTAACGGAGATAAAAGACGGATCCTAATTAAGCGGGAGATATATATATTTCTATATATCGATTATTAATATATTAGGTTCGTAATAATAAAAAGAGCCGGAATTTAAAACGGTTTATAAAGAGATTAGTCTATTATACTCTTAATTTTCGTTTTACTAGTAAACCTCGTAATAATTATATCTAGATTAATAACGAAGCGACTTGTTTATAAAATTAAAGCGAGACCGAGTAGGAGGCCCTTTATATAATAATCGGCCGGCTCGAGTTAATTATTAATATTTATAATTATAAACGACTAAACGATAAAAGTAAATATAAAGTATATATTAATATATTAGTTACTCTATATCGACTAAAGAATAACGGGAAAGTCGATAATATATATAGGATATTCGAAGTAAAGTATATTTTAGTTAGTAAAACGAAAAGACCCCGAGAACTATATAATTATCGCCTCTTCGAAATATACGATATTATCTAGAATACGTATATAGTATTTATTAAATAAGAAAGATATTATTATATAAATAATTTTATCGATTAAAATTAATATAATATTATTTATAATCTTAACTTTATAAGGAAAGATATTAGGGTAGTAAATTAATTTATAAAATAAATATAATAACTATATATCTATAAAAAATCACTATCCGCGATAATATATTTATTATATTATTTAATAATACGTATACCCCGGGCTTTTACTTAATAGTAGTATTATAACCGTATAGTAGTTAATAATAATAACGAGAGTAACGGGTATAATATAGAGATAAATTATAATTAAGGTATAAACTTTATCGATAATAATTAATAAAAAGAGAATTAGAGGTTCTAAACTAAGTAGGAGATTTATTAAATAGAAGTTCTTAAAATACTACTCTTATAGAATTAAATAAGAAAAGGAGTAAACTCCTAAATTAGTCTTTATTATCTAACGCTCCTTCGGTATATATTTCGTTAATAAAAATAAAAGTATTTAGTTTATAAATAAAGATATTATAACTTATCTTTTATAGGATTTATCTCGGTCTACCCTCTATTAAACTCGTTTTAATAGACGGCCGTCGTTTTTAATTATATTTATAACACTCTTATACTTTTATAATTTATAGTATTATATAACCCGAATTCGGTATTCGGATTAGCCTTAGCCTAGATCTAGGCTAGATCTAGTCTAAACCTAGCCTAGATCTAGGTTAGGGCTAATCTAACGTATATTTATTTATTATTATCGCGCGTATAGTTCTACCCTCTTTCCTATATATTAAAATAAACATATTTTATATCTCGACTAGTTAATATACTTTATATTACCGAATAATATTTAAATTTATATATATACGACCTAGTAGTATATTAAATAGTAAAATTAAATTAAACTATACCTCCTATGTATCGTAATACGATTTTAATTAGTTAAAGAATTTATAGTAATAACTCTTTCAATAAGGCTGAAGATTAATTTTAATAATAAACTATATTAATACTCCTAGAGTAAATCTCGGTTATAAATAATTTATTTATTCCGATATACGAGTAATAATATATATTAGGAACGTATTAATTATAAATCCTTTTAGTATATATTAATTAATATTAACTATCGATAAGGATAAAGAAAGTATATACGGAGGTAAAGAGGTCGATACCGAGGCCGATAATAATAGTATTAAACTTCCTACCCCGAAGCGACGGAAAACGGATAATATATCTCGGTTAAGTAAATTAGGCAGGGCCACGCTATATATATATATATATATATTTTATATAAGAGTTAGTAATATAACTAATCTTTTTATAATCTTTATCGTTTATCGGCCGTTATATATCCTCGTCTCTATCCTACCCTAACTCTTATATATATAGATTAAGAGATATAAGGTCTTTTAATAATACGTTATATAAATCTTTAACGAAACGCTACCGTAATTATAATATATTATATTTAAGAAACGAGTCGTTATTACTATAGGCGGGCGTAGGACATTATATTAAATCGGTATTATATATTTAAAACTACGAGGCCGTTCTCTAGTATATAAAATAAATAATATTAATAACTCTTATTACGGGATATAGGGACTCGGGATATAATTTATAAATAAACTTTAATAAAAAAAACGAAGTTAGCGCTTTAATCTAGAAACTTTAACGGAATATTATTAATAAATATAATAAGGCCCTCGGGTTAAAGGATAGAGTAGTAAAAAAGATTCTAAATTTAACGGAGGCCTAAAAGATATTAATCTACGGTATTTAAACTAAAGATATATTAATCGAAATTAATTACTCGATTATATCGGTAATTACCGCGCCTTAATAATAATAAGGGTTCGATAAATTATAGTGGTATACTATACCTTTTTTATAGTAGGACGAAGTATTAAAGAAATAGTTACTACTAAAATAAAAAATAGAAGATGAATATATAATTATAATAATAATATAAGTCTTAATATTTCCTTATTAAGACTTAATATTAATTATTAATAAATTTAAATTATTTTACCGCTTCTTTAGAGATCTAGTAGTAAAAGTTATAATTTTATTATTCTTTTAATCGGACTTAGGTTAGCTAGGAATTTATAATAATATTAAATATATATTTAGGCTCTTAACGGGAATTATAATAATTATAATCTACGTTATAATTTATTATATTATTAAAGAATATAAAATAGGGAAGTAGATACGGATTAAATTTAAAGGCGAATATATTAAAAGTAAATTAGACTTAATCCTTTTCTTTATATCTCTTAATATTAATAGGAAATAATATAGAGTTATAGATTTAAATAGAGGAGACGTAGGAGGAATAAATATTTATATAATAAAGTATAATAGTAGAGGCCTTATCGGGTAGATTTTAATTAAGAAATAAAAAGGGAAGAGATACCGGTAGATAATATAAACGATTTCGTCTATAAATAGAAAGATAGAATCGATAATTTAGTCGGTTATAAAGGTTTCCGTACTATATCTAACTATTTCTTAATTATTAATAAGATTATTATAGATTCGCCGGCTCCTCGATAATATAATATATAAGAGAACGAGATAGATATTATAAAAAAAGATAGTACGAAAGAAAGAAATATTAATAGATCTGGAAAAAATAAGTTATTTATTTTTATAAAAGTAAATATTTCTTTTATTCTAATAGAGTTAAACTAGCGGACGAGGTATTAATAAAAACTTTAATTTATTAAATAATATTTAACGAGGTATAAAAGGAGGTAGAGTCTTTTATAGTTTATTATTATTCCTCGAATACTAATATAGTTATCTAGGCGGATACTCGAGTAACTTCGTTTAATAAATCGGTAGAAAACCGGGGTAATAATATACGAAGCGTAGAAAGTCTTATAAATCGCGAAATAGTATAATATTATAATATTATATTTATTATATATATATATTAATACTATATACTAAATAGTAACTACCGGCCTTTATCGCGTAAAAACTTAAAGATATTAAATTCAACGAATTGATTAGTTACTTTAATATTAATAAGGATCCTACCGAGCCTACGCTATATATATTTAAACTCTCTACTATATATAAAGGCTTCTAAAAGAGGTTAAAGTTTAAGAAGAAGGAAGAGAAAATAATATAATAAAAAAAATAGGGTTAAGATTATATAATAAACGATACACGTATATAAAACGTAGTACTCGAGACTATAAAAAAGGAGAGGTACGTTATTCTAATATAAACTACCTAGGTTAATAACCTAGACGATAAATAAAAAATAGATTATAAATATAGTAAACTATTTTTATAATTAAAGATAATAGCGGTTTAGATCTAGCCTAAATTTAATTTATATCTAGACTAGATCTAGGCTAGATCTAGGTATAAATTAGTTTACGAGAATAAATAATAACGGTTTCTTAATAAACGGATTTTAGGATATCTATAACTCCCTTATAATATAACGAGTAAATAAAATAGAATATATATTAATTAATTAATATATATATAAAGATCTAAATATAATAACGATATTAAAGGCGCTGGCGGTAATAATTATAATAATAATACTATTATTATTTAAAGTATAAATAGTATATTTAAAGTATTATAGAATAATATTAAAGATTATCTATTTATTATTATTTGCCCATTAAGTATTAATTATACTAGAATTAGTTATATAAGTATATTTTGGGTACTAAATATACTAAAATTAGTTATATAACTATATTTTGGTTATATAATATATTTAGAATACTCGATATAAATAGATACGCATTTCTAGTATTTTATATAATTTCGGTATAAAATATATAAAAATCGGGGTTTCCCAAGTTACCGATATATATCTAGATATTAATTAAATTTAATACCGAATAATAAATATTAGAATAAATTAATATATTATATATATCGTTAACTATCTTATAGCCGACGAAGAGAAGTAAGCCTCGGGCTAGTCTTTATTTATATCTAATTTAAAACGAGGTAATCGAGGTTATCTACTTAATAAATAATAAAAAAGAAAGGCCGAAGAGGAGCTAAATAAAAACCCTAATATAATAAAATTAAGAAACCGTTTAATAAATCGTTTTATAGAAGAGTTTTAAATAGAGCTAGCTAAAATTATTAATTAAAAAACGATTCGACGAGTAGAAAAGACTTTAACGCGTAATAAGGGATAAATAAATCTATTAATTATAAATTAATAAAAATAATTTAATAGGCGAAGATCGATACTATTAATAAGAGGTATATACTAATCTTTATACTAATCTATATTATATTATTTAAACGGGATTAATACGTAGTAACGTAATAAGGTTTTTTAAAATAAATATACCCGCGTTATTACGAAAACCGTCGGCGCGTCTTTAGGTAGAGAGATAATTATCGATAATAATAAAAATCTAAATTAAATAAATAAAGAGCCCTTAAAGAATTTAGAAAATTCGTTAAAATTAATAAACTATATATTTTAAATTCGATAAAAAATAGACGACGAGGAAAATTATAATATCGAGAGCGATACCGAAAAAAAAATTAGAAGGATATTACTAAGGTTTTAATTATATTAAATTAATAAAATATAATATAAGTAACCTATAATAATTATTAAAAATACTAGACTATAATACTTAAGTCGCTATAAGCGAAGATTAAATACTACGATAAATATTCGTTAAAGAAATATAAATATATAGGGTTCTCGTATATACGAAGAAATAACTATCTAATATATTTTTATATTAATCTATATACTATTTAATATTAATTATAGGTTAATATATATATAAAAAGTTATAAAAATATTTATTATAACTTAATAAAGTCTTCGATAAACTCGAGCGTGTATTATAATATAATATAACCTCTTAATTTACTATAAATCCAAAGATTTATAAATTATTTAGTGGAAATTAATAGGATATCCGAAGAATAAATAGATATATAACGCTAGACGAGGATAATTATAAATAGGTTATAATATTAGGACCTAATTAATTATAGTTTAATAATTACGATTTTATTAAACGTAGATAAATACTAGATAAATATAGAGAAGGTATAAAATAAATATTCGAGATACTCCTAAAACCGGAGTATACCGAGATAATAAAGAGGGTAAAGGTATTTTAGAAATCTAGTAAATATAAGAAACTGGAAAAAAAACTAAAACGAATTATTTAATCTAGAGAGTTTACGAAACTACTATAAGATTAAAAAAAAGTAGTAAATTCGTTTAAATTTCTAGGTATATTTCTATTAAATACGACTAACTATTTAAATTAATATTTATTATAACTAGTTTACTAAAATACCCGAAAATTCACTAATATAATAACTCTTATTATTATTATAATATTAATCTTTATACTAATCTTATTTATATTTTATTATTAATCGTAATTCTAACTCTTATTTTATATCTTTTTATCTTTTAGAGTCCTACTTATATTTCTATTATTTTATAAAGATTTTTAGAAAAGTCTAACCTCCTTAATTAATTTTAATAAAATCGGTTTTAAAGACTCGTTTTCTTATATAACCTCTAAGTCATTATAGCCTAAATATTTAATTATTATATAAAGCCTAAATATCGCCTACGATTTAAAGAATAATCTTATATTCGATTTCTTCCTCGTTATTAAATTTTTTAACGTAGAGTCTCGGGTCGAATATAAGTATTTCGAAGAACTTTAATTTATTATATACTCGAAAAATCTAGTTTATAAATTTATATATTTATCTTTTACGCCTTCTTAAGTCTATTTATAATATTAATATTTTATTTACGATATTATTATAGGACGTTTTATTTAAGGGCTAGAATTATATTCTTTAACTCTTCTTTTTTTACGAGTTAAACTAATAATAAAAGTTTTAGAAAATTCTTTAAATTCTTTTTCTATAAGGTTATTAAATTAGCTCTTATTTATATTATTAATTAAATCTTCGTCCTTACTCTTTATTATATCCTTTTCCCGTCTTTTTACCTTTATTTCGTATTCTTTAAATATTATTATCTCTTCCTAGTCTAGGTCCTATTATAATATTATTATTTCGTTCTCTTTAAATTAGAAGCGATTAAGGATTACTAAAGCCGAGAAAATTTCCGGATTATAAATTTTTTAGGCTAAATATAATTAGTTAATAATATTAAATACTCGCTTATATTTAACCCCCGTAGAAGGTATAACTAGAATATTACGGGCGGTATAAAAGAGATAATTATAATATAACGAAAATTTCTTCTATTTATTAAATATAGATTTATTTTTATTATTAAATCCTATATTAGATTAGCCGATATAGTTATTAATATAAAGATTAATATAAATAATAGATTTACTTATTTCGTAGTAGCTTTAAAGTTTATTACTTTAATTTTTCGGAATCGATATCTTCTTTTTACCCTTAATAACACGTTTAGTAGTATTTATACCGACGTCTCTTTTAGTATATATTTTCTCTTAATTAATAATAAGTATATACTAATTAAACTACTCTTTAAATTATTCTTAATAGTAATCCTCCTACTCTTTATTAATCTCTTTATTTTAATTTTAATTTTAGAATATAGTCGCCTTTCTAATAAAGTTTAAAAGAGTTACTATATTATATAAACCGCCTAAGGTTAATTAGGTTTAAGAATAATACTATTTTAATTTAACCTAAACCTTTTTTAAATTTATTAATATAAATTTCTTCTAATTTATATTTTTAATTTTAAACTTTTTCTCCTTATTTTTAAGATAATTAAATAGAGTGTTATAAACCGAAAAGTTTATATAGATAATCGGCGTATATAAAGTATTAATCGTTTATATATATCGATAGAACGATTTATTAAGCTCGATAAAGTAGTTTATTTAATTTTATTCGTTATTATCCATTTATAGCTACTCCCTCTACTCGCGAAAAAACTCTTTTAATACTAGCCTTAGTCTTCGGGCCTAGATTAATATATAATATATTAAGTCCTATTTAATTACTATATCCTAGAAGAGCTTTAGTATAATAAATTCGTTCGGGTATTTTTTATTATATATCTCTTATCTCTAAATTAGCTTAATTAATTAATATTTCTCGTTATTAAACCTCTTTTAGATATCTTAAAAGCGCTCGCGCCGTTAACCGCTTTTATTAAAATAGATAGAGGTTTTATAAATCTATATATTTTAAATTTAATAAATAAATAAAAGTAGGTATAAAGATTAATATAAAATTAAGAATACGTACTTTTATAAAAGTAAATAGGATCCCGGGTTCTTTTTCTATATTCAAAAGCTTTTATTTATTTACTTTTTTATTTTAATCCTTCTAAAAATCTTTATTCATTAACGAGATTTTAATAATATTAAGAAATTCCTTTAAACCTAACTAAATAATATAAAAAAAGTACGGGACGCGATAAATTCTAATATTCGTAAAAAAGTCTAATTTATTATAAACTTCGCGAAGCTCGTATTTAAACTCTTTTTTTATAATTATAAACTACGTACTCTCCTCCGCGGATATCGTCTTAAGTAATTAATATATTATAGTATTATTAGAGGTATTATTTATAATAATCGATATAATACGGTCCCTTAAATTATAACGACGGATAATAATATTTAAGTACCTAGTTAGATTTCTATTACTATATTTACTTTTTAAAAATTTAAAAATTAAAAGTACCTCGTAATATTACTATCGCTAGTTAATAAAGTATATATTTATAATTATATAACTCTTCCGGTTTCTAGAAGATTATAAATCTAGTATAAAAATAATTTTAATATCGTTATTAAATAAATCCTAAAGAAGAAGAGGTTAAATCTTTTAATATTTCTTTATTATATAGTTTTTAATTATTAACGTAGAAGGGAGAGTAAATTAAATGTTAATATATTTAAATACTCGTTATATATCGATATTATTAATAAATCGTAAAGAGAGTCTAAGCCCGATAATTATTCGTATAAATAATTTAAAGAAATCCTCCTAGGTTATCTCCCGGCCGTTAAATTTCAATATATTAATTTTTTTTTTAGTCCTCTAAATTATATAATTAAGAATTTATATTAATCTTTATATTTATTATTTAAAAGGATAATAATATACCTAGTTTTTAAACGAGAGTATATATTATATCGGTTTTATTTTATATATTAAAGCTTTCCTTTTATATTTCCTTAATTCAAGATACGTTTTTATACTATTTATAATATTAATCTTTAATACTATATAGTTATATTTTTTATAGATATTCCTCGGCTCTTTAATATTTATTATAATATTATAGTTAAAATACTCCTACTCTAGAGCTAACTTTTATAAAGTTTATAAAAAATTAGGTATATAACCCTTTATTTTATTAATTTTATATTTCCTCTTTCGGTTATAATACTATTATTATAAATAAAATTATACGAGGAAATCGATAGTTATTTCTAGCCTATATATATAATAACGGTAGTCGTTATTTTTAATTATAAAACGTTCGGTGGAAATCTTTACCGTAAACGAGGTATCTCGGGGTACTATACCGGGAAAAGAAAAATATTAATTATATATAAAGTTCTCTAGAGCGAAATTACTACTTTAAGATATTCTAGGTATAAATTATATAAATAAATAAAAAGAGTAGGAAAGTAAAAGGATTTAATAATTATATTATAATTATATAATTTATTTAAATAAACTATATTTTATAACCGAGGAATACTTTACGATAAAAATATCTAATAAAATATAATAATAAAGTAGATCTACGGCTCTTTTATATATAATAGGTTAGGCTACCCACTATAGTAACTATAAATATATAGTTATCCGATATCCGTACCCTTTTTCGTAAATTCCTACCGAAATTTAACTAAATTCTTATTAATTAATATTAATAATTATACCTCTAATTATTATAGAAAGTATAATTAATATTAATCTTAAGCTCCTTAACGGTTTATCCGATATAATAATAATTAACCGGTGCTTTTAATCCCTTATTAACCGACGGAGTTTAAAAATAATAAAAAAAGTATTTAATATATATAAAGTTCCTCTTAAAAAAGCTCGAGTAAAGAAAATCGCGGTATAAAGTAAATAACTAAAGAACGGTAATAAATAAGATCTTTTTATATTAAACTCGAATTCGTTAAATTTATTAATTGTTATTTTATAAGAAATTAGGTTTCTTTAAAAAATAACCGACTTTTTAATCCCGAAGTTATCCTTTACGCGCCTTATCCGCGAAATTATATATACGTTATATAAACGCTATTTTCGGATTTAATCTACGGCGCTAAACGCGTTATAAAAAATCGTAGAGGCGATATTAGTTAAGGAGTTTATAAATAAATTATTCGATTATAATATTTAATTTTTACGCGATTTATAATAAACGGGTTACTCTAGCCCTAAAGGATATATATTTTATATAATAATTAAAGAGTATATCTACTAACTAAAGATATATTATAAAATATATATATAATTTAAGAGCTTATTATCTTTGTCCTAATCTTTATATCTAATAATTTAATAGAGTCTTTTTTCGAGTTATAAATTTTTAATTTACGATTTACTTATAAATTAAATTATTTAAATTTAGTAATTATGAAATTAATAAATAACTTTATTAGTTTCTATAGTTTATTAAATTAGGATAGAAGTCTATACCTTAATATATAATATTTTGTTAATCGATTAGAAATAAATAATAACGTCGTTAATTCCGAATCCCGCTTTTAATATTATAAATTTTATTATCCTATTTACCTCGTATCTTAACTTTACCCTAATATTTAAATTATATTAACGATACTACTCTAAGAATTTTTAATTAATCGAAAATAAAACGTAATATATTTATTAATATATAAATCAATATAATTAACTTCTAACGATTTATATAGGCGCTTTCTTCTCTATATCCCCTAATTCTTTCGTCGTTATAAATAAAGTGAAATTAAATATAATTAGGGAACTTACTAATAAAACGCCTAGCTATCGTAATACTTACTATTATTATATCTTTTATTATTATACGTGAGGTCTTCTTTTAAAAGATTATTTAATTTTAATTTAATAAAGTTACTAGGATAAAGATTAGGATAAATAGTATTAATATTATATATAGATTATAATTAATAGCTCCTCTACTACCTATCTAAACCGAAGTTATTTAATTATAAAATAATATTATAATAAAGTTACTAGGGTAAAGTCTAGGATAAATAATACTAATTAAAGTTATAAAATATAGAGAACGCTTTCTTTATAAACTATCGAATCTGGTGGCTCCTAAATAAATATATATAAAGATATTAAATAAGTAAGGTTACTAGTATAAAGATTAAGATAAAAGTATTAATTATTTTTATAAATTATAGTATCGCTTAGATACTCCCCTAGATAAGTTCGAATTCGACGAGTTTATATATAATAAGGAATCTATAATATACTATAATCCGGAAAAACCTAGAATTAATATATATAATTATATAAATAAACTACTATTAGTTACTTTAATTATAACGACTCTAAATATAACTCTATATACAAGTCCGCCTATACCTAGTAAATATAATCTAAACAATAATAACTACTAATATTAATATAATCTATTTATTAATTATTTATTTTATCTTCTTTATTTAGACTTAAATTAATCCTATTTATATTATAAAAGGAGACCTCGTAATCTACTATATAAATAGTACTTTATTACGGAGATTAAGTACGTAGTTAAATACTAAAAGCCGGTTATTAAATAAGAAGAGCCGGATTCTATCGAGATATTAATTAATATTAAGTGTAATTTGAGAGCTTTATTATAGATTAATTAATTAAAACTCGAAGATCTAAAATTACTCGGTAAAAGAAAATCTACGTATTTAGTCGTTTAGGATAAAATATTTATAAATTAAAAAACTTATAAAGATAAAAAGATAAAGGAGAAAAATAAGGCCGTAGGTTTAATTTAAAATAAAGTTTTAGGTAGTAATTTTCCTAACCCTTTCTCTTAATATTATTTTAATTATTATATTAATATATTACTTTAACTAAAATAGTAGTATAATTAATATATTAATTTATTATTATTTATAGTCTTTAGGGTTAAGAAATTCTAACTTTAAAAAAAGAAGAAAACTTAGACCCTAAAAAAATCTATAAACTATAAATATCTTACTTTTTATTCTAGATTTATCGTAATTATTATACTAATCTATTAATATAAAGAAAGTAAAGAATATAAATAGAGATCTAGTTTAATTATTAGGTAAGAACCTAGCTTAAGATAATAATAAAGGTATTAATATATACCCTCTAATAACTCGAAAAGCCCTAGCCGTAACGAAAACCCTACGATAATAGATTAAGAAACGGGGATAGAAGATAAGAATTATTTTTATAACCCGTCGACGCCGTATAAATCAAGGACGTAAATATTTCGTCTTTTCGCTTAATTTTATCTTAATTAATATATTAATTTATTACTAGTATCTATACTTCGCTAAATTCGATATTATTAGAAAATTACTAAACTTTTTATTCCTAAAGCGCTATTTTAGTGTCTAGTTCAAGAGATTATATAAAATATATAATTAGGTTATAATTTCCGATAGTAGTTAACTACTCTAGAGGTACTATAAAAAACGACGGAGTATTATATAATTATATTATTTTCCAGTAAGTTTTAAGCCTATTATATTACTAAATATACTAATTTTTAGAATTTATAGTAGCGAATCTTATTATTATATATACTAAGTATATAATTATTTAAGCGAAGGATATTAGATTATTAAAAAATCTAGCGGGGGTATATAGAGGAAATATTAATATTCTATAATATTTAGTATAATAAAATCTTAATATATCACGTCTATTTTCTTTATAATAAATCGTGAATATATATCTAGTAAAAGGAATTAAGAATATATTAAAATAACTAGTATAACTTAAAGTTAGGATAAAGATTAATATAATTAAGGTACGCGTTAAAAGAGCGCGTTAATTGGCTATAACTATTAACCTTATAAAGAGAGTAGAGATAGAGAATAATAAAGAATCTCTTTCTTTTTTTATTTTCTTTTAGTATTCTTTTCCCTTCTCTATTCCGCGGCGTATTTTTATTTAAGGAGTTAATAAACCTCGATTCTATTTAAATTATTATTAAAGATAAATTAACGAGAACTTTAGTTATTAAAATTATTTATAAAAAATAAAGACTTTACTTCTATTATAAATCGTTTAAGTATAATATAAAAGTTTATTTAATTAAATTAACTAGCCTCCGATCTAGTATTATAATTATCGTCGATAACGACGAGAATATTATAGGAGGAGTTATTTTAGACGCGGGAAAAGAATAGTCCTAGTATAAAATCAGGTATTAGGACTATAAGTATCTAGAACTTTATATATACCTTCTTATTTATTAATTATATCGTTTAATTTCCCTTCGTTATTAATTAAGTTTACGTTTAAATTTATTATATAGTTTTTTAAAACCGATTTTACTTTTCATAATAAATATATAGTTATTTTTTATTAACTATGAAATAACTAGTCCCGAATTTAAATTAAAACCTTAATTAATACTAGTATATCCGGCTATCTTTTTATTAATTATAATTTTATATATATTTAATATCTACTCCTTCGTTTTCTTTATTATTTTTATATTATCCGACCCTTTAATAACGTACCTACCGTTATAGGATATATTATTTATATCGTAGAAACGATTTTAAATATTTATAATTATTAAAAATAAATAGTCTTTTTTGTTATTAAGTTTAATTAGTACCTCGTCGTAATCGGCCTATTATACCTCTACCGTTATAAAGTTATTATTAATTTCTTAAATAATTCCTTAACCTTCGCTTTATATTTTTATTTAAGAAACTATACTTTTAGTTTTATAAAAGTCTTCGCGGAAAATAAACTCTTTTTTATACCTTAAAAAAGTTTCTAGATTTAAGAATCCTAGTTTTTAGTTTCATCTAATACCCGTATAAAGTAAACCCCGATTTAAAAGAAATTATTAATATATAGAGAGCCGTTATTATTTATAAATAATAACGTTATTATTAAATAACTAATTCCGACTCGAGAGAAATTACTTTAGTTTTAGGTTTATTAATAGTATATTTAATCCTAAATTTATAAGAAATAAACCTCGATTTAAAAAGAGTTAATTTAGTCCTAGATTTATTAGAAGTAAACCTAATCCCTAGCCTAGCCTAGTATTTATATATAAAATAACCTAGAACTTAAAAGGAGTTACTTTAATTCTAGGTTTATTAATAATAAATTTAGATTTAAAAGAAGTTTTCCCCGTTTTAATCCTAGTTATTTATTCCTATAAAAACTAGTTATAATAATAAGTATAATTATATTATTATTATTATTATTAAATAAAGAAAGATATTTAAAATTAAATATCGTAGCCTAGCCTCGCTTCGTTTTAAATTTTAATATTAAGAATAACGAACCTAGTACCTAGATACTCTTAATATATACGAGATAAAATCTCGATTATTTACCCGGCTCGTTAGGCCTAACGAGTAAATCGTATTTAATCTATTATTTATAAAAATCGATCGATTTTTAGATATTCTAGAAGAAATCTCGATTTTAAATATTTAGTTTTATTAAGAATCTAGATATTATAAACCTAAACCCCGCCTTAATTAAAATCTTAAATTAAATATTTATAATTAAACCTAGAACCGACTTATATTTAAAATAAATAAGGAGCTCTACTTTACCTCCGCCGTTATTTAAGAAAAACTTTAAATTTATCGAGATAATAAGAATATTAACCTAATTACGATTTTATTTACGCGGTACTATAAATTCCTAGACGTTTTTTTAAGAAAAGACGTTAATACTTTATCTTTATATCGGTTATATAACTATATTATTAAATTTAAAGAAGGGTTATAACCTCCGTTATCTAGTTTATATAATATAAATCGTAATAAGATCCTAGAACTCCGCCGTTACCTAGATAAAAACTTTAATAAAGATTTTATTCGGGTTAATTATTTTTATACCGCGTCCTCTATTTTATTTATAAAGAAATTTAGCGGAGATTTATATTTCTACGTTAATTACCGAGGGCTAAATATTATTATTATAAAAAATAAATACTTTTTACGCCTAATTTTAGAAATTTTAAATTAATTAAATCGTATTAAGGTATTTTCTAAATTAGATATTATATTTACTTTTAATCGCCTCCGCGTTAGGGAGGGCGATAAAAAATTTATAATATTCCGTACCCGATTCGGTTTATTTAAATATCTTATTATATTATTTAGATTATATAATAACTCTACCTTATTTTAATACTATATTAATAATATTTTTTATAAATTTCTCGACGAAACTTATACTACTTATCTCGACGATATTTTAATTTATAGCGATATCGAGGAAGAGTATAAAATCTATATTAAATATATTCTTTAGAAACTCCGCGAGGCGGGACTTTAAATAAATATTATTAAATATAATTTCTATATTAAAGAAGTTATATATTTAGGATTAATTATTATTATTAAAGAGATTAAAATAAATTTAAAGAAAATCGATATTATCTTAAATTAATTATAACTAGTTAATATTAAAAATATTTAAAATTTCCTAGGATTCGTTTACTTCTATCGGCGCTTTATTTATAGATTTAGTAAACTCGTTATATTATTTATAATTTTAATTAAGAAAGATACCGTCTTCGAGTAGAGTATTTAATATTAAATAACTTTTAATATCTTAAAAAACGTTTTTATCTCCGATATTATCCTAGTTTATTTCGACCCCGACCGTAAAATTATAATAGAAATAAATACGTCTAATTACGTATTTAGGGGTATTTTATTCTAATATAATAATTAAAACGTCCTTCGTTTTATTATTTATTTTTTAAAGAAATATAACCCTACCGAGTATAATTATAAAATTAATAATAAAGAGTTTATAGTAATTATTCGTATATTCGAGGAATAGCGCTTTAAACTAGAGGGATCTACTCTCTTTATCGAGATAATATTTAATTATAAAGCTCTTAAATATTTTATTTTATCTAAAACGTTATCTCGTTATTAAACGAGGTAGAGCGAGTTTTTATCCTATTTTAATTATAAGATTATTTACCGGCCTAGTAAAGAAGGTAGTAAATTTAATATATTAATATATCGTTTAAGAGACCTCCCTAAAGAGGGGGATAAGTTAGATCCTAAATATTAATATTAATATTAAATTATATTAAAAAGAAAAAACCTAGCCTTAGAAGTCTTGAAAGACTATATTTATAGTATATTACTAAATATAGCGATTTTAGTTTTAGTCCTAGTTACTCTAGTTATATTAATAATAAATTTAAAGATTCTTATCTAGTTCTTTTAATTATACCTCGTATTAATTTATTTAACCCCGATAGACTTTAATATAGACATTAATCTAGAATCTTAAACCTTATTTATATTCTATAAACCCGAAAAAAAAAGAGATTAATTTATTAATTTAGATAAAGACCTATATAATACTCCGATTTATTAATTATAAAATATAATTAATTAAGTCGATTAATTCGCCCTTAGAGTCCTAGAAATACTATATTTTAAAATATATTATTATAGCGGAATTCCCCTCGTTAAATACGAAGATAAGGATAAAGTTCTCTATTTCCGAGGAAAAAGATATATTCCGAATTCTAGTAAATTATACCTTCGTTTAATCTAGCTAATTTATAATAATATCGCGGGTAATTACCTAGGTCGTATTAAATATTATAAATTAATTAATCGGGCCTATTAATGGCTTAACGTTTATATTATTATCTAGCGATTCGTTAAGAATTATTATATATATTAAAGAATTAAGTCTTCCCGTTAGTATACCTAAAAATAACTATATCTATTATCGCCTTTATAACGATATTAAAGAGATATCTCGATAGATTATATAAGTCCTCTACCGTCTTATACCTTTATAGGAATTATTTATTAATATATTTTAATTTTCGTAGACTATTTAATTAAGATATAGTACCTAGTATTAATTATATTAATAGAAGTAAATAAAGCCTACGACGCTTTTTATTAAAATATATAAAAGCTCTATAGGCTACTAGATATCTTTATTTTAAATTAAGGATTTTAGTTTATATCGGAGTTCTAGGAGGCCTTATATAAATATTTTAAAATCGATTAATATATATTTATTAAATACTATCTTTAGATAGATAATTAAACCGAGTGGTTTAATACTATAATAAAATACTACCTCCGTGTATATATTAATTATATATAGGATAATTAGGTGAAATAACTCCCTAGAGCGGAGTTTTCTAATAATAATATTAATTCTTCTAGTACTCTAGCCTCGCCTTTCTTAACTAATTATAATTAATATTTATATATCGGTTTTAAGTTTACCGAGTCTTTACTTTAAAATTTTACCGCCTAAATATATATTTATTTAATCGTTATTAATAAATTCGTAATATAAATAAAAGTCTTAAACGATTACCTCCGCGATAAAATATTTATTATTTAAGTTATTTTTAAATCCTCGGTTAATTAACGAAGGCGCCTATATTTAATATATTTAGTAGACGATTAAATATAGTTAAATATTAAGAATCTAAATACTATATACTTTTTAATTAAGCTCGACGATTATAATATCGGGCCTTTCCGAGTCTTTAAAGTTTTCGATAATTCTCTTATAGTCTAGTTAGATTTTCCGTATTTAATAAAAGTTTACCCTATCTTCTATATTAATTTATTATAATTAATAATTAATAACTCTTTATTTAGATAAGTCTAGTCTATCCGAGAATTTATAATTACCGAAAATAATTAACGAGAGTAGTATATTAACGGTATCTTAAATTCTAAATATAATCGCCGTTATAGTCTATCTTTATTAAAATACTACGTTAATTAAAAAAGTTATATTATTATTTAGGAACCCTTTTATTACTTTACCCGTTATTAATAATTTATTAATAAATATTATATCTCGAATCCTAACGCCGCTAGCCTCTACGAATTATCGTATATTATTTAGAGGTATTAATATAAGGAACCTCTATTATCTTTATTTTAATCCGATTTTTAAAAAGTTAACCCCCGTCTATATTATAGTTTATTCTCTATCCGTTATTATCCCCTCGGTTATCGTTTTATATCGGCTTCGACCGATATTTTATATTATTATATAAATAAATAATACCCTATAACCTAGCCCCGCCGTTATCGTTTATAAATAATAATATTAACGCCTAGTTTTATTCGTATACCGTCGTTTATTCCCCGTCTTATCTCTTATTTATTACTATCGATAACTCGAATACTTCGATACGTTTTTATTTTAATTATTTTGTAACCTTAAATAAGAATTAGGGTTACGAAATCTTATTAATCGAATTAATTATTTATTTATCTTATAGGAGCTCGACCTTAAAGAGAGGGTTATTATTATAATATAATTTTATTTATCTTAACCTAGCCTAATTTATTTTAGATTTAATTTAAATTTAAACTAATTTCCCTATTTCTATCTTAATATAATTGGGATAGGAAATAAATAAATACTTTATATACTAGTTTTTATTTAGATAATAGCTAGCCCTACCTTAACTTTTATTCTTTATCTTTTATTTTAGTTTACTCCTATATTATAACTAGGTTATAGTTTAATGAACCTAGCCGTTAATTTAATAAATATCTAGATACTAATCCCGTCCCTTGATAGGAGAACTCTATTAAAATTTTATTATAATTACTTTTAAAACTTCTCTACCGCTTTTAAAGTATTTCAAGAGATAAATAATTAAATATATATACGGGTAGTAGGTTTTCCTAGTATAATAAATTTATCTATATTCGAATATACTAGGCTATATTTATATTCGAATAATATTCTAAATATATTCAAATAATATTCGAATATTTTTTTAAAAATAGAAAAATCTTGTAATTAATATAAAACTAGCGGTTTTAATAAAGTTTCTATTTATAATAATATTAGTAATAATATATATAACTCGGTACTATATTATTAGATATTAAAAATAAAATCTTATTATATTTTATTAATCTAACCTCGAACTCTACCCGAATTAATAAAGAATATAAAAGAATCTTCTCGATTAATTTATTATTAATATTATAAATTAAATTATAAGTTATAATATAGAAAATCTTTATTATATATAAAAAAGATATTCTTTTTCCTACTTCTTCTTTTTTATCTATTATAATTATCCCATATTATTTATTTATTATATATTTACTATAAACTATTTTCTATAATAAAATTTACTTTTATATATTTATTAATAATAACCTCTAAAAGCTCTATTAATAAATATAAACTTCCTTTACTCGAAATTAAAAAACCTTTTCAAAATTAAAATTCTATAAATAAGAATTTCTATTTTATAGAGATAACGAAGAATGAAATATAAATATTATATAATATATCTAAAAATAGATTACTAATTATAGAGAAATATTATTTATTTTGTTTAGAGATATAATATTCGAAAATCGAAAATATTTTAAAATTTACCTTATCTTTTATATTAACTTATTATAATTAATAATTAATAACTCTTTATTTAACTTTATTTAACTTATCCGGGAATTTATAATTACCGAAGATAATTAATATAAATAATATATTAATAATATTTCAAATTCTAAATATAATTATTATTACAATCTTTTTTATTAAAATACTATATAATTTAATAAGATTAATAGTCTACGTCGTTATATAAAAACTCCTTTAATACTTTACTTATTATTAGTAATTTATTAATATATATTATATCTCGAATCCTAGCGCCGCCGGCCTCTACGAATTAGTCTATATTATTTAGAAATATTAATATAAAGAATCTGTATTATCTTCGGTTTAATTAGATTTATAAAAAGTTAACTTTTATTTATACTCTAATATATTCTTTATTCGTTATTATTATTTCAATTATTATTCTATATTAATTTCGATTAATACTTTGTACTATTATATAAATAAATAATATCCTATAATTTGGCCCCGCCGTTAGTATTTATAAATAGAAATATTAACGCCTAGTTTTATTTATATATTATTATATATTCTCTAATTTATTTCTTATCTATTATTATTATTATAATTAAATATTTTATATTAACTTTAATTAATACTTTATATAATTATTAAATTATAGTATTTAAATAAAGTATTTATAATAATATAAAAGTAAATATAAAATCTTAATTAGAAAATAATCTTTGGGTTTAAATAATAGAATTAATTTCTAAAGAGTTAGAACGAGAGCTCTAAATCTTTTATTTCTAAAAAAGACTCCGGAGTATCAGAATTTATAATATTATAATATAATATAAATAGTGTAATTACGCCGTACGCTCTCTTTATAGAATTTATATATTATTTAATAATTATTATAAAGCTAGTTTTAATATAATATAATAATTATTTTCCCTTTTGAGAATTTCGCCCTCGAATCTAGTCTATATCGATTTAATATTTTAATATTTTTAAATAACGAGTATAAATATATAAGAATTCGAATTAAATAGGGTATATATATAATATTTATATCTTCTACTTAATTCTATTAATCTTGTAAAATTTTAATAATAATATATTAATTAAAAACCTCTAAATCTAATAAGAAAATACGAGAGAAATGAATTTTATTTTAAAATTAATAATCCGTCGTATACGATTCGTATATAGGCGTAGTTATATAGTTATAAATTATATTAAATATTCGATAAAAACTTTAAAATCTAAAGATAAAAGTAAAGAAAAGAATATTATAATTATTATTAAAAATTATATTACTACTAATAAAGTTTTAGCGATATCGCTAGGGGAGTAAATTATTTTATTATTATTATTTAGAATAAACTCTAGCTATAGAAGTAAATATATATAAATAATAATTTTAAAATAGATATAAAGTCTTTATTTACTTTTTATTTTATTCTATTTTATAATATCTTATTATCTTCTATATATATAAACTCCTATATAGTTATTATCGATAATTACATCGGTAAAGCGGGAGACTATACGAGAAAGTCGAGGTACTAAATACGTATTTTACTACTTTAGGCGGAAAAATAATAAAAAGAGAATATTATTAAAAAAAAAAAAAAAATATATTTTAAAAAAAAAACCTAAAAATAGTAACTTCGGATTTAAGATTTTAAATTCGTGATTTTCTACTAGCGCCGGGTAGCTCGCTAAGGTTATATAAAGTATTATAACTATATTAATTTAATTTAGATTTTAAATTACGTTAATTTATAAAAATTATATACGCGTATAATACCCCCTAAATTAGCGCGGTATTATAGACTATATAATTTATTTATAACTATATATATCTAATTATAAACCGGTACTATTTAAATTAATTTATTTTAATTTATTTAAAATTATTCAAAATAAGTCGAGGTATTAAATATATATTTAGTAATTCCGGTATTAAATCGATCTCTAGGGCTAGTATATAAATTAAATAGATTTAAGCGTCTTTTCTATTTTTTTTAATAAAATACGGGTTTACCGCTTTACCGATATATACTATATTTAGATTTATATTAATTTATAATAATCTCGGTCGTATTTTTAATCTCTTTCTTTAAAGTTATAAATTTTATTTATATATTCCGTAGATAAAGTAATAATTAATATATTATAATAAAAATAAATCTTTCTTTTCTTCTTTCAAATTCTTTTCTTTAATTTTATAATTATTAAAAATAATAGAATAGTTTATTCTATCTTTAAATAAGGTATTTATTTATATTTTAAAAGAATTAATATTATCGTAATATTATTATATTTTAAATTATTAATTTTATATTTTATTTTACTAGTAATATATATATAGTTTAATTATTTCAATATTTAATATATTAATTCAATTTCTACGGTATATAATATTAACGATAATATTTAGATATTTAATATATCTCCGACTTTTAATCCCCGTAATTCTATCGCCTACTCTATTTTTATCTCTACTTTATTCGTATTTTTATACCTCCGTTACTTTAAGTAGATAAATCTAGATAATTATATTTTATATAATAAAATACTAAATATAAAGTGTATTTATTACGTAAAGAATAAATATTTATATAATTTTATATATCGCCTACGATCTTGAACCGAATTATATTAATAAATTTTAATTTCTTTCAAATTTTATATATTTATAAATTCTCTTTTTAATTATTTAGAATATCGAGGCCCTAATAAACGTCTCCGCGAGCGCATTATTAGATATATAAAAGATATTATATATTTTCTAATAAACTAAACCTAAAGAGGTAACGACGGGAGAGAGAAAAATATATTATAATTAATATCTCGATTTACTATAAAGGTCGAGGAAATAAATAATATCTTTCTAAACTCTAATAAATTAGTATAATTTCTATATAATTTATATATTAATAATTTTTTAAAGAGGGATTATTATTTAAAATATAAATATACTTTAATATAAAACTATATAATATTAAATAAACGATTTATTTAATTCGATAAATGAAAATAAAAATAGAGGTAAAGTCGAAGATAAAGTCGATAATAAAGTTAAAGATAAAGTTTATATATAATATATATAAAACTCTCGGCCCTAATCTAGTAACTAATTAATTTAATATATTTATTTTGGATAATCTCGATACTATTAATCCTACTTTATTCTCTAGGAATATATAAAAAGTTATAGTATTTAAACGTGAAGCTCTTTTAGTTAAAAATATTATTATTTACTCCGATTTTTAGAGCCTCGCTAATAAGAGATTGATATAATAATATATAATATAAAAGATATTAATTATTCTATAGAGGATTTAGTTTTAATATATTAGAATCTTAGTATTACCCTAGTCCCGATAGAGTTAGCGGTAGGGCTTAGCCCGCCGTTTTAGTAAATATTTATAGTAATATTTTTACTAAAATTTACCTCGTAATAAATCGCTCTTTTTAAAAGAAAGAAGTTAACGCCCTCGTTAATATACTTATATAATATATCATAATAATAATATAAATAACGTCTATATATAAAAGTATATAAATAAGAAATATATATTTTAAATTATCGACCGATTATAAATAGGCCCGTAGAGTTTTAAAGTTTAACGTAGAGTCGTAAAGTTTAATATTGAAATCGCGATAGTAAAGTAAAGCGATAGAGGGGTATAAAAATAATATAAATAACTAATAATAAAAATTATAATATTAATAAAATAAGAGCGTATATATATAATATTATAAAAGTATTATTATTAAAGGATTAAGGCTCTAAATATATATTAGAAAAGTAAAATTTTTATATAAATCTAGCTAGCTAAGGAAAGTCGTTTAATAGTATTTTTAAAATTAAAAATCTTTTAGCGCGAAGCTAGTCCCGATATAATTAAATAATTAAATAATTAATATATTATCCGAAGCTCTTTCTTTTATAAATATATTATTTAATTAAAAAGTAATAATAATAAAAAATATATACTCAAATTTATATAAAAAAGTATATAGATAATATACTATTAGGATATTCGAGTTATATAACTCTATATATAATTAAGCGAATAATTTAAAATTATTAATAAGTAGTTTTACCGGTTCTCGGTATAATATTTTTTTAATATTATCGTAGTACCTATACTCTAAATAAAGCTCGATAAATAGATTTAATATAATAATAATTTCCTAATAAAAGTAAATAAAGAGTGATAATATAAAAGAGAAATATAATTATACTTTTAAAATTATCGACCCTAGAAAAAGAATTTAATTTAGTATTTAATTTATTATTTATATTCTTTAATAAATTCGTCCGCGAAAATATTTTTAGTATTTATTTAACGGTCCTATATAGATCCTTAGTCTTTTTAGGATAGGAGGTATTTAGTAGTATAACCCTTCCTCTTTTTAATAACACGATTATTAAAGATATACTTTAATTCTTATTCTAGTTTTAAATCGTTTCGCTCGGTTTTTATTACTTTAGGGTTAATAAGTCGTAGATATTTAAAAGAGTCCTAATCCGGTAATAAATACTACTCTAGTTATATTATTAAAAATACGTTAAAAATTACTTAATTTTCCGGGATATTAAGGTAGTATACGAGTTTACCGATATAGTTAAAAACTTTAAATAAACTAATTATTTATTAATTATATTTATAACTAGTAAATTTATTTACTAGAATATTATAAATTTTATATAAACGTAGTAAAGTATAGTCCTCTTTACGGAAATATTAGAGGTAATAAATACGACTATAATATTCTTCATTATATATTTAAATAAAGGTAATTATATTCGAAGTTTAAATATATATTAATTTCTTTAGTAAAATATTATTCTCTTAATTCCCTAGATCTAACGCGTTATTAATAGTAAAACCGAAAACTAGTTTATTTAAAATATATTTAATAAGTTAGGAAAACGTATTATTATATTATATAATTATAAAAGATAGTATTTTTTCCTAGGTTTTAGGGTTTTATAAAGTAGTAATTTAAAATCGTAATATAATTTTAATAGTTTAATTTATACGCTCGCTTAATTTATCCGTTTATAGATAATAAATAATAGAAAATATTAAATTTACTTTAAACTTATTAAATAAAGCCTTCTATAAAGTATTTATAAATTTACGATTATAATCGAAAAGAATAACTCTCGAAATACCCTAGTTTATTACGATTCGATTTCTTATTTATAATTTTCCTTTATAGGCGTATAAATATTATATTAATATAAAATACAACGAAGGAAATTCTATAAGAGATACGAAATTAGTTAAAATAAAAAGAAATAAAAATAATAGAGATAGAATTTAAAATATTAGGGTAAAGGATAAATATAAACCATTAACGCGTTTTAACGCGACGGAGACGTCGTAATAAATAAAGAGGACTAGTAATCGAACGAGAGAGTATAAAAAGACTATAAAAATATTAGAAAAATAAATAATAATTATAATAAAGACTATAAAAGATATAGAGTATAAGGAGATATAATAGATAATATACTATAAACTATAATTAACGTAGATTATATTAGAAATAATCTTTAATTATATATAAGAATTAATAGAAAAATATATATTTTAATTAATTTAAATAAAGTCGTTAAAATAAAAGATTTAAAAACTTAAAGCGAGGAGTATACCTACGCTATTAATATAGAGCTAGGCTAATATTACCCGTAGAAATATATTTATTTTATCGAGGTATATAGCCGAAACGAATCGCCCTCCCTTTATAATAACGATTAACGTAAAAGTGAAGTAATTAATAATTAGGATAAATAATATTAAGATTAAAAAATTATTTAAAAAATAACTAGTTTTTAATTAATTAAAATATTCTAAAACGAAACCTACTCGGTAACGGAGTCGATCGTCGGAGTAAAATAAACAATAAAAGGAGATTTTATTTTATATTATATAATAATAAAGGTAAAATAAAAACTAGAGAAAATAGTTAAAGAAATAAAAAATATTAACCCCTCGGCGAGAGTATTAAAATAAATTTATATAATAATAATATATAATATAAAAAAGAAGGCCGTCGATATAAATAATTAAAAAATCATAATAAAAATATTAAAGAGAGATAATTATAGGCTATACCCGGGATTAAATATTATAAATATAAAATAATTAAGATTCGCTATTAAACTAGACGAATACGACCGCGAGAAAAAGTATTTAATATTCTTTCTCGAGATCCCGAACCTAAATATAATAAATAAACTAGTAGCGGACGGGTTCCTAAAAAACGAATAACTATTATTATATAAAAAATAAAAGAAAATAAACGACCCGAGATAGTATTTTAATTATTAAAAGTACGGTTATATAATTATAACTTATAAAAACTAGCCTAAATACGAGATATATATAGAACTATATTAATTATATAAATATAGTATAGAAAGCCCGAAGGAAAAGTATTATATAATCTACTCTAGACGTTATAAATTCTAGAGTAGGACGTACCTAGTTAGGTAAAAAGAAATATACCGAATTAAATAAAAATTAAAGAATAAATTTAAATAGTTCGCGGTATTATTAAAGATAATAACTTTAAGCTCCTAGGTATAGTTAATTAGTAATAAATTTATACTAGTACCGGGCAAAGATACGAGGAAGAGGAAAATAATAATAAATATAATTAATAAAGTCTAAAATATTATTATTATATTTAGGAAAATAAAGAGGCCGAGATAAAATAATAGGTTAATAATAATACCTAGGTAAATAATCCTCTAAGTTTTAAATAACCTCCTAGGAATAATATTCGATTAATTAAATAAAAACCGGCTAGTATTAATACTATTAAATAACTAGGAAATAGACGAGGAATTTACGAATATAATATTAATAAGTAATAAATTATGGTATTTAATTTAAAGTCGTATAATATAATATTAAAAAAGAATCGAAACTAATAATAAAATTACTTTAAGACAAGTAAATTAAAAATATCGATATTTTAGTTATTTAAAAGCCTAGTTAAAACCCTACTACCTAGGCGCTATATAATAATAATATTAACTATTTCTATTTAGTATATAAAGGAGGCCTATATCGATAAATCCGGAAGAACAATTCTGTAAAATCGCTACTTGATCGGTACAAAATACGCATTTTGTAGCCTTGTTAAATCTTAGCGCCAAGATTTTTAAGTTAGAGTTAAAGTCTGCGCGGGAACACTAAACTTAATCCTAAAAATAGCTCTATAGCCCTATAGGGTAACGCTAGTAAAAATCTAATTAAAAATTCGGAATCTAGGCTAAAAATGAATTTAGTAAGATATTTATTTTCATATATAGGGGCCCTAGTCTAGATACTCTTAAAGGTTAAAGTCAAAAAAAAATTACTAAATCGGTATAATATCGCTACTTAATCGGTACATAATATACTTAGAATACGAGATATAAACAGATACACATTTCTAGTATTTTATATAATTTCGGTATAAAATATACAAAAATCGGGGTTTTTTAAATTACCGATATAGAGACCCGTATATACTTTTATATAAATAAAAGGATCGATACGAATAACTAGGAGCTACTCTATTATAAAGGCGACCTATACTCTATAAAAATAATATTAAAAGAATAAAGAAATAAAAAGGAATCTCGGTTAAATAAAATCGAGGAGGAGAAGATTATTAATTAAAGAATCCCCTATTATAAAGAAGTATAAATTCATAATATATATAATTTATTATTAATATAATATATATCGACTAATAATCCGTTAATATTATTATTATTAGAGGAAGCGCTAGCGGAGGAAAATAAATATATCTTTTTAAAAAATTTTAACCTCTACTACCCTAACTAAAATAATACTAGGCGATATATATATTATATTAGAATTAATTATCTCCTAGGGATAATAAAGTCGAGGGAAATAAAACTAGAGTTATTAAAAGTATCTATTATATAAAAAGCCCGAGGATATAAAAATATAATTAATTTATCGTTTTTTATAAAAGGAGTATACTAGGTTATAAATAACTTTGTAATTTATAAAGACCTATACTATAACTCCGACTATAGACTAGTAGTAACGGAATTCGAGTAAATATAAAAAGAGATAATACTATATATTTATTATATTTAAAAGAAAATTAAAGATAACGCTACCCGAGAGGAAATATAATAAGGCGTAAAGTCTCTTTATTAAATATTAAAGAAACTAAAATAAAAAAGTAAAAAATATATCGACTAATACTTAAATAAAATAATAAAAGACTTTTAAGAAATTATCGAGTTTATAATTTTATAGGCCCGTTTATATTAAGGAGCTAAATTTTACTAGAACTCTTATTATATTAATATTATATTAAAGGTAGAGGAATATATAAAGGAGTATAAATAAAATCGAAATACCTAGACGGGGGAGGCCCTAGATATAATAAATAATAAAAAATTATATATAATTCGAAGAACGAAAATATTCTCTTAATAAGAGAGTATATATAAAGTTTTATTAAAGCTAGCGGAAATATAAAAACTCGTAAAATAAAGAAGAGAGAAGAATAATTACTTTAAAAAAATCCTTTAATTCTTAACTATTAAAAATAATAAAGGAGGAAAAACTAGAGACTTCGAGAGTAAAATAAAAACTCTATGAAAAGTATTATTCCCCCCTCTACCGACGGTAAACCTAAATAATATTAATAGAATAAAGTACTTAAAGCCCGTTAAAATAAACTAGGAAATAGTTAAAATAAAAATATATAAAATAATATAGTATTTACCTACCGATAAAGTACTAGGAATAACTAGAATCCCGACCCGATTCCTAAAAACTATAATAGAAACGGGAGTAATAAATACTATCGTTTATTTATTCTAGGTCTATTTTAAATAAAAATACTATTTAAGGTATTTTAAAAAGACTAATATAATAATCTTTAAAAAACCGAAGAAAAGCGACTATTTAAAATTAAAATTATATAAATTTATTACACTCCTTAATATATTTAATAAAGCGCTAGAAATAATTATCTCTAAAAAGTTAAATAATATAGCGAAGGAGTACGAATTATTATTATTATAATAAATAAAGGCTAGATAAAAGCGTTTAGTAGAAACTATATTAAAGACTTTTATAAACGTAGTATATACTATATAGAACTATAGTAATAACGGGAGAGGAAAGATAGTAAACCTATTATTATTAAATATAACGGGAGTATTTAATAACGTCTCGTATAAAAGATTATTATATAATTTATAAATAAAATATATACCTAGTTTAATCGTTAATTAAATAATAAACTTTCTATTAAATAAAACTATATCTATAATCTTTAAAAGAAAAACGAGTATAATAAAGAAAATAATAACGGGTATTTTATAAAGATCGCCTATTTTAGTAGTACTCTTTCTATTCTTTAATATATTATTAATCGAGGAGTATATTAAAATAAATCTATTAATATAGATTAGAGGATTCGTAGACGATATTTATTTACTCGCCTATAGCGAGAGTATAAAAAAGAACTATACGAATTTAAAACGGGCCCACGATATTTATTTAAAGTAGATAATTATTTATAAAGTATTATTTACCCCCTAAAAGTACGAGTTAGTTTATATATCTCGAATACCGAAGAAACTTAATATAGAGATAGTAATAAATTTTAAGAACGTAATTATTAAACCTAAAGCGAGTATTAAAATCTTAGGACTATATATTAATTTGAAATTAAAATAGGGACTATATTTAATCTAGATTAAAATTAGAGCGATTAATTAAAGCCGCGCTATAAAGTATTTAATTAATTCGATATAGGGCGTTACCTTCGCGAAATATAAAATAATATATAATATAATAGTCAAATTAATATTAATATTTACGGCTCCGATATAATATTAATTTAAAGAAATAACGGAGGCTATAAAGGAATATACGAAGAAATTAATAATTATTTAAAATAATTACTTTAAAACGGTCCTAAAAGTATTTAAAATTACTTTAATTCTAGTATTTAAAATTAATTTAGTAATCGCGCTAATTAACCTCTAATTAAACCGCCTAATATTACGATATTAAACAAATCGAGGAATTTATTTAATTATATCTATAGGAAATATAAAAATCTAGAGTAAACTTTAACGTAGAGGAGATAAATAGTAATAAATATTTCTAATATTAATAATAGAAAAAGAAGCCTAAATATTTCGCGCCCTAAAATTTAAAAAATAGTATAAAGTAGTTATAATTATAAAGAGGAGAATAAACTAGATAAATTTAATCGAAGATATTAAAAAATACTAGGATACTAAGGCTATTAATTAAAGAATAAAAGATTAAACCCGCTAGCGATAACTAAATAAATAAAAGAGTTATAAAAGAACTATTTTTATATAAATTATTATCCCGGCTTATTAAAGAGATTTATTCGAGGATTAATTTAATTATTATAATTAACTAAAAAAGACTAAAAACTTTATAATAATATAATTAAAATATAGTAAAATCGGATTAATAAATTTCTATACCGAATTAAAGTATTTATAGTCCGTAGTATTAACTATTAATATAAATAAAGGAAATAAAGTATAAAGTATATATTACTATTTTACCCGGAACTAGTTAACGATAAAATAGAATTAATAGAATAAATAAATATATACGACTTTAAGAAAATATTAATATAGATTTAAAATATATATATAACTACTCGGTAGATAATAAAAACGGGATAATTCGGTTAATTCTCTTTTATTAAAGAATAGTTAATATAATTTAAATTATTATTAGGACCTAGTAATATACCTAGACTTATAAAAAAGAGGAAGAAAAAAAAGAAGCCGCCGGCTAGAGGGTCGTAGGTATCGATTATTTAATAAATTTATAATAAAGCGGCCTATAGGCCTATAAGAAAATAAATCGAGTTAAAGAAACTAAAATAAAAAGAAAACGGAGGGAAGGATAAATAATATTTTAAAATAATTATAATTATCGGCTATTAACTAGTAAAAAGAGGAAGTAAATTATCGATAAATTAAAGTTTTTAACCGACGAGGTTTTTTTAACGACTAGTAGACGCTATTAATAACCCTATTAAAAAAGAATTCGCGGAACTCCCTTATTAATAAAATAGTTTTATTAAAGTAAATATATAAATTAATTAATTAATTAACCCTAGTTTATTAAGTATAAATAATATAAAAGTATATATATTTATTACTCTACTTTTTATATTAATTTTCCTAGAATCGCGGTTACCTTTTGGGAAAATTTATATATAATAATTATAATATTATCTAATCCTTCCTACGAAAGGAGTAAAGTTAAAATAAAATTAATAAAAATTATATAAAAAAAAGAGAGCGGTATAAGAATAAATTATAATACTTTATAAAGTTTATATCTAAGAGTATCGAAGAATTAATATTATAAATAGTATCGTAAATACTCTCCTAGTTTTTATCGAGTTTATATATATATTAATATTTAGTTATTATTTTATAGTATTTATATTATCCTATATATAAACTAGAATATACGATATTAAATAAAACTTTAATATATAAAGAAAGTATATATAAACGCTCTAGTATATATACGCGATTAATAGTCAAATTATTAGTATATTATATTAAGTCGTTATCCCTCTTCGAAAAAAGAAAATCTACGATATCCTCGCCGGTTTCTATATTATAATTAAATATATAATTAATTTTAATTTAAAAGTCGTTATTCTAGTACCTTTAAAGTAGTTCTTATTTAAACTAAATATTTATTTCTACTAATATATAAATCTTATATATATATATTTAAAGTATATCTAGCTCGCTTTCGGAAAAGTCTTTAACTACGTCCTTCTACTATAGTCGGGATAGGGTATCTAGTACTATATATTTAATACTAGGTTTATAACGGATCTTTATATTTTAAAAATACTAAATATAATCTAAAGTCTATACGATATATGAATTAATCTATATTATAGATAAAGTAGTTATATTTATTTATTTAATTATATTAAGCGTAACTCTATAATTAATATAAACGATTATTTTAGAAGTTAATTCGACTATATATTTAACTTTAATAAATACTTATATTATTTCTACTAGTTTTATTTTAGTAGTTTAATAACGTATTTCTATATTTTTAAAAAGTCGGTTAAGGAAAAGAATAAATTAAACCTACTTTTAATTAGGATAAAGACTTTTTAATTTTCTTATAATATAATAAATTATAACCCCGTAACCGAATTCTTTAGGGGTATTAAAATCGATAAATAATTTCTTTTTATTATTAAAATAGTATAAAAAAGAAGGTTTAGAAAGAGTATTTTAAATAACTTTAAATAAACGAATCTCTTATAAGGAAAGTAATTTAAAATTAATAAATACCTTTTTAAGGTTAATTAAAATATTAAATTTAATAAATAAAGAAAATACTATATATAAATATTAAATATAATCCTTAAGAGTCTAAGAGAATATTATAATATTATTAATATATACTCGGGCGAATTTTTATAAATATATAGAATCTAGTTTATTTACTACTATACGTACGTAGGCGAGTTTTTAAATTCTATTATTATAATATTAAAAGTCTTTTAACCGGGGTATAAACGATAAATTTACATTTATCTTTAAAGTATATTTATTATTAATGAAAAAAGTTAACCGCGTTAATAATAATAATTTAATAATAATCTTTAACGGCGTTGATTATATTATTTTATAAAGATAAATAATCGACGTTTATTATAACTATAATATTTAAATTTTGAATACTAATAATAATACGGCTCTTTTTAATATCGTCTAATTTTATAATCTAAATAACGAAGATTAGGAAATTAAATAGAGTAGTTTATATCGTTTATTTAAATCGTACCTAAATATATAATTTATTAAAGATTTCGTTAATAATTTTCCGGCTCTCGTTATTTATAGTATAAATATATATCGTTTTAAATACTTTATTTTCCTAGTTAACGCGAAGTAATATATATATTTATTTCTTTTTTAAAATATTAATAAAGCTTTCCTTTAAAATATTTAAGAATTAATTAATAATCTTTATTAACTCTAGTTATTTACTATAAATAATAATATCGTTTAAAAAGATATTATTCTTTACCGAAATAATTACCTCTATTAATAGAATAAATTATCTTTTCTATCGCTTTTAAAATTGAAGAATTTAATCTCCTCGAGTTTTAATTTATTCTAGGTATTTATTTTAATACTAGTACTATTTTAACTAGTTAAATTATTTATTTTTAATAGATTTTAAAATTTTATCGGGTTTTTCTTTATTTTAATTATTAACCTAATAATAAAAACCTAAATTTCTAGCGATTCTATAAATTATATTATTTATTCGGAATTTATAATAGGCTACTCGGGTTTAGGAGGAGTTATAGTTTCTTTATTTTGAAATTCGTCCTCTAAAGATTATTCTTTTTATAGGTATTAACGTAGCTCTTTAATATCTCTTCGAAAAATATTAATAAACGGTATTACGAACATTTTATCTATAACCTAGGGTAGTTATATAGTAAATTATTTAAACTTAATATACTCCGCAAGGTTATTATTAAATTATTTTATTTTCAGGCCCCTTTTTAATAAATATTAAAAAGATATCTTAGTAAAAGAATAAAGAGACTATATAATTATTTAAATAATTACTCGTTTAATATTAAAAGTAACTTTTAATTTATTTTAAAATATATTTACTTAATAATAGGAATTTTTATAAATAAAAAATAAAATTAACTATAATAGAGTTTAACTAAATTTCTTCTAGGGTAATAACTAGGGTAATAATTAATAATAAATATTAAAAGTAGTAATATTAAGCGAATAATAAAAGTAATATTAAAAGACTAGTATTCTAGTATTCTTTTTTCTATAACGAAAGCGTGAAAGATATAATTAGTAATATATTTACTAGGCTAGATATTTACCTAATAAGTAACTTATTAAAATAAATAATTATATTAATAAAAGAGAAATAAACAAAGGGACGTTCTAAATATTTAATTTAATATTTATTATAAATACTCTAAATAAAAAGAGTATTAAATAAACTATTTTAATAATTTAATAAAGAGTTTAAAAGTATTTATTTAAGGTAGTAGAGTACGGTATAAAAGTACTAAATAAATATAATACAAATAAAGCTCATTGTCGATACGGAGTAAATTATTTTAAATATAATAATTAATAGCGAGTATATTAACCGTTTTAGGGGTTATTTTACTATTTATAACTAATATAATTATTCTTATTAATATAGAAGAGGTATAGTTCTACGTTAATATCGCCGTTATAACTATTTAATAAGGGGTTAATATAATAGTATATAGTATAAAAGATATTAATTATTTTATAGAGGATTTGATTTTAATATATTAGAATCCTAATATTACTCTAGTCCCGATAGAGCTAGCGGTAGAGCTCAGCTCGCCGTTTTAATAAATATTTATAATAATATTTCTATTAAAGTCTACCCCGTAATACTCGCCCCCGATATAATAATATAAAAAATATAAATCGTTATATATTAAAAGAAGTAATATCTTCTTATACTATTTCTAAAAAAGAAGTTAAAGATAAAGTTAATAACTTTACTTTTATTTTCATTTCTTATATTATTTTATTAAACTTAATTCTCGGTCGTAGTTTTAATTATAAATAACCGAGTTTTAAAATTAAATAAAACTAGCCGCTTTAGACGTAAATCTACCCGCGAGCGCGTTATAAATTATGAAGATATATCTCGCTCGAAGTTTATTAATAAGAAGTAGTTAATAATAATTAATAATTAATAGTATTTTCTCTTTTTACTTTTCATTTTCTATATCTTTTCTATTTTCGTATTCTCTTCGAATATTTCTTATAGTTCTAATATATTCTCTAAAGTATTTGTATTAATTTATTTAATAAAGATCTTTAATTATCTTAATTACTTTATAAAATAAAATACCTCGCCCTTTATTTTTTTCTTTTTTAGTATATTTTCTACTTCTTATTTATTTATATTATTTATTAATTCCGGTAAAAGTATATTAAAAATCGAAATATTACTTTATTATTAATAATACGACTTTAAAAGCGATATATATAAAAAATATTATAAAATCGATAACTAGTTAATTATATTAGGCGGTATATATATATTTCGATAGTATCTAAAATCTTGAATAATTTAATTACTTGATTAATTAATTAATTAATTTATATATTTACTCTAGTAAAATTACTTTACTAATAAGGGAGTTCCGCGAATACTCTCTTAATAATATTATTAACGGTATCTATTAATTAATTAAAGAAACCTCGTCGGTTAAAAACTCTAATTTATCGAGAATTTATTTCCTCTTCTTACTAGTTAGTAGACGATAGTTATAATTATTTCAAAATACTATTTATCCTTCGCTCCGTTTCCCTTCTACTTTAGTTTTAGACTCTATTTATTTATCTCGTAGACCTATAGACCGATTTAATTACTTTATAAAAGAGTTTTTAATTCAATTATTTTTATATTAAGTTTTTAGTTAATAATAATATAAAATTATTTATATTAAGAAATTTTAGTTTATACCTTCTATTATAATTATATTTTTACGCCTCGACCGCGATAATTTAAATACTTATTATATTCTCTTTTATAATATTTAATTTTTTAATTCTTTTTTATATTAATAATATTTCTCTAGTATATATCTCGCCCTTAAGACCCGGTTTAAAAGATAGATTATAATTATATATAATTATAATTAATAATTTTATTATTATATATTATATATTATAATATATTTATTTCATTATAAATAAAAATATTATCTAGTTATTTTATTCGCTTAAATAAAAACTTTTCAAGAATTATTTTAAAATTTAATTTTAACGTTTTATTTAATTATTCCTTTATAGATAAAATATAATATTTAGATATTTTTTAATTTTAATAAAATAATATATCTTTAATAAAATATATTTGTAAAAATAGGATCTTTATTAGAAATAATTTTATTAAGAACTCTAAACTTTTAAATTATATTTTCGACTACTAATTTTATTAATCCCGTAGAGTTAATTATTATAATAATTAGAATATATCGTAATATCTTAATATACCTATCGATTATAATAAAGATAATATTATATATATTTTAGTTTCGCTTATTTAAAAGTAAATTAATAATAAAATAATAAATAGTATTCGTTATAATAAAAGATTACTAGGACGTCTATATACCGAGGATTTCGTGACCGATTAAAAAAGATAAGACGAAAGCTAGGCTAATAGGATTTCACTACCCTAAAGTTTTAAGGTTACGAAATTAATTAAAATAAAAAAAAAATAGTAGAGATAGGATTTAAGGTACTAGGGTAGAAAGTTAATACAAATTACTAGCGCGTTTTAACGCGACGAAGACGTCGTAATAAAAAAGTAAGATTAGTAATTAAATAAGAGGGTATAAAGGGAGTATAAAGGCTTTAAAAGAATTAATAATAACTATAATAAAAACTATAAAAGATATAGAATATAAAGAGGTATAATAGATAATATACTATAAATTATAACTAATATAGATCGCGCTAGGAATAGTTCTTAATTATATATAAGAATTAATAGAAGAGTATAGGCTTTAAAAGGCCTAAATAAACTCGCTAAAATAAAAGATTTAGAAATTTAGGGCGAGGAGTATATTTATATTATTAATATAGAGCTAGGCTAATATTACCCGTAGATATATATTTATTCTATTAAGATATATAGCCGAAACGAAGCCCCCTCCCCCGGTTATAGTAATTAATACGAAAGCGAAGTAATTAATAATAAAGATAAATAATACTAAGGCTAGAGGATAATTTAAAAAGATAACTAATTTTTAATTAATTAAAATATTCCGGAACGGAGTTTATTTAATAACGGAGTCGATTATTAGAGATAAATAAATAATAAAGAGAGACTTCGTTTTATATTATATAATAATAGGTAAAGTAAAAACTAGAGAAAATAATAAAATAAATAAAAAGTATTAACCCCTCGGCGAGAATATTAAAATAAATCTATATAGTAGTAATATATAATATAAAGAAAGAGGCCGTCGATATAAATAATTAAAAAACGGTAATAGAGATATTAAAGAAAGATAATTATAAATTATACCTAGGATTAAATATTATAAATATAAAATAATTAGGATTCGCTTTTAAATTAGACGAATACGGTCGTAAAAAGAAATATTTAATACTTCTTTTTAAAATCCCGGACCTAGATATAATAAATAGATTAATAACGGACGGGTTCCTAGAAAACGAATAACTATTATTATACGAAAAATAAAAGAGAATAAATAACCCGAGGTAGTATTTTAATTACTAGGGGTATAGTTATATAACTCTAGTTTATAAAAACTAGTCTAAATATAGGATTTATATAGAATTTTATTAATTATACGAATATAGTACTAAAAGCCCGAAGGAAAAGAGTTATACGATTTACTCCGGATATTATAAATTTTAAAATAGAGCGTACCTAGTTTAGTAAAAAGAGATATACCGAATCCGATAAAGATTAGAGAATAAACTTAGGTAATTCGTAGTATTACTAAGGATAATAACCCTAAACTCCTAGGTATAATTAATTAATAATAAATTTATACTAATACCGGCTAGAGGTACGAGAAAGAGGAAAGTAATAATAAATATAATTAATAAAATTTAAAACGTTATTATTATACCTAGGAAAGTAGAGAGGCCGAGATAAAATAATAAACTAATAATAATATTTAGGTAAATAATCCTTTAAGTTTTAAATAACCTCCTAGTAATAATATTCGATTAATTAAATAAAAACCGGCTAGAATTAATACTATTAAATAGTTAAGAAATAGACGACGAAATTACGGATATAATATTAATATATAATAAATTATAATACTTAATTTAAAATCGTATAATATAGTATTAAAAAGGAATCGAAATTAATAATAAAATTACTCTAAAACGAGTAAATTAAAAATATTAATATTATAATTATCTAGGAGCCTAGTTAGAACCTTATTACCTAAATACTATATAATAATAGTATTAACTATTTCTATTTAGTATATAAAGGAGGCTTAAAGACCCGTAGATATTTCTATATAAATAAAAGAATCGATATAGATAACTAGGAACTAGTTTATTATAAAGGCGATTTATATTTTATAAGAATTATATTAAAAAAGCGAAGGAATAAAAAGGAATTTTAATTAAATAAAATCGGGGAGGAGGAGGTAACTAGTTAAAAAATCCTCTATTATAGAAAGATATAAATTTATAATATATATAATTTATTATTAATATAGTATACCTCGATCGATAATTCGTTAATATTATTATTACTAGAAAAAGCGCTAGTAGAGGAAGGTAATTTTTTTTTTTAAAGAATTTTAACCTTTATTACCCTAGCTAGAATAATACTAGGCGATATATATATTATATTATAACCGATTATCTCTTAGGAATAATAGAGTCGAGGGAAATAAAATTAGGGTTATTAAAAGCGTCTATTATATAGAAAGCCCGAGGATATAAAAGTATAATCGATTTATTATTTCTTATAAAAGGAGTGTATTAAATTATAAATAACTTTATAATCCGTAAAAATCTATATTATAACTCCGATTATAAATTAATAGTACGAGTAGATATAAAAAGATATAATATTATATACTCGCTATATTTAGAAGAAGATTAAAGATAATATTACCCGAAAAGAAATACGATAGAGTATAAAGTCCTTTTACTAGGTATTAAAGAAATTAAAACTCGAAAGTAAAGAAAATATTAATTAATATTTAAATAAAATAATAGGAGGTTTCCGAGAAATTATTAAATTTATAATTTTATAGGCCCGTTTATACTAAGGAGCTAAATTTTACTAGAACTCCCATTATATTAAAACTATATTAAAAATAAAGAAATATATAAAGAAATATAAACGAAATTAAAATACCTAAATAAAGGAGACCCTAAATACGGTAAATAATAAAAGAATATATATAATTCGAAGAACGAAGATATTTTCTTAATAGGAGAGTATATATAAAGTCTCGCTAAAGTCGACGGGAGTATAAAAACTCGTAAAATAAAATAAAAATAAAAATAGTTATTTTAAAAAACTCCTTTAATTCCTAGTTATTAAAAATAATAAAAGAGGGAAAATTAAAGATTTTAAGAATAAAATAAAAGTTTGATAAAAAGTATTTTTCTCCCCCTTATCGATAGTAAATTTAAATAATATCGACGGAATAAAATACCTAGAGTCTATTGAAATAAACTAGGAAATAACTAGGATAAAAATATATAAAGTAATATAATACCTAGCGGCCGATAAAGTATTAAAAATAACTAGAATCCCGAACCGATTCTTAAGAGCTATAATAAAAACGGAAGTAATAAATATTATTATTTATTTATTCTAGGTCTACTTTAGATAAAGATACTACCTAAAGTATTTTAAAAGAATTAATATAATAATTTTTAAAAAGTTAAAGAAAGGCGATTATTTAGAGTTAAAATTATATAGGTTTATTATACTCCTCGATATATTTAATAAAGCGCTAGAAGTAGTTATCTCTAGAAGGTTAAATAATATAACGGAGGAGTACGAATTATTACTACTATAATAAATAAGGGCTAAACGAAAATATTTGATAGAAACCGCGCTAGAGACTTTATAAATATAGTATATAGAACTATAGAACTATAGTAGGAACGGGAGGGGAAAGATAGTAAATTTATTATTATTAAATATAACGGGAGCGTTCGATAACGTTTTATATAAGAGACTATTATATAATATATAAATAAAAGGCGTTCCGAGCCTAATTATTAACTAGATAATAAGTTTTCTATTAAATAAGGCTATATCCGTAATATTTAGAAAAAAAACGAGTATAGTAGAGGAGGTAATAACGGGTATTTTATAAAAATCGCTTATTTTACTAGTACTCTTTTTATTTTTTAATATACTATTAATTAAGAGGTATATTAAGATAAACCTATTAATATAAATTAGAGGATTCGTAGATAACGTTTATTTACTCGCTTATAGCGAGAGTATAAAGAAGAATTTTACGAATTTAGGACGGGTCTATAATATCTATTTAAAATAAATAGTTATTTATAGAGTATCGTTTACCTCCTAGAAATATAAACTAGTCTATATATCTCGAACGCCGAAGAAGTTTAATATAAAAATAGCGATAAATTTCAGGAACGTAGTTATCGAACCTAGAGCGAGTATTAAAGTCTTAAAACTATACGTCGATTTAAAATTAAAATAAGAATTATACCTAGCCTAGATTAAAGCTAGGGCGATTAATTAAAACTATATTATAAAATACTTAATTAATTCGATATAGGGCGCTATCTTCGCGAAGTATAAAATAATATATAATATAATAATTAAATTAATATTAACGTTTACGGCTCCGATATAATATTAATTAAAAGGAATAATAAAGGCTATAAAGAGATATATAAAAATATTAATAATTATCTAAAATAATTACTTTAAGACGGTTTTAAAAGTATTTAAGGTTATTTTAATTCTAGTACTCGAGGTTAAATTAATAGTCGCGTTAATTGACTTTTAGTTAAACCGCCTAGTAATACGATATTAAATAAATCGGGGGACCTATTTAATTACGACTATAAAAAAGATATAGATTTAGAATAAACTTTAGCGTAGGGGAGGTAGGTAACGGTAAATACCTCCGATATTAATAATAGAAAAAGAAACCTAGGCGCTTCGCGCCTTAAGATTTAAAGAATAATATAAAATAACTATAATTATAAAAAGGAGAAAAGACTAAATAAATATAATCGAAAATATCGAAGAATATTAAGATATTAAGATTATCGATTAAAGAGTAAAAAACTAGGCTCGTTAACGATAACTAGATAAATAAAAGAGTTATAAAATAACGATTTCTAAATAAACTATTAACCCGGCTTAAAAGGGGGATTTATTTAAAAACTAGTTCGATTATTATAATTAATTAAAGAAGGTTAAAAACTCTATAATAATATAATTAAAATATAGTAAAATCGGATTAGATAAATTCTTAAACCGAATAAAGGTATTTATAATCCGTAGTATTAACTACCCGTATAAATAAAGGAAATAAAGTATAAAGTATATATTATTATATTACCCAAAACTAGCTAGGGATAAAATAAAACTAATAGAATAAATAAATATATATAACTTTAGGAAAATATTATTATAGGTTTAAAATATATATATAACCGCGCGGTAGATAATAAAAATAAAATAACTCGGTTAATTCTCTTTTATTAAAGAATAGTTAATATAATTTAAATTATTACTAGGACCTAGCGATATACCTAGATTTATAAAGAAGAGAAAGAAAAGGAAGAAACCGCAGCCGAATAACCGTAGGTATCGATTATCCAATAAATTTATAATAAAGCGGCCTATAAACCTACGAGATAATAAATAAAATTAGAGAATTTAAAGTAAAAGAGAAATAAAGGGAAGAATAAATAATATTTTAAAATAATTATAATTAATTAATTGATTGATTTATATATTTACTCTAGTAAAACTATTTTATTAATAAAGGAGTTCCGCGAATACTCTTTTAATAGAGTTATTAACGGTGTTTATTAATTATTAAAGAAACCTCGTCGGTTAAAAACTCTAATTTATCGATAATTTATTTCCTCTTTTTACTAGTTAATAGCCGATAGTTATAATTATTTTAAAATATTAGTTATCCTTCCTTCCGTTTCTCTTTTATTTTAATTTTAGATTTTATTTATTTATTTTATAGGCCTATAGGCCGCTTTATTATAAATTTATTAAATAGTCGATACCTACGGCCCTCCGACCGGCGGTTTCTTCTTTTTCTTCCTTTTCTTCCTTTTCTTTATAGGTTTAGGTATATCGCTAGGTCTTAAAGATAATCTAGATTATACTAACTATTCTTTAATAAAAGAGAATTTACCGAGCTATCTTATTTTTATTATTTACCGCGCGGTTAAATATATACTTTAGGCCTATATTAATATCTTCCTAAAGTCGTATATATTTATTTATTTTACTAACTCCGCTTTATTCCTAGCTAGTTCCAGGTAAAATAATAGTATATACTTTATATTCTATTTCCTCTATCTATATTAATAGCTAGCGCTACGGACTATAAATATCTTTATTCGATATAGGAACTTATTTAGTCCGAATAATTATAATTATCGACTATTAACTAGTAAAAAGAGGAAATAAATTATCGATAAATTAAAGTTTTTAACCGACGAGGTTTCTTTAACGGCTAGTAGGCGCCGCTAATAGCCCTATTAAAAAAGTATTCGCGGAACTCCTTTATTAATAAAATAGTTTTACTAGAGTAGGTATATAAATTAGTCAATTAATTAATAATAAAATTTATTATTATTTTCTTTTACGGACTCGTAAAGTATAATAAAGAGTTAATTTTATTATAAAAGCGGTATTAATATATCTTAACCCGCTAGTATATAATATATATATTAATATATTTTAATATATCGGTCTTTAAAGTACTTCAAAAGTATTTTCTAATAAATAACTTTATTATCTTCTTGATACTATAATACCTTATTAAGATATCGTTATAATATTATTATAATAACTCTTCGCGGACTAATCTTTCTTTTAATATATAGATTTTATTATTATATCTAAAATTTAATATAGAATCTAAAGTTTATTTTTAATAGAATATTAGTAATCTATCTATATTATTTCGATAATTCTTATTTATAAAAAGGGATTATTTTTTATAAAGCGCGAATTATCTTAATTATTAATAAGTTCTAAATATTATAAATTATTTCGTAAAATATTATTAATTTAGTAATAATATATAGAATAAACAATTTATAGTCTATAGTCCTAGCGATAAGATTAAATAATTTCTTTATTATATTATAATTAATTTAAATAAATATCTTTTTCAAATTCTTTAGAAATTCTTATTTAAATATTGACCCTTTAGGCCGAGATAAATATATTATTGAAAATTATACTTTTTTTATAGTAAACTTTAATGACCTTAATAATATAAATTTTATATATATTAGGTTTTATATAATACCTACCGATATATTATTTAATATTAACGAAATATTATTTATATCTAGATCTTTTATATCTACGAATATATTTTAAATTATAATAAAAATAGAGCCTTAACTAGTAGTTTCTAAATTTAATAACTTTTATAATAATATAAATAATATATTATTTAAAAGACTATTTTAAATCTTATAATTAAAATAATATAAAGAGTTATCGGCTAGATTATTTTTCCTAGAATAATACAAAATTAAGAAATTAAAAGATAAAAATCTTATTATTTAATATATTTAATTATTATTTAATTATTTAATATTTTAAAAACTCTTTAAGTTATTATAATTAATTAAGACTTCTATTCTATATAAAATACCCTCTAAATAATATCGTTATTATTTAAATATTATAACGATTACGAGGAGCTCTTTATTATAAATTTTATATTAAAAAGTTAACCCCTATATCTTACGAGACTAAAGACCGACGGGATATTATTTATTATTATTTTATAACTATATTAAAATCGTAATTACGGCGAAATTAAAAGTATTTATTTTAATCTTAATCTTTAATTCTAAATTAAAGTATATAAGAATAAGTATATATATAAATAAAATATTAACTCGGTCTTTTCAAGTTAATTAAATAGATTAAATTACTTATTATTTTAACTACTTTTTAGTAGACCCGTTAATAAGTCTATTATTTTAGAATAATAATAAATAAATCGATAATAAAAATCAACGAAACCTAAAATATTTATATATTATAAAAGAACTTTAGTTTTAACTAGGATTTATATACTTTCGATATTTATAATAAACCCTAGAAATTCAATTAACTAAATAAAGAACTCGTTTTTCTTAAAATTTACGAATAAAGAATATTTTTATAAACGTTTAAGTATTTATTATATATAATTAATATACTCCTCTTTTAAATTTAAATAAACTAAGGATATTATTTAAATAAATAATATAAAAGATATTTAATAAACCCGTTGATAATCTTTTAATATAAATTTAAAAAATAGCCAATATATTTATTATATTAAAAAGTATTACTATATATTCGATAAGATTATATTATATACGAGATATTATCTTATATTTATCGCCTTCTTTAATTTCTATTTAATAATAGATATCTTTTAAACTAAGTTTTATAAATTATTTAATATTAATTAAGCGATTTAGTATCTTATTAATTAAGAGTAACGGGTAACGATTTTTAATAATAATCTTATTAAAACCTCGGTAATCGATATATAATTATAATTTATTATCTTTTTTTAAATTAAAAAGAATAAGAGCCTCTACGAGGTTAACGGAGTATTTAATTCAACTTTTTATTAAATCATTATCTAAGTATCTCCTTAATTCTATTAATTTAAGATTTAATAAATAATAAAGGACTTTATATAATAAGTTACTCTTTATATTAATTATATAATCATTATTTTTATATAATAATAATCGGTTAATTTTTTTATCGGAAAAGATATCGCTAAGATTTATAAATTTATCGAGAAGTATAGGCGGTACAATAATAGAATTATTAAAAGATATTAGATTAATAATATTAATATTTTTTTTAATCTCGTTTTATTAATAGGATTTTAATTAAAGAGACTAGTTTTAAAATAAATAAATATATAAACAACTAATTATATTTATAATAATTTTATAAAATCCTTAGGTAATTCTAATATATATATATATTCGATACAATACCGAACCGTTAAATACGTATATTATAGTCGATTTAAATTCCTTCTCTTTTTATAACTATTATATTTTTAGTAATAAACGAACCTTTTTTATTAATAAAATAAAAGATATTATTATACTCTCTAGTTTAATTTTATAAATTAGTTAATCGGTAGATAATATTATAAATACTATAATAATAAATAAATTACTCGTTTATTTATTTAAGAGTCGATAACGGCTCGCTTTTAAAATACTCTAAATTATACTATTATATAAATATTTTATTAATAGTATTTATATTAACTCCTAGATTTCTATTTATCTTAATACAAATAATTTTTATATCGATATTAACTAAATTCGTAATAACTTCGCCGGTAATATTTATACTCGATCGGGGGTTTCTTTTTTATTTTTTTATAATAAAAATTTCCTCGAGGGTTTATTATTTTTTAATTTAATAATATAATTACTAATATAATTAATAGTCTCTATTTTTTTTTAAAAATATTTATGAAAATAGTAGCCGAATTTATAGTAATTAAAATATTCAATATTATTAAAATATTTTTTACTCCCGTAAATTATATATATTTTATTAAAGTTCTTATAACTATTATTATTAAAATTTTAATTTCAAAGATTAGATTTATTTTTATTATCTCCGCTCTTCGACTCCTTTTTATACTTTTTATAAGGTCTTAATTAATTATTTTAATTCTTATTTTATATCTTAAAGTCTCGACTAAGATTACGTTTATAATATATTAAAACTAATACGAATTTGGTTCGATTAATAGGAATATTTTAGGCTCGGTTAATTTCTTTTAAAATCAAAATTCTAAATAAATTATTAAATAAGTTATTTATTACTTTTTATCATAAAGAATTAGTTTAGTTTTTAATATATTAAAATAAATATCGAAATTTATATTAATTAATTATCCCTTTAACGTATATATTAATATTTAAAATTCGTATTTATAATTTAATCTAAAGGGTCTTTAATAATATTAAATAAATCTACCGAATTTTTTTTTATAATTTTATATTTATTAAATAAAGTTCTTTATATTTATTTTCTAATTTCTTAATTTACCTCTTTAAATAAGGTATAATATATAAAATATTCTTTTTATTTATTCGAATATTTACGGGTATTAAATAGAACGTAGTGTCCGCGTTATAAATTTATTTTTAATAATTTTACGGATTCTTCGTATAAGAATCCCGTAGTTTCGATAATTATAAATTATTTTGATTTATATTAAACCCGATTTAACTACGATCTATCGTCGGGCCGTTTTCGTTTTTTATATTTAATTTTTAAAGATTATCTTCGATTTTATTCTTTATTTTATCTACGATAATACGTCGTAGGTTTTCGATATTTTTTTAAATAATAATAATAGAGGCCTCTTTTTTAAGAGCTTTTTATATATTCTAATTCTATATATTATTAATTTATCGTCAAATTATTACTCTCTAGTAAATCTCCTATATTTTCGTTTAAAGTATTAATCTCCTATATTTTATCTTTAGAGTAATTATTCTTAAAAAGGTTTTTTATATTTTTAACGAATATTATTTGAGAAATCTAAACGAGGTTTAAATTATTAAATTATTATTAAGATCCTCCGTTTAATGTTTTAATATAACGTCGATAGGACCTAGGTTAATTCTTTTAGAAAGGAGTAAGAGTTAATAAATAATAGTATTTATATAAATAGTTAGATATAGCTAGATAGATTTAATAAACTTAACTAATAATTTAATAAACGTCTATATTCAGAGTCTATAATTGAAAGTTTTAAGGGAATTTAAATACGAAGCTCCTATTTATTAAGAAAGTACGTAGTTTATATAAAGAAAGAAACTATACTATTTATTTATTTACTGTTTTATTCCTACGTTAAATAACTAAATAGTTAAACGTTTATTATTTATTAATCTATATACTACGTCGAGTAGTAAATAATCTTTTAATTTATTAAATATATTAAATATATTAAGGTCCTAAAAGAATTTTAATTATAATATTACCCCTCTCTTTTAATTTTCTTTATCTTTAAAGATAATTCTATATCCTCTCGTCAAATAAAATAATATAATAATTTATAGGAATAGGTCGTTTTTAAAGATTTTATAATTATAATTATTTATATACGCTACGCGATATATTAAACCGAATATTAATTATCCTCTTTATTAAAAAAATATAGAGAGTATAGTAAAACTAGAAAAAAATATAAATCTTTAAAGTTCGTTATTAGTTTTTTAAGAATTAATAAGGCTTTAGAGTCTTTAAAATATAAAGAAGAAGAGATTAAAGTTATATAAAAAGCGGCGAACGAAATTATTAATTAAAAAAATACGAAATTAAAGAGATTTCATTAATGAAAGAAATTCCTGAAGGAGTATAAATAAAAGATATTTAATAAAGATTTTATAAATATAGAGGAGTTAGAGCGTTTAAAAGAATTTAAGAAATTTAATAAAATAGAGTATATAATAATTAAAACCCCCTATTTTAATAATTTTATATCTTCGAGATCCTTCTCGCCGGGGATTTATAACTAGTTTTTTTATATTATAATCCCCGAAACTTCTTTAGAAGTTCCCGATAATAAATTTATTAATAATTTTTAAATATTCTCCGATTCGTCGTATCTCTTTTATTTAACGAGGTAGTTTTAATTTTTATAATTTAAAATCTTTTCTACCTCGAACTCCGTTTCTTCTTTAATCCGGAAATAAAAAATATTTTATAAAAATATTAAAGAGTTTACTAGCTCTAGTAAAAAGATATAAAATATTAAATATATTTTAACGTCGATTAAAAAATTTAGTTTATAATTAACTAGTTCTTTATTCTTCTTAATCGAAAATAGTCCGATTTTAATATAGTTTAGTTTCTTACTCGGTATTTTACTTTTTATATTTTTTATTAAAAGGTATAATTTATCCCCCTCCTTTAATTAAAAATATTTTTTTTCAATATTTATCGACTCTCGCTTTAGTCCGAGTATTCGTCGATTTAATTTATATTTATATTCCCTCGTACAATATTTTTATATAAATTATATAAATTAATACTCTTTATACATTTAGTCCCTATTTAGGTTTAAGAAATATATTAATTTATTTACTATAATTCGTAAAGAACGGTATAAGTTTTATTATATTAAATTATATATTATTAAATATTAGTTAAGTTATAGGTAAAAGTCTTACTTAATCGTTTTATTTCTTATTAATATAATATTATAAATACGTTTTTATTATTTAGTTTATTCGTTTTATTTATTTATTAATCTACGGGTAATACGCGGTTAATATTCGTAATTTCGTTTTAATAATATTAACTAGTATCTTCTAATAATTAGAGGTAAACTATTTATCTCTATTAAAAGTAATTAATTTAAAAATATTATAATCTCGAATTAATTAATTAAATAGTATAAAGGTAATTTATTCTACCTTATAAATCTCTTTAATTAATATTATTATAGTATATTTATTAAGTTTATTATAGATTATTATTATAGAGTTAAAAGCCTCTATTATAATAGGGTCTTTTAATTATAATAGTTTAATAACGAAGTTTATAATAATATCGTCCTATAGTATTTTTAATATTAGGGCGAACTAGATTTAACTATATTTAATATAATTTATAGATTTATTCTACTAGTATTCGATATATTCTTTAATATATTTTTCGACGTGCGATTATAATCTTAATATATAGTATTTTTTATAAATTAGTTTTATAGTTTTAATAACTTTAGGGTATCCTTAAACTAAGTTATTATAATAATCGCGGATAATTTCCTTAAGATATTCTTTAGGAAGATAAGTTTTTTTATTATATTTTAATAATTTAACCTACGGTTACTAACTTCTTAATAATTTTAATTAAAGTATTATTTTAGTAATTCTTCTAAATATTATTAATAACTTTAGAAATAAAGATATATAATATTACTACTAGTTATTATACTAAAACTAGCGATCTATTTTATTTTTAAATAAGAACTAGTTATATTATTATATCCTTATCCTCTATATAGTCTTCCTATTTATTAAATATATCGGCGCGATTATTATCCTTTCTTAGGGTATAGAAGATTTTGAATTTATATTATTTTAATAATCCTAACTATTTAACCTATCTTCGATTTAATTATTTAATAGTAGTAAAGTTAAGAAGGTTTTTATTATTTATAAAGATAGTGAGGTTTAAATAACTTTTTATATAAACCCTTTATTATTTTAATATTAATACTACTACTAATAATTCTTTATTATAAATAATATAGTTTTATTCTATTAATAATATCTTTCGTAAATAATATATAATAGGGTACTATTTGTTATTTTTTTATTAGAGAATATAAACTCCTATTATAAAGTCTAAAGTATCGATCTCGATTTAAACTAGTTTATTACTTCGAAAGGAATATAATACTAGCGGCTTCTTATAGGCCTCTTTAAATATTTTAAAAAATTATTATTATTCTTTCTTTTATTAGAAAGTAATATCTTTCTTTATAATATTTATTAGTAGTAAGGCCTTTTTAGAGTAATCTTTAATAAACTTTTTATTAAAGTTCGTAAATCCTAAGAAACTCTATACCGTTTTAATATTATATAGTATAGATTATTTCTTAATACTCTTAATCTTTTTAGGGCTTATATAAATACCTTTAATATTAATTATAAATTTAAGGAATTTAATTAATTTTTTATAAAACTCGTATTTCTTTACTTTAAAGAGAAGTCTAGCTAGTAATAAATAAATTAAGATATTCTATATATATTAAATATACTCTTCCTTATTAGTAGAGTAGATTTAAATTTTATCGAGGTATATCATTATAGTTATATCTAGGTATATTTATATAATATTATTAATTAATATTTAATAGGTTACTAGTAGGTTAATAAATCCAAAGAGTATTATTAAATATTCGTAATAACTATATTTATTTATAAAAATAGTTTTCTATTCCTCGCCTTTTTTTATTCGAATTAAATTATACGCGCCTCGAAGATTTAATTATATAAAGATTTTTACTATTATAAACCGATCTTATAACTCGTTAATAGTTAATAAAGAATACCGATTCTTTACTATAATATTATTTAATTTTCGGTAATTTATATATAGTTATAAACTTCAATCCTTTTTTATTATAAAGAGAATTAAATAATTTATTAATAATTTAAATTCTCGAATAAATTCTTTTTTAAAATTCCCGTCGATATACCCGCGAAATACTCCGAGTTCTTTTTCTAATAAAGTGTAAATAGGTCTAAATATCGGTTATTTATTTAATTTAAATTCGATTTTATAATTTTATAATTAATATTTAGGTAATACTTTTATAGTTATTTTTTCTTAAAAAAGATACTTCTATTACTAATACTCTTTAGGGATATTAAGAGGTTCGTTTTTATTTTTAGAAACTTTAATTTACTCGCCCTATTAACCTCTTTAATTAATATATATCGAATTAAATCCTTATATAAAGTTATTTTTATTCGAAGATAAAATATTATAAGTTTCGACTAAGCTACGGTTCGACTTTTTATTTATAATTATCCTTTATAAATATATAGATATTATACTAGCGACGTCTTTAATATACGGAAATATAAATACTCCTCTCTTTTAATTAATTATTAGATTATATTTCTTTAATTAAAGTATCTCTAAAATATTATAATAAGTAGTTATTTTTATTAAATCGAAGGTAATTTTTTTATAATAATATTCAATAATAACTAGTAACGGGAGTATTTCTTAATTTCTTTTTTTTATTAATACTTTTAACCCGTCGACTAGTTAAAGTTTATACTATTTCTTTTTTTTTTAAATTAGTAGGTTAATTACCTAAATTATTATTCGAGATATAAAATTACTAGTTACTTTTAAGTCTATTATTATAACGATTTTATATCCGTTAACTTTTACTAGTACTTATATATATATATTATATTAAATTAAATATAGATATTATTCTAGGATTAATATATTAATCTCTTTATATTTTCTCTTAATATAAAGGACTAGTTTTTTCCCGATAAAGATAGAAATCCGTAGTACTCTTTAGACTCGAAATATCTTTTATATTCTTCGGTTAAATAATAATATTATTCGTTTTAATTATAACTCTTTAGCCCTTTATTATAATTTATCTAGTTTTATAACTATAATTATTATTCTTTATCGTAGCCCGGGAAAATTTAGTTTTCCCTCTTTTTAACTAGGTACTATAAATAATTATTTTTAATATAGTTATTTTATTAATTATAATTATATTTTAATTTTACGATATATTTTCGCTCTCTTAAAATATTATAATAATATTTATAGTATTTATTTAAATATATTAACTAGTATATTTCTTTATATCGTAGATAATATTTATTATAAATATAATTAATTTTAAATAGTTTTTTTTTTTCTCGGATTTCTTTTTTAATATAATAAATTAGGTATTAAAATTATTAAAGTAATTTATTACCTAAAGTTATTTTTTAGAATTTATTATATTTTATTTTTATTTTTATTCTTCCTTTAAATCCTTCTTTAGAGTTTTATTATTATTATTATCTAGTTCTTTAAATTCTCGAATTCTTTAAATAATTTTTTCTTCGATATTCTCCTACTTCTTTAATAAATTATTAAATCGAGTATCGTTTTATATTAGATGTTTAGGGGATTTAATTATATTATCTAGTATCTCCTTTTTAAATATATTTCACTATTATCGATTTATTATATTTTTCGAATAATAGTTTTTAGCGATATAGCCCGGCTTATTATAATTATAATAATTTATTATTATTTTTCTTTTATATTATTATTTATACTTTTTTAAAAAAAAAATTACGAGTCTCTTTTTAGTAAAATCGAGTTTTATTAATATATAATTATACGGGTTAAATTTCTTACGATAGTAATAACTAGTTAAATTATATTCGTTATTATAAATTTTTGAATATCTTTATCCGTTAATTCCTCCGTTATAATATTTCTTTATTATATATTTATATAGTTTATCGTCGATCGCGATTATTTATTTTTTAAATATATCGAGGTTTTAAATATCGGCTTTTATTTATATAAACTCGTCTTTAATATTATTTTTTAATCCTCGTCGATATATTATTATATAAGTAGTATCGTTCTAGTCCGTTAATATTATATAATATTAAAACTATACCGAGTAATTAGATATAGATCGTCGCTATATTAAATATTAAATAATACGAATTATTATATTACTTTTATTAGAAAGTTTAAATATATAATTAATTTTAATTTTAAACCGAGAGAAATTCTTTATTTAAAATTTTATATCTAAATTATTAATATCGTTAAATTCTTTTATATAATATTTTAAAAATAGTTTATTTTATTTCTACGCGTTATCTTTTATATAAATAATAATAAAAGTCGTTTATTTATTAATTAATATAATACTCTCGTTAAATATAAAGAATAAATAAAATTAAATAAATTAATTATTAAACTTTTTATACTCTTTATAATATTAATCTATATTTATAAAATTATAGAGTAGGCTCTAAGCGCTATAAATATATATAAGTTAATTAAACTGGGTTAAGCGGGGTAATATTATATCCTAACTCTCGAGTATTATTAATCTTTATAAGCGCTCCTGAGAATGTTTTTGGCTCGTAAGAATGCCTAAATTTAGAATGCGCCACCAATATGGCCCCCATACATGGCCCCACTTATGGCCATGGCCCTATTCCATTTATGGCCATGGCGCATTCCACTCATGGCCATGGCGCATTCCATTCATGGCCATAGCCCCATTCCATTCATGGCCATGGCGCATTCCATTCATGGCCATGGCCCCATTCCATTCATGGCCATGGCCCATTCCATTCATGGCCAAGGCTCTGTCGCTGGCGCACTATATAATTGCGCCTGGCAAAACGTCGCCATATATCGGGTGTCGCATAGCCCGGGCGTCACCTTCGCGTAGATTTCGCGCGAATCGATTGAATCCGGGAATCAAAAGTTACTGGCGTTAGGGGTGGTTCCGGGGGGTCGCTACCGTCGATAGGGGCGATCATGGAACATCATATATACGCATATGTATAGGCCATAAATGGGGGTATGCGCGCATCTATGGGGGGCAAGAATGGCCATATATGCGCGTATCTATGGGCCATGAATGCGCATATCTATGGCAGCAGCAATGGCCATGTATGCGCATATCTATGGGAGCAGCAATGGCCATGAATGCGCATATCTATGGGGCCATGTATACGCGTATATCTATAGTAGTAGTAATGGCCATGTAAACAAATAATCCTGAGCGGCCCTAAGCGGCCTTAAGCGGCCTGAGAATCCTAAATAATCCTAAGCGAGCCTGAGCCGGCCTGAGCCGGCCTAAGAATTCTTAATTAACTCTAAGTTATTTTAGCGCTCGCGAGCGGGCCTAAATACTCCGAGTAAATTCGAGTCGCTTATAGTTTTATAGATATAAATAGGAGACTTTAATATAGTTTTTATCTTCTATAATATTATACTTTCTAGTACTATATTAAATATTTAAAATTATATTAATAAAATAGTAAATTTATATTTTACCGAAAAAGACGGAAAAAGTATTTAAATCTATTTAGTTTATATACTAATTTTAGAGATTAATTTAATATTAGAGTTATTAAATATATATTTAATACCTCGATTTATTTTAAATAATTTTAAATAAATTAAAATAAAAGAGTCTAAATATTACTAGTTTATAATTAGATATATATATTTATAAATAAATTATATAGTCTATAATACCGCGCTAATTTAGAGGGTATTACGCGCGTATATAATTTTTATAAATTAACGTAATTTAAAATTTAAATTAAATTAATATAATTATAATACTTTATATAAACTTCGCGAGTTATTTATTATTAGTAGAAAATCACGGATTTAAAATCTTAGATCCGAAGTTACTATTTTTAGATTTTTTATTTAAAATAATTTTTATTTTATTTTTAAAATAATATTCTCTTTTTATTATTTTTCCGCCTAAAGTAGTAAATTATATATTTAATACCTCGACTCTTCTTATATAATCTCCCGCTTTATCGATATAGGGTTTTTTATAATTTTAAAATATTGATTTGAAAAATATTTAAAGTATTAAAACTCTCCGTTTAATATTTTAATATAATATTAATAAAACCTAAATTAATTCTCTTAGAGAAGAATATTAAGAATTAATAAATAATAGTTTTTATATAAATAATTAATTATAACTAGATAAGTTTAATGAATTTAATTAATAATTTAATAAATATTTATATTTAGAATCTATAATTAAAAGTTTTAAAAGAAGTTAAATATAAAGTTTTAATTTATTAAAGAAAAAAAGTTTATATTAAGAAGGAAATTATACTATTTATTTATTTACTCGTTTATTCCTACGTTAGATAATTAAACCGTTAAGTATTTATTATTTATTAATTTATATACTACGTCGAGTAGTAAATAATCTCTTAATATATTAAATATACTTAATATACTAAAGTTTTAAGAGAATCTTAATCGTAATAATTATAATATCTAGAATATTTATAATAATATAAAAATAAATATAAATTCTTGATAAGAAAATAATCTTTAAATTTAAATAATAGAATTAATTTTTAAAGAGTTAAAACGAGGGCTTTAAATTTTTTATTTTTAAAAAAAACTCTAAAGTATCGGAAGTTATAATATAATACTATAATATAAATAATATAATTACGCCGTATACTCTCTTTATAAGATTTATATATTATTTAATAATTATTATAAAGTTTATTATAGTTACTAGTATTTTAGTATAAGATAGTAGTTTATTTATATTAATAAATAGTTAAAGAAATATATAATACACTAAGATTAAATCTTAACTACTATTTTATTTCGTTAATATTGCAATTCTTACGTATCTTATTTCGTTAATACTATATTCTTATTATTTAGTAGTAACGGCGTAGTCGAATTCTATTTATAAATAGAAATAGACTAGCTACTAGTCTTTAAAATATTATTAATTATAAAGTACTAAATCCTCTATTAATATCTCGAAGATATAATTATTATCTATACTATTATTTCTTTATATAGGTCGAATTATTTTAAAGAATTATAAATTAATTATAATTCGTCCTCGTATCTACTATTAACTATAATATTAATATTAACTCTTTAACTATTAGTATTCTATAACGACGAACGAAGCGAGCTCCTTCGTTTTCGTTTTAATTTTTATATATAATAGTAGTATTTCTTTATACTAGTTACGCCTACTTTAAATTCTAATAATCGAGTTATTATACTAGGTTTCTATAATTATATAAATCGGTTTATAAACGCGCTTTATAAATTTCAAGGAATATTTATACCCTAGTTATAAAGAGTACTTTATATTTCGGCCGTAGGCGTAGAGAATAATTTATATTAAATTAAAGCGTCGCCGCCGTCTATACCGTATACTATTATTTTCGTTTATATAGAAAATCCTTATCTTTTCTTAAAGATCTCGGTTTAATTATAATTAATTATTAAGAAAGTTAAATCGCGCCGAAATTATAGAGTTAAAGATAGAGTTTACTTTTCTTATAATCTAAAGCCTATATTTACCCGAAAGCGGAGAAGCGGTATTTACCCTATTAAAAATTATAGCGAAATCGATAGATTTTCCCCGCGTTAAAGTAGGAATTTTAATTTTTTTTTCTTAATCCCTTACTTCTTACCTCTTATTTCGTTATTTCTAATTTATATAATTAAGGTTTAAATCTTTAATACTATATAAATAAACTTTCGAACTATATACCGGTAGAAGATCTCTATAAATATACGTAATTTGTTTTCTTTTCTTTATTTATAAGTTACGCGGAGGTAAAGAAACCGTTTTTATTAAACTTTACTATCTCTCTAGCGTTTTAATTATTTATATTTTCGAAAAGATATTTCGAGTAGTATAATATATATATTAATAAAGTAATTTAAGAAGTAGTTCTTTTTATTATCGACTAGTATAATCCTTTATTAAATATATTAAGAGATAGCGAGTTATTTATAAAAAAAGGATATTCTACCTCTATTAATATTTAAGAAGAAGAAAGTTTCGTAGAAAAAAACTCTTTTATATTTCCGATTTCCTAAATATACCCTCTTTTAATTATAGAAATATTAACGGCTTTTATTAAAGGCGTTAAATACTATATTAATTCAATATATTTTAACGATTAAAAAGAAAGACACGAGGAGATTTTAAATCCTTAACTACCTCGTTTTTAAAGAAGGGTTAAGGACTAGATTTTAATTATTTTTATTTATTCTTTTCTAGCTACGTCTTTTTCTTTAATTTCTAATTTAATTAAATCTATAATTTAATTAACTCCGAGAAAATTAATATTTTAATTCCTTTTATAAGAATTAATTTTTACTATAGACGACGTTATACGAAGAATTCTTTTTAATTAGACCGAGAATATAATTTATAATAATAAGAGCTAGTCTAACTTCTTTAGATAGAGTTAAAGAGATTTTAATAATTTTAGAAGAAATTAATTTATTTAATTTAATTCTTAATCCTAGTAGGAATAAGAAATTATAGGCTAGTTATAAATACCGCCTCCGCCGGTAGAGATCGATTTAAATTTATATAATACTATAATCTAGGCTATACGATTTATTATACTAGATATTATTAAAATTACTTTATAAAATTAAAGTTAAGTTTTTAAAGGGCCTTTGAGACCTATTAAATTATAAAAACTAACTAGTAAAGATAAGTATATTTAATAAATATAGTAATAGGCTAGGTATTTCTATACCGGCGAATTAAATTTCTTTTATCTAAATTACCTAGAGTTATAGAGCGCCGGTAATATCGTTTTTAACTCTAGAAAGTTAATATTTAAAAAGATCTATACCTTCTATAATAAGATTTAAGATTTCTTTATAATAAAAAGTAAAGATATAATAAAAAGGAATCTAAATAACTACTTCCGTAATTTTATCATAAATTAATAATTTAAGATCCTTTCTTAAGATAAGAAAAATATAATAATATAACTACCGAATAATCTATAGCGCCAAATTACTAGACTATAAGATTATTTTAAAATTATAATATTTATAACTTTAGAAGAGTTTAGTCGCTAATTATATATATCGAAGGATACGACCGAACGAAGTAATTTATTTATCTACGTCTAGAACGAAGTTAAATATACTATTTAAGCCGGTATTACCGAAGAGTATATATAAGTTATATAAGCATAGAATTACCTCGATATTAATTTCTAGGCTATTATCCCTCCTCTAACGAACGATACTTCGATTAAATAATTTATCGAATAACTTAATAGTAGGAAAGAGATATAATATAAAATATAAATTTAAAAGGATAAAAAAAACTATAAGGATTATCGAAAAGAAATTAAAGAGCGAGAAAAAAATCGCGATATAAAAGAGGATAAATAGGTATTGAAAAATAAATAATCGTTATAACGGTAAAGTGAATATTATAATTTAATACTTTATCGGCCTTAATAATAGTATCGATCTTTTTAATTTTAAGATTTTTAAATACCTTAAGGTCCTTAATTTTAAAGTTTTTAAAAGTAGAGACCGTTTATTATAAAACCGAATCTTTATAATTCTCGTTCTTTTCTATATTAATAAATACCTAGACCTTCTTTCTTTTATATTAACCTTTATAATTAACTAGTTTATTTTTAAAATTAGTAGACTATACTTTAAATATAATAATAATAATAATTATAAAAAGTTTAAAAGCCTCCCCCGTAAAAACCTCTAAAAAATACTCTATTATTATTAAAATAACTATTTATAATTATCGCTAGAAATATTTAACCTAATTAAAATTTATTTATTAAGAATTGGGGTTATAGGAACTAGAGCTATAATAATTAAAACTATAGAAATTATAGAATATACCTATACTACTATACCCGCCGAGACCGTATAATACTTTTAGTAATTAAATATAGATATAGCCTATTTATTTTAATAAACTATATAATAATCTTAATAATAAGAATACGGATTACGGTATTTTCTCTAGATTTATTGATAATTATTTCGGCTCTCCCGAAGCTCCGCCGATAAATTATTATAATTATTATATAAATATTAATAAAAGTTATTATAATATTAATGAGAGTATTATAAACGAAGAATAAAGTATTAATAAAGATATTAATATTAAGTTCGTTTTAATTACGTATTATATTTCTATAAGGAAAATAAATTAACGTCCTATTTATAAAAATTATAAATTTAATTTCTTATCGAATAATCTTTTATATATATATTTAAAAGAAAGGAAATATATATACTCGATTAATATTTAGAAGGTAATTAATCCTACCTCTATAAAATACAAAAATACCGAGTTAAATATTACTCCGAAGATTTTAGTCCTAGAGATTATAATAATATTAAAGTCGATAGCTCTTAAATCTTCCCCTCGATAAAAGAGTAAATTAATAATCGAATTTATTACTCCGCCTTTATTAATTAACGGGATAATATTTCGTATATAGTATTATTTTACCGGCCAAATAGGCCTTACTCTAAATACTATTCGAGACTTAAGATATTTTAATACTAGGTATCCGATAAATATAATTAATAAAGTATTTATTATATAATAAATCCCCGGCGTTTAGTTATAGATTTATAATAAAACTATTACCTTAAAAGGTATCGGCTCGAACTATTATTTAATTATAAAGTAAATTTTAATTATATTCTATATAGACGGAAAAACGAAGGATAATATAAAAGTAATAATTAAAATTACTAGAGACTTCTATATTATCGATAATTTTAAAATAAATATATTTATTAATATAAATATTCTAGGCTAGGAGAAGGCCGTTATCGACCTCCTTAATAATTAAATAATCTTAAATAACTACGAAGATATTACGATCCCTATTTAATTTATAACTAGGTATAATATAAGAATTCGATATATTATACGGTTAAAGCGCCGCTAAATAGTTCTAATATAAATTATATTAACGGTAGTAATCTCGCTAAAAGGGAAATTATAATTACTAGATCGAGATTTCTTATTCGAATTATAAATAAAAGAAGTCTATATTTACTTTATAAATTTAATAATTAACTTTATTAATATTTATAATAAGAAGAATACGCCTTTTATTATTCCTCGCCGTTAACGAATAAAATTAATTATAGAATATAAGGTAGAAGAAGCGTACTTTATTAATTTAAATAATTATTCCTTTACGGCGAAAATTTACGAGGACGACGTAATTATATTACGTTTTATTAACCTCAATAATCCGAGGTTAATTTTAAAACTTAAGGTCGATTCTTTTATAAAAACGAAACTACCGAATAAAATTATAATCTACGGTAACGACTTTAATATTACCGCGATTAAAGAGATTATAGAGTAATACCCTCATATTTAGGAAAATATAGGAGATATAATCGACCTACCCGAATTCGAGTAACTATCGATTTCGTTTACTACGGATTAATAATTATTTAATATGAAATTTAATTATAAAGTTTATTTATTAAACCCCGATATAAAAGTTTTAATAAACGAGAAATTCGATAAAATATATTAATAAAGGAAAATATTATAGTTTATCGAGCCTTCTTTATTCGCTTTCTTTATTTTCGTTATATAGCGGACGGTATATAAAGGCCCTAAAAGAATACCGATATAGAAGGTTAAAATCGTAGTCGATATTCGTAGTTTAAATAAAATTATTATTTTTAATAACTACCCTCTTCTATTTTAAAGCGATATTATTTCGATAATATAAAGATATATTTATATAAGTATTATTAATTATAATAAATAATTTTATCTCTTCTTAGTTAAAAGAGATAATCGTTATAATTTTACGATAATTTCTTATCGTGGCTCGGAGTATTATAATATTATAGTAATAAAATAAAAAGGGTTAATTCTATATATTTAATATAAAATAAATACTTTTCTTCGCCCGTATAAAGTATTCGCGAGATACTACGTCGATAACGTCGTAATTTTTTTACGGTCTTATTCCGAGTATATCGAATATTTTATAATTATTTTCGCTTTATTTATAGGCCTTAAGATCTTATTTAAATTTAAGAAATTTCTTTTAATTTACCCCTCCGTTATATTTCTAGGCTAAAAAGTAGATAGATTAAATTTAACTACTATTAAAGAAAGAATTATAATAATTAAAGAACTTTATTTCCTAAATATACTATAGGCTTTAAAAATATATATCGGAATAATAAATTAATTACGAAATAATATTAAATACTTCGTTTAGATTATTAAATTATTTTAATACTAGAAAACCTAATTTTTAAAGGGCTCGCCGTTTTAAGGCGGGAATATATAAAAGATTTATTTTAGAAAAATTTACTTCGTGTTTATAAAAGAGGAATTAACTTTTTTTAAATTATTATAAAAGGTATTTACCTTTAAAATCTATTTATATTATCGGGATCTAGCTTATTAATTATATATTAATATCGATATATTAAAGTTATACGGAATTAATACAATAATATATTATATTTAAAGAGATCTTTAAAGTAATAATTTCCCCTATATTAATATATAATTAATTCTATTTTTATTTAAATTATTTAATTCTATAAAGTCGCGTTACTAGCCTACGGAATTAAAAGTAATAGATTTAATTTAGATATTAAAAAAGATTTTATACCTATTTATATAAATCCTAATAAAGAAAGTTATTATTTTTATTAATTACTCGGTAACTACTAATATTACCCGATAAATAGTATTATCGTCGTCCTTTTTTAATAGGATAAACCTACGGTTAATATAAACTTCTTAATATATATTATAATACGATCTCGATATTCGTTAATATTTAGGAAAGTAAAATATTATATTAAATACTTTATCTCGCCTCCTCGGTAAAAAAGAATATCTCGATATTAAAGGTCCCGGTAATTTAGATAACGTCTTCGCTTTTTATTTTCCTTTAATTAAAATATCTTTTAAATACCGCCTTAAATTATAAAAATCGTATTTTAAAATAAGAAATAAGAAATAATTAAAAGTAATAACTTTCCTTATATATAAAAAGGATAAATTTAAAAAAGAAGCCCTAACGTCTATAAACGGAGTCGATATAATTAATATTAATATTTCTTTCCTTTTTAGAGACTTATTTATATAATATAAAGACGATTATATTAATAAGGAATACCTATATATCCCGAAATTAATAAAATAAAATATTTTCGAACTCGTATATAATAAGCGAAATTATATAGGATTTTATAAAATATACGAGAATATAGCCAATAATTATTATATACGGTATTTAACTCGAAGATTTAAATACTATATTTTATACTACTTTTAATATTAATTTAATTAAATAAAGAGGTATATATTATATAGTATTTTAAAACTAATCCTAATAAAGTTAAAGATATATTATTATATTATTATCGATTTTATTATAGCGCTCCCTATATTTATATATAGATATAATTATTTAATAACTATTATTTATAAATTCTCGAAAGTAATTACTATGATTTTAAAGAAAGATAAGTTTAACGCCGAAAAATAAATAAGCGCGCTAATTTTTACTCTTACTAACTAGGGAATTCTAAAAGCGATTATTTTTAATAAAAACTTTAAATTTCTTTTAAGTTTATAGAAGGTAATTTTTAAAATATTAAGAATTAAATTAATAATCTCTACTACCTACTACCCTTAATTAAACGGCTAGTCGGAATGAATAAATTAAACTATAAAAATAATATTACGATTTCATTTAATATACTATTTTAATAATTTATAGGATAAATTCGTAATTACTTTATAATTTATTATAAATAATTCTTTAAGCTTAATAACGACGCTTTTATTAAATAAGATTATTTATAATATAAAGTTTAATAATAGAATTCTAGTTTAAAATACAATAAGAAGAATAAATTTTATTAATACTAGGACTATTAATTAAAAGGAAGCCGTTAATATAATATCGTTTATAACGATTAATATTAAATTTCGGTATAATAATAAATATATATCTTTAATAATATAAAAAGGGGATATAATCTTTTTAAAACTATATAAAGATTATAAGATCCTAGGTTTAGAGAATTATAAATTTTTAAATTAAAAAGCTAGCCCGTTTAAAATTCTAAAACGAATAAACGATTTAATTTATAAATTAAAATTACCGCCGATAATAAATATCTACCCCGTTATTTCGGTCGCCGCTTTAGAACCTACTCCGCTATAAGGGGATTTATATAACTATTTTTAAAAAATCGGGTAAATTATTATTCTCGATAATAATAATAAAGATATAAGTAATTATTTTAAAATAAAATATTTTTTAGATAAAAAGATAAGAAAGTTTTTAAAACGAGGAAAAAGATTAATAATATAATACCTAGTTAAATAAAAGGGCTAGGGGCCCTATTAAAATATATAATATAATAAATAGAATTCTAAAAACGTGGAGGGCGTAATTAACGACTATAATATAAAATTACTATAAACTACGTAGGTAGTTTAAGAGACGATATTATTTTATTTATTTATTAATCTTTATTTTATTTTCCCTTTATTACGCGACGATAATTTTATTAATTAATAATAACGAATTTCTTAGTAGCCCCGCTATATTAATATAATATTTCTAACTTATTTAAATAATAATAAATCGTTTTTTTTCTCGCTCGATATAATTAATAAATACTACCGCTATCGTATTATTTAGCTATAGTATTTTATATATTAAATAGTATTAATATATCTTTCCTCTTTTAATTTTAAAATTGATTATTTATTTATATTACTCGCCCCGATCGAGTATAATACGATATCTTTATTTTAATAAGTTTTTAATTATAATATAACTAAATTATATTTAGGAAAGGTTTTAAAGAAACTAGCTCTAAAGAGTAATAAAATAAAAATAAAGAAAATAATAAAAGTAACTAAAACTAAGTTAATTAAGGTAGCGAATAATATTAATAATAAAAAGTCCGGCGCTTCTACTTTTAAATAGAGTAATAAAATAAATAACGAGTAAATTATTAAAGCCGAAGTCGACGATAAAATCAATAACGAAGAAGTTAAGGATTTACCCTATAATAAGACTATATATAATATAACGGAAAATAAAGATACTTAATTTATTACGGGGTAGACTTTAGTAGGAGTATTATTATAAATATTTATTGATACGGCGGGCTAAGCTCTACCGCTAACTCTATCGGGACTAGGGTAATACTAGGATTTTAATATATTAAAATTAAATCCTCTATAGAATAATTAATATTTTTTATACTATATATTATTATATTAACCCCGTGTTAAATAGTAGTAATAGGGATATTAACGTAGAATTATACCTCTTCTATATTAGTGAGAATAATTATACTAGTTATAAATAGTAAAATAACCCCTAAAATAATTAATATACTCCCTATTAACTACTATATTCAAAATAGTTTACTTTATATCGATAGCGAGCTTTACCTACGTTATATTTATTTAGTATTTTTATATTATACCCTACTACCTTAAATAAATATTTTTAAGCTCTTTATTAAATTATTAAAATAACCTATTCAATACCCTTTTTATTTAGGGTATTTATAATAAATATTAAATTAAATATTTAGAACGTCTCTTTATTTATTTCCCTTTTATTAATATAGTTATTTATCTTAATAAATTATTTATTAGGTAAATATCTAGCCTAGTAAATATATTATTAATTATATTTTTTACGCTTCCGCTATAGAAAAAGAATACTAGAATACTAGTCTTTTAATACTACTCTTATTATTCGTCTAGTATTATTACTTTTAGTATTTATTATTAATTATTACTTTAATTATTACTTTAGAAGAAGTTTAACTAAACTCTATTATAATTAATTTTACTTTCTATTTATAAGAATTCCTATTATTAAATAAATATATCCTAAAATAATAAAAGTTATTTTTAATATTAAACGAGTAGTTACCTAGATAGTTATATAGTCTCTTTATCCTCCTACTAAAGTACCCCTTTAATATTTATTAAAAAGAGGCCGTAAAGCGAAGTAATTTAATAATAACCTTTTAGAGTATATTAAATTTAAATAACCTACTATATAACTATTTAAAGTTATAAATAAAATATCTATAATATCGTTTATCGGTATCTTCCGAAGGGATATTAAAGAGCTACGTTAATACCTATAATTAAAATAATCTTTAGAGGACGAATTTAAAAACGAAGAAATTATAACTCCTCCCGAGCCCGAGTAACCTACTATAGATTCCGAATAAATAATATAATTTATAGAATCGCTAGAAATTTAGGCCTTTATTATTAGGTTAGTAACTAAAATAAAGAAAAACTTAATAGGACTTTAAGGTCTATTAAAAATAAATAGTTTAACTAGTTAAAACGGTACTAGTACTAGAGTAAACGCCTAGAATAAATTAAAGCTCGAAAAGATTAGATTCTTCGACCTTAAGGGCGATAGAAAGAATAATCTATTTATTTTAAAAAGGTATATTATATATAAAAACGTTTTTAACTTTAAAGATCGCGTTAATAATATAATTAAATAGTACGGCGAAGAGAAGGTATAAAAACTTTTATTTTTATATTTAAGGGGAGTAGCCCTTAAGTAGTTCTCGAATAAACTAAATATTAATATTAAAATATTAATACGTACCTTCGCTAACTCTAAATAAATAGGTTATTTTATTAAATAATTTAAAATAAAGACGCTAGAAGCTATATATAAACTTTATTTTAATAAATATAAATTCGTTTAAATACGTACTAGTAAAACGCCTAGGTAATATATAAATAAGATATTTAACCTAACTAAGACCGCCGATATTCCTAGTATATATTAATAAATATTTATAATCTACGACTATATTAATTTTGATTTTAAGTCTTTTATTAATCCGTTTAAACCTAGTATCCTACTAGATAAATTCTTTAATTTATTTAATATTAAAGAAGAAGCCTAGCTAGGAGTAATACGAAGTAATAAAATAACTAGGCCTCTACCGCCTCTTAAATTAGAGGGTTTACGATAAAGCTAGTAGAATTATTAATAACTTAACTAGTTCTAGTTATAGTAAAACTAGTTATTTAAAACTACTTCTTATTATTGTAGTAACTTTATTAAATTCAATAGCTATTTATTTAGTTATAGATTACTATTATAATATAACTTTACCTACTTTAGCCTAGTTTAATTTATTTTAGATTTAACTTAGGTTTAAACTAGTTTCCCTATTTATATTTTAATATAGTCGGGATAGGAAATAAATAAATACTTTATCTATTAACTCTTATTTAGATAGTAGCTAACTCTACCCTAATTTTCGTTCTTTATCTTTTATTTTAATTTACTCCTTTATTATAACTAGGTTATAGTTTAATAAACCTAGTCGTTAATTTAATAAATTTTAGATATTAATCCCGTCTTTTAATATTATAAAAGATCGATTACCTAGTTAGTACTCCTTAATATTAGGATAATTATTATAGAGAATTAACTCTTTAACCCCGAAGACCGCGTATAATAATTCCTCGCCGAAGTTTAAAATAACTTTATTAGTTTCCTTAATACCTTTAATTATTTATATATTTAAATCGAGAGTAATTTTTTATTAAATATTTTATCCTCGTTTACGCCTCCTCCTCCTTTTATACTAGATATATAATTTTTAGTTTATACTATTATTTAAGTAATAGTCTAGGTTGTATCTATTATAATTTAAACTATACCTTAGCCTCCGCTTTAGGTATTCGATAAGAATATTTTTAATAATATTATTATTATAGGTTTATACTCGTTTTTCTTTTTAAATACTTAATAATTTACCTCCTCGTAATCTCGAATACCTCTTAAATCCGAAAAGTTTCTAGATATCTCGGAATATAAAGGGGACTAGGATAAATTAGATATTTAAAAATAAACGTTAATATAATAAATATATATAAATTATAATCATTACCCTACCGATAATAATAAGATCGTTTATATAGAGTTTAAATTAATTATCGGTAAAAAAGTCTTTAATTTAATAAACCGTTATTAAAAGAAAGATTTTTATACTTTAATTAATTTTATTAATTAATAAAAGAAGTTACGGGAAATATATAATAACCCGTTTAAATAAAAAGATACTCGGAACTATATCTAGGAACTTAAATAAAACTTTATATCTTTTAATAAATATTTTAACCTCGTCTCCTAGAAGAAGGAATATTCTCGAATAAAGAACGAATCTTTAATTAATACTATAAAATATAATATTAATTATACTACTTAATAGGCCTTTATCTCCTAGAGGAAAATTAATAACTAACGGTTATATATCTTCGATAAATACGTCCGTATATACTCTAAAATTAACTAAAAACTTTAATAAATTAAATATTATTTATCTCGCTAAAGTACCGCTCTTATTAAATTAGGATAAACCTCGAGGAGGTTTATTATATCTTTATTAACTTCTACCCCTATAACTCGTTTTAATATAACGAGTATTTTTATCCCCGTTATTAAACTAACTTTTATTATTTTATTTAAAGAGTTAATAGATTTTAATTCGGCTTAAATTATTATTAAAAATAGATCAATAAAAACCCCGGTTATTAAAGTTATTTATAGAAAGTAGAGATTTTATTTTTATTATAAATCGTTTAAGTATAGTATAAAAGTCTACTCTATTAAACTAACTAGCCTCCGATCTAGTATTATAACTATTATCGACGACGATAAAAATATTATAAAAGGAGTTACTCTAAACGTAGGAAAAGAATAAGCTTAGTATAAAGTTACGTATTAAGACTATAGGTACCTAGAACCCTATATATATCTTTTTATTTATCGGCTATATTATTTAATTTACTTTCGTTATTAATTAAGTTTTCGTTATAATTTATTATATAGCTTTTTAAGACCGACCCTACTTTTCGTAATAAATATATAATTATTTCTTATTAACTACGGAATAACTAGTCCCGAATTTAAATTAAAGCCTTAATTAATACTAGTATATCTAGTTATCTTTTTGTCGATTATAATTTTATATATATTTATCGTCTACCCTTTCGTTTTCTTCGTTATCTTTATATCGTCCGACTCTTTAATAACGTACCTACCGTTATAGGATATATTATTTATATCGTAGAAACGATTTTGAATATCTATAATTATTAGGAACGAATAGTTTTTCTCGTTATTAAATTTAATTAATACCTCGTTATAATAGGCCTACTATACCTCTATTATTATAAAGTTACTATTAATTTCTTAGATAATTTCTTAACCTTCGCTTTATATTTTTATTTAAGAAACTATACCCCTAGTTTTATATTTATCGAGATAATAAAAATATTAACCTAACTACGATTTTACCTACGTAGTATTATAAATTCTTAGATATTTTTTCGAGAAAAGACGCTAATACCTTACCCCCGTATTAATTATATAATTATATTATTAAATTTAAAGAAGGGCTATAACCTCCGTTATTTAATTTATATAATATAAATTATAACGAGATCCTAGAACTCCGCCGTTACCTAGATAAGAATTTTAATAAAGATTTTATTCGAGTTAATTAGTTTTATATTATATATTTTTTTTATTTATAAAAAAACCTAACGGAGGTCTACGTTTCTATATTAATTACTAAAATCTTAATATTATAATTATAAAGAATAAATACTTTTTACTCTTAATTTTAGAAACTTTAAATCGATTAAATTATATTAAGGTATTTTTTAAATTAAATATTATATTTATTTTTAATCGCCTCCGCGTTAGGGAGGGTAATAAAGAATTTATAATATTATATACCCGATTCGGTTTATTCGAATACTTTATTATATTATTTAGATTATTTAATAACCCTACCTCGTTTTAGTATTATATTAACGATATTTTTTATAAATTTCTTAATAAGACCTATATTATATACCTCGACGATATTCTAATCTATAGCGATATCGAGGAAGAGTATAAAATTTGTATTAAATATATTCTTTAGATACTCCGCGAGGCGGGGCTCTAAATAAATATTATTAAATATAATTTCTATATTAAGAAAATTACGTACCTAGGATTAATTATTATTATTAAAGAGATTAAAATAAATTTAAAGAAAATAAATATTATCCTAAATTAATTATAGTTAATTAATATTGAGGATATTTAAAGTTTCCTAGGATTCGCTAATTTTTATCGGTATTTTATTTATAAATTTAATAAACTCGCTATACTATTTATAATCTTAATTAAGAAAGGTATTATTTTCGAGTAGAGTACTCGATATTAAATAACTTTTAATACTTTAAAGAAGGCTTTTACCTCCGATATTATTTTAATTTATTTCGACCCTAATCGTAAAATTATAGTAGAAATAAATATATTTAATTACGTATCTAGGGGGGTCTTATTCTAATATAATAATTAAAATATCCTTTATTTTATTATTTACTTTTTAAAGAAGTATAACCCTACCGAGTATAATTATAAAATTTATAATAAAGAGTTTATAATAATCGTCCGTGTATTCGAGGAATAATATTTTAAACTAGAGGAATCTACTCTCTTTATCGAGGTAATATCGGATTATAAAATTTTTAAATATTTTACCTTATCTAAAATATTATTTTATTATTAAGCGAGATAAAATAAATTTTTATCCCGTTTTAATTATAAGATTATCTACTAGTCTAGTAAAGAAAGTAATAAATTTAATATATTAATATATCGGTTAAAAGACCTTTTTAAAAAGAGGGATAAATTAAACCCTATATATTAATATTAGTACTAGATAATATTAAAAAGAAAAAACCTAACCCTAGAAATCTTTAAGGATTATATTTATAATATATTATTAAATATAACGAGCCTAGCCTTAATCCTAGTTATTTTAATTATATTAATAATAGATTAAAAGATTCTTATCTAGCCCTTCTAATTATACTTCGTATTAATCTATATAACCGTTATAGACCTCGATATAAATATTAATTTAGAATTATAAACCCCGCCTATATCTTACGAGCCTAAACTCGATAGAGATTAATTTATTAATTTAAACGAAGATTTATATAATACCCCGATTTATTAATTATAGGATATAATTAGCTAAATCGATCGATTCGCCTCTAAAGTCCTAGAAATACTATATTCTAAAATATACTATTATAGCGAAATTCCTCTCGTTAAATATAAAGATAAGAATAAAGTTCTCTACTTTCGAGGAAAGAGATATATTCCGAATTCTAATAAATTACGCCTTCGTCTAATCTAGCTAGTTTATAATAGTATTACGGGTAATTATTTAAGTCGTATTAAATATTATAAATTAATTAGTCGGGCCTATTAATAGCCTAACGTCTATACTATTATCTAACGATTTATTAAAAATTATTATATATACCGAAGAATTAAACTTTCCCGTTAATATATTTAAGAATAGTTATATTCATTACCGCCCCCGTAACGACGTTAAAGAGATATCTCGATAGATTATATAAATCCCCTACCGTCTTATACCTTTATAGGAATTATTTATCGATATATTTTAATTTTCGTAGACTATTTAATTGAAATATAATATTTAATATTAATTATATTAATAGAAGTAAACGAAGTTTACGAAGTTTTCTATTAGAATATATAGAAACTTTATAGGTTACTAGATATCTTTATTTCGGATTAAAGATTTTAATTTATATCGGAGTTTTAAAAGGCCTTATATAAACGTTTTAAAATCGATTAATATATATTTACCGGGTATTATTCTTAAACGAATAACTAAACCGAGTAATTTAATACTATAATAAAATACTACCTCCGTATATACGTTAATTATATATAGAATAATTAGGTGAAATAGCTCCCTAGAGCGGAGTTTTCTAATAATAATATTAATTTTTCTAATACTCTAGCCTCGTCTTTTTTAACTAATTATAATTAATATTTATATATCGGTTTCGAGCCTACCGAGCCTTTATTTTAAAATCTTACCGTTTAAATATATATTTATTTAATTATTATTAATAAATTCGTAATATAAATAAAAGCCTTAAACGACTATCTTTATAATAAAATATTTATTATTTAAATTACTTTTAAATCCTCGGTTAACTAACGAAGGCGTCTATATTTAATATATTTAGTAAACGATTAAATATAACTAAATATTAAGAATTTGAATATTATATATTTTTTAATTAAACTCGACGATTATAATATCGACTCTTTCCGAGTTTTTAAAGTTTTCGATAATCTTCTTATAGTCTAGTTAGATTTTCTATATTTAATAAAAATTTACCCCGTTTTCTACGCTAGCCTATTATAATTAATAGTTAATAACTTTTTACCTAGATAAATCTAGCCTATTCGAGAACTTATAATTACCGAAGATAATTAATATTAAGGGACGGAATTAGTATTTAGAGGTTTATTAAATTAATGGCTAGGTTTATTAAATTATAGCCTAACTATAATATAGGAGTAAATTAAAATAAAAGATAAAGAACGAAAATTAGGGTAGGGCCAGCTACTATCTAAATAAAAACTAGTGTACGGAGTATTTATTTATTTCTTATCCCGACTATATTAAAAGAAAAATAATTAAATTAGTTTAAATTTAAATTAAATTTAAAATAGGTTAAATTAAGTTAAAGTAGGTAAAACTATATTATAATAATAATCCTCTCTTTAAAGTCGAGCTCCTATAAGATAAATAAATAATTAATTCGATTAATTAGATTTCGTAACCTTAAATCTTATTTGGGGTTACGAAATAATTAAAATAAAAACGTATTAAAATATTCGAGTTATCGATAGTAACGGGCAAAAAATAGGACGGGGAATAAATAGCGGTATACGAATAAAACTAGGCGTTAATATTATTATCTATAAACAATAACAGCGGGGCTAGGCTATAGGGTACTATCTATTTATATAATAATACGAAATATCGGTCGAAGCCGATACGGAACGATAACCGAGGGGACGATAACGGATAGGGAATAAATTATAATATAAATAAAGATTAATTTCTTAAAAATCGGACTAGAATAAAAATAATAAAAATTTCTTATACTAGTATCTCTAAATAATATATAATAATTCGTAGAGGCCGGCGGCGTTAGGATTCGCGATATAATATTTATTAATAAACTATTAATAACGGGTAAAGTAATAAAAGAGTTTTTATATAATAATATAACCTTCTTAATCAACGTAGTATTTTAATAAGAGTAGACTATAACGGCGATTATATTTAGAATTCAAAATACCGTTAATATACTATTTACGTTAATTATCTTCGGTAATTATAAATTCTCGGATAGGCTAGATTTATCTAGGTAAAGAGTTATTAATTATTAATTATAATAAACTAGCGTAGAAGACGGGGTAAATTTTCATTAAATATAGAAAATTTCATTAAACTATAGGAGGATTATATATTAATAAATAATTCCTATAAAGATATAAAGTAGTAGGGGATTTATATAATTTATCGAGATATCTTTCTAACGTCGTTACGGGGGCGGTAATAAACGTAGTTATTTTTAAATATACTAATAGGAAAATTTAGTTTTTCGGTATATATAATAATTCTTAATAAATTATTAGATAATAATATAGACGTTAGGCTACTAATAGGCCCGATTAATTAATTCGTAATATTTAATACGACCTAGGTAATTACCCGCGATACTATTATAAACTAGTTAAATTAAACGAAGGCGTAGTTTATTAAAATTCGAAATATATTTCTTTTTTTAAAAATAGAGAACTCTATCCTTATCTTCGTATTTAACGAGGGGAATTCCGCTATAATAGCGCGTTTTAAAATATAGTATTTCTAGGACTTTAAAGACGAATTAATCGGCTTAATTAATTATATCCTATAATTAATAGATCGGGGTATCGTATAAATCTTTATTTAAATTAATAAACTAGTCTTTATTTAATTCGGGCTCGTAGGATATAAATAAAGTTTAAAATTCTAAATCGATATCTATATCGGGGTTTATCGGGGTTATATAAATTAATATAAAATATAATTAAAAAAACTAGATAAGAATCTTTAAATCTATTACCGATATAATTAAAATAATTAAAATTAAGGCTAGGGTCGCTATATTTAATAATATATTATAAATATAATTTTTAAAGACTTTTAGGGCTAGGTTTTTTCTTTTTAATATAATTTAATATTAATATTAATATTTAGGATTTAATTTATCCCCTTTTTTAAAGAGGTCTCTTAATCGATATATTAATATATTAAATTTACCGCTTTCTTTACTAGGCCGGTAGGTAATCTTATAATTAAAATAAAATAAAAACTCGCTTTATTTTATTTAACGACGAGATAACGCTTTAGATAAAATAAAATATTTAAAAATCTTATAATTAGATATTACCTCGATAAAGAGAGTAGATCTTTTTAATTTAAAGTATTATTCCTCGAATACGCGGATAATTACTATAAACTCTTTATTATAGATTTTATAATTATACTCGATAAAGTTATACTTCTTTAAAAAGTAAATAATAGGACGAAGAATATCTTAATTATTATACTAGGATAAAACGCCCCTAAATATATAATTAAACGTATTTATTTTTATTATAATTTTACGGTCGGGGTCGAAATAAATTAAAATAATATTAGAGATAAAAACCTTCTTTAAAATATTAAAAGTTATTTAATATCGAGTACTTTACTCGAAGATAATACTTTTCTTAATTAAGATTATAAATAATATAGCGAGTTTACTAAATTTATAAATAAAGCGCCGATAGAAGTTAATAAATCCTAGGAAACTTTAAACGTCTTTAATATTAATTAACTATAATTAATTTAGGATAATATCGATTTTCTTTAAATTTATTTTAATTTTTTTAATAATAATAATTAATCCTAGGTATATAACTTTCTTAATATAAAAATCGTATTTAGTAATATTTATTTAGAGTCCCGCCTTACGGAGTTTCTAAAGGATATATTTAATATAGATTTTATACTCTTCCTCGATATCGTTATAAATTAGAATATCGTCGAGATAAACGGTATAAATTTCGTCGAGAAATTTATAAAGAGTATCGTTAATATAATATTAAAATAAAGTAGGGTTATTATATAATTTAAATAATATAATAAAATATTTAAATAGGCCGAATCGGGTATAAAACGTTATAAGTTTTTTATTACCCTCCTTAATACGGAGGCGATTAAAAATAGATATAATATTTAATTTAAAAAATACTTTAGTACGATTTAATCGATTTAAAGTTTTTAAAATTAAGGGTAAAGAGTATTTATTCTTTATAATAATAATATTTAGCCCTCGGTAATTAACGTAGAAACGTAGGCCTCCGTTAGGTTTCTTTATAAATAAGATAAAAAAATACGATATAAGAATAACTAGCCCGAATAAAACCTTTACTAAGATTTTTATCTAGGTAACGGCGGAGTTCTAGGATCTCGTTATAGTTTATATTATATAAATTAAATAACGGAGGTTATAGCCCTTCTTTAAACTTAATAATATAGTTATATAACTAATACGGGGGTAAGGTATTAATATCTTTTTTTTAAAAAACGTCTAAAAATTTATAATACTATATAAATAGGATTATAGTTAGGTTAATATTTTTATTATCTCGATAAATTTAAAACTCTTTTTAAATAACGGAGGAGGCGAGGTAGAGCTCTTTATTTATTTTAAATATAACTCGGTTCTAGGTTTAATCGTAAATATTTAATTTGAAGTTTTAACTAAAGCGGGGCTTAGTTTTATAATATCTAGATTTTTAACGAGATTAAATATTTAGGGTCGAGATTTCTTCTAGAATATTTAAAAATCGATCGATTTTTATAAATAATAGATTAAATACGGTTTACTCGTTAAATCTAATAAACCGAGTAAATAATCGAAATCTTATCTCGTATATATTAAAAATAGCTAGGTACTAGGTTCGTTATTTTTAATATTAAAATTTAAAACGAAGCGAGGCTAGGTTATAATATTTAATTTTAAATATCTTTCCTTATTTAACGGTAGTAATAATATAATTATACTCGTTATTATAACTAGTTTTTATAAAAATAAATAACTAGGACTAAGGCGGGGAAAACTTCTTTTAAATCTAGATTTATTATTAATAAACCTAGAACTAGGGTAACTCCTCTTAAATTCTAGATTATTTTATATAAATACTAAATTAAATTAAGGACTAGGTTTACTTCTAGTAAATCTAGAATTAAATTCACTTTTCTTAAATCGAGGTTTATTTCTTATAAACTTAAGATTAAATATATTATTAATAAACCTAAAATTAAAATAACTTCTCTTAAATCGGAATTAATTATTTAGTAGTAACGTTATCGTCTATAAATAATAATAACTCTTTATATACTAGCGACTCCTTTTAAATCGGGGCCTACCCTACGTAGGTATTAAATAAAACTAAAGACTAGGATTCTTAAATCTAGAAACTTTCTTAAAGTATAAAAAAAAGTTTATTTTCCACGAAGATTTTGATAAAACTAGGGGTATAGTTTCTTAAATAAAAATATAAAGCGAAGGTTAAGGAATTATCTAAGAAATTAATAATAACTTTATAATAATAAAGGTATAATAGGCCGATTACGACGGGGTATTAATTAAATTTAATAATAAAGAAAATTATTCGTTCTTAATAATTATAAATATTTAAAATCGTTTCTACGATATAAATAATACGTCCTATAACGGTAAATACGCTATTAAAGGGTCGGATAATATAAAAATAATAAAGAAGACGAAGGGGTAGATATTAAATATATATAAAATTATAATTAATAAAAAGATAACCGAATATATTAATATTAATTAAGGCTTTGATTTAAATTCGGGATTAATTATTCCGTAGTTAATAAAAAATAACTATATATTTATTACGAAAAATAGGGTCGGTTTTAAAAAGTTATATAATAAATTTAAATAAAAACTTAGTTAGTAACGAAGGTAAATTAAACGATATAACCGATAAATAAAAAGATATATATAGAGTTCTAGGTACTTATAGTCCTAGTATACGACTTTATACTAGGACTATTCTTTTCCTATATTTAAAATAACTCCTCCTATAATACTCTCGTCGTCGTCGACGATAATTATAATACTAGATCGGAGGCTAGTTAATTTAATTAAATAGACTCTTATATTATACCTAGACGATTTATAATAAAAATAAAATCTTTATTTCTCGTAGATAGTTTTAATAGTCGGGGTTCTTATTAATTTACTTTTAATAATAATTTAGGTAGAATCGAGGTCTATTAATTCCCTAAATAAAAGAGTTAAAGTTATAGTAACGGGGATAAAAGTACTCGTTATAATAAAACGGGCTATAAGGGTAGAAATTAATAAAGATATAATAAACCTCCTTAAAGTTTATCCTAATTCAATAGGAGTAGTATTTTAGCGAGATAAATAATACTTAATCTATTAAAATTCTTAATTAATTTCGGAGTATATACGGACGTATTTATTAAAGATATATAATCGTTAGTTATTGACTTTCCTCTAAAAGATAAAGGCCTATTAGGTAGTATAATTAATATTATATTTTATAACGTTAATTAAAAATTCGTTCTTTATTCGAGAATATTTCTTTTTCTAGGTAACGAGGTTAAAATATTTATTAAAAGATATAAAGTTTTATTTAAATTCCCGGATATAATTCCGAGTATCTTTTTATTTAAACGGGTTACTATATATTTTTTATAACTTCTTTCGTTAATCGGTAAAATTAGTTAAAGTATAAAAACCCTTCTTTTAATAATAATTTATTAAATTAAAGGCCTTTTTACCGATAATTAATTTAAACTTTATATAAACAATCTTATTACTATTAATAAAGTAACGGTTATAATTAATATATATTTATTATATTAATATTTACTTTTAAATATCTAATTTATCTTAGTCCCCTTTATATTCCGAGATATCTAGGAGCTTTTCGGATCTAGGAGGCGTTCGAGATCGTAAAAGAATAAATTATTAAATATTTAGAGAGGAAGACGAGCGCAGGCCTATAATAATAATATTATTAAAAGTATTTTCATCGAATACCTAGGGCGGGGGCTAAGGTATAATTTAAATTATAATAAATACGGCCTAGGTTATCATTTAAACGATAATATAAATTAAGAATTACGTATTTAATATAAAAGGAGGAGGAGGCGTAAATAAGGATAAAATATTAAATAAAGAATTACTCTCGACCTAAATACGTAAATAGTCGAAGGTATTAAAGAAACTAGTAGGGTTATTTTAAATTTCGGCGAGGAACTATCGTACGCGGTCTTCGGGGTCAAGGGGTTAATCCCTTATTATAATTATTTTAATACTAGAAAGTACTAGCTAGGTAGTTAGTCTTTTATAATATTAAGAAACGGAATTAATATCTAGAGGTTTATTAAATTAATAGTTAAGTTTATTAAATTATAGTCTAATTATGATATAAGAGTAGGCTAAAATAAAAAATAAAGGACGAAAGTTAAAGTAGGGCTAGTTACTATTTAAATAAAAATTAATATATAAAGTACTTACTTATTTCCTATCCCGACTATATTAGGATAGAAATAAGGAAATTAGTTTAAATCTAAATTAAATCTAAAATAAATTAGGCTAGGTTAAAATAAATAAAGTTATATTATAATAATTAATAAAAGTAATATATTAACGGTATCTTAAATTTTAAATATAATCGCCGTTATAGTCTACTCTTATTAAAATACTACGTTAATTAAGAAAGTTATATCGTTATATAAAAATCTTTTTATTACTTTACCCGTTATTAATAGTTTATTAATAAATATTATATCTCGAATCCTAGCGCCGCTAGCCTCTATAAATTACTATATATTATCTAAAGGTACTAGTATAAGGAATTTTTATTATTTTTATCTTAATCCGACTTTTAAGAAGTTAATTCTTATTTATACTATAGTTTATTCTCTATTCGTTATTATCCCCTCGGTTATTATTCTATATCGGTTTCGACCGATATTTTATATTATTATATAAATAGATAGTACTCTATAGCCTAGCCCCGTCATTATTATTTATAGATAATAATGTTAACGCCTAGTCTTATTCGTATACCGCCGCCTATTCCCCGTTTTATCCTTTATTTATTATTATTAATAACTCGAATACTCCGACGCGTTTTTATTTTAACTATTTCGTAACCTTAAATAAGAGTCAGAGTTATAAAATCTACTTAATCGAATTAATTATTTATTTATCTCGTAGGAGCTCGACTTTAAAGAGGGGGTTATTATTATAATATAATTTTATTTACTTTAACCTAGCTTAATTTATTTTAGATTTAATCTAGATTTAAATTAATTTCCTTATTTTTATCTTAATATAGTTAGGATAGGAATTAAATAAATACTTTATATATTAATTCTTATTTAGATAATAGCTAGCTCTACCCTAATTTTCGTTCTTTATCTTTTATTTTAACTTACTCTTATATTATAGTTAGATTATAATTTAATAAACTTAGCCGTTAATTTAATAAACCTCTAGATACTAATCCCGTCCCTTAATAATTATTAATAATAGTACTAGGAATATATCTTTCTCTCCTAGAAATAGAAATCGTCCTAACTTTTAACCGCGCTAAAAAAACCGCGGGTTTATAACTAGTAGTTATAATTTTAATTATTTCGGGTAATAGTAAATACCCTCTAGGTATATAATTATTTATTATAAAACCGAGATATAAAAGAACTATTCTTAAGAAAATAATATTATAAAGTTATAAATAGAAGAGTAATCTATATTTAATATTAATTATATTAATAAATAGAGTTAGGATTAATAGTAAAACGATTATTATAATAAATAAAATAAAATAGTCGGTTATTAAATAATTATTATCGATTCGCCTAAATAAGTCGAGTACTATATTTATAAAGAGTTATTCTCTTCTAAAAACGTATTATATATATATTTTAGAAATTAAAATTTAGGTAGGAACCCTATTAAAATCTCTTACCCTAAATATTTAATTATAAATATTATATAAAAGAGTAAATAATCTTTAGTAATAAATAAGAATACGGAAACCTATTATTAAATTAAAATAAATAACGAATTACTAAAATAAAAACCTATTATTAAATTAAACTACGACTCTTCTAAAAATACGGGAATAGGATAAGTATTTAGGAAATACCGGTATATTAGTATTCGGGTTAGTTTAGACCCTAGAATTAAAATAGAAAAGAATTATAAAGATATTAATTATAGGGTAATTATCGCCGACTATAAATTTATAATATACATTCTTTTAAAAACTAGAATCTGTATTATAGTAACCCTACTCTAAGTTACCGGTATTAATATTAACCGCTATATTATTTCTAAATATACCGTTACCTCTTTATACTTCCCCGGGAAAAATAAGAGTAGTAATAAAATAATAACCGAAACAGCCCCTAGGGAAGTCTATATTATAGATAATTTTAAAATAAATATATTTATTAATATAGATATTATAGCCTCTAAAGGGATAAATATACTAGTATCTCGATAAATAACTTATATCGGTAACTACGATATAGAGTACTTTATTAACGTTTATCTAAAAGGTATAAATATGAACCGGCCGGTATATACTACGAAAATAAAAATTATCCCCCTATAAACTACGGTAATTATCGAAGTTTATAAATTTGATTTATTAGTATAAAACTATTTCTTTAAATTAATAGATACTAATTTATACCTCTTTACCGAAATCGTTAATAATAGAATAAAATCTATATTTATAAAGAATAAAACGGATAAATACGTTAAAATCCCTAGGAATATAAAGTTAGGTTAAGTAATCGAGGTTTAATTTAATAACTATTATAGTATTACTATAAACGATAACGACGTTCGCGAGCTCGTTATATAAAGGCCTCTATAAGAGTATAAAGAAACTTTTATTAAAAATACTTTTAATAATATAATTACTACTAGTACTAATTTATTATTTCTTAAATAGTCTTTAGGGGGTAAAGATATAAAGAATTTAACTAGTTCCCAACTTTCTATTCTATTAATAAAGATAAGTATTTCGGTAAAGAATAATATCCTCTTAAATAATATTATTATTTATAATAAATAACCGGAGCTAGTAATAATTATTAATTAATTCTTTATATTTTAGGTAGAAGGAGGCTTTATTAATATTCTAAGAAATAAATAAATACGCATATTACTTCGCGCCGACTAGGAAGATAAAGTACCTAAAATAATATATATTTATCCTATAAGTAATAAGAGCTAGAAGATTACTAACGAAATCTTTAATAAACTATATATTTAGGGACGGTTTAAATAAATAATATAAACTATTTTATTTAACTTCCTAATCTTCGTTATTTAAACTATAAGATTAGACGGTATTAAAAAGAGTCGTATTATTATAAATATTCGAGGTTTAAATACTATAGTTATAATAAACGTCTACTATTTATCTTTATAGAATAATATAATTAGCGCCGTTAAGAGTTATCGTTAAATTACCGTTATCGACGCGGCTAGTTTCTTCTATTAATAGTATATATACTTTAAAGATAGATATAAGTTTACTATTATATTATACCGCGGCTAAGAGACTTTTAATATTATAGTAATAAGATTTAAAAACTCGTTTATATATATATAACGATAAATAAACCGGATCCTATATATCTATAAAGTATTCGCCCGAGTATATATCGATAATATTATAGTATTCTCTTAGACCCTCGAGGATTATATTTAATATCTATATATAGTACTTTTCTTATTCGCTAAATTTAATATTTTAATTAACCCTAAGAAGGCGTTTATCGGTTATCCGTTAATTATATTATTTAATTAAAAAATTAACTCGTTCGGGTTATTAACTTCTAAAGAAAAGTTTATAATTATTAAATAACTAATTTTTCTTTAAATATTAATAGTATTTAAGATATACCTAAAAATAATTAATTAATTAAGAGATTATATTAAAGATTATACTACTCTAGCTAGGCCTTTATAAAATAAAAAAACCGCGTTATTAAATAGAGTACCCCCTATAGGCGCTTAGCGATAGGAATATATTAAAAAGACTAGTTTTAAATTACCTTCTTTATAGGAGATCCGTTTATTTAAAATTATTTAAAATACCCTTTTTAAATCTTTCTTTTTATATTATTTCGATAATTAAAAAAAACTATTTATCGACTTTAATACTAGTAAAGAATTCGATTATAAAGTTATAATTTATTATATTATAAAAAAGCTAAAAGGCTCTTATCTTAATTAGAAATAAATTTAGTCTATTCTTTTCTTTAACCGACTTTTTCAGAATATAGAAATACGCTATTAACCTACTAAAATAAAACTAGTAGAAATAATATAAGTATTTATTAAAATTAAATATATAGTCGAATTAGCCCCGAAGACGATTATTTATACTAATTATAGAGCTGCGCTTAGTATAGTTAAATAAATAAAAATAACTATCTTATTTATAATAAAGACTAATTTACGTATTATACGAGTCTTAGATTATATTTAGTATTTTCAAAATATAGATTTCCGTTATAAAGCTAGCGCTAAATATATAATACTAGATACCCTATTCTAACTATATTAAAAGGACGTAATTAGGGACTTTTTAGAAGGCGAGCTAGATATACTCTAAATATATATATATAAAGTCTATATATTAATAGAAATAAATATATAATTTAAATAAGAATTACTTTAAGGGTACTAGAATAACGACTTTTAAAATTAAAATAAATTATATATTTAACTATAATATAGAAACCGGCGAGGATACCGTAGATTTTCCGTTTTCGAGGGGGAGTAACGGCTTAACATAGTATACTAATAATTTAACTACTAATCGCGTATATATACCGGAGTATTTATATATACCTTCTTTATATATTAAAGTTTTATTTAATATCGTATATTCTGGTTTATATATAGGAAGATATAAATACTATAAAATAATAACTAGGTATTTATATATATATAAATTAAATAAGAAACTAGGGGAGTATTTATAATACTATTTATAATATTAATTATTCGGTACTCCTAGGTATAAACTTTATAGAGTATTATAATTTATTCTTATATCGCCCTCTTCTTTTTATATAATTTCTATCGATTTTATCCTAGCTTTACCCCTTTTATAGGAAGGATTCGATAATATTATAATTATTATATATAAATTTTCCCGAAAAGTGACCGCGATTCTAGGAAAATTAATATAGAAGGTAGAGTAATAAATAGATATACTTTTATATTATTTATATTTAATAAATTAGGGTATTCCGAAGAGTATTCTTTTTAACCGCGACCGTAAATTTATAAATACCCTATAGAAGGCTCTATTTAATAAATTTAAGATAAATTTAATATTCTCTATTATTTATTATCTATAAACGGATAAATTAAACGAGTATATAAATCAAATTATTAAAATTATATTACGATTCTAAATCGCTATTTTATAAAACTTTAAAGCCTAGGAAAAGATACTACCTTTTATAATTATATAATATAATAATATATTTTCCTAGTTTATTAACTATACTTTAAATAAAGTAGTTTTCAATTTTACTACTAATAATATATTAAACCTAGGAAGTTAGGAGTATAATATTTTACTAAAAAAGTTAATATATATTTAAATTTTAAATATAATTATCTTTACTCAAATATATAATAAAGAGTATTATAATTATATTTATTACCTCTAATACTTCCGTAAAGAGGACTAGGCTTTACTACGTTTATATAAAGATTATAATATTCCGGTAAATAAATTTACTAGTTATAAATATAATTAGTAAATAACTAGTTTATTTAAAGTTTTTAATTATATCGGTAGGTTTATATACCGCCTTAATATCCTAGGAAATTAAAAGATTTATAATATATTTTTAATAATATAGCTAGAGTAGTATCTACTACTAAATTAAAACTCTTTTAAATATTTATAATTTATTAACCCTAAAGTAATAGAATCCGAGCGAGACGATTTAAAACTAGAATAGGAACTAGAGTATATCCTCGATAACCGCGTTATTAAAAAGGAGAAAGATTATACTACCGAATATCTCTTATTTTAAAAAGATTAGGGATCTATATAGGACCGTTAGATAAATATTAAGAATATTTTCGCGGACGAACTTATTAAGGAATACGAATAGTAGGTTAAATATTAAACAAAAATTTTCTTTTAAAATCGATAACTCTAGAAATATAATTATACTTTTCTTTTATATTATCGCTCTTTACTTACTCTTACTAGGAAATAACTATTATATTAAATCTATTTATCGAGCTCTATTTAGAGTATAAATATTATATTAATATTAAGGGGGTATTATACCGAGAACTAGTAAAATTACTCTTTAATAATTTTAAATTATTCGCCTAATCGTACGTAGAGTTATATAGCCCGAATATTTTAATATAATATTATCTATATACTCCTCTATATAGATTTAGGTATATACTCTTCGTTATCGCTACTTCTTAATTAAATAGTATATTTATATAGGAAAAAACTTCGGATAATATAAAAATTATATAATTAATTAGCCGAATTGGGACTAGCTCCGTGCTAAAATAATTTTAATTTTAAAAGTATTATTAAATAACTTTTACCTAGATCTAGCCTAGATCTAGTTTAAATTTATATTAAAATCTTATTTTATTAATATATATTTAGGGCCCTAGTCCTTCAATATTAATACTTTTATAATATTATATATATATACTTTTATTTTATTAATATTATAGTTTCTATCGTTAGTTATTTATATTATTTTTATACCTCCCTATCGCTTTACCTCGTTATCGCGATTTTAATATTAAATTTTACGGCTCTATATTAAACTTTAAAACTCTACGGGCCTACCCGTAATTAATCGATAATTTAAAATATATATTACTTACTTATTTACTTCTATATATAGACGTTATTTACGTTATTACTAGCGATACCCTATATAAATATATTAACGAGGGCGTTAACTTCTTTTTTTTAAATTAAACGATTTATTACGGGGTAGACTTTAATAAGAGTATTATTATAAATATTTATTAAAATAACGGGCTAAGCCCTACTGTTAACCCTATCGAGACTAGAGTAATACTAGGATTCTAATATATTAAGGCCAAATCCTCTATAGAATAATTAATATCTTTTATATTATATATTATTATATTGACCTCGTGTTATAATTATTAATAAATAGATATCTTTCTTTATTATAAACCGGGCTAGTTATTTAATACGATAAAATTTCTTTAAATACGCGATTTAAAAATTAGTTAAAGATATTTAATTTAAAAAGTAGTTTATAACCTAAATAAATAAATAATAAATAACTAACTACGATATAATTAATAAAGGATAATTATATAAAATACGCGATTATTTTTAATTATACTTAATTATATAGGGATAAAGGGAATTTATTATAAAAACTAAATTAATTAATTTTAATAAAAGGGGGGAAATATAGCCGATATATTTTCATAGAAAAATATAATTATCTTTCGGCGGACGAGATAACGAGAATAAAAAAACTTTTAACGTCGTCGAAGAAACTAGATGAAAAGAGCCCGAGAGTAACGAAGTTTATAATTTTAAAAAAACCCTTAATATAAGAGAAATCGATATTTAAGAAATTTAATAAAGATAACGAGAGTAATAAAAGCGAGTCCGAAGTAAAAAAAAAGTTTTTAGTTTCGAAGAAATTTTTAAAAGAATCGATAACGAAATTATTTTTATTAAAGAAATTAATTTTAAAAATAACCTCCCTCGTAAAATCGATTAATAATAATAATTCTTAACTAGTTAATATAGAGTTATTTAATATCGAGGCGTAGGAACGTTAAAAGAAGTATATTTAAACTACGCTACGGAATAGAGAAGAGAAGAGAAGGGAATAACCCTCGCTCCCTTCCCTTCTAGTAGGGAAGGGAGCGGAAGGAAAGAAGTAAAAATTATTAGAAAAGAGAAAGAATTACCTACTATTTCTTTCCTCCCTTCCCGGGTAGAGCTAATAATATAAATAAATCTAAATATCTACCTAATATATTTACTAGTTATATTAATCTTTATCTATATCGCGATTAATAGTAGATATTAATATATTTTAAATCTCTAAAATACGTCTTAAATTAATAGAAAGAGGGTTTATTTTAATATTATTATAATAAAACGAGCGCTTTATAAGGAAGGATATATACTTATAAATTTAATTAATACTAGTTAATATACGTTAAATTTTTCGAATAAAAGTATACTACTTAATTAAAATAAATTATAGAATTTAATATAGAATTTATTATACGCTAACTACGCAGTATTTATATATAGAGATTATTAAGGTTATTTATATTTAATAATATTATTACCCGTTAGATCTATTACTAACGCCGCGTTAATAACGGTTTTTTAAAACGCCTCCGCTTTTCCTTTATTTCTAAACTTAACGAATTATCTATTTTATAGATAACTTCGTTAAATTATTTAACTCCTTTACTATTTAACTATTTGATTATTAGTTCTTATATTATTATATTTGATTCGGTAGTAAACTTTATTTATTTATTACTAGATTATATAACTCCTATTATTAATAACTTTTAAATAAGATTTTAGATCGACGTCCTAATCTAAATAATATAAAGATTAATATAAATAACTAGACTAGTATTTATAACCTTTCTTTATAATAAAGCTCTTTATAATAACGATTAATATATTATAAAGAAGAATAATCTAAAGCCTAAATAAATAATAAATTATAATTAAAAAAGAAAAAACGCGAGACTAATTAATATCTAGATACGACTTCGGCTTAATATTAAATTATAAGTTATCGGAAATATTAATTTTATATATTTAATATAAATAATTAATATTAATAGTTAATAGAATAAATCCTTTTAGAAATTCTGTATTACGAAGAGGCTAGAGAGGGTATATATTAAATTTATAATTAAAGAGAAAAGTCGAAGAATAACTTTCTAAGAACCTTAATATAATAAAATTAAGAAAACGCCTTTCGTTATTATTAAAGGTAGACGCCGCTATTAAATATATAAAAATTATAAATACGAAAGTAATTCAGCGAGCCTAAAAAAAAGTAAAAAATTAATAAAGATAAAACGTTCTTTTAGAATAAAAACAATAAAGACTATTAAAGTAAACTAAAATCTAAATAATTAATAAAAAGTTTATATTAATCTTTATATTAATATATTCTATTTAAAGCGGATATTATTAATATATAATAAGATTATTATAAGTAAATATGGGTAGGTTATTACCTAGGTAAACGAGGTTTCGTTAATTAAAGAAATAATAATTAACGATAATAAGAACGTAGATTAAGTTAATAAATAATCGTTAGAGGATATCGATAGTTCTTTAGATATTAGTAATTATATTTTTAAAATATATTAATAATTAAATTAGGACGAAACCTATAGCGTTTAAAGCGAAAATAAAAAATAAACCGAGACTTATAATATTTAGGCCTTATTTAATCTATAAATAAAATCTAAAGACCGATCGGCCTATAATATTATTAAAGGATACTAGATTATAATATTTAAATTACTCCGCGTTAAAATCGATTATTACGATAAATACCGTCTTCGCGTATATATATATAAAGGGTTTTCGTATTATAAAAGATATAATCTTAAGATATATTATTTATATTAATCTTTATCCGGCTATATATTAATTATAAATTAATATAAATAAAAAGACTTACTAAAGAGGGATTTATAAATTTATTATATTTTTACTTTTATCGAATATATTATTTAGAAGAATATAACCGCCTAGTTTAATACAAATTTAGAAAGATATAAATAATATAACCCTAATAAATATAGGTCTTATATTTATTTAAATTAATAACGGGTAGGTTATAATACTAGGACTATATTATCTTTACCCCGATAATTATAAATATAAAAAGTATAACTAGAGACCGAATAAAAATATAAAAAAAGGCGCGGAAAGTATTTAGGATAATATTAGGGCCGGAGTATACCTAGGTTATAAAAAAAGCGAAGGATATTATTCGTTCTAGAGATTAGGAGAAGATTTCGAAAGGGATAATATAAATTATCGAATTAAAAGTATTTTTAAGGCCCCCTCTAGGTTAAGAAGAGATTATATTATCGAATAAAATTCTAAATATAAACGTAAAGAGTATATTTAATTATATATTTAAATATTTAATATAGCTAGCTTATAAAGCTTCTAGTCGTAATTATATTAATTTTTATATTAATTTTATTCGATTTATATTATATATCTCTATTTTTTATATCTCCTTTAACTCTTTTTATATTTCGAAGCTCTATTTATTTTTTTATAACTTTTTAAAAATTTTAGGATAAAGCTAGGTTCCTTATATAGTTTTAATATAATTTATTTATTTTCTTATTTATCCTTTAACTCTTTAAACCTATTAATTACCTCCGGTTTAAAGAATAATCCTATATTTAATTTCTTCCTCTTTATTAGATAACTAGACGTAGAGTCTCGAATAAAATATATATATTTTAAATTACTCCCGTTTATTCAGTATCTAGAAACTTTAGTTTTTAAATTATTTTCCTAAACCTTTTTACTATTAATACGGTTTTTATATATATTTATATTACTTTATAAATTCTGACTTAAAGACTAGATTCTTTAATTTTTTCTTAATTATAAATTAGATTAGTAATTAAAGCTAGAGGTTCTTTACTTTCCTCGTCCTTATTATTAAGTCCTAAAACGGTAGTTTTATTTATAAAATTATTATACCCGCCTTCGTCTTCGTTATTTATAAAGTCGTTATTACTCTTTATTATAACCTCGTCCCGCCTTTATACCTCTACTTCGTACTCTTTAAAAATTATTATTTCTTTATAGTTTAAATTTTATTAGGATACTACTACTTCGTTTTTTTTAAATTAAAAATAATTAAGGATTATAAAAGTTAAGAATATCTCGGGACTATAAGATTTTTAAGCTACGTATAATTAGGTAGCGATATTAAATACTCGCTTATATTTAACGCCCGTATAAAGTACGGTTAAGATATTACGGGCCGTATAAAAGAAATAATTAAATATTAATAAAAGATCCTTCTATTTATTAAATATAGATTTACCGTCGTTATTACTAAATGCTATATATAATTAATAGGTATATCTATCGATATAAAGATTAGTATAAATAAAAGATTTATTTATTTCCCGGTACTTTCGAAGTTCTTTACTCCGATTTTTCGGGTTCGATAATACCTTATTTTTACCCTTAATTAAACGTTTAAGATTATCTACCTCGATATCTTTTTTAGTATAGATTTTCTTTTATTAAGTAACTTATAGGCGCTAGTCGAATTACTCTTTAAATTATTTTTAATAAAAATTCTCTTACTCTTACCTAGTCTCTTTATTCTATCCCTAGTTTTTAAATATAGTTATTTTTCGAATTAGTTTTAAAAGAGCTATTATACTATATAACCCGCTTAAGATTAACTAGGTCTAATAATAATATTAATTAAATTTATCCTACGCCTTTTTTAGACCCTTTAATATAGATTTTTTTTAAAATATAATCTTTTTTATAAACTTTTCTTCTTTACTCTTAAGATAATTAAATAATATATTATAAACCGAAGAAGCTATATAAATAGTCGGTATATATAATATATTTATCGTTTATATATATTAATAGAACGGTTTATAAAATTCGATAAAGTATTTTATTTAAGTCTATTTATTTTTATTTAATTATAGTTATTCCGTTTATTTATAGAAAAATTCCTTTAACGCCGGCCTTAACTTTAGGGCGCGGATTAATATATAATGGATTAAATCCTATCTAGTCGCTATATTCTAGAAGAGCTTTAGTATTATAAATTTATTTCGATATTTCTTATTATATATTCTTTATACCTAGTTCGGCCCGGCTAATTAACGCTTTTTATTATTTAACTATTTTTAGATATTCTAAAAGTATTTACGTCGTTAACCGCTGTTATTAAAGTAGGTAGAGGCTTTACGAATTTATATCCCCTAGTATTAATAGAGAAATAAATATCGGTATAATAATTAATATATTATTTAAAATACGAAAGTACTTTTACTAAAATAAATAGGATCCTAGGTTCTTTCTTTATTTTAGAAAATTTTTATTTATTTATTTTATCGTCCTAATCCTTCTAAAAGTCTTTATTTATTAATAAGATTTTAATTACTTTAAAAAGTTCCTTTAAGCCTAGTTAAATAATATATAAAAGATATAAGACGCGGTGAATTCCGGTATTCGTAAAAGTATTTTAATTATTATAAAAATCGTGGATCTTATCTTCTAATTCCTTCTTTATAGTTAAAAACTAGGTCTTTTCCTCCGGTAATATAATTTCGAGGGTTTAATATATACTATTATTATTAAAAATATTATTTATAATAATTAATATTATCCGATCCCTTAATTTATAACGATGAATAATAGTATTTAGGTACGAGATTAAATTAATATTATTATACTTTCCCTTTATATATTTAAAAGTTAGGAGTACCTTATAGTACTATTATCGCTAGTCGATAAAGTATATATTTATAATTATATAACTTTATCGGTTTTTAGAAGATTATAAGTCTAGCGTTATAATAACTTTCGTACCGTCGTTAAATAAATTCCGAAGGAGTTAATTTTAAATATCGTTATACTTCTTTATAATATAATTTTTAATTATAGATATAGAAGGGAGAGTAATTAACGAATTCGTATATTTAAATACTCGTTATATATTAATATTATTAATAGATCGTAAAGAGAGCCTAAGCCCGATAATTATTTATATAAATAATTTAGAGAAGTCTTTAAATATTATTTCTCGGCCGTTAAATTATAATACGTTAATCTTTCTTTTACTTCTCTATAATTAGGATTATAAGTATTTATACTAATCTTTATACCTATATATTAAGCGGGTTAGAATATACCTAGTCTTTAAAGGATAATATAATCTAGATTAGTTTTATACCTAAATATAAAGTTTTCCTCTTATATTAATTTAATATAAAATACGTTTTTATACTATTCTAGGCGTTGATCCTCGTAACTATTTAATTATATCTTTTATAGATATTTCTCGGCTCCTCTATATTTATTATAATATTATTATAGAAGAACTTTTATTCTAGAGCCGGTTTAGGCGATATCTAAAAGAAATTAAATATATAACCCTTATATTTCTAGTTCTTTTATTTAATCTTTTAGGTACGATACTACTTCTATCTATAAAATTATTCGAGAAAAACGGTAGTTATTTCTATTATATATATATAATAATATTTATCGGAACCTTTAATCGTTAAGCTTTTTATAAAAGAAATATCTCGAGTAACTAAACTAAAAGTAGAAGAATACTAATTATTAGATTTAGAATTATTAATAACGAAGCTACTACTTTAAGATATTCTAAATATATATTTAAGAAACTAGTAAAGAAGGTAGGAAAGTAAGAAGAATTATTAACTCTTTTACGATTATATAGTCTATAGAGGTACGTTATATATAGTAATTATAATTTAACTATATTAATACCGGATAAGAAAATTATAAAAATAAATCTATATTTATTTTATATATTTTAGGTTAGTATCCCGCTAAAAAGTAACTTTAAATATATAGTAAATTAATATTCTAACCCTCCTTTAGAAATTCTTTTTAAGATTTAATTAAATTCTTATTAATTTAGGTTAATAGTTATATCTTTAATTATTAATAAAAGTATAGCCGATATTAACTTTAAGTTATTTAATAATTTTAATAATAACGCGAGAGTAAATTAGAGCCCTCGATTATTAAGAATATAACGGAATTTAAAAATAGCGAGGAAAGTACCTAGTATATAAAAAGTATATATAAGGAAACCCCGGGTAAAGAAAGTCGCGGTATAAAATAAAAAATTAAAGAGCGGTAGTTAGTAGGACCTCTATAATTAAATTATTATTTAATTTAACTCTTTAGTTATTACTCTATAAGAAATTAGGTTTTTTTAGAAAATTATTAATTTTTTAATCCCGAAGCTACCCTTTACGCGCTTTATATACGAAATTATATATGTCTTTTATAGACGTTATTTTCGTGTATAGTCTATAAATCTAAACGCGTTATAAAAGGCCTCGGAGGCGATATTAATTAAAGAACTCGCGAGTAAATAACCTAATATTATTTTTATAAATATATAGTATTAATTTTAGTCGTAGTAACTAATTTTTACGCGATTTATAATAAACGGATTATTATAGCCCCGAAGGATATATAGTTTATACGGCGATTAAAGGCTATATATACTAGGTAAAGATATATTATAATTAATATCCAAAGGTCGACGCTTTATTATATTTATCTTAATCTTTATATTAATTAAATTAATACCGTTATTTTTACTACGAAATTTGGATTTAATTATAAACTTTTAGACTTTCGATTCTATTTTAGAATAATCTATTAATCGTTTATAACTACTATAATTAAAACTATAATTTATTAGTACGAGATAGGATAAGAGACTATTTTAATATAAAAGTCGTTATTAAAAGAGTATAACTTTTTATTATAAAATTAAAATGAATAATAACTAGAGATCCCGTTTTTAATATTATAAATTCGATTATTTTATTTATTTATAACCTCGCTTTCCTTTATACCGAAGCTATATTAACTACGTTATTAAAAAAGTATTTATTTTGATTTAAAATATTATATAGTATATTTATATATATTAGGCCGGTATATTTAGCTATTAATAAATTAATTAGTTATAATTTTCTTTATATTTATCCGTACTTTAGTCCTTATAAGTAAGGTGAAATTAAATAAAAATAAGTTATAAACTAATAAGATATTAAGTTATTATAATCGTATAATCGTTAATATTTAAAATACTAAGTAAGTATATTAGGATAAAGATTAGGATAATTAATACTAATTTAATTTATAGAAAATAACTCCTTAACCCCTAAATTATAAAGTAATTAATTTATTATATAGAGGGGTAAGATTACTAGGATATAAATTAAAATAAATAATATTAATAAAGTCTATAATAGTCGCCTAAATATTAGGGCTTTAGAATAAAAGATATATAAAATAATCTTAATCTTCCGGTAAATTTTATAGTATAAATATTAAAATAAATAGTTCTAATAAAATATATGAACCGTAGTTATTCGGTCCTATATAAAAATAAATCGACTTCGACGATATTATTAATACGAATTAATTAAATATATTAAATTAATTCTTTTAGTCTATCTACCCTAAATTAAAGAATATAATTTAATTAATATTTATTTAATTATATAAACTACCTATACCTAGGAATAGAGTAGAAGATAATAAATATAACTCGGGTAAAGACGTTAAGATTAAAGATAACGATAGTATTAATAATAATAACGAGGCGACCGTCGATAATAATAATAACGTAATAAGGTTAGAAGGCTATATAAACTATATAAATAATAATAATATATACGAATAGGTTAAGAATAATCCTAAATATTAATAATCATATTAAAAATACTAATATAATAATTACGAATACGTTATCGAAAGGTAGGATTATAAAATAGGGAATATATATCTTTATTATTTTTATCCGGCTAATTCCTCGAATAATATTTAAATTTAATTAATAATACCCGAAAACTACTAAGAGAATAACGATTAAGATAAAGATTAGGACGATTCGGCCTTAAATAATTAAAATAAACTTAAATTCGATAGTATTAAATCTTATATAAATTATATAGAAGAGTATATCCTATACTTTTACTTGAAAGAAATTAGTCTTATCTTCTAAGAGTATAAGAATTATTAGTAGAATAATTTAAATTATTTTATACTCGATTACTCTTATAATAACTAAGATATAAAAAATATAATAATAAAGGAGGATATTTAAAACCCTTCCGATTAGGATAAAGATCGGGATAAAATCTATAGTAATAAATAACTAGAGTAGATTCTTTATATTAATAAGAATAATTTATCGAGACCTAGTATAGGCGAAATAATTCTTAATTATTTAAAGGGTATTATTAAAGAAATATATATTATTTACTAGGTAATCTTTAGGAATTTAAAGATAAATTAGAAAATAATAAAAGAGAAGAAGAAGGCGAGTAAAATATAAAAAACTAAAGTTATAATTAAAGATAAAAGTTCGTTATTTTACTATATATCCTAATTTTTTTATAATTTTTATATTAATCCGCTATTATAAAGACTCCTTTAAGACGCGGATATTCTTTAAGAAAGACTAAAATAAAATAAAATAATAAATAATTCACTTTAATTTTAGTTTTATCGTAATAATTATATTAATATTATATAATTTATTAAGGTCTTAAAGTATAGAACCCTATATATAAAAGCGCTAGGAGTATCTAAGTTTATAAGTTTTTTCTTTATACTAGATATATTATAAATTTTATATTAATTTCTAGATATTAATATTAGCTACGCCTTTATTTTAGGGCTCTTTATTTATTAATTAAATCTTTATAGGAATACGGGCGGTTGAAGCTTTATTTAAATCTTTATTTAAAGACCGCGCTTAAGCCTTAAGAAGGAGGAGGGGAAGAATAAATTAAATTTTTATATTTACCCGACGACGTATAAAGCCCGGTAGTAAGTTTTATATTATTTTTAACTACTTTTATCCTAATTAAAATACTAATCTCTGTTAACGAAAATACTCCGGGAAATTAAAAAATATTAGAAGATTTTTAATTTATTAATTTTAAAAGTACTTTTTTCGTATTTAGTCCGCGAAATCTATTATTAAGATTTTTTTAAAGATATACGATTTTAGAGTAATATATTTAGCGCTTTATAAAAGACTATAAAAGGTTATTTAATATATATATTCTTTAGTAAATTTATTCCTTATATTATCCCTAGATAAATTAAGATTTAATTTATTTAATAATTAATTTATATATTATATATAATAAGTATATTACTCTTTAGCCGAAGGATATTAAATTATTAAAGATTTTAATAAAAATATTAGGCGGGTAAATAAATATTAATAATTAAAACGAGAAAGAGTTTCGCTAGGAGATAAGATCTTTATTAGAGATTAATATAAAGATTATTATAAAGTATTAAGGTAGTAGATTCCGATAGAGATTAATTAATAAATAAATATTTACGATTTTATCGTAAAATAATTTAATTAATCGTTTAATAATAGTACGAATAATTAGTTTATATATTAATATATTACGATATAAGAGCTCGTAAAAAGATAAAGGTCTTTAACGAAAATATATAATTTCGAAGAATAAATTAAAATAAATAATAATTAAGAATCCCGCTTTTAGCGCTATAGATCCGATTATTTTTATTATTTTTTACTTTACTTTCACCTATACCTAAATTATATTAACTACGGTATTAAAAAAGCGTTAATCTTAATTCGAAATTACGTTTAGTATATTATATATATAAAGATTAATATAATTAGCTATTAATAACCTAGTTAGTTATTATTATTTTTATATTTATCTCTATATTTATCTCTTTAGGTAAATTTGATTTAAACTAAATTTTATTACTACCTAATAACGTATCTAGCTATCGGAGTTATAATATTATAAATTTAATTATTATTTAATATAACTATTAGGATAAAGATTAAGATAAATAATATTAATTCGATTAATAGAAAATACCTCCTATACTTCCTCTCGAAGTTAAATAAATAAAGTCGTTACTCTTAATACTATTACTAATAGTATTAATTATATATATTTAATATAGTAAATACCTTCTCTTTAGGGCGATAAATTTATAGTATTAAATATATTTAGAGTAAATATAAAATCACCGGGATAAAGATTAAAATAAATTATACTAATTTAATTTATTAAATATAGTCGCCTATATTATAAACCTTTTATTCGGGACTAGGCCTTATAATAGATATTACGAGCAAGGTTCGCTAAGAACTTTAGTAGATTTAATATACTTAGTACACCAAGAGTCTATTTACTACTCGACGTAGTATATGAACTAATAAGTAGGTAAGCGCTTAATCGTTTATTTACTCGATATAGGAATAAGCGAGTAAACGGATAAGTAATATAGTTTCTTTCTTTTATATAGACTGCGTGTTTTCCTAGTAGATAAAAGCTTTATATTTAACTTCCTTTAAGACTTTTAATTATAAATTCTAAATATAGACGTTTATTGAACTATTAATTAAATTTATTAAATTTATTTAGTTTTATTTTATACTAATATGAAGCCTATTATCTTTTAATTCTTGATATTTTTTTCTACGAGTATTAACCTAGGTACTATTAATATTATATTAAAGTATTAAACGGAGAGTCTTAATATTTTAAATACTTTTAGGATAAATATTTTAGGATTAATAAAAACCTTAACTCTAAATACTTAAGACGGTATTAAAAGACGTAATATTATAAAAGAAGAGGACTATATTAAGGTCGCCCGCCTAAACTATTATTATAAAGAGCGCGAGAAGTTTAACGACTAGCTATTATAACTCTAACTATTTTTCATATTTAACGAGAATATTATATTAGTTATTAAATAGATAACCTTTATAATAACCTACATAAAAGGTAATATATAGAAATAAGTTAAACTATTCCTAAAACGTTATATAAAAGTAGTATATAATATCGATAACTTATTAATAAAGCTTTAGATAAAGAACTTCTTTAAGTTTAAAGCCGAGATTCACTATATATTTAGACTATCCAACGAAAGTAGTATAATAGTTCGCGTTATTTAATATTTAATATAACGGAGGTCTATATCCGACTACTCGGTATAATTCTAATATTATATAATATTAACGGACTAGGATAATACTATATTTATAATAATATATCGACGAGGACTAAAGGATAATATAAAAAATAAATTTATATAAATAGGAGCCGTAATCGAGGACCTCGATATATTTATAGAATAAATAATTAAGATTGACGATAAGCTATACGAATGTATAATAGAGAAATACTATAACGGAGGAGTTAACGGATAAGGACGTTTAGGAGTTTATAATAATAAATATAATTCGACTAATTATTACCGCTATAAGAAACCTGACCCGTATAATTATATATTAATAGAACTCGATTTCACTAAGAAGGGACCTACGAGAGGATTTTAAAAAAGAAATAAATAATAATAAAGGGGTAAAAAAGTAATAAATTACTATAATTATAATAAGCCGGGCCATATCGCTAGGAACTATTATTCGAAAAATATAATAAATCGATAATAATTAAATATATTTAAGAAGGAGATACCGGATAGTATAACCGGGTCCTCTAAAAATTTAATATAAAACGATTTTATCTTTAATAACTTACTTAAGAAATAAAGGGAGATAAAAGAAAAAATCGCCTAAAGAATTCGAGAACTCGAAGAATTAAATAATAATAACGATAAAACTCTAAAGGAAGACTCGGAGGAAGGATAAAAATAAAAATAAAATATAATAAATTCTAAAGAGTAGTTTTAGGTAGTAGATTATCTCGATAATTTTAAAATTTAATTTATCGTATTAGAAGAGAAACCCGAAGAAAAGAAGAAGGAAAAAAGTTAATTTACTAAAGTTAATTATACCTATAATAAGTATTACCCACGATATAAGGAGATACATTAGTTAATATATATAAACGAATATTATAAATACTATTACGATAGTTTAAGAGAGCGAAAGTATATCGTAAAATTAAGATATAATTATAATTAGTAGAATAATTATATTAAAGATAATTACCCGTAGTACCTAGTTAAAAAAAGGGAAAATTAAATCTTCCCGGGCTATAATAAAGAATAGTAATCGTAGTTAAAAAACTAGAAAGAATATAGTAAAAAAACGAAATATTATAATTAAGACGAATAATACTATTATTTAGCCGAAGATTACGAAAGATACTTCGAGTCTAAAGAGTATTATGGATTTTTATCTTCGTCGGGAAGAGACTAGTCCCTTATATTAAAGAAAAATACGAGGAGATTAATATATTAATTTTAAAATAATATCTGTACTTAGCTTAATACGGTATATATATACGAATACTAATAAAAGTTAACGGATATAAGGTCGTTACGATAATAGATTTAGGAGTAATTAATAATTTTATATCTCGGACGGTAACTTAAATAACTAATCTATTAATATAAAAAAAAAGAAATAATATGAACTTTAATTAGCCGACGGGTCGAAGCTATTAATAAAAAGAATAAATAAAAAAATATTCCCGTTACTAATTATTATTCAAAGCTACTATAAGGAAATTACCTTCGATATAGTAGGAATAGTTATTTATTATATTATTCTAGGAATACCTTAGTTAAAGAAATATAATCTAATAATCGATTAAAAGAAAGAAGTATTTATATTTCCGCGTATTAGAGATATTATTAATATGATATTTATATATTTATAGAGGATGGTTATAGATAAGAAGTCGAACCGTAGCCCGGTCGAAGTTAATAGTATTTTATCTTTATATAAAAATAACCTCGTATAAGGATCCGACTCGATATATACTAGCTAGAGAGGTTAGTAGGGCGAATAAATTAAAGTTTTTAAAGATAAAAACGAACCTCTTAATATCCCTAAAGAGTATTAACGATAGAAGTATTTTTTTTAAAAAGAGATAACTATAAAAGTATTATCTAAATATTAATTATAGGATTATAAAATCGAACTCGAATTTAATAAATAACCGATATTTGGACCTATTTACGTTTTATTAGAAAAGAAACTCGGAGTATTTCGCGGGTATATCGACGAGAATTTTAAGAAAGAATTTATTCGAGAATCTAAATTACTAGTAGGTTATCTAATCCTTTTTATAGTAAAGAAAGATAGAAGTTTATAATTATATATAAACTACCGAAAGCTAAACGATATTACGGTAAAGAATCGGTACTCTTTATTAAATATTAGCGAGTTATAGGATCGGTTTATAATAGTAAAAATCTTTATACGACTAGATCTTCGAGGCGCGTATAATTTAATTCGGATAAAGAAAGGCGAGGAGTAGAAGATTACCTTTAGAATTAAATATAATTATTATAAATATTTAGTAATACCCTTCGGATTTACTAATGTATTAATAACCTACTAGGTATTAATTAATAATATTATACGAGTATACCTAGATATAATAGTAATTATATATTTTAATAATATCTTAATCTACTCTACCGATAAAAAAGAATATATTTAATATATATAGGACGTCTTAATCTATTTATTATTAACTAGACTTCTCTTTAAACTAGAGAAATACGAGTTTCATAAAGAATTAGTTAAATTTTTTAGATTTATAGTTAATACTAGAGGTATTTATATAAACCCTAAAAAGATTAGGAGTATTAAGGAATAACTTATATTATATAATATTAAAACGGTATAAAGTTTTTTAGGATTTATAAACTTTAATAAAAGATTTATTAAAGATTACTCTAAAAAGGTTTTATTATTAACGGATATTACGAAGAAAGATATCGCCTTCTAATAAGGAAAAGAATAATAATAATTTTTCGAGGTATTTAAAGAGGCTTATGAGAAGCCGCCGGTACTATATTCCTTTCGAAGTAACGAACTAGCTCGAATCGAAACCGACGCTTTAGATTTAGTAATAAGCGCTTATATACTTTAGTAAAAAGACGATAAATAATACCCTATTATATACTATTCTAGGAAAATATTATTAGTGGAATAGAACTATAATATTTATAATAAGGAATTACTAGTAATAGTATTCGTATTAGAATAATAACGGGTATATATAAAAAGCTACTCGGACCTTATTATCTTTATAAACTATAAAAATCTTCTTAATTTCACGACGATAAAATAGTTAAACCGAAGATAAATTAAATAATTAGAATTATTAAAGTAATATAAATTCAAGATCTTTTATACTTTAAGAAAGAATAACGGTCGCGCCGATATATTTAATAAACGAGAAAATTATATAGAGGATAAGAATATAATAATATAACTAGTCCTTATTTAGTAATAGGATAGATCGCTAGTCCTAGTACAATAACTAGTAATAACGTTATATATCTCTGTTCCCGGAATTATAAATAGTATCCGAAAAGAATACGAAAATAATACCTTGGCCGCTACGTTAAAAAGTTAATAACTATAGGTTAAACTATTAAAATATAATAAAAAAATTTATCTTCCTAAAGGATGTTTTAAAGAAATTATTCGCGATTATTATAATAATCTAGTTTAAGGATACCTTAGAGTTACTAAGATTATAAAATTTATTTATAGAGAATACGACGCGCTAGGATTAAAATTATATATCGAGAAATATATTAAAGAATATATCGAATACTAGTAAAATAAGTTTATAAAGTATATTAAATATAGTTAAATCTAATTCGCCCTAATACCAGAAATACTATGGGACGATATTATAATAGATTTCATTATTAAATTATTAAAATTAAAGAACCTAATTACTTTAGAAATCTTTGACTCGATAATAATAATTTATAATAAATTTAGTAAATACGTTATAATAATACCTATTAAAGAAACTTATAAGGCCGAATAAATCGCCTTCGTATTACTAAATCGACTAGTTAGGGATTATAGGATACCTAGGTCGATTATTTTTAACCGAGATAAATAATTTACCTCTAATTATTAAAAGATATTAATTAATATTATCGGAATTAAATTACGAATATTAACTATATACTACCCGTAGACGGATAGATAGATAGAGCGGACAAATTAAATGATAAAAATATATTTACGATATTATATAAATAAAAAATAAAACGATTAAGTAAAACTTCTACCTATAGTTTAACTAGTATTTAATAATATTTAATTTAATATAACCAAGTTTACGCTATTTTTTATAAATTATAATAAATATACTAATACGTTCCTAGACCCAAAATAGGGATTTAATATATATAAGGCGCTAGTTTATATAACTAATATAAAGGCGTTATATAAAGAGATATAAATATAGATTAAATTAACGAATACTCGGATTAAATTAACGGTAGATAAATATCGAAAAGAGTATTCTTAATTAAAGAAGGGGGATAAAGTATACTTTTTAATAAAAAATATAATAAATAAAAGACCGAGTAAGAAACTAGACTATATTAAAGTCGGACTATTTTCGATTAAAAAGAGTAAAGAATAAGTTAATTATGAACTAAATCTTCTAGCTAACGTTAAAATATATTTAATATTTTATATCTCTCGATTAAAGTTAGTAGATTTTAAAATACTTTTATAAAATACTTTTTATTTCTAGATTAAAAAAGAAACGGAGTTCGAGGTAAAGAAGATTCTAGGCTAAAAAGGTTAAAACTACCTCATTAAATAAAAGAGTTATAACGAGTCGGAAAATATTTAGGAGTTATTAACGAACCTAGTTAATTATCGGGAACTTCTAAAGGAGTTCTAGAAATAATAATATAAGAAAGTTAATCGAGGGTCCGTAATAAAAGGGATTTTAAAGATATAAAATCGTTAAAATATAAAACCGAGGCTATTATATATTTTATTTTACCGAATTTCTTAAGTTCTTTTAGACGCTCTAACTCCTTTATATCTATAAGACCTTTATCGAATATCTTTTATTTACGCTCCTTTAGGAATTTCTTTTATTAACGAAGTCTTTTTAACTTTATATTTTTTAATTAACGACTTCGTTCGCCGTTTTTTATATAATTTTAGTTTTTTTTTCTTTACGCTCTAAACGCTCTAGAGCCTTATTAATTCCTAAGAAGTTAACGATAGACTCGGAGGGTTTATATTTTTTCCCGGTCTTAATATACTCCCCGTACTTCGATAATAACGAGGATAGTCGATATTCGGTTTAACGTATCGTGTAACGTATATATATAATTATAGTTATAAGACCTTTGGAAATAACTTATTCTTATAATTTATTACGTTATTTTATTTAACGAGAAGATATAGAATTATCTTTAAAGATAAAGAAGGTTAGAAGGGAGGGGTAATATTACGAGTAAGATTCGCTAAAAACCTTAATAGACTTAATATATTTAGTATACTAAGGGTCTACTCACTACTCGACGTAATATATAAACTAATAAATAGGTAAGCGCTTAACCGTTTATCTACTCGATATAAGAATAAATAAATAAACGGATAAATAGTGTAATTTCTTTCTTTTATATAGACTACGTACTTTCTTAATAGATAGGAGCTTCGTGTTTAACTTCCTTTAAAACTTTTAATTATAGATTCTAAATATAGATATTTATTAAATTATTAATTAAGTTTATTAAATTTATTTAGTTTTATTTTATATTAATACGAAGTTTGTTATTCTTTAATCCTTAATACTCCTCTCTACGAGTACTAACTTAGGTCCTATCAACGTTATATTAAGATATTAAACGGAGAGCCTTAATAATAAATCTTTAATTATAAGTAAAATTATTAATATAAATTTTAGGGTAAATTATATTTACGAAATATATAAAATATAATAGACCGTACCTTAATTACTAGGAGTCGGAGGGATAAGATATAATATTTTTAATTTCGTTTATAAAAATCGCTTTTAAATATTTTTTAAAAATTAATAAAATCGAGAACCCCTTAATTCGTTATTTATACTATATACTTTATTAATATCCCACGAAATAATATAAAATAATAATTAATATAATCGTAAAAACTAGTTTAATAATAATAGTAGTTTAGAATTAAATTAGTTTTATATAAAATATAAGTATCGGGTTATTTACTATTTATACCTATATAGTAACTCTAATTTAATTAACGCGTATTAATACTATAAATAGAATAAACTCTTTTATATTCTCGAAGATAAAGATAAAAAGAAGGGTCGTATAAAGAGTAAAAAAGTATTAATATCGCTAAAAAATCTAAATAAAAAAGGAAAATCGGTACTATAAAAAGAACTAAACGAATCGAATTAAACTAGTTTTATAATACTAGAAGTAGATTAGAATAAAGATAAAGATAATTTTAATAATTAAATTAATTTAGGTTTAGGGTCGTGTACGTTATATTTAAACCGGAATTTAATATATAATTATAAATATTCTAACGTAGTATATAGAAATTATATAGATTAAGGATTCGAATATCTTTTCTAAAACTCGGAAATCGATTCGGATATAAACGAGGATCCGTTACTACCGAATATAATATTAAATATTAATATAATATCTTTTAATACTCGTCGATAATTTAAAAGTAATATTAAATTAGAATTTAATACCTCGACTACTCGTTAGGTAGAAGGTTAATAAATAGTAAAAAATAAAGAGCCTATAAGGGAAAAGAACGCTAAGGATATAACTAAAAATAAATATTTACTATTTTATTATATATCCTAGCTTTATCCTAATCTTTATATTAATTTAAAAATAAATATAGTTATTAATAAACGCGACCGGCCTTAAAGGAATTTAGAGACCCTATAAAATAATAAATATATTATCTCTTTTCCGGTCTTATTATAATCTTTATATTAATTTTTAATTATTTATAAAGTTTTTAAAATATAGAAATTTAAACTTAAAGATAAATTTAAAAGTAAATTTAAAGATAAACCTAAAAATAAGTCTAAATATATAAATACGACTAAAAATAGTACGTATTTTCCCCTCTATAATTCTATATAAATAATATATTAATATATATAAATAGGGAAAGGAAAAGACCTCTAGTTAATTTAAATAATACTATAAAATAACGGGGAGGGCTCGAGTATTAATTCTTTATTAATTTAACCTCTACCTAGTAGTAAAATTATTATAAAATTAATATTTAATAAATTTTTATATAAAGCCGCTTTTTATATCCTTAAGGCCAAGCGGAATAAAAAGAGAAAAATAAATTAAATTCTTATATCTACCCGACGACGTATAAAGTTAGGTAGTAAATTTTATATTATTATTAATTACCTTTATCCTAATTAAAGTATTAATCTCTATTAACGAAAATACTCCGTGAAATTAAAAGATATTAGAAGACTTTCGATTTATTAATTTTAAAAGTACTTTTTTCGTATTTAGTCCGTGAGATTTATTATTAAAACTTTTTTAAAGATATATAATTTTAGAGTAATATAATTAACGCTTTATAAAAGACTATAAAAGATTATTTAATATATATATTCTTTAGTAAATTTATTTCTTATATTATCCCTTAATAGACTATAATTTAAATTATTTAATAGTTAATTTATATATTATATATAATAAGCGTATTACTTTATAAACGAAGGATATTAAACTTTTAAAAACTTTAACGAAAATATTAAGCGGGTAAATAAATATTAGTAATTAAAATAAAAATAAAATTCGTTAAAGAATAAGATCTAAATAAGGGCTTAATATAAAAATTAATATAATTTTATATACGGAGGATACCTATTAGAAATTAATATATAAATAACTACGATTCGTCGTTCTAGGATATTATAATATATATTAATTACTTAGATTAAGGGTAGTATAATAGTTAGTTTATTTAATCGCGCTATTAAATCTTAATATACTTTATTTATATTATCGTTACTATAATAACCTTAAAGATACGCGTAGATATAGTTTATTAATAAGAATAATAATTAATATAATTAATAATACACTATTAGCGACCCTAAAGATATCGATTATTTATATTAATTATTATCCTAATTAATAAGGTATATATATATATATATATAAACTATATAAGACTAGCCCTATTAGAAAGAGAGGAAAGAAATAATAAAGAATCCCTTCCCTTCTTTAGATTAGGGAAGAGAATAACTTTATATTTATCCCTTCCCTTCCCTTCCCCTTCCTCTAGGGAAGGGAAGAGAAGAGAAAATAATCTCTACTCTATTCCGTAGCGTACTTATTCCTTATTAATAGATATAAAAATAATCGACTTTAATATAAATTAAAATAAATCGATAGAAAAGAAAAAAAGAGAAGACTAGGAGAAAAATAATTTAACGAGTAATTAAAATAATTAAAAAGACGCGATCTTTATAAATTCTAAAACTTAAATATATTTTATTTTATTAAAGAGATTAAATAAAGAATAATCTTTAATTATTAATAATAAATAAATATTCTTTAATATTTAATAAATAGTAATTATTTAATTAATTAGTATATACTTTTAATATTATTTATATATATCGATATTTAATATTTATCGCTAAGACTAGGACATTAATCTAAAAGAAGAATGATATAAATACTTTTATAATCGGTAGTTGAAACAAGGCGAATTAAACGTAATATTCGGATTTTACGCTTAGGCGTGCTACCTTGAGGTTCCGTAATAAGGAGAAGGCGCTAACCCGAAGGGGCTTAGCAGAGCTTGGCACATCTGAGGGACCGAGGCAACGTTCGTCCAGAAAGATCGGTGCTCAACAGTCAAAGGCAAAATCACGAAGATTGCTTTTATGAGGGAGCCATGGCTAGGATATCCCGAGCACAGGCTGCAGCTGCAGCGCGGAGTACGTAATCCCATCATTAATTCCCTATACCTCGAGACCTCATTGGTATCAACGTGTCGAATTTGCGATTGACTACTAAAAGAATGATAGGAGCTCCCACTCCAGAAGGCGCCTCTGATGAGGAGATGGTCGATGAACCACAATCAGATCGATCCAATGCCGAACAGAATGCGAGCGAAGATGACGTGGGAAACGAAATAGATGGGGACGAGGAGGATGAACAAGGAACACCAGAAATAGGCTCTCGCCTCTCAACACCAGTAGCTGGTCGAACTGTAAGAGCGCGGGGACGAGGAGGAGGAAGAGGTGGTAGAGCAGCTAGACGAGGGTCAAATCGTCGCGATACAGCGGACGATGCAGAGGCACGAGATACAGGCTCAGACGCCGGCACTCCACGAAAAAGAGGAGGATGGCGTGGTCGCGGTTTTGGAGGTGGAAGATGGGGCAAACCCCGTGGAGGACCTTCACATGTCACGCAAGTTCCACTCGACAAAGACGGCAACATGGCCAATGTGAAGAATGACGAGATAGAGCTACCATCAGATGAAGAGGGGGAGAAGAAGGTGGACGAGAATGGATATCTACAAGGTGGCAGAGAATACCGGGTCCGAACGTTTAGGATTGAAGACAAGGGTGAGAGGCTTTACATGTTGTCAACGGAACCTGCGAGATGCGTCGGCTTCCGCGATAGCTACCTCTTCTTCCAAAAGCATCGACTCCTTTACAAAATCATCCTAGCAGAGGAGGCAAAGAAGGACCTGATTGATCGAAGTATAATCCCTCACTCATACAAAGGAAGGGCAATAGGTGTTGTCACTGCTCGCTCCGTCTTCCGAGAGTTTGGAGCACGTATCATCATTGGCGGCAAGAAAGTCGCCGATGACTATCAGGTCCAGGAAGCACGAGCTCGCGGGGACATTGAAGGCGAATTGGCGAATCCTGAAGATAGAGTGCCTGGCGGTGGCGAGGAATACGACAGAAATAAATATGTGGCTTGGCATGGAGCAAGCGCTGTCTACCATACAGGAGCGCCCACCGTTCCAGTCCCCAGTGGTAAAGGTATGGATGGCAAAAAGCGCAAGACTATCGTGACGGGCACAAATTGGATGTTCGAACATGCTCGGGAAGCTAGGTATGGTGTAGTACTTTCTCCGGACACTTGCCTCCACTAACTTGAATAGCAAATTCAATTCTTCTCTTGCTGCTGCCCGGCGTTACAACCTGGACGGTGTTTACGATGTTCATACAAATGTCATGCAATATCCAAAGATAGTGCAGCCTACACATGCTCGCTGGGAGCAAATTCCACCTCCAGAAATGCAAGATCCAGATACTGTGAAGGTTGTGAGCAGCACAATCAGTCATATCGAAGATCGGGACGAGGCTGCCAACACGATATTTCCACCAATACCACCAGTCTATACGCGAAACTTCATGATCTCAGATACTTTCTACACCACTCCTGCCTCTTCGACATTTGGCTATCCGGGTCCAGATGACGATGTGCTTGATGTTGGACCCAAGGGGCTCTACTCCGTGTCAGAAGATGTACTTGCCACCCTACCCGAGGATTGCCGCAAGTCCTTTATCGAAACGAGGGCAAAAGAGACGGAGTGGAAAGAGAGTTGGGGCAATGAAAAAGATGACTCGAAACGAGCGAGGTTGAGGATAACGTACAACGTTTAGAAGTCGATTGCCGCCTAGACGAAAAGTCCGCAGTACGACTTCACAGGAAGACGTCAAGACTCAGAAGGATCCGTAGCTTATAGCGATTTTTAGCCTTTAGGCTGCTTCCTCGTAAGCTGCATGACAAACCGCGGGGAGCCTCGGCTTATTGACGCAGCCCTCAATTCGTCACACCTCCGAGAGTTACAGTCGGGCGCGGACCTATGACTGATTACAAGTGCGAAGGAAGGTGTTGCTTATGGACCTAAGTGCAGGCAGGATATGCCCGAATGGCCATAAAGAAAGGACTCCAATAGTTCTTGTTTCATGCGTGATGAGCCATATGATGCCCCCCCCCCTCACCTTCGACTGGTATGGAAGCCTAGTTAGACATCAGAATCGTTACATATTAAGGAAGTATTTCAAGTTCTCGTGTGTAACTCGGGTCCCTACTCATAGGTTCTGTCTTCGTGATTCAGGCTAATTGGTAAGACGTCCGCTTTGGTGTCGAAGCTTGTTACAGATCAATGAGATCTTATGCAGACCTCGCTGGGTACGTAAGTACCACGGAAACGAGAACCAAATCGTCCATCACACGCCCTCTAAGAGTCACATTAGCCTACTTGGCAGCGAATAATTATCGTATGAGTAATTGTAGAGTTCGAAAGTGAAAATCTCGCGCCAAGCTTATCTTATTTCGATGCCAAGTCCCTATTTCGGCTTGAAGGGATTTTCACTCAGACCGATACCTTAGGCTTCCCACAACTGGGCCTCCGGTTACTCTATCCATCTTCAACCACGTCACATTTCCTTTCCCTTCATATCCCTCTCTGCAGTCATTATTCTTTCCTCCTCCTCTTCCTCCTCCTCCTCCTCTTCATCCTCCTCCTCCTCCTTCTCCTCAACCGACACTGCCCTCTCGCTCTCCCCAACAGCCGCTGACAGCGGGTACTCGCTGCTCCTTGAGTCCTGGGGGAAATTACAGCAACCGTCGAATTCCCGCGAAGGCCCAATTCCGAACCCTCTTACAGCCAAGACACCTGAAGACACACCACCCTCCCTACCTTCTATCAGGTCCTCGTCGTGTTGAAAACCCTTTCCATACCAGTCTGCTGAACAACAAGACCCACTCCATCGCAGTCTTGGGACCTGGGCTTGGGACAGTTCATTGAAAGGTGACGAACGGACGGCATCCAGCATCGCCAGAAATATACCCGACGCGGCTGTTCGCTGCTTGTTACTTGAAGAGTTAAAGAAAGAAACAAGTTTCAGTATTAATCCCGCTGCACTGCCTCTGCCTGCCGGAACACATTTTGCCTGCCATCAACAACCATTCATTCATGGCTTTTCACGCATAGAATCTTCAGGACATCTGCCATTTCTACCAACTTCCAACTCTTCTAATCAATTCTAAACCAACGAGCCTTTCATTAGAGCTTGTAACCCTCTGGTGATCTCAATACAAAGCTGCCGGAACAGAACCGGGACCACTGCACGCCGCCGGATCACTAAGGAGGTGCAGCAACACTTCAATATCCGGTCTCTTATCCTTTTCCAATACCATTCAATTTAGCGATCCTGTACTTCCAGCGTAACGACCTTTCTTTCGGCACGGCCATCAGCAATAAGCCACTCACCCGCCTTCGACCACAGACGGAAATTATCTGGACTACACCACGCCCATAAATTCGAGCCATCAAGCTTAGAGCCTACTCTTATCCTCCTGGGCCAGGTCCTCCTGTGGGGGCACCGCCAGGCTTAGGCAGGTGAACGTTAGCAGCCTCAAAGCTCTTGATACACATTTAGCATACTGACCAGGACATAGCCGTGCTTCGGGCTTCACTTGCTTGGTCACGTCGTCATCATGCCTTCCTTTTACTCCAACACCATGTCTCAACAGTTGCCTTTGACTCCACCGCACTATTTCGACTCCTTCTCTGGCGGCGATCGTGGTGCTCCTCACCTTCCTGCACTACGTTTGCTAGGTGCTCAAGAACCTGCCTACAATTCTGGAAGGTTGGAGACACGAGAGTACAAATCGCAGTACCCGCAGTACCCACTTGCCTCCGCTTCACGAGCGGCGTGTCCTCAGGAGAACACTCGTCATGGTACTTCGAGTTATACGGCTTCGTCTCAGGCCCCTTCCACCCAGTACAACGCCGCGAGCGCACCTATGCTACCGCCCATCAGGATACCAGAGCGCCTCCACATGGATGATTTTCAGCAACAAGTGCGAACGAACCGCGCTCCTACTGTAACCCAGCCGAAGGAGGAGAAGACGGTGGGCGGCGTCGCAGCTCACCTGGACTACGAGATGGAAGACATGGTCGACTTCGTGTCTCAGACGGCACAGGGAATGTATGACATCTATGCTTCCAAAATCTGTCTTGCAGATATTGATATGGCGCGAAGTGTCCTTACTTCGAAATCCCCTGTGCACCCAGATCTCCACACATACGTCTCGCAAGTCCTATCATCGACTCGTCTGCCGAGCTCGACCATCATCCTCGGACTCTATTACCTTGCAAAGCGGATGACACTGTTATCAGCCAACGGCACATTCAACCATGGCAGTGGACAAGTATATCGTATGCTCACCATCGGCCTTTTGCTTGGGTCTAAATTTTTGGACGACAATACCTTCCAAAATCGCTCGTGGTCCGAGGTTAGCAACATCCCTGTGAGCGAGCTGAATACTCTCGAGGTTGAATGGCTGAGCGCAATCCGATGGAATATGCACATCAATCCGGATGATCCAGAGGGGTTCTTGCTCTGGCGTCAGCAATGGCAGACATTCCTCTCACATCGTGCAACTAGAAAGGTTGAACAATCTCTAGCGCATTCGTTAAAGGAGACAAACCTCAGCAACGGTTTCCGAAGACAGCGATCTGTGACGCAGAGGTCACCTCCATCAAGTGGCATCTTGCCTTCCTTTGCCGATTACGCTATTGGTAACCGTTTCCACGGCGCCTCGCAACCCCAATGGGCCACACCTCGCTATGACCCGTGGCAATCATCTCGTCCTCAAACAGAGTACTCCCCGCCATCAGCACCAGAGACTGGACCCTCAACTCCCCAGTGGTACGGATCCCACGATATGTTTACGTATGGGCAGACGCAGCAACAGGCTTATCCAACATTGAAGATGCCTCCGCCGTTGCAGGTAGTCGGCTCCAGTTTGCCGCACTCTGGATATCCAACGCCATATACTCATCAGCAGTACCATACCTACAGCCATCTCAATGCTTGCGGATGTTCTCAATGTTCCCACTGTGTGCCCTACCGCGACTGCTATCTCATGGCACCTGGAAACTTCCCTCAGTCAGCAGTTGGTTAGCCGTGTGGTGATCACTGTACAGCAACAACCGCTGGAAGCTCTCATCGAATTCACCTTTTCTTCGGGACTCTTCGAACAACATTAGATCTTGAATGCATGCATCATGTCCCCTGGAGCATTTACCCTTCTTCCTCATCCACGACATCGACTGGCGTTCAAACATCCAACAGCCCAAAAGCTCATGTTGATTCCACCATCCAGTTTCGATATGGCTCTCTCTCGATTCCTCGTGCATTCACCAATATTAAATCCCTTTTCAAAAAGAAACACCTCGGCTCAGGAAAACCTTAACGATCCTTCATTCTTGTTCATATTACCCGAAATTCTCTTCCAGAGATCACGAATCTTTTTCACGCTTTAGCTTGCACGCTTTAGCCGGCGCCTCATAGACTAGCAGGAGTTCACACATCAGATTTCAACACGGACATCAGGCGTTTTCATCAGGCGGATCTTTCACTTCGAAAGGGGAGCGTCTCTCGAGCAAACGTACCTAGCATAATTGCGGGCATGGCTACCTATTGCTTTGCAGAGGCTACCCTTCTTTTACGACGGTGGAAAGATTGGGAACGGGAGTACACACGTTGCATCAGGCACTCATTCAGAGTCAGGGTGCCGTCAGCTCGGGCTTACACATGATACCCTCTCATGCCCCTCGTTTTTCTTTTCTTGGCTACGCTTCGCAGCTACACAACAGCAATAGCATATGGCCACCGCAAAATGTAGTTAGGCTCTCATTCGGTGGAAAAGTTTCATCTCGCTTGCAGGAGGGCCTGCAAAAATGGAGGAGTTTGGGAGGACGGACAAACAGCCAGACAGAAAGATTACTATTCGGGGAAACCCCTTTTAGATTGAATATGGGAATTTTTGTGTCCCATCCTTTTACATTACATTCTTAGTGACAATGTGACTCTTCTATCTTTGACAAGTGAAAAATAGAAAATTGAACATCCCTAAAGGAAGGTCCATAAATACACAAGTGAAGGCATTCTTACCGAATATCTGGTAATATGGTCATTCCATTGATCTCACGTTTCCCACTCATACCTTCAAGCCTTCAAGCCTTCTAGCCTTCAAGCCTTCCAGCCATCTAACCTCCTACCTATCCCACCTTTCCAGCATCCAACTCATCACCCCCCCCCGCTTCCTACCTGAACATGAAAGAAACCCAAAAATTATTGTGCATCTCCATCTCCATCTCCATATAGTCAGTCTATCACCACCTCTTCTTTTCAACCATCTAATTCCCAAACTCGATAGATGTTCAGCTCTTCATCGGCTTAGGAAATCATGGAGTGAGTAGGTAGCGAAGGAAGGGTGGGGATTTGATATTTGGGTTTGGGTTTGGGTGTGAATGAGTGTTCTGTGGACTGAGTCTATGACCGTTTTGCCTGGGGGGTGGATGTTGTTGTTGTGGGCTTTAGTTGGTTTTGAGTTTAGGATCGTAATGGATGCAGTTGATGCGAGGGGTCCATAGATACTGCATGTTATTGGGCATAAGGGAGGGAGAGCAGGAGGGTTATGTGTATTTTGAATAGTGTCAGGCTATGGAATGGTGGAGGGTGTGAGTTTGGTAGCTCGGATGCGGACTAGATATATCTTTTGGGCGTAGACCGTCTCGTTGCTTTGAGATCATCAGGAGCTTCGCATTGTGTGTGTTTGAGCACAGTGTCAGTACAAACACATATGGCTCCTCAACGGTCGCGTTCTATGCTTGTTCATAGGCTTGAGGCCCCATGGCGCAGGTCTTGTTTGCATGACGGTTTCAATGATGTTGTACATGCTCAAATCCATCGCTATGCTATTACGGACGAGCTTCCTCTCTGTCCCTTTTAAATCGGCCATTCAAGAAGATTGCCCCCAATCCTTTAAGCGTAGAAGTTTACCGTATCCTTCTTCTTCGCTTGCACCTCAGCAATAGCATCCACGTAATGCTCATGTCCAATCTTCACCATCCCCTTCCTCAACGCAATCATGCCTGCCTCCACACACACAGCCTTCAACTGTGCGCCTCCAAACTCGTCCGTACTCCGCGCCAGTTCGGGCCAGTTGACTGCATCATCTACCGTCATCTTTCGGCTGTGGATCTTGAGGATCTGTGCTCGAGCTTCTTCGTTGGGGAGTGGGAATTCGATCTTTCGATCTAATCGACCAGAACGGAGGAGGGCGGGGTCCAGCACGTCTACACGATTCGTAGCTGCGAGGACCTTCACGCGATCGTCGGACGCGAAACCGTCGAGTTGGTTCAGCAGCTCCAACATTGTCCGCTGCACCTCTCGGTCTCCGCTCTTCTCACTGTCGAAACGCTTGGTGCCGACGGCGTCGAGCTCGTCGATGAAGATGATTGAAGGTGCTTTCTCCTTGGCCAGCGCGAAGCAGTCGCGGACCAATTTAGCACCATCACCGATGAACATTTGCACTAATTGTGGGCCGGCGAGCTTGAGGAAGGTGGCATCTGTTTGGGCAGCGCAGGCACGGGCAAGGAGGGTCTTTCCAGTACCGGGGGGGCCGTACATCAGCGCGCCTAGGCAAATAGCGCGAATTAGTAAGGTGAGGGTCATGAGGAAGGATGAGGGTAGAGGTACCTTTGGGAGCTTTGATGCCAATCTTCTTAAAGCGCTCCGCCTCCTTCATAGGCCAGACAACGGCTTCTACAAGCTCCTCGATCTGCTTGTCCAGACCACCAACATCTGTGTACTTCTCTGTAGGCTTCTCATCGACCTCCATGGCCTTGACTCTGCTGTCATATTCCGCAGGTAGCGTATCAAGTACGAGATATGAATCCTTGTTGACACCGATAAGATCGCTAGGTTTGAGAGCTGTGTGGTCAACAAGACCTATAAGAGGGAGGAAGATAGTTTGACGAGTAGAGGTTTTGATGACTGCAGATTTGCCTACGCGGGTAGCGTCGAGATCGATATTGGCGCCTTCCTCTGCTGCTTCTTTCTCGACGTCGAGGTCGAGGAGCTCTACCACATTGCCGACGAGGTAGGGTAGCTGTCTGTAGATAGACGTTAGCATACACTCAACGCGCTGCAGACGCCGTAGACCCCCCTGTTGTTTTCAATCTTCTCCAAATTATCCTTTATCTTCTCCTTCATCGCCGCCTGCTCGTGCGTCAAGCGCTGAAATTCGCTCTTCATGATCCGCATGTCGTTCTCCAGAAGCCGCCGCCTCGTAACGATGTCTCTCGTACTTGAATGTAGGATCTCTGGGTCGAAGATGCCCTCCTCTTCTTTCTTGTCACCGTCAGCGTCCTTCATCTCGGCGTCGCCATCTTGGCCGGGCTTCTTTCCATCCTTGTCGCCCTCGTCCTTCTTGTCCTCTTTGCCTTCCTGCTCCATGGCATCGAGATCTTCGAGGGTGGACATGGTGGCGGCGGATGAGGGGGATAAGAGTAGAATCAGAGGTCTAAGATAGAGCTTGGGTGGATTGAATGGCACGGAGAAGGGGTTATGTCGATCTAAGAATGTTTGACAGTAGTATCAAGGTCGAAGCTTACGAACTTCACGTCGACTAAGGTAGCTCTGGGTGGCTATACTAAATTTGGGGTTACTAGTCCGAACACTCTACCCGCTCTCGCCTCTAAGATAATCAGTATTATAAGTGAATAGTGACAAGATTTTTCTTCATAAATCTCATGGTGTAAGTAGAAATGTGAAAACATTTATTCATCGACCCTAGCTGATAACCATTCAGACCATGGCCTAATGGCAAGGCGTTGCTTTCCGGTGGCAAAGATTGAGGGTTCGAGTCCCTCTGGTATCGATTGTTTTTTTGCCTTTGATGATGCTAGGGAATCCTTTCTTGCGTCCTGGGTCTACGAGGTCCGAAGGAGTGGAAACAGCTAGCCTTGATTGCGCCTTTTTGCTTCTCGCCTACAAGGACTACAATTTGCTCTTCTCGCCCTGACATCTCATCAAGGCTCTTCCATTGCTCAGAACAACCTTCCCACCCTCGACCCCCGTCACGAACCTCACCTCCTCCCAACCATCTTTGTACTCACCTGTCCGCCAAGCTTCCGTCACCAACTTATCCCCAGGCTTCACCGGCGCCGCAAACCTCGCTTGGAACTCCTTGATATTTGCAGGATCGCTGCCCCCAAGCGTTTGCAAAAGACCATGGCAGGCGGAGTTCCATGAGAAGAGCCCGTGCATTATAGCACCTCCAAATCCCATCTTCTGGCCTGGTTCGGGCGTTGCGTGCAGCGGATTGTAGTCGCCGTTGAGTCTGCGAAGTCAGCATCTCTCTGTTGCAGCTTGACAAGGGTATCACATACCTATACAGGTGGGCAGACTCCTTTGTGGTCTGTAACGTATGTACCGCATCAGGTTTCTTCCCCTCCGGCGGTGGGTAATTGACCGTACTCGGACCTATTCCCTGGTCAATTCTACCCTCCCATCCTGGATCTGTCTTTCTCACCTTTCGGCCCACCCCAATTGCCCTGCCCAACAAAGAACGCACTTCCCACAGCCTTCGAATACACATCCCCTCCCTTCTCTGCGAGTGTTGTCTCGGTCTCTACAACTGTCCCTGCCTTGCCTTTATCATACACACCCACAACCTTCGATCTTAACACAAACGTCTTGCCTGCGCTTGTGGGTGGTAAGGGCTTAAAGAAGGTGATTGTGCGCTGGCCATCCACGACGCGGCGGCTATCGAATTTGGGGACGTTGGGTATGGGGGTGGAGGCAGAGCGCGCGTAGAAGTCTATTACATCTTGGTCGGTGTGTTTGAATGCTGTGGATACCCTTAGCTAGGCTTCGGCGTTATGGAAGGCGGGAGGCTCGTACGGAGGATGATTGGATACGTAGGAAAAGTTTGGAAGTTGGGGTGGAGTTCCTAGGATTGTGAGCGGGCCTTCGCAGAGGAATTGGCTAAAGCGTACGTAGAGGAAGTGGAGCTCGTCTACTGTACAGCCTATTGAGTATGCAAATAGCAAGACATCGCTACCCATCCATCAGCTATTTTATTTCGACGGGGCATTTGGGGGCATAGAATACCGCTTCAACCAGGATACTTCTTGAGGAGGGAACTCAAAGCCTGCGCCTGGACCGCTCATGCTGACCTAGATAAGCTTCTCAGCTGAGTTGTAGGAATTGTTTCGAACAATGGAATGGAATTGGTCTTCATGTCGACTGCCCATGGGTGAGCATAATGCGGGCAACTGCGTGCTCCGCAGGAACCCCTCTGCCGAGGTCTGTTGGCTTTGTAGCGCAGTGCTCGACTCTTCGCACATTAAACTGGTCCTCGTGTATTCCGTAACCAAGGGGTAGCCTGTCAGTTAGTACTTAACAGTATGAGCAAGCTGTCGAGTCACGACCGGGATGTTAATATCATTCGCATATTCTTGTGACTCACTTTTGGCCTGGAATTATGCATTTGGCTCCCGCTCCCCATGCTCTCATTTTCTTCTTTCTTCTGCTTTAGTTTCCCAGACAATTCATCCTGCGTGTTATCAACAAGTACATTCCTATTTCAAAAAGAGAATCTCCCACCGTCTAGACCCTCAAATGCGCACTCCCATACAATGACTTCCTCAACCATCTTCTCTGATGGCGGTCCTATCTTCTTCTGGCGCGAGTACGGGAATCCATATGGCTTCCTGTCCCAATGGTATCCTTCAACATTTACTGCCCCTTCTCCCAATGAGGGCAAAGGAGAATTGACCTTCCTCACAACCGAACAATACATGATGTTTCACAAAGCCATGCTCTTCAACGATACCTTAATCGCAAACCAGATCATGCTAGAACCCGAGCCCAGAAAACAGAAAGCGTTAGGGAGGAAAGTCAAGGGCTTTGAAGGCAAGGAGTGGAAAGAAAACAGGGAGAGAATTGTTGAAGAAGGGAATTGGTGGAAATTTACCCAGAGTAAGGAGGAGAGGTTGAGGGAGATGTTGTTGGAGACGGGGAATAGGGAATTGGTTGAGGTACAGCCTGGATACTGAAAACAAGATAATGGCAAGCTGACGAGAGACAGGCTTCTCCGTACGATAGAATATGGGGTGTAGGATTTGGGGCTGAGAATGCAGAGACGAATAGAGGGAATTGGGGCGAGAATCTGCTCGGTATGGCGCTGATGAGGGTGAGAGATCGCCTGCGGGAAGGGGAGAGCCCCAAGGACGGCGCAAACGAGACCGGTGAAGAGAACTCATAAGAAAAGGCACTGCTTCTTGCCTTACTAAGTACGACTATCCAGCTGTACAGTATTCGGCGCATGAGGTTCTTATGGCTGCGTCCCTGCTGGCTTTGCGTCAACCGCATGTACATCTGTTGTGAGTGTGTCACTGACAGTCGCGAACATTTGTTCAAAAGATGAGTTCCATATGTCCATCTTTAGACACCACCCAAGGTCTGTGTCGTCTCCACTGATTTCCTTCTAATTTTCATTGGCATGATATCCGCTATGCCACTCGCTATGGTCGCTTACAGTAACTTCAGGCGCATCTATTAGTGTCTGTTCCCAGGTGTGAGGTGAGGTTGTCCGAGATTGAAGTGGTGTGAGGCCATCAGCACCTGCGCGAGGTCAGTGAAAAGCTCGACAAGGGCCGAGGAAAGAGCTTACATCTTGTAGTCCAGGCGGCCCTGAGCTTGCCTGCTCATATCGTCCGTCTGAAGCTCGTAGGTGATTGAAATGTCTAGATCTCTCTTCTTCTTGTCATTCGGTTTGCTCTTCAAGATGCCTTTCACCTCCTCATTCTCCTCGACGGTAAGGACTTCCCGGAGGTAGAAGACAGTCTGCTTCCAGTGGGTGTATTTGCTATGAGGGCCGGTCGAGAAGTGGATAGGCTTGTGGCATGCGGAGAATTCAATGTCGAACCAAGCGATCAGGGCGTGGATGAAGTCAGGCTTTCGGGCTTTCAAGGCGTAGGGCGCTTCGAAGGCTAGATCTTCAGTGGTGACGGTGTAGAGATCGAATGAGATCACGCGCGCGGGGTCTGTGATGCAAGCTTTGATTTCGACGGTGTCCACAAGGGGCTCTGTCAACGCGGTATCCTTGAGGGGTGTGAAGTCGAAGCCGTAGACATTATCCCAGACTATAGATCCATTAGCCGTACGTCATCTCTCAATTAGCACGAATAGCCTACACCCGATCTTCTCATCTTTGTATTCGCCATCCTCGATACCGGCCATGTAGATGGTAGCCTTGTCAGGGAAAATTAAGCCCCCAGTCTTAAGGTATTTATCGCGGGCGTAGAGGACTGTATCCAGCATACTCTCGTAGAGGAGAAAGTAGCCCATCCATTCAGAGATGATGATGTCGACTTTAGGGAGTGGTAGCTCAACTTCTTCCATCTTTCCCTGCAGAAGCGTGATTTTCGATGTCATGCCGTTTCTCTCGACAATCTCCTTAGCCTTGTCAATGATCGTGGACATGTCGACCCCGACGACATGCTTCGCGCCGGCTTTCACTGCGAACCTAGGCGCCGAAGCGTCAGCGGATGGCGCTCAAGAAGGGTAGAGTACCCGGCACGTACATGCTGAGAATGCCTGTGCCGCATCCCACATCCAATACAACTTTGTCTTTGAATAGATGCTTGTTCTGGTAGATGGCATTCTGGTATGACTTGGTGCGGACTTCATCTTTCTTCACAAGTTAACCTATATCAGCGAGATGTGCCAGGATAATTTCCGTGGAAGCATGCTGCGTACCAACATCTCCTCATGTATGCCTTTGAATGGAAAAGGTAACCGTCAGTGCATGCTCTCAAAATCTAAGGATCGTCCGAGAAGTACCATGATGATTGTAGCTATGCAAGGTCAGCCTGGTCTCGTCCCCACTTAGAAGCAGACGCACCTATTGAAGTAATGGACCTCTGCGTGGTCCATACCCGCCAGCTTATCATCTGTCTGGGTTGTGAGGGTTGTTTCCGACATGGTTCGTGGTGGGCTACCGGTGCATGTCTCTGGAAGCTGGGTAAAGTATGAAGGAGAAGGAAGATAGAAAGGGTTTAGTGAACTCCTACTACCCTTTACAGAGCTGAGCTGGTCAAGATGGGGGAAGTTTGAATCTGTGTTGATTATTTTTGCGGACAAAGCTGAGCGGCCCGTAGCGAGAATCAGGGTCCACCAGCACGCTAGAAGGAAGCATCTTACGTGCATGGGATCCAGCTGCACACGCGCACAAAAGTTGCCTCACGTGTGGACCGTGGATAGCTATGACATTACTTGACATGCCAATCTATGACTCGTATCAAAATTGAATTGTTTTGGCTAATCTTGAGTCCACGTTTGGATCCCGAAAAGCCAGGGCTTATTTGCTGATTGTCTTGGCATTTTGGAGCGCTGTAAAAGCGGTTGAAACGAGTCTCACAAAGGCCGCTACCAAGAGGCTATCAAGACGATAGCCTTCTAATACCACGTCTCCCACATTCAGCATCCTACCTCTTTATCCTTTCACCAAGAATCCCCCATTACTATCAATAACGCTGCCACTACAACTCCAATCCCTCATCACACATCTACATCATCGTTAGCCTAGTCGGTTTTCTCACTCCAGCAATAAATAAAATCCACAGATATGACTCCGCCACATCCTCCGGTTTCCCAATCTCCCCCGTCGTACACTTCTCCTTGATGATCTTCATGAACCCTTCCATCTGACCCGCCGGCATCCCATCCTACAACGGTGTCATCACCGCACCACGACTTACTTATCAAGTTGACTCTAGTTGGAGCCAAATCAAGAGCCAGATTTCGTATCATGCCATGCAATCCGGTAGCATAAGAAGCAACAACCGTCCAGTGTTTATTCGGCTTCTCACTCACACTCCCCGTTGTCAAGGTGATAGAAGACGCAGGGCCAGGATTCAGATGCTTTACTGCATGCTTCGCCACCAGCAACGGAGCATAGAATCTTACTAACCCAGCCTTCTGAATCCTCTCCAGCGTCGCATCCTCCAGCTTCGTAATTGCTAATTCATCTCCCGCCGTGAAGACCACGTGATCGAGTTTGTCCCCGGATTGCGCGAACAAATGATGAATGTTAGCTTCGAGGTCTGGGGAGGAGAGGTCACACGCGTAGCCTGAGATGCGATCTTTGGCGCTAGGGTAGGTTTTCAAGAGGGTTTCGATGCTGGAATTGATGCGGGATTGGTTGGAAGACGAGATTATGACGGTGGCCCCAAATTTGAGACATGCTTCCGCAAACCTATGGCCTTGAGAAATGGCACTTGGGAACCGAGGATCAGAAGTTTTGGGTAGGGAGTCAACTGGTTAGTCAATACATATATATCGCCCGGTACTTTTTGCGTTCAGGCAAGGGAGCAGGGCTACTTTAAGAGCATCGACGGAGTAGCAAGGAGACCGCAACCGCCTCGAAGGGGACCCTCGGGAGCAGGGGAGGCAGCAACACTACTCTGGTTGAGCCCGGAGCTGTCAGGAGCACGAATAGGCAGCCTTTGGTCCCGGCTTTAGTTGCCTGTATCTGTATTATGCTGCCTAGACGTTTTGACCCCTGTTGCTTATAGGCACTCTGGCTCGGGCAACAGGAGGATTAAGTAAGACTTGCGTTTTTGGAAGTATTTCCAATATAATATATATGAAAATAGTAATGTGGATGCGTAATGGTTCTATGGTGTAGTGGTCAGCGTATGTCAGATTTCTACTTACTTTCATGGATTGAATATCCTAATTTAAATTAGACTTTGGATTCTGATTCCAGCGACCCCGTTTCGAATACGGGTAGGACCTTTTTCTTTTTGTTATTCTTGTCACGGGGTGGATTCTGGCATGAGTATTATCAGGCTGAGCCGCGGTACTTCCATGATAGAACTAGCGCCTTGGCTGGATTCTGGCTCATTAGGGCCAAAAACTCCATAGATAATCAATATCTTTCACACTACTAATATTTTACTACTAAAGTAACTACGGTATACTTTAATATTTTAATTTAGTATTAAAGATATTTTTTATTATAATTCATTTAGTACTTTATTTAATTTATAAATCTAGTATTTAATTTATTAAATTAATTAATATTCGTAAATATTAAGAGATAGTCTTTCTATTAATATACGTAATTAGTACGATTTTTTATCTAATATATTAAATGAAAGATTTATTTTTAATATTAATAATCGAGTCGTTTGAAACTACGAAATATTTTAGTTTTATATATATATTATTAATTTATTTTCAAGTTACGTATTTATAAATAGAAATATAATAATTCTTTCTTCCTTTTCCTATATCTTGTTATTACTTTAATTCTTGGAAGTAAGTTTTCGATATTATATTTTGTTTATGAATCGGGGTTATTTTTTTCCCTACTAGGTATGTCTTAATCGTTAATATTGTAGGGTCGGGGCTTCCACTGCACCACAAGGCCAAACAAGAACTGCAGTGGGCGTACGTTTAGCATGGCCCCTGTTCCCGACCACCTATATGTACACTTTTACTACTAAGGCTCACTGTGAGGCCTCCTCATGGGGAGCCACTACACTGATCTAGGCATATTGGCTGTCTGGGTAGCTTGGTTTCAGAAGAGAAGCCATTATCTTCTTCCAAAACGATGCATGGAATGGGCAGACATTATCCCGTTGTCGCCAATCCTCAACAAAAACATTTATAAGGTCGAATCGGAAAGTACGCATTGCTACGATGTCAACGTTATTACCCACACCGTCTGGCCCTCAACATTCTCCTCGTTTTCCATGAGATCCCGGGATCTTCCAGTATGAAGGAAGTCCTTCTCCCTCCACAGTGGCATCTGCAATGGCACGCTCTTGCATAGAAGGATGGGGGGTTGTCTTTGGTCCACCTTGGGCGGGGCTCCTCTCGCCGTTCTTGACCACGAAAGATGCTTTGTTCTCACAGACTCAGGCAGCCAGTACGGGGCTTGGTCCGCAGGGAGGAGATGACTTTCGATACCTGGTCTCAGATGACCACCGTGCTTCGGTCTGGCGGACAAATACTTCATACTCCCTCTAATCCATGGAACATTCCTATTCACAGGAACCATCCACGGAGTTTTACTACAGCAGGAATTCGATAAGCGTTTTGATTGCCTCGCCCCGTATACTTCCTTACTTTGGCTCCAAAAACGAGCGTCCTTATCTGGTGTAGTGAACTGCCCACATATCTGGCAGCAGCGTGGCAGTCTCAAGGCTTCACTAGGATATTGGACGTACTACAACTTAGCCTGAGAAGTCCGTGTAGCAGAGGGATGTTTTAAGGAAGCGAGCCGAGATGGTTTAGGAAATTCTATTTCCGGCGTAGCTCCAGACATAATTAGGGACCAAATGTCGCTCTCTGCGTTGAGTTTGGATGGTAAGATATCACTGCTTGCGTTCGCTGGAGCCAGATTTGTGACACAGCATGGTTGTGCTCCGGAATCCATTCCTTGTGGAACATCGACTTTCAAAACGCCAGCAGCAGGGCGTTTCCAAGGAATATTGCCAACCTGCGGAATGGAATAACGGTGTTTAGTACCATAAGTTGAACTCGGCCTGATCTAAACTCCCTTGCAACGTAATGGTTTGTCTTGCTTTCCAGAAACGGGGGAGGTAGTCGGCCGGAAGGGGTCTTGAGCATCCAAAACACTCGATTGGAGCAACTGCATTTCGAACTTTTGTGGAGAAAGTCGCTGACAAAGCAGGTGAAAGACCATGTGTCTTAAAACATATCCAGAAGTGCCTCGAACGTCACTTGGATGGAACGCCTCCTTATAAGCCAGAGCAAGAGCATTCCCCTCCGTGATTGAGGTTTTAGAGAAGCTTGCCTCGCCAGATTGCAGCCACTGTTTCATCGATTCCGGGAGGGTTTCAAATGCCTCTTCGGAATCTTTCCAGAGGGGTACTCCAGTCTTAAAAATTCTCCGCAAGTGTTTGTATCTGAAGACGCCGAATATTCCGTTTAGAATGACGAGAATTTTGCCAGAAAGTACCCGGAGAGCTTGAGTCCGGTTGCAGCTGCTCAAGGCGCTGGAGAGCCGATGCTCGGTCTCGAAAGAAATCTCGAACTACCTCAACTCCAGATAACGACGCTGCAACGATGATTACTTGGTCCTGAATGGAAGCTTGGACTGGATTCTGCTTGTGGACGTAGTATTCTGGGTGATGAACGAAAAGAAAAATTCGTTCAAGACTGTTAGGGCGGTCGTCATCTTCGTTTAGGCAGTATTCGTATTCTGAGATCAAGGGGTCAGAATTCAGTTACAGATAGGTTGATACACGCTGCAGCACTCACGATCCCAACAACGCGTCTAAGGGAGGTAAGCTGAAGTTCCGTAAGATAGAGTTCAGGGTGCGGTATATACAAATGACCAAAGACATGATATTCAACTTTAGTAGTAAAAACTAAGATTTTAGTTGAGAATTAGATTGTTCGTGAGCTAGTAACGGTCCCGGACCGTAGCTCAAAAAAAACCGAAAATATCGAACGAGATGTTCGTAGGAAAAGCTCCATTATTTCGAGTACAGTTGATTGCAGAACCACGGGCGGAAGCGCTAAACGGATGGCCCGCGCACTAAAATTTGTATGGGGCAACCACCAATGTCAAGTGAACGTATATATAATGAGTTGTTCGTGTAGTAGGCCTGTATTAATATCGTAATCGGGTAAAATTAAAGCTGAGCTAGGGCCTAGTTATGATATAGTATATAAACCGCCCTTTCTCTTATTTTTATAGAGGTATAATCGTCGTCGCTATTTCTAAAATACTTATTAAATAACTAGGAAATAGAGGGAATAAAAAGCTCTCTTTAAAATAATTATTACCGAAGAAGCCCCCTTTTAGGAAACGACGCTCGTTTATATTATTAAAAGATATTAATACCGACGAGGCCGCTTTTATAATTCTTTTATTTATTTAATAAATAAAGTTATTTTAACTTTACCTAGAGTAAACTCCGAGTTATTTAAAAGTTTATAATTTAGTTTTTATTAAAACGTTAATTTATTTTAAATTTATAGTCCGCCTTAAGGGTAGTAAAAGTCCTAGGTATTAAACTTTATTTAGTAAATAATTAAATAACTTTTAACCTAGCCTAGGATCTTTATTACTATTTTTATTTTAATTTAATTTAAATATAGGACCTCCTTCTTTATATTTTAGAAATTTTATAATTTAAAAGAACTTCGACGAGTTTATAAAAACGTAAATTAAAAGTACTTTTACTTTATATATTAAAATTAAATATATTATTAAAGTTAAATATATTAAAATTACTATCGTTAAGACTACTAAGGCTCGTAAGGCTCTTAAAGAATTTATTATTAAAATTATTAAATTAATTATTATTAAAGTTAACGTTTAGGTTATTAATATTTAGGTAGTTAAAATAATAACGAGAATAATAATTTCTAAAACTAAGGCTTTAGTATTTACTATTAAAGAAGAGCCTATAATAATTATTTACTAAATCCGTATCTTATTCTTCTAGTTAAATAAATAGAATACTATATATAGTAAATTAAAGGATATTAAAATTAATAATTTAAATCTATTCTTAATAAAGAAGGTCTTTCGGGAGTATATTAAAAAGATTAATAAATATACTTTTAAATATTTTATACCTATTTATTAAATAGTTATAACGGCGACTTTATACTATAAAAAACTATTAATAACGAGACGCTATAGGTAGTCTATAGACGATATTAATAACTAGGGAATCGTCGAGGTATAAATAAAAAGATTTTTCGAGAGTAATAAAAATAGAATTAAAGTAGAATTAATCTTTTATTAAGGCCCTACTTTTATAGATTAAATAATCGTTATTAACCTAATATTATAATTAATCGCCCTCTTTTTTATTATTAACTTTAGTATTAAAACTAGTATAAGAAGTTTTATTTCTTTTTTATATAGAGTAGTTAGCTAAAATAATTTTATAACCCGTTAATTTATTATTTTAAAGGAAGCCGATATATTAAATCCCGATTTAGTTTCGACTCGAAGAATCCTCGACCGTTAGATATATTAGAAGCCTATTTATTCAAATTATCTTTATTACTACTAAATAAATATTAAGGGAAGATATTATATATTAAATATAAAGAATACTAAAGTTTAGTAGGCTAGTATCGAGAAAAATAACTCGAAACGACTAAATATTAAGATACTACCGGTATTATTATAAATTAAATAGGGTAGAAATATAAAGTTAAAAAAGAGACGAGAGAAAAGAAATAAAATTATATTATTTAATTTAATACCGCTAGTAAGTTATAATCTAGGTTAGGGCCCGTCTTTAATTATTTATATATTATTTTTATTTATTTAATCTATAGTACTTTCTCCTCCCCCTTTATTAAATATTCGAATCTTTTAACTAGAAGTTAAATTATATATTAAAAAAGTTTTAAAGCGAAGGGACTCGCCGCTTTATCGCTAGCCCTTTTATTCTCGTTTTATTATATTTACTACTTCTCTACCTCTCCGCGGTAGTTATAACGGTATTTAATATAGAATATTTAATAAATTAAAAGTTTATATTCTCTAGAAACTACGAGTACTACTTAAATAATAAATACTAAATCGACGTATATTAAGTCGATATACTAAGCCGACGTATTATAATAATATTTTCTAAATAAGAAAAGAAGGTATTTATACCGAATTTTATTATTAAAAGTTCTATTTCTAGGAACTAGAAACTCTAACGCGAACGAGTTAATATACTAAATCGAATTTAATTATAGTGAATTCTATTTCTAGTATTAAGAACGGTCTTTTAAAACGATTTCTTAAAAGCGAATAAATTACTAGCGCTAGGAATATCTAATAACGCGCTTAATTAGTAGGGAATTCTTTCTCTAAGATTAGGCCTTTATCGTTAAAATCTATATCGTTATACTCGAATAACTTTAATAGGCCGCGCGGTTTAGCCGAATTCTCGTTTCTCTAAATTATAAAGTCTACGCGATTAATTACTTTAATTATCGATAGGAATCTATCGGTAAAGTTAATAATAGCGTTATTTAATCTCGTTATTAACTCGTAGTTCTATTTAATTACTTCGGCCCTATCCTTAATCGTGAAAGTAGTAGAGGTAGTAAATATAGAAATAAAAATAGAAATTTAAAATTTAAAAAGTTAAGTAAAAAACTTTATTTTATTTATCTCTAATTTAACGTAGGCGTTTATATTAAGAAAAGAGCGCTAGAACTTCTCTAGTACTATAGAGAGGTAGACGAATTTCCCCTATATAGTGCGTAGGAGTTTATTTAACTCCGTGTTATCGATTTCGAGCGCACGGACCCGCTATTCTAGTCGGGCGAAGTCTTCTTTACTATAACTCTCTTTCTTATTATTCGCGTTAACGTCGGAGTCGCTCTCGATAGGTATTAATATAATACTTAAGGCCTTCGTTTTTCCCGACTTCTCGTCTTTTATCTTCTTCTCAGTAGCTATTTTTACGGCGGCGATCTTTTCTTCGGAAGCGAACCTCTCTACGGTAGCCTTAACGATTTCGCTATCCGCTACGGCCTTCTCGTCGGCAGCGGTAGCGGACTTCTTGTCCGCGGAGGACTTTATTTCAATAGCTACCTTCTCCGTTACTACTATTTTATAGCGGTACTTGGTATGGAATATTTAGTAAATTAGAAACTTGTATTCTCTAGAAGCTACGAGTACTACTTAAGTAATAAATACTAAGTCGACGTATACTAAGCCGACGTGCCAAGCCGACGTATTATAATAGTAGTAGCCCTATTAACGGCGACGTAGTAGAATATATTAAATAGATTAAACCTAAACTATACCCCCGCGATAAGGATATTTTAGAGGACGCGAAGAATAAGTTTCTAGATAAAAGCTATATTATAAAAAACGTGTAAAGATAGAAAGATAATATATTCGAATATAAATAAAAGAAACTAGAGATTATATCTAGAATTAAATATTCGTTTACTCGGTTTATAAATTAATTTAAGTATAAAAAGAAGTTAAATCTAAATAAAAATACTATAAACTCTAAATATCTCTTAAATATCTTTATAAAAGATTCGTTTAATTTATTTATTTATATACTAGATTTACCCCCTCTTATAAATTATAGGCCTATAAATAAAGGGTATATAATTAGTTTAATAAAGTTAAACGATAATTATAATAAGAGCTAGGACTATAAAGGGGACGAGGATCTAGATAATTTAAATACTTTTAATAATTAAATTACTATAGGATAAATAAATTAATATTATATATTTATTTTAAAAACTTTCTATAAATCTATTTATATACGCCGTTTTCTTATTTTAAATTATTATAAATATTATCGCTATCGTCTTCTTTATTTTCTTAAAGACTTATTCTACTTTTATAATTAATACCCGATTTATAAAAGAGATTATTAAGGTCGTCGTTACTAGCCTATAACTTTATTATAAAATCTAGAAAATAATTATATTATCTTTCGTTTATAAATATTTAAATTAGTTTAAAATTCCGTTTTATCTAGTTTTTTAAAACTACGAATAATATTTTAATAAAATTAAAGTCGGGTAAATAAAGAGAGAGGTATTCGAGTAAAATACTAATATTAAAATATATCCTAGTAAGGACTATATTATAGTATATATTAATATTATTATAGATTATTATTAAAAGGGCGTCGCCGGCTTTAAAAGATCCGTAATAAAAGAGAATATTATATTTAATAAAATTATTAAATATCGCCGCCGTTATTAATCTTTAATAAATAATCTAGTCGAGGTAATTATTAATAATATATATAAATAATAAACTCTACCTTTTACTCCTATATAGACTTTGGATAATTAATAATATAATATTAATAAAAGTTTAACTATACTTCCTATCGCCTATTAAAATTAACTATATCGATATTATATATAAAAGTTTAGAATATATTAATATATTTATAAATAGTACTTTCGTCTAGAAAAATTAATTAATTAACTCGTTAATTTTTTAATTTTACGAATTAAATATTCCTTAAAGTCTAATTATATTAGTTAATAACTTTATATTAAATCTTCCGTAACTAACCTAAACGGTATAAATACCTCTAGATAATAACTTTATCGACGGTAATATTATACTCGTTTAATAGGAAGTAGATTATTTTATTAAAATATATTATTAATTATTATTTTAAATACTCTAGAAATTTATATTTTAAAAGTTTATTAATTATTTTAAAGCGCCCGCCTAAACTCTTACTCGGTATAAAAATAATATTATAACGACTCTATGTTCTTTTTATCTTATATATTATACGTAGGCTAACGTTATAAAGGCTAGCGGCGATAATATCGATATTATACCCTAACTCGAGTTTATATTAAATTAGGGAGCGAATTAAAGCTAGAATAACGGCGATTATAATAACGATAAAATTATAATAATAGGATAAGATAAGGCTCTACTAAGCTACGCTACTTGAATAACTTTAATTTTAACTATTTAGGACGGATTTATAGTATATATACCTCTATATTCTATTTCACTTGATATTAGTGGTTGCCCTATATAAATTTTAGTGCGCGGGCCATCCGTTTAGCGCTTCCGCCCGTGGTTCTACAATCAACTGTATTTTAAACTTCGATATTATCAAAACTTCAAAATCTTCGAACTTATTCTACCATCGAGATTTTCGAGACACTAGTTCTATACTACTGTGGGCTTAGCACCGAGTTAAGGTCCCATATAGAACCGTTGCTATCACACGATAGAGAATCTAGTAGATCACTGGTCCCTACCACACCCACACGGCTAGTCCGCCACGTCGCTGCGAACTACCTTACACTGTGGAAATAATTCTAACTACTCGTAATATACAATGGTAATAATAAATGATAATCTGTACAAGTGGCCTGGGATCTCTCTATGGGAAGTTGGGGTCCAGTGGCCGGATGCCTGCGGACATTGTCCAGTGTTGAGCCATCAAGCCTAATCGGGCACTAGCGCAATGGGAGTCCCTTGGCATAGTGTATAGCTTCGAGTATTTAGCTGTGCAATTCCTACAAGTTCAGCAATGCAATCTTGCCCCTCCTATACCTTCTAGATACGCTAATGGCGCCAATCACCCTCCATCTTGTAAGTTGAAGCTCATGCCCTGAAAGACCCCTTGCTGATGGGATAGAGGAGTGAGGACAAGTCGCTCGAACACCGTTCAGCATGTAAGTCGAAACCTCCCGCTACGACAAATGGTCATCTCCTAACATTCGCGAACACACTGACCCCCTCTACGGCGCGCCAGCTTATCGAGAACGGCTTCAAGATCAATGTCGAGTCGAGCCGCGAACGCATCTTCGATGACAAGGAATTTGTGGATGTCCCCGGTGTTACCATGGTGCCGACAGGCTCATGGCCGAACGCTGAGTCTGATCATTTGATACTGGGGCTAAAGGAGCTTGCCGCAAAAGACTGTATGAGCTCGAGTCTATCTTGCAAGAAATAAGTTGACAAGCTCTTCGCACAGTTCCTCTGAAACAGTACTTACTTTGATTTATCCTTTCAATCATCAACGCTGACCTGAGATCTTCAGTACGCACATACAGTTCGCACATGTAAGCGATCTCTCAGAGTCGTTTGACACTTAGTCGCGCCATGCGCGGGTTACAACATTCCTCTTGACTCATTTGCCTTGAGCAGAAATCAAAGCACTGACTTCGAAAATTCACAGTGCTACAAAAGTCAGAGTGGTTGGCAAAGCGTGCTTCAGCGGTTCGTTAATGGAGGTGGAATGTTGTACGATCTCGAATATCTCGAAGGTAAAAAACGTCTCCGGTCTTATGACTCACAAGCAAATCAGATCCCGGTGGCTGATTTCGCTACTTAGACCAGAAGCGTAGACGTGTAGCTGCGTTTGGCGAAAGTGCGGGATACTGTGGTGCCGGTAGGTGTGCTCCAGCCCACACTTTCAAGCTTCATATCAGTAGTCGGGTGTACCTAGATATGCCCAGGGATTGGTTATTGAGAGCTTTTCTTGACGACGCCATTGCTGATTGCGAGGGTGTGATCTTCAGCCCTCGCCATCATGGATTGGGCATGGCAGCTTGAACATGAAGGGGATTCTAACAAACCTCTTCCTGCGAAAACGCCGTATCAAAATGAGACGCATCTCATCAAGGAAGTCAAGGCAGAGCTTGAAAAAGGTCTCGCAAAGACGAATGGCGAACACCCACGAGTGCTCGTTATTGGAGCTTTGGGACGCTGCGGTAGAGGCGCCTTGAATCTTTGCAGGGCTGTTGGAATACCCGAGGATCGCTTGCTGCAGTGGGATTTGGATCAGACGAGACCAGGCGGGCCTTTTCTTGCAATTCGAGAATCAGACGTGCGTATCGTGTTGTGGACAACCCATCTATTTGTGCTAACATTGTCAGATTTTTATCAATTGTATATACCGGTCCGCCGATGTTCCCAAATTCATCACGAAAGAATTCCTCCATGAAGGCAAGAGGCGACTGAGTGTTGTCTGTGATGTTTCCTGTAGGTTTACCTGAGATCGTTAAAATAGACTAGCTCATTCGATTTTCCAGGTGATACAACGAATTCCAAAAACCCGATTCCATTCTGCGACCAACCAACCTATTTCAACAGCCCAACGATACAACTCCACGAGTTTTCAAGACCCCCACTGTCCTATATCACAATCGACCATTTGCCTTCTCTGTTGCCACGAGGTATGTTGCTTCTGTCCCACTCCTGCACCTTCAAATAGAGCTCACCATTGAACAGAGGCATCCGAGAAATTTAGCGAGGCACTGTTGCCAAGCCTACTCGAATTGAAGAATAGGTCGACAAATCCAGTGTGGCTGAGCGCCGAGGAATTGTTCAAGGAGAAGGTCAAGGAAATGGAAAAGACTAAAGAGCACGCATAATCTACACCGGCCACGCTTTCGTAGATGCGGAGTCCGCGTCATGATTTGTTGAAGATGCTTCGGTGATTTGCTGGCTCAAGTTCCTTGGGATAGGGCTTCATAGAGGGTGAGCATCCCCTCTGTGATTGGTGTCTGACCCCACAAGAAGCTCCTTCGACAGCTCGCATTGCGTTGGAATGCAGCTCGAAATGGGTGGTCAATTTCACCTCACGCCATATACCGGTCGGAGACCGATAGCGTATAAGTGGAATAATCGAAAGATTTGAAACACTTTGGAAATAGAAGCGCTTCTCCACTTTGGTCAAATAATTTCCCCCTGACGCCGCACCTTTCCTTGACAGCATTCGCTATTTGATCTTACATCGTCGACCACATCTGAGTCGCGGGTGACCTGTCTTATTCAGCCATGAGCTGCTCGACGAACGCTTCTTTGGCACGAAGCCGCATTCATCAGACATCCGGAATGTTTATTGTGAGAAAGCTGCCGTCCAATATCAGGATGGAGATTGTAGATTCGAATTCGAGAACATATCTGGCAGAAGAAGGTGCTCGGTAAGTATTCCGAAGTTGGACGTGGGTAGCAGTAGAGTTGATAGGGAAAACATAAAGAGCAATTAACCCTCTTGTACATCGACTTGATTTGAAGATGAAGCATTGGGAAATCCAGATGTTCAGCAATGAAGAACAGAAACTGGAACTTTTTAGGAGGGGACAGGAAGGGTAATGGATAATAAGATAGTAGGCTAAACGATGTTTTTTATTGAAATCAATCGGGAGGTCCAGGCCTTTTTCCAAAGACGTAATCAGTAAACTAAATTGGCCATATCGCCAGAAGTATTTGCAACGAAGTCTATTGGTATTATACAGGATGAAGTAGATGGCTTCACGCCTTCCACGTCCCATCAATCTGCTTCTTTCGTACCTGTAAATTTGTTAGCCGGCGTCCATGGAAAGCAGGGTCCTCAGCAATTTCTAAGAACTCACAATAGGCGCCACAAGCGTCGTCCCCACAGCCAACGCAACAACCGTCAGCACAAGCTGTAGCTTACTGAATCCCTTGCCCAAGATGTCAAATGCGCCGATATTTGCTACCCTTGTGCCGAATAGGTCGATTTCTCCAAACGCGAACACTAAGCTAGTGCTCTCCAACAGCGATGGACTCGTAACGATATGCGAAACGCTCAGGAGATCTCGCTTATGACTGATGATCCACTTCGGCTCAAAGTCCAGCGTGGGACTATATCGGAACAATCCCTCTTCCATCTCCGATGTGGTAGGATCACGACCGACGGGCCTCCTCGGATCGGTGAATGCGCAGGATATGGAGATTATGGATTTAAGATCCGGTACGACGCAAAGGATCGAGCGAGTCGTGATGCCTTGGAGGGTGGAGGTGACGGACATGGAGGAGATAGGACCTGGGATTAAGTACGTCTGGGTGATAACGTGAGGTATGGTGAAAGTGTCGTCCTCGTCAGCAGCTGTGGGGTAGATGTTTGAAAAGTTGGAGGATGAGCCGAGTGAGCCACGGTCGTTGGGATAGGGTGATTCGTAGAGTTCTGAGACCACGAGTTGGTAGCCTTTCAGCTTTTGCTTGTCAACTTGGGTCGTACCTTGCGTGGCAGCGCTCGTTTCCGTGTAGATTGAGTAGGCAAACCAATTCTCAGCAAGTGCGGAGACTATTGGCCGGCTTGTGTCAACGCCTGACTGAGTGGTCGAGTAGATAACGGCACCGGAAGTGGAATCAAGAACGTAGAACGTGGTTTTAGAGGCTTCGACTCCAACGGCAGTGACCAGTAGCAAGTTCGGATTCAGGTACTTGTACAAGACGTTCCGGTCGCCAAGGGCTTTTCCGATCGATGCAACTGGGTCGTGGGAAGGCCGAGCACTGACACTGTGGACTTTCTCCCCGGGCGCCGGAAGGAATTGCCATGCCAATGAAGGCTTCGTACCTTTTGTCAAGCTCCAGCCTCTGACTATGCCATCGTCTCCTTCTGTGACTATGACTGTCCCTTTAGGGAGGTCTGCCTTGGGCAAGTCTCCAAGGGAGCCATCATCCTTGATTGCTATGAGAACCGTTTTGCCCGACGCATCGGCTACCGAGATTGATGTCCTCAGTGACGAGATCATGGCCCTGGGTTGATACTGTAGAATCTTCCCAGTATTCGAGTCCACGCGAATGAACTCTCCTCCCTTGCCACGTATCAAAGCAGTGTCTGCTTCTTCAGCTTCAATACTGAGCACTTCCCACTTCTGACCTGCCTTGAGCGTGACAGCTTGGACACTCCAAATGACCTTGCCTTGAACACCTGCATCTAGAGCTGCTAGCCTTCCACGCTCAGTAGCAAGCATCACTATCTTATGAAAGCCGAAGCTATCACGGCGTAAGCTCTGGTCTTGAGAGCCTGCCTTCTCTCCCATGAAGCTCCCCAGGAGTCGATTTGGAAGCGCTGTAGCCCAATCAGGCAGGTATTGCAGGTCCTTCACATGGCGTTTAACACGGTGCACATACGCACCAATAGGGCCGCCTTGGCTTTCTGCTTCGAGCTCGCCAGCCAAGTCCTCCTCTTTAGCGATCTCAAGGAAAGCAGCCGCGATGGTGCCCGAGAGACATTCATGCCTTACCCAGAAAGGCTCGCCGTTTCGAATGAGTCCCCAATGTCCCGAAGACAATGCTAGAGCTGATCTCACGGCAAACGTTGAGCCGTTTCTAGGTATAACTTCAGAGGCAGCATGGGTAATGTCTTGCGGCTCGACCATGCCAACATAATTCTTAGCACGTACATTCCATTGGCTGAGAGGAGCTAGGCCTGCGGATGAAAAGAGGATATCCTCGAACACAGTATGCCTTGTGAAGTATACATCCGATCCTTGGGAACTGGCGGAGAAAGCACCCTTTCCACCAAGGAGTGGCAAGTCGTACGCTTTTCTGGCCGCGCGTGTAGCTGGATCGACATGGAAGACCTCAGCCCAGTGAGATTCTGCAGCCTGACAATGGACCAGGAAGTGCGGTTGGGCTGTAGTAGAGTGAGGGGCGTGCACAATGATCTTCTTGACGGCGTCTCCGTTGCCCGATGGCACGTTCACACTAGTAATTTGCTTCGTGCCAATTACATTGATCTTTAAGGTCTTGAACGCTTTGTCCGTCCATACCAAAATAGGCACGCCCGAAGTGGCCCCAACGTGCAAGATCAAGTCCTCCGATGTGACTTCGCCGTCCGAGCTTAAGAGCGTGGGCTGGCCGATCTGCATTCCTGAGGATGCATTGAGCTCCGTCATCTTGATCTTGAAACCCTTTAAGAGCACTGAATGGAATGAAAGGTAGTATATACGGTCCTCAGAGGGAACCAGGGCATATGGTGCATCTCCACTGTAGACTGTCAGAACTCCTCCTACCCAAAGTTTCTGGGCTCTTTCTGCCGTACCTCCCATCTGTAAACTCCCATGAAACTCCTCCACTTTCAGCTGATAGTTTCCTGACAACGTTCGAACCCTCCCCTGAATTGAGTACGAAAACGTCTTTCGCTCCTTCACTATACGCAGACGTCTCTATCGCCTTGACTTCCCCCTGTCCCTTCCACTCCCACACCAGTCTCCCATCCGTAGCATCCCAACTTTGCACCCTTCCCCCAACAGCACTGACAAGCGTATCTCCACCATCAGCAGCCTTCAGCAACCCCGGCCCCGTCTCATTAAGAGCCCGGTCGGCAAGCTGCTGCCTCCAAATCACCGCGCCGTCCTTAGGATTGACAGCACCAAGTACGAGTCTTTCCGAGAGCGTATAGAGCAGGGACGCTTTCGAAGCGGCCGAAGGCCGATGGAAGAATGTTGTGTGGGATTGGGGAAGGCCGAGGAGAGCGTGGTGGTAGTCGGTTTGGTAAGCTTCATCTGCGAAGATAGCGTGGGTGAAGGAGGCGTAGAGGAGGGCAGCTGTTGGCAAGAGGGCGAGCGCACAGAGGCGCATGTTCAACGAAGGAGAGGAAGCTTGAAGGCTTGTTTTCTCACATTGTTTTCCGGAAGATATGATTCTCTCAAGCTGTGCAGAGATGGACCCTCAAGTTAGTTGGTCTGCAGAATAGCCGACCAGGCAGCTGATGAATTTCGTCGGGCTGGCGGCACACGCGGTACAAGAACTATTATCTACACAATTGAAGCATGGATTTTAGGCTCTAGATAGTCTAGAATGGATTTTGAAAGCTATGGCTATAGTAGAGTCCTTTCCGTTTTTCCAAGGGCATTCTAACCCTGCCAGACTTTTCTAGTTTTTCCGACCTGCATGAATAGGAATTGCTCACACAAACGCACTGACTTCAATCTGGACGATGATAATAGAAAACCAACGACGGAAGCTTTAGGTTTGAGACACCTTATGGTGATAAATGTGTTCTGCCCTTAGCGCTATCAGAGTGGCTGCTCCAATAGTAGAGACAGAAAAGCAGACCAAAGACCTGCTCGTAATACTATTGTTTGATGGTGATAGCAAATTCTATACTTGAGAGTAAGAACGAAATTCAACAACACGAAGCTCACAGAAAAGCAGGATCAGGCCCGCTCTCTTCACTGATCCTCATCTGGCTCCTTCGATCTCTCAGGAAGTTGTTGGCGACTTGCTTGTTGCCTGCTAACTGCGAACGTGCAGTCATGGGACTTGCGTCCGAGTCGTCCGAACCATGGACCTCTTCCTGATAATCCCTCAGGACCGTGTTATTATTTACTTGATTGTCGTTCGGAGATAGTGGCTTTCGCAACGACGTACTGCTGTTGTTCTTCAAGCGGCGAAGACGTTCTGCTCTTTCAGGGCTATTGCGCGCACTGGGCGATGTGGAGAGCCACTTCTGAGATTTTGGCGGGACTGATGAGCTCTGCCGGGTTTTTTTGCCAGGGCCACCTGAGTGGCAGGGAGCGTTGTTGGGCGAGTAATTTTCGTTGCCAGTGTTCGAAGTCTTGTTCGAGCGGGCAGATGGCTGCCTCATCGGAACATTCTCATCTTGCTTGTTGAGCCCCCTGCTAGAAGACGAACCTACCGTGATCGAGTGTGAGCCAACTTTGTGCAAGGGCGGCTGAGCGTTGGCATTTCCTAGGATAACCCCAAGCGGCTGCTTCGAGATGTCGTTCCGCGCTTGCATGCTGCCAATGTTCACGTCGTCGTCTTCAATCTGGGCGCTTTCCCTCTTGTGCCCACTCTCTTTGACAGGAACGGCATTGGAGAAGTCCCCGTCTGGAGGTTCATGGCGTTCCAACGAGGCCACTTGGCTAGCCATGAACTTTTTCCAATCGCCACTCGAATTGGCGGACGAATATCTTGGGCTATCATACTTGGCTGGTCTCTTAGTGATTATGATGGCTGTTCCGACTCCATCACTGCTTTGCGAGCGTGCAAGCGATACGTCACTTCCAATCGCGCCCGTAGCATGGCCGCCAGGTGATCTGGAATAAACGCTCTCTGATCCGGCCACACTCGCATTGCGAAGGCGAGAATTTATAGAGCTGAACGGGTCCGGTGTTTTGATCTGATCAGCGTAGTCCATTCCTGCTTGGAAACCATCTTCATCCTCATGACTAGGTCGCATGGCGCGTCTGAATGGGCTTGTGTTACTTCTCTCGATATGCATTGATGGCGGGAAGAAGGCCGATTTGACTTCGCGGAGCGGCCTTTTGGCCAGTGGCATGCTCGACTCATTCATCTCTGCGATTTCTTGTGGGGTGAAGCCTTCTCTCAGCTCTGCGTAATCTCGTTGATATTCTCGATAATTGCTTCCATCCTCGATCTGTTGTAGTATCTCACCAGCGCCCCAGCTATTAGATGGCTTGATCTCAGGCCGTCGAGCAACATTTTCTGGACCTGGAGGAGGACGCCGACGGAGGCTAGAAGATCTTCTGGGAGTCGCAACAGCGTGATGAGGTCGTTGCTGGTCACGGCCACTTTCTGAGCCAGACTCGATGTCATCAAGTGCGGCCCTACGCTTGTTGTCTTCTATTTCGCGTTGAAGGGCCGAGAAAACCCTCTCGGTCTTCACACGCTCTATATCCGTTTGGCTGACTGGCTGATGGAAATTGGAATAACCATCGCGCAGGCCTACATTAAATCGAGCAGAAGAAGACGGCTGATGGGGACCTCCGTCTTCCTTGATGACTGAAAGGCGTTTGCGTTCCATTGTTTTCGGCATGTTGAAAGTGTTGTTCGCCGTGGAGTTCGTCCAACTAGAGACGCGCGACGCCTCCTTGCCTTCGTCTTCATCACTATGGACGCTTCGGATGCTACCTCGGCGAGGTCCGTTATCGTCATAAAAGGGGATAGAATGCTCTATTGACTCTCGAGATCCTACTCTGCGAAGGATTTCAGCATTAGGCTCCGGGATCGGAGATCGTTGCTCCTTCCAATCATTAGAAGTCAGCCTGGGATCTCCATAATGAGCTTGGGTAGCATTAAGTTGCTGCACAGGTATCGTATTTTCGTCATTCCTCGAACGTCTGAAGACTCGCTTGATCTTGGACTTCAAATTGTAAGACAAGCTCCGCGCCTTGAAGCTAAGCACGCTGACCTTCGTAGGCTCCACTGAAGGAGTTGAAGAGCCAACCGCAGTGCCGTAGCTGTTGGTGCTACTGCTGCGGACGGTCCTACGAAATGCTTTCTGAGACGTGCGCTGCCTGCTCAGGTTCAGAAACGAAGGCTGTTCTTTCAATCTCTGTTGCTCTAATTGTTGGAGATATGTATCCCGCGCAAGCTGAATAGCCGCATCTTGAGTGGCGTACTGATGATTATTGGCGGTGGAGATCCGATCTGTAACTCCACGTAGAAAGGAGAGCGACCTTCGTAGACGGGGATCAGGAGTCCGAATCGGCTCAGTAGAGCCACCGGAAGATTGCTGGGAGTGTCGTTGAAAGTGTCGGCCAGCTTTGGGTATGCCATTAGGGAAGACTGCGGACGGGGTTTTGCCAGGACTGAACATCGACTTGGCTTTACGAAGCTTGCGGTATGATGATGGTGCGGACGCTATGTCATTTTCTCCAAACTCTTCAGGTAAAGCTGTAAGAAAGGAATCGTCATTGGCAGGGTCCAATGGATTTATATGTCGAGATTCAGACTGCAACGAGTGTCGGCGCATTTTCTGACTGGCCCGGTATTCTGGAGCTTCTCGTCGAGTGATCGAGCGGGTTCTGGTGGGCTCTGCGTTTGTACCTGTGAAGCGAACGCTCTGTCTTCTTCCGAGTTGAGGTCCGTTTTCAGTATTCGCCGATCCCTTTGCACTCTGGCCAGCCTGGTCATTCGTGGCCCCCCGTCTTCCTACTCCAGGCCCATATACACGTTCGTAGGCGATGTCTGCGGCGATCAGAGCGTGCTTACGATCGGTCTCCAGATCTCGTGTGCTGGACTCGGCAGGGAGGCTGGGAGAAGTTTTGGCTCGTCGAGCCCGAGGTCGAGGTCGCTGCGAAGCGTTGCTGGTGGTGCGCGAAACCATGCTGAGTCGAATTTCTTACAAGGGCGGCTTGTGACAAGAACACCGGAACACAGACAGGCTGATAGGTATGCTAGATGAATTGAAGTATCCAAAACGGATACCAATGGCAAGGGCAGACCGAAAAGACTTGACGAGTGAGAATGGAAAATCTTGCCAGAGAAGTCGAAGGCCACCGAAGGCGCTACACTTCTCGAACATTTTGCAGGAACGAGCCACGCAGGACAGATCAACGAGTGGGAAGCGCATTCACCACGAGCCATGCTTGACGAAATAGGGAAGGAACGACACTGCGAAATCAAACTCGGGAAGTTGACCCAGAAGCCACTTCACTGGCAAGAGATTTACTCGACGCGAAGGTCAACTATCTCTCTGAGTTTCCCACTCCTAGGATTGTAAACCAGATCCTGAACAGAAACCCATTCTACACCAAGTGGGTGAAAGAAGCCATCCTTGACCTCTTCATCCCAGTAGTCGAGCACCTTGCCCATTTCTACCTGAAGCTCTTTCGCAAATCGATCAGGATCCTGTGGCTGGCTAGCAATTCGAAATACCATTTCGTCCATTGCACCTCTCCGCTATACTATGACTTGGAAGCCGTTCATTGGCTCGTCATTCAGCACATTCGAGAGCACTTATTTTAGCCCAGTCAGATCGTAGGCAGTAGGGCCTAGCCGCACTCCGACAGAGCCTCCTCGCCCACACAGACGGAATATGCGACAGTTGTAGTCTACCCACTCAGCAACATCGCCCATCGGGTATCGGATGATGGGCATCAGACGCCGTTCGAGGTTGGTAATCACAATGTTTCCTCGAACCCCATTTTCTTCAATTGGTTGGCCATCATCTGCCATTAGCTCCATGACCATGGTACCCCTACTGACCTCATACAACGTTGGATCGTCGTCATCTTTACTACTCGGAGGATTGACAGGCAGTCCAATAAGCCCGCCGTCGACAGAGCCGTATTGGATCGGTCCGATTTTAGCGATGGAAACGCTCTTCGAAGCAGAACCTTCTGGTCCTTATGCAGAAGTTCTCCAATGTAGAGTAGTAGCCGAACGCTATGAGCAGGCTCATTCTTCTCAACCAGGAACTCTGCAAGCCTGCACATAACAGTCGGCATCGCCACCAAGACAGTTCCGCATACGTTCGTATGGTACAAGACTGGCTCTCCAAGGGTGCAACACCAATCGAAAGATGAAAATTTGGCACAGGCGCCTCTGTCAAGGCAAGACCAAGGTCCAGAAATCCCTTGTACAAATCTCCGCCGTATAGATATTTGCGACACGATCACCGGACTGCAAACCGGCTCGAATGAGGCATGCAGCCCAACCCTTTGGCCCTTCACGAAGTTCCGCTCGGGTAACGTATGAGGCCTTTGGGGTCGCTGTTGTCCCTCCTGTCCTGAACACGGCGCCGTCGACCATGGGGGACGTCAATACTTGATTCTCTGGCGGCAAGCCACTATTGGCGACCCAGAAAGTTGTGTGATCAACTATAGGGATTTGAGTAAGGTTGAAGTCCTTAGAAAGGTTCCCATAGCATCGGCTGTAATAGGGGGATTTCTCCCTTGCAAAGTTCACGAGTTCCTGGACGGAAGCGATTATCTCCGATAACATCTTGGGAGATGAGCGCTGTTCTATGGTGCCTGCGATAGCTATGGGCAGTTGAAACGCAATTCCCCTACACTAATGAGAGAACAGAGATGTCGAGGTTCGCTGAATATCACACTGCAGGAGTTGTCTTACACGAGTAAGACAGGGCGATTGAGATTCCAAAAACTGGATACGGACGGTTTCGATAGTTTTTACGGCTGGTAGTGATTCGAAGGCGCTCTGAGTTTGAGCAGGTTGAAGAAGTTACTTCCCAGCAGGTGAGAATTTATCGTTACGAAGATCGTTCCATATGCGGCTTTCTCGGATTTGTTCGGTGTTACTTGCCCTGTTCTCCTTCCGTACCTGGAATAGTCAGTCGATACTGGCAAGCTTGCGAGGTGTGAAGAGGTCATTTTTGATATTGATGGAGAATGCATTAACTTCGGTTCCCTACCTCAGACGCCACCTCCTTACCTCCCGCGAAATTAACATCATGTTCTTTCCCATATAAGGGTTTTCGAGGCTTCTGTTTGCAATGCTTGGTGTGATCGTAGTTGAGTCGTTTGCAAAATGGTATAATGCACCTCAACCAATAGCAACCCCATCCTCTTCCTCTTCGTTAGCTTCCATCTCGCCATCCCCCTCAAGACCTTCACTATCCCACTCATCCTGATCCTCATCCATCTCATTATCGTTGTAGTCATGTTCGTCCCCGTCTTCCCCTTTGTCTGCTTCCTCGCCTTTACTGTTTGGACCCCTCTGCTTCCTCTTCTTCTCAACGTTCTCCTTCTGCGCCTTCTTTCTAGCTGCCTTCTCTCTCCTCCTTTCTTCCCACACGTGCTCCATCTCCTTCACCTCCTGTGGACTTTTGTCGAGAAACTCGTGCCACATGACTTTCCCCCCACAAACACCATCCTCCACTTTCGTCATTCGTAATTTCAGTCTTGGTCCTAGCTCTACGAGCTTTACTGCTCGCTTCTCTACCCCTGGCTGCCCTGTTGTTTGTTGCTTTCCATCGCCATTGCTACTCCTCAAAACAGCCATTTGTTTCTTGTTTAGAACCTTCCTCGCATTTGGTTCGAGCACCTCAACCTCTGCGTCGGTCTCGACTTCGCTCTCGCTGCCAGAGGTAAACCCGCCATCTGCTGCTCTAGCCGCGGAAGGATCGAGTAGGTAATCGGCTACATCTTCCAGCTTCCCTAAATTGGGGACCCGACCTTTGCTTCTGTTCTTCTGGTTGAGCATTTTCTCCGCAGCATTGAGTCGGCGTATGCCTCGCGAAAGGCCAGTACGCTTGGTTGTGATCGCATAATGACGGAGATTGAGGATGTAGGTACCTTCTTCAGCAACTGATCCGGAAGATTGGGACTTGGGTTTTTCACGATTGAGCAGTAGGACACGACGAATGGAGGACAAGGGAGTCGATTGAGGGGCTATCGGCGGAAAGAGGGACTGGAAGATAGTAGTCGTGAGGGACTCGAGGTGTTTAGGTACCGCAGGCTGAGCACCTTCGGCTGGAGGTGGGGAGAGGAAGTTGTTCATGACTAGCAGAGGCGCTGTTAAAAACTCTTTCCCACCTCCTTGTGCGTGTTTCTGCGCCTTCTTAACGTCTTTGCTAAGGGAGTACTTTTCCACTCGGAAGTGTAGTGTTGGTCCTCGAGGGGTAAGTGCAAGCCGAAGATTTGTGTTTCCAGTAGCAGAGCGAGAGAAGAGGAGGAGATGGGAGACGCCTAAAGGCCCGGCCATGGCAGTGTAGTCCCGTAGTCTGTTCGAGCGCCGCTCCTTCAAGCGACTGGCGGTGCCTGGTTCCATCATTGTCCGAACGTCTTTGACAAGCTGGGTCACGCTTGGTCCAACCTCTCCTGCTCCAATCCGTATGACCATGCTTTTGGGTTCTCTGCTGGCGGAGGAATTTGCTGTGGCACCACTGGTCGGCCCATTTTTGGCGCCGACGTGAGTACGCTTCTTCGTACGTCTTCGAGCCATGCTGAATGTCGTGGAAATTGTAACAGAATTCGGCGCGGTCTTGAAGAAGTTCTCAAAACATTGGAAGACTGAACGGCCAATTGGAGTCAAGCTCGCTTGAGACTCTTATCGATAAGCACTAGCGCGGAAACTTGTCCCAAGTTCAAGAACTTTCAAGTCCACGACTGGAGACATTCAGCCTATGAACAGCAAATCTGCAGATGGAGGCAACCAAGAAAAGGAAGCTCAAGAGCAGCCCACAGACATCATCGCAGGTCGCGTTCAAGAAACCAAAGCATTCTTCACCGCCTGCAGAAACCCAAACATCTCCCAAGGAATCACCAGCCCCAGAACCCGAAGCTGCTATAGAAACAATTGAAGCCTCACCCAAGTCTTTTCAGGAGTTGGGTATCATAGACTCATTATGCGATGCTTGCACGGCGCTGGGTTACAAGAAGCCTACCCCGATCCAGAATGAAGCAATACCGCTCGCGCTACAAGGACGAGACCTCATAGGTCTTGCAGAAACTGGCAGTGGAAAGACAGCAGCATTTGCTCTCCCAATTCTGCAAGCTCTAATGGACAAGCCTCAGCCCTTATTCGGTCTCGTAATGGCGCCCACCCGTGAACTAGCCTACCAAATCTCCCAAGCATTTGAAGCCCTCGGCTCCCTCATCTCAGTGCGAACAGCCGTCATAGTAGGAGGCTTCGACATGGTTCCCCAAGCCATTGCCCTAGGAAAAAAACCTCACATCATAGTAGCGACTCCAGGCCGATTACTCGACCATTTGGAGAATACCAAAGGCTTTTCACTACGGTCACTGAAATACTTAGTCATGGACGAAGCTGATCGCCTGCTCGACCTCGACTTCGGGGCCATCATAGACAAGATCCTCAAAGTCCTTCCTCGAGAGCGCAAGACATACTTGTTCTCCGCAACGATGACCTCGAAAGTTGAATCTCTTCAACGAGCATCCCTCTCCAATCCCCTCCGCGTCTCAATCAGCACAAACAAATATCAAACGGTCTCCACCCTCCTCCAATCCTACGTCTTCTTCCCCCACAGTACGACTCCTCCCTCCCTAGACCACTACTACCTACAGACACTAACCCACCGCAGAAATGAAAGACCACTACCTAGTCTACCTAATGAACGAATTCGCCGGCCAATCCGCCATTGTCTTCACCCGCACCGTAAACGAAACCCAACGTCTCGCCGTTCTCCTTCGCTCCCTCGGTTTCGGTGCCATCCCCCTCCACGGCCAGCTCTCCCAGTCCGCCCGCCTAGGCGCCCTAGGAAAATTCCGCGCCCGCTTGCGCGACATACTGGTCGCAACAGACGTAGCAGCTCGCGGCCTTGATATCCCCTCCGTCGACCTCGTCCTGAACTTTGACCTACCTGCTGACTCACAAACCTACATTCACCGCGTGGGAAGGACAGCTAGGGCGGGGAAATCAGGGCATGCGATTAGTATGGTGACGCAGTATGATGTTGAGATATGGCAAAGAATCGAAGCTGCGCTGGGAAAGAAGTTGGGGGAGTATGAGACTGATAAGGAGGAGGTGATGGTGTTGGGGGAGAGGGTTGGGGAGGCGCAGACGATGGCAATTAGGGAGATGAAAGATTTGCATGAGAAGAGGGGGACGAAGGGTGCGACGTTGAGGGGGAGGAAGCCTGGAGGGGCAGGGGGAAAGCGGGGGAGGAGTGAGATGGATAGGGAGGAAGGTTAGATAGCCATGTATAAAATCAAAACACGTCAAACACTCGAGGAAATGGGCCATAAAGGTTGCTTGAGTATTTCAATGCTAACCAATAGCTTTTGGACATCATGAGCCTACCCAAGATTTCAGACGGCCTCGAACCACGCAAGTTTCGTATCACAGGTTCAGCATGGCTGTACTGGTATCAAGCACCAGCCCTCTTGACCACATCCGCGACCTTCGCCGCCAAATCATCCGCCTCCCCTTTTGTCGCCGCCTCCGCATAGACCCTCACCGCATCCTCCGTCCCACTCGCCCTAACAAAACTCCTCCCATTCTTATATTTTCCCACCAACGCATCAATCTGCGCCTGCACACCAGCGGGACTCTCCAACTTCCTCTCCGCATCAGTAGTTTTGAAAATATTCCTGTCCGCGACCTCAATGCGCCCAAGACGATTGGGCATGTCCGTGTAGGTTAAGTCCCACTCTTTAGGTCCCCAGCTCTTGTGCGCGAGGATGAGTTCGACGAGGAGGAGATCGGAAAGGGCATCACCGACTGTTTGGTTGATTAGGGCTGTGAGAGCGCGGAGGACGTCGAGGGCGGAAGATTGGGCGGGGGATTGGGGCTCGTATTTGCCAATACGCTTGAGTGCGAGGTCGGAGAAGACAACAGTGCCGTGGCCGTTGGCTTCAAAGTAGACCCCGACATCGAATTTGGTGGCTGCGTGGTGGAGGTGCTTCACGCCCGTAGGTGTGCAGACCACGGGCAGTTTGAGGTCTTGGGTGATGTAGGAGGTGCTGGCGCCGTTTGCGTAAGCGGTTTGCACGACGCCCACTTTTAGCTTTTCGCCCAGGCCGGCGTTGCGGGCGAGATCGCCAATGAAGGAGGCGGCGAGAGTAGCGATGCGGTCGCCGTCGAGGAGGTGAAAGCTGTTGTCGGAATTGACGAAGTAATACATGATTCTGTCCGCATCACCGTCTAGGGAACAACACCTCGCCATTGGCGCGGAGTGTGATGAAGGTGGTGCGCGCTGGTTCGTCTTCACGAAGTCTGCTCCACACTGGAACGTTTGGCGTCAGATCAAACTTCGAGAGAGGAAGAATTGTAGCATACCTGGTGGTTCAAGCGCTCTGGCTGGACAACGTCGTCATTGACGACTTTGATCTCAAGCCCACCATCCGATGGGGAGGGCAGATGTTTGATCAGCTCCCTCAGCTTTGGCCCTCCTACACCGTTTGCACAGTCGACAGTGACAGGTCCATTGAACTTCTTGCTTCCCATCGCAGCTTTGAACGCGGCCGCTGTTTTCTTATAGTATCCCTGCTCGGTCGGTTCGCCATACTCATACGGGGTGCCCTTGGTGTTCAGGCAACGGGTGATGTAGTGGAGTTGAGGTGTGGTCAGTAGTTTGTAGTCGGCGTTTTCAGTCCCAGAAGCTTCGAGAGCTGCAAGCAGAGCAGATACGAGGTGGGGTCCTGAGGCTCGAGTATCCCTGGCAAACACCACGCGCGCTTTGACCTCTGGATCGATCTTCAACTCGCTTGTGAGCCTATCGTAGGCCTCCACAAGGGCTTGGCCAGAGTCTGCATTCGCGAGTATCGTTGCATATGTTTCCCAGGATCCCTAGGTCCTCTGTCAGACTATGATTGTCCAACCGAGCCTCTGCCTATTTGCGGTCCATACCTCGAGCATCTCTCCCTGTCGTTTGTATTAGCGTAGGTCTTCTCATAGAAAGACGTAGCCCCAACCATTGGATCCACTAGTTTAACACCGTTATCGTCTGGAGGATTGTGACTCGCAGTGATCATTACACCTATGATCTGGCCATTCAGTTTCCTCGAGCGCAAGGCTGCCAGTAGTCCAACACGGTAGACGACTGAGTCGAGCAGCGAACTGGAGTGGGCATCACATCAAGATCAGCTTTGAGGTCATAGCAGACAAGACAGTCCGCAGGGTATCATAGGGAAGCCCACGCTTTCATACGAAACTAGCTCGATGTCAGCTCATTCCTTCGAACAAACAAGCAGGCCTGGACGACTAACCCCAGCAGTGCCATATTGGAAGGTGCGATCTGCCGGCTTGGGAAACCTGGCGGAGGCAGTGACGATTGGATGTTGTGAAGCCATATCGCTGTGCTGCTATGTGGTTTTATGTTTGAAAGAAAAGAGAGACGGAATTTTGGGGGTTGAAGAGGCCCTGCACTTTAGTTTGGATATGACGACTTGGCGTGGGGAAGATCTTCGGCTGTGATTGCCCTGATCGTCTGGTTGATGTTCGAAATTCGATACGAAAGACAATGCAATGGAGAAAGACGACTGATGTCAATAATTGATGGCCGGAACGGTTTGTGGTAGTAGCACTGCACGGTTGCTAAGCTTTGAGCCTCTCCCCGGCTAAGTCCTGTTGCGCATCTTTTACTAAAAAGCTAGAGAGAATATCAGCAAGGGAAGAACCATTGGAGGCAGAAGCACCAAGCTAGCGCACTTACTTATACCACCAAATCGTCGGCACCACTGTACCCAGATGCCATAAACTGTGTGCGTCCACCATCCCCACCAAAGGTGGAAAATCCAGCAATTCCAAACTCATAGCCAGAATGATCCACGCAACAATCATACCCGGCCATGCTGCCCACGGCTTCTTCAACTTTTGGTATGTCCTATAACTGAATCCACTCCACAGTGCGTTTTGCACCACGCCTGCTGCGACGTTGGCTGCCATGTTGTAGACGTAGTTCCAGTGCCAGAAACTTAGATATGACACGTGTGCCGTGTATAATGATACACATGTCACAGTCCACAATCGCAGCAACGTCGCCTTGACGGGCGGTCTTTTCTGGTCCAGCCTGAAAATTCTTATTGGTGTGTAGTATAATCCATAGAGCACGCTCGCTCCAGCGGCGTAGTAATCCAACTTTTCTGTGACATCAAAGTCCCGTGTATGAAATATCATGCTGAACACCCAGCTTGCGATGCCTACGTAGCCGAAGTACTCATAGTATCTCCGCATAGGGTAATCGGCTGGTATCCTCTCTCGAATTTTCGAGAGTCCATCACGGTGTGCGAGAAGGTTGAAAAGGGAGAAAAGGACCGAGCAAGGCTCTTGCATGCCGAGGAAGCGTTCGAAGGGCCATTTGCCGTGGAATTGGAGGATTGGGTGTAGCATTGGGGGATCCCTGTTGACCCTACGATCCGTGATGATATGTTGGCAGACATAGTCGCAATTCGAGGGGCATGTCCAGAGGAGGAGGCGGAGATGGGGTGCTGGGACACGCGTGAATTCCGAAACACCATCAGGCTGGGGGCGAGACTAACGGATCACAGAGTTCCCATCTTTGCAGTTTTCTTCAACGCATGTCTATATTTGTTAGCTGAGGTTTCGGACTATTGGGGGCCACGTACCGAGACGCATTGTCGAAAGTCTGGAAGCCGATCTCCCAGAGATGCATGCGTAAAGCTGGCAAAAACTAAGAGGAAAGAAAGGCACGCGAACAATTGCGTGCCCAATGCAAAATGTCGTATGATCATTATTATATACTTAATTAACTTACATGAAGTGGAAGAGATCTAGGGGAAATCGCGTGCCTTTTTTGTGTCCCGCTAATAAGATGATGGGCTTGGCAGGCCAAGGCTACCTCCTCGATATCGTGGGAGACAGTAGAGTACTATATCGTATAATGTCTTCAGACCTGTTCGATTATGTATACTGGCACATGGCCCTTCCCTAATATGTCTCTTTGAAGTGGGTGGAGCAATCGGCCGAGGTGTGGGGGGAGTGTGTGTAGATTGGGCAGTGTGCGCGAAACCCCACAGTTCTGTTCTAGAGCAAAAACGAGCTTGCTGCCATACCATAGGGCTTTTCTACGTCTTTTGAACTGGCATACTCAAGCTGAAGGCCAAAAAATGGAGGAGCGGGTGATCGAAACCCGGGCCTTCCGCAAACGATTCTGGAGAACTCCTCAATGCAAAGCGGACGCTCTACCACTGAGCCACACCCCCATGGATGATTGACTAAACATAAATAATTATATATTCATAATGATCCTGGTGGCCAGACGAAATAGCCTACTATACGCTGGTACATGTCTCATTTACAACGGTCGCATAAACTTAAAGGGGACAAGAATCTTCGGCTATGATCCCAGTATACAATACTGTGACATTATCTCCATATGAGAGAATGGAGCAAAAAGCACGTGTAGAAAGAGAACGCGGGTAGAAATTCAGAAACAGTAGAGGTAATTCTCATATTTGAGAGACCTACCTATCTAAGTCATGGTGTCTTAATAGCGGTCCTCGAGTATCAAAGATGGCTTTCTGTGCAACAGATGAGTATGAAATTTACAACTCTAGTGGTAATTACCTATTGTGCGTCTAGATAATAAGATTCTCTAGATATTAAATGAGGTAATGAATTCCGGGAAGTCCTAGGGGCGCATAAACGGGTTTCAGCGCACAGTTCGCTTAATAGGGGCGTACGACTAGATATTTAGATTTATATAGGGCTCTTACCAAAATCTAAATACCTATTTATACTCTACTATCGTTGTTATCGGTGACCGCTATTTACTTTATATAGATATTTTTAACCTCTACTTTTATTCTTCCTATATACTAGTCGCCCTCACTTTCTTATTCCTCTTTAAATTATATCGTTATCGCCGTTATATCGCTATCGCCGTTATATCGTTATCGTTATTATATCGTTATTGTTATATCTCTATAACTCTCTTATCCCGACTTTAATCCCGAAATCGTATTAAGTATTTAAAGAGTAATAAATAGAATATTTTAATAATATCTTTTACTATTAATAAAGGGTTAATATAATAATAAATAATCTAAAAGATATTAATTATTTTATAGAGGATTTAGTTTTAATATATTAGAATCCTAGTATTATTTTAATTTCGATAAAGCTAGCGGTAGAGTTTAGCCCGTCGTTTTAATAAATATTTATAATAATACTTCTACTAAAGTCTACCCCGTAATAAATCGCTTTTTTTAAAAGAAAGAAGTTAACGCCCTCGTTAATATATTTATATAAAGTATTATAAATAATAACGTAAATAATATTTATATATAGAAGTAAATAAGTAAAAAATATATATTCTAAATTATCGATTAATTACGGGTAGGCCCGTAGAGTTTTAAAATTTAATATAGAGTCGTAAAATTTAGAGTTAAAATCGCGATAACGAGGTAAAGCGATAGAGGGGTATAAGAATAATATAAATAATTAACGATAAAAACTATAATATTAATAAAATAGAGGCGTATATATATAGTATTATAGAAGTATTAATACTAAAGAACTAGGGCCCTAAATATATATTAGAAAAGTAAAATCTTAGTGTAAATCTAGCTAGCTAGGAAAAGTTATTTAATAATACTTTCAAAATTAAAACTATTTTAGCGCGGAGCTAGTCCCGATTCGGTTAAATAATTACGTAATTAATATATTATCCGAAGTTTTTTCTTTTATAAATATACTACCTAGTTAAGAAGTAGCGATAACGAGAAGTATATATTTAAATCTATATAAAGAAGTATATAAATAATATACTATTAAGATATTCGGGTTATATAACTCTATATATAATTAGGCGAATAATTTAAAATTATTAAAAAGTAATTTTACCGGTTCTCGGTATAATACTCTCTTAATATTATTATAATACCTATACTCTAAATAGAGCTCGATAAGTAGATTTTATATAATAATTATTTCTTAATAAAGATAAGTAAAGGGCGATAATATAAAAGAGAAGTATAATTATATTTTTAGAGTTATCGACTCTAAAAGAAGAATTTAGTTTAATATTTAACCTATTATTTATATTCTTTAATAAATTCGTCCGCGAAAATATTTTTAAAGTTTATTTAATAGTCCTATATAGATCCCTAGTTTTTCTAGGATAGGAGGTATTTAGTAATATAACTCTTCCCCTTTTTAATAACGCGGTTATCGAGGATATATTTTAGTTTTTATTCTAACTTTAAATCGTCTCGCTTAGTTTCTACTATTTTAAGATTCGTAGGTCGTGGATATTTAAAAAAGTCTTAATCTAGTAATAAGTACTACTTTAACTATACTATTAAAAACACGTTATAAATCTTCTAATTTTCCGGGATATTAAGGCGGTATATAAACCTACCGATATAGTTAAGAATTTTAAATAGATTAGTTATTTACTAATTATATTTACGACTAGTAAATTTATTTACCGGAATATTATAATTTTTATATAGGTATAGTAAGGCCTAGTTTCCTTTATAGAAATATTAGGGGTAATAAATACGATTATAATACTCTTTATTATATATTTAAATAAAGGTAATTATATCCGAAGTTTAAATATATATTAACTCTTTTAGTAAAATATTATTCTTTTAACTTCCTAGATTTAATATATTATTAATAATAAAACCGAAAGTTATTTTATTTAAAGTATATTTAATAAATTAAGAAAATATATTATTATATTATATAATTATAAAAAATAGTACTTCTTCCTAGGCTTTAAGGTTTTATAAAATAATAATCTAGAATCATAATATAATTTTAATAATCTAATTTATATACTCGCTTAATCTATCCGTTTATAAATAATAGGCGGTAGAGAATATTAAATTTACTCTAAACTTAATTAAATAGAGCCTTCTATAGGGTATTTATAAAATCATAATCGCGGTCGGAAAGAATAACTTTCGGAATACTTTAATCTATTAAATATAAATAACGTAAAAGTATATTTATTTATTATTTTACTTTTTATATTAATTTTCCTAGGATCGCGGTTACCTTTCGGGAGAATTTATATATAATAATTATAATATTATCGAATCCTTCTTATAAAAGAGGTAAGGCTAGGATAAAATCGATAAAAATTATATAAGAAAAAGAGGGCGGTATAAGAATAAATTATAATACTCTATAAAACTTATACCTAAGAGTATTAAATAATTAATATTATAAATAATATCGTAAATACTCCCTTAGTTTCTTATTTAATTTATATATATACTAGTACCTAGTTATTATTTTATAGTATTTATATCTTCTTATATATAAACTAGAATATACGACGTTAAATAAAGTTTTAATATATAAAGAAAATATATATAAATACTCTAATATATATACTCGATTAATAACTAAATTATTAGTATATTATATTAAACTATTATTCCCCTTCGAAAAAGAAAAATCTACGGCGTCCTCGCTAGTTTTTATATTATAATTAAATATATAATTTATTTTAATTTAAAAGTCGTTATTTTAATACCCTTAAAGTAATTCTTATTTAAATTATATATTTATTTCTACTAGTATATAGACTTTATATATATATATTTAGAGTATATCTAGCTCGCTTTTTAAAAAGTCCCTAACTACGTTCTTCTACTATAGTCGGGATAAAGTATCTAGTACTATATATTTAATATTAAGTTTATAACGGATTTTTATATTTTAAAAATACTAGATATAATCTAAAGCCCGTATAATACGTAAATTAATCTTTACCGTAGATAAGGTAGTTATATTTATTTATTTAACTATATTAAGCGTAGCTCTATAATTAGTATAGACGACTATTTTAGAGGCTAATTCGACTATATATTTAATTTTAATAAATACTTATATTATTCCTACTAGTTTTATTTTAGTAGGTTAATAATATATTTCTATATTCTTAAAGAGTCGGTTAAGGAAAAGAATAAACTAAATTTATTTCTAGTCGAGATAAAAATCTTTTAGTTTTTTTATAATATAATAAATTATAACTTTATAACCGAATTCTTTACTAGTATTAAAGTCGATAAATAGTTTCTTTTTATTATTGAAATAATATAGAAAGAAAGGTTTAAAAAGAGTATTCTAAATAATTTTAAACGAACGGATCTCCTATAGGGAAGGTAATTTAAAACTAGTTTTTTTAATATATTCCTATCGTTAAGCGCCTATAGGGGGTACTCTATTTAATAACGCGGTTTTCTTATTTTATAAAGACCTAACTAGAGTAGTATAATCTTTAATATAATCTCTTAATTAACTAGTTATTCCTAGGTATATTTTAAATACTATTAATATTTAAAGAAAAGTTAGTTATTTAATAATTATAAACTTTTCTTTAGAAACTAATAACCCGAACGAGTTAACCTTCTAACTAAATAATATAATTAACGAATAATTAATAAACGCCTTTTTAGAGTTAACTAAAATATTAAATTTAACGAATAAAGAAAATACTATATATAGGTATTAAATATAATCCTCGAGGGTCTAAAAGAATATTATAATATTATCGATATATACTCGGGCGAATATTTTATAGATATATAGGATCTAGTCTATTTACTATTATATATATATAAACGAGTTCTTGAATCTTATTACTATAATATTAAAAGTCTCTTAGCCGCGGTATAATACGACGATAAATTTATATCTATCTTTAGGGTATACTCGCTATTAATAGCCGCGTCGATAACGGTAATCTAACGATAACTCTTAACGGTATTAATTATATTATTCTATAAAGGTAAATAGTAGACGTTTATTATAACTATAATATTTAAACCTCGAATATTAATAACGGTACGGCTCTTTTTAATACCGTCTAATTTTATAGTCTAAATAACGAAGATTAGGAAATTAAATAAAGTAGTTTATATCGTTTGTTTAAATCATCCCTAAATATATAGTTTATTAAAGATTTCGTTAATAATCTTCCGGCTCTCGTTATTTATAGGATAAATATATATTATTTTAAATACTTTATCTTCCTAGTCGGCGCGAAGTAATATATATTTTTATTCGTTTTCTAGAATATTAATAAAGCCTCCTTCTACTTAAAGTATAAAGAATTAATTAATAATCTTTATTAACTCCGGTTATTTACTATAAATAGTAATATTATTTGAGAGGATATTATCCTTTACCGAAATAGTTACCTCTATTAATAGAATAGAAGACCGGGAATTAATTAAGTTCTCTACCTCTTTACTCTTTAAAAATTATTTAAAAAGTAATAAACTAGTACTAGCGGTAACTATACTATTAAAAGCGTTTTTAATAAAAGTTTCTTTATACTCTTAAAGAGGCCTTTATATAGCGAGCTCGCGAATATCGTTATCGCCTATAATAATATTATAATAATTATTAAATTAAACCTCTAGTACCTAGTCAAGCTTTATATTTCTTAGGATTTTAACGAACTTATCCGTCTCATTCTTTATAAATACTAATTTTATTTTATTATTAACGATTCTAGTAAAGAGATATAGGTTAGTATTTACCGGTTTAAAAAAATAGTCACGTATTAATAAATTAAACTTATAGACTTCGATAATTATAATAATTTATAAGGGGATAATTTTTATTTTCGTAATATATACTGGCTAGTTCATATTTACTCCTTTTAAATAAACGTCGATAGAGTACTTTATATCGTAACTACCGATATAAACTATTTAACGAGATATTAATATATTAATTCCTTTAGGGGCTATAATATTTATTTTAAAATTATCTATAATATAGACTTCCCTAGGGGCGGTTTCGGTTATTATTTTATTACTACTCTTATCTTTCCTAGGGAAGTATAAGGAGATAACGATATATTTAGAAATAATATAGTAGTTAATATTAATACCGGTAATTTAGAGTAAAGTTACTATAATACGAATTCTAACTTTTAAAAAAAAGTATACTATAAATTTATAGTCGGCGATAATTACTCTATAACTAATATTTTTATAACTCTTTTCTATTTTAATTTCAGGGTCTAGGCCGACTCGAATATTAATATACTAGTATTTCCTAAACGTTTATCCTATTCCCGTATTTTTAGAAGAGTCGTAGTTTAATTTAATAATAAACTTCTATTTTAATAATTCGTTATTCGTTTTAATTTAATAATTAGGTTCTGTATTCTCGTTTATTACTAAAGACTATTTACTCTTCTAAATAGTATTTATAATTAAATATTTAGGGTAGGAGGTTTTTATAAGGTTCCTACCTAAGTTTTAATTTCTAAAGTATATATATAGTATATTTTTAGAAGAGAACGACTCTTTATAAATATAGTACTCGATTTATTTAAACGAATTAATAATAGTTACCTAGTAACCGGTTATTTCGTTTTATTTATTATAATAATTCTTTTACTACTAACCCTAGCTCTATTTATTAACGTAATTAATATTAAATATAAATTACTCTTTTATTTATTACTCTATAATATTATCTTCTTAAAAATAGTCCTTTTATACTTTAGTTTTATAGTAAATAATTATATACCTAGGGGGTATTTATTATTACCCGAAATAATTAAAATTATAATTACTAGTTATAGGCCCGCGGTTTTCTTAGCGCGGTTAAAAGTTAGGACGATTCCTATTTCTAAGAGGGAAAGATATATTCTTAATATTATTATTAATAATCTACAATTAAGTAGGTAGCGGTTAAATTTAATAAGATTACTACTATATTTAAAGGATACTTAATATATTCTAATAAACCAGATTAATAAATTAATAAAAAATAATTTAAAGTAATTAATTCTATTATAGCCGGAACTAATTAGGTTATTAATTCTACTAACTTTATTATAAACTCTTTAGTTTAGGAGGCGGTAGAGGTTTAGTCGTTTTATTACTTCGTATTATTCCTAACTAGGCTTCTTCTTTAGTATTAAATAAATTAAGGAATTTATCTAATAAAATACTAGGTTTAGATAGATTAATAAAAGATTTAAAATCAGAGCTAATATAGTTATAGATTATAAATATTTATTAATATATACTAGGAATATCGGCGGCCCTAGTTAGGTTAAATATTTTATTTATATACTACCTAGGCGTTTTACTAGTACGTATTTAAACAAATCTATATTTACTAAAATAAAGTTTACGTATAACTTCTAGCGTCTTTATTTTAAATCGTTTAATGAAATAACTTATCTATTTAAGATTAGCGAAGGTACGTGTTAATACCTTAATATTAATATTTAATTTTTTCGAGAATTACTTAAGGGCTACTCCCTTAAAATATAAAAATAAAAACTTTTATACTTCCTCTTCGCCGTATTAGTTAATTATATTATTAACGCGATCTTTAAAGTCGAAAACGTTCTTATATATAGTATATCTTTTTAAAATAAATAAATTATCTTTCCTATCGCCTTTAAAGTCGAAGAATCTAATCTCTTCGAATTTTAATTTATTCTAGGCGTTTACCCTAGAATTAATACTATTTTAACTAGTTAAATTATTTACTCCTAATAAACTTTAAAGTCTTATTAGGTTTTTCTTTATTCTAGTTATTAACCTAATAATAAAGGCCTAAATCTCTAGCGATTCTATAAATTATATTATTTATTCGGAATCTATAATAGGTTACTCGGGCTCGGGAGGAGTTATAATTTCTTCGTTTTTAAATTCGTCCTCTAAAGATTACTTCTTTTATAAATATTAACGTAACTCTTTAATATCCCTTCGGAAGGTACCGATAGGCGGTATTATAAATATTTTATCTATAATTTAAAATAATTATATAATAGGTTATTTAAATTTAATATACTCCGAAAGGTCGTTATTAGATTACTTCGCTTTCTAGGCCCTCTTTAATAAATACTAAAGAGATACTTTAATAAAAGAATAAGAAAACTATATAATTATTTAAATAACTACTCGTCTAATATTAAAAGTAACTTTTATTTATTTTAACATATATTTATTTAATAATAGGAATTCTTCTAAATAAAAAATAAAATCAACTATAAGAAAGTTTAACTAAACTTCTTCTAGAGTAATAACTAAAATAATAATTAATAATAAATATTAAAAATAATAATACTAAACGAATAATAAAAATAGTAGTATTAAAAGACTAATATTTTAGTATTCTTTTTCTATAGCGGAAGCGTAAAAGATATAATTAATAATATATTTACTAGGTTAGATATTTACCTAATAAGTAGTTTATTAAAATAAATAACTATATTAATAAAAGAGAAATAAATAAAGGGACGTTCTAAATATTTAATTTAATATTTATTATAAATACCCTAAATAAAAAGGGTATTAAATAGACTATTTTAATAACTTAATAAAGAGTTTAGAAATACTTATTTAAGATAGTAAAGTATAGTACGGAAATATTAAATAAATATAATATAAATAAAGCTCACTATTAATACGGAGTAAGTTATTTTAAATATAATAGTTAATAGGGAGTATATTAGTCGTTTTAGAGGTCATTTTACTATTTATAATTAATATAATCGTTTTTACTAATATAGAAGAGGTATAGTTCTACGTTAATATTACTATTACTACTATTTAATAAAGGGTTAATATAATAGTAAATAGTATAAAAGATATTAATTATTCTATAAAGGATTTGGCTCTAATATATTAGAATCCTAGTATTACCCTAGTCCCGATAGGGCTAGCGGTAGGGCTTAGCCCGTTATTTTAATAAATATTTATAATAATACTCTTATTAAAGTCTACCCCGTGATAATTATTTATATTTAAAGAGATATTTAACGAGCCCGATTAAACTTAAAATTACTTATAGAATTAAACTTTTAACTAGGGTTTTATTATAAATATTAATTTATATAAAAAGAATAGAAAGAGTTATAATTATATCTATTATATTAAAAATATAAAGAACTAGAGGAAGCTCCCTAAATATAAAGATTTAATAAATTTAGAAAATTATAAAACTAGGTAGTAAAAGATAACGAAGATTAAAGTAAAGAGTTATAAATAATATTATTCTATTATATAGAAACTTATTATCCGTAGCGGTAAAGTTAAAATATAGGTTATAAACGTTAATAAATAAAAATATATATATAATTTAATAGTAAATCCTCTTTTTTATTATATATATCTTAACTAGAATAAAGACTATATTAAAACTTTAGAGTTTTCGAAAATAAATCGCCTAATAAAGTTTTTATATAATTAATTCAAACGAGTATTTAAATATACCCCGAAGGAGCCCGATTAAGTATTTATTATCCTAAAGAAGAAATACTATAACCTAGTATTATTAACGACTCGTTTATAAAAGAATATTTTAAATAGGCTTTTATAGACCCTAAATAATAAGTAGTTTAAAATTAAATATCGATATAATTACTTAAAGGACTCTATTAGTAATATAGTTCTAAAGAGAATTCTTTAATAGATTATTATTATTAATTATTATTAATATCGCCTAGTAAAGCGCTTCTATAGTGATTTTATATTCTAGAGCGACGTTATATTTAATATTAATACTATTAAACTACTACTATTTATCGTTATCGGAATTACGAATATAAATATAAGTTTTCTAGTTACGTTATTATTTACTATTATAAAATCCGAAGAAGTATATAGTTTCTTCTTTAAGGTATTAAATAAAGAGTTTTAGAATAATTATCTACCTCTTTATATTATTATCGTGGATTAAAATAAAGAATTTATCGCCGCCCTTTTATTCTAAATACTAGAAATCTAGCTCTAATTATATAATTAATATATAGTTTAAAATATTAAAGTTAGGGTTAGAAATTCTAAATAAAATTATTCGAAAGAAAAATAGGATAAAATCTACGATATTATTTAAATATAGATTAAAAGTAGTTTTACTAAATTAACTAAAAATCGGGAGGTATTAATAACTCTATTTTAATTTAATAAAAAGATTTATTTTAAAGATAATTAAAAGACTAAAGAGTTATTAATCCTATAGTATTTAATATAAAATTATCCTAATCTTAGGGCAAATTCTATTTAAAGAAATAAGAGTATTTATTTTATTTTTAAAATTATTATAAATCCTTAAATTTTAATTAAAAACGCCGTTAAAGTTATAATTATTAAATTACGATTATTTTACCGTAAACTACGTTTAACCGAGGATCGGTCGCGTATTAATATCCTAAAAATAGTTAATTATAAAGTATTTAGCGTCGTTATTAATAAAGTATTTATTTATATTATTAAGACGATAAACCCTAAATAAATAATTATAAAAGTTATTTTTATTAATAACGTTAAGCGTTTATCCTATACTCTAGAATTACTATATAAATACGAGATTTATATCCGTAAAGCGCTACTATATTACTACTATTTTTTATATATATATATTAAGGGATTTTTAATCCCGTTATCTCTTTTCTACCCCCGTTAATAACTAGTAGATACTCTTATTTTAAAGAAGTAAAAATTATAATATTATAATAAAATACTCCTCTTTAACGATAAGAATATAATTAGATTTCGGAATCCTAGTAAAAATAAATTCTTTATCGTAATAACGAATTTTTATTAATTATATAAGAATTTTCTTTAATAATTAACTAATAAACTAGTTACCTAACTCGATAATTTTTCTATTAATATAACTAGGACTTATAAAGTATATAAAGAGCGGATCCGCGGTATCTCGATTAAACTTCCTATATTATTATTTATTAAAAAAACTTAGTAGTAAATCTTATAGAAGAAGAAATAATATAATAAGATTATTATTTATAAATTAACCGCTTTCGAAGCTTCTAAAAGAGAGATTAAAAACTACGAGTAAATAATAACTAGGCGAGAATACGAGGAGTATATATAAAAGCGATAATAATAGTAAAAATAAAAATAAAAGCGGAGCGATAGTAATATTATTAATAACTTATTCGAAATTCTATCCTCTTTTATTTAATAGTAACCTCTACTTTTTTAAGTAAAACTACGCCGCCTTTATAATAAAAAGACCTTAATATAATTATATAAACCCGTTTTTAACTAAGAAAATCCTTTTATATCCTCCGCTCCGTTAGTATTTAGGCGGCGATAATCTAAATTTATTTAAATATAAGAGTAAATTAAAAGCGAGTCGTAGCCTCGCCGGGTAAAAGTAAAGAGTTTTATATTAAAAGCGGAGGGTAAAATTAAGTTTTTTACCCCTATAAGGAAGTGATCTAAAAATAATTTTATCGCCGTTATAAATATAAACGAGCGGGAGTCGTAGGAGTAACGGATTATTAACGCGGCGTTTTTAAATTAATTTAATTAATAGTATAGAGCGGAATACCGGGGTAGAAGAGCGAGAGCGATATATAAAAGATATAAATATAATGGATAAACGACAGCGATATATATAATAGCGATATACCGCGCTCTATAGTAGGGTATAAATAGGTATTTAGATTTTAGTAAGAGCCCCATATAAATCTAAGTATCTAGTCGTGCGCCCCCATTAAGCGAACTGTGCGCTGAAACCCGTTTGTGCGCCCCCAGGACTTCCCGGATGAATTCAATCAGTACAGATTCTCGATGCACTAGACCGCTAGATTTTCAACATCAGAGAATCGTTCAGCAATATCAATGGCTTTCTGGGCATCAGATGAACGCTATGTTAACAAATTCTGGACGTATTGACCTTTCAACTATAAGACCCCCATACATGGCTGTTGCTCCATTGATTCATTGTTGGAGAGGTATCTGACGGTCGTCTTTGTGAATTGCAATTGACTACCATCTGTCCATTTCCTAGGGCTGCAGACATGGCACTCGTACACATCGTTAGCAAATTGCCCCTTCAGATAGTATATTCTCGGCCTATGCTGTGGTTCTTATATGTTTAACGATTTACATTCTTGCCGAATCAAAATCAGATACTCACCGAAAACCCTCCCCATTACTCTTCTCCCTTTACTACAAACAGTGCTGTGAATACTACTCAAGATGGACTGAAATATAGAGACGTACGCTATTCACATAGCCAAGATCTCAATATAGGATGCAATTAGATCTTTTATCCATAACAGCCACACAAAACCAATGCGCGGAAGACGAAGTTTTGGCACGGATCTGTAGGACGGGCAATGTTTCCGCAATATCTAGAGTCAAAATGCCCACCAACTGCGCTGATTGGTAAGCCTCTGGTCCTGACGCTTACCCCATTTCCTTGAAATCATTCCCAAGCATTTAGCATTTAATCTCTGTTGCCCACAACAGGCCAAAACACATCCATCTAGTCAGTCCACCTTCGCCAATCCCCCTTGCTCAAAATTCGCCTCCACACCTCATCCGCTATTCATCTCCGCCATCACCACCGCGGCCTGCGCCAACCACAACACCACAACCCCAGTCATGCCCACAGCTCTGAGATTCGAAACCATCCCCTTCCGCTCATCCCTATCATATTGGGCATACAACTCAGCAACAGTCATTACGCCCACACTCAGGCAAACCTCGATATCGAGAAGTAGCCATTGATATTGTAAGCGGTTGGAACGAGGCTGTCGGAGCATTGGAAAGCATTTTTGAGAAAGACGCCGCCTATTAACCAGAAAAAGCCGCGGATGACGATGTTGATGAAGGGATGAAGGCGACGAAGAGTTGCTTGCCCGTTACTATACATTGCTGCTGGGTGGATGGTGGATTTTGATGAGATCCCTGGGGTATAGGCGCTGTTCGATTTGGTGCAAGTGCGCTCTCAGGATCCGAAGTAGTGGAGAAAAAGATTCCACTCATCGTACTTTTGTAGAATGCCAGACGCCCGTGGGAAGACATTTGGATTAAGAGCGAAGGTTTTGGACTGAGTATGTGGGTAAGAAAAGGCTCTCAATCGTGGGTATGTCAGATGTGATAGAGAATTGGTGCGAGAATTGGCAGGTCATTGAATAAAGGAAACACAAAATTTAAAGTCCGAGTGTGCTTGGCTTTGTGTAAGGCGTGTCCGTAGGATCTCTCCGGATTCTTGGCATTCATCCCTCGCGACAGAACCTGGCTCGATCTTGAAAGGCTTTCGCTTTTGTTGTTTGGGGCGAAGTCGGAAGTCCAGGCAAAGGGTATCTACATTAGGGACTATCATATGACTTAGAACACCTCTTCAATATACCGCCCGCCCAAAACCTCGCCCACAGTTCCGCCAAGTATGCTTTCAAACATGCTTTTAGCACCCTCAGCAGCAGCGCCACTTGCGCACACGAAAACCATACCTTTTCTCCTTAGTCGACCTGCCTGGCAGAATTCCGTCGTGCAGCCCGTCGACGCCAATGTTGTGTACTTGTCACGGATGCCTTTGAGCTCCGGTGATAACATTGGGCAATGAGTGGGACTAATCCCAAGATGCGGCCGCAGAAATTGAGTCGCAAACCCAGGGTGTTTCATAAATAATAGATAAGAGAGCAAAGCGTTCTTCCAAACAAATGGATGGCAACCCAATTCAAAGACAAGATTGTGGGGCTGTTGTCCTCCTCACGCCGTCTTACCGAGGCGTTGCAAGGACTCGAAATGATGAACTAAATTATATATGTCATGTCTTCGTAACTATATGCTGGATAGCTCGTAATGGACACCAACATATATCGCGCTCCCAGTGTGTCAGAGTCAAGTGACTAGGTGCAATCCGTAGGCCGCCAGAATTGCGCAGTAGCGTGGTGCGTGACGGATTCCATTGCACGGTAAACGGTAGGTTAGGAGTACTTTGGACTAGGCTTCAAAACCCGGACATAGCTTCTGAGTGTTCAGAGCGAGAAGAGGCTGCGTGCATCTGTTTACTGGCAACTTGAGAATCGACTGGCGAGTGGGTGATGCTGCGGGATGGAAATCTTACGTACGTCATGGCGTATTGACAGCAGAGACAGAGGAGTACCAAAGGAGTATGTTGCCGTAGGGCCAAGAGATCGTCGTGGGTGCAGAACTTCATTTTCATATGATGAAACCCAGTAGTCACTTGCTACCGAACGCGAGTCGACTTTGACCTTTCTCTACCCCTTTCTGTAGTGGAGCGTTGCTAGCTTTAGGTGCTACGGATTTTTTTGGCCCCAAGGCCGGATGCCTTCCCAATGGAGGACTAGCCGGCTCTTGGGCCTGGAGGTCCTTGGCGAAATGCCAGTCCTCGTGCTCACCCTTGGTTGCAATCGGCATGTCCTTGCTGCAACGGTCGCAGAAATAGGCCTCTAAAGACGTTTGCTGCAGAGGCGGCAGTTGGGCCCGAGCGGCTTGTCGCGTACCAATTTGTCCCGTGGGGCGCTCACTAGGCCCAGCGGTAGTCTGACCTGTAACGTCCTTGTTCAGATCACTGGTGTTCTGATTATCTGATTCTTCCGATCCGACTTCTGTTACCACTTTCCGATCTGCGGCATCAGAATAATCCCCAGATTCTTCACGAGAAACCGTTCGTCCGGGAAAGAAATCCTGTATAGCACCGTCATCAAATCTGCGTCTTTTTTCTGGCCGATCAAAATCCGTGGTCGAAGCGTCGCGATCGGCATCGCGCAGCGAGGTCATCATGGACTTAGCTTCTTCACCCCTAACAAGAAAACCGCCAATGCCTCGATTACCATTGGGTCCATCTTCGAATCCACCAACGCTAAGCTGCAAATTACTGCATGGCCATGCTCTGCCATCTACAACGATCTGGCCTAAGAGATTCTTGGAGATGTCGAAGAGCAGAGTTTCGTCGATTGCCCTTCCTGTCGGTATGGGAGCTGAGCGCGATCTCATTTGCGCGCCTTGTCTATGGTGTAAATTCAATGTCTTGGGCCTTCGCTTGTTCTCAAGTACACCCTCTTCGATCAGTCTAGACATTATATCGGCAGCGAAGATCCGAAGCCATCTCACAGCTTGTTCAGAGGAGTTGATTGTCGGGCGGAATGATTTTGCAGAAAGCATTGACTTGATCTGCGTCCTGGCGTTTACTTCGCTCGAGTCTTCTCCACGAATGATGTGGTACACCCAAGATCCAGTGTCGTCTCCTAGCTTAGATTTCAATTGCTCGATTGGGACCGATAGTAGTTCTTTGACTTCGTCTGTAGCAAACTTGAAAACAACCTCGTCGCCGAGTTTTCCGCCAAGATTGCGTATCTTTGTAAATTTGAAGCCACCCATGAAGTGCTGCACGGCCCGATTTCTTACGATTGTCTGCTGATTGGGCTTCTTGTGTGCGGAGCCTAGCTTGGCAATCATCTTATTACGTGCAATGCCCGCAGAACATGTGTACTTTAAACGCTCTAAAATGGCGGCACGCACTGATCGCACAATCTCGGATCCAAGTAGTATAGTGATATCGTCCCAGTCAGGGTCATCGTCCTCAGTTTCTGATGCGTCAAGGTCCACCAAAGCATCAGTGTTCCAGTCCAACACGGTCGTAGGAGGTCGGGGTAGAGATTCTGTGGGATCGTCATACGGTGGCGGGCCGTTAATCTCAGGATATCGCTCGAGGAGAATGGAATGTATCTGCGCCGAGAGATCTAAAAAGACCTCGTCAACGCTAGCCTTTTCCACCCTCTGTATAGGCGGCGCCGGCAGCACATCCTTGATGCATGCGAGTATCCTTCTAGACTCCAGCCGGTATGGGTCGAGCGAGACTTTGTGGGTTGCGATGTGGGCGAAGGCATCCTTGTGATATGCCCACTTCTCGTCTCCTTCTTTCCATGTAGCCACATGCTGCATGATCAGCTCTGGACATAGCTTCTTTGCTTCCGTGATAGTGATATGTCTGTTGAGGCCAAATTTTCGGGCGGGATAGTTGATTGCGATTAGGCCCTGCCATTGCTGTAGTAACTATTAGCATTGTCCAAGAGCAGTTCTCATTCAGTACTGACCTGGACCGCGAGTGGTTGGTCTTCAGGTATGCCCAACCGTACGCCTTCACACTGCGCGTAGAAAGCATCCAAGTCGATATGGGCTATGACCCGAAGAGGACATGCCGCCGATAACAGACCAAGCTGAGCGAGATGCTTGTAGGTGAATCTGGATTTACGACGGCGACCTGCAGCGGGGGAGAAAGGCGAGGACGCAAGGAATGGCTGCGACGACGACATGGCAACTCAGAGGTATCCACGGGAAAATTGTCAGGTCGTTGTAACAATGGCATTATCGGCAGTTGTGGTAATCCGTGCCAGGAATTCATCACTCTGTCTCGTGTATAACAGCAATTCAGTTCATGCAACTTGGAGAAGTCGCGACGCGGTACGGCTAGAAATCTTAGCGTGGAAGATTAATATAATGCCATCATTATTTATATAGTCAACTTCCTACACATCCACAGACCTTGCTATCTACATTACTGCGCACTGTATTGATAAGATGTCGTTCCTCCGTAATCCGTTACTACTTTTGGGCGTCAATCTCTCCGCCATCGCTGGATCAACGTATCTTCTTCGCTCGCATCATATCTACAATCTAGAGGAACATGAAGCCCGTATGGACGAGCTGGAGGGGACTCTAAGAGGCCACATTGGGGTGATCGAAGAGGCTCTGGATCGTCTCGAAGGCAAAGGTACAGAAGCTGACAGAGGGAAGAAGATGTAATTGTCTCGACAACAATCCCTGAGACGATACTAATCAAAGCTTCAGGGACGAGTATTATAACAAGCGTGGACGAGATGAGAAGAAGTAGCAGGAAACATGAAAAGGTTCCTGGACTACCTTAAATTCACGGCATCCAGATCCGCGGAGATAGCTCCAATCTCCGAGGTGCCGAGGTCAGATTGGTCGAGCGGGGACAACATCCCATTGAAGCTTTGCTCTCCATCTCTCCTACTTCCTTTTTTCACGAGGTAAATATCTGTATCAATTGTAAAAAAGTGAATCTTGTATACATCATGGCTCCACATAACGACATCATCTTCTTCCACTACCAATTCTCCCCATTCGCACGCCGAGTGATTTGGTACCTGACTCTCAGGGGCATTGACTATGCCCAGTGCATGCAGCCACCCTATCTCCCTCGTGAAGACATCAATGCTCTCGGTGTGAAATATAGGCGTATACCTCTCATGTCTATAGGCCGCGACGTCTACTGCGACACCCGCCTGATCCTGCAAAAGCTCGAAGAGAGGTTCCCAGATGGCGCACTCGGTGCTTCTCAGCCGGACCAAAAAGCCGTGGAGAAGCTCCTTGAAAGCTGGACCATTGACGGGGGCATCTTCACACGAGCGGCCCAAACAATTCCTCCTGAAATGCCTCTGTTGAAGGACCCGAAGTTCGCCAAAGATCGCGAGGATTACACTGGCAGGAGTTGGTCACAGGAAAGTATACAGGCGATGCGGCCCGAGGCTCTGACGCATGTAAGGGACGCTTTCGAATTCTTGGAAAATGGCTTGTTGGCCGATGGTAGGCAATGGATATTGAATACCGAGAAACCTTCCATGGGGGATATAGAAGGTATGCTATTCTTCGCTGTGGGTCAACAAAGTGACCGGTACTAACGCTTGCCTCATCTTAGCAATTTGGCCCTTCCATTGGCTTCGTGGACTTAAGGGTGCACTTCCCCCTACGCTAGTCTCTAGCGACAAGTTCCCCAAGGTATATGCCTGGATCGATCGTTTCAACGAGGCTCTGGCCGCTGCCAAGGGCAAAGCGCCAAAGCCGACAACGTTGAAAGGGGCTGAGGCGGTGAAATTTGTCACACAAGCGGACTTCGCTGAGCCAGAAGGCCCCGTCGATGAAAACGATCCTTTAGGCTTGAAAAAAGGACAAGATGTTGAGAGCTGGCCTGTCGATACTGGTTTTAAGCATCATGATCGAGGCAAATTGGTGTCATTGACTTCAAAGGAGGTCGTCCTAGCGAGTCAGAGCAAAGTTAGTGGGAAGGAGGTGAGGATCCACCACCCAAGGTGGAATTTCAGGACGAGAGCTGTTAGTGGAGAAGGAGCAAAACTGTGAATTGTAAACATATGTAGATTTGAGTTGACATCTTTGTTTCGATCAAGATATTTTATACCACCTGTCTAGTCGTCTTCTCCAAATCTCGCATGTCTTTAAAGTATCGAGGCGTAGGGACAATTCCTTGAAAGGGTTCCTGCCGGTCCAACAAGGTCTGTGATGGCTGTGCTGGCATATATGTTTGGCGTTCAATGGATCAGTATCGCCATGCCCGTGGTGGTTGCATCATGAAAACCAGGTTTAGTTCCCTGCTCTCCAGGGACGCGAGAAAATAGCCTTGGTAGTGGTGTCATAGCTACTTCATTTCACTGCACTTTTTCCAACAGTCAACCAAGCTTCACTACCGTGGAGAGACCCTCGTCCTCCGAGGCGCATCCTTGGCAAACGAACGGGTGAAGCTGAGAGCATTACAACACGACATCAATACGAAGAATATGACCTCCATGTCGTGCTCATGACTCCAAAACTTCTGGGCCCTTATGGTCGGTTTCCCCCCGAAAGAACTCGTGTAACGAAGTAGCCAGCAGTTCTGTGTCGGTCTTAAGCCTTGCTTGCATGGTACTATGATTGACAACGTATGGTAGCTGGCAGTCAATTTTGGTGGTGATATGGTCTTCAAAAATTGCTGCTTTTTGAGAACAAACGTCGCCGGGTGCCTAGGAAACCTTGTGCTGCTCATCCTGGCATCCTTGTATCCTGGCAGTATATTAGTGCTTGACCGGCTGTACCCTTCGATTAGCTAAAGATCAAACCTGAGGAAATTGTTCACAATCGCCCATTTGCCTCGATTCCCTCACATCTGCTCGGTGATTCTGAGCTTTATGCTTTCTGGTTCGGATCAAAGCCGGGTGACTAGAAGCTTTGAAATTTATGATCTAGAAATGTGGCAGCCTGCGAGGTTTGATACATATTTTGGTGGGAGCGAGACACAATCTCCCTGGACCAATCCTGAATTCCTCATTGGCTTCCCTCAGACCGCGCAGTTCCTCGCCGCTGGACCCCGAGAAGAGTGCAGTCATCTTCAGAAGGTTTGACAAGGTGTCAATGAGAAATCTGCTGAACCTCGAAGGTCGCATTGCAGCAATGGGGATTGACCAAGAAAACCTTGCCAAAGAAGATTATACTGGATTTGGGGACAACAAAGAATTCGCAGGAGCAGCACAATCATGGGAAGACTTTGCTCTTCTAAGGCCAATGGGAGCTCGTGAGAACTCAATGAAGATCCCTAAGAAGTATATAAGATGTGGGACCAAAGGAGACGGGAACGTGTGGCTGCGCTCAATAAGCAGTCGGGCCAGCCAACAAGGTCTTAAGTAGAAGATCCTAGCGACAAAGAAAATTTAAGGTTGATACAGCTAAGATGGGATGTCGCGTTAGCTATTAAAGATGCCGTGAAAGAATACCGTAAACTATCCTCCACTATTCGATAGTATAGGAACTAAAATCGAACAGAAGAAGCAGTACTTTCTTACAGCCAAATGCTGAGCCTTGAAGCTCCGGCTAAGAGATCGAGAGAAACGGTTCAGAATTGGTTCAGGGGAGTAGTTATCAATCCGAAGACGAAGAAGGAAAATCCGGGTCCTCGTCCTCCACAATTCCTCCAAGGAAGTGCAATGTACAGCATATTTGGAGAAGGAGCATAGAGAGAGGACCACGAGAATATGCATCGCAAGAAGGTACACCGCGAGATAATACTCAATGGATTAGTATCCATACCACCCCCTGCGGATGATGACCTCGTCTCAAAGGAAGTTGCAAACTCTACATGGACCTACAGGCTCTTTTTAGATTCGGCAGTTCAAATGTAAATAAAAATCTCCAGGATAAAGCCATGTCCAACAAGGAAATTATATATGTACCAGAGAAGACGATCCATAAGTGGGCGACACTTATTGGACTGGTAGCAGCAAATCGGCTTATCTGATTAATTCAACAAGGCTGTTTGCAGTCAAACTGGGTGTGCTGACCGCAATGGTGATTCTCTTTGGCGTGTGGGTCAATTACGCAACAACGGCCACGAGATCGGAGGTTTTTGCGGCAACGGCAGCTTCAGCGGGAAGTGATGCTCGGTACTCACATTTGTATAGGGATTACATACAAATCTAAGTACTACCGCATCAACCATATTGCACACCGACTTTCGAACCGTATATCTGCAAATTTTCAACCCTCACCTCCATCCTTTCTATATATCACCCTTTACGTCGCTGTCGCCCCCCCTCCCCTAAAGCTACCCCTCTCTTACCTTACTATCGCCGCCCTTCCCCCCAAGCTACCCCTCTCTTACCACGCTTTCGCTAACTCGCTAGCCCGCTATGGCTTGGGCCCTATATACAGACCTTGACCCTTTTATCCTCCCTACTATTTATAAAGCTATCGATAAGATTCCACTCGAACACCTTGAGCCCCACGCTAACAAGGAGACGTTCGACACCCTCGAGTAAGCATAGGAGCGTCTGCAGAACTGGGCCTTCAGCCAGGGTTTTACTATAATCGTCGGTTCATATAGCATAGGGCGGAATAATGGGGTGGAAGAGTAACAGCGACGTATAGGAGGTATAAATGGGGTGGATAAGCGACAGCTAGAATATATATATAACAGCGATATACTGCGCTGGCGTTCGGAGCGGTGACGGCAATATGGCTGATGCGGTAGTACTTAGATTTGTATATAATCCCTATACAAATATAAGGACCTCGGTATCTATGGCTGTATCCGAACTGTGCGTTGCGCCCCCATGGTGTGCGCCCCCAGGACTTCCCGCAGCTTCAGCGGCAGTACTTGTAGTTGATGTCGGAAGAGGCTAGATGATGTGACAGTGGTTTAAAAGGGACTGCTATTGTACGGAATGTGCAAATGCAAAGAAATCGACTTCCGTCTTTAGATATTCTTTTTAACGAGAGGACTTGCGAGATATATTTATTCAGCTCAGGTGGGCTCGGTGGGGATCTTTGATACTGTATGGGAAGGACTAATCTTGTAGAATTATACGGATCCAACATTGAATTTCCAGAGCCAGCTGTGAGGGAAAAACCCTCCAACTTCCAACCTGTCTAAAGCTGCAGAATGCGCTTCTACGATTACGAAATCGCGGAGCGAAATCTAGATCATAGCTCTTTCTACATTTTCGGAATAGAGTATCTAGCCGTAAGTCTTCATGTAGTTGAGTTATTCTGATTGGCGTAAGGTCAATATTTTGAGCACCGCCTGCGTCCTGCGGCGCAATCTTTTGGGTCTAAAATCCCAAGGAGATTATAGTCCCAAACCTTCGTTTTCTTGCGGCCGAGGGTACCACCATGATATAACATATCAGCACCTCTCATCGCTGGCTCCATGCCAGCTCCCACGCACCATGGCCACCCTCAATCCCTATATTGTAACCTTCAACTGCGGCCGTGAGCCCATCAATCCCCCAATCTTCGCGTCCCACCTCTTCGATGCCCTCCCCAAGCCCCAAACAGCCCCAGATATCCTCGTCCTCTGTCTCCAAGAGCTCGCCCCAATCGCCTACACTTTCCTTGGTGGCTCCTACCTCGTCCATTACCTCTCTCCCTTCCGACATGCCGTCACGCTCGCAGGGCAAGCGCTTGACGAGGCGAATTATGTCAATATCATTACTAGAAACATTGGCATGACTGCTATAATGGTTTTTGTGCTTAGAGATCAGACTGCTCAAGTACGGTGGCTGGAGACTGCTGGTGTGGGTGTGGGCGTGCATGAGATGGGTAACAAGGGAGCCGTGGGTGTGAGAACGGGGTACTCGATTGGAGATTCTACGGTTGATATCACACTGGTGTCTGCGCATTTAGCGCCTATGGAAGACCGCACCCAACGACGGAACGAAGACTGGATGAACATTGTCCGGGGGCTGGTTTTTACGCCTGTCTCGCCCACTGCTGTTCGCGAGACTACGGCTCAACGCCTACCCCAAGAAAGTTCTAGTGATACAGAACCACTCGTAGCTGCTGCTCCAGAAGAGGACTCGATTCCTCCTATGTCAGGTCTCTATACACCAACATCCCATCTCTTCTTTGCCGGTGATCTCAACTACCGCACCTCTACTACTAAACCCTCGCCAAACGCATACCTCACCTGGCCTCAACCAACCAAAGACACGACTGCACCAGAGCACTACTCCCAGCTCCTACCTTCAGATCAACTGAGCCGCGAGCGAAAAGCTGGCCGGACACTCCACGGACTCCAAGAAGCACCGATCGACTTTCCTCCCACCTACAAATACTCGGATGAAGCCCGCTCACTCGCCAGTACCAAAGACTACGGCGACAACGAACCAGATACGTGGCTATGGGCAAAGCACCGCGTCCCAAGCTGGTGCGACCGGATCCTATACCTCGACCTCCCATCTTGGATGAAGGCTCAGTCTCCTTCCACCAAGATCCAAGCACACGGCTATAGAGCCTTACCATTAATGGCAACGAGTGATCACCGGGCCGTAGCATGCTCGTTTTCGATTCCTGCTCAAGCCATACCAGAACCCACGGCGCAAGAGGAGGAGGAAGCGATTAAAGAAGACGTAAGGACGATGCCGCCCTTCGACATCAATCCACACTGGAGAGAAAGGCGGGAGACTGCCAGGGTGAAGGAGGTTGTGGTGGGGCTGGCGTCCTATTTGGCGTTGACGTGGGAGGGAAGAGGGATCCTGCTTGCGATCTTGTTTGGAGCACTAGGTGGTTGGGCTATTGTTAAAAGTCTGTTGGAGGTTTAAAATTTACCAATTCGTTGAGTGATTTACAGCATAGAAACACGATACCCAGAGGTGTGAACGTTGGACCGACACAATTTAAAATAATCATACATTGCTTCTACCAGTGACACCTGTGAAAATAGCCCGCAATTCCAAGCAAAAAGAGTGACAATCGGCTGCCGCTAAAAATCATGCCCAACCCGCCCTACAAAGGAAATACACCATCTTCCATTGATCCTTCCACTCCAGATGATTCCTCGTCACCTTCTTTCGAGTCCCTCATTAAAGTCAAGTCCTTAGGCCTTAGCCTGAACCTCCTTCTCGCTCACAGCCTCAGAAGCTGGGAGATCCTGGTACGCGGGAGGAGCCTCCTTCTCATCGGTATCAAGGGGCTCATAAGCAGCCTCGGGAGTACGTCTGAACTTCATCCACAAAAAGACAACGGCCTGTCCAACCAACATTCCCAGCGCTGAGGCAGCCATACCAAACGCGACACCGATCAAGATCGGCACAAAGACCACCTTAAACGTAGTCCTGAGCACGGAAACCGTGCGGCCAAAAAATCCTTTGTGGTGGTGATGATGACCATTGTGACCAGGCTTGGTGTGAATGTGGCTGGGCAGCTCCATGGTACCATCGGGGCGGCGGTGAGGAACACCGTGCATGCCTTTGTCGTGGTGGGGGTGCTTGTGGCCGGTGAGCTTGTGGAAGCACTTAACGCAGAAACATTTCATCTTGTGCGCCGCGCCCTTGGCGGATGCTTTGGCTTTGTTCATGCCGGTGAGGAGCTTGGTAAAGACGCGGCAGAGAATTTTCTCGCACTTGGCGTCGGGGGAGTCGGGGGAGGGCGCGATGGTCGTGATGGAGTGGAGGGCTAGCTGGGATATGTTAGTTTGGGGGGTTTGGGCATATTGATAGCGGGTGGGAGGGCTTACTTTTCCATCACTATTTTTGATGGCCTTAATCTCGACGTTATCGATCCTGACCATTTGGCCGTCGAGGCCCATGATAGTCATGACAACAGTGACAAGGCTGTGCTCCCCCTGGAACTTCTTCTCGTCATATTCCATGCTGTAGCTAAGTCTCAAGTTGCCTTTAAAGCCTTCGAATTTCAAATCTTGGCCATCCTTTTTCTTCTGTGAGACGAGTAGAGTAGGTGGGAGTGTCGGGTTGGAGATAGGATAAAAGGGTACGCCATTGAATGTAAGGGCTTCGCCATCGCTGTCGAACTTCATCTCCAGATCGCTCTCAACATCAGCAGTCCATTCGTGAGCTCCATTACGGTTCGTATTGAGGGCGTACGGGCAGGTGGAACAGTCTAGATTGATTGTTTGTGTGTCGTGATTGAGGATTGTTGGTACAACATCGTCAGCATTGGGAATGCTGTCGATTTCGGGGATGAGGAAAGCCTGAGCGGCGACACCGAGGGCCCCTACGGTGAGCAGTGAGCGAAGAAACATGGTTTAGGTGCAGGTGTGGTTCTGTAATGATGGTGGTGGTGTATGATAGAAAGGAAAGGTGGTTAGTTGTGGAGGTGAGTACATAACCCTTGGCTCTGCGCCTCTCGCAGCGGCTTTGTTGTTTCAGGGTCCAAGCTAAGCTATAGTGAGCTAGCTTTTCCACCTAGCGGCTTCTATCTTTGTCTCGAAGTATCAAGATTCACGACGTACTACAAAGCACCTGTTCACCTCTCAGCTTTGGAGATAAAAGGGCGAGTCTTTGATGTTTCTGAGCGAGTGGAAAGGAATTCCATGCCGATTAAGCTTGTCCTACCAGGACAGAACAAGACTGATTTGTTTCTCTGCTTTCTTCCAAACACGTCCCCAAGAGCATTTTACTTGTTCGAGCAGAGGGTCACTCGCTTCGTAATCTCCATTCATATCTGCGTCTGGTTAAGCTTCAGGTCTCTGTTGTTCATGTCCTGGTTATACTGTCGAACGCGGGGAACAATCTGTGGCAAATACTATCTACCAGCCAAGTTGCGACAGGCCAACTTTCAGAGCCATGACCGAGACTTCCCGGTCCAGCAATATAATCGTTAGGTATATAATGGCTAGGGAGAAATTCTACCCTTCGCGTGCAACTTGCTCTAGGCTCACGCTTCTATGAAGTTACTATGGAATTGCGGTCGGTGTTTCTATGTCTATAGAGCAAGGTCCAAACATCTCCCATTAAGAAGGTATTCTGTTATTCCCTTTTCAAGGTCAATACTGTACTCACACTTTCGATATCTTGCACGAGCAAAATGTTTCGAATCTCTATGCTTCGAGCATCCTCGGTATTTCTCTCCCTACTAAGCCTTGCAGCCTCATCACCTACCAAGCTTACCAGCCCTACCAACCCTACCAACAATCTCTATCTTGCCATTGACATATCCTTGAGCCCATCCAACACCCTCACTACCGCTGCACCTACTTGCACAGAAGAAGGCTTCCATCCCAATCCCAAAGACTGCTCGAAGTTCTTCCACTGCGTCGATTTCGGAAATGGAACCCTCACCCGCTTCGACTTCGACTGTGGCCCTGGTACCGGTTATGATGCGGACTTGATTACGTGCAACCATCCTTGGACTGTTGATCGCAACTCGAAATGCTATTCTGCGGGTCCAGATACCGCTGCCAGGAAGACGAAATATACAACCCTTGATACTACCCGCGACACAAAAAAGGGAAAGCAGGTCACGCTAGCCAGTGACGGCAAGGCTACGAAACGTCTACCATTCGATTGTATAACCGATGGCATCTTTGCCGATCCGAGCGACTGCGTAACGTATCATGAATGCACCAAGGATGCTAAGGGGGGGTTTACGCATGATGTAGAGGTGCGTGGAGATGATGAAATGTTTTGCCCGCCTGTGGGAGGGTGTGGGCCTGCTGCTGGATGTCCTGTGGCTTGTAGTGAGGGCGGGGAGCCTGCCGAGGAGCTAATTCAGGAGGAGCTGAAGTGATGTTAACGGGGTTTGCCGGTGAGATTGTACTTCATATTCAACAATTCGTCGTTCTTTTGATGTACTTGTGGGGAGGAAAGGATGTTTTGATTCTGTTCTTAAAAAAGTATCCTAGATATTTTAGGGGGCAGCCTTATTGCGATGTACGAGTGGCAGGGCAATAGCGGGCGAATGGACTCCTCAGCAGCCATTGTGTACTGCAATGCAGCTCGGACTATTTTGATATTCTTACAATTTTTATCGCTTTAAATCTTTCGAGTGTATTTCTTAACGCAGACACATCCATTTAGATGTGTCCACGAGAAACATTGCTTAAAGTACATGAAGACAAATCGCATGGCAGTCAGCGCTGTACCACTCGGCTGCCAGCGTTTACTTGTAGCTATCGCATCATCGGCGGGTTGTTCCAGTATGCTGACTGTGATACGAGCGTCGCCAAGCCAACAGCAACATCTACACGCAGTCAGCGCGCATGCCATTACCGCTTTCTTCGAATGGCGTCTTCGAATGTGGAAAAGCCCAGTAACCAGCGAAGCGTGCAGCAGAACCGTAGCATTCCCATATGCTACAATTGGCGTGACCCACAGGTGTCGAGGCCGCCTTAAGGGGTTGTCTGACACCACACCAAGGCTGGCTCCACTAGTCCTGGCATTCCATCCCAGTACTCGTATAGGCCACTGCTGCGTGAATAACTTCGCAAAGCGGCCAGTTCACAGCTGTTCGAGAAGGAGACAAGATCTTGACAGATAGACGGTAATTAACAGATAGACGCTATCTACGATCTGTTTAATATCACAAATCTCTTGCTCAGGGTACAAGAGGTAAAATTCATGTTTTCAGCCTGGTCCCCAGGTCTCCGCACCCTGCTTCCGCCCTTCTTCTTCACCGCTTGTTCCCTGCACATTGTGTTCGATGTGTGGATTATCTCAGCTTAGTACTCTACATACTGATCATCACGGGTCGCTTTCTCAGCTTCAATGGCTAAACTTCACTGACTGAATAATACCGCGTTCGTATGTGGCTTATAGACCTCTGCTTCTAGGGCCTGTTATCGAGGCTATATAAGAGTGCTGCCAATGGCCCCCCAAGCATCTTTTCATTCACCAAATCCTATCAATCCGAGCTACCGCCCTTGAAGAAACATCAGACAATCTCCTTCCTTATCCTACTTCCACATCCACTACCCCCTCACACCCTTCTATCCACTCAGCCTCATCATCATGAAGCTCTCCATCCTCGTCCCCCTTCTCGCCCTCCTAGCCATCCAAGTCCACGCCGCCCCAACCCCAGCCCAAGCAAACGAACTCCGTCAATTCCAAGCCCAAATCACCTTCACAAGCGCCGCCGGCGCTTCCTTCACTCAATCCGTACCCACCGCACCTGGCTCAACCTTTACTATCAGTAAATCTCGTCCATCTCCAACCAACCTCCAAACCCACCATGCTAGAGCCTGATGGGAAAGAATGTACCGACTGTTTCTGATCCCCATCGTCACAGCCAACCAACTAAGTATTTCCAAAATCGCCTCGGCGGGAGGCGCAAGCTGCACTTTCTTTGGAATCAATGGCAGTGAGACGACTGTTGTTGGCGCGAGTACTGTGGATGTTGGATCGCCGCAGACTCAGGTTTCGGGGGCGTGCAGCGCTTTTTGATCGATCTCTTAGGAGGAGAGCGAGGCGAATTGACGAAGCGAAGGTGGTAGCAATTGGATTGAATTGATGAAAGGGGGGTGATGGGCAGCCGGGTTATACGTGTGATGTTCGGTTTGAAATTGGAAAGGGGGATGGTATCTTGTTTAGTCTCGCCGAGGAGAAATGTTGATTGTGATGAACGTATTACGCGCAGGAGCTTTGAGCTGTGAAGTCCTAGCATTGTCACAATGAATCTGGCCAGCTTCCGTGAGCTCTACGGGTATTCCGTAGCCCACAGGATATTCGTCGAGCTTGTTGGTGCCGTTGTCGGTAGATGCTCGACCTGTCCTGTCAATTGTATCTCACAATAAGGAAGTAAGAATGGAGGGGCTTCACGAAGAGACAATTGAGCGCTCCGTCGCCCAATTTTGGCAAGGACACAGTAAATAAATCGTCCTTTGCAAGTTCGCAGATCTTTTCATTGACCGCCTTCAGAGGACTGCAACAAATCCAAAATGCTCTATGCATGGCTTGTGCTATACACCATCTATCCTCGTCCCAAACCACGCAATGCAATGTTCAGAGTGACCTCCCAATTACATACCAAGATGTTCATCATAATCATAATTCTCGCATTTCAGGCACCCCTCCGGCCTCTGTAATAGTCATAGTCCATTCCCAGATCTGGCTCCTGCCCCGGAACACCTGCATATCCAGTCCCTCCTGTCCGCCACCTATCCAGTCCATACTGCTCATGACCCGCTTCCTCCTCCGTCGAACCCACTGGTTGGGCGCTACTCAAAAGATTGGACCCACTCTCGTTGCTGTTTTTGTACATATGCCGCCGTTCACCGCTCTCATAGGCAGCTTGATCCCGATATGCTGGATGCATCTCGCGAAGCTGTTGCGGTGAGACGGTTCTGAGACCATCTGGCCCTGGACTTGAGGCACGGGAAGACGAAGGCGAACCGCCGCCGTGTCCCATGAAGGACCGAGGCGTGCTACTTCTCTCACTGATAAGGTCAAGAGGCCTTCCATATAATTCACCATCGCCTCCATGTTCTCCAGCGAAGTCGTTGCGGTTCTTGTAATAGCCAAAGTCTAGCTGCGCTTCTGGCACCATTTCATAGAGATCCTTCTTCCTATTGTCACGCGCAAAGCCCACAGCTTTTCCGGGGTATTGCTGGGACATTGGATCCATGTCTATCGCTCTGTCCGAATAGCCCATTGTGGTTGGGATATTCTCGGACTGAAGTCTGCCGCGCAGGATATCGCCAATGATATGCTGGGCCTTGGCGTGCACCATGGGCGTCATGAGTTTAGCATAGAGAGCAGGATGGCCGAATTTAGTGCTCACACGGTCGTTCTTCCGAATTTTGTGACCTGGGTCGGCCACGCCTTCTGGATCCTTGAGTGTGGCTTTGGTGTAGAATTCGTTCTGGTCATCGAAGGTCCTGGCGCAGTACCACTTGAATACCAATAAGAGAGGAATTGGAGCTGCCATGACACCGACCTGAACCCATGTTCCTTCGGCCTTGACAACAAGTGCAATGATAAGATCTGCAAGGATCGTGGCGAAGATCATGCGGTTGAACAGGATGCACCAGAATTGACCGCCAGATTCGGTCTTCGTGATAAGAACGTAAAGGAGAAGGTATTTCTTGAGCCAGTAGTCCACAGCGAAATAGAAGGCTGTGACCGGAACCACGAGAGGCTGAATGGTGACGAAGCAGAGAGCGACCGTCGCGTAGAAGAGGAAGTAATTGTAATATACGGCGTAATCCATCGGCGGTGGTGCTGTCCATTCAATAGCCTGTCGTGGCGTGGGTGAAAAGAACTTCCGGTTCATCCAGCCCCATGTCAGATTCAGGACTTGAGCGATATCGGCAGCAGCGCCTAGATTGCGCTGCAAGAGCCAGGTCAGCCAGAAAGGGGACACTTCGCAAAGACCTGTCATCATGTTGAAGTAGAAGTCGCCATTTTTTATGGAATCCCAGACGCCATAGTTCTTGTCTTGACGATTGCTGATGACCAGGGAGACGAAGGACCATATCGCTGAAAATGCCGAGAAGACAATGAGGTTGTTGAGAACGAAGAATCCATAAAGCTTGGTAGTGACGTGGCGTTCTCTAGATGTTTTCGTTCTATCACCAGCATGAATAGAGAGCCTCCTGAATATGATTGGCAGGATGAGGTAGACCAATGATGTCAGAGCCGGGGAGGCGATACCCTGGACAATAGACCAGATGGTATGGTGGTGGTCAAATTCGGTGCCAAAGGCTTTCCAGAGATTGGCAAGGTTGATCAAATTGGACAAGAAAATCGCGATCAGAGCGTTAGGTGCTATCCAAACAAGGGTGAGTATACCGACCCAGAAGTTGTTGATAAACCGCTTCCAGCTTCTTTCTTTCTTCGTCAGTGGAAGATTCTTCCATATTAGATCGTTGGGCCTTGGGGCGAGCTTGATGCTCGTTCCATGGGGGCGCTTGCTTTTCGCAGCGAAAGCTACGGTGTGGGCGTCCTCAATCCTCTCGTAGCTAGCAAAGCCGTATGACATAGGATTTCGCTTGTCGATCGATTCCCTCACATGCTTGATGTCCACCTCGAGCTCACTGATCCGTTCAGTTAGGTAATCAATCGCATCCACTTTCGAGCTGCCATTATTCTGGCGGTACTTCTTCGAAGGCCGCGTTGTAGGTCGATTTAATGGTAATCTGTCTGGGTTCTTCAGATATCTCGACAATACTGCCTCCAGCTCTCTAACAACCTCTTCATGCTCCTCAATCAGGTCTGGAAGCTCCTTGACATTGCGTGCTATCGCGGCCCGCGGTAATCCACTCGTCTGTTCCACTTCGTCCGCCAATCGCAGAATACCCTCATCTGTCCTCGAAGCTGCTGGGATATCCGCGAAAAGCAAAGTCCGCGAGTGTAGACTCTGCAAGTATTCGGTGCTCTCAAAATATCTCCTCCGCAACCTTGTGACCGCCACGTAATTTATCCACAAGAAGAATGCCACGATGAAGTTGATGACCCAAGTGCAGACAATATGGACCCAGAGAGCTGGTCCTTGTACATATTGAGGTGTGCTCGTGACCCAAAAGCTGTTGCCTTTGAAATGACTCCCTTTCCCACTCTTGTGGCTGCTGATGACATTGGCCGGTATCAAGACTCCGACTGCAATGAACGTGACAATTGCGAATATGTTCCTGCACATCCTTGTGAACCTGAGGAAAACGACCCCATCCAGTCCAACCTTCTCGACCATCTCTGTTTCGTTTATCGATATGACAGGCCAGAACCATGCAAAAAGACCCTTTCCAATTCTTGGAGGAGCATGCTTGTCATCGGCGTATTTCGACTTTGGGGCGTACACGATAGAATTATGGGGCCGCAGCCAGGAGAAAAAGATGGTGATGAGGATCATGACACCGACAGAATAGCCCAGAGCGGAGAAGATGGCCGTTTGTTTAAACTAAACACCTGTCAGTAACCCTGTTTCTATTGGCAGCTCTTTTCAGCGCCTTACACTTGAGGCATAAGGATTAGCGATCAAACACAGAAGCTGCTGAGCACCCTTCTGACCCCCGCAGTCCTGGATTTCGTGCCCACCGCTTGGTGAATCTGAGCCCGAAGACATGGTAGAGAGCGAAAGGACGTCCGGATATTCTCGGACAGGCGAAGAGTATTAAATGGAGCTTCAATAGGAGCCAGGCCTGATCAACAGACGGGCAGGCAGGTCATCGAATCTGTCAGCCAAGTAAATCGTTATCTGTAACGGCGCTCGTTCAGTACGCGCTGCGTCGTCGAATCGTGGCAGGTATAGAGACTGACGGATGAAGAGGATTTGGATCGCTTTTACGTTGCCATGGAAGGCCGCCAATTGATAATGTGTATTACGGCGAACAATGAAAATCAGCGAAAGTAGTTTGTAACGGTCAGCGTCCCTGCGCTTTGCTTTGTAGCGTCCCACAAGCTAGAAATTTGATATTGTTCGGGCCGTTTGGCCGTGTTTGCAGCCAAAAATAACTTTCCCGCTCTCCTAGGTACGGTACCTGTCAGATTACGGGTCTGCAGTGCCTGCATAAAATACGAGCTCTCCAATAAGGTTGACATCACAGAGCATGGAATTCATGAAGAAATGGATCCAAGCTGGAATAGAATCGACTTTTTCGGAGGGAGGAATTGATGTTGTTCAGTGCAAGACTCATGTCTAGGACAACAACACATTGTCAACCCAAAAAATTTGAGGTCACGCCATATGTAGTATCTTTGTTCACAACTCAATGGTACGGAGTTCATGGTCACTATTCAACCTCTTGCGCTCTCACACTCACAGTCCGCACCACTGCTTCTCCGCCCTTGACCCGAGCCTCTACTTGGAAGTCGCCCAACGCCTTCAATCTATCACCCTCAATGCCCGTCTCTTCAGGTCCATCGGCTTCCAATGCCTTCTCGAGGACCGTGATATCTTCTGGCCCCAGTACAACCCTGACACCTTCATTTGTCTGCGCCAAAGCCGCTTTCATGGCTTCCGCGATATCTGCTGTAGATACTGAGCCAAATACGGTAGTCAACTGCGGCTTAGGAGGCTTCGGTAGGGGCTCAGATGCGGCTTCGAGCTCTGCAGCTGCTGAGCTGGCTGCCCTTCGAAGCCGAATTGGTGCTTCCTGTGCAGGCGTTTCTGGCTCAGGATTGACTATAGGGGTCCTATAGAATATGAGATGGCTCGGTATCGATGCTTCCATGATCTCCGATGCTTTTCCGGGCTGCTCTCTTGTCAGCACTTGCTTGGCTGTACAGAAATGGCAGGCTGTATCAGACGTACCAGTAACAGCTTAGGCTGGACCTCAACCGGCTTCTCCTCTTCAACGCTCCTCGGCTTGGGTTCTCCCTTTGGTTTTACGCCAAACGTGAAATCCCTCTCCGCAGCTAAATTCTGTGGCTTCATGCCTTGAAGCGTAGACATTGTCACGTATGCTGCCTTTTGTCTTGGGTACCAGGTATTCCTCATTCGACCAGGCTCAACGGGCGTGATCGATCCTTCAGAGAGTCTCAGCACAGATTGCACCGAAGCCAGGGGGGCAATAATCTTATACCCTTCCGGCCATATCCCTTAATGTCTTCCAACAGCCTGACTTTAATCGTGGTCGGTCTTTTCGCAGTCTTCTTTTTCCCTCGCAATTGCCGATGGAAAGGAAACCATGACTGTGATAGATCATTAACTATCGTCCGTTGCATACACGACAAGCACAATGGGCTTTTGGAGAGACTTGATAATGTGGCCATGATTATCTCAAACGTAAGCTATTCTACCAATCGAAGACAGACCTCTCGGACCGGGTAAATAAAGTCTTGGCGCGCAGAAGGTAGAGATTCTGCGGGGAGTTGTGGACTTACCTTCAATCACCCCACCAAACTGATATTACATGTACGAGTACAAAATCCTGCCAACAATCAGCTCTATTTGCGGGCCCTCAACTGCGTTGTGACGAGATCAATAAGCTGGGAGTCCTCTGACACATCTGGCACTGAGTTGTTAAAGGCTCTACCTATACTACCCGGTCCTCCAGAAACCTACATAGGCAGCATTCTTGCCATAAGGTCGCTACTGTCGCATCACAGAGCGTGCATCAGATAGCCCAAATAAACAAGGAACAGAGCCGTGAATTGCAGGAAGAGGCAGAGAACAGCAATGGCCCTACGATAGTCGTAGGAGGAAAAATGCCCGACAGACCACTCACCGTTCTCACCTATGCAGCAAGCGCATCACTTGCTGCAGTCGCCCTCGTCTATTTCTTCAACCCCAACTACCTTATCGATGGCGACTCTTCCACGAGCTCTGCAAGCACCCGAAAGAAGGGAATTGTAGGCCTCTTCAACCCAGCAAATGACTGCTTCATTAACTCAGTACTGCAATCCCTGGCAGGCCTCGGTGATCTACGACTCTACCTAATACGAGAACTACATCGAAGAGAGCTTGGAGGGCCCGAAGTCTACGCGGCGGTACCGTTGGTGGACAAGAATGGGAAAGATGTGGATGGCAGGAAGCTGGCGAGCTTACAGAGTGGCGAAGTCACAGAAGGGTTGAAGAACATGATAGACAGATTGAACGAAAGGCCAATCTATAAGAAGACCATATCTGCGGCGAATTTCATCAGAGTGCTGGAGAATGCGTTCGCAACCAGAATAAGCAAGTCGCAGCAAGACGCACAAGAATTGCTACAGATTGTTGCGGAAAGGTTGTCAGAGGAGTATCATGCCGGGAAAGAGGCTCGGAAGCGCGCAAGACTGAGTCAAATTCGTACCGATTCGAGCATAGAGGATACATCAACTCAAACCACATCAACATTAAAAGACAGCCATGTGGATGAGGGAGTAGTGTCTGAATCGAACCACAATACTACCAATGTTCCAACTACCCCGGAGCCTGTGCAGCCCGAGGAGGAAGACCGGATGAAAGAAGAGGAGGAAGGATTTCCACTCGAAGGTCAAACTGAAGCGCGCGTGGAGTGCCAGCACTGCCATTTTGTGCCCAAAGCTAGTCCTACCACCTTTGTGATGCTCAATCTCACTGTTCCCCAGAAGAGCTCGACATCGCTCAATGACTGTATCGACGCGCACTTCAAGACCGAGTACATTGAGGACTATAAGTGCGACAAATGCCGCCTCGAACATGCTGTAGAGATGTACAACAAGGAGTACAATCGAGCAAAATCGAGGGATCAGCAAGATGCGATACAGTGGAACATAGATAAGCTAGAAGACGCATTGGAGAAAGACCCTGAAAAGGCGCCAGAGGGCGTTGAGCTGCCGGACACAAAGTTTGCACCAAAGAGGAAGATCGCACGTCATATCGAGATCACATCTTTCCCCAAAGTTCTTGTCATACATCTTTCACGATCTGTGTTCGATCCGCGCAGCAATTCTACGAAGAATCTAGCGAAGCTCTCGTTTCCCGAAAGATTTCCGATGGGCGGACTTCTAAACCGAAAGAACTACAAGCTCCTTGGTATGGTGACCCACAAGGGTACGCACAACAACGGCCATTACGAAACTTTTCGCCGACAACATCTGTATGCTCCCTTCTCAACGCCGCATGTGGATCATACCACTGGTCCATACTGCGCATCGGAAACTCCAGCACAGTCAGAACACAAGCTACCGAGCACAAAGATGGCAGCGCAATCGTCAGTATTGCTTGAGCGGAGTACTCCAGCATCTAGCCCGAGGGTGGCAGCAGCTCCTTCGCCTTCCACTCACTCATCTTCGCCTTCACAATCGTCCGAATCGCGGGCATCGCCATCTACGCGACCGTCATCAGGATCCGTGTCTGGGGCGACACAAACTGGAGCGTTTGAGGCATCCACTGCCTCAAAATTACCCCCAACGGCCATTGACGCGGTCAGAGAACGTCTTTCAACCCAGAGCGGCAAATCTGAGCCTGGAAGTGGTAACGCGAGCACAAACGCATCCATAGATGTCAATCGGTTCAAGCGGAAGAAGAAGACCGTTGACCGCTGGTGGCGGATCAGTGACGACAAGGTCAAAGAGTGCAAGACTGCTGATGTGCTGAGCATGCAGAAGGAAGTGTATATGCTATTCTATGAGATGGAGAGGGATGATGGTGATAGAGGCTAGGAGACCCCGGTTTTGTGTATTTAATGCAGCGATAATCAGCAAGCAAGGCGTACTGCCAACCAAGATACCCGGTCTCAATCAGCATGTAACGAGGAAATATGCAGAAAATGGCTTCGAGCTCTTTGCTCTGCCATGAAAAACTCCCTTGGCTTTCGGGCTTTCAAAGAAGAAATATGTTAGAAGCCATTCGGAGCAGATGGACGTGAAGGCGTAAAGTCGGCAGAGTCCAGGCAGATGACCGTCATTGTCGGCAGCGAGGACGCCGAACCTTGATAGCATACAAGATTGCTATGGAAGACGTCGGATTTCGATGGCCACTCCATCATATCATATATGGCTCTATGACCATGCAAGGATTTCCATGACTCTCTGGGAGCCTTCGTTAAGCAATGAAGGTCCACGATATCCACCATCACTGCCAACTTCATGACAAACCCCAAAGATTCCGGGACCCCCGAATGACGCATCTCCTATATCCAAGGCTCAAAATGTAAGAGCATACATAAACCACACCACCATGACAGGCTCAACTACCAGCGCTACCGTCATCATCGCTGCAAAGCCCACTTTTGCATCTCTCTGCTAAAACTCCACAAGGAATGCCAGGCTCGAAACCTCATTGATCTCGGACCCGTTCCGAAAGACATGGAGAGCGCGAAGGGTGAGAAGCTGCACGATTGACAGACAGACAGACTCTAGGCGTAATTTGAGCTGGACCATGAAAGATGGATGCATGAGGCTGAAGACCGAAGACCGAGTCGCGCGTGTGATGGTATTGGAGCAAGCGTGTGGTAGTTTTGTAAGAAGCCGGGTCGAATGTAAATCATACACATGGTTAGTTAAGCTAGATTGGGACATGTTTTTGAGCTAGAAAGCCGCACATTAGGTAGGCTAATTGTATCAACTCGGAAGTACAGGACAGGTCAATCGTGATGATGCTAGAGCGTGGAAACAGACCAGTTTCGTCAGTGCTGGGGTAGAAATGAATCAATAGGGAAATTATGGAGCTTGAATGTGTACTACTCAAAGGGAGCGAGACATTCATAACTGTCATTGCATGCTTTTATCTATCTATGATATGAATTCCAGGAATAGTCGTTGCTGCTGCCATGCTCTAAAGCCGCGCTCAAGTCCAACCAACTTCATGTCTCCAATTGCCGTCTACGTCTTGACGTCGGGCTCGTCACGCCCAACCAGGGCCTTCAGCTGCAGCAACTCAGTAGCCAACTTAATGTTATCCTTCAAGTAATCCTGCGCATCCATACTAAACTTCGACTTGTCTTCCTCATGCCTCTCCACGTACAGTCGGATAGTAGCACCACTGCTACCAGTCCCTGAAAGTCTAACCACGATCCTGCTTCCGTCGTCGAATTTGACGAAGATGCCTTGGTTCTTGCTGACGCTCCCATCAAGGTCGGTATAGGAGAAATCGTCTGCTTCGAGGACTTTGCGTCCCTGGATAGTGGAGCCGACAAATTCCGACTTCTTGGTTGTGATGAGTTCAGTCAAATTGGCCACGACCTTATTGGCGCCGTCGCTGTCGACACCCTCGTAGTCGTATCTCGTAAAGAAAGTCCGGCCGTATATGTTCCAGAATTCATGCTGGATAGATGCAATGCTAGGTGTCTCACCTGGCTTCTCCTTTGCAACACCGGCAATGATATTCAGCCAAGCTACCACTGCCCATAGTCCATCCTTCTCTCGGATATGGTTGCTACCAGTGCCAAAGCTCTCTTCACCACAGATAGACATTTTCTTCGTGTCGAATAGATTGCAGAAGAATTTCCATCCTGTTGGGACCTCGTAGTTTTGCAGACCCTGCTTCTTAGCCACCAGATCAATGGCGCCAGATGTGGGCATGCTTCTCGCAAGGCCATAAACACCTTGCTTCTGGAAGTATGGGATGAGCTTGGCGTAATGAGCGATGATGGCCAAGCTGTCGCCCGGCGAGACAAAGGCGTTGGCGCCGTAGATCATGTTGCGGTCTCCGTCACCGTCGCTAGCAGCGCCGAAATGAATCTTGCCCTTATCGACAGCCTCGACTAGCGAGTGGGCGTAGACAAGATTTGGGTCTGGGTGGCCACCACCAAAGTCTGGTGATGGGATACAGTTCTGTGTGCTGCTGCTCGGCAGACCTAGCTCTTGCTCGAAGATGGCAACTCCATATGGACCAGTCACACCGTTCAGGGCGTCGAAAAGAACCTTGAAATCTTTGTGGCTTTCGAAGAAAGACTTGATGAGGGGGAAGTCGAAGATGTCCTTGAGCATCTCCACGTAGTCTGCCGTGGAGTCAATGATCTCGACCTCAAGTGGTCCATATGTCTTTGTGCCGATCTTCGACATATCTACATCCGGAATGTCGGCGATCTTGTAGGATGTTAGGGATTTCGAGGTTGCAAAGATTTTGTTCGTGACTGACTCCGGTGCTGGAGCGCCATTGGTAAGGTTGTATTTGATGCCAAAGTCATTGGTCGGTCCTACACAGTTCCAATCAACCACTGGGCTTTCTGATGCGAATGAAGGTCGTCAAGAGACCTACCACCGGGGTTGTGACTGGCTGTGAGCAGGATACCACCAGTAGCGTTTCGCTTCCTAATGACATGGCTGGCAGCCGGTGTGCTCAGTATCCCATTCTGGCCGATCAATAGCTTCTTGACGCCATATGCTGCTCCAATCTTCGCTATCAATTGCACGACTTCTGGGTTGTAGAATCTTCCATCTCCTCCAATAACCAGGAAGCTCCCCTCAGCGCCTTCGGGGATAGATTGGAGGATACTGGTAACGAAGGATTCGCTGTAATGGGGCTGCTGGAAGACGGTGACTTTCTTTCGAAGTCCTGAGCTATTTCAACGTCAGCGCCGAAGTCAATTGAGAGGGGCTGGTGTAGGGTAGCTGCTCCAATGGGGAACTTACGTTCCAGGCTTCTGGTCAGTGAAGGGCTTCAGGGAGACGGTTCGCGCGCTCATATTGGCTTCTTAGTATCCCAAAATGATGTGTAGAGCTAACAAGAGCTTCAATTGGCAATCGGGTGTGATGTTGTTGTTGACGAGAATTGTATCAAAATCAAAATGTTGAAAGTGGGGGAAAACGTGGGGCGGCTACTTGCAGGAAGAGCGCCACCAACAGGTGCTTTGTCCAGGATAGTCTCAAGTCGATTCAATCACTTTGAAAAAATGTTGTCACGATAGTACCGGGCCTCCTCAATGCTCTCCAGAACATCCTCTCTGGCTTGATGTAGAAGCTTCTTAGAGGGCACGCCCAACAACACCTCTTCAGGAGACCATCTTTTCGCTGCCTCTTTGAGCGAGCTCACATCCAAGATTCTGTAGCTTAGGTACTCCGTGGCTCTGTTGTAAGGGGGCTTGCTCAAAAACGCCTTGTCACAGTGCACACTATTCCCAGCAAGCAGGCCTCTATGGGGCTGAATCACAAATCTCCTTATGTAGTCTAGTAGACCATCCGCAGCTTGCTCATGGGTAGTAGCAGACTCGATGCAAGCTGCTGTAAGCCCCGAGTTGCCATGGGTTCTGGTGCACCACTCGTCCATCCGATCTAGAGTGGCTTTGTCGTGGTGTATGATAGAGTCCCAGCCCTTGTCATCCAGGACCTTCAGTTGGGCATCTGTGACGAAGCACGATACAGACATTATCGTCTCTTTTTCCGGGTCCAGGCCAGTCATCTAGAGGTATTGAGCGAGTGGAATAGAAGGTTTTGAGGGCTAAGGTAGAAACTTACTTCACAGTCTATCCACACAAGGGGATCATTGGAACGCATTCTTGCTAGTTTTCGCAGAGCTCCTTTGTCTGAAAGCCAAGGCAGAAGTTTTGGTACAAGGCGGGTTCTCAGAATCGAATATATCATGCTCAAGCGGAGAGAGATCGCAGCACAAGATTTCTGACGCGTGAGACCTAGAACTAGTTCTACGAGGATAGCAGGCGGGAATTTAACTCGCGTTTTCTCGACTACAAGTAGGAACTATATTATTATTGCGATCATATAGACTTACTACCTGTTGACTATAATGAATATTAAAACCCCGAGCCTTGTATACCTCGGTTATTGGTGTGGTGGTAGCCTACAGAAACGAAAAGCCTGCGAAGCAATTTGGTCATTTCGGATGCCTCGGAGCTGAGACCAAGTCTCCTTTACTGTAACAGTGTCCTTTTTCTCGCCGGCAGCTAGCCGGATATATTTCCGCAAATACAAGCAAGCCAAAAATCCGGCGAAGTGAAAATCCATGGGGTTTTGAGAAAAGACGGCATTTGCACGCGGCCACCACCAAAAGGCCAATTCCGGGAAAACGTTTATCCTGCCGGCGCTCTAGCCACGGTGTCAACAAAATGGTTCGCAACAAGGGCCCCGGAGCTCGCCCGGAGCGGGCCCCGAAAGATCCCCTTACTAGCGCCTAAAACTACTCTCGAGGCCATTTTAGGGACTGGCTTGGCGGCTCGCTTAGGGCCCCCTTATTGCAAACTCATTTCGTTGACACCGTGCCAGCTGAAGGGGACATCGACAATTATATCATAAGTAACACATAAGACACGATGTGATTAAATCGTTAGAAGGTCCAAATGGACTCTGTGATGACTCTGCAACTGCTCACCTCGCCGGTACCCCTTCAATACCGTCTCGCTTCGACGCACCACTCACAAACTCTTGCTCTACCGCTGGGGTTTTCCATGGTCGCTTTACGACAGGGAACCTGACAGAGAGGTAGCTCGTAGTCCGTAGCCTGCAAGATGAGTGAGGCGCATGACAATCCAGCATCAGCCGAGGTGATCGAGAAGATTCCCGTGAAAATCCCTCGCAGCAGTCTTATGCTCAATCACGGCTGTCTCGATCAGAACACCGTATCCCACGTGTGCCCTGGCTCTGGTACCGACAAAGATCTATACATCGTCGGCTGGACCGTCGACGACCCCCGCAATCCACTGCTGTTCAGTGGCGGCAGAAAGTGGCTCTGGACAATGCCTGTCGCCCTTGCGAACATGGCTGTTGCTCTCGCTACGAGTGCTTACACTGGCCCCGCAAAAGAATTAAAAAAGGATTTCGGCATAAGCCAAGAGGTATTTGAGCTGGGACTCTCATTTTTCGTTCTCGGATTTGCTGTGGGCCCTATGTTTTGGGGTCCTTTGAGTGAATTGTATGGACGCCAAATTATATTCGTAGGGACGGTGAGTAGAGACATGCTCTCCGATTTAGTTCTTTCATGTTGGTTTCCTAACGTCATCGATGCAATTCATCGCTCTGACCGCTTTCAATGCCGGATGTGCTGCAGCTCCGAACATCGAAGGTCTGATCGTTATGAGATTCCTGGCCGGAGCGTTTGGATCGTCGCCCTTGACTAACGCGGGCGCGGTCGTAGCGGATATTTGGCCAATCCGTCAACGAGGACTTGCCCTCGTTGCCTTTTCATCAGCGCCATGCTTGGACCGGTGATAGGTCCCATTATAGGAGGATTCCTTGGCGAAAAACATGGATGGCGATAGGTGCAAGGTTTTCTGTAGTTCATCCCCAGCTATCTAGAAGGGGTTCTTAGATTGATAGCGCTTTACAGCGCAATACTTTCGGGCACGATGTGCATCCTCGTCGCTGTAATTGTACCGGAGACCTATGGACCGCTGCTTCTCAAGCGGCGAGCGCAAGCACTTTCGAAATTGACAGGGGATATATATGTCTCCAAGTTATCGAAGGATGAGCCAAGCATCACGTTGAGAGCAAAGCTTAAAAACGCCTTGAGTAGACCTTGGCTTATGCTATTCTACGAACCCATCGTCTTGATCTTAACAATCTACCTTTCCCTTCTCTACGGAACGGTGACTGTCACTCTCATCCGCTTTCGATGCGTGGCTAACGAATACTAGCTGTACATGTTCTTCGGCGCCTTTCCCATTGTGTACCAGGAGCACCGAGGTTGGAGCTAAGGGATTGGAGGGCTTTCGTTCTGTGGTGAAGCTGTGGGGATACTGCTCGGCACCGGCTACATGTTCCCCGAGAACCATCGATACCAAAAAATTGTCGATCGACACGAAGAAATTCCAGAGTCTCGATTGCCGCCCTCAATAGTTGGTTCTATAGCCATTCCGATTGGCATCATCTGGTTTGCGTGGTCCAACAGTCCGTCAGTGAACTGGCTGGTGTCTATTGTAGCTCAAATACCCTTCGGATTCGGCTTCGTCTTGGTATACATCAGCATGCAGGAATATCTCGTGGATGCCTACACGTTATATGCTGCCAGTGTTCTCGCCGCCAATACGATATTCAGATCGGCATTCGGCGCGGTGTTCCCACTGTTCACAAATATAAGGAATTGGATATCCCTTTTGTTAATGCCGTGACTGACTCATAAAAGTTGAAGTACATGTATCGGAACCTAGGCGACCACTGGGCATCTTCGGACCCTGCGTTCCTGGCTTTAGGATGCGTCCCTTTTCCCATATTGTTCTACCACTATGGTAGTCGTATCCGCGCAAAATGTCGATATGCGGCGAAAGCAGCTCTAGACCTAAAGGAGATGAAAGATACGGTATAGCGGTCTGCCTAAAAAGTCATGCACGTATGTCGAGGAAGGCCTTCTACGGAGAGACCTTGCACACAATTATCATCAGCCATTGATTCAATCATCCACTCCTTGATTCCAGCAATGAATCCATTCCCTTTTTCACATACGTTACGATGGCCTTCTTTCGTGGTCAGCGATGAACGACATTTGTAAGAAAACCAAACATAGTTCGTACCTCACATCGCTTTTCTTGCACCAGCAAGCCCCAGAAGGCGGGGGCTTACAACATATCCGGACAGAAGAACATGGCGTAATCCAGCAAGCGAAGTTCATCTGCTTGGGAAGATTGAGAGAACAGGCATCGATGGCGGGACCGTAGGCAAGCACTGTTCGCGTACGCACTCGCACTTCTGCAACGATCGTTCATGGATTGAGCTACTCTTACTCTGACTGGCAGTACAGCAAGACTTGTCCCCTAGAAAATTGATTGACTAATGCCATGAATCTACAACTCCACGGTTCCATTCTGTCTATTCGAGAGGGCTTGAGCATGACGCGGCGCTTTCGACGCTCGTCTCTCTATCGCGCCTTGCGGCCGAATAGGGAATACACTGTATCATTTCAACCCAGACCCAAGCACTCCACCAACGAATCATGGTCTTCCCGTCTTGTTTCGAAAGATTGGTCCCAATATGCTGAGTCATGACATAGTGGAGGAATTCGACCAATCATTGAGCGAGGGTGGTTGAGGAGACCGAAAGACCTTGCTCCCCGATCATTTGTCTACTTTTACATGTGGGGAGTAACTCCCCACATCTATCCCCCCCCCACCTGCGAGTACGAATCCCTCACGCATACCGCACCCATCGATCAAGGTCTCAGTAGGTCCATACAGTCGACTATTCGCATCCCTCTTGATTCACCGTTCTTGGACCTAACAAGATCGCTTAAGCGCCCGTGATACTGAGATTCATGAACCTCATCAGCCCCTGGATCTCTGGAAGGATAGACTTCCCTTGCTCTCTTTCTTCCAGTTTTGAGGGTCAGGGATAACTCTCTCATATTCATCTCTGTTAGATCGGTTCCCCATGGCCTATCCTTCGATCTGAGTTTCTTGTTAGAATGCTGTTATAACTGATTGATTTGTTTTTACCTCCAGAGTTGGGGTTTTAGTTGGGATTTCTAGATCTTCTTCTTGGAATTACTCGTTCGATATTGGAGTAGTAGATGCGAAGAGTGATGGGGCTGTTGTAAGAATAGTGACCGTAATGTAGATTGATTCGAAGTGTGAATTAGTTTCATGTTACTTGCATATCTGAAGTAATGAATATAAGAGAAGCTCTTTATCTAGAGGGGAAATACAAGTTGACTGAGTTGGGTATTATTCACTCTCTGAACTTTTGGTAAAAATGTTTGTTAAAGAGTCGTATTCATCGTTATGTCGTGACGTCGTCAACTCATTTACTCGTCTCCATTCACTCTTTTATCCACCCATTTCTATCTCCATCTCCATCCCCATTCACTCATAACCTTCATCCTCTTCCGCAAGCGCAATTACGGCTGCCGCAAATTCACGAGCGTCTGATATTATCAGTATATGTGGAAAGGAAGACATCAAGAGAATCGCGCCATACCAGTCGATTTCTTAAAGCTCAATTCATGCTGACCTCCAGGAGCCAGCTGCTCTATGTACTCTGTAGTAAAGACATATCTCTGTAGTTCTGTAAGGTGAATGACCTTCGAGCCTGGCCGGGTCATCCATCTTGGTGAGTGTATTTGGTGAGTGATGAATGCTGTCCATACGGGCGTTCTGAAGGGGAGTCAGTGTGAACTCCAGCACGAGGAGATCAGATGAAAAGTACCTCTTCATTTCGCCAGTAAGCACGGAAGCCTGCAGCCGAATGCCCTTGGAATCTTTATCTTTGAAAATCCGTAGTGCGTGCTCAAAGTTGTCGTCAATGATCGGCCTGCATGAGCTTTAGTGTAGAACACAAACATCGGATGTGGCGTGTTTTTTACGCTGCAAAATGTTCGTCTTCATTGTGCAGGTCTGAGTCGAGGATTGTTCGAATAGGTCGGGAGGTGTCTTCAGATCGTAGAGCCATGAAGGTGCTGAAGAACAATACAAGTTCTCGAAGATCAATTAGTATGCGAGAACAAAAGTGTGTGCGGGCAAGTCCAACTCACTTTCGTAGCTTAAGAATTTCAGACATGCCCATAGCTCAAGGGACCGGCCTGTGCCATCTAAGCGTACAAATTTTAGGCAAGGACCGTTTCTCTCCACTCTCAGCGAGGTCAGCGCAAGGCAGCAATCTTTCTTCGCTCGAGCGGGACGCATCGTCCGTAGCAGGATGCGAGATTTACTGTCCTCCGATCTGTAATACAGCCGGACTAGTAGGTCGCCATCTTCAAAGGGTCTGATTTGTCAGTATTTGTGAAGCCGAGTGAGCAATAGACAGACTTACAGCTCGAGCAATTTGGTATACTCTTCTGCTAACCGGGTAGCCGCACCGGCCATATGGGCTGAAAGGGATATTGATCTGAGACCCTGTCAGCGGAAGCGCTTCAAGATTTCGGAGATATTGACCTTGAACCTCCACTGGTCAATGGCGTCGTTGGTTGGCTTTGCTCGTAAACTATTGGCAACCAATGACCTCCTACCGATCTTGGACTTGAGGCTTGGGAAGATTGGGTATTAGTGGACGTGGCTGGTGAGCCGGGGGGTTCAGGAGCATAGGGAGGTCGGAAGTCTCTTCTGGGGTAGTCATTTTCGGGAGGGTAGGATCGATAGCCACCATAGGGCCTTCTTGTGCCGTCCCGTGGTGAAGAGGGTCCGTCATCGTACTCGTACTCCATTGGGTTTCGTGGACCAGTGGCCCTTCTCGCTGGCTGGGGCCTTGTGTCGAGACCGGGTCCAGTAGATGGTCGAGGGCCGGTCACCCTTCTCCCAGGCTGTGGCCTTGCGCCGTAGTCCGATCCAGATCCAGTGGGTGATTGGGGACCTGTAGCCCTTCTTCCAGGCTGTGGCCTTGCGCCGTAGTCCGATCCAGATCCAGTGGGTGATTGGGGACCTGTAGCCCTTCTTCCAGGCTGTGGTCTTCGGTCAAAGTCAGAGTCGTGGGGTGATTGAGGGCCAGTAGCTCTCCTGCCGGGCGGTGGCCTTCTGTCAAAATCGGATTCGTAGGGCGACGGTGGACCAGCAGCCCTTCTCCTAGGCTGCGGCCGTCTATCAAAGTCCGAGCCCGTGGGTGATTGGTATCCGGTAGGCCCCCTCCCAGGCTCAGGCGGATGGTATCTTACGTCCTCCTCTGGGGGTCGCCTCCTCTCAAATGATGGAGGTCTGGAGGTGTCTGAGATTGTTAGCGGTCAATCATCCATTCGAGGCTGTCTACTGACTTGGCTCAGCTAATGATGTGGCTCCAAAATCGTCCACGAGTTGCTCTTCCTGTACTGCCAGTAGATTCCCGATCTTAGGTCTCAAGTCTTCGAACCTGTCACGGTCCTGAGGGAATCTAATCTGGTATAAGTTATTGTGAAAACATGGCGGATGTATAGAATTAAGGCTAGGCTCGGGCGTGAAGAAGGCAAAAGGGCGTAGCCTTACCCCTCTATCAATATAGACCTCAGCCCTTCGATAAAAAGCTGATAAAGCTTAAGACGGCGGGTCAAGGTGTTATTACTTTGTTGCTGGAAATGTGCGTCAAGCTCCCTCCAAGCCTGGCGATAGGAGGCCGCAGAAATAACAGGATATCTTGCCAAACCCCCCACGATCCTCTGGACATCGCTGAAAGTAAATCTCAGACTATCCTTCACAGTTTGCACATCGCCAGCCACGACAACATGCCTTCTAGGATTGGGGAAGTCTCCAATAGCATTGGCCAGCTTTCTTAGGGCTGAGCTGGTAGAAAAACACTCAGCAATCAGTGACGTAATCTCGGCTGATGCGTCAGCTACAGGGTCCAAAAATTTGGATAGGGCACAGCCGACATCCTGCGCGGTTTCTGCAATCGCGATGAGCGCCATCGCCGCTTCGGGACCGCCACTAATAGCAATAAATCTGGAAGTTTCCGAGTTCCCTTCATGATATGATGTTTCTTGTTTGAGTGAAAGATGGAGAAATGTTGCATCATGTCAAAGGAAAAAGAAATTTTGAAGATTCACTACATGGGAAGACGGTAATCTTTTCCTGCGGCTCGTGGTACAAAACGCAGATTGACGTGTCAGGAGAAGAGAATCCTTCAAAGGCTAGGGAAAACGCGCAAAAGCCAATTGGAAATGCACCGGCCCTGGTGGCCCTTTCCAAATCGCCCATCCCAGTGGTGGATCTCGGCCCTACGAGGGAGCCAGATGCTTAGTCCAGCCTTAGGAGGTAGATGGCGCCCGTTGTTGCATGATGCCGCTGATGCAGAAAGATGCAGTTTGGTGTTAGTAATTGCTGTGAAGGACTTGAAGTGGATCTTGGGCGTTGCAGTGATGACCTTAGCGGTCCGCAGGTCTGGTGGGAAGCTCCCATTGGGATGGCGGTATTCGTGTTTACCCTGCAGTCATCAGAGTGTTCGATAGTAATAATGATGTTGGTAAGGGCGTTTACGGACATTGCTGTGGGAACTTCAGGCTTCTCATGAGCGTGGTGAAGCGTGGGCGTAGAACACGTCGATAGCGTTGACATGCAACAAAATGTGAGTCGACCGATGCTCAAGGGAGAGATAAAAGATGGATGGAGTGAGATTGACGCTTATGTTCCGGACCTTGACACACGCTGCGCGATCAGCTACGGTAGCTACCTTGCTACACTCGCGACAATTCTAGAGCATAGAAACTTCAAAGAAAGCAGGGTTTGGAAACCAATTGCAAGGGAAGTGCTCCAACATACGTCACGTAAGAGAGAGCGAGATCGCATATCACGGATTGAGCTATTGTACAGATTCATGGCACCAGCAAAATTGATGCTCCAGGTCACGCCGTGCATCACCATCGACAAGACATGTCATGTATGATATTGACCTCAGACCTAATTCGAACTAACCGCCTCCACAAAGAAAAGCCCCTAAGCTACCAGCGAGCCGCACAGCGTAGTGCCAGGTAACCATGTCGTAGAGCACAAAGGAAAGGTATGAGAGAAGGCATGTTTTGTTGACAACGTGAAGGCGAGACTGCGAGCCCGCCGAAAGGGTCCAGGCAACACAGAGTCGTGAAAGGGGTTTGGTGTAGTGAAGCTACTCCTCATCCTCCTCTTCGTCGTTGGCCTGCGTCGGATTGAGGGTCAGCATACATTCAAGTGTCTGGGGGGGTTTTATCGCTGGACTCACGTTGTAGCTAGCCTTCTCAGACTCGTAACGCTCCTTGTCGGTCTTGGCCTTGGCCTCATACGGCTCGCGCTGCTTGGTGCTGAGTGCCTTCCATCGCTCACCGAGAACCTTGCCTACTTGGCCTAGTAAAAGAGATAATGGTCAGTGGGACGTTCGTGGCATAGAATGGCAGGGTGATGCATACCGAAGCTGATTCCAGGGTTCTCCTCCCTCACGTTGTCACGCTGCTCATTGGCGAAGAACATGTAGGCGGACAAGCCACGCTTGGGCGCGTTGGGGTCTGGGGAGGGGAGAAGTTAGTGGGAATCGCATTTGGGAGTCAGCTTGGTGGACGTACCCTTCTTCTTCTTGCCTCCAGCGTCGGCGGCCTTGGCCTTGGTCTTGCGGGTTACCTTCTCCTTAGGCATGGTGATTGGTCTGATGAAGTTGCGCGTTAGTAAACGCGTCAATGAGACGAACGGAGCTGCAATCGAAACCAATTGGCTCGTAAGGTGGAGTCTAAGTGTTGTGGCTGTAGAGACATGGAAATGCGCATTGTTGATGGCTATGTCGCAATCGAGGATCGCGAATGCGACCGTGTAACGTCAAGGATTGCATTGGAGATGCTCACCTTATTTGTTGACGTGGTTGTGGTGAGGTGTGGTGGTACCTATGATTGGTATAGCAGGTCAGTGTTGATGAACAACATGATGGCGACGACGAGCATCGCAAAGTGGTCAATTGAACGACAGGAACCGGTCGCAAAGCATCAAAACAACGCAGAATCGGGCCGTTGTTGCTTGGTAAGGTTGGAGTATGGCAGGAGCATGATAATATGAGAGATATAACTTACGACTTTAACCGAAGAAGATTTAGTACTGTGTATTTGCCCTCCGCCAAATTTTGGTGGTGAGTTCTGGTAGGAGTATTTGGGTGAGGTTTTTTTGGTGAGGAAAAGATGGGCGGGCAAGCTGAAGTACGCAAAATTTGGGCGGGGTCATTGCAGAACGGTACTAATGAATGGCGCTAAGTCTTGCCGTAGCAGCGCAACCAACAACAACGACCAGCAACCAGCAACCGGCAACCAGCATTCCTGCACTCAGGCTTGTTTTTCCCTGGTCAAGATTATAGTTCATTGTGTACTAGCTATCCAATGGGCAAAGTGTCTGTTCATAGACTGTGCATTTGCCTTTGTGGTTGCCCTTTTATAGTACAACTGAATTAAGCCTCTTTGTCCTTAGACCCTCCAAGCCCAGATTCAGTCTCACTCTACCTTAGTAATAGACGTTTGATGCAGAGCAAGATTGAGACATTTCATTATGCTTGATCGATTGCTGCTTCTGCGTCTGTCCCATCGGCCATGCTCGGCCATGGTTTGATCAGCATGACTGCGTTGAGAGCTGACCCATATGAGAGATTGGAACGCCTTCTCACGCCTTAATCGGCAATTGAGTCCTTCATGACCATAGTAGGCGAGACTCCAGTTCGAGGTTGACGCAGCGAAATAAGACGACAGTCAGCGTTGCCTTCGGAGTACGTTCTTTCCTCGTTAGCGGTCTGAGGGTCGACTTCAGTGCTTATAACGGCGTGATGTCGGCTCCATCGCTTTCAGTCAGCTTCGTCCTCCTCATCCAAGGCGAGGTCGCGGAGGGCACCATTGCGCGCCCAATCCACGCCACTCCCAGCTATGATGGCCGAGACAACGGTCTTCATGATCCTCCACCTCTTCCTTGCGATTGCTTGATCTTCCCGAGCCTGGTCTAGCTGAGCGCTCAAGCTTGAGTTGGCCAGCACACTGTCTTGTCGAGCCTGAAGCTCTGTGGTGAGAACATGGAGTGAGGCGGTCAGTTCCCGATTCTGTTCTAGCGTCCGAAGGTTGTCGACCTCTGCAACGGTTTTATCTCTCAGTGTTGACTGTAGGCTTGATGATAGATTCGCTTGTGCTATGGATAAGATATCTCTTCGATCGATAAGAGGATGCAAAGCCCTGCATTTTGCATTAGCCCACGCCTGGAAACAAACGTTGCCCTTGGAGCTTGCCTTTCTGTGGCCGTTGCATTGGCGCCAGAATGAACAGCTTTGAGGATAGGATCGGCAATAAGAACGTCTTCAACGACACTCTGGCGAAGCATGTAAGCAGCTCTAGCCCCTAGGCATTTTGCCTCAGCTTCCTTGAGCTGTGCTTCTGTACCCTCGTCGTTGGCCGGCGGCTCGTCTGAATAGAGGGAATCAGCGATTGTTCTAGGCTTTGGGCATGATGAGTGCACCTGACGATGATGTGACCTGAGCTTCAAGAAGTACTTGCTCGAGTTTGAGCTCGTTCAGCTGATCCCATAGCGCAAGGACCTGGCCCTCGACTTCGTAGAAAGGGAGCGTGTCGCCTGACTCGTGGGCAGCGAGGTCTGCGAAGGCGACATCGAACGAGGCTGACATAGGCGACTCATTGAGATTCGTTCCCTTAACAGAGGCAGTCAGTGTCTCCATCAACCATCTTCTGGCTACTATGCTCGCGTGACTGGAGCAAAGACGGGAAGGGACTATTTACACACTAGTGCCGTACCCATTCCGGAGATTTGCCGAACTTAGGGCAAGAAATCGAAAGCAACTCGAGCAGCTATCTGGGCTTGCGCAACACCAGCGCAACGGAGAGGAAGTGGGGAGGAGCATGTACATATCGGGGGGCGTCTTACCTAAACATGGCTTTGCATATCCTGCTCGCTCACAGTGGAGTCACTCTTACCGTGGATCCTTGTCCTTCGACTCTCGACGATCTCCGATCATGGATAACCAGGAAGACTACCATAGAGGCATCTTACCAGATACTGATGACTGCGCGAGGGAAGCAGGTCAAACTCCAGACACTTTCGACGGAGCAGGAGGTATTTCTATACGATAGACGAATACTCTCATCCCCGTCGATGAGAACTAGTACGCTCCTACCCAAGAAAGACCCTCCAGTGACCTTCACCCCCGAGACCGTCCCGGACAGTCCGAACGAAACGACTCTTCAAGGATGGCAGAGCTTGTTCAAGCGGCGAAGAGCATGGGCCATCGCCTTGCCCGACGGAAGCCGGGAGACTGTAAAGCAAATACGGAAGCTTGATCATGAGATCAGGGTAGTTCGACGGGGCACGGCTATTGCTGTAGAAAACATCAAGCAACATGTTGGCAACTTGCGACCCAAGTATGAGGAATCAAAGACATGGGCAGATCAGCTACGCGAAGACCAAGCCTTCTTGCTCGGAAGTTGGGAGCATGCGCTGGGTATACTTGCCTCGATAAGGGCGTACGAAGAGCTTGGAAATTGTGTTCATGGGGCTCGGGCTGTTCCCCCGAGAATGTCTTCCAAAATGTCTACCCGAGCTACTTTGCGCGATTTTGTGAACGATGGTGAGGTGGAAGAGGCTACGAGGTCTGGTGGAGACATCTCGCGGATATTCGCAAACCGTGTTGACGACCTGAATGATACGTTCGAAGACGTTGTAGCCGATTCGAGCAAGACTATCCACGACATCCAAAAAAGCATGACCCTTTCGGACAGCGATGCTGGAGATCAGGCTGGGAGATTGATGGAAGAAATTGAGGTTGTGGCGAGAAAGATCAGTGCCGACTACGAGCACGTGCTTGGATTGACAGATACACCGAAATCCATGGCACAGGCATCAAAGACTGCCCAACTTCACAAAACAAATTTCTTACCATCGTTGAAGGAAACGAACGAGGAGATCAATGATCTTTTGACACGAACCATCGAAGGACAGGAAAATACCTTGAAGTCATCTGTTCAGTATCTGCAAAAGATCTCAGCAGTCGAGTCCAAGGTTTCTTCGGTCCACCACAAGCTGGTATAGCACCTTTTCGAGCCTTTCTCCCCTATTTGATGGCCTTCCTAGGAGTCTCTAGGCATGTTTCTGAAGAGAGATGATGGGCTCTTGCCCCCAAACTACTTCCGAGACTCAGCGTGCTACTCGAATCTGCGTCTTAAAGAAATAATGCTGACTTGGAAATGTGCCAGGCCAATCTGGATACCGACACGTGGAATGGACGCGCCTTCGACTTGCTGAATCTCGTCATTAGGCTGCCCTCAATTTACGGATCATTACTGATCGAATGTGTTCGACGTCAAGAATGGTCAGAAAAGATTACAACCGATTTATCGTCCTTGGTCGAAGAGATGGCTACCTACAAAGAGGAAGAGGCCAGAAGACGAAAGAGATGGCTCAAAGACATGGGTATGTAATTTTCAAGTTTGGATACATTAATCTGATCCGGGTTACACAACTATGGGTCTTGATACTTCTTGCGGACAGAAAGGGGCTCCTACCGACTTCTCACTGCTGAAAGATGTCTTGTCACTCCCTCGCCGTGGATGAAGAAGGCTATGCTGATTCGGAAATACTCCTAGGTGGTGCGGTTGACCTTGTATCCTTGGACGACATGGCTTTCGGAATCGAGGTCAATGTACAGACGCAAAAGCAGCGATGGCCAGAAGTGAGCAGGGTTGATGTCATTGATTATCTGCGCCGTCTGAGGGAGCTTGGTGACCCGGGTGGAGCTTTGAAAGATCTCGAAGGCCTCGTCAAGACCCTGGATACACCCTCCAAGCAACAGGCTCGCAGCGCAAAGGCGTTTAAGAATGGCAGTGTTTACGAAGCAGCGTATGACAGGACATCCTTACTACTTCGAGGGGACGATGAGTTATTACCCGCCATGAGAAGTGAGAAACTGAAAGTCGAAGACAAATTAAAGACAGCAGAAAGCCGAGTACGCAAGCTTGAAGAGCTTCTGCATAGGCAAAGCCAATTTGGTCAACCTCCGCGCCCTTCAAGCTCCGTAGGATCCCCGTCAAGTAATGCTCCCACTTTTGAACGGTATGCCACCTCGCCAGTGACCAACTTTACTTCTGCTCTGTCGAAGGCCAGAGAAACCCGGTCGCGGAGGTCTTCTGTCTCTTCGAAGAGAATCTCTCTTTACAACGAGCCAGAGGAAAAGGGCCTTGCCCAGAGAATTGTGACGCTTGAGGCAGAACTGACGGTCGAAAGGGTACAATCAGCGCAGAGAGAAAAGGAGGCCGCAGCAAGAACGAACGTCGAGGACCTGCTGAAAAGCCAGATGCGAGAGGCCATATCCACGAAGGAAGATCTATTGGGCAACCTGGAGGCCCAGCAGCAGGAATTCGACCATGAGCGGCGACTCTTGGAGGATGAGAACAACAAGCTCAAAATCAAGTTCGAAGAGCTTGAGGACGATTTTGATCGCGCCATGGAAAGTGGCGAAAATGTTGACAAGTTCCATGCCCTTGAAGAGGAGCTTGAAAGAGTCAAGAGAGATGCTGCTGGTGAAGTGCAGAGAGCCCACGGTCAGACCGAGTTCCTCCGTAATGACTACACTATGCAACGGGAGAAAGCAAATCGACTGGAACGTGAGATTCGAGAGCACGGCGAAGAAAGAACCAGACTTAATGCCAATGCCGATCAATTGACTTCGCGACTACGGAACCGTGATCAAATGCAAGTGGATCAGCGTAGAGCCCTCCGATCCGCACTACTTCACTTGTCGCAAGATGACATTGCCTCTGAAGACTTTGCGGAGTTAATTGAGATCGTCGAAACCGTTGCCGAGAAGTCTGCAGCTCATCTCCAAAATATCAAAGACGCGCTTGAGACAGCCCGCGCTGACAATGCCTCTCTAGAGGCGCGGGTGAAATCTCAAGGAGACGAGATCCATGATCTTAGAGAGCGAGTGGGCAGCGAAGAGAGAGCGGTCTTCTCTTTACGCGAGGATAGCACGGCTCAACAGACGCAATGTGTCACTCTACAATCGCAGCTTGATTTCGAACGTGGTGAGCACGAAGAACTGAAAGCCAAATTTGCCTCTGGGACCACAGATTCGGACGCGCTTCAAACTAAACTTACCGAAAGCGAGCGTACGATTGCAGACCTGATAGGGGAAGTCGCAGCTCTTAAGGCCCAAAATCAAGAAGTAGAAAGTCGTGTAAAGGAAAAGGAGGCCAACGTTGAAGCTTTGCAGGCGCACCATGATGAGCTTAGTGTCCTTCGCGTTGCCCAGGCTTCACGAGCTACGGAGATTTCTGCAAAGCTATACTCCCAGAACCATACGTTGGAGCGATTGCTAGAACAGATTGGCCTTACTGTCACTAAACAAGACAACGCAATGTTTGTTCAGAAGGCACAACGAGCAGCCAGCGCCAGCACAACACTGAACGACCCCTCCATTTCAATGAAGCGCAGCCTTTCTGGGCTCATGCCTACGAAGAGCGATCCCCTAGCCTCTGCCGATCCAGATATCCTCCATTGGGCAGATTCTATTGACTCGAAGATGATCGAAAGACATTTTGACGAGCTCATGAAGGAAATCACAAGCTTTGATATGGATGTGTTCACCGAAGCTGTGACCAAGCGAGTCAAAGAAATCGAACATATAGCCCGCAAATGGCAGAAAGAGACTCGTGCATACCGAGACAAGTCCCATCGTTTCCAGAGCGAAGCACACGACAGAATAGCGCTGAGGAACTTCAAGGAAGGTGATTTGGCGTTGTTCCTTCCCACCAGAGACCAGGCCACGAAACCTTGGGCAGCTTTCAATGTGGGCGCTCCGCACTGCTTCCTCCGGGAGCAAGACTCGCATAATCTGGGGAAGAGGGACTGGCTCATCGCACGTATATCGAAAGTGGAGGAGCGTGTGGTGGACCTTTCAAGGTCACTGAATGGGCTAAAAGGCTCGGGCGACCAGAGGTCAATCCGCAATATAAGCGAAACGGGAGCTTTTCCCAACGACGAGAATCCATACGAGCTTTCCGATGGCTTAAGATGGTACCTGATCGATGCTGCCGAAGAACGGCCAGGTGCTCCAATCAATGTTGGATCCGGCAAAGTGACAGTAGCATCAGCGAACGTTGATGCCAGAGGCAGCATCCGAATGAAGAAATCTTCCGATGGTAACGAGGCCACCAAGACACTGACTCGAAGTCTTGACAGTCGGCGAAGTAGCACGAATTCCAAGAAAGGGCTCGCTCCTGTTACAAGTAACAATGCAGCTACTTCTGTAGGCATGGACGGCATGATTGAGCAAAGTATTGATAATGCCGCTGCTGAAGCTGCTTCATCAAATCTTCAGACGACGAGAGATGCAGAACACACGCAAGAGGGAGACAGACCGCAGAGCAGCCGGACTCTCGACGTCCCTGGTCAGAGCGGTCCAAGCATTGATCAAGTAGGCATAAGCAGGGCTCCTGACTGGTGATACCGGCCGGTCGACTTGGCTAGTTCTCTGGACTAACACGGTAGCAGGTGAGAAGTCTTGCAACTTCGCCCTCAAAATCGCTGAAGGAGCGGGCACTGAAGCCATCGCCACAGAAGTTATCGCCCGAGAAGCGGAAATCTAAGGCTTGGGATTCGCTCTGGTCATTAGATTTGAATCTAGAGAGTGGAAAGGGGAAGTAATGAGGGTGTATTATAGGGAGTTTCGACCGTCATGGTGCAGGTCATACTCATCAATACTGTACTCGTACATTGAATAGTAAGCTCTTGCTCAGGCGATGCTTGGATGTATGTTATTCTACCGTAATTTCTAGATACCCAGGTGTGATTAGCCACAAGAAACGGTGATGATTCCCATCATATGACTATTTTTAGTGTGAGAGCTGCAGCAAGTTTTGGAATTTGTTTTAACCGCTGGGCTATGATACTCGATGGCGGTAACAACACCATTTCGATCCGCTACAAAATGCTTTCACAAGGGTTAAGCACTGAAAGACGGACGTGGGCCAGGACTCTTCCAACGTACAGACCGACGACCCAATGCTGCGACAATTTCTCTCAATGAAGCTGAGTTTGGGCACCTTCGTGCTGTCGTATGGACCAGGTCCTTTAGGGGACAGTGAAGGACCGCATGCGAACGCCAACTATGGTCTGTGTTTCGAACAATCATACCCGACGCTCGGCCCCTTCACTTTCAAGTATGCATTATAGTGAGCGACTGTGTAAGGTATTTCTACTTTTTTGGGATGAGTGCCACCTCGAATAGACTCTATTTGGCGAGGGGGTGTATGGGGCATGAAAATTAAGACGTATACCAAACTTTTGGGATATGGATCAACATACGAGCCAAAATTGCTTACCAAGGGCTTCTTAGCTATTAAAGACAGATTGCCGAGGACGTGTAACCTGGCCTGTCGGAGCCCGAACGTGAATAGGTTTGTCAGATGTCTAAATTCGTACGTGACAATACGCGGATAGAGACGCTGAGGCGGAGATGTTTCATGGATTTTGGAAGGACAGAAGAAAGTCGTTTTGTTGAGACCGTGAATTGACCTTGAATGTGATTGAACCGCTATAAATACAGCCGACTACTGCTTTCTTGTGTGAGTCAGAGCCCTTGTCACACCTCACAGGAAACATGATCATCGGAATAAATGACTACAAAACCAGTGCCTTCTATTTTGCAGCGCTTCCTCTTCATTCCATTCGACACCATCTCCTGTTCTGTCATTATCAAGACTCCGATTGAAAGACGCATCGATCTTTGAAATAGCCGCGATCACAAGCAGGCATTGAACCGAATAACGGGATATCACCAATTCATACCGATGTAAACCATCCCTTTACTGCAAGTGTTCAGTTAAGCTCTCGTAAAAACACTGACACGAGTTGTAATCCAGACCTACACTACCAGGATGGTGACCTCCATGGGCTTGCCCGAGGAGATCAAGACCATGATATACGGGCATTGCCTGGTGGTGAATCGAAAGATCGTTCCTTACACCATAGCCTACGACCATGAATCTGGGATAAAGCCATTCTCGTGGTCCAATAACGACCTTGGTATCTCGCTGTTCGCGGTCAACAAGTTGATTCGAGAGGGGGCACTCAATACGTTCTATGGTAAGAATGCTTTCGAACTTGGAGGTGAGAGGGAGACCACCGCCTTGCGGTGACGAAATCGGCGTCGCTTTCGGCACATCAGCATTGATTTTGGCAGGCAAGATCTTAAGCCCGTGGTGTCAATCCACATATTCGAGCACTACCTTCGCGATCCGACTTTTGCTGGTTCTAGTCAACAAGAGATCGCGGGAAAGATTCATTCCAAACGTATGGAAGACCTCCTGCATTCTTGGAGACTCAAGGCTATGGCGATCGGATCCATGAAGTTGAAGAGCCTGACAATCGACATAAAGAATTTAGATTGTCCAGAGGGTTGCTGTCGGCTCGTAAGGCAGGTATTTGAGAGCGTCGTCCCCCGCATTTATCATCGTCCACATGGCATCTTTGCGGATTGGCATCGCCATGACGACACAATCCCGTGCAACTGGGATCATCAGATATTTACTCATCCAAAGCCTGAAAGACTTGCAACGATGAACATCATGGTTCTAGGCATGAAGGATGAAGAGGAAGCTGAGTACATTCACAACTTGGGGTTCGCATGCGAACACCGTCCATTAGTGGGAAACCTGCTCGACAACAAAGCATGTAGGAGGAATGATGCCACCGTTTGAGATGGACGGACAGAGACGTATGCACGCATACAAGACCAGATATGGGACTTGTGCTATAGGTGGAGCCAATAATGTGTACAAAAGGGGGTCATGACTGGGGAATGTACAATTATGCGCAGGTACGAGTAAGTTGCGACTTCCTGCTGGGGGTATCCTACCTTTCAGCGAGACCGGCACCAGTAACGTGGGTCAATTATCTTACCAATTGCTGCTTGCATGGGATTTCCCTAGAGAATCTTTGAGCTCGCCAGGGTGTAAAGGGTAGAAACATTCAAGAGAAATGGGATTCATGACCGAAGCCCGTTCCGTCGAGCTTTTACCTCTCCCCAGTATCCGTTTCGAAGGGTCTTGTGTAACGCTTCCAAAAATTGAAAACCCAGCCAAACCGGGAATAATCCCCATGACATCAGGGGTTCACTAATGACTTCTCTTGTCTTATTGAAAGTGACTTCACGAATTCACTTTCTGCGCGGCTTTTCCGGTTACAGATTCAAACTCCGCTACACCTACCTCTCAACTTACCCTCAACACTAGACGTATCGCCACGGCTTCAAGGTTAAAGCTTCAAACTTCAGAGCGCACTCTTCAAAATCGTACTGAGCGCTCCGAAAAACCAACCTCAGAGCTCCAAGCTCATCAGACCAATCCGTCATTATGGCGCCTCATTTCCTCGCTTTACCAACAGAGGTTCGGGACCAGATATATGAGTATTGCCTACTTTACAAAGGCGAGCTCACTCCATACCCAACGTGGTACGACAAGGAAGACCGGGATGGAGGTCTAGATCAAGATATGCCGTGTGTTGCCTTACTCCGCGTCTGCCGAACTATTCGTGTTGAAGCAGAACATGTTCTCTACAGCAAAAACGTGTGGAAGGTGTCTGACGTGAGGTCGATGGGTAACCCCAGTTACGATCGCTTCATATTTCAACATCCGAGCATTCGCCACATGTCGATCCAATGCGACAGTCGTGCCCTCGACCAAAAATTTGCATTGGATATACCCAAGCTATGCTTCAGAACGCTACCTCCGCTTGCACCTGCTGAACGCGCAGCGAAGATCCTCCCGGTGCTGGAAGTAAACCTCACGACGCTTTGGCGCCACACATACACATACCTGGAAGGGCTACGAGGGCTGGAGACTTTGCGCGTCGATTTCACAAACTCCTACTGTCCAAGTGGATGCTGCCGAATAGTCGGCAAAGCCACGATGTGCATGGGTTCATTTAGCAAAATACGAGAACGGGTCCCAAAGGTGACACTCGTCAGCGCAGAAGAAGCCTCAAGGATCGCCAAGGTTGATGTGACAAAAGTGGATCGTTTGCCTGAGAGACTCGTCATGCTACCTTCAACACGCAGTCCGCCAGAGGGACAATTTTCCATGACGCAGCATGTGGAGGCCACAGAGGAGATCAAAGCTCAACACCGAGTCCTCATCACAGCAACAGGTCTGATCTCGGAGGATGAATTAGGCTTCATTCACTCGGTTGGGCTTCACTGCAAGCACTGCTTCATAGGTGGAAAGTCTCGAGATAATTGGAGGTGGTACTGCTCAAGGCTACGTGAGTGAGACACGAAATTGCTGGCGATGGTTCCGAGCCATTATCGTACGGGCCATCGGCAATAGAGGACGAGCTATACACAGGATAGAAGGAGAAGAAGGGACTCTCAGAAAGGCCACCTTGATTGCGAGAGGGAGCGAGTAGATCGTGATAGAGGCAATGTTCGATGCCTTCAGCTCAAAGGAAATGCATCACTGGCCGAGCAGTACGCTCAAGCTAGCATAATGTGGGTTTATGCTACAAGAACAACGAGTAATGTCGTGTCGAGCGTGTGTTGATAAGTCGAGCCTGCCCCTGCTACACAGAAGGGTTCACCCCCGAGTCGGCCACACCCTTGAGTCGGCCACCCTGCTATAACTCCACAACTGTTCGGTTTTGATGTTATGATTCCGCATACAAAGTTATAGTAATTGCTAATTCTTACAACTTTCGTACCAAGCCTTTTATTCATACTAATATGGTTTGAAAGTTATCGCATTCAACGGTTTGCCCCCTAAAAGATCCCTAGAGCTAGACCCGGGAGTAAGAAATCCAAGAAATTCCGGGGACCTCAGCTATCCCTTCCACCGGCAGAAAGCGTGTTCGTTTACTTGGCATTGGCTTGGCATTGGCGCTAAAACAGTTTCAACTTTTTTATCGGGGACGGATAGAGGGAGACCCTACTTTATTAATAAGAGACCCTTTATAGAGACTCTAAACTACTAGATAAAACTAGCGCTACTCTAGCTCTATAATTAGTATACCCTAAACCTATAATCTATATTAAATATACTCCTATCAAGGTTTAATTTTATTTTAACTCTATAATCTATATAATTTTATTTCTCTACTCTCTTTATTATTTTACCCTATTATTTATTATTAAATATATTATATTAACCGACGTCGTACTAAATAAATAATAACGTAATTATATATTTTATAATTATATACTACGCTCTTTCTAAATTTTAGGTTCTATTATTTATAATATAATTACTTTTTATTTAAAATATAGAGATAATTTTTAGGGTATAAATTAACGATAGCGAGTAAAGTAATAATAAAAGTAAATAATATAATTATTATACTATACTAAGACTAGCTCTATAATAGTTATTAAATATAATATATAGATCCTATATAGAGAGTATACGGCGTAGTTATACTTACGCTGCGGAATAAGGAAGGGAATTTTAACTTTTTCGAAAATCGAGGAAGGGAATTCAAAAAATTAGGATAAATATTAGTACAAAAAAAATTCCCTTCCTTAAAGAAGGGAAGGGAATAGAGTTAAAAAGGCCGATTCCCTTCCCTATTCCGCAGCGTAGTTATACTATTTATATTATAGTATTATATTATAATTTCCGGTACTTTAGAGTTTTTTTTAGAAATAAAAAACTCGGAGCCCTCGCTTTAACTCTTTAAAAATTAATTCTATTATTTAAATATAAAAATTATTTTCCTATTAAGATTTTATATTTATTTTTATATTATTATAAATACCCTAGGTATTATAATTTAATAATTTTAATCTTATTTAATATTTTTAAATAATAATTTATTAGAAATATAAAAAATCTCTTTAAAAATAATCGTCCCGAAGGCGAGATATATAGGATTAATACTCTAAATAAAAATATAAGAGATTTATTAAAGAATATTAATCTTACGATAAATTAATAATTTATAAAATTAAAATATAAATAGAAAGCCCTCGAGAAAGAGGCCTTTATTATTATAATTTAAAAAAATATCGAAAACTTATAATATATTATCGTAGGTAAAGAATATAAAGAAATCGAAGATAATTTTTAAAAACTAAATATAAAAGACGAAAACGGCCCGACGGTAGGTCGTAGTTAAATCGGTTTTAATATAAATTAAAATAATTTATAATTATCGAAACTATAGGATTTTTATACGAAGAATTTATAAAATTATCGAGAATAAATTTATAATATAAAAACTATATTCCGTTTAATATTTATAAACTTTTAAATAAACGAAAAGAAGATTTTATATATAATACTTTATTTAAAGAGGTAAATTAAAAAGTTATAAAATAAATATAAAGAACTTTATTTAGTAGATATATTAATATGAAAGTTCTTTACGAATTATTTATTTAATATAATTAAAGACCCTTTAAATCGAGTTATAAATATAAATTTTAAGTATTAATATATACGTTAGAGGAATAATTAATCGGTACGAGATTTTAATACCTATTTTAATATTTTAAAAACCGAATTACTTTTTTATAATAAAGAGTAATAGATAATTTATTTAATAACCCGCTTAAGATTTAATATTTTAAAAGAAGTTAACCGAGCCTAAAATATTCCTATTAAGCGAACCGAATTTATATTATTTATAGTATATTATAAATATAATTTTAATCGAGACTTTAAAATATAAAATAATAATTAAAATAATTAATTAAAACCTCGGAAAAGGTATAGAAAAGAATTAAAGAGCGGAGATAATAAAAATAAATTTAATATAAAGAGATAAGATTCTAATAATAATAGTTATAAAAATATAAATAAAATATATACGACTCGCGCGAGCGATAAGAATTTTAAGGATATTAAATACTTTAATTATTATAAATTCGGTTATTATTTTAATAAATATCTGGAGAAGAAAATAAAGACTATTAATTATATCGGCGATTATACCGCGGAGTTAAAAAATAATAAACCCTTAGAGAAGTCTTTATCTCGAGGGAATAAAAAGAAATAAAAACTCGACCGAGTATAAATATCGATAATAAAGTTATTATAAACCTAATTAATATCGATATAAAAATTATTTATATTAAAATAGATAAAGATCTAAGAGTAGAGATAAATATTATTAATAAAATATTTATATAATAATATAATTTAGAGTATTTTAAAAGCGAGCCGCTATCGATTTTTAAATAAATAAGCGGGTAATTTATTTATTATTATAATATTTATAATATCGTCTACCGGTTAATTAATTTATAGAGATAAATTAAAGAATATAATAATACCTTCTATTTTATTAATAAAAAAGGCTCGTTTATTATTATAAATATATTAATTATAAAAAAGGAAAAGATTTAAACCGACTATAATATATATACCTAACGGTTTAATATCGCGCTAAATACGTATATATTAAAATTATTTAAAGATTTTACGAAATTATTAAAAACGTAATTAATTAATTATATATTAATTTATATTAAGGCTAGTCTCTTTAATTAAAATCCTATTAATAAAAACGAGGCTAGAAAAGGCGATACTATTATTAATATAATATCTTTTAATAGTTTCGTTATTATACCGCCTACGCTTCCCGACGAATTTATAGGTTTTAATAATATCTTTTTAAATAAAGAAGTAAATCGATTATCGTTATATAAAGATAATAATTATACGATTAATATAAAGAGTAACCCGTTATATAAATCTCTCTATAATTTATCGAATTTAGAATTAATAAAGTTAAGAAGATACCTAGACGACGCTTTAATAAAAAATTAAATTAAATACTCTATAAACCCCGCCGGGGCTTTTATCCTTTTTATTCTAAAGAAAAATAATAAATTATAACTATATATCGACTACCGAGGTCTTAATAAGATTATTATTAAAAATTATTATTTACTATTTTTAATTAATAAGACGCTAGACCGCTTAAATAGTATTATATAATTTACGAAATTTAATTTAAAAGATACTTATTATCGAATAAGAATTAAGGAAGGCGATAAATAAAAGATAATATTTCGTATATAATATAATCTTTTCGAATATATAGTAATATTATTTAATTTAACGAATATACTTACTACTTTTTAAATTTATATTAATAAATCGTTAACGGGCTTAATAGATATATTTTATATTATTTATTTAAATAATATCCTAATTTATTTAAATTTAAAAGAGGAGTATATTAACTATATATAATAAATACTCGAATATTTACGGAAATATTCCTTATTCGCGAGTTTTAAGAAATACGAGTTCTTTACTCGGTTAATTAAATTTCTAAAATTTATCGTAAATACCGAAGATATATCGATAAACGAATATAGAATTAATATAATTTAGTCCTAGCCAAAATCAAAGTTCTTTTATAATATATAAGTATTTTTAGGTTTTATTAATTTTTATTATCGATTTATTTATCGTTATTCGTAGATAGTAGGTTTATTAACGGGTCTATTAAAAAGTAGTTAAAATAATAAAAAGTTTAGTCTATTTAAATAATCTAAAAAGGCGGAATAAATATTTTACCTACTTCGCGATTTATTTATATATATACTTATTCTTATATACTTTAATCTAGAATTAAAAATTCGGATTAAAATAAATACTTCTAATTTTATCGTAACTACGATTTTAACGTAGTTATAAAATAATAATAAATAATATCCCGTCGCTTTCTAGTCCCGTAAAATATAAGGTTAGAAATTCGATATAAGATTTATAATAAAGAGCTCTTTATAATTATTATAATATTTAAATAATAATAATACTACCTCGAGGGTAGTTTATATAAAATAGAAGTCTTAACTAATTATAATAACCTAAAGAGCTTTATAAATATTAAATAATTAAATAATTATTAGGCGCGCTAGGTAATAAGATTTTTATATTTTAATTTCTTAATTTTATATCGTTTTAAAAAGAGTAATTTAATTAATAACTCTTTATATTATTTTAATTATAAAGATTAAGATAACTTTTTAAATAATATATTATTTATATTATAATAAAAGTTATTAAATTTAGAAAATATTAATTAAGGCCCTATTTTCGTTATAATACGAAATATATTTATAGATATAGAAAATCTAGATATAGATAATACTTCGCTAGTATTAAATAATATATCCGTAGGTATCGCGTAAAATCTAATATATATAAAATTTATATTACTAGGGTCTTTAAGGTTTATTATAAAAAAGATATATTTTTTAATAATATATTTATTTAAGCCTAAATACGTTATGGAATAAAATAGAGAATCTCTTCTCTTCCCTAGATAGAGAAGGGAGCCGGGGAAAAGAAGAGAAGAGAATAAAAACTCGATAATTATTAAGGCTCTCCGTTCAATACTTTAATATAATATTAATAGGACCTAGGTTAGTATTTATAAAGAGAAGTATTAAGAATTAAAGAATAATAGGCTTCGTATTAATATAAAATAAAATTAGATAAATTTAATAAATTTAATTAATAATTTAATAAATATCTATATTTAGAATCTATAATTAAAAGTTTTAAAGGAAGTTAAATACGAAGCTCCTATTTACTAGGAAAGTACGTAGTCTATATAAAAGAAAGAAACTATATTATTTATCTATTTATTTATTTATTTTTATATCGAGTAAATAAACGGTTAAGCGCTTACCTATTTATTAATTTATATATTACGTCGAGTAGTAAATAGTCTCTTAGTATACTAAATATATTAAATTTATTAAAGTTTTTTAAAAATCTTAATTATAATATTACCCCTCCTTTCTAATTTTCTTTATTTTTAAAATAATCTTATATCTTCTCGTTAAATAAAGTAATATAATAAATTATAGAAATAGGTTATTTCTAAAAGTCTTATAGTTATAATTATATATACGCGCTATACGATATATTAAACCGAATATCGATTATCCTCTTTATCGTCGAAATATAGGGAGTATATTAAGATTAGAAAAAAATATAAATCTTTAAAGTCCGTTATTAGTTTCTTTAGAATTAATAAGACTCTAGAGTATTTAGAATATAAAGAAAAAAAAACTAAAATTATATAAAAAGCGGCGAACGAAATCGTTAATTAAAAGAATATAAAGTTAAAGAGGCTTCGTTAATAAAAGAAATTCTTAAAGGAGCGTAAATAAAAGATATTTAATAAAGATTTTACGGATATAAAGGAATTAGAGTATTTAAAAGAATTAGAGAAATTCGGTAAAATAAAATATACGACGGTTTTAACTTTATATTTTAATAATTTTATATTTTTAAAATTCTTCTCGCTGGGGACTCTTAATTAAATTTTTTATATCGTTATTTCTAAAACCTCTTTAGAAGTTCCTAGTAGTTAATTAAATTTATTAATAACTTTTAAATATTCTCCGACCCGTTATATTCTTTTTATTTAATAAGGTAATTCTAATTTCTTTAACTTAGAATCTCTTTTATTTTAAACTCCGTTTCTTTTTTAATTTAAAAATAAAATATATTTTATAAAGATATTTTAAAGTCTACTGGCTTTAATCGAGAGACGTAGAATATTAAATATATTTTAACGTCGGTTAAAAGATTTAATTTATAATTAATTAATCCCTTACTCTTCTTAATCGAAAATAATTTAATTTTAATATAGTTTAGTTTTTTATTTAGTCTTTTATTTATTATATTTTTTATTAAGAAATATACTTTATCCCCCTCCTTTAATTAAAAATACTCTTTTCGATATTTATTTACTATTTTCTTAGTCCGAGTATTCGTTTAATTAATTTAAGTTTATATATCCCGGTATAATATCTTTATATTAATTATATAAATTAAGGCCCTTTACGCGTTTAATCCCTATTTAAATTCGAGGAATATATTAATATATTTATTATAATTCGCGAAGAATAGTATAAACTTAGTAGTATTAAACTAGTTATTATTAAATATTAATTAAGTTATAGGTAAAAGCCTTATTTAATTATTCTACTTTTTATTAACGTAATATCGTAAATATACTTTTATCGTTTAGTTTATCCGTTTTATTCATCTATTTATCTATAGATAATATACGATTAATATTCGTAATTTAATTCCGATAGTATTAATTAGTAGTTTCTAATAATTAAAAGTAAACTATTTATCTCGGTTAAAAATAATCGATTTAAGTATTTTATAATTCTTAATTAATTAATCTAGTAGTATAAAGGCGACTTATTCGGCCTTATAAATTTCTTTAATTAATATTATTATAACGTATTTACTAAATTTATTATAGATTATTATTATAAAGTTAAAGATTTCTAACGTGACTAGGTCTTTTAATTTTAGTAATTTAATAATAAAGTCTATTATAACGTCGCCCTAAAGTATTTCTAATACTAGAGCGAATTAGATTTAATCGTATCTAGTATACTTTATAAATTTATTCTACTAGTATTCGATATATTCTTTAATATATTTCTCGACGTGCGATTTTAATCCCGGCGCGTCGTATTCTTTATAAATAAATTTTATAATCTTAATAACTCTAGGGTATCCTTAGACTAGATTATTATAATCATCGCGAATAATTTCTTTAAAATATCCTTTAAGAAGGTATATTTTCTTATTATATTTTAATAACTTAATTTATAACTATTAACTTCTTAATATTATAATTAAAATATCGTTTTTATATTTCTTCTAAATATTATTAATAATTCCGGGAATAAAGATATATAATATCGTTACTAGTTATTATATTAGGACTAGCGATTTATCCTATTACTAAATAAAAACTAGTTATATTACTACGCCTTTATTCTTTATATAATCTTCTCGTTTATTAAATATATCGGCGCGACCATTATTCTTTCCTAGGGTATAGAAGATTTTAAATTTATATTATTTTAATAATTCTAATTATTTAACCTATTTTCGATTTAACTACTTCGTTATTATAAAGTTAAGAAGATTTTATAGTTTATAAAGATAATAAGATTTAAATAACTTCTATATATACCCTTTATTATTCTAGTAAAAATACTACTATTAGTAATTTCTTATTATAGATATTATAGTTTTATTCCGCTAATAATATTTTCCTAGAATAATATATAATAGGGTATTATTTATTATCTCTCTATTAGAGTATATAAACGCCTATTATTAAATTTAAAATATTAGTTTCGATTCGAGCTAGTTCGTTACTTCGAAAGAAATATAATACTAGCGGTTTCTTATAAATCTCTTTAAGCGCCTCGAAAGATTATTATTATTCTTTCCTTTATTAGAAAGTGATATCTTTCTTTATAATATCCGTTAGTAGTAAAGTCTTTTTAGAGTAGTCCTTAATAAATCTTTTATTAAAATTCGTAAATCCTAAAAAACTCTATACCGTTTTAATATTATATAATATAAACTACTCCTTAATACCCCTAATTTTTTAAGGGTTTATATAAATATCTTTAATATTGATTATAAATTTAAGGAATTTAATTAATTTTCTATAAAATTTATATTTCTCTAGTTTAAAGAGAAGTCTAGCTAGTAATAAATAAATTAAAATATCCTATATATATTAAATATATTCTTCCTTATTAATAGAGTAGATTAAAATATTATCGAGGTATATAATTACCGTTATATCTAGGTATACTTATATAATATTATTAATTAATATTTAGTAGGTCGCTAGTATATTAATAAATCCAAAGAGTATTATTAAGTATTTATAATAACTATATTTAGTTCTAAAGATAGTCTTCTACTCTTCGTTTTCTTTTATCCGAATTAGATTATACGCGCCTCGAAGATTTAGTTATATAAAGATTTTTATTATCGTAAACCGATCTTATAATTTATTAATATTTAATAAAGAATACCGATTCTTTACTATAATATTATTTAACTTTTAGTAGTTTATATATAGTTATAGAGTTTTATCCTTCTTTATTATTAAGAGGATTAGATAATTTATTAATAATTTAGATTTTTAAATAAATTCTTTTTTAAAATTCTCGTCGATATACCCGCGAAATACTCCGAGTTCTTTCTCTAATAAAATATAAATAGGTCTAAATATCGGTTATTTACCTAGTTCGAGTTCGATTTTATAATCCTATAATTAATATTTAAGTAATATTTTTATAGTTATTTTTTTTTAAAAAAGATACTTTTATTATTAATACTCTTTAGGGATATTAAGAGGTTTATTTTTATTTTTAAAAACTTTAATTTATTCGCCCTATTAACCTCTTTAATTAATATATATCGAGTCGAATCTTTATATAAGGTTATTTTTATACGAAGATAAAGTATTATAAATTTCGATTAAATTACGGTTCGATTTCTTATTTATAATTATCCTTTATAAGTATATAGGTATTATACTAGCGACGTCTTTAATACGCGAAAATATAAATACTCCTCTCTTTTAATCGATTATTAGATTATATTTCTTTAATTAAAGTATCTTTAGAATAATATAATAAATAGTTATTTTTATTATATCGAAGGTAATTTCCTTATAGTAGTATTAAATAATAAATAGTAACGGGAATATTTCTTTATTTCTTTATTTATTTTTCTTATTAATAACTTCGACCCGTTAATTAATTAAAGTTTATATTATTTCTTTTTTTCTCGAGTTAATAAATTAATTACCTAAATTATTATTCGAGATATAAAATTATTAGTTATTTTTAAATTTATTATTATAATAACCTTATATCCGTTAACTTTTATTAATATTTATATATATATACTATACTAAACTAAATATGGATATTATTCTAGGGTTAGTATATTAATCTCTTTATATTTACTCTTAATATAAAGGATTAGTTTTTTCCCGATAAAGATAGGAATTTATAGTATACTTTAGACTTAAAGTACCTCTCGTAACCTTCGGTTAAATAATAATATTATTTATCCTAGTTTAGTATTTCGTTCCTTTACTATAATTTATCTAGTTTTGTAATTATAATTATTATTCTTTATTATAACCCGGGAAGACTTAGTTCTCTCTTTTTTTAATTAAATACTATAAATAATTATCTCTAACGTAGTTATTCTACTAATTATAATTATATTCTAGTTTTATAATATACTTTCGCCCTCTTAAATTATTATAATAATATTTATAATATTCGTTTATATATATTAACTAGTATATCTCTTTATATTATAAATAATATCTATTATAAATATAATTAATTCTAAAGGGTTATCTTTTTTCCTTCTTTTTTTCCTCGGGTTTCTTTTATAATACGATAAATTAAGTTTTAAAATTATCGAGGTAGTTTATTACCTAAAGTTATTTTTTAGAATTTATTATATTTTATTTTTATTTTTATCCTTTCTTTAAATCCTCCTCTAAAGTTTTATTATTATTATTATTTAATTCTTCGAGCTCTCGAATTCTTTAGGCGATTTTTTCTTTAATATCCCTCTACTTTTTTAATAAATTATTAAATATAATATCGTTTTATATTAAATTCTTAAAGGACTCGATTATATTATCTAATATCTCCTTTTTAAATATATTTAATTATTATCGATTTATTATATTTTTTAAATAATAGTTCCTAGCGATATAGCCCGGTTTATTATAGTTATAATAATTTATTATTTTTTTACCCTTTTATTATTATTTACTCTTTTTTTAAATTTTTTTTATAAACCCCTTTCTAGTAAAATCGAGTTTTATTAATATATAATTATACGGGTTAAGTTTTTTATAGCGGTAATAATTAGCCGAATTATATTTATTATTATAAACTCTTAAATATCCTTATCCGTTAACTCCTCCGTTATAATATTTCTCTATTATATATTTATATAGTTTATTATTAACTTTAATTATTTATTTTATAAATATATCGGGGTCCTTTATAACGGCTCCTTTTTATATAAATTCGTTTTTTATATTATTTTTTAATTCTCTTCGATATATTATTATAAAAATAGTATCGTCCTAGTCCGTAAATATTATATAATATTAAAATTATACCGAGTAATCGGACGTAGACCTTCGTTATATTAAATACTAAATAATACGAATTATTATATTACTTTCGTTAGATAATCTAAATATACGGTGAATTTTAATTTTAAATTTAGAGAAGTTCTCTATCTAAAGCTTTACTAATAAGTTATTAATATTATTTACTATTTCTATATAACGCTTTAGGAATAGTTTAATTAATTTCTATATATTACCTTTTATATAGGTTATTATAAAAGTTATCTATTTAATAACTAATATTATATTCTCGTTAAATACGAAGAATAGCTAGAGTTATAATAACTAGTCGTTAAATTTCTCGCGCTCTCTATAATAATAGTTTAGGCGGGCGACTTTAATACGGTCCTCTTTTTCTATAATATTATATTTTTTAATATCGTTTTAGGTATTTAAAACTAGGGCCTTTATTAATTTTAAAGTATTTATCTTAAAAATATTTAAAATATTAAGACTCTCCGTTTAATATCTTAATATAATATCGATAGAACCTAAGTTAGTATTTATAGAGAAAAGTATTAAAGATTAAAGGATAATAAACTTCGTATTAATATAAAATAAAACTAAATAAATTTAATAAATTTAATTAATAATTTAATAAACGTCTATATTTAGAATTTAGAATTAAAAGTTTTAAAGGAAACTAAATACGAAGCTCCTATTTATTAAGAAAGTATATAATCTATATAGAAAAAGGAAATTATATTATTTATCCATTTACTCGCTTATTCCTATATCGAGTAAATAAATAATTAAATATTTATCTACTTATTAGTTTATATACTACGTCGAGTAGTAAATAGTCTTTTAGTATACTAAATATACTAAGTCTACTAAAGTTCTTTGAAAATCTTAATCGTAATAATAATTCTCTTCTTTAAAGTAGAGAAGGGAAGGGAATAATAAGAAATCTCTTCTCTACCCTCCTTATAGAGTTACTCTATATATATTTTATTACTACCCTATTACTACCCCTATATATAGTTATATATATATATATATATATATATATTATTACTACCCTATTACTGCCTCTATATATAGTTATATATATATATATATATATACTTTATTACTACTTTATTACTACTTTTATAGAGCCTATATATACCTTTATATATAATTATATATACGTGTATATATACTCTATTACTACTCTTATATAGTTTATATATACACGTATATATACTCTATTAAATAGTATAAAGATTAAGATAATTAAGAAAGCGGTTAAGAAATATTAAATCTTATATTTAATTTAGACTAGCGTAGTAATAAGTTATATTTTAAAGTAGTAATAAACTATATTTAGGAGTAGTAATAAATATATATATATAAATTATATATAAGAGTATTAATAGAGTATATATACGCGTATATATAGTTATATATAGGGGAGCCCTATAGGGAGAGTAAAGATAAAGAATAATAAAGAATCTCTTCTCTTCTTTATTTTCTTTTAATATTTCTTTCTCTTCTTTATTTATTCCCTTCCTTACTTCGAGGAAGAGAATAGAAGTTAGTTTTATCTCTTCTCTTCTTTATTCCGCGGCGTAAACTTAAGGAATTAATATCTAGATAAGAAATTCTAAAGAGTTTAAATAAAATATTTATTTAAATCGATTACGATATAATAGAGGAATTATTTAACTTTATCGCTAAAACTATAGGCTATAGACTATTTATTCTATATATTATTATTAAATTAATAATATTTTACGAAACGATTTATAACGCTAAAAGTTTATTAATAATTAAAATAATTCGCGCTTTATAAAAGAATAATTTCTTCTCGTAAATAAAAATCGCCGAAATTATATAAACGGATTACTAGCGTTCCGCTAAAATATAGACTTTAAATTCTATATTCATTTTTCAATATAATAATAAAATCTATATATTTAAAGAAGAATTAGTCCACGAAGAGCTACTAGAATAATATTATAATAATATATTAACGGGGTACTTTAGTATTAAAAAAATAATAAAGTTATTTATTAGAAAATATTTCTAGAGTATTTTTAAGGCCGATATATAAAAATATATCGATATATATAATATATACTAGTGGGTTAAGGTATATCGATACCGTTTTTATAACGAAATTAATTCTCTATTATATCCTACGAGACTATAGAAGGAAATTATAATAAATTTTATTTTTAATTTACCTCTAAATAAACGATATAAACGCGTTTATAATACGGTCTTTATAATTATAAATAAATATATAAAGATATTATAATATATTTTAACTATAAAAATAATCGGCTCTATAAGGTTAATAAAATTAATATTCGAAGAAATTATCTTAAAATTTAGAGTTCTTAATAAAATTATTTCTTATAGAGGTTTTATTTTTATAGATATATTTTAATTAAAAGTAAATTATTTAATAAAAATTAAAAAGCGCTTAAATACTATATTTTATTTATAAATAAATAGTTAGATAGAACGCTAGAATTAAACCCTAGAATATTATTTAAAAACCTTTTATTTAAGTAAATAAAATAACTAGGTAGTACTTTTATTTATAGTAGAATAAATATACTATAATATATAGTATATAATAATAAAATCGATACTATTTATAGTTATATATAGTTATAATCTATCTCTTAAACCGCGTCTTAAGGGCGAGACGTATAAGGGAGAAATATTATCGGTATAAAAAAGAATTAAAAAATTAAATACTTTAAGAGAGTACCTAATAAGAGTATAAACTATCGCGATCGAGGCGTAGAGATATAATTATAATAAAAGGTATAAGCCGAAATTATTTAATATAAATAACTTTATATTATTATTAACTAAATATTTAATATAAAAATAATTAAATAAGAAGCTCTTTTATAAAGTAATTAAATTATTTAAGATTTTAGATATTATCGAAATATAAATATACCGCCTAGGATTACTAACTAGTTATTATATTTATAATATTTTCTATATATTACTTCTAGAGCCGTATTATTAATAATAGAGTAATATTTCGATTCTCAATATATCTTTACCGGAATTAATAAATAATATAAACGAATAAAAAGTAGAAAAGGTACTAAAAAAGAAAAAAGTAAAGAGCGAGGTATTTTATTTTATAAAATAACTAGGATAACTAGAGACCTTTAATAAATAAATTAATATAGATACTTTAAATAACGCGCTAGAATTATAAAAAATATTCGAAGAGAATATAAAAATAGAAAAGATATAGAAAGTAAAGAGTAGGAAAAGAAAGTATTATTAATTATTAACTACTACTAGCTACTTCTTATTAATAGACTTCGAGCGAGATATATCTTTACGATTAACGGGGCGTTTATAAATAGATTTATATTTAAAGCGACTAACTTTCTTAATATTAAAACTCGATTATTTATAAATAAGACCGGGGCCGGGAAATCGAATTAAAAAATAAAGACTAGAAATAAAATTAAGATTAGAATTATTAACTTTATTTTTAACTTCTTCCTAAGAAACCTCGCGAGAAGATATTAATTTATTTAAAATATAATAACTCGTACTTTTTATATCGCCGTATTAAGGGCGAGGCTTTATAATATTTTTAATTAAAAAAGTTTTATAACTAGATACTATAACTCTTTATATACTATTAAAGAATAAAGTAGAATCGATAATATCGAGATTATTAATAATAAATATATTAAATTAATCGGTAATAAGATTAAAGCCGAGAGGAGAGTCGTATTTAAAAATATTATATATATATCGCGTATAAGCTTCGTCTTTAACTTCGTTTTTATTATCGATTTTATCTTTATTCGTCGATTCGAGAAGATCGTTAAATTAATATTATATAGTTTTATTTTAAAATATATTTATATTCTAGGTAATAATCTCTCCCTAAAAAATTATTAATATACGAATTATATCTAAACTATATTAATTTATAAGAGTATAAAAAATATTATTTATACCCTCGACGCTCGTAATAAATCGAGATATTAATTATAATATATCTTTCCTCTTTTTAATATTATTATTTTTAAGTTTAATCTCTTAAAGGAAGATTATAATACTTTTTATATATTTAATAATATACTCTCGAAGATATTTATTAAAGCCTCGGCGTTTTAAATAATTAAAAAGAAAATTTATAAAGATATAAAATTTAAACGGAATCTAGATATATTAATATAATTTAATTTCGAAATACTAGCGATATATAGAGTTATATAAATATTTATTCTTTACGTAATAAATATACTTTATATATAATATTTTATTATATAAAATATAATTATCTAGGCCTATTTACTTAAAGTAATAAAGGTATAAAAATATAAATAAAAATAAAATAAAAGTAGAGCGGGTAATTATTTTATAAAAAACGAGAGTTAAAAATATATTAAATATTTAAATATTATAGTTAATATCGCGTACCGTAGAGATTAAACTAATATATTAAATATTAAAATAATCTAGTTATATATATATTGTTAATAAAGTAAAATATAAAACTAATAATTTAAAAATAAAATAAATATTATAATAATATTAATTTTTTTAAAATATAAATAAATACTTTATTTAAAAATAGAATAAATTATTTATTTACTTTAATAATTATAAAATTAAAGAAAGAATTTAAAAGAAGAAAAAAAAAGATTTATTTAAATTATAATATATTAATTCTAGCCTTACCTACCGAATATATATATAATATTTATAACCTCGAAGAAAGAGTTTAAAGATACGATTAAAATTATTATAAATTAATAAAAGTCTAAATATAATATAGTTATTAGTAATAATATATAGGAGTTTATATATATAGAAGATAATAAGATATTATAGAAGAAGAAAAATTTACAAATTAATAAAGACTTTATACCTACGCTAAGATTATTATTTATATATATTTACTTTTATAACTAGAGTTCTTCCTAAATAATAGGGTAGAATAATTTACTCTACCGCTAATATCGTTAAAATCTTATTAATAGTAAAGATTTATAGTTTTTAATAATAATTATAATATTCTTTCTTTTACTTTTCCTTTTAGGTTTTAAGATTTTTATTAAATATCTAGTATAATCTATAATTATATAACTATATTAATATACGAGACGTACGCGATATATTATTAGTTTTAAAATATAATTTATTTCCCTCTCTTTTTCCTACTAGGTTTAGAGGGTTTTTATTAATATATTATTACTATTAAATTAAGAGATTAATAGAATTAGATAGAAGGTATAAACGTTATATATATAGTTTATTAAATTTAAATTCTCCTATATTATACTCTTTCGTTAAAATATTAAATTAATATTTACTAGTTTCGAGGGCGAAACCTCTAAAAAGGGAGGTAATTATTATATTATATTAAAACTAACTTTATAGTATATCGGTAAAGCGGTAAACCCGTATTCTACCGAAAAAGACGGAAAAGGCGCTTAGATCTATTTAGCTTATATACTAGCCCTAGAGATCGATTTAATACCTACTTTCGTCTAAAGTATCTAAATACGTATTTAATACCTCGATTTATTTTAAATAAATTTAAATAAATAGGAATAAGTTAGTCTAAATAGTACCGGTAGATAATTAGATATATATAGTTATAAGTGAATTATATAGTCTATAATACCGCGCTAGCTTAGGGAGTATTACGCGCGTATATAATTTTTATAAATTAATATAATTTAAAATTTAAATTAAATTAATATAATTATAATACTCTATATAGCCTTAACGAGTTACCCGGCGCTAGTAGAAAATCACGGATTTAAAATCTTAAATCCGAAGTTACTATTTTTAGGATTTTTATTTTTATTTAAATTTTTTTCTTTTTTTTTTAATTAATATTCTCTTTTTATTATTTTTCCGCCTAAAGTAATAAAAAGTATATTTAATACCTCGATTTTCTTGTATAGTCTCTCGCTTTATCGATATAGAGTTTTTTTTAGAAATAAAAGACTCGGAGCCTTTACTCTAACTCTTTAAAAATTAATTCTATTATTTAAATATAGAGATTATTTTCCTATTAAGATTTTATATTTATTTTTATATTATTATAAATACCCTAGATACTATAACTTAATAATAATAAATATATTTATAATAACGATAGTAACTATAATATTAATTATAAATATTAACGATATAATTATTAATAATATTTATAGGGTCTCTATAAAGAGTTTTTTATTAATAAAATAAAATCTCTCTTTATCCGTCCTCTTTTTATTATTTTACTCTACTCTATAATTTTAATATACTTTTCTTAATATTTTAAATTTTAATATAAATAAATCCTATAAAGTTTATAACTATAGAGGAATTATAAATATATATTAATAAAATTAACCCCGGTATAGAACTTAATATATTTATTTATATAATCGCGAAGAATAATAAATATAGAATCGTCGAAGAAGAGGTTAAAAATAGCGAATAATATATTAAAAAAAACGTTATTAAGTAATAAACTATAATTATAAATGAATAAATTTATAATTTAAATAGGTTCGAAGATAAGTACGGGTTAAAATTTAAAAACTAGTTTTTTTAAAAACTATATAGACTTTAAATTTATAAAAATATAATTAATATTATTAAAAATACACGTACGAGGTATAATTAAGTCGATATAAATAATATATAGAGTAGTTTATATATTAATAGAATAAATAGATTAATTTTATTATATATTTAAAGGATCTATAATTTTAACTCTAAATAAATATACTATTAATAGAAAGAATATAGGGTAGCCGATTTAGAAATATAACTTCTAAATAATTATATTTTCTAGAGGGTAAGTAAATTACTATTTAATATCGATAAATTTTAAAAGTAAATATTAGTATACTTTAAACGTTATTAACTCTATTAGAAAGCCGTCTACGGGTTTATATTAAAACTCTATATTAAATACCGACCCGAGGTTTAATAGGATTAATAAGTCGGGGCTTCGGGTAGTAAATTAGGGTTCCGGGAAAATTACTTTCAGTAAGTAATACTAACTGTTAATAGGTTCAGTAGGTTTAGTAACTCGATAAATCGTCAGTAACTCAAATATTAGACGAATAGGCCCATTATATGCCCTATAGTATGCGCATTTGCATGCGCATTAGTATGCGCCATAGTATGGGCCATAGTATAGGCCATAGTATGCCCCATGGCATGCGCAATGGCGTGCGCAAAGGTATCCTGAATAGCATGCGATGTGCGCCCCCCGCAGCAGCCCCTAAAACATCAGACGAAAGCCCCCATGGCATGCGCAATCATGGTATACGCCAAGGCATGCGCCAAGGCATGCGCCATGGTATGCGACATGCTATGATATATGTGTGTATACTCCCCGGATGTGCCTGCGTGACGCCCCCGCGAGAACTTTCGCCAAAACTTATTATTCCGGGCCCGGTAGGTCGCTGGCGTTAATAGTCGTCGCTAGGGGTCGCTACCGTCAATGGCGACGATTATAGAGCTTTATTTATTTCAGCCCTATTATAGAGCTGAGTTACTATTAGTATATTAACAGTATATATAAATTACTAAAATTACTAATCGTAGTATTTAATTAAACTAAGTTTAGTAGTAGTTATTTAAATATCGCGACTAGCCGAGTAATATAAATCTTTAAAATATTATTTTTTAATTTATAAAAATTATTACTCCCCCTATAATAAATTAATCCTATTTAGTTATTAAATTAAAAATAAATAATATTATAATTTTTATTAATGAAAATCCTAATATTTCTATTACCTAGGTTATATATAATTTCGATATTCTCTTTAAATATTTATAACGGTAGGTTTAAATAAGTTACTCTAGGAAAATATTTATATTTAATAATATAATATTTACCCTAGCCTAGGAATTTACTATTATCGAGTTTATTAAATTATATAATTTATTCGATATATTAATAAGGCTAGGGGTACTCTAGAGGTATATAAATTTTATTTTTATAAAAAATAAATTTTAGAGAAAAGTTAGTTAATACTAGTTAATTAGATTTATTAGAAAGTATTTTAAACTATATAAATATAAATAAACGCCTCTTATAGTAGATAGAAAGAATATTTATAAATTAAAAAAATACTAGGATATTTTAGATATTTCTAATACGTATATTTTAAATTTAAAATAATAAATAAAGATATATAGAATATAGACGAAATAGGTATTAAAATTAAAGTTAGAAAGAGTTATTAAATTATCTCTATATATACGACGAAATAACTACGTATATATAACTCTAATAATAGGGATTATATTACCGCCGCCGAGTATATTAATAATAATAGAATTTATATAATACTTTTTATTATTTTAAATAGAAAATTAATTCTATATAAATAAGTTAATAACGAGTTACTAGAGGTTATTAAACTCGTTATTAATAACTCTAGTTATTTAAACGATACTCTAGGATTTATATAATTATATTATTTTAAAAAGTAAAGTCGTAAAACTTAGAAGGGTAAATAAAGAATTTTTATTATAAACGGATTCGGATCCAATTTAATATAGGAATTCTTTTATTATATTATAGAATATAATATTCGACTATTCTAGCTACCGGCCTATTCTATCTATTTTAATTAATTATTTAACGTTAATTATTTTTAATTTTTTAAATATTATTACTAAAAAGCTTTTAATATATATATATATTAAACTAGACCTAGTTTATCTAAAGTGGATTTTCTAGCCCTATTTTAAAAGATTCGAATAAATATATTTAAAAATATAACTATTACGTTAATCTAATAGGTAACTAGTTTTATCCTATATAATCCTCACTATATATTTAATATATTATCCGAATATTAACGAAAAGTTATTCGGCTAGTAATATTAGAAATTAATAAATTACTTCTTATTTAATATACTTTATATACCGTTAAAAATCTAATTAATTATAATTATATATTAGAGAAAAGTATTAAAAAATATAACTTTATTAAATATTTATTTATATTAATTCTTTAGTCTATAAAGAGTAGTATTATTATAATATAATAAATATATTAATTAACTCTAGAGTTTAAAGATAATAATAAAATATAAATCGAGAAAACTACGCGTAAATTATAATTTAATACAATTTACTAGAAGGGGGGCTAGGTTATTATAAAGATTATACATCGGTAAATCTCAAAAACTCCTGCCAAAACCCTAGTTACCGACCGCGCGGATAGGGCTGGCAGCGTCCTGCCAGTAACTTTTACCAAGAAAAGTTATTGACAGGACGCTGCTAGTAGCCCTAATTTACGGATAAGGCTGCCAGCGTCCTGTCAGCAGGTTTAGTAAATTAGGGGTCCGGGCAGGTAACTTTTAACAGGTTCAGTAAATCGGGGGTCCGGGCAGTATCCTATCAGTAACTCCAGGTTAATTTCAGCAGGATTAGCAACATTAGTAACTTATATATACCGTTAATATACTGACAGCAGCCAGCCCTATCATAGGGCTGAAATAAATGAAGTTCTATAATCGTCGCCATTGACGGTAGCGACCCCCAGCGACGACTACCAACGCCAGCGACCTACCGGGCCCGGAATAATGAGTTTTGGCGAAAGTTCTCGCGGGGGCGTCACCTAGGCACATCCGGGGAGTATGCGCACATGAATACCATGCCATTTCGCATACCATGGCGCATGCCTTGGCGCATGCCATAATTGCGCATGCCATGGGGATACCTTTGCGCATGCCATTCGCATGCCATTCGCATGCCATTCAATGGCATGCGCAAGCTGCGCACGCCATTGCGCATGCCATGGGGCATACTATGGCCCATACTATGGCCCATACTATGGCGCATGCCAATGCGCATGCAAATGCGTATGCTATAGGGTATGTAATGGGCCTATCCGTCTGATATTTGAGTTGCTGATTATTTATCGAGTTACTGAACCTACTGACAGTAAGTACTATTTGCTGACAGGACCCTGCCCGGACCCCTGACTTACTGATCCTGCTGAACCTCGGGTCGGCATTTGATATGGAGTTTCAGCGCAAACCCGTAGACGGCTTTCTGACAGGGCTAATAGCGCTTGGAGTATACTGACATTTACTTTTGAGATTTGCCGATGTAAAGTATATAAATATATAAAAGAAGTTAAATAATCGAATAAAGATTACTCGGGCTATTAAATAAATTTAAAAATAATTAATAAAAATTAATATCGTAGTTAGGAAAAAGTTTTAAAATATTAAATAAAACGCCTAAATCCGATAGGATAAAGGAAATAAAGTTTATAATATTTTTTAAAATATTTAACGTAAGCGTTAATTAACTAGTAATAAAAGTAGGAAATAAATAGTATTTATACGTTACTCGGCTAGTCGCGATACTCGGGTGGCCACTACTAAGCTTGGCTTAGTTAGGTGCTACGATTAATCCGGCTGAAATTAACCCGGAGTTACTCCTGACTTACTGAACCTGCTGACAGGACGCTGGCAGCCCTATCCGCAAGTTAGGGCCGCTAGTAGTATCCTATCCGTAATTAGGGTTAAAAAACCTGCTGACAGGACGCTGCCAGCCCTATCCGCAACTTAGGGCTACTGGTAGGACGCTGCCAGCCCTATCCGCGCGGTCGGCAACTGGGGTTTTGGCAGGAGTTTTTGAGATTTGCCGATGAATTACTCTTCTTAACAGAATCCAGGGCTCAGTACTACATTCATTACGCAGCATCCTATTCAAGATAGGTGTATATAAGGTACCTCAGGCGATTAGATAATGCCAAGATACTAGTGCTAGAAGGGACTAGCGGATTAACGGATCTCTTGGCACTCTCTGCGCCAACTGAGACTCTTATGCTTCCTAATTTGTTTACAGAATTGATCTATCAGGTGCAGGTGTGCTATACACGGCGAAGGTAGCCCTTGACTGCTACTCTTATCCCATAGTCCGTAAGTATGAATCCTCCTGTTCAAGACTTTTGTGATACTATCTGACGACGTTGGCAGTAGCCAATGAATAGTCTAACCACGTGGGAGAATCGAGACCATCCACATGAAACATTTAGGGAAATTTGAGATTCTGTTCGATCAATCCTGGAAGGCAACAGCGACTTCTTTGAATTCTTGGATACTGAGGCCGCGAGATCCAATTGTTCATATATAGCCGCCCTTACGCGAACCGCAACATCTGGCCTATTATATTGCGCGTGATAGGCCGTACACAGCCGTCACACTCATCTCATTGTTGCTGAAATTATCCTATCCGATTTGAAGTACTCAGGTGTCTGTTCGCTAAGCCTCATGCCATTATGGGGGATCGAATTTTGCCAGATGCTAAGCAAAATATTTCGAGCTCTGAACAACTCTCGTCAGGAGCTGTAAACAAGGACAACAGGTGCGTTGGCCGACTCATTATTGCCGCAGAGTGCTTCTGATTCTGATCTTATTCGATCAGCTGCTTCGTCCTCCAATTTTGTTACTGTTACAGTTTGCCAAAGAATATCCTTCCCAGCTTCGCCATCCCTACATATCACTCCTCATCTGATACATTTTTTTGCTGTACAGCTGCACACAGCCCCAGCATTGAATCCAGAATTTTAGCCCAAGATAGTCGGCCTCTTACGAATTCCTCCGAGTCTCGACGTTTCAGGCTGATGGCCTTACAGTGCCACGTACAGCCTGGATAGTAGATTTGACTATGTGTCCTTCCCTTCTAAGATCAAAATATTACAAAGCTCATTTCAAGTTGAGGGTTTCAACGCATCGTCTCGTAGATCTCTACGACTTCGGCTACCATGTATTCATTTTACTACCTTGTATTAGCCCTCGCCTCAATCGTCATCTCTTACACCGCGGCTGACCTCTCATGTCCAAGTAGCCAGCACATCGGAAATTACGAGCCAAAGTCTCAAGGCGTTGGTGAACGGTCTGACGATACTACACAACGGCAGTATATCATCATTCCAAATAACGGCACGGACAGCGATACCAATTCGAGAACGGAAAATTTCTTGAAGTCTATTACTCAACAGACAAGCATCTATTCCTCCAAAGATTCTTCCGACAATCTGATCTGGTGGCTTGCTAGTATTACGGACTTGGAAGTCGACACTATAAGGAAAAGTCCCGGTTAGTACTTTTCGCTAGTTGGACTCTTCTACCCATCAGACATGTCTTGCAAGCTTGTCTCCCAGACGATATATCGTATCATATCAGGTCTCTCCTCCAGAAGCAATGCTGACTTCGATGTGTACTACAGACATAGCTGCGGTTGAAGAAGATACTCTGGATACACCGGAAGCAGCTGTCCATTCACTGTCGGCGCCGTCCAAACTGTCGGTACCAAGCAAAGTCAGAAGAGATCTACAGTACAGTACTCAAACATCGGCCTAGTATTCATCAGTCAACCTACGTAAGTCTTTTCTAATTATAGTGGACTATGTATGAGAAAGGTTATCGAGCTCGCAATGGGTCAAGCTTGAAAGGAGTGATACAGGCTGCACGAAGACTATTCCGACAGTAAGCAGCTCAACAATCAGTGACTAAGGATGTCAATCAAATCCCAACTCAGTCTAACCATTGTGGTTTGCTAACTATGGCCTAAGCTTCGACTTTACCTATCCTTACTTATCCTTACCGTTCAAATTCTAGTATTTGGGCTTGCCTAATCAGCTTCTATAAACACGTCTACGGATCATAATCCTGCGACTCGTGGGTCACATGCTGATAAGACCGCAATGAATAGGACAGTACCGAGCCTAGGTGACCTTGAGAATTACAGTTATGAGTCCGTGGTGCGGGAGTCTATATATACTATGTCGAAGTCGTAAATCCTGCCAGAGCTCATATGAAAGTCAAGATACCTGATTCGGTATACATAGGGCATTAACACCCAAAGGACCATCGTAAGTCAGGAACGATATTTTGATAAATTAAAGCTGACTGTTTTTAGGAGTTTCCAAGTAGTCGCTTGGAAGTCGTACAGAGTGAGCTTTCGCTGCATACGTGTCAAGCTCCTAATGAAGACAAGAGTGGTGATTCGTATTCCACCGGCACTGCTTCAAAAGCTATAGGTAAACGATACGGATCTACTAAAATAGCAACCTTGGTAGTTTTCAAAATAGCTGACTACTTTCAGTCAGAAACAGTAGTTGTATTCAAACAAAGTACGCCCTTGAGCTCTTCTTTACTATTAGTTTGTGCTACTGTGAAGGTTTAGTACTTACTTCAAATCTTCGTATAGTTTGGACCCACATAAATGCAAATCAAAGTAAAGGAGAGGAAACAGCGTTATTACATACTCAATATCGAGTGGTGACCCTGTTGATCTAAATCATTTGTCCTTTGCACGAAGGATGATGAAAATTCATATCAAAACGCTCATGGGTAATGTCATACCTGTATTCGTCGCCGCGGGCAACCGGCGCCAAGGTAGACCGAATGCCGATACAGCCCCTGCAGCCTTCGAGGGACAGGACTATCCCTTGGTCGTCGTAGCGCCTGCGACATATATGGGCTGCGAGCTTATATTTCGCAAGGGGGCAGTCATGTTCGCTCTACGCCCCGGGAGACTCTATTACGGCTCAGAATAAAGACAACGATAATGGGCGAAAGGATTCTGGTACACCCTATGCTACAGCATTACTGGCAAGTATGCTAGTGACCTACCTCGCCTATGATACCGTACCGTTTAATACGACTCCCGGGAAGCTAGTTACAGCTGCAAGAACCTATCTAATTCAGACGGCCAATTAGCAAAGGCAACCGACTATTAAGTCCCTCTGGAACGAGGTTGATAAGGCTCATAACCCAAAGAAAGGATCAACAAACAATAAACCATCGACATCTGGACCTGCACCGGCCACTGCCCCTTACGCACAAGGTGCCTGTAGTGTCGACGTCACACAATGGAAGACGCCTTTCGGTGACGACGGAACCTACTCTCTCGAAGTCTCGATGACTGACAACAATAAAGCTCAAATAGGGTACACGCAAAGAGGAGACGGATATTCCGACAGTAACCCTCTCCAATTCCAGAGCAAGCTCGAAGATTTTCTCACCTGTAAGCCCGAGAAACAGCAGGACTATATTGCATTTGCCCTCGGAGCGCAAGCGTGGTCGAGTGACGGGCAATTTAAGAAAGGGGCTGTTCCTAGCTGTACTATTAGTGGATGGAATAAGGACGTGACTAAAAGTAACCAGTCGGTAAGTCTTGCTTTCCAGACCAGGACCGAAACAGCAGAGACTATACTAATCTATAGTAGAAGCGCGATATAAATTGCGTCTTCATTTGTACATGGGGAGGTGGGAAATCTTCCGATGGATCAAATTGAAACTTCCACCATGTACGGTGGACTACCATGACTACTTGGTTGAGGACTGTGACTCGTTGGAGGATACTGCTTGTGTTAGATTATTGGAACACTTTTCATTATGAAATAAGACGTCGGTATAGAGTTATACGAATGCAAAGTTGAAGGTCATCGGCGCGGTCGCTAGAATATCGCGGTTAGGTTGTTGTTTATTCTCTTGAAGGTTTCTGGTTTTATATAATTACGGCCACTGTGAAGGAAGAATCTCGACATTGATACATGCTGGGCGATACCTTCGGGCTTGGGCCTCGGCTGAAATTGGCGAAGTCGAAGCGTAATGCGAGGTTTCCTGGCCTTGGATGGAGTGCTCCGGGGTTCCACGGGATTGATCTCGATTGAATATAGACGAGGCTCCGGCACGAACAGGCAGGTATTGACTTTATACAATTAGTGACCACGTCGAGTTTTTCAGTGATCTTTTGAATTCGTCGATTGCGAGTGCGAGTTGTCGAAAGCTTTCATACAAAATCTAGCTACAGAGAATGTAAAGTTCATAAAGGATAATCCAGCTCTCTTCTAGAAACCGAGCACGAGGTGTGCGAATTAACATGATCTCGAAGACGGGACGTATGAGAAGGGTATAGGGGCTACTTCGATCGTGAAACTAAACGTGCGAGGCGTCGAGCGACGACAAGCTAGCCTCTGTATATTACAGCGTCGGAATATAGGGTACATTATATAAAACCTTAAGTTAATATACTACCCAAACCTTACGCCGGTGAAGGTACGACGTTGTAAATAATAAAAGGTAGTAGTATTCTATTTAGTATATAGTCGGCGGGACAATCGTTTCAACCAATATTTAGAACTAGTATAAGCGGGCGAAGTCGCGAGTACACCCTCCCGCTACGGGGAAATGAAAGAGAAAGTAGTATATTTGTAGATTCTATTTTAAGGAAACTAGATTCAACTTATAATCTATATAATTTTAAAGAAAATACTCTTAAAGATATATAATTCGCGATTTAATTAATATTCTTAACGTATTAATAAATATATTTTGTATTATATATTTATTTCTTTTATATACTCTCTTTACGTTATATAATTAATAATTAAAATAATTATCGAGAGGTTTCTTCTCTTAAGTAAATAAAATTAAATCGCGCTCCTTTATATAAAGTCTAGTATTTAATTCTAAAACTATAAATTGAATAATTAATAATATCTTAATTAGTCTATTACGTTCTTAATTAATATTTAAATATTAATTATTTACTATAAACGTAGTAAAATTATAATTAATTTCAAAGATAGAATTTAGTATAAATAGAATTTTAATATTATAAAAATTATCCTCGATCTAGTCTATAATATAGAGATACGCGATATCTACTATCTTTATTACGAGATAGAATAAATATATCAGTATACTTATTAATATTTTAATATAATAAATTTTTCTTCAAAAAGAGTAAGAAAGGAGGAGGGAAAACGGGGGAGTACCGCTTCTCTTTATACTCTACATCGGCGGCCATCTCTAAGGCCTACCTAAATCGGGCTATACGAGAAAGTGCGTATCTACTTTTTCGAATGTAGGGGGTTAGGTGAGTGGGAGGGTGATGGTAAAGCGTGTATCACCTAGGGCCTTCGCTTGCCAAGCCATGGTCGACGAAATCTTAGTGGTGTTACTCCTTCTTCCATAGTTTGTCTGTTCAGTGATATTTCCCATTGGATTGTACATATTCTGGCAACAACATCTTTAGGCTCATACCTTAGCCCTTGATCTTGAAGTTCTCTGGTAGCGCTGCTTGTCGGTCATTCCTCAACATCACCTCCTCGCAGTGGAAAAGCTTCCTGAACGCAATAATTCGTGCAGAATCATGGAATAAAGTCCACACATAGCGACTCCCATTTCTCACTTCTTACTCACCTCTTTGAAGTGCCCGCCATGTCGTGGTTCTCAATCCTCCCTGCGCACCTGACCATTCTCGAGACCTGGATCATACGCTTCTTCGTAAGCATGCCCTACGCCCCCTAAGATTGCCTCTAACGCGTCCCAACAGCTCCTCCTGGGCATCATCATAATTGGACCATGGGCCCTCTTCCTTGTCTACGACATGCTTCTCTACGTCGTCCGCGCCGTCTACTACGAAACCCCCTACTACGGCGGCAGAGCAAGCGGGAGACGGCGGCCCCGCGCTCCAACGCTCACAGAAAGACCCAATGGCAGGATGAGGGCAGTTAGTATAAGCGAGGTACTCAGCAGTGGAGGTTCGAGCGATGATAAGGATGGATTGAAGAAGAGACGGTCACCGGATTCCAGTGGGGATGAAGCAATTATCACTGAGGAAGGTTGAAACTAAAGTTCAGGTCAAAAACAAATGCAACGTGCGGCTGATGAATGCAGAGAGCCGAGCTATACGATCGACCGATCTATGGGATGCAGGTACGGACAGCCGGTTCCGTTCTGGGGATGGTACGGCGAAGAAACGGCGATGATCGGCACGTATGGACTGCACGTAAGTACCAGGCTTCGTTTCTGCAGCTGATGATGAATGAATGCCCCTTTCCAAACTCCGCGCCGATGAATACAGCACTAAACGCGCGAATATGAGGCTAATTGGTCTTTGCAGACTTCCTGGGTACTACATACACTGTCTCTAGGCGGGCGGACATAGCAACAGTATTTTCGTCTCCGTCGCTCTGGTGTGTCTATCCATTACACTCGCTCAGCCAGGATCACGGAAAAGCCACGATGTTTGATGCCCCTAGCAAATAAAGTCTTCTTGCGGCTCCCTCGCTTAGAACGAAGCCAATAGAAGGGATAAACCCCTTCACTGCTCAGCATCGCTCAATGTCGCTCACAGCTGCATACAAAAGATCAAAGTCTTCCTGAAGCATCACCTCGGATGTGCTCTTGACCATCGAGATCACTAGTCGCGAAGCACTTCGTACTGCTATTTTGCTCATCATTTCGAGGAAATCTGCCGCTCGCTTGAGTTGTCTGAGCTCTGCTGGTCCACGATACATACCCCAACCATAATTTCTTGGCAAAGACCGGCCCCCTCCCATGTCGATACTTAGAGACTTGATGAATGGGGGCAGTTGTGACGCCATCGATTTCCAGCCATCATCGGATTCTTTAGCAGTGCAGCACCCGCAATACTTCCATGTCTCGAAGCGGAAACGTCGCAGCTGGGCCTTTTGATGGCATGCCAATTGACCTAGGAACTGCTCAAGTGCTCTGGGGCATTGAAACGCAAAGGTGTTAGCATGGAGGAAGTAATGTTCAAATTCGGTTTTCAAACTCAGCGATGCCAATCGGAGGTTCATAGTACTCGTAGGAGCATCGGGATCGTTCAGCTGGTATGAGTCTAGTTCAAAGACGTCTGGCACTCCGAGTGCGTGGGGACGACGTTCGTAGTCAGATCGCCACGCCCACATAAAGTATGCTTCGTCGATGTAATTGTATCGCTTCAGATCCAGAAGGTGTTTGTATCTTTCCCTGGATTCCTCGAAATAACCGCGAAGCACCATTTCAAAAACTACCTGGCGAATCTCCCATGGCAGATAACCAATTGTTCCAAGACTGGTTCCTAGGTTGTCGTCCTTCTTCCGGGCGTCGGAGAACCAAGCCCATCTCTTCTTGGTCTTCTTGATGATATGCTCCCTGAAGCTTGGATACGCGTCTTCCGCCTTGAATGGCAAAGTCATGGCAATCACATGCTTCCTTGTCGGGTACTTCTCAAGCTGTGACATTTCCAGAGTCACCTGCCGCTTTTGTGGTTGGGACGCAGCCATGAGTTCTGTTTGTAAGTGGCACGCAGGATTGGGTCTTAGCGAAATCGAGGACTTCGTTCACGGTACGGTTCAAACCGCGAGACTTTGCTAGAAATAGTGGCAAGTCTTGCCAATGCAGTGTGTACGAACCCTAAGAATTACTGAATGTAGGAGAGTTCTAGTATAGAAGAGGCGATATCGTAACACATTCTACATAGGTGTGACTCATGAGACCATAGGCTAGGGAATTCGGGGAAAACCTCGTGAATATCTGAGGTAATCCACCCTATCGGACGGCCAAATTTGAAAATACAGAACGAGATTCTTTACCCTCTGCCTCTCTCTCCGACTCTGGGCTTTCTCTATCACTTCGTATTCCTCTCTCAGCGACCTTAAGCTTGGGATCAGTGTCGATCTTCGATCACTATTATGGGCGTTTTTGTATTACAGGACGCGTACCCGAAGATAGTTGAGTGCTTAGTGGCTAAAAGCAACGGTGAACAGACGGATTTTGATATCGACTCAGACGCCTCTGATGCGGACCTTCTAGAGCTGAAGCAGGGACTGACCAAATCAGGACCGGAAAATATATAACAAGATCTAGCAGATGCCATCATTGCTGTTCAAAATCTAACTCGGTCGAACTAAAAACAGTATATTTGTTTATTTTTCCTCTGTACTAGATTTTGGAACTTTGTGCACAGGGATTATCTGAAATTATTCAGATCCTGTTAAGGGATGTCCTTCAAAAACTGTTTATCTGGTACTATATAACATATCCTCGCGCCGCTGAACACATACGATGACGTATGGCAAACCTTGCGTCAATTGTACTACTATATATCCCACAACTTTTTGAACAAAGAGCCAGGCTATAGATAGCGCAGTGCGAGCATAGTGGTCTAGAGCAACAGTCTGCTCTCAGACAGCGGTTTGTTGTTTCATTGTATATGTAAGAAGTAGGAAGCAAACCGTTGAAAGATGAATTTTTAGGATTCAAAGTTTCAAATTTAAACCTACATAAGCCTATTCTGTAAATCATCGAGCATTTTCTTGTCTTTGGGCAGGTGTTTTTAAGGAGCTGGCGTTGGAATTGACGATGGTATCTAGGGATGATACCCAGTTTCCTTGCCTGTGCAGTAGGTGTTTCTGGGAGAATTGGGGAGCGTGCTATGGCTTGTTACCAGGATTACACAAGTTTTCTAACGAACCAATGAATACGATTGATAACGCCGCTACATGGAGCTCCAAATTCCAGCTTCTTTGTTCAAATCGTGGGCAACAGGCCTTATTGGACGTTTCAGATAAGGTATGCTACCTATGCATTACCTCGTATCCTGCTCACCCTTTTCCTCTCCCAGCCCATCGTCCTCCTTCGTCACAGGCTCAAGGTCTCTCCTCCTTATCCCCCACCCACCTCTCCACCCAACCCACCCCTTCTCCCACGGCCCCTTGACAAAACAAACCACCAGCCCCGCCCCAATAAACCCCACGCTCGCACTCCCACTCCGAATCCACCCGCCCCTCGCATACAGACTATTTCCCACAGACGTGCCCACCAGCTGCCCACAGAACACACAAAGCATATACGCCGTATTGACTCTGTTCCGCGCTTTCGGCGCAATGGCATAAATCGCTGTCCGATTCGCTATCTGCGATGACTGAATCCCCAGATCGAGCAGAAAGGCTTGGATGATTGGCCCGGCGATGGTGAAAGTGCCGGTGTAGGTGCCTATGGCGATGCCGGTGATGCAGATCATTTGCCCGATGATGACGGAGTAGAAAGGCACGATTTTGTCGATGACGAGCTGGCTGTAGGGTGGCCCGAAGCCCATTGCGAATATGCCAATGAGGGCGAAGAGGCCGATGTAGAGGGGTGGGAAATTGTAGGGTGGGGAGGCGAGCAGGAAGGTTAGCGTTGTCCAGTAAGAGGTGAATGTGGCGGAGGTGCAGAAGCCGATGAGAGAGGCTTGCACGAGGACGGGGTGCTTGAAGAGCATGGTGATTACGCTCCAGAGCATCTTGAAGTAGTTGAGACCGCCTGGGTTGGTGCTGGGGTAGTCGGGGAGGAACAACCAGAGGAGGAGAAGGATGAGGTATTGCAGCGCGAAGGCTAGCCAGTACACGTTTCGCCATGATGTGTATTCTGTGACTACACCGGAGAGGACTCGGGCTATTAGAATGCCTAGCATGAGGCCGGAGACGACTATTGAGAGAGCGGTTGCTCGGCGATGTGCTGGTGCGAGATCACCGACGAGCGGTAGCACTGGCATATGTCAGCGCGTGAAAGGCATGTGTTGTCGTCTACATACTCAATTGAGGGGTCACGGTTGTCAAAGCTGTCAGGAAGGAGAGAAAGCAGAAGACGGGGAAGGAATTCGTAATGCAGAGACCGACCCTAGTTACGAACGATCAGGACTTTGCTATCGAAGGATTCTTTTGCGGGACGATGACCCACCATGCGGTTCCCGTAAACCATACTAAGAGCAATACAAAAGGTCTTCTTTTGAAGAGGTCCCCAAGCGGACACAGAAAAAGCAGGCCAGCTGCATAGCCCGCCTGGGCTAGCGTTGGTATCAAGCTGACCCGTTCTTGGTCCACATGAAAGTCTTCTGCCAGCTTGTTCAAGATGGGATGTGCATAGTAGAGATTGGCAACAGTGAACGCTGCTGCAAAACCAAAGAGGAGATTCAATGCCATGGAAAACCCAAAGGGCTTGTTTGCGTCATAGCGGCATCGCTTTGGTGTGTAATTGAGTATGAGGTACGCCTTTCGCCAGTATGATCGAGTGTTCCCGGGCGACTCATATGTGTGAGATGAAGCTGGGTCTTCTGAGGTCTCATTTTTCTGCATTGATTTTGGTAGCGCTGTGGGTGATGACGAGGACATTGCCAATAATTACCATAATAATGGAAAAATATTATGAAATGTACTGCTGATCAAAAATCAAGACTGTGATCTCCATATACAAAATTTCAATGCCATATTTTTTCCCCATGACCAACTCAACAAATCGAGAACCGAAAGTACACATTGGTAGCTTGGCGAAATCGGAGCTTTTATGACGCGCACAGCAAAACGCGAGACTCGGCCCGAGATGAAGACCATTATACTCACTAGGATCAGAAAGGAAGGAGGTCGGCAGATACTGAAGCCTCGTTAACCGACCAAATGCACAGGTCCAATTGTCGCAAAGTAGTAGTATAGGCGTAGGGAAATAGGGAAACGATTTGTCGTGGGCTTCAAGCCCAAGAAGGTGCTCAAGTCAACTGCGTTCTGGCACCCAGACTGCCACTTATCTTGACAGCTAGCCTGGAAAGCAAGAATTGACACTGAAAATATTCCGCACAGAGGTCCTTGATATGCGTTCCATTCTTACTAAACGGCTATGAGATCCGTTGTATGACTTTGATCAAATCTGCCGTGACTCCCATTGCAGTGACAGCACCCCCAGCCCTATGTCCTATCGTGAGCCAACAAATTTGCTGTCCCCGGAAAGGAAAACTCACCCAGCGCCTTGCACAGCAAGCGGACTACTTCCATACCTTTCGGTATAGAAGCTCACAATATTATCGCTCCCCTTCAAGCCCGCAATCGGATGCCCCTTGTCGAACTTCTCCAAGCCAACCTTCATAGCCTTGCTCCCCACATCAATACTTCCCACGAACCTGACCACTTTACCCTCCTTTACAGCTTCGTTCTTGACCTCATCCATCGAGCCGTCGAACTCAGGCAGGCGCTCCAGGAAATCTTCTGCGCTCCTCGCGCTTTCGAGCTCTGCTGGAATGAGACTTTGGACGGGAAAGCTGTCCGTGCTTGCTATTTCCAGTCCGACAAGACGGGCAAGGATTACGAGTTTGCGAGCGACGTCCACGCCGTTCAGATCGTCGCGAGGATCTGGCTCCGTGAAGCCTGCTTCTTTTGCTTTCGTCACCTCGGCGCTCCATTTGCCGCCTATGCCTTCGACAGGAGCGAAGTTGTTGAACAGAAAGCTCATCGTGCCAGAAAGGACACCCTCGATCTTCTGGACTTGGTCGCCAGTATTGACTAGATCTTTCAGCGTGGAAATGATGGGGAGGCCAGCGCCGACGGAAGACTCGTGGTACATCAGCCCTCTCTCGAGGTATGGCTCATATGGTCGATATCCGCTCTCTTGAATGTTCTTCCATAGGCTGATATCGCTACTGAAAGCCTTCTTATTTGGCGTTACGACACTAATGCCTCGCTTCAAGAGTTCGGGATAAGCATTGGCAACATCCTGGTTGCTCGTGTTGTCGATGAGCACACGTTTGCCGGGAATTTCTTCCAGAAATTTGATCGTTTGTTCAACGTTTAGCGCGGGCGATGTAGACGCATTGAGATCGCTTTCCCAAGTGTCTAACGACAGAGGTTTTGTGCGGAACGAGACTCGGAGAGATTTGGTTGACCGCAAGATGAGTACCAGGGATATGTTGGGCTGTTTCTGGCTCAAGACATGGAGCTGCTCGAGGAAATGTCGACCAACGCCGCCGGCACCTGTAGAGTATCAGCACTTCGAACATCCACGGCATTGATTGTAGGACGGCAGATTAGACCTTAAAGGATCAGGACTACGCAGTACATGCTAGCAGACGTCCCTCAGTGAGACGAACAGCAAAAATTCATTGCACGATCTGACTTCTTTTCATATTACTTTTTCTGGAGTTCCAACACATCAATCGAGCGTATTATGGACACTGGAAGCCATAACTCCTCTCAAATTGCTCACCTATAACGGCTATATACACTTGATTGACTGTAGACATCTTGACAGTCGCATACACAAAAACATGCAAACGATGAGTCTACAAATTCCGAATTTCTCCCATGTCCAAAACCGGTCAGCCCTACGAGCTTCTTCACGCCAACTACCCGGCACTCTTCTTGCCCTAAACCTAACCTCCGCCTTTCCTCCGCAGAATTCCAGCCAGAAGAAGCGGCAGACTTGAGCGCCATCATATCGATCTGAACACCATACTTTGGAATATGAGGAACGACTTGGTTCTTTATCTATGGAGGTTTGCTGCTACTTATGGTACATGCCAAGCATAGTAGGGCTGAGGCTGATATCCAACGCCATATCTGGGGTAGAAGCCATGACAGACAAGATCTCCACTCTCCTATACCTTTGTTCTGTGACCTTCAGGAGTCTAGAGGCCTTGTACCACTGTTGTGACACCTAGCCTTGCCTTTTGGACCACCAACCATCTTCACAGTGCCTACACTTCTCCAACAGTATTTCAAGTCCTTGCCCAGCTCGTTATGACCTCAAATTCCTCCCTCTACGGCCGTCCCCGCCCCAATTCCTCCAAGAACGCCCCAGTCTCCAGCGCCAGCAATGCAGCCTTCACATCGACCCTCTCCTCACTCCTCACCTTTCCCTCAACTTCATCCACAACGACTGGCCGTATTCGCCCCTCAAATTCCAACAAACACTCGATATTCACAGCCCACAACAAAGGCTCCAAGAAGCGAGCCCTAGCGGACGTCTCAGACGACGGCCTTGCACGTCCCCAGTCACATGCTCAAACGTCAGAGGCGGTGGACGCAGCTATGCTACGCCGTTCGAAGCGAAAAATGGAGGAAAAGGCTCGACTTTATGCATCTATGAAAAGAGGAGACTATGTCCCACCCAGCGACGGCAGGACGAACAAAGAAGAGAATGCGCTTGTGGATTTCGACCGCAAATGGGCTGAGGACCAAGAGGCAGGAAAGGAACCAAATTACGAAACATCTTCCGACGATGGTGGAGATAGCGAGGAAGAAGAGCTGGTAGACTACGAAGATGAGTTTGGGCGACAACGAAGGGGAACTAAAACAGAAGCAGCCCGGGAGCTCAGACAACGCAATGCACAAGCATACGCAATGAAAGAGCTATCAGAAGCCTCCGCAAGGCCGTCACGACCAGATAATCTCATTCATGGAGACACGATTCAAACCGCTGCCTTCAATCCTGATGAGCCGATTGCAGCACAGATGGAGGACTTGGCGAGGAAAAGAGACAGGAGCATGACGCCGCCAGAGGAGGTGCATTACGACGCTAGCAAAGAGGTTAGGAGTAAAGGCGTGGGCTTTTACCAATTTAGTAAAGATAGCGAGGGAAGGAAACAAGAGATGGAGGCCTTGGAAAGGGAGCGGCGAGAGACAGAGAGAGGAAGAAAGGAAAGGGAGGAGAGAAAGGAGAAGAAGAAGCGGGACATCGAGGAAAGGAGGAAAATGATCGCGGAGAAGAGAGGAGAGAAGCTAGCTGACCGGTTCTTGGACAGCTTAGACGGTAAGCTCCCTAAGAAGCAGCCACGTATACAGGCATCTAATCCTTTATAGCACAACCGATTGCGCCATCCAGCCCACAAAAGCCGTCGCCAGTGCCTTAATGATGCTCTACGTAGGACAGAATGTCAGGGAAGAAGGGGTAGCTACCTCATGTCCTTGCAGATAGTATACGGACGAAATGAACACCGTACGAGTACACATCAACGCTCTCCAATCTGCCTTGCGGACAACCTTTTATCACGTCTTAACACTCGTTCGCCATGTTTTGTGAGGGTTTTCACCCTCAGAATACCTTAATTGGCGAAACAGAAGAGCCCGAGAGTGGCGAATTGTGCTATTCGAGGGTATGCTACCCCAAAACCCTTGTACTTTGCATATTCTCAACCCCTAGTGATGACCATATCTACAGCACCCAGCCCAGGATTCATGCCTTCTAATTTCCGGTATTGCTGTCCGTTGCATGTATGTTTTAGGTAAGGAAGGCTGTTGTCGATGTTCAAGTAGATGTTTTGAGAAAGATCACCCAATCATTGGATACGACCTCATACAAGTTGTTGTACTATGCATGAGTGGCATCTATCTTTTGTGTGACGGAGATTTACTCTATATCAGCGCGCTCTGTCTTTCTGCCCTTGATACGATGCAATAAACTCATCCAACCCCTCAGGACCGGTCGATCCATATGCATACTCCCTCGGCTTCACGTCCTCATTCTCATCCAACCAATGCAGCAACGGCGTGAAAATTCTCCAACTAGCATCCAACTCATCGCCCCTCACACTCCTCGAGTAATCGCCCTGCAGCGCATCCAGTAGCAACACCTCATAGGCTTCTGGTATCTCTCGCCCTCGGTACGTCAGATCGAGATCGAGGGCACCCGTCTTGGTTTCGAAGCTGGGGACAAAGGAATTGATCTTTAGGAAGACGCCTTCGTTTGGTTGGATGCGAATGGTCATTTGATTGGGGACGAGATCGGTAAAAATGTTGGCATTTGTGCTGTGCTTGAAGTTGATGATGATTTCGGTTTTGGATTCGTTCACGGCTGCAGAGTGTCAGCGAATTGGTCTGATCGTTGGAGATTGGTCACCAATCATACCCTTCCCGGCTTTCAGCAGAAAAGGTACGCCGAGCCAGCGCTCGTTGTTGATATGTGCGACTGCTGCGCAGAAAGTAACGCAGCGGGAGTCATCAGGCACGTCTTCTTCGTCTTTGAATGCAGGCTTCTCGCCGTCTTTGGATTTGCTGTATTGGCCAATTATGGTATTGTCGTGGTCGATGGGCGGTATCCATTCGAGGACTCGCGCCTAGCAGGTCGTTAGCTCGTTGCCGCAGAGAGGGTGTGTTCTGAATGATGAAGACCTTTTGGTCGCAGAGATCATCCGAGGAGATCTGGGCCTCTCCATCGTGAGCAAGGCTAGGATCTGGGTCATGTCTAGAGCAAGTTAGAGCTGTGTCAAATTGGCCATCACTTTGACTCACGATTCTGCATCACATCTCGAATTGCTCCCACTCCATTGAAGTAGCTCCCTCGACCTTCAGCCCCGCCCGCTTCACTGATCGATATCTGGGAGTGTTCAGCAGAGAACAAGTAATGATGCTAAAGATGTATGATCAGCGTGCTTACCTGGGTGTTGTCGATATGTCTGTGATTCCAGATAGCGCCAAATATCTCGTTACCAAATCTCAGGACGAGAAGATTAATGACTACTTCCTTGCCCAAATAGTGATCCACTCGAAAGATCTCCTCTTCTCGCCAATTCGGATCCAGAGACTTCTGCAGTTCGCGCGAGCTCTCGAGGTCATGACCAAAGGGTTTCTCAATCTGTCGGTGTGACCATCATCAGCTTTGCTTGCTTGCCTGCTGCTCTTTTCTAGCAGATGAACACTTACAATCACCCTCGTTTCGCCTCTCTCGGAATAACAATGCTTCTTCAGCATCTGCGACATTGGCACAAAGATGCTTGGGGGAAGTGCCATGTAAAAGAGATGGTTTCGCTCTTTCTTACCATGTCCAATCTCCTCAAGCCTGTTATGAAGCGCTTCGAAGGACTTGTCTCCACCCTCATGCCCGGACACGTAGCTGCATCTATTGCAGAACTGCTTGAGCTGTTCTGCGAATCGGGGGCTTTCTAATTTGATCGGCTTTCTGATGATGGCGACAAATTCTTCGTGGCTCATCTCATCAGGCGCAAAACCAATAACCTTGAAATCTTCTGGAAGTGCACATCGTTTCTCCTATGCAGATGTTTAGCAGTTGTAGCACCGTAAGATCGTGTATTGTGCATACTAGACCAAAAAGCGCTGGAAACTGCGGGATCGATTAGCGAAGAGCGCAAAGAATTGAATGAGGTAGCATTCGTACAAGCTTCTTCTTTGCGAGGTCTCCTGAAGCACCGAGTATCACGAGAATCGTGTTCTCCTTGATACCCATCTCTCGTAGTATGTAGCCTCGATTTACTAGGCTCTTGCGATTAGATGTTCAAGTCTTTTGGCTTAAGCGTGATCCTTTTGAGTGCACAGCAATTTGCAGTGGCTAAGAGATCACCATTAAATATAACGAGGGAATTGAGTATTACTGTCGATGGAAAGCAGAGCTTGAGATAGTCGTAAAACTGTATTTGAACGAACGGGGTGGCAAGTGGTTGAAACGGATACCCATTTACTCTTCCCAGCATGCAAAGTGTTCAAACATGGCGGTCTGCTCAGTAATCCATTTGAGTATTCATAGCAAGTAGTAAGTGTGTATGTGGGATCCATAATTATTGTGGTTGGGGTTCTGCTACAATTCATTGTTCAGACGTCATTGCGCCAACGCGTGCATGAGAGTTCCGTTCTTAATCCGCATGAAATGGACTCGTCTCAATCAATGCACCCACTGTATAAGGAAGATTCATCCTCGAGCTTCAATTTGTTGAGTGTACGAAAAGGCCATGCTACAGATATTCATGCCGTCTAATAATACACACAGGTACCTTAAAGTACCGTCCATGCTTGCGCTTTTGCCTCCTTGTCACGACAGTAATGACGTTTCCACCCTATGCTTATGCCTTGACCATGCCTTCCATTTGCGTCCAGTATCCGTTGCATAGAAGAGAAGGCCAGAAGGGATTCATTGCTGTCACAATCTCCCTTGTGAAAAAAGCGAAAGCCTACTTCCCACCACTCCTCGTCCGCTTTCCAATACCAGTAGCAGGTGCCTTGGACTTTTCCGCCTTCTTAGTCGCCGCGCTTCCCTTTGGTCGACCCCTTGATTTCTCACCATCTGCCTTTGGTTTAGGCTCAGCCTTCTTTTTTGGCTCGGCCTTTTTCTTGGGCTCAATTTTTGCTTTAGGCTCGGCAGCCTTTCCCCCAGCAGGTCGTCCGCGCTTAGCCTTTGGCTTGTCTTCCTCGGGGTCCTCGTCGGCTTTGCGCTTCTCGCCCTTCTTTGGGCTAGCAGCCGCGGCCTCGCCGTTGGTCTTCTCCTCCTTCTTCTCGTCTTCCTTTGGTGTTTCCTCCTTCGTCTCCTTGCCACCATCAGCCTTCTTCTCCTCGACCTGCAGCTCGGACTGGTTCTTCACAACATCGTTGCCGGAGCGCGAGAGGGCGATGGCGGGGTCTCCAGGCTTGGCGTCTTTCTTGATGGTGTTGCCGCGCTTGGATTGGACGGATGCTTCGCCTTCAGTCTTCTTCTCAGCGACCATTCCAGATGGAGTGGAGCCGTTCCAGTTCCAAGAGGCTGTGAGGGGACGGCGTTAGCAATTGATTTTTAGACGCGCACAACGAGCATGAGACGGTGGGTAGGCGACTGGATAAGAAGGGAACGCGTAGACCATGATGATTAATGATAGGTTATGCGATACGTGAGGAGCAATTCTCGAACAACACGCTGCAAAATAATGAGACGTACCTTTGTCGCCAACTTCAGGCGTCTGGCCTGCCATGCTGATCAGTGTGGATGATTTGAGAATGTGGTAACAGTGGAGGACACGAAAGCGGTATCGATGCTGTCGCAGAGCTGCCGCGATCTTCTGCAAGCGTGTAGATGCTTCCAATGGATGTTGCGATGGAGAATGGTAAAATTGTTATGGTCCGGAGCTGAGATGTCGCAAAAGGGAGTCTTGGAGTTTGGCGCAAGGATCGCCGGCAGGGATCCAGAATCACGCTAGTAAGATCTTGCTGCCCCTCGAGCGCACGAAGAAAGGACGAAGTGAAAACTGTATATGACAAGTGACTACCAAGATCACAAGTAATACAGGGATTGGATACTCTGAGGGTCCTACTGAAGTTGATAGAATCATAACAAGGAGCAAGGAGTGAGAAGCAAGTTGGTTCAGCCTTTCCATTAGATGCTGTTCCTTTCCTCTGATTAGAATACATGTATGGCTTGCTTCATGATTTCATAGAGCAGCATTCCTTGGTCATCTCTATTAATCAAGCTTCCCGAGACCTCTTAGTAGGAATTTTTGGAAATTTCGCGAGAAAAGAGATCATGCACGATTAGAACACTTCGCAGAAACACGCACCATTCGTCATAATGTGACGGACTGGGACTGGATCAATGTCCATAGGTGGCACCCCATCCACCACGATTGTTGCCATAAGAGCTTCCGCCATAACCACCTCCGTAGCCACCGTAGCCGCCAGCTTGGTGGTTTTGGCCACCGTATTGGTGGTGTCCACCAGGGCCAGCACCATACTGCGAGCCTTGCTGATTATGCATTTGGTGACCTATATAGCCACCGTAGCCTTGTTGACCCTGACTCTGTCCTTGAGATGCAGGCATTCCTGATTGTCCTGCCGCGTTGGCTGCAGATCCAGGACGTCCACCAGGTTGGCCAAGACCAGGGCTAGGACCTCCAGGCCCCTTTGAAGAGTCGCCATAACGATCTTCGCTGCCAGCTTGCTGGCCCACGTGAGATCCCAGTCCAGAACTCTGCCCTGGATAGCCAGACGAGGAGCGGCCGAAGACGTCAGGCATGCTGCCGTGATTGCTTGCACCAGCGCTGGGGAATTGCTGAGGAGTGTCCGAAGGCTGAGTAGAACCCGTGCGTCCATAGCTGCCAAGCCCTCCTGGAGCAGCGCTATCTCGCCCAGATGCTGGGGGTTGCTGGCTGAACGCTCCCGCATTCGCTGGAGAAGAGGAATGTTGATCGTAGGAAGTCTGGGGAGACATTCCATATCCTTGGTGATGCTGCCCATAGATTCCTTGCTTGGCCCCTGCACCACCAAAAGGACCTCCTCCATATCCGCCTTGGCTGCCACCGTATCCGTACTGAGTGTTTTGTGTAAGATATTGATCATCATATCGACGGACGTCGTCAAACATCGGACGCTCTCGACCATACGGATGAGAACTTACTTGGTTCATATAGGCCCCATAGTACTGGCTGGCATAGTACGGGTGATTGTAAGGATACCCTCCGTGCTGCGCTGCAGCTTGGCCTTGACCTTGAGGTGGCATCATCTGATGCGGCTGGTTCGGCTGCTGCTGACCAGATAGTGAAGGGTTGGGAGTAGAGGGCCCGCTGTTTTGAGCTTCTGCTGGCTGGCTAAAGCGACCTGGGCCCTGTTGCTGAGCCTGGCTCGTAGAATACTGGGGTGTCAAATCTGCAGCAGACGTGTTGAATGTGCTTCCTCGCTGCTGAGATACACCTGCATCTTGTGTATTTGGCTGTGGCTGTTGGCCGTAGTTCCCGTAGTAGCCCGGGTACGCATTACGCTGGCTATCCGACGTATAGTAAGACGACGTGTCATTTGGAGCTGAGGAGAATCCGCTCTGGTTAGATGCAGCCTGGTGTTGCGGCTGTGAGTGGGCCTGCGAAGTGGATGGATATCCGTCATACTGTTGAGACTGCTGTATCTGCTGACCGAATGGCTCGTATGCCTTTTGCGATGGTGCCGAGATTTCCTGTTGGCTAAGCTGGGTTCCGTACCGACTGTTGTACTGGTTTCCATGTGGGTGGCTGGATTGCGATGTTTGCTGAGAGGTTCCCGAATCACTTGGCAGCCCTTCACCCGGTTGTTGTATGACAGATAGCTGACCAGGAGGTGGCAATCCTGGGGCTTGTCTGGGTGTCAGAAGTGACTCAGTCGTAGGCTGAGACGCGAATGGTTGCTGCTGGGGCGCCGGTGGGAGCGCAGCTCTTGGGGCGATGGGAGAGTGCTGGGGTGGCTGAGCACGTGTCTCAGCATCCTCTCGATCGCTATCGACATCCACATCTTCCGTAGTCCCGTTCAAACCCATGCTGCCAAACTGTACCGCAGCTCGATCCACTGCATGCTTTCCTGGCATTACCACTGCCTCTTGCTGCTCCATGATCTTTCGCTGGAAGCTTGCTGACCGTCCAGGCCCTCCAATACCCGTAGCCTTGTAAGCACTCGTAGCGTATCCACCAAGAGGAGGTCGCGAACCTGACAGTTGCTGGGAGCCTTGAATAGGAGTGCCGATCTGCGTGTCAATGGTGCTCGCAACCGTACTAGCAGCTGTAGCTGAGGGAGGGGGTCCAGACGCGTCGAGAACCTGTTCAAGATTCGTTTCTGTTAATTCGTCCTTGGAGGGCGTAATGTTGGCTGGAGGCTCAGAACCTGCCATGTCAGAAGCTGGTGGCGTTGTAAGAATCTCTGAACTCTCGTTAATTGGTGGCGGTGGTAGACCGACCATGTCTGTCTCTGCAAGCATCGACGCAGCTGCGACCGAAGGCTCAATGGGAGCATCGTGGCTAGGTGCTGAGCGTGGTGTCTTAGGAGCTGGTGTAGGCTTGGGCTTGCTGAACATGCTTGCCCAGCTTCGAGTGCCATCAGGCTTTGAGCTTGGTTGTGGCTGCGCTTGTTCCTTTGGAGGTGATCGAGCCGCGTCTGTTGCTGAAATGTTCTCCCATCCAGACTCCAAGGACGTGCTCTCTGCCACTGCCGAATCCCAACTAGGTGAAGCTGTATCCGCAACGGCTGGCGTGTCCCATGAAGAATTGTCTGTAGCAGACATTTCCTCTGCCTTCGCGGTGTGGCTGCCACGGGTGCCGTTAGTCAAGCCGCCCCTACCACCGCGAGTTGTGCTCCGTCCACGATCTGAACCGCGACCACGGCCTCCACGGGTACTCTCAAAGGCGCCTCTTCCACGTCCACCACGTGTTGAGGTATTGGTCCCTTCAAGAGCAATGCCCGCTGGCTCCTTGACCTTCGATTGAGATCGATCTTTCACCTTCTTCTTGACCTCGCTGAATTGAGAGATGCTGCCTGTTCAAAATGATTAGCCGCCGAGGGTATGAAGATGAAGGCGAGTGGTAATTATATATACCTTCTGAGATACGCTCAATAGTGCTCTCCAGATCTCCATCGGTCTCCTGCAAAGCATAGACAATGTCCTCGTCGGTCCAGTCTGGGAACATTTCCTTGACAGTGCTGAGCTTTGATGCATACATCTTCTTCAGTTGACCAATTTCTCCCTCGTCGTCGTAGGTAGGTATTTCCGCAGCAACTTCTGGCTTGGTCCCATTTATCTGTCGGCTGCCGCCTCGTCCACCTCGACTACTGTAGCCTCCACGACCTCCCCCACGGCTGGAGCCCCTACCTCTCGGGTTTGAGGGCCTGGATTGTACTTCTGACATGGCAGTGTTGTGTGGTGTGGATGGGTTGAGAGGATGTCGGTGTGTAGTACACGAATGTGCTCGGACTTCTGGAGAGTACGCCCTTTCGTGAGGTGTGTAGTTGGTCTTTAGCGGTCAAAGACCAGAATTGAAGCACGAAGGTGCCAACTTTGGGAAGGCTTGTGTTTACAGAAGCAAGTGTATGACGGACGATGACTCAGGAGGTACGAAGAAGTTTTTGGAGAAATTGAAGGAACTTGATGAAGCTCTTCTTCAAGGCTAGTCGCGTGTAGGGCTCTGCCTCTGATGCTAGCGAAACCAAGGGTCTTGGCATGTATGACTCAGCACGGCACTCACTGGACCCCCTCGTTGCCTCAGTCCCTCAGACCTGCCGAGCCACCGCTAAGCCCCTTCGGGTTAGCTCCCGTTTACTAAGCCCCTTCGGGTTAGAAATACTGACTTCGCAGCTAAACGGCGGCAGGTTTAAGCGTAAAACCCTATATTTTTATTAAGTTCGTATTATTTTCGCGGGCCGCTTATATAAATTTTTCCGTTAACTTTTTTCTTTATTAATAATTAATTTTACGACGCGATCGTTATCTAATTATTTTAAAATAAGATTTAAATTAATCGCGCGCTAATACTTCTATATATACTCTTTCGAATATAGTTATTTATAATACTATTTATCGTATATATAACGAAATAAATATAGATTATCTAAAAATCCTTAATTATAACTCGAGTTTCGATTATTATTATAACGATAATTATTTATCGCTAGTTTTTATTCTTTATTATTAGTAGGTCCCCTTCGTTATAGAACCCTCCGCGAAATATATTTAAAGTTAAAACTAATATTTATTATAATAATACTATATATAGTAGGCGATTTCGCGTCTACGCCTATTATAATAAAGATAAATAATTTATATAAAACTCTAGATCGAGAGTATATAGAAGGCGCCGCGATATATTACTTCGGAGTCGAGTTTAAAGAGAAGTAGTATAATATTTTAAATATATTATTAAACTAGAGAACGGATTTAATCTTAATTATAAAGACTAGATTTAATAAAAGTATCGTCTTTTAGGTTTTACTATTAATATTTTTTACTTATTAAAGCGATATTAATTATTATACTTTTAAATACTTTATTAGAAGAGTAATATAAGAAATTAAATCGTATATTTAATTACCGACCCTTCGTTCTAAACGGCGATAGTAATAAACTCGTTAATATTATAGCGATACGCTCCGGCTACTTTATTTACGGTATAATAACTAAACGCGATTTATAAATAAATAGTTAATAATAATAATCTTTACGAGTTTTAAAATTACTAGTTCGAGTAATTTTAATACCGACGTACTACGGTATACTAGCTTTACGTTACGGTTATATTTATTAATAATCGACGAGCTTTATTTAATAACCGAGTAAAAGGAGTTTCGATTAATATACTTTAATTTAAATATTCTCCGAAAACGATTATTATTTAACGTCCCTCTTTTAGGGGTCTCTATAATATTTAATATTAAAATACTTAAGATTATATAAAAGCGATATACTTTCTCGGAAGATACTATTATTATAAAGACTCCGCTTAATCGGCTAGAGATATATATTTAAATTAATACTACCTATAATCCTATTAACGGTATATTTAACCTATAATATATTTTACCGTCGTAAATTACTACCGCCTAGGATATTCCAAAGACGATTATTTTTATAGATTCTATAACCTAGGTTAAAAATATATATTAATTAATACGTATATAAATAAGACGATTATTCTATCCGATCGAGGGTACGAAGTTAATCGTACCTTTTTTCGCGGCGATAACTATTTAAAATAAATAAGATATCGCGATATATTTCGGTCTATTATCTACCTAAGGCTTATCTTTATATATTATTATTATAACCGATATTTATAAATTAAAGGTTAATAATTTAAATATAAAAAGAGTTATTTAATAATTACTCCCTTCGTTTATTTAAAAAGTATATTAACGTATAAATCGCGCGATACGTTATAATTAAGAGTAGGTGTATTTTACTTTACTATATCTACCTTAATATATAGGTCTTAGAAGCGGGGCGTCTTTAACGGAGCCGGTTTCGCTCGATAATATAATAATAAAATCTTTATCGGGGCCGAGAAAAGTTTATATAAATTATATAAATATTAACCGATAAACTCGAATAGTACCTAGTTTATATTATCTCTTTAATATACCCGGGAGCGGTTATATTCGCGATATCGACCTCGCCTTTTTTAATAATACGGAATATAATATACTAAATTATACGAAGTTATTCTCTTATTACTCAGTTTATAATCTAGAATTATAAATACTTATTATTATTTACGCGGAGTTAAATAAATCGGTAGACGAGAACTTATTTAAATATTTATAATATATATCTAAACTTCGAGCTTAGCGATATTAAAAATTAAATAAGAAATTCGTCGATTCGTATTAATATTTCCTTACGTCCTTAATAATACCTAATAAAATCTTAAGAGATTTAGTGATATAGGTAGAGAGTATTCGCGATAAACGAACTATATATTAATAAATTAATAGCGCGTAGTCTAGCCTCTACTTATATTATATTAAAATATTAAATATCCTAAAGTAGGGACGATAAAAAGAGTTAAATTAAAGTAAGATATTCGATATATAGGTAATATATAACGATATTAAAAGAAAGCGGCGGTTAAATCCGTTATTTAATAAAGAGTAAACTAAATTTAAGGAGCGAAGGGATAATTAATTAATTAAAGTAAAATATAAATTAATAATTAAGAAAACGCGTATTAAGGGTAGAACCGTAACTAGTAGAGTAAGAGTTAAATAATTAAATATACCCGCTATAAAGAGTAAATCTCGTATTAAAATTAACGCGGCGGAGAGTTAATTTAATAAACCTCGGAATATAAAGCCGAAGACGACCTAATATAAAGATAATAAATATTATATTATTAAGGAGTAATATAATAATAAAAGTTATACCTCGTAGTCTAGCCTTTATAATAAGGCGAGTAAATTAAAGAGGGAATTAACGATATTATAACGGTTACGCTAGTTATTATAAGAGGTATTAGCGAACAAACCGGTAAAATTAACCCCCTCTCGATCTCGTTAGTATAAATAATACTCTACGCGATTTTAAAATTAATTAATAAACTCACGCCGCGCGGATTTATTATTAGATTAATCGATAAATATAATATTTAGAGGCTTTAAGGTAGAAGTTAGGATTATAAAACTCTTTAATATAAAGTTATATTTAACCTCTAGCCTAGCCGCTAAAGTATCTTTATACTCGTCGTCCGCTAATAATATATACTCCTAGGTATACTACTCGTTATATTTTAATACGTTTTTATTTAACTATTTAAGCCCGGTATTAAAAAGGTTAATAATTAGATTTAAAGAGAATTTATTTTATTCGATATAACGAATAAACGACCTATAAGCGAGGTTAAGAGCTATACTCTAAATATCCTTAACGGCGCTTTTAACCGAATATATAACCGAGGAGAGTTTTTTAAATATAAACTCTATTATCCTCTTTAACTCTAGAAAATATAGGCTATTAAGAGCCTAATTCTTAAATAATATATTATTATATTTAGAATAGTAGGACCGGTCGTATTAAAATATTTTAAGATTATTATTAAGTAATTTAAAAAGGCGGTCGAGCTCGAAATTTATATCCGTTATTCCCCGTAGGTTTATAAGACTATTCGTTAATATATACTTTTATAACTTTATTATTACTACCGGTAAATTTATTATATAAAGTATATAAAGTAGAGCCTATATATATTTTAGGGTACTAGTAACGTCGGCCTAGAAGAGAATCGTAACGTAGTATAAAGCGTAGCGGAGTAGGCTAATATTAATATATTTAATAATATATCGTAGAGTTAAATAGATTTCGACGTATATATAGAAATTTTAATAATTTTAAAATTATTAATCGCGAGTAGATAGAGGTTAAATATATATAATTTTAGAAATCTTTTCTAATACGTAAGGCTAGGTATTAATATTTAAGGTACTTTACGCCGCGAGCTAGGATATAATATCCTTTATATATTAAGAATCTATAAATTATTATTTTAAGATTCTAATCTACGTTCCTATTATACGTACCTAGTAATTATAAATAATTAGGTCCTTTAACGTTTAAAAGTCTATTAATTAAATAACCTTAGAGTAATTTTAATAATCGGCCGCGTACTATAATATAAATAAATTTATAGAGTTATTAAAGCTTTAATAAATCTTATAAAGTAGTTATAGTATATTAAAGCGAAGATACTAGAGATTTAAGCCCGGTAATAACTAGTTAAAAGTATTAAATAGGAGCTCGGAAATATCGCTATATAAAACCTTAATAAATTATATACGTAACTATATTTTAAAGTTATTATATATTAATCGAAAATTAGTTTTAAAAATAGGGCTTTTACCGTTTAATTTAAATTAATATTTAAATATATCCTCTAATATATAGATATTATTAACCGTTATACTTTTATCTTTAAATATTAATATTATCGGGAAGTATTTTATTATTACCGGGTTTAATTTCTTTAAAACCGGTATCGCTTTTATTTATAGAGGCTTTATATTACCTAAATAAAATATATATACCGCCGAGATTACCGACTCGATATAATATAGCCGAATCTAGAACTTTAGTTCGTTAATATACTTTTATTAATATTAAGGCGTAAAAGGAAAAGTAATAAAATTGAAAATAAAGGACGTACCTCTATATTTATATCGGTAGGTATTAACTAACGAGCGATTATCTCGGTTAATAATAATATAATTATCGGGCGTTATATATTTTACCGAAGGGCCTCTTTATCGAAGAGATACTCTTTTAAAATTAACGTAGTAATAATTAATCGGAATTCTCGGTAGTTATTTATTCTTTCTTTATACCTTCTTTCTATATATTTAAAATTATTATAAATTAAAATAATACTCGCGGCCTACTTTATTATTTAAACCTTTACTTCGGCGTCCTTTTTTAGAGTTACTATACGTTATTATAATATTAAATATGAAATAATTAAACTAAACTAGTATAAAGTATCGAGAACTCGTTATTATACCCCCCTTTAATATAAATAAAGTCTTAAAATCGTCTAAAAATTAATCGACCTATAAGGTCGTATTAAATAATAAAGTATTAATAATATAAAAACGGCGGGTTATTAGGTAGTAGGATTTATTAATAATAATAATAGACTATTTAATCTATTCTCGTAGTAAACTCGGTAGAAGATATTAAATTATTACGGGGCTAGCCGTAATATAACTAGAATAATATCTTTAAATAGTTATAAGGTACCGCCTTTAAACCCTTTTATAAATAGACGAAAAATATTAAATACTTCGTACTCCTTTAGGACCTTAATTTCTTATTAAAATATATTAACGACTAGCTAGCCTTATCTCTTAACTAGCGAATCGCGCCGTTTAAGTATTAATTATTTTTCGAATTAGGAATTATTAAATAACTCGTTATAAGCGAAATTAAAAAATTATTTTTATATTAAACGGAAAGTATAAACTTTACGTAGTTTATAGAGCGCTTTTAAAAATCTCTTTATATCCTATTATATATCGGTTATTATTATTAATATATTAATAATCTTTTCGCCCTCCGTCTACCGTCGACGATGTTTTTTATTACCCGTTATCGTCTCTTTTAATAAATTATTATTATTAATAAGAATAAGGGTAGGGGCGGAGGAAGAACTCGGGGGGGAGGAGGTAAAGACTAACCTATTTAAAGTTATATAAGAGCGGAGGTTTAGGGTAGGGGTACGGCGCGCTCGCTTAAATAAATAGTTTACGATCTTTATATATAACGGAGATAAATAAAGAGACGATATTAAAGGGCTAGATAATAAATTAATAAATAATAACGTAATTTCTATTTTAATATAATTTATAACGCGGATTATTATAATTAAGATTAAAATAACGGAGCTAGGCGAAACCGCGCCGCGCGGTTTTACCCTATAGTTAATAATATCCTATATTATTTATATAATTTAATATTAACGCTCTTTAATCTTATTATCCGTTTACCGAAAAAAATTACTTTCGTTATAAAACCTCTTCTCCGCCTACTTTACCCTACCCTATATTACTTTAAATAAGTTTAATACCTTTAAGTAGTATCCTTAAATAGCCTTTTATACGTATATTTAATTAGTTTTTAATAATAAATTAATATAACCTTAAACGACTAGGTCCTCCTAAGTTACTTTATATATTAATATTTAATTAACGGGTAATATTAAAACGAGTTAAATACCGGCCGGAAATTGATAAAGGATTAAACTAAATTTATTCGGTAACCTTAATAGTATAAGATTTATTACCGTCTACTTTAAGTAAATAAAGGCGAGGTTTAATTACTTATCGGACTTCTCGTTATCTAGGGTCTCGTTATTTTCCTTTACCTTTATAAATTATAAAAGGATAATTCTTTAGAGGGTAACGTCTAGGCGGCTTAATATTAAATTATATAATATTTTAAGCCGAGTAATTTTTACGTCCCTACGCGTATATAGTACCGGAACGAATTAATTATAATTAATCGTATTTACTAGCTCCTAGATTTTATTTATCCCGTATATATAACCGTTTATTACTTTTCCCCGCCTCTTTACCCTCTTTTATTATTCGGTTATATTTTTATAAAAACCTAGAATAATCTTTATATAATTATTAATAGTCTCGTCGTTAAGAGATATTAATTCCTATATAATATTAGCTTTATATTTATAGGCGAGATATTTAAATATATTTATATCGATATACCGGAAGAAGGTCGAGTCTTTAAGCCGAGTATATTTAATATAATAAAGATATAAAACTAGTCGGTAATTACGATTAAGTCGTAGGTATATATATAGAGCCTAGTATATCGGATCTTACCGGATAATTTACTATATTAATAAATAAAATATTATTTATAACTACCCTTTATTAGGTTATTTATTCCGCTTTATTTAATAATAAAAATATATATCGAACTCCTCCGTTATAATATCTCTAATCTTAACCTCGGAGTTACCCTTTAAATTTACCCCCGTTTATAATTAATTAAATATACCTTTAATAATAATATTACCTATTTTTTTCTAGGTATCCTATATTTCTAGCCCTCCTATTTTATAAACGATAAACCGCGATATTTAATCGGTTAAGAATACTTTAATACTCGCTCTAATCGTTCGGTATTTATAAACTTTATATTTATTATCGTTTATCTATAATCGGGTTATTATCCGTTATTAATTCTTAATAACTACGTTAATTTTAAAAGTATCTATATTACTTCGATAACGTTAGTACTTAATTAATCGTAAGCGGATACTCTCTTCGTTTAATAATTTAGTTTATAGGCCGAAATATCTAGTTATAACGTATAAGTATATATAATAAATATATTATAAATCGGACCCAGTTTCTATAAATACTCGGAGGGTATTAATTTAACTAGCCTCGTTATTTATACTAGTAGCTTTTAGATTTTTCCTTACTACCCGTTTAAGGGAATTAACCGATAGGCCCGTATAATTATAACCGAAATACTTAACCCGATTATTTATTCCTTAATCTTTATTACTATTATCGTCGTCGTTATTATCGTCTTTATTAAAGTTACTACTCGAAGATACTATATCTTTATTCTCCGAGGTACCGTTTAAATCGTTATTATTAATTTTATAATCTACCGATTTAGGCTTAATCTCTTTATTATTAACGACTCGATAGTTATATCTCCTATATTTTCCTCGTAATAAAAGTCCCTCGTTATTATTTATTCTTAGTCTTATTAAATACTTTCGATTAATCTTTAGTTTTATTAATTATTTATTTATTAGGCCCAACTTAATTAAAAGAGTATAAGTATCAATTTTATTTAAATTACTTAACGTCTACTAGTCTTTCAGGATATTTTCACGCGTAGATCCTCGTTTATAGTCGTTCTATTTTAAATAATTAACCGTTAATTAAATAATTATAGAATAAACGTCGTTATAAATAAATTTCTTAGCGATTTAATTTACGTAGCCGAGGTGATTTTCCTTTATAGTATCGAATTATTAATTTTATACTACGGTTCTTTATATCTTTCGTATACTTTTAATATATTTCTCTTTTCGTTTATAATTAATTATCGCCTATTTTCGTATATTTTATAAAATTATCGAGTCTAGCGCTTTATACACCTTTTATTTATTTACGAATCTTACCGTCTAAAGTTTATCGTTTATTAATATACCCTATACTTCGGTAATAATCTCGTTAACGATCTCCGTACTATTAACGAACTTTTCTAATATATCCTAGATTAGATTAATTTATACTTTTAATTCTCCGGCTTAACGTATTATTTCGTTAATCTTCTAGTATATATCTATTAGTAATTTATTCGTCGCTTTAACTATAAATATAAGGATCGAGGCTCTAACGACTATTAAAGAAGGAGAATCTTTACGAGATATTAACAAGGATAATATAATAAATAATTAAATAATAAATCGATAAAAAGTAAAGAGAGGTAAAGAGCTTTAATAAATAAAGGTAATAAAGATTTAAATAAAATTAATAGGTAAAATAAATTATTATACTACCGACGATAATAATAATAGGGTTAATACGGTAAATACTAATAATAATATTAGTAATAATAATCGTTAGTAAACCTTACGTACTAAATCTTAATACACGAAGTCATTACTCTAGAAGATTATTTTAAAATTTAAATATTTTTAGCTAGGAGGTAAAGTTTAAATAAATATTTAATATTAATTAATATACGAAATTAATACTCTAGAAGATTATTTTAAAATTTAAATAGTTTTGACTAGGAGGTGAAACTTAAATAAGTATTTAATATTAATTAATATACGAAGTCATTACTCTAGAAGATTATTTTAAAATTTAAATATTTTTAGCTAGGAGGTAAAGTTTAAATAAATATTTAATACTAGTTAATATACGAAGTTAGTACTCTAGAAGATTATTTTGAAATTTGAATAGTTTTAGCTAGGAGGTAAAGTTCAAATAAATATTTAATACTAGTTAATATACGAAGTTATTACTCTAGAAGATTATTTTAAAATTTGAATAGTTTTGGCTAAGAGGTAAAGCTTAAATAAGTATTTAATATTAATTAATATACGAAGTCATTACTCTAGAAAATTATTTTGAAATTTGAATATTTTTAGCTAAGAGATAAAGCTTAAATAAATATTAAATACTAGATAGTAATATTCTAATCTAATCTCTTTATCTAATACTAGTAACGGCTGAATCTTAAATATCTTTAAACTAAATAAGAATTTAAAATTTACTTTTAAATAATATAATTATTAATAATAATATTTAGGCGCCCCTAGCCCCGCTTAAAAGTCTTTAAACTTTAAAATTATTTCTTAAATTAACTCTTATTTTAATTTTTACTTCTTCTTTCTCCTCTTTAAATTAATTTTCTTAATCTCTTTATTTAATCTTTATACTTTAATATTAATTATAGTAAAAGATAATAATATTTATAATTTAGTATTAATTACGGAGATTAACGATCTCTTAAATAATATAGTTTACTCTAACGATAATAATAACGAAGGGGATCTATTAAATAAACCGTCCTCTAATAATATAAATATAAGGATAACCTTAGGCGAGATACTCGAGGACGGAATTTTAATAAATCTTACTCGTTAACCTCTACCGTTTATTATATTAATATTATAATTAGAATTACTTTACGGAGAATTATAGACTAGCCTTCGAAGATAATAATATTAAACCGAAGTATAAAGGGCCTACCCCGAAGTTAGGTATAAAACGTAAATTAAATAAAAGTAACGCGTTAATCCCGAAAATTAAACCGGTAGTATTTAAAACTTAAAAAATTAAGAAGGAATAGTCGATTTATAATAAAAAAGAGAAGGAAAAAGTAAATAAAAGCGACGACGACGATATATTAATCGATAACGACGCTATATTAATCGATAACGATATTAATTATAATTATAAGAATATAAAGGACTAACCTAATAATAAGGAGACGCTTATTAAATATAAATAAAAAATACCTATTAAATTTAGAAAGAATAAAGTTATAGGGTTTATTAAAGGAACGTTTATAAAGTAGGGGAAAAAGAGAATAAACCTTAAAATTAAAGGAGACGAGGACTCTAATAAATCTATAAAGAAGAAGCGCGATATTAAAACCGTTAAGCCTCTAACCTAAGGAATAATAATATATAATATTATTTATTACGACCTTTATAACCTAGCTAGAAAGAATATTAATAAACCCGCTAAGCGCCTATATATAACCTTCGTAGCCTATAACTACTTTATTTTATTTATAAATCTAGGAATTTTAAAAATCGACTAGATCCCTAAATCTAGTATCCGTTTAAATAATTAAATTATCTTATTTATAATTAACTAGTACCCGGCTAGAATTTTTATAAACTAGTTAAGTGAATTCGATCTAGCCGGAATAATATATAACCTAAAATACTTTCTCGGTTATATTATTAAATAATAAAAAGTAGTAGGGGATATAAATATTAATAAGAATATATTAATAACGGGGGAGGAGGGATAGTATTATATATAAACGAAGGGCCTATATATATTAAGTAGATAAGAGGCGCTTAATATTAATTTATATTTTAAATATCCGGTTAGGGAGAAGATCCGTTATTAAAAATTAATATAAAAACAATCTTATAAGGTATATATTTAGCTCGTACCTAGATACCTCGAGGACCCGACCTTCCTAACTCTACTATTATATATTAAATTATTATTATTTATAAAGAGGGCCGCCTAGGAACCCTCCTCTTTAATTACGAATAATATTATATAAACCGAGATTAATAAAATAATAATAATAATCTAGTAGAGTATTTTTAAATATAATTATAATAATCTTTAATAACGGTTAGAAAGCTAGTAAATCCGCGCGGCGTAGTTTTACCGCGTCGTTTATAATAGTCCTCTAGATAGTAATATTAAGCCTACGAATAATTATAATAAAACTGAAATTTCGAATTTACTACTAGAGTTCAAGACTATAAATATATTAACTTTATCTTCTATAACTACGAGTATATTAATATTAACGTCCTAGATTTCTAGATAATAATAATAATAAAAACTTACGTATAGTAACGATAAGGCCACGATTATAATAATAATAAATCCGAAACCTTAATATTAAATAATTAAAGTTTTAATTTTAAATAATTAAACCCTTAAATTTAAATAATCTTAGGCTCGACCTTAAGGTATATTTACTATTAATTATTCTTAAGAGTTTAATATTAGAAGGCTAGCCCCCCGCCTAAAACTTTTAAATTTTTAAAATTATTTCCTAGACTAAAGTTTAGGTTTAATAAAATTTTGGATAATTTTTTTTAATCTTTAATCCCCTTTTAATTATTAATTTATAATATTAGAATTATTATTTAAATCGTTAATACTCTTTCTTCCTAATACCTATTATAATATAATATATATATTAATTAATTTACCTTATATTTAAAACTTATCGGATTATTATCGTATTATAATAATATTCGAAATACTTCTAAAAGAGACCCGTAACTAGATCTACGGGTATTACTTTATTTACACCGAAGAAATTATCCTTTACTTAATAAAAAACGAGAGATTAATATTTAAAGGAGGCTTTTATAAACTAGTAAAATATAGTATAAATAAAGATTATAATATCTCGATCGGAGACCCCGAAACGCTCGGGGGGGTTATTTATATAACGGATTAATTATATATTACCCTACTCGGCGTTAATAAAGTTATTCGTAAAGATATAGCGAGTATTCTTTTTAGGTATAACGTCTAGTATTTAAATTATCCCGATTACTCGATTAATAACGAGTATAATAAAGATCCCGGATTTATAAATATATAATTCTACTTTAATTATTATTTCCGTTATATTAAAATTTATTTAACGATAAATAATAGTTTTAATCGTCTTTTTATTATAATAGATACTTAAGCGGAATAACGAAATATAAGATTCGACGTAAAAGATAGAGTTTACGGAGTCTTAATAACGAATTTAATAAACTCTTTTAAATAAAAGAACGAGCGTTTAATATAAATAATTTAGTTACGATCTCTAACTTTTAATATAAAGAATTTATTCTATTTAAATAATTACTATCGTAGAAAGGCTTTATATAATTTATATTATTATATAATTTAAAAGAGCTCTTAATATAAAAAGGAGTTTAAACCGGCGAAACTTTATAATTATACTAGAATTAATAATATAATCTTTCATAATAAAGATATATTAAATATTAAAATAAAATCTAAAATAGATATAAAAATAATCGGCCTTAATATAAATTAGGATAAATCGACGAAAGGGGAAAAAAGAGAAAACGGGGTAACGAATAATAACGGGGATAATAAGAACGCGATCTTTATAAAGTTTTAAAGTTTAAACGCGTCGTACTTTATTAGGGGGGCTAGGTAAAGAATAATCTTTAATCTCTAACGATAAATATATACTCTTTAATATTTAATAAATAATAATAATTAATTAATTAGTAAATACTTTTAATAGGATTTTTATTACGTCGGTATTATAATTTTATAAATAATAATAAGAAAGTTTATAAATAATCGTTTATAATTTAAATTCTATTAATATTAAAATAATTATTAATTATAATATTTTTATACGCGGCTATATTAATATATAATAAATTTAGATTTTATCGTTAAGATTACGGTATTAATCTAAAAATAGAATGGTACGGGTATTTTAATAATCGATAGTTAAAATAAGGCGAACCAGACGTAATATTCGGATTTTGCGCTCAGACGTACTACCTGGAGGTTCCGTAGTAAGCAGAAGGCGCTAACCCGAAGGGGCTTAGCGGAGCTTGGCACATCTGAGGGACTGAGGCAACCCCCTCGACCCCTCACCAGCGTCCCATTTCACGTACGAATAATCCCAACAGAGAACTGATTCATCCGAGGCCAGCAAGAGCTTGTATTATCTCTAGTTTACGGCTCTATTCAGTCCACAACCCGCTTCATGTTGAACTACATCAAGCAAGATGAAGAACACAATGGGCCTCAGCTGGAAGTCGCTCGTGTCGAAGATACATCCGCCCCTACCGATGTCACCACGAGAATCTCAGCGCCTCCTTTCTCTCCTCAATACGTCATTCAAGCAGCAATTGGACCGCTACCACCACGCCAGCTCGGAGCAAGACGCTGGGCTTCATTTACGATCCATTTTGTCCAACCCACTGTTCGAAGCCAAACCCAGCAGTGGAGCATGGATTCATGCCGATGGTCGTAGAAAAAGCAAGAGCGCGTTGAGTGTTCTGCGGACCCTCGTGAAACGGCCTAGGGAGATCTTCAAAGAGCAGATTGCAGCAGGAACAGCAACATTGGATATGGCAAAGCTGTGTCTCCGAGCCGAACATAGGAACTGTCTCGGGTCTCCCAACGCCCAGCTGGGTGACGCTCTGAGCTCTTCAGGGATTGGCTCTTTGGTTCTGGAATGGCTATGGGCTTCTGGACTGGAGAATTCGAAAGCGTTCTTGATGAACTGGGATTTTGTCCGACACCTCGTTCCCTTTGTAGTCGCCGAGCAAAAACAGGATCGGATGTGGGGTTGGGTGCAACGACGAAGAACGATCTCCCGCGGTACTTCCTTGCCAGGACTGGATACGCATGCTACGAAGGATTGGAGCAATTTGTTGCTGCAAATCATCTCAGCCGAAAACACGTATGGTCGGGGCCTGGATTCAGCTACAAACATGTTTATCGGAAGTATGGACGACAGTCAGCATGGCGGCACGGGGCATCAACGACTCCACAATGCTGCGGGGTGGTATTTAACTATCGCGCTTGGCAACGCCCAAAAGACGGTGCAAACGGACTGGACTATGGTTCAGCGATTCACCAAAGCGGTCAAGACCTTCAGCAGGCCTAGCTCCCTGATAGTTGCTTACCATTCGGTTTACCTTGCAAAGGATCCTAATCCGGATGTAGCATTGAATTATCTTCGGGGATTTTCTCCAGATCATAGATTTCCAAAATCAAAGACTACTGGTGTTGTTTCTTTGGGCTTGAAAGCTGCAGAGATGTTTCTGGAGAAAGGCCGCAATTGTGAAGCCTTGTGGCTTATGGAATATCTACAGACCAATTTCCGGAGCGAGATAGGAGCCCATGCTTCTCCAGAACAACTACCATCGGTAGAAAGCTCTTTTGCCGAGGAAAACAAGTCACTGGAGGAGGAGGAGACTTTGCGTTCACTAGACACATTGGCAATCCAATGAAACAGCCGCCATGGCAGTGCTATCCGAACCCCTTCTCAGGAGAATCACAATCCAGCGATGTTTCAATCCCAGGACATGTCTCCGACCTCCTGATGAGGCAGTCTCAGCGCCTGTGTCAGCCACTGTATTGACAGTGGGTTACCTTAATAAAGCCTGTCTGTTCGACGAACCGTGTCTCCTCTAAGTACGACGGCTTTAGGTGATGCCTCTTTAAAACCCAATGTGGGACCAAGGAAGCTGTTGAGGGCACAAGCCTTAATTGCGACATATTGTGAGGCGGGTCTTACCAACGGCAGTGGTCTTTTGCTGTCGTTGTTGTGGTATCAAAGCTTGGACTGTGAACGGTTTACCGCGTGCGTAGTCAAGGTGGCTGTTGGATGCTGAATGGTCCTTAACTACATCCTCAGCTCTGCTATGTTCCGTTACAAGCTTATATCCCCCCAGGATGGACTCCATTATATTTCTGGACATTGATTTTCCCGGTTGGTACCGTTATATCCATAGCCTCAAGCTCCTTGCCGATGTTTCTATTCCTATTCTCGCTCGATACTCCCCGCTTCCTGGACACTCGGCTTAAACGGATCTTCTCTGGAAACCGATTACAGAGCCGAGGTCGCCTTCACACCCGGTCTTCCGATATCCTTCATCTCATTGCCATCGTGCGGTGCGACAATCAGAGGAATGGTGGCCATCTCAATGGAACTTTTTAGGCGAATGATGGACGATTGGATTGCGGTTGCACTTCTAATCCTAAGGGATCATATCACCAATCTGGCTCACAGCTATACCATAACCTCGTAGGTCGTCTCATCAAACATCTCAATCATTCCAGTCGCTACTTTACTTCGGAAGTTCCGGCGAATCGCCGAATACTTCAACCAATTCTTTTTCTGTGGCGTCCTTACCGGTCGATTTGTCATGGAGTGGGAAAATGATAAATTGGACGGTTATAAGGACCATGGACGCACTAAGGAGAACTCAAGCTGTTCCGAGCGTCGCCAGGTCCATACATTTACATTATACATCAAATCCTGCCATCCTAACGTTTCAGACATTCCACATATCTGCTCCCAACGCCTATATGGCACTTGACTTCACGAGCTATGTCTCGCGCTACTGATGATTTATGGCTGTAAATGCCACATCTCGTTCGAAGATCACGGCCACTGGATAGGACATGAAGCGCATGGTAAAGGCTGGGACGACCTTTTCCTGGCTATACGTCAAGTTGGTATGAGAATATATGGGGTGGAAGTCGATTTGAGCCATCATAACGGAGGAACTCGGAGAGAGCAATTCTTGAGGAACTCGTGAAAGAGGCTGCATAGGGAACGATCTATGTACTGGCAGCAGGAGGCTGTAGACGAGCTGACAGCGAGGATGCAAGACCGGCATTTCAAGTAAGCTCATTGTCACGGGTACAATTTTCTGAGTTCATTGGCTAATGAATGGCGGCCACTCTAGATGATCCCAGATCTTGAATCTTCCACGAGATCTTTACCAAAACGCAGCTGTACTCGTTGCCTGATTGGATGGAGCTGGCTTCAATCCTTCCTCAGCTATTCCCAAGGAGACCTGGTGGAGCGTGATCAACTCATGGGTCAAAGCGTTGCTTCTATGCGTCCGTAATGGGAGGTCGGGGTTGCTGTAGAGTACACAGGCTGCGACAATGTAATGTCTAAATATATCAATGACGAGGTAGACTAGAAAGATCCGCGCTGCATCCCGCAAAAGCTTTCTAAGGTATATCTTCTTTGAGCTTCTGGAATCAAGCTGTAGGTTACTGCGCCATCATCTTCCAGCTGATGCGTATCGCTGCCCGCAATGTTCGCCATAGCAGGCGACTGATCTTGTTCCTTCAACCCTTGCGCTCGCTCGCCATGCTACAATCCGAGCACAACGGCGCCTACTCCGCAAACCAATGCACTCGCCGCGCAGACCATACACCTAATACCGCTCAAGAAGAAGACAACAATTACATCCTTGCTTTGCACACAGACCCTGAGCACCATGCCCGCGTCACCGCCCTCCGCAACCAATACTTTCCCCAAAAGCTCAACAAGCTCGATGCCCACGTCGCCCTCTTCCGCGCTCTTCCCGGTTCTCAGCTTTCTCTCATCGAGGCCGATATCTTAGAGCTGGCTCGGAAGCAGCAAAATTTCTCCATATCGACGGGCAAGCCATTCATGATGGCTCATGGTGTCGGTCTCGGTGCGCAGGCACCCCAGTCAAGAGAAATCTACACCGCGCTGAGGGGGAAATGGAGGGGTTCCTGAGCAAGCAAGATATGAGCTTCAAGCCCCAATATACGGTGCAGAATAAAGCGGAGAATGGAACGCCGGAGAAGACATTAGAAGCTATAGAGAGAGAGTGGCAGGGATCGAGGGGTCAAGTTGATGGGTTGACACTTTGGAGGTACGATAGGGGGTATTGGAGGCATACGAGAGACTTCATGTTTGGTTCGAGTTTTGACGAGGGCTAAGGATGGATCTAGCGCGACCGATTCTAAGCAAGGGCTACACCCTCCAAGACTGAGCATAGCAACCGACAAGCACAGAGCTGCAAGTCCTCCCATTACTGCTTGTTGTGATGGACCGCTCAAGTCTACTGACGATAGAGCTCCGCCTAGAGATTTTTGGTTATGTTTGATTGGACGATGAGACGGACAAGTTGGAGTTACGCGTACATAAACACAGAGATCTAAGGGCTCCGATGGCAAGCGAAGATATCTTTCTATGTCCTTCGCTGCCTCAAGGTATCTCGAATATACGCGTAGCTGCGAGCAAAGACAGAGGGCAGGTCCTGATATGTGGGGCCCGTACCTCGAAGGTAGTGACACCGTATCACTATCTGTCCGCGATGTCACACTTACATACGAGCAGCAATTCTTGGGGATACGCCTGAATGAGAGTGTCAGCGACGCGATCTTCAAGGCCACGGTCAGGCTAGGACGCGAAACGGGAATAGGTCTCTAGTCACTTCCACGTCCTCAAGACAGTCCCTCGAGGCACTGTGATAGCTCGCGACTTTCCTCATTGTGGAGCTCCTACATTACTGAGTTTTCCGACAGACATTATGGCAGTCTCAATAATCAACAATCAAACGCGCGTTGAAGCCATATGCAGATCTTTCTGTGCTTGGCGACGTCGATGGTCCTTATACCTTTTGTATGGAGACTGGAACCGAGTCTACTAAAAGGTACGCCACATTCGCTTGAAATATTTCCCCTACATGTCTTCGGATGTTTATTATCGGGGAAGATATCAAAGCAATGGTTGAATATGAAGGACCTCTTCCCTCTTCTGGAGCATGCTTAATCGCGTTCTATTTGAGACACTCTGGAAACTTGTTCGTTCGTAAAATCTATTGACATGATGTACACCGCCTTCTCTAGTCACCTAAAAAACATGAATCATCAATGTATTCACACATGACAATCGTCCAACAAAGAGCCGCTAATCCTCAGAAAATGGAGTTCACCAAGTCACCCCCAGCAGTGGCTCCAGCGCCAAAGATGGCCGCGTTGCCCAACTTCTTGCCCAGGTTGCTGGCCCACGCACCGTGCTAGTTCCGACCATTAGCATACAACTCACCGTGTTTGCGCTAGACATGTTGCCTTACCCTGGGATGCTTAGGATTAGCAGGATTGTTGGGATCTTGTGCTGCTTGAGCGATAGCCGTGGGCATGGGATCGGCGTAGTGTGGGTTTCCCTGGGCGTATTGAGGATCAATGTATTTGCTTGGTATTCCACCGGGTTGCTGTAGGATGTTAGATGTAGTCAATTCGATGCGTAGATGGTCCTCACTGGAAGCTGGGCCATTATCGATTGGAATTGTGGCGGGCTGACGACACCTGAGTCGCGGAGGTATTCGAGCTCGGTGCGGACGGTGTTTAAGGAGCGGTTGATGCCTGCTTTGTCTCCCATTTTGGTGAATGTGTTGAAGACTTCTGATCAAGGTGATATGGGGGTTTTGTGATGGTCTACGTTTTTTTAGATTGGTTGCGCTTCGTAGGAAATGTTGATAATGAGATACTCAATGACGTAGATTTGGGGAGGCTTCCTTCCCATTGGTCACCTTGTTGCCGCCTCAGCCACATTTTGTCGCCAATGCTTCTCTGAGAGACTTTCCAGCTTCCTATTATATTCATGTAGACTTCAGCATTCTGGGTCCAGTCATTTGTGTCGTGATGGTCTTGAAACGGTAAAGAGCAGTATATTGAGCAAATCCTCAAAGTTATTGCTTATTCGATGCTCTTGAAACTGCCGTCAGCTGTCCAATGGCATCCTCTGTCAGCTGGCATCAACGTAGCTAAATTGCCGGGTTGATTAGTCTGAGAGATTGATTGTCAATTTCTGGACCTGCTTCGAGAGTATTCACTTTTATTCAAGATGGAAGTGCCGGGCGGTGCTGCCAGCGTCATTGCAATCGTTCAAATCACAGGGCAGACCTTGGTTCTTTTGTCAAAGGTATGACACTGCGGTAAGAGATGACCGGCAAGACATTCAATGCCAGCGAAAGGAACTCGATGCCTTTATTGAGATCTTGACGAAGCTTGTTGACATCGTGGATGTACATAAGACTTCTATTGAGCCAGCACCCAAAAGGTTGACCCATAAGCCTCTCGAAAGATGCCCGCAGAACTTGAACAACTTGATGAAGAGCTTGGAGATGAGTCAAGGTACTAATGATATGTCGAAGTCTAATCTACGTAGCCTCAAGTGGTCATTGAAGAGTAAAGATGTTAATCGAGCAATCCCAGGGAGCCAACTAACATTCACAGTGGGGGGGGATTTCAACGCGAAATTGCGGCACTACCCGAGGCATTTTGTAATAGTGAACTTTATCTGGTGGAGAAGATGGTAAAGAATGGTGCAAGTATCTACATGGAGGGCTGCAGGTTTGGAGGAGTGTCCTTATCGCCGCAGCTTGCACCAATAATGTCGTGCTCAATTCAGAGACGAATCTAAACATAAAAGACCCAGTATAACACAAAAGCTAACCTCGCTAATAGCCGTGGCGAGAATGCCCGCAAATCACCGCGAGAGCTAACAGGGCCGAGATGACACCATTGTTCTTGGATCATGGGGCTGAACCCAATCTGCCCAGGTCGATGAACGGAAATGCGTTGGGTATGGCAGCTAGGAGGGATACAGCGACGTCGGAGTTGACCTCAATGCTACTGAAGTCTGGAGCAGATCCTAACAAGCGCGTTACTGTTTTCGGTACTCCACTACGAGTAGCAGCGAGCGTGTAACGATAGCGCCGGGAAGGAGCTGCCGATAGAGATTGGCCCAGACACTCATCACTAGACTCAGTTCCTTGCTCCGGTCTACGTCGAGCTGCCCAGGTGGGCAATGTCAAGATCCTGCAGTGTCTGATCGACAGGGGAGTAGACTTCGATGCCAAGCTTCACCGTTGTGGAACGCTGCTCCAAGCTGCAAAGGAGGTGAATCATGATGAGACTATACAGCTCCTGAGGAGCCGTGGAGTAAGTGAAGGTCAAGTTGGACCTTCTTCCCATTTGTAGGCGTGTATGTCCGCTTTGCACGGTCGTCATTTAGTCCATTGAAAGGCTCTTGTTGTTCTAGGCCTCCCAATGCACGCATCACTTCGCTTGGGAAGCTGTCCAATATTGCGCTGGAGATAATTCCAGCTGTTACACGAGAAGTGTCCTGCGAGACTTGGCTCGGATATACTCCCGGGATCGGAATCATTCACTCTCACCTCGTAATCAAGCTAACAAACGGGTATCTCTTAACCATACAACGTTGGGAGTACATGGAGCCTGGCATGGTGAATGTGAAGGGAGCTGCGTCCATACTGTGGTCAAAGCGTTCGGCTCGCCGCCCCTTCGGATTGACTACAAAGTGGTAAGCGGCAAGCCATCGAGCCATTTGCCCTCATATGCTGAATTATTGTGATGAAGTCGTTATACATGGTCCAACATCCATTGGTTCTCGGATATCAATGCGAAATGGCTGTAGTGACGGTACGTTCCTCCATGGTGTGATTCTGTTGAGCACGCTCGTAAAGCTCCGCGGCCTCTGACATCCTTAGCATTTTACTGGCGATCTTGTATTGGCGAGAAAAGCGTTGTTAAAGAAAAAGCCCCACAAGCTGACGTCTTCTTCGATTGCTTTGCTTCGGACCACATTTTCCTGGCGAGTCATGCAGCACTTGGCCAATCACGAAACAGAAATTCCCCACTTTACTGCCCATCCTGCGTGACGCTATCTTTCTCCAAATGCAGGCTTAGCATCATTGACAGCAAGCTCTGAATTGTGGCTATATACCCATGTTTTTGGGCAAATATTCCTGGGGGCAGGCATCTCGAGTGACAGAGTGGAGACAGATGGATCACCCAGGAATAATGACCAGAACAATCGCTACGAAACTTTCCTGAGATGAATTGGTACAAAGGTCCTACAAAATCTCCAGCTCTTTTGAATTTGGCACCTCTGTTCCATAACACCAGGCCTACATACAAATCCCAAAATCTTCAGTCAATCACCACTACCTCTTCTTTCCACCCCGAAACCAATTCCAACAACCTCAAACCAAAATGCGGTTCAACGTCCCCACGTTGGTTTTGGTAGTGCTGTCCACCGCCACAAGTGAGTACACCACCCACCTCCACAGACATCATAATCCCAAGCAGAATCACTGACATAGTTCACACAGGTGTTCTATCCTTGCCAACGCTGAACCAGCGCCAATCCGGTATCAACGGACCCTACCTAGGCTGCGTGGGGGCCTATTGTACCCTCTTTGTCTGTCAAGCAGCGCCAGCCTGCCAGCACTACTCAGGGCCCCCACCAGACCGGCCCCCTAGGCGAATTTTCAATGCCCGCTGCCCTCCCGGTCTCGACTGGGGTGTCGGCCCGGAATGCAGCATCCACGACTGTCAATTGGAGCTTTGTGCGGAGTCGGAGGTCTGCAAGAACCTAGGCGAGCGTGATATCGAGTCTTCCAAGCCGGACTTTCTAAAGCGTGATATAGAGTCTCCGGAGCCGGATTTTCCTAAGCGTTTGCCAAACTTTCCCAAGCGTGATCCAGAGTCTCCCAACCCGGACTTCCCTAAGCGCGGTACAGAGACTCCTAAGCCGGACTTCCCCAAGCGTGATGCGGAGACTCCTAAGCTAGACTTTCCTAAGCGCGATGCGGAGTTCCCCCACCCCTGCCCTGAGATCTGCAACAAGGAGGGGAACTGTGGTTGTGCTTGTGGGTCTGTGGAGGCACCAGTCGCAAAGCGTGACGAAGAGTTCCACCCGTGCCCCTTGTTTTGTAACGAGGCGGGACAGTGCGGTTGTGCTGCTGAGCCACCTAACCCTCCTTTGCCGCCTCAGTGAGCGATGTCTCTTGCACATTGCAATGGAGGGGGGCTATTTGCACCGATGGCGGATGGGAAAATTTGGATTGAGCTAGAAAATTGGCTGTGGATGGAAGGGTGGAGGTTGGATGTGAGCTGAGAATCGATCATTTGGTAGCTAAGATTCAATGAAGATTGGTCTATGAACATGGCTTTATCGCGTACTTGAGCCAATCATTCCCTCCATTGCTATCCTGTTAAAGTCCTTGTAGCCCATCGCGCCACAAGCTTGCTTATGTGCCTAACGTCCTTGTGAGAAAGAGCAAACGTGTCTTGCACCTTTACACTATCTCTGGAGACTACTACATCATGAGCATAATAGATAGTATGATGTTCAAGGCACGCACTTCTAAAACTTACTGCAAGTTCCATCGTGTCCCTATGTATAAGGACGCACAAGCCAAGTCAGCCCCGGTCTGCTCAGCACTGCATCGAAGTTTGACGGCGGTGGACTACAAAGTACCAAACAAAAGCCTTTCTACGCCTGCTGGAAATTCCTTTCGAGCACAATTTGTTGCAGATAAGACGCAGGAGCTCGAAACACTATTGGTATAAATAAGTAAATTGAGAAAAGCAGTAAGATGATTATATCATGCGCCCCGTAAATACTGTCGGCTTTATTTTCCCGTACCGTTGTATCTTTGCGTCTTTCTTAGCTAAAGTGCAGAGTTCAGTCACGAACGCATCACAATTAGGTTGTTGATTCAAATGAGCAGCACGGGTGAGGATTGGAGAATCAAGCTGACTATATGAGAAGCATGCTGAGATATCCATTGCCTTTTGAATAAAAATTGACACAAGAAGAACAAGTAACAACTCTTTCCAAACCCTTTAAAGAGCACCAACTCCCCTCGCGGCAATTTCCTCCTCCACATTCCTCAAGTCCTGCTGCACGCTCTCATCATTCGGCAAGAACTTCGCCGCCGCTCTCATCAAAGTCGTCACGTCTGCCGTCTTCCCTAACTTCCTACTCGCCAATGCGGCACGATAGAAGATCTTGCCCATCGCATCGTGAGCCGGGAACCGAATGGCCCAAGTTTGATCGAGCCAGTCCTGCGAACTTTGGCTGATGATGTCCTCGCTTTCGTCGCCGGTTACGCTTTGGCGGAATAAGACGATGCTTCGCTTGCCCCAGAAACGGGCTTCGGCCCACTCTTCGAGCTTGAGATAGGCTAGGACGACGTTGGCTACGAGCTGGACTGGATGACACATTTCGGTCAATATTGTCCAAATTGATAATAGATTTTCACGAACAGATAATTAACATGCTTGAAGCTGTGTAAGTGATCTCAAGAAATAGCTGAAATGGAAGAGATTGGATGCACAATACGTACCACGAAGAATCATGCGCGCATAGTCGCCACGCATGTTTTTGTGGGCACCGGATGTGAGCTCACGAATGAAGAAGCCATCAGCATGAATAATGCGAGCGCGGCCGGAAATGGTGATATGGATGGCGGTGAAAGACTCGATGTATTTCTCGAGTGCATTTCGGTAAGATCCAGCTTTGAGTAGTTCATTACCTGCATCTTTGAGGGCGAATCCTTTTTCGAGGCACTGCTCTGGACTAGGATCTGGGATTTGTCGTTCTTTCTTCAAGGCTTCTTCGATTGACGGAAGAAACTTTGCGCCTTGGACTTTAAAGTCATGGAGGTCTTTGATCATCCCAAATGGCAGAAGAAGGCGGCTTTGGAGCGCTTTAAAGATCTTCCTGTCAGGAATATGCGGGTCTTGGATCGTGAGTTTCAAGCGGAGATGCTGGTTCAAGCCCAAGTGATTCAAGTTGGAAAAGTGCCACATCTTGGTAAAAGCTTCGAGGTCCTCCAGACAAATGAGCATGCTGAAGCCTGCATGATTTTGGGGATGTGGCGTCGCTGGAGTATCGATAAATACCCAAAGGTGGAAGTCTCGGAAGCTGGCCGCTTTGTCGCCGGTGGTCACACTGGGGACTTTGCCTTCGCTCCTGATGTGCTCGATGGCTTCGGGCCATGGTGTGGTGATCTTCACAAAGACGTTATCCTGGAAGATCTTCTTGGCTTCGCGGTAAGTTTGGTGGTTGACGCATAGGATGTTCAACTGATATTTGTAGCTCCCCGGCTCATCGAAATTGATGGGATCGACCTTTGAATTTGCGGTGGATAGGACATCGCCATAGATCTGCTCTCGAATCTCCGCAGGGAGATCCAGGAAAGGCGAACTCATGGCTCAATATTGCCGAGTTGACTTTGCTTTCAGTGATAATCAACCAGAAGCGCTCGGTTAGAACACGGCTGTCTATCAGTGTAGAGGCTAATCTCTACGTATAAGTATTTGTCTGGCGCTTCACGTTCTTAATGTATACACGAAGTGGGGTGAGCTTAGTCATCACTCTAAGCTGGAGAGTAGCCGCCAATCAGTAGGTGGCAAACTGCTGTCTATATTGTATTGGAACACTTTAAGCTTTTCCGCCCAGCCGCTAGGAACGATTAGCTATGATGTATCGCTAAGAATAACTCTTTACGTAATTTTATTTCCGGATTTTTCTACCCCCTAATACTATTAAAATATAATAAAATATACGTTTCTATACCGTTTATATATATATTTCTATAATTCTTATATACTTTCTTAATTATCCGTATTATCTATTATACTATTACTCTATATCTTAACGAATTTATATTAAATATATATATATACGTCCTATTTCTGAATTTAAAGATTTTAATACTACGCGTTTATTATCTCTTTATATACGATATTATATTTAAGTATTAATCCCTTCCTATTTTATATATAATATAAATATTAACTTATCTCTAGAGGAGAACTACTAGGCGTTTTTTGTAAGAGGTCGATTTAAATATCGCCGTCTTTATTTTTATTAAATAGTTAAAACGCGCCTATATTATTATTTTATATTTTTATATAATTTTTATTTAAAACTCTACGCGCCTACGGGGCTCTTCCCGGACTATATTTATTATTAATTATATATAGTTTATTCTTAAATTAATATTTATTTATTATTTTACTTCTTTTATTTTTCCTCTCTTTATACCTCTTTTTTTTATATATCCGCCTATTCCTTTTATATATTTGTTTACTTCTTTTATACGTCCGTTTATTTTTTTTATACCGTTTTTATCCCTATTTTTATTTACTTTTATAAGTCTTCGTATTAATCTACGCGGTTTAATATTAAATTTTACCGCCGAGATTTACTATTTAAATATTATATCGGAGTAATATATTTATTATCGAGCCTTATATTAAATTATAGAAAAGAAACTCGGTTTATATTATTTTATTATATATTATTTAAAAGGTAAATATATTTTAGATTTTTTTCTAAAGTCGTTATTACTCTTTAAAAATTTATTTAAAGGTATTACCCCCGAATCTAAATATTTCCTAGTTAATATCCGTGAGTATAATACTATATTAGTATTTACTTTTTATATATATAATATAGATAGCCGGCTTATTAATTAGGCCGGTATTTAATTATTTATTATTTACAGCGAGCTCTATTATTTATAAAATTCTTTATATATAATTACTAGCGGCCTCCCTTTCTTTATTTAATTATATTTTATAAATTTTATTTATATTATTACTATACGTTTAGTATAGAACCCGGCTTTATAGTAATATCTTCTAGAAAAACTCGCCGTTATATTACGGGATTACTCGAATCTTTTTATTATTATATATTAATTTATAAAAAAGTAGATTAAAATTACCCGGTTAAAAGCCGATACTATATAAATTATCCTAAACTCTTATATATAATTAATTATAAAATAAGGTTCCGACCGCCGTTATATTAATCTACCTACCGTTAGCGAGGTAGTAGTATTTATACTAGACGAGTATAATACCCCTAAATACCGCGATATTATAATAACCGAGTATACCGTTACGGGAAAAGAGCCGCGCTTCTATTATATTTATTATATAAATATTATATACTTTTCTTTTTATTATATATTATTCTTTTTATATAATAACCCGGGCTAGTATTAAACTTTACGGCTTTATAATAATTATAATATTTATATTATTACGCGGTACTCTTACTATATATAATTATAGTATTATTTATTTTAATATACTAGGTAGTATAATCCTTTACTAAAAAATACGTGTTTATTTTAATAATATATCGTCGATAACTTTTCTATTATCGATTAGACTACTTTAGATTTCTATTATAATAATTAGAATATTATTTATATTAACCTCTATAACGGCGTTACGGACGTATTAACCAGCGATTATAAGAATTTATAAAAAATAAATTAACGTATTATCCTTTTATCTAGTTTCTCGGGTAATAATTAAAATATAAATTAATTATACTAGGACTCTATAACTATTATATAGTACTTTAAGAAATTTATTATATTTATTATATTTACTATAAACCCTAGTTAGTTTAAAATTACCGAGAGTATATTCTCTAAATAAACTATATTGAAGTATATAGAAATCGTTATATAAATTTTTTATATAAAGATAAAGGCCCTCCTTTAAGACTTTAAAAATTAATATAATCGATATAACGAAATTATATATATAATTAAATATTAAAAATAGGGTCTTCCGTATATATATATCTTTTTATTTTTATATCGAGATAATATCTTTTTAGAACGATTTCGTATTAATAATTTAATTTATATAGAGTTATTTTATCCCGCGATAAATCTTAACGGTACTTTATATATTATTATTAAAACGTAAATAACTTATAAACTTTACGAGGTTATTAATTTAATTATATTTTATATAAAGAATAAAAGAGATCGTTATATTTATAAAAAGAAATTTCTTAAAATATTCTAAGAAGATATCGTTATATAAAATAATAATTATTTTATTTACTACTAGTATTATAATCCGCGCGTCTAGGTAAAGTATATATATAGATAAAATATCTAAATAAATAATAATTAAATAGTTCTATATAATCCGTACCTAACTCGTAAATATAACGTATATATTAATATTAAAATATACGCGTCTATTATAGTTATTAACTATATTTATAAATATATATATAAAGATAATAATCGGATAACGTTATAACTTTAGAATAATAAAAATAAGATTATATAATATTTTAAAAGTCGCTATATCGGCCCTATATAGGCGGCGTAGTAATTATTCGAGTTTTATAATTATTATAAAAACCTTTTTATAACGCGCTTTATTATTTATAAACTAGGGTAAATACTAATCTATTTTTCCGATACGAATCGCGAGGATCTTATATAAATATAGGTTTTATTTAATACTATCGATAATACCCTAACTTATTTTTTACGGTATAATAATAAATATATAAATAGTTATTACCTCCTATACTAGGACTTCCTAGAGTATTATATCTACTATAATAAATAGGGCGAGCGTCGATAAATACCGTATAAAAAAAATTATATTATTAATTATATATATTAATATTATCCTATATAAGGTAAGAAATACTATATTTATTTTTTATTTATAATTATCCGTAGGCCGCGTAGTTTCGATAATTTTTATATAATTAATAACTAACTCTACCCTTCTTTCCGCGCTATTTATATCGAGTTATAATTATTAGAAAACGACGGCGAATAAGTTAACTACTTTGAAGAAATTATTCGGTTTTTTATTAATATATTATTACGTAGTCTTTTCGTAACTATATTATTATATAGAGGTATTATAAATCCGCTCGCGTTATAAGAATGTTTCTATATTAATATCTACGATAATTTACTTTATTATATCGCGTAATTTCCGTTTATATTTCCTAATTTCATCGATCCGTATCTAAATTATAGGCTTTTTCTAATTAATAATATATTATATATTTATAATTTATTCTTTATATTTTTTACTCTTTTTATACCGTCTTTATCCTAGGCCGATAATATTTAATCCGGCCTTTTTACGGCCGAGTTAGATTACAATTATAATTATAAAACTACGTTATAAAAGTAGAAAATAATATAATTAAATACTAAATAATATTATATATTTAATACTATTATTATAGTTATATTCGTATTTTTTATAGATTTTTATTTCTTTTTATATAGTCCTATTAGAATAAAGAAGACCTTTTTATATAAATATTTATACTATTATTTTCGCGCGCGCGGTAAGATTATTCTATATATAGTATTTATAAATATTATAATTATATTATTACTAGGCGGAAGGACTTCCTACTCCCGTTTTAAAATTTTAATTATATATATATAAACTTAGATTTATATAATTCCTTTATAGTCCGACCTCGTTATATTATTATATTATACTATATTAATTATTTAAAATAAAGTTCCTATATAGTATAAAAGTAATTTCTCGGCGGTTAATATAATATTATATAATATTTATAATAACGAGTAACTCTTTAGCGGGATTTTAATAGTTTTAAATAAAGATTTTATATAAACTATATTAATCGTCTTTTAAGGAAATTATATTATATAGATTAATATTAATATTTATAACTCCTAGATCTAGCCCTCCTTAATTATATTATAACTATATTAAAATATAAGAATTTATACCGGTTAAGATAACGTGGCTTTTATAAATTAAATTAATTATATATTATATAATCCGAGGTTATATAATTTAATATTATTACCGCCGGTCGTTACGAATATTTTCGAAAATATATAAAGATTTATCGACTAGGTCTTCTCTTTATATAAATTTACCTAGGTTTATATTAATCTAAACTTTTTTTAAAGTCGCGCGATTTTATACCCTCGAAATAATATAATAAAGATATTTAATTAATAGATTTTTAAAGATATATATAAATTTATACGAGTTTTTTCGTTTTATAATTCTACTTTATATAACGAGGGAGTTAAAATAAACGAGTTAAATATAAAGTTTTTATAGACTTTAAAGTCTTTTAAATTCTCTTAATTTTAATTATTATTTAAAGTCGGCGCTCCGATTATATTATTATAAAACCTATATCCGTAGAAAGAGATATATAATAATATATAAATAATTATTACCCGGTTATATAAAGATTATATCGAGAGTTATATTCTCGGTAGGGCCTAGAATAATATAATCTAGTTAATTTCTCGGGTTAAATTAATTAGTAAAAAGAGTAATTATCCTTAAATACTAATATATAAATAATTCCCTATTCGGCTCTATTTCGTAATAACTATTAATAAATCGTAAAGTTAATTATTATCCGTTATAGATATCGATTTATAAATATCCTATTTTAGTTATAAGTAGCTCTATATCGTACTCTTTTATACGAGGAATATACGAAGGTTTATAGTTCTATTTCTCCTCTATATAAATTTATATACCGATAATATTATTTACCCCGAGATACTTTTATATAATAATAATTTTTTTTTTTTTAAATAGATTTAATACTATATATAAATTATATATTCTCTTTTATTCTTATATATATTAATTTCTATTAATAGTAGAGAGAAGTATTACTTTCAATTTTATTATTTTTTTCTCTTTTTTTATAATATTAAATTTTTTATTTAAAATATATATAATAATAAAAGATTAATAATACCCTATAATTCTTATTAATTCTATATATATAATTCTTATTAATTCTATATATATAATTATTATATTTAATAGTATTTTATATTTATTATTATAAATTATTATTAAGAATTCTTTATCTTTTACTCTAGAATAAATATAAATTTAATATATAAAATAGATAATAAAAGTAACTAACTTTATAAATATTAATAGTATTTAATACTTTTATATTTATTTTATATATTATATATTTATTCGATTTTTTATTATATTCGTTAATTTATTTTATTAATTAATTTATTATAAATATCTTAACTAGGTAATTAAGAATTTTTATTAAATTATTAATATTATAATTATTTTAGAGAGTATAAAGTCTAAGGCCGTTAATATAAAGTTATTAAATTATTAATATTTTATAATTATTTTAGAGAGTATAAAGTTTAGTAAAGTATACTTTATACCGTTAACGTAAAGTTATTAATTTAATAATAATATAAAATATATAAAGTAATTATAGGGTTTAGTATTAAATTCTTCTTATTTTTATATTTAATAATAGAATTAATCTTTAAAAATTATAAAAAAAAACGTTAGAATATTAACTCGATATATAATTATTAAAATATTAAAAATTAGAACCCCGTAATACTAGAGGTTAGTACTTTATATTAATAACTAAATAAATATATAATTATATTATAAATATAATAATATATAAATATATATAAACTAAATTTAGAGTAGAGGATTTATATTATATTTTTATACTAGGTATATTTAAATAAAGAATTTATAAATATAATTATAATATCTATTATAAAGTTTCCTATACGATATATTATAGATTAATATTATATTATATATTTTATAATATAATAATAACGTCTAGAGCTAAATTAGGTAATATTATATATTTTAATATAATAATATAATTTATTCTAAAGTAATAACGTTAACGTAGTAATTAAATATATAATAAAATCTAATTTATAATATTAATAATATATATAATATAAGAAATTTTTATATTTATAATTCCTACCTTATCGGTTTTTTATTAAATAAATATTATTATTTATTAATAGTAAATTAGGTTATAACGGATTTTAAAGAAACTTTATATAATTTATATTATATTTATAACGTCCGTATTAAAGTATATAAAGATGGAATTAACCGGTATAGATTCGATATATTAAGATTTTATTTATTACTTATAAGTAACGCGATTATAAATACTTATATAGGGCTATTATAGCCCCGTATAAATACTATATTTCGGTATTACTTAATACCGCCCGGTACTATTTAGTACCGTTTATATATTATTTTATTTATTTTTATATTTCTTTTAATTCTCCTCTACCGCCTTTATAAAGCGCTTAAATAAAATCGCGAGGTCTTAATACAAAACCGTAATCCTTTTATATAGTTCCGTAATATTTAAATTCTTTATTATAATTTTTATTACTTTCTTCTTTTTAAATTTCGGGTTAATTATATAGATTAATATAAATCTATATATAATAATATTTTATTTTACCGAGCGGGTCTTTAATTTTATATTTCTTCGAATCTCGGACTACCTCTATATAGTATTAATAAAGTTACTATACCGGATAATATTAGATAGTATATATAGAGTACGAAATTATACTTTAACCCCTCCCCTCTATATAAGTAATTAATATATATTCTATTATAGTAACTTTCTAGAACTTTATAGGACTTAAAGAGTCTATTCTTTTTAATATAATTTATATATTTTTCCTCTTCCTTCCGGTAGATATTTATATAAGATTATAAAAAAATACCCTCGATATTTATTACGATCCTTGGGTCGTAATAGATACTACGTTTACTATAGTACTAATAGGTATATTTACTATATTTATATTAATAAATATCGCGAGTAAAGTATATTTACTATATTTATAATCGCGAGTATATAGAGTATATTACTCTTAATACGATTTCCTTTTATTATATAAATTATATATATTTTTAATAGATAGGAGCTTCGTATTTAACTTTCCTTAAAACTTTTAATTATAGATTCTAAATATAGACGTTTATTAAATTATTAATTAAGTTTATTAAATTTATTTAGTTTTATTTTATATTAATATGAAGTCTATTATCCTTTAATCTTTAATACTTTTTTCTATAAATATTAACCTAGGTCCTATCGACGTTATATTATAATATTAAACGGAGAGCCTTAATACTTTAAATATCTTTAAGATAAATATTTTAAAATTAATAAAGACCTTAACCTTAAATATTTAAAACGATATTAAAAGACGTAATATTATAAAAGAAAGAGACCGTATTAAAGTTACCCGCCTAAACTACTACTATAGAGAGCGCGAGAAACTTAATAATTAACTATTATAACTTTAGCTATTTTTTATATTTAACGAGAATATTATACTAGTTATTAAATAGATAATCTTTATAATAATCTATATAAAAGGTAATATATAGAAATAAATTAAACTATTCCTAAAATATTATATAAAAGTAATATATAATACCGATAATTTATTAATAAAGCTTTAGATAAAGAATTTCTTTAGGTTTAAAACCGAGATTCGCTATATATTTAAACTATCTAACGAAAGTAGTATAATAGTTCGTATTATTTAATATTTAATATAACGGAGGTCTATATCCGATTACTCGGTATAGTTTTAATATTATATAATATTTACGGACTAGGACGATACTACTCTTATAATAATATATCGACGAGGACTAAAAAATAATATAAAAGATAAATTTATATAAGTAAGAGCCGTTATAGAGGACCTCGATATATTTATAAAATAAATAATTAAAATTAATAATAAACTATATAAACGTATAATAGAGAAATGTTATAATAGAGGAATTAATAAATAAAGACGTTTAAGAGTTTATAATAATAAATATAATTCGACTAGTTATTACCGCTATAAAAAATTTAACCCGTATAATTATATATTAATAGAACTCGATTTCACTAAAAAAGGACCTATAAAAGGATTTTAAAAAAGGGGTAAATAATAATAAAGGGGTAAAAAAATAATAAATTATTATAATTATAATAAACCGGGCCATATCGCTAGGAATTATCGTTCGAAAAATATAATAAATCGATAATATTTAAATATATTTAAGAAAGAGATACTAGATAGTATAACCGGGTCCTCTAAAAATCTAGTATAAAACGATTCTATATTTAACGATTTACTCGAGAAATAAAGGGAGATTAAAGAAAAAATCGCCTAAAGAATTCGAGAACTCGAAGAACTAGATAATAATATTAATAAAACTCTAAAAAAAGACTTAAAGGAAGAATAAAAATAAGAATAAAATATAATAAATTCTAAAGAATAACTTTAGGTAGTAGACTACCTCGATAACTCTAAAACCTAATCTATTATTTTAAAAGAGAAACCCGAGGATAAAAAAAAAAAATAAAAAATAAACCTCTAAAATTAATTATATTTATAATAAATATTACCTAAGATATAGGGAGATATACTCGTTAATATATATAAACGAATATTATAAATACTATTATAATAGTTTAGGAGAGCGAAAGTATATCGTAAAATTAAAATATAATTATAGTTAATAGAATAACTATATTAAAGATAATTACCCGTAGTATTTAATTAAAAAAAGGAAAACTAAGTCTTCCTAGGCCACGATAAAGAATAATAATTATAATTACGAAACTAAATAGGATATAGTAGGAAGACGAAGTACTATAATTAAAATAAATAATACTATTATTTAACTAGAGATTACGAGAGGTACTCTAAATCTAAAGAGTACTACGGATTTCTATCTTTATCGGGAAAAGACTAGTTCTTTATATTAAAGAGAAATATAAAGAGATTAATATATTAACCCTAAAATAATATTTATACTTAATTTAATACGGTATATATATACGAATACTAGTAAAAGTTAACGGATATAAAGTCGTTATAATAATAGATTTAGAAGTAACTAATAACTTTATATCTCGAATAATAATTTAGGTAACTAACTTATTAACTCGAGAAAAGAAAAAATAATATAAATTTTAATTAACCGACGGGTCGAAGTTATTAATAAAGAGAGTAGATAAAGAAATATTCCCGTTACTAGTTATTATTTAACGCTACTATAAGGAAATTACCTTCGATATAGTAAAAATAACTATTTATTATATTATTCTAGGAATACTTTAATTAAAGAAATATAATCTAATAATAAATTAAATAAAAAGAGTATTTATATTTCCGCGTATTAGAGATATCGTTAATATAATATTTATATATTTATAAAGGATAGTTATAAATAAGAAGTCGAACCGTAACCTAGTCGAAGCCTATAATACTTTATCTTCGTATAAAGATAACTTTATATAAGGATCCGACTCGATATATATTAATTAAAGAAATTAATAGGGCGAATAAATTAAAGTTTTTAAAAATAAAAATAAACCTCCTAATATCCCTAAAGAGTATTAATAATAAAAGTATCTTTTTTAAAAAGAGATAACTATAAAAGTATTATTTAAATATTAATTATAAGATTATAAAATCGAACTCGAATTTAATAAAATACCGATATTTAGACCTATTTACACTTTATTAGAAAAAGAACTCGGAGTATTTCGTGGGTATATCGACGAGAATTTTAAAAAAGGATTTATTCGAGAATCTAAATTACTAGTAGGTTATTTAATCCTCTTTATAATAAAGAAAGATAAAAGTCTATAACTTTACGTAAATTATCGAAAATTAAATAATATTATAATAAAGAATCGGTACCCTCTACTAAATATTAGCGAGTTATAAAATTAGTTTATAATAATAAAAATCTTTACGCGACTAGATCTTCGAGGCGCGTATAATTTAATTCGAATAAAAAAAGGCGAGGAGTAGAAGACTACTTTTAAAATTAGATATAATTATTATAAATACCTAGTAATACCCTTTGGATTTATTAATATACTAGTAACCTATTAAATATTAATTAATAATATTATATAAATATACTTAGATATAACGGTAATTATATACCTCGATAATATATTAATTTACTCTACCGATAAGGAAGAATATATTTAATATATATAAAATATCCTAATTTATTTATTACTAGCTAGACTTCTCTTTAAACTAGAAAAATACGAATTTTATAAAAAATCGATTAAATTCCTTAAATTTATAATTAATACTAGAGGTATTTATATAAACCCTAAAAGAATTAGGAGTATTAAGAAATAACTTATATTATATAATATTAAAACGGTATAAAGCTTTTTAGGATTTACGAACTTTAATAAAAGATTTATTAAAGATTATTCTAAAAAGACTTTACTATTAACGGATATTATAAAGAAGGATATTACTTTTTAATAAAAGAAAGAATAATAATAATTTTTCGAGGTATTTAAAAAGGTTTATAAGAAACCGCCGGTACTATATTCTTTTCGAAGTAACGAACTAGCTCGAATCGAAACCGACGCTTTAGATTTAATAATAAACGTTTATATACTTTAGTAAAAAGACGATAAATAATACCCTATTATATATTATTTAAGAAAAATATTATTAATAGAATAGAACTATAATATCTATAATAAGGAATTACTAGCAGTAGTATCTATATTAAAATAATAAAGGGTATATATAAAAAGCTATTTAAACTTTACTATTTTCATAAACTATAAAAATCTTCTTAATTTTATAACGATAAAATAATTAAATCGAAAATAGGTTAAATAGTTAGAACTACTAGAGTAATATAAATTTAAAATCTTTTATATTCTAAAAAAGGATAATAATCGCGCCGATATATTTAATAAGCGGGAGGACTATATAAAGGATAAAGATATAATAATATAACTAATCCTTATTTAGTAATAAGATAGATCGCTAGTCCTAGTATAATAATTAGTAGTAATATTATATATCTCTATTCCCGGAATTATTAATATTATTTAGAAAGAATACGAAAATAATACCTTAACTATTATATTAAGAAATTAGTAACTATAAACTAAATTATTAAAATATAATAAAAAAATATATCTTCCTAAAGGTTATCTTAAAGAAGTTATTCGCGATTATTATAATAATCTAGTTTAAAGATACCCTAGAGTTATTAAAACTATAAAACTTATTTATAAAAAATACGACGCGTTAGGACTAAAATTGTATATCGAGAAATATATTAAAAAATATATCGAATACTAGTAAAATAAATTTATAAAGTATATTAAATACGGTTAAATCTAGTTCGCCTTAATACCGGAAATATTATAGGACGATATTATAATAGATTTCGTTATTAAATTACTAAAATTAAAAGACCCAATTACTTTAGAAATTTTTAACTCGATAATAATAATTTATAATAAATTTAGTAAATACGCTATAATAATACCTATTAAGGAAATTTATAAGGCCGAATAAATCGCCTTCGTATTACTAAATCGATTAATTAGGGATTATAAAATACCTAGGTCGATTATTTTTAACCGAGATAAATAATTTACCTCTAACTATTAAAAGATACTAATTAATATTATCGGAATTAAATTACGAATATTAACCGTATATTACTTATAGACGGATAAGTAAATAGAGTAGATAAACTAAATAATAGAGATATATTTACGATATTACGTAAATAAGAAATAAAATAATTAGATAAGACTTCTATTTATAGTTTAATTAATATTTAATAATATTTAATTTAATATAACTAAATTTACGCTATTCTTTATAAATTATAATAAATATATTAATATATTTCTAAATCTAAAATAAGGACTTAACGCGTATAAGGCGCTAGTCTATATAATTAATATAAAGGTATTATATAAGAAAATATAAACCTAGATTAAATTAACGAATACTCGGACCGAATTAATAGTAAATAAATATCGAAAAGAGTATCTTTAATTAAAGGAGGGGGATAAAGTATACTTTTTAATAAAAAATATAATAAATAAAAAATTAAATAAGAAACTAAATTATATTAAAATCGGACTATTTTCGATTAAGAAGAGTAAAGAATTAATTAATTATAAACTAAATCTTCTAGCCGACGCTAAAATATATTTAATATTCTATATCTCTCGATTAGAGTTAATAGACTTTAAAATACCTTTATGAAATACTTTTTATTTCTAAATTAAAAAAGAAACGGAGTTCGAGGTAAAAAGAATTTTAGATAAAGAAAATTAAAACTATTTTATTAAATAAAAAGGATATAATAAAATAGAGAATATATAAGAGCCTAGCGCTAATTTTATAAATCATCGATAACTCCTTTAAGAGTTCTACTAGAATTATAAAGAGAATAAGCGATATTTAATTAATTAAAATTAACGGGTATTTAGAACTATTTAAGAGAAATATTAAATAAGAGGTCGCTAAATAATATCTTCGTAGCCTCGATAACTCGTTACTCGTCCTCCTCTAGTTTTATAATATTTCTTTATTCGGTAACTACTAGTCCTTCCTTTTTATTTTTTAAATATTTGAGTTATTATTTAAAACGACCTATTTAAATATACTACTCGGTTAATTAAATATAAACTTCGCGAACTTCCTTTTATATTTATAGACGTTTATTACGAATTCTCTTTAACGTTAATAAAGAAATAACGAGATCGTAATCTCGCTTTAAGCGAATATATTTTATATATTTCTCCGATAACTTTTTAATAAAATACGCCTTCGATCCTTTTATATAACTCCGGTACGGATATATTACGACGTTAATATCTCCTAAATTATTTAATAATATCTTTTAACGAGATATTAAATTACGAAGGTTAATTTTATAAAATAATATAATAACGAAGCTAGGAAACTTTCGGGACTAAAATTTAACGGGAGAGAGAATAATATTATAATCCTTAAATTATAATAAATACTATACCTATTACGGTACTAGTAGGTATATTTACTATATTTATATTAATAAATATCGCGAGTAAAATATATTTATTATATTTATAATTACGAGTATATAGAGTATATTACTCTTAATACGATTTCCTTCTATTATATAAACTACGTATATTCCTACTAGTAAATAGGAGCTTTATATTTAATTTCTCTTAAAACTTTTAATTATAGATTCTAAATATAGACGTTTATTAAACTATTAATTAAATTTATTAAATTTATCTAGTTTTATTTTATATTAATACGAAGCTTATTATTCTTTAATTTTTAATACTCTTCTCTACGAGTACTAACCTAGGTCCTATCGACGTTATATTATAGTATTAAACGGAGAGCCTTAATAATATTAAAGGGACGGAGTTAATTTTATATAAATTAATATAATATTAATATAATACTATAAAGATATATACGGGTACGATTATTTAGGTATAGAAAAAGATATTATATTAAACCTCTAATATAGTAATAATACGTTATTATATAGGCGCTTTACTCTCTATAATATACTACTCGGCTTTAATAACGACTAGGTCTTTAATTATACCGTCGGGTAAAATAATATACCGGAGATATATAATTATTATAAAATTATATACTTTATTATCCTTATTATCTTCGGCCGGTATAGTTATAGTATCGATTAATATTAATAAATATAAAATTAGAATTAATATATATATATAAATAGAAGAGAGAAGAAGAGATATACTACTTTATATAGGACGGTATAAAATTAATATAAACTCTTTAAAGAGAGATATTTAATTATAATAATTTAGAATAATATATAAAGAACGATAAGAGTTAATATAAAGAAAAAGTATAAATTTATATAGATTTTTTATATAAGTCCTATATATACGTATCTAAAGAGTACTAGGTTTTTTTAGAGGTATTATAGAATATATAAATTATTAATAAAAGTTTAGGTATTTACTTTCTATTTTTATCTACTATATATTCACTTCCTAGATCGCGTATGATATTACCGATATCTTAGTGAATTATAAAGTTTGATATCACGTGACCCTACCCGTTTACCTCGGTACTAAGCCCTACCGCCCCCGTAATCTCCTTACGGAGATGGCGACCCTCTAGTTAAATAAGGTACGGAAATCATGGATAGATGATATATCATGTTGCGTCGTAAAGTCGACGATTTGAGCCTGTCGACGCAATGAAGACAAGACAAACCTTGATGACTATGAGCCCAGGCAAGACCAATATAAATACTCAGGAGCCAACCCCTCCAAGCTGTGATCTATGTTTCATCGTGTTGGCAGCTTCTAGACTGGAATACTCCAAAGGCCTCAATAGGTCAGCAAAGATGGTGGTGCATACTATTTATAGCAAGTCTTGTCAAAGTCAGCCATAAGAGCAATTAAAGTAAAGTAGGTTATGGGCGTGTGGGCGTTTCCGAACAGCGATCCTTGGCAAGCTTGGCTGCATTGGTTTGAATCCTTGGCTGCAGCAAGGTCTCGTGTCGCATAAAGGTATTTCCCTGTTCTTGCACCTTTCGATACATCTTTCGTTCCATCTTTCGTTCCATCACTGAAACCGGTAATACGGGATGTTTTGGCATTTGGTTGAGCTCAGCTTTCGTCTCTTCAGTCCGTGATGACTCCACTCCGCGTATCAATCCTCATAATTGCGGGCATTCTCTTCGCCATCTCCTTGGCTTTGCTTGGCCTGATCGGCCATGAATTCGCCTATATCAACAGCAGCACTACGGCGAACGCAAAAACAGACTTCATAGACCAGCCGCAATATGAGGATTGGCCCGAAACGTTGCACACCTTCGCGTCCTTGCCTGGGACTGTGGATGATGGCAGTCTGGGCATGATGATTGCGGTCGCTTGCGGTGGTACGCTAGATAGCTTGCTCATCATAGCACTGGCATTTCGGTATGAACCATTCAGGTTTGGGTGTTTCGGACGAAAGGTCGGTCTCTGCCTCGGTGTTGCTGCTGTGTGGTTGACCTAAAGTATGGTATATGACCGTTTCGTCCCGCTAACACGATCAAATAACATAGGGTGTCAGCTATAGTTCGTCACTCATTGTGGCTGCTTTGAGCTCTCTGCAAATACTCATCAATATTGCTGCTATCGTTTTTGGGTTTGTTCAAAACAGCAATAGCAGCACATTCGATATCAACGCTCGGACCGAAGGTGACTCGGTGTACACTCGTGCGAGTCATTTCACTGTGGAGGCTTTTAATTGTGCACTGGAACAGTATGCACCGGATGAGAAGAGGGGAACCTTCGGTCAGATCTGTACAGAAGGTGTAAGTCTCTTCCCATTTTCGCACACATTCCTACCGTCCCCACAATATATAAATCAACTAACATGAGCAATGTAGAGAGCCGCCAGATGGATCTTGGTACCGATGATCGTTCTCAGTATTGGGCTTTTCTTACTCGCACTACTTGCGCATAAGAGTGAAAGGATGCAGGGCGAGCGTATGAAATCTACAGAATTACGGAAGCACGATGAGGTGTAGAACAACGTGCAGTACACAGACTGCTGAAAGGCGTCGTCGATGATACCCATAATGCTTGAGCGCAGACTGATTCTTTGTGTTGATGTCTTGACAAAGCTCAACTCACTTTTCTCGTCGCCAATCCTAGTATTGGCAAAAATTCAAAGAGCAAAAACATACAACAGTCAGTATTCGCTGGTGGTCACCCACCCAACTACTAATTGACCGATCTCAAGCTTTTCATAGCAGAGCGGACGGGATGCTGAGTTTTCTTGAGTCTATGGCCGTATGTGCAGAAACATGTCCTAAAGTAGCTAATGTATACTACAAGTGTAACATATAATAAGCTCATAGTCTACACGATTGGCTGTCTTAGCTGTTATATTAGCTTTCTGGAGAGCTGAAGAGGTCCCTTCGACAGGTAAAGGTATTAAAATCGAGCAGTACTGTTCAAATCTGGTCGATAATTCTAAGGTATTCACTCTAGGAGAGTACACGCCAAGACTCTCAGCCCTACACAGCCACGAGGGCTGGCGGCGTTGCCCGCGTCGACCCTAACAATACTCAGCCCACATTCTCACAGCTGCGCCATGTCGACGTACTTACATGGACGGCGCAGCCGTGAGAAGGTAGATTCAACTACTGGTACAACCCAGCTGAGCTGAAAATGCCCGACTCGGGGAAACGTTCACAGCGATCATGTAAGACATATATCGAAGGGTCCCAATTGTCTACTTTATGCCTGCGCGCCTGATTTTGTGTGTCCTGTATCATTGTTGATTTACCAGCTTAGACAGCTGCTGATTGAGGCCCCAGCCTTGGCCTGAACTGTGACAACAGGTCTCGGACTCTCTTTTCATGTCTCCACAACAGCGTAGGTCGGGAGTTGCCGACATGCTCCCCGTACTCCTGACGGCCTGGGGCCCTTCCGGCACTGATGTCTCAGCTCCCTCCCACACGCTTCCCCACACGCTAGAAGCCGGAGATCCATACTACATAGGTGATGTTTACGAAAAAAGTCGTGTTGGACATTGGATGCCTGCAAAATGTTCCACATCCGCAGCTATGAATTCGTAAGCCACTGCAAGCTTGCAGTCTCTGGCAAGATAGTAATGACCATTTGCAGACATCGAAAGCCTTATATGGCATATATTGAGTCGCTTTCGCAAGGCTGGCCGCACATTCTGTACCTTGCAGACTTCATGAAAGTGACTACCTCGCCACCAAAGCTACGATTCCTCACAGAAGAGGACAAGGCCGAGAGAGCAATTAGGACCAAAGTGGCGGTCCTGTCATTTGAGCCAAAGACAGCTTCGATTAGGGAAGATCTGTCAAATATCGACGAACTCACGGCATTTTTGAATAGACCGGGTAATGATCACGACAATGTCCATGCAAGACTCTTCATTGTTGAGGATCTTTCGAGAGACGTCATCGAAGAGCTAGGGACTCGCTTTGACGTTGATCCTTCATTCTTTAGAGGGCACATATCTGATTACATGTGGAATAATACAAGAGATCCCTGGGTCGAGCTGGCCCCAATGGAGGCTTGCTCCCGGAAACAAACTCATCTGCATGTCCGCTATGTTCAAACAAGGTACTTCCGCAGTGAAGAAAGCTTGGCACATGCCAGATGGGAGGCTGGTGGCTTCAATGTGCTTCGAAGGGTAGACAAAGATGGTAATTGGGTTCCAGGTGCCGACATTGAGGGATCTGATGTTGGCTTGGTTCGAAGTAGAACGTCTCTTTGGATCAGGCCAAACAAAGATGGGGAGACTGGCGTTCTAGGTCAATAAGCGGCTTCTTACCCAGTAAAGCGAAGAGACTTCGCTGATTGTGGTGCTTTCTAGGTATCCTGCTTGTGGATCCCACGATATCGGAAGGCTTTCCAATTTGGCGCGGTTACCGTAATTTTGAGGACTGTCCGTCTATGACTCTGGATGCCATGCCACAAGGCCCTCCAAGAACGTCGACCTTTGAGGACGTTGCCTACTGGACAAGCAGGCTGAGCTCTGCAGAAGTTGATGACATTGCGGACGATCCCCGCATTCTATTCAAAAAGACCCTCTTTGTTGTATGCTCCGAATGGTACACGTTGACCAAATACGCTACCACTCGTCTCACCCAACTTGAGTGGGAGCTTGAAAATCCTGACCTCTTACACTATGGCGGCGGCTTAGGAGTGACTATCACGAAGCTTCATAGTTGGAGAAGGAGGCTTCCGATCTTCCGAACCTTACTTCTAGAAGTGCTCGAGAAAACCATCAAGCGGGAGAGCTTCGTTAATGGATCCGAGAACCACGTTCTAGATCTGCGTCGTGATTTCGAGATTCTCCTGTCGAGCATCGAGGACCTCCAAGTACGTGCTGATGGGCTCATGGCGGTTGTCACAGCAGTGATGTCCATTGAGGAAAGCAAGAAAGTATTCGAGCAAAACCGGAGTCTTGCCCGCTTGACTTGGCTCGCAGTCACCTTCATACCTTTGTCTTTCGTATCGAGCCTATTCAGCATGAACGGTGATCTATCAACACTGTCGCAAAGCTTCCGTATCTTTTTCGCCGTCTCAATTCCATTGACAGTGTTCGTCTTGTTCTTGACCAGATATTCTGGCTCGGTGGACGCTAGCTTCGATGGCATTGGCAAGATGTTCTCGAGCAAGCACGAAAGAAAGAGTAGTTGACAAAATCCAAGTCGGAATTATTGCATTGGTCATCAAAGCAAAGGTCTCGAAAGTTGCTCCAAATTGGCAATTGGCGGGGTGCTGTGGCAGAGGCATTGCACGGTTTCGTCGGAAGCCTGCGCATATGCAGAGTCTCCAACACCAAAATGCAACTCGCACCATGTAGCTACGTGCTTTCTGAAGGTAAGCGCTATTCCGTGACCATCTACTGTATGATGTCTTAGCGTTAAGAGGCTAACGCTCTGCAAAGTCGATGCAACGGTCTAGACAGGCATGGCGAAGTCCGCTCTCGTTTGGCGTAGTGCCTTGAATTGGCATATTGTAGTCGTGCTACAAATTGTTTGGCTCGGATTTGTTCGGTCTTTGCCCCCCACGCGAAAAAGCAACTACTTTAGTCCATGCATGATATACTTCCTCGGGTTTGATATTTGCTTCCGCTTCTGAAACCCTTTTGTTTTGCCAGTCTCTACATCTTGGAAACAAAAGCAAACATCTGGCCTTGACATTGATTGAACTTCGGTTGACCTACGCCAAGCTCTCCATCCAGAACATTGGAGTCAACACCATGTCACATCAATCCACAGAGGAAGAAGATGCTAGAGAGACGAGTCCGCTTCTCGGTGCCAGTTCTCAGCCCACAAACGGTTTTATACCATCGGGACTAGTTGTGGAGCGCAATAATGAATCTGCTGCTGCCGAAGACTTGACTGCACAATCGGGAGAGCCAACGACTGGTCAACTCCTCCTGATCATGGCCAGTACCTATCTAGGTATCGTTCTGGCAGCGCTGGATGGTACAATGGTTGCGACATTGACTGCTTCCATATCTGCCTCGTACAATTCGCTCACTCTACTGGCATGGCTGGCTTCCGCCTATTTCATCGCAAATTCCGTTCTGCAGCCACTTGCTGGGAAGCTGACCGACATTTACGGTCGTCGCGCAGGCTTGATCATTTCCAACGCCCTATTCTGCATTGGGAATCTCATCTGTGGATTAGCTCGAGGAGAGTCGACCATCATTCTTGGACGGGTGGTCGCAGGTTTAGGAGGTGGAGGTTTGAACGCCATTCCGCTCTTCATCACCAGCGACCTCGTTCCGCTAAGGCGGCGTGGGGTCTGGCAAGGCTTCAACAACATCTGCTTTGGTCTGGGTTCCGGACTTGGTGGCGTTTTCGGAGGTTGGATGAACGATACCTTGGGCTGGCGCTGGGCTTTCCTCATTCTAGTCCCATTGACAGTTCTTTCTGGCCTTCTTGTCACACTTCTAGTGAAGATACCAGCAAAGGAGGTTAACAACGTTGAATGGGACGAAAAATGGAACCGAATCGATTTCTTGGGTGCAATCGTTTTGACAAGTGCAGTAGTTCTGCTGCTAGTGGGACTGAATTCAGGCGGCAACACAGTTCCATGGGTCCATCCGTTGGTCTTCGTAACCATACCAATATCGGCTGCTCTTTTTACTGCCTTCGTCTATATCGAAGCCAGCTACGCTACCGAACCGGTGATTCCCGTCAAATTGCTCCTTGACAGGACCGTCCTGGCAGCTTGTCTTACCAATTGGTTCTTCACTATGGCCCAAATCTCGCTGACATTCTATGCTCCAATCTACTTCCAAGTCCAGGGTATGTCAGCGATGGCAGCAGGAGTCAGGCTTATACCTACGTCTGCAGGTGCCGCTTTTGGAGGTGTTATCTGTGGAATAGTGATGAGAGCTGCTGGAAAATACTACGTCTTGAATTTGGTTATCCAAGTGCTTTTTCTTCTACCTCTTGGCCTTACCACTGGATTCACTCTCGAGACGCCGCAATGGTGCCCCTTTGTCTACTTCTTCTTCACAGGCTTCGCCTACGCTGGAATGCTCACAGTCACGGTTACTGCACTCATCGCTGCGGTGGACCAAAAACATCACGCTGTGATCACGTCCGCGTCTTACGCCTTTCGAGGCACAGGGAGTACCATTGGCATCACAATTTGCTCGTTGGTCTTTCAAAATGTTTTGATCAAGAGGCTTTGGGAAGAGTTTGGGGAGGAGAAAGATGCCGGGAGCATTATAGGAAGGCTCAGAGATAGTTTGACAGAAATAAAGTATTTGCCAGGCGACTGGATCAACGGCGCGGAGGAGGCATACATGGATGCATTGCGAGGAGTCTTCTTGACGATATTCGGGCTGGCGGTATTTGGCTCGCTTTCTAGCCTGTTTATGAAAGAGCATACGCTGCACAAAGATCTTGCTCGAAGGCGCTCGTGAACGCGCGTCATGGAAATTTCGAATGTTTAGGGAGACGTAGCATGAACTAGAAAGTTGATATAAATGAGCAGGATTTTTGCGACTTTTCGCATAGGCGAAATGGACCACTCTATGGAAATGACAGATTTTGACGAGATAGATACTAGAAATGGGCTGGTTGAGCAGCATTAACCTGACTACCTTCCTCCACCACGATGTTGATGCAGAGGGGCCGGCTGGAAGATCAGCTAGGATCTATGTTCGCGCAACGAGTCTCTCACTTTTTCTTACGACTTTGGTCTCAAGCTGACCGCTCTTTCTGGACCCTGTACTTCTTCTTCCCTTGGTCCTTTTCTCACCGTTAGCATTCCTCTCGAAATTACCCTCCTTCGTGAAGGCGGCTTGCTTCTCAAAGCTAGCTTGCTTCTCTACCTTGGAGTGCTCATCTTCCTTCGCGTTACTACCGTCCGAGAAGCGCTGCCCTAACGCCTCGCCTCGTATTCTTCGCATCTTGAGTTGGATACGGAGTTTGTCGAATGTTCGACGGGGTGAAATAGGCTTTGGTCCTAGGTGAATTGTTATTGCCATGTCTGTGGTAAGTGGGTCTATTTCACGAGGGTAGCATGTGAGAACGTCTGCGACTGCGTATCGTTAGACATCAGATAGAGATTGCGAACGAAGTGTCCATTGTTAAGGTTTTAGACAAAGAGGCAGATGACGTTCGTCACTCTGCTGTTTTTTGTCCTGACTTATGTCTCTTTGTTGATATTGCGCGGATGGACCTTCTCTTGTCAGAAATGGGCGCGGTAATCTCTCCGTTCTGATGCTTTCTTCTTTGTCTTCTTTACGAGCGACATAGTTACTGGATTGATATGTGGATATCAATGTCTTCCTACCTTCATTCAGCATGAAAGTTGTGTCTCAGACCACGATTCAGCAGACTCACAAAGACCTCCCACTGGCCAATGCTTACTGTGCAGTACATAAACCCCCAGACACCTCAAGCCTTTCCCTCCTTGGTTTACAAATACATCACATCCACATCCCAGAACGCAGACCAAAAACACAGATCCTCAAGCAGTCTCGTCCAATAGGCAAGACGCCCCAATATCCATCTCCTCACTCAATCCCCCCGAGATCAGCAACCTCCATTTCATCATGGAGTCAGTCCACGGGGTTCAATCTCCGGGCCACATCAAGGAGGGTTCCTGTAGGGGCCATCTGCGCGTACTCATTGGCGTTCTCTGGCTCTGCGTCGTCACCATCGGTTTTCTCTTAAAGCACGTCCTGGCCAAAGGCTTGATGCGGATGCAAGAGCCTACTGCTCAGCAAGTGACAGTGCAAGCACCAGCGACGCAAACTACAGCAGCTGAAGACGCAGAGCCAACATAAGCAGAAAGGCCAACATCTCCATTCAATATGACCTCCCAACGCTTGTCGGTAAATCAGAATACTGAATGCCGGGACTTCAACCTGCGAAGCCAATGTCAGGAGCAGGACTGTCGTCAAACCGAGGAGTTCGTCAGGAGTAAGTTATCTCTTGAGACTTCGTTTTCACCTAACTCGAGCAGCTTTTGTTCTTCGTTTAATGCGCCCTTGTGAAACAAGCATGCTGACTATAGATTATCTAGCTTCATATAGTCTCTTAACCCTGTGAAGAACAAGGAGGAGGTACAGAGGTTGGGATAAGAAGTCGTTGGAGACTGGACCTAGCTGTGGGTTGAAGACGTGGTACCCCTTGTCTAAGTATTGCTGTTATAAGCGACCGAAGAACAATAATAGTGAGTGTATGAAGTGAAGTGATTTTTGAAGGCGGGCAACGGGTGTCAATCGTCTCAATGCCAGATCAGTATTTCTCCGAGATTCCCTTCACTGCCACCTTCGGCAAAGCGATGTAATGTGATGGCGACGCGATCCTGTTGACCAAACAGGCACAGCATGATGATTAATATAGAAAGTCCAGATGGCCTTTGGTTGTGGAAGTCCTCGGAAGCGTTGCTCTCGGAACGCCTATCCGAAAGGTCAAAAATAACAAAGATGACATCAGACGGAGGTAGAGAGAGATATTAGATATGAGGATGATCCTGATGTACAAGCGTGACAATCAGAAACATTTGAAGAACATCATCATGTCGTCCATCATCGACACAGCAAAGAGCGCCATCGGCCAAACCGCCAGCTCCAAAAAGTCTGACGGCAGCCCTCACCTCATCCTCTTGACAGCCGCCTCCGGCTTCGTTATGCATGTCGAACATAATGAGCGCGACCTGCTCGATCCCGCCATCAAGGGTACCACTGAGATCCTTAAGGCGGTACAGAAGAACGCACCACAAGTCAAGCGTATCGTCATCACATCAAGCTTCGCAGCTATGATGGATCCCACTCAAGGCGTTCGACCAGGCTATACCTATACTGAGAAAGATTGGAACCCTGTCACATATGTGCAAGCGAAGGGTGGCGATGGAGGAACAGCATACTGTGCAAGCAAGACATTTGCGGAGAAGGCGGCTTGAGAATTTGTGGAGAATGAGAAGCCCACCTTCAACGTGGCAACCATCTGCCCACCCATGATCTATGGCCCACTCGACCACGATGCCAGCTTGGACCACTTAAACACCAGCAGTGCAGACATCTATCGATTGATGAACGGCAGCCAGGAGGAGCCTGGCCCTACTGCTTTCCCAGGTACGATGCCGCCTCTGATATCAATTGCACCCAATACTGACTTGATTGTTGTAGCATTCGCAGACGTTCGGGATGTGGGCGAGGCGCACGTCATGGCCTACGAAAACCCTCAGAGCAGCCGCCACTTGATCACGACTGGCAACTTCCAATATCCTGACGTTTGCGCAATCATCAAGAAGGCCCTTCCTACCTATGCAAGCAAGGTTCCAGACCCGTCATCAACGGAGAAGGTAGAAACCTTTGCCCTTGACAACAGCCATGCTCGGAACGCCTTGGGACTGCACTTCACCCCCCTTGATCAGACCGTCAGCGACACCGCAAAGAGCTTGGCAAGACTACAAGAAGCGAAAGCATAGAAGTGCACATCTGCTTCAAATTACGACGGCATGAAACGCAATAGACGATAGACGATAGAGTTGATTGAACAGATTGGGAATAGACATAGAGCGTGGGAAACGAATGCCTTTCCGGAGGAACGGGCATTATCTTCGGTGCTACGGTTTGCTGTCATTCCTTAAAATAGCACTCATGATCTTCCTGCAATCTAGTCTTTCTTATTGTCCATGTCATAATGGAAGATAATTATCAATTTGTCGACTGCGGAAGCTCAAGATTAACTGAAAATGGTGTACCTCTACTCTACTTTCTTGTCTTCGGAAAATCATTAGCGTTTTCCCAGGGGGTTTGTTGTAAGCTGCATCCTCGTTTCACTCCTAACGTTAGCGTACTACCACCACCATTGTTTGGCTTTGCGTATCAGGCTGCATGGTTCGTGTGAAGATCCTCCATAATATCCCACCTACCTAAATAGGAAAAGTGCAAATTTAGAGTGCATAGGAAGAAGATCCGAATCTCTGACATCACCACCAACAGTAAATGATACAGTAGATCTCAAAACCATCGAGACTTGCGCTAAACAGATGGCCCGCACACCTTAATTTATATAGGGAAACTACCAAACTCGAGCAGAATAAGAATAGGGTTATAGACGGTTCGTCATAGATTAATAGACCGGTGTATAGTAGATTCATAGTAGGACCATAGATAAGGGTATAATAGAGCTATAATAGTGTAGGTAATAGGGCCATATACGGCGCATACTATGGAGCAACAATGGGGTATACTATGGAGTATACTATAGAGCAGTAATGGGGTAGGTTATGGAGCATACTATAAAGTAGTAATGGGGCATGTTATGAAGTAACAATGGGGCATGCCATGGAGCAATAATGGGGTATACCATGGAGTATACTATAGAGTAATAATGGGCTATATCATGGAGTAACAATGGGGTATACTATGGAAGTATGTTATAGAGTATACTATGGAGTATACTAAGGAGCATACTATAGAGCAATAATGGGGCATACCATAGAGTAGTAATATGGCATACTATGGGGCAGTAATGGGCCATATTATGGACTATACTATAGAGTAGTAATAGGCCATGCTATAGAGCAATAATGGGGTATATATTACTCTATGATGCTTCATAGTATGCTCCGTGGTATACCCGATGATATACCCCATTGCTACTCCATGATATGCCGAATTACTACTTTATGGTATACTATGTTATTGCTCTATAGTATGCTCTAAAGTATACTTAATAGTATACCCTATTATGGCCTATTCTATAGTATATAACGTATATGGCCCTATTACCCACCCTATTTATAGCTTATTACACCCTTATCTATAGTCCTACTATCAACCTACTATACACCGGTCTATTACTTTATTATATACCTGTCTATCGCCCTGTCATAGGCCTATATCCTATTCTAGTTGGCGTTGGTGGTTCGCCTGTATAAATTAAGGTGTGCGGGCCATCCGTTTAGCGCAAGTCTCGATGGTTTTGAATCCCCGCAAACACCGCTCACGGATGAGCGGGCTGGGGCTCGACTCGGAACAATGGACTCGAATGATGTGAGCCGTGTTGGGGAGTCACACTATCAGCCCAAATCCCAAATATATATCGAGCACTGGCACGATCCGCTCTTTTTCTCATTTTCTCTTTTTCTCTTTTTGCATCTTTGAAGGCCTGACTTTCCAAAATTTTGTTTCCCCCCCCCTTCCAGATTCCACTGTCAAACATGGCACAAGATATCGCATCTCTTGGCAGGCTTGAGACCAGGATGGACGGCCTGGAAGGAATGTGAGTTGTCCCTCCGTCCTCAATGGATTGTACAACTTTTGACCAGACTCGTCGCCTAGGATTCAGGCAATTGCAACTCATCTGGGAGTTCAGACCGCCTCGCCCTCGAAGCCTTCCAGCACGCCCAAAACCCTTCGCAAAGACCACCTCAACGCACATGATGGACAGAACGGAATCGTTAACGGACACACGAACGGCACATCCTCAGACATTGAGACCGACGTCCTCATCGTTGGCGCAGGCTTTGGAGGCGTATACCTCCTGCATCGACTCAGAGATGAGCTAGGCTTCAACGTCAAGTGCTTCGAGGCAGGAAAAGACCTCGGCGGTATCTGGCACTGGAATTGTTACCCTGGCGCACGGGTCGACTCCCCCATACCTGTCTACGAATATTCGTTCCCTGAAATTTGGAAAAACTGGTCTTGGTCGCAGAAATATCCTGATTGGAGTGAACTGAGGAAATATTTTGATCATGTGGACAAGCAATTGGAGATCAAGAAAGATGTCGTCTTTGACAGCGCGGTCATCTCTTCGGATTTTGATGAGAAAAACCACCAATGGATCGTCAAGACGGAGGATGGGAAGACAGCCAGGTGCAAATACCTCGTCTTGGCGACCGGTTTCGCAGCCAAGCGCCACTTTCCAGACTGGAAGGGTCTGGATACCTATGAAGGCGAGATGTATCACTCGTCCTTCTGGCCTGAGGGTGGCGTTGATGTGTCAGGCAAGAGAGTTGCCGTGATTGGGACAGGCTCCACAGGGATCCAGATCTCACAGGAGTGTGCAAAGACAGCGAAAGAGCTTACCGTCTTCCAACGAACCCCCAATCTATGTTTGCCGATGCAACAAACCTCGCTTACCCAAAAGGAACAAGAAGAGCGCAAGGATGATTACGCACAATTCTTCCGTGACCGCCTTACCACCTTTGCCGGCTTCCCATTCGACTTCATTCAGAGGAATACTGCGGATGACACCCCAGAACAGCGAGAGAAGCTATTCGAACAGCTCTGGGAAGAAGGCGGCTTCAAGTTCTGGCTTGCTACCTACAAAGACATGCTCTTTGATGAAACCGCCAACCGACACCACTACGATTTCTGGGCCAAAAAGGTACGAAGTCGTATCAACGACCCCGTCACGGCCGATATTCTTGCTCCTCTTGAGCCTCCTCACCCGTTTGGCACCAAGCGGCCCTCACTCGAGCAGGACTTCTTCGAGCAGTTCAACAAACCTAACGTGCACGTTGTTGCCATCAAACAAAACCCTGTAGTTCAAGTCAAACCGAACGGCATCGTCACCGCTGATGGGAAACTTCACGAAGTCGATTTGATTGCTCTGGCCACAGGCTTTGACTCCGTGACCGGCGGGATGAAGAATATGGGTCTTCGCGACATCAAAGGTATCCCACTATCCGAGAAGTGGAAGATGGGCACCTGGTCACATCTGGGGATGACATGCAACGGCTACCCGAACATGTTCTTCCTTTACGGAGCTCAGGGACCCACTGCTTTTAGCAACGGACCCACATGTGTCGAGGTCCAGGGCGACTGGATCGTGGATACGATCAAGAAGATGAGGGATGAGAACGTTGCCAGTATTGAGGCTACCAGGGAAGCCGAAGAGGAATGGAGGAGGAAGGTCACGGAATTGAGCGACAAGACGCTGTTCCCGGGTACGGATAGTTGGTACATGGGTGCTAATATTCCAGGAAAGCCGAGGGAGCAGCTGAATTATGCGGGAGGCTTCCCTCAGTACCAGAAAGAATTGAGCGATTCGTTGGATGGCTTCAAGGGGTTTGTTGTGGTGAATGCATGAGAGTATAGTGATACGTTGGCGGTGGCATATGTAATGTACCAAGATTATTTCAAGGAAGCTGTACTTGCACGTGTCAATAGTGTCCTCACGTCTTCGAAATGAGCGAATAATGTCTGCATTTACAATGCTTTTCCTGAAATCACACCACGAAGCTATTCAGGACGTTGTGCCTGAATTGTTTCCCCATTCTTTCCTTTCCGTGGTGTTCTCCTGGTCAATGCAAATTTGATCCTCCAACAGGACGAGCACACTATCTGTTCGCCTGAGTTGGTGTATTGCATCGTACAGATTTGGTGTGATGTTAGCTTCAATGCAATTACAAATCATAGTGCATTTGATTGAGATATGTAACGGCGTTGTACTTGGGATCTTCCCCCATATGTATACTTGTTGTAGTGTGCATGAGATGAGCTCGTCTTCTCGTCCGGGTAGAAGATGCAGCAGTCGTTTATCTCGAGGCTTTTCAAGCCGCTGAAACGGAAAGCTATTCGTGTTTTTGGCAATGTTAGCCTTTGGTAACGATAGGGTTTGCTTGTGTAGAGGTTTGATATCTTGATGTTAGTAGGAACGACAGCAGCACTTTTTCTTTTTCGGCTTAGCGCAGCAGCCTTAGCTAATGAGCAGTAGATACTAGTTGTGTCTTACCAGGCCGCGGCAAGTGACACAGGCCTGTGCCGGTTGATTTAAGTCGTCAAAACAGACAAATAGATACTCCGTTAACAGATACTCCGAATCCAAGACTCGTATTTTGACCTGCGTCATGCCTTGAGTACTAGCCACGCTTGTTGCCTTTGTGGGTTTCGTTAGGAGATCATCATCGCCGAAAGAATTCTAGTAGACCATCTCTATGCTCTAGTGGCATCTGTGCGTGACTGCAGTATAACCGATGAGGTTCTATAGATGCAGAAGGCAAATCTTTCGGCGTCGGAGTCGTCATCGGTGATCACTGTGCGAGATGAAGGATTTACTGTCCTTGCTAACGGATAGTTAAATAGTTGAGTAGGTCAAGTCTATTAACAAGCTGTATTACGCCTCTATTTGCTTCTCCGCGACACCTGCAACTAATCTTGAGTAGCTGAACATTGATCGTTCGTTTTGCGGCAGTATTGTCCTTATACACGGCCTCCACGTGGTCATATTCCAAGTGAGCATCCGACAACCCACAAATTAATTAGGAGCCCCAAAGATCCTAGTTCAGAGATTTCACATATTCGCCCGTCTCTAGATCACCGTCGCCCATCCACACAAAGCCCAACAAACCTGTTTTCTGGCCGGTAGATTTACTCCTTGACGGCTTCAAGCAAGCGCGCATCTTGACTTATGGCTATGATACTAATATCATCCAATTCTTCTAGGGTCTAGCTAACCAAAACAATATCGGGTCATAGCACGGACATGCTCTATCAGCCTGAAAGCCAGTGTCGAGGCCAACCGACTCGTCCTTTAATATCCATGTCCACTCACTGGGTGACCTCGCATTGCAAGACGTATATCCTACCACCTTAAAACGAGATAGTTCGTCACACTGAAATATCGTGCAGACTGACTAGTAAGCGAGGTGATCTTCACACGACATATGAATCAAGTCGTAGTATAGTTCTTGGGACCCCCCATAGAGGCAGCAGCTAAGCCGGGTTGGGGAACATTGCTGTAAATATTATTCGAGTAACGAGGCTCGACGCAAACGACAGTCTCGTCCGCAATTTACAAATACAGTCCGAAAAGCTTGAGGATTTGCGAGAGGGTTTCAGCGGTATGCTTGCGGCCAATTCTTTTTACGTATACACCTTCCAAGAGGCGCTTGGGATTCCACGGGGGGCGAGGTTTGACTGGAAAAGTAACTTCCCTACTATATTATTAGATTTGTTTTGAAGATAGGTCTAAATTGTCGATGATGCTCTATCTGCTTTAGACGATGCTAGAGAACAGAAATAATCGATCCAAGCAAATCATGTCGATATATATCGTTTCACAGGAAGGGATAATAACAAATATAGAAAAGTAAAGACCGCAATGGAATGGCTCGTCTACAAGATCGAGAATACATTACCTAAGGCTCCACCCTTGCAAATTACAGTTATTCCACAGTGAGTTGCTTCATAGGCTGAGGCTTACCTATCAACACTAACGCCTTAAGACACCTCGTCCCCGCATTATAAAACATAATCCGCTCTACAGGAATCTAGAGAATCTCGGAACGTAAAAGGTGGCATGGTGGACGAATGTAAGAGATTGCTTGACAGCGGAGCAGACGTCAACTATTGCTTAAGACCAAGCTGGTCGCTATCGCATAGCGCTACTGTACCTGGCCATATTCTAGTCGTGCAGCTTCTCCTCGAGCGTGGCGTAGCACTAAATACAGACACGATCCACGACCTATACGATCAGGCAAGCGCACTTCAGTGGGCCGCTGGGCGTGCTGGTACTGGATCCATCTCCGTTATTCGAGGGATCTTTAAGTATTCCCTTACTACCTCTGGCTGGGAAAGGGATCGGCAATTCGTAAATCGGAATAGTCGCCCCTTTGGGTAGATACTATTACGGGATGCCACTGAAGCTAGCCGTACTGCGGTCCCGCAGATCTTGCTCGACTATGGCGCAACTCTAATCCATGATGATAAAGATATACCCCATTTCACCAGGAAGCCCGATTGGGCAACGTTTACTTGCTCAACTTACTCCTTCAGCACCGCCCTGTGGACCGGGCTCGAGAAACTAGTATGTTTCTCAACAGCGACGAAGACAGCAAACTACAACTCACCGCTCCAAGAGGCGACAGACGGGCGCTAGCTCGACGCAGTTCGAACGCTTATTGCACGTGGCGCCCGTCCCGTTGTATGCAAGGTAGGTGGGCCCCCCTTAAATAGCGCCGCTTGTTGCAACCGCGTTCAGCTTATCGAGTACTTCCTCGACGAGATGCCTGCCATGAAATGGGGCCAAGTGGGTCTCGACCGCTTCGTTTAAATCTTCGGCAAGTCGGCCCTCCATCAAAGAGGGTCAAACCCCATTGCATTAAGCTGTGATGATCTAAAAGACCGCGGTAGTACGGTTTTGTTTGAGTTTACCTGAAGACGAGGAATGATGAAGCACTTTGACATGAGCGCGACGAGAAATTCGGATGACACAGCATCGGATACTGTGCGACGGTGCGGAGATGGGGAGATACCAGATCTCACTTCTGTACTTACCATTGATCCTGGCACTTCCTAAATTTACTGCGTATATTGAGAATCGCCCTACGCGTTCGTGCTAGAAGCCTCTTTGTTGAGGATGATCTGTTGAACGTGGTAGAGGATGAGAGCACGTGACTGCGCGGCGTACTTCACGCAGGAGAACGCACACTCCCTGACACATCTTTTGATCGCGAAATCTCGCTTCACTTTGCGAAAGTTGCCCCTCCTCCATCCACTTCCTAGGAAGGACACAATTCTACTACCCTAGAGTACGTTAGGTTTAGACGATACTTCCCTTAAATTCCTCTAAACTTTCAAATATCTTACTTAATAGTATTATAATTAACTTCTCCGTTTTAGAATATAATTATCTAATATCATTAAGTTACTATACTAGATGATAGTATCTTAAAATATCGATATTCGTAATGATCGCTATTACCCGCCACTACTTTAATTTTAAAACTTTACCGCGATTGAATTTTTATCGCTTAGTAATAATTATTACGCGCTAAGCTTCACTATTAAATCCATCTATACTTATATAAATAATAAATTATTACGCGTTAAGCTTTACTACTAAATCGATTTATATCTATATAAATAATAAATTATTACGCGCCAAGCTTTACTACTAAATCGATCTATATCTATATAAATAATAAATTATTACGCGCTAAACCTCACTACTAAATCGATCCATGTTTATATAAATAATAAATTATTACGCGCTAAGTTTCTTTACTAAATCTATCTATATCTATATAATTCTTTAATTATTACGTATTAAGTTTCTCTACTAAAGTTATTTATACCTATATTAACTCTCGTATTACTCTTTTAAAAAATCGTAAAAGATCTTTCCTAGATTAGTAGATTACCGTCGCGACGATATAATCCTAATTATTAGGGTAGTCGAGTTTAATCTAGATTACGAATATAGCTCCGGTTAAAACGACTTTATATATCTTTATTTATGAGGTTAATATTTTCTAGCCTTTATTAATACTTTATTTATTATAAATTATTAAGACTAATGTCCCTAATATTTAATAATTTATATTTAGTAATTTACCTAAGATATAATCTGGTTATCGATATAAAGTAAATTAACTATGAGTATAAATATAGTATATTTTAATTATTATACCCGTTCTAGACTAGAGTATAAAGTAGTAGGTATTAAATTATATCGCTTTTCGTCCCTATATAAACTAGTAATTTAGTAGGTATTGTATCGCCTGGCCCTCTATTCTATTATCTTAGTTTTATTTATTTTTATTATGAATATTACCTAGTTACTCGGGTTTATTAAAGTTATAATTTTTATCTCCCTCTTTATTATAGTTAGCCCCCGTTAGGAAAGACCCTACCGTAGTAGAGCGCTATATTTACGGCGATGATATAAGACTCGTCTAGATTTACTATAAATACGGAGGACTCGAAAAATCCTTTATAGGTTTATCCTCCTTTAGTCCCTTCGCTTTTATTTTTAGAAAAAAATCGCGGCCTTTTTTAAGTTTAATTATAGTTATTACTAAACGCTTTAATATACGGATAGAGATTTAAATTATATTATTTTCGGCCGCCTTTAAGGCCGCTTTTTATTTTTATGAAATATTAGGCTATATACGTCCGTCCTACCTAAGAAGATCTCGTTATATAATTTCCTAGTATAGCTTAGTTAACGATAGTTTAGGAAATACTTTAAAGTTTATATTTATAATAGCCTTACGCTCGTATTAGTAACGGGTACCGCCTATAAATTTTTATATAATCCGATAGATATTAATCTTAATCGTATATTCGGTAATTTTATCTTTCTTTACCTTTGGCCTATTTTCCTGTAACTTAATTATAATTAGGATTATAAGATAGTCTTTATTTCTAATAATAAAGACCTCCGTTTTCTCCTCTATATATTCGATACCTTTAGAAACTCCGACTTTAATAACTAAGAAAGGATAGCGGAGCGGGAATTAATAGATCGAGGCGTCGGGGATAATATTCCGAATAATAATATCTAAAGTTAAATCCGGCCGGGTTTAACGGAATTTAAACGCGTAGCCTATATATTCTAGATTAGATTCATAATTATATTAGATTTTAATTATTCGAGAAAATCTACTAGAGGTAAAAGGGCTTAAAAATTTAGTTATATCTTTATTCTTTATATCTTTTTACGGACGCTCCTCGAAGGCTTTCCTTATATCGTTTAAAATAAATTATTCGTAATATACTAGATATTAATACGCTTAACTCGGCGTAGGCGGGTAGCTTAACTTTTATTTTACCTCCTCGGGAGGTTATAATGAATATACCTCCCGCTCTTTTAGATATCCGTCCCTAAACTATTCTAAAAGCCTAGGTAAAGATAAAAATAAGTCGGTACCGGGTATATATTCGGAGCTAGATATAAAGGATATAATTATTAATTCGTAGTCGGAGTTTAAAGGTATATAAATATATTTAAAAAAACTTCTAATACTTATTAGATTTATAAAATATTAGGAGGGGAGTTCTACCTATTTAAAAAACTTTACTCGTCGATGATTAAAAACTTTAATAAAATATATCTCGGTAATTTATAGAGCCCTTTAGCCGGGTAGTAGTAATCTCTTTCGCCTCGAAAGTCCTATTCTCTAATACCGGCTACTAGATAATTTTAATAGTAAGAATTTTCGTCTCTCGATTTATCTTAAAGCGCGGATACGATTCATAAAGTATTTCTTATTATTTATTATAATATTCTTTAGATACGGATTAAAGCCGCGAGTTTCTATTTTAACTACCGATAACCCTAACCCCCTTAATAGTTAGGACGGTTAAGGTTATCCGTTAATACTCGGAGCTATCTTTCTAGTATCGCGATCGAATATATAACTCTTAATTTATTATTCTTATCGCCTTATTCCTTATTAAAGTCGGCCGTTTTATATTATATAAATTCCTTAACCTCTACTATATTTAATTACGATTTTATAAATTTATTATCCTTTTATATCGATATCCTATAGACGAATTATTACTAGCGGAAGAATTATTACTTTCCGACTCGCCTTTATCTATTCCTTTTATTTATTTCGGCCCTCTCTTTACTAGCGAAACCTAAATAATTTAGAACCTCTTTATATTTTCCGCCTATTTTTTCTTATAGTCTTTTTCCTTTCCTAGGTTTACCCGCGAGAATATTATTTTATTAATTATCTTTACGGTTCGCTCGATCGAATTTAGTCTCCGCCTATTAGTCTATTCTTTAACTTATATTAACTACTTCGTCCCTCGATTAATTCGGTCTTTTAGAGGTATGCCCGTTTTTATTAAATTTAATAATATCGCTTTTTACTTCGAGATTTATACCTAAATATATCTTCGTACCTCGTTTAACTAAAATCGTCCTGGCGCGGAAGATAAGAATATTCTCCGGTATATATAACCTAGCTAGAAGGGATAGTTTAATACGGATTTCTTATTATAAATAATTTCTCTATTAACTCGATTTAATTTAATTATTATTAATATATTTTCCGCTAGACTTTCTTCCCGCTCCGAAGAAGAAGAAGAGTAGCGATTATAATCTTTATTTAAAGACCTAATATTATAATCGTATTAGTCGCTATAATCTATTATTCGTTAACTATTTAAGTCTTCGGTATTTATACCGCCGACGGCGTAGTCCGGACCTTATATAAATATTATATAATTACTCTATCCTTTCAATTAGTATACGGAACCGAAAAGAAGGTAGTTATTTTATACCTAAATTTTTACGTCGCTACTACTCTTATAGCCTTATTTTAGTAATATATCGATAAAGGTTAAATTATCCTATATTTCCCTATTAATATCTCTTTCGCCCATAGACAGTTTTGAAAAATTAATTAGTTATATATTAAGAACTATATTATTCTCCTATAATCCTCGCTCGCTATTTTCGTTCTTTATATCTTCTATTTATAGCGTTCCTAGAAGGTCCTTACTCGGTAATTCTATTAAAATAGTACTATAGTTAGTTCTATTCGGTACTAGCCTAGAAACTATAGCTAGCTAGTTTCGCTCTACTTTAAAATACTCGCCTTCCCTAGACTCTTTACTCTTTAGACTACGACCCTCTATATCGTCCGTATATATATATATCTTTATATAATTTATAGCGAAGTTAAATTTATTTATAGCCGTTTATATAGCCGTATCGTTTAGATCTAAACTATTAAGATTATATTTATACTACGCTTTAATTACCGCTACCGTATCGGTTCTCTCGACGTAGTAGGTAAACCGTATATAGTCTAGGAGGATTTAATTTTCTTTACTTTATAATTTATATAACGCCGTAAATAATATAAAGAAAAGATCCGTAAATAGTACTAGCCTCCTATTATCGCGTATTTAATATTAACTCTCCTCGCTTTAAATATTTAGATAACTCTTTTATCCTTTTCTCTTTCTATCCTTTACTCGGATCGGTTATCGAGGGTAAGTAATATTCCTAAAGCGATTATTCTTATTACTCGTCCTTAGGTAATCCGTAAAGTCTTAGGCCGCCGTTAATATTAACTCTTTATAAGGTACCGCTATAACCCGATATAAAAATAAAAATTCGCGGTAAGGTATAATTTAATCTAAAGATATAATCGAAATACTAGATATAAATACTCGAGCTAATTTAATAATCTTACGCGACTTATATTAAATCTAAAAGCGCGACTATAAACTAGTATAAATACTTTACCCGAATAATTAGGGTAGACTAGCTTTACGTAATTTCTAGTTTACCCGTAAAACGCTATTAGGTTTAAAATAATCGGGTTAATAATAAACCTCTATTATATACGATTATACGATATTAAATTTCCGTTTTATTACTTAATATTTACGTCTATTATTATAATTATAACTATTTATTACTAGTACTAGCTGCGCCCGTAATACCTTAACCGTTATATTCGTTACCCGTTATTCTTTACTCTTTGGTCCGGCTTTACTCTACTCTTTATTAATACCGACTCCCGTAGAGCCTTTACTACCTATTTTCGCTCGTATAGGGTCGCGCGCTCCGATTATAATTAAAAATATATCTCCGTTATCTTTAGGCGTAGGCTTAGACTCTATATTACGAATTAATATATATAACTCGTACTACCGGAATATTTACTAACTTAAGGCTTTCTTTAATTAAATTTTAATTTTCTCCGCCCCCTTTAAAAATATATATTAACGCCGTTATTATTAGAATAAATAAAGGAGTATTCTTACTCTTTAATTTTCTTATTAGCCTTAACTCTTCGAAGATCGAGGACCTAGTATAAAAAGGATTATCTTTCTTAATCTTAAAAACCGGTTATTATTTATCCTCCTTTAAATTAAGCTTTTTTATTATTTTACCCGACGACGACTTAACCGGAGTTATATTTTCGTCGATAATACTAGATATTACGACGTCCTTAGAGTCGGCGTAATTAGACGGCGTAGGTACCGGCGCGATATCTAGGCGATACCGACTCTCGGTATCGACCCTACTAACGACTTTTTCTAATCCTAATAACCTATTAACCTTTTATAGAGTAATATAGAGATAATAGAATTTACGATTAAAAATATAATATATAATCCTTTTAATATCCTCGACGCCTTAGACGGCTTTACCTATATTATATAAATATATTATTTTAGACTCGTTAATTATACCTTTATTTAAAGTTTATAATATTTATTATTTATAAAGCGTAGGAGTAGACTAATCTCTTTAATACGAGTTTAAGATTATTCTTTATTATATCGGTGTATAGGGTAGGCTAGAACGCGTATAATAAACCCGATAAATCTTTATTTATAATAATTAATAAGGTAAGATTAATAATTACGATAATAAATTATTTAAATAAAGGAAAAAGGAGGAGATAACTAGATAATAAAATTAATATAAATAATTTAAACGAAGGAGCGAATTAGGGTAAGGTCGCGGAATCGATATATTTATATATATATAAGATACCGAGGTAGTAGTTAAGGTAGAGGGTCGAAGATATTATTAATAAATAAGAATAATACTTTTCGAGATTTAGATAAAATTAACGTAGATAGTAGTAGGTAAAGAGGAAGACCTATATTATATATTATAATTACCGAATTTCTTTTTATTACTCGATAGTATTAAACTACCCTCGGAGGTTTTATTATAATATTATCGAAAACGGATATATAGAGGGGATTTTCGCCTAGGGACCTATATTAAAACGTATATTATAAAATAATATTAGCGCGATTCTCTCCCTATTATTATTATTATAATTTACGATTTTAGGTTAATAACTAACCTAACTACCTTATAAGAATCGAATTAATTTAACTAGTTATATATTCTATCTTTATAATAATTACGGTAAATAGTTAAAAGCGCGTAGATAATATAATTATAATTATCGTTAAAGTACTTTAACCCTAACTACCCTAATTATTAAACTAGTTAGGGCTATTAATTACGGATTTTACTAGATAATAATATTAAGCCCCGTTACTACTATCGCGAGTTTTCGTAGTCGATCCCTAATAAAATATCTTTATTATTCCGGTCGGTCTTAGTAATTATTAGTATCTATCGCGTTATCTAGCCTAAAATCCATTATATAGTATCTAATCTCGTATCGTTACGAGTATACTATATCTCTACCTTAGCCTATATTACTATTAGGGGGGGCCTAAAGGGAAATATTAATAAATCCTTTAAAAGATCGTAAACTTTCTATAATAAAATAATCTCTTACTAACTCATAAGAATCCTATTAAATTTAAAAAACTAGTTATATTTTAATTAATATTACGTTAATTTAAGTCCCCCTTTATCTATTACCCTCTCCCGTTTAACCCGTTAGCGACGATATTAATATATCCTCTACCTATACGAAACTATATACTAGATAGCGTTAATAGTATATATACTTTTATATCCTCCCATTAATATATCTAGATTATATAACTATTCTACCGAGTTATCCGATCTCGTAACAACGTCCTAGCGCTAAGTATACTTTATATAAAATAATTCCTTAAGGAAAAGATAAAAAAAGAACAGTAATTATTAAGTAATTTACCGGTTACGATATTTATATATCCTTTACCTACACGAGACCGCGTATTAGATAGTATTAATAATTTATATCCTTTAAGATTTTCCTATTAATATATATAGCCTATTAATATATATAGATCGTAGAATTATTATACCGAGTTATCCGATCTCGCGACAACGTCCTAGCGCTAAGTATACTTTATATAAAATAAATCCTCTAAGTAAATATAAAGAAGAGATAATAATTATCGGGTACGATCGGAAGGTATATATTTATAGGAAAAGTTAATAAGGTCGAGTATAATTAAAAGGTAAATAATCGGAGAAAAAAAGTAATAAGGGAAAGAAAAACGTAATTAAAATTATAGATATCTTATAATATATACTACCTCGTAAGTAACCGGAGAGGTCTATTAATAATACTTATATATATACTATTTATATATTATCCCTTTATTTTTTTATTTATTCTATTTAGTAAAAGGCGTGCCAGGTTCTATAGAATATATATAAATTATAAACTTATAAACTTATACCTCCGAACGCGTTATAGGTTTATTATATATTATACTAAATAACCTATAATAAAAAAGCCTTTATTATACCTATATCGGTCGTCTCCTAAAGTTATACTATATTACGTCCGATATAAGATTTATTATATATTTTAATCCTAGTTTCCCGCTCGAAACTTTTAAGTTTAAACTTCTTTATAATTAATATTCGCGTTTAATCCGTTAAGGCCTTTTATAATCTTAAATCGTAAATTATTATTATTAATCTTTTAACTCTCACGGAATAAAAGCGCCGATAGCGGTTTATTAGTTAAGAATAATTATATAATTTTCTTAGTAATAATATTATATTATCTACGTACCTAAAGGATATTTTCGAGTATACCTTATATAATAAATTCTAACTAATATTTAGGCTAGTTTATAAATTTATAAATTATATATTAATTCGCCGGGTACGGGGTTAGGGAGGTCTTTAGTATTTATATAATATCCCCTTTATCCGGAAGGGTAGTAAAATAGCCGATACCGAATACTTTCTTTATAATATTCAGATTCTCGCTAAACTCGCGGCGGGTATTTAAATTCGTTCGGTAATAATTAAGATTTCGATTACCTATCGCGTTATGTTTCTTAATCGTATATATCGGATCGTAGCCGTGTTTACGATATATTATATATATAGTTATTAATATTTTTACCCTACGGTCTTTTATTAAAATAAACCCTTTCTCGTTAAAGATTATTCGTATCTCGCTACCTTTAATTAGGATCTCTTTATATAGCTCCTTAAATACCCGACCTAACTCGGCCGATTATATAAAGTATAGGTATCGCTCCGTAGTTATTTTATATTAAATAATAGTTTATTTATTTAGAGCCTTTAAATACTCGTCCCTAAAATAAAATATAAGGATATTTATTATAGGAGGCTAGAGGTCTTTACCCGCGCTCGGTAGCCCGCCTAAATTCTACGCGATATTATATAATTCCCGGACCCGCTTCTAGTTATCGGTATTAAATAGTTTAACGAAGAAAATAATATAAATATCGAGTTATTATACGAGTTTAAACCTAATTAGCTTCCGCTTCCCTTCGGGATAATTATTTATTTCTATCTTATTAGTTTCCCTCGCGATAGCCTCGTCGAGTATTCGATAATAAGTATTCTTTACCGCGATTTAGGCGTTAATATTTATTATTTAATAACGATTATCAGGCCCGGTCTAAATCATCTCGACTCGTTTTTCGAAACTCGGTACCGTACGGCCCTTCCTACGTTTAATTATTCTACCGATATTAATTACCTCCTTATCGCCTCCGGTATTTAAGGTAGGAGTATAATTATAGAGGTTTATATATATTTATACTTCGTTATCGAACGGTATAATCTTACGCTTTCTCGGAGTAATAGGTAAAGGTAGGGGCTATTATTTAATTATTAATTATTAATCCTCTTTACCTTAGGGCTCGAGTATAGGATTCCGTATCTTATATCTCGATCTTATATTTATCCTTCTCGATTAAATCCTTAGACGTCCTCGTCGCTATTTCGGGAGAAAATACCTCGTCGATAAAGAACTATATTTATATAATTTCCCTAATTTATTTCGCCTATTAACGATACTCTATTACTCCTCCTTTTATTATATATTCGGTTATCTTATATACTAGTTTCTCCCGTTCCGTTATATCGTCGTCTAGGGTATCTAGGGTATCGAGAGGAGATTACTCTTTTATTAAAAGGGTAGTTATCTTTAAATATAAATTAAATTACTAAACCTCGCCTTTAAGTCTCTTAATAGGACTAAATATTAATATAATAAAAGAGTTTAATAATACCGGTAGTAATAATATTAATAATATTATAGTAGCGCGACGGTTAAATTTTTATTTATTTATTATTCTCCCCGCGTAATTCCCCGCGCTATCGTAGATTTCCGCGCTAAGTCGTAGCGCGCTAAATTATATACGAAAAATTAGTTAATAAAATAGAAAATGTTTATTCCTCTTATATAAACCGTTCGAGTCTATTCCGATTAACGTTTAATCCCTAGGCTTTTAATTATTCTTATATTTTTATACTCTTCCTTATCTTCTCCCTAGGAGCTATTCAATATTAAGTTTTCGCTAAATCTTAGATAATCCTAATAGCTCCTCGCTTTACGAGTAAAGTTTATTAACTATTCGCTTTTTTATATAGAAACTAGGTAACTAAGATTTTAAGATTATCGGAGCGCCTTTATTAAATTTAAGCGACTTATTCGATCGGAGATTAAAACCGATACCCTAGTAAGGTAATTCGTTATATTAATAATATTATAGCTCCAAAAGAGTTAAGACCTTAACGACGGTATAAATGAAACTCGTACCGGTATTCTAGTATCGGTTAATAAATTTATAAAAGATACCGATTCATTTAAGGGTTTAATAATTAATTATATTTACTTTAGTACTAGTGGCTCTCTCGCTAACTTTATTAATAATAAATCGGCTGGTTTTAAATACGCGCTAGAAGAGAGCGACTATAGTAATTTAAATAGGTCGGAGGATAAGAAAGAGAAGAATTATAATAATAACGAGGGTAATCCTTAAAAAAGTAACGGTATCGATAAAGAAGGTAATAATATAGGGATAATAAAAAGTAGAGGCGAATATAAGGACAAGGTATAAGAATTAAAATTATTAAAGATTTTAATACTTTAACGGTTTCCGATTAATAGGCTAGTTTTACTAGTCCGGCCGTTATACTCTATATATATACTAAAAGTAGTCTTTACCTTAATATAGTTTTATACCCTACTATTTAGAGATTATTAACTTAAAACTAGGTTTAAAGGTATAGCGTAACCCTCTTTTATATAACCTCTCTTTTAATACTCGCGTCGGGCCTAATTATTAGGGTAGGCCGTATTTATAGTTAAGCCTCTTTTTTATAGGATATTATTATTCGTTTACTAACCTACCCGTTAAGGTAGAGTTTTATAATATTATAAAATCCGCCTTTAAGAATACGTCCTATTTATATACGAGTCCTACTTTCATAAATAGCGTTATTATAAATCCGGAATTATCGGTTTAGGTTAAGTATTTATTTTAGGCTATACTAGGTATAATTTATTTATTTTATTTATTATATATATCTACCTCTCTAACGCTCTAACCTATTTAAAGTCGATATTAATCGAATTTAAATATTACCCGCTTTAGGATTACTACCGCCTCTTAAGGTTTCTAACTCCTCTGTATTAATTTAGACGGAGTTATATTTATTTATATAATTTTTATTAACCGAGTCGTTATTACCTAATTTCTTATTATTATCTTCGGTAACGAACCTAGCGTTTTCCTCCGTTTCTTCCTCCGCTTCTTCCGCCGTCTTTCCTTTATCGTTAACTACGTTAACGGCGGCGATATTAATAACTAAAGTAACTAACTTTAACAGTATATCTTTTATATTATTTTCTACCGTAATGTTTTAGATTCGGAGAACTTCCGGAAAGATACGATAGTAGATAATCGGCTCGATAATATAGTTTATTACTTTAATCGATACTATCCCGATACTAGAGTATTTACGAGTAAATTTATTTAAGAATTTATTTAAAAAAGGGTATCCCGCGCTATTAAAACTAAATATTATTATTAATACGTATTTATCTCGGAGTAAAATATTATTTACTTGTACTTTTAATTCGCTAGGACGAATAATAATAACTTTAATTAAATCGCCTAAAATATTATAATCGCTTTTTTAAAACGGTTATTATAGTCGAAGTTAATCTTCTTTACTTTATAGATTAAGGAGCTCCTATTAATATTATATAAATAAGAGATATAGTAAGTCTTTACGTTAATCTCTATATAACCCTTAATCCTTAAATCCTCGTTATTATTAAAGATATTAATAAAATTATAGATCTCCCCCTCTTTTTATTTATAATTATTAATAGCCTCCTAGTAGGTTCTAAAGACTTCGGCGGATACCTATAATTAAAAGAAATTCTAAAAGATAGTTATTATTTTAATATTTAGATACTCGTTAAACTTCCCTAACGAATCCTTTAATAATTATAACTCCTCCGTTATAACCCTTAATTTAGTATTAAAGTTAGTCGATTCGCTTACTTTATATATTTATATTAGTATATTCTTAACCCGCTTAATATTATTTAGGGTAAAAATCTCTAGGAAAATATCGAAGGCTTTAAAATAAATATCCTTAAAGTAGATCTTTTATACTTTAAGATTTATTTAGATATCCGCTAAAGTTATATTCTCTATTACGGTTATAATTACCGTAGGTTTTTTTAGGCCTTTAGGTTTACGGTATTTCTTCTCTTTTATCTTTTTTAGATCGGCGTTTTTACCGTCCTCCTCCGTCTTTATATCCTTCGCGTCGGCGTCTTTATCGTCCCCCTTTATATTTATATTATTTACGTCGGCTTTTTTATTATTCTTTTTCGTTTTTTTATCTTTACCCTTAGCGCCTTTACTATCCTTTACGGCCGTATCCTCTTAATCGGTATTTAGCGTAGACTATATAGGACCCTAATAAAATTAACCTAACTCGTTAATAATAAAGGTTAATACTTATAATCTTACCGTCGTCGATAGTACTAGTAGTAATAGGTTTACGGGTCTTCTTTATCCGAGATTTATACGCGCCTTCGCCCGTGGTCTAAGGAGCCGGTACCGCGGCGCTAAATAGGCCTAAATATTAATAATAAATAACGAGAGTCTTTTCTAAATATTAAATATAATACGCTAGGTTATTCGTTATAGTTATATAATAGGCGATCTTAATTACTATTTATCTAATAGTTAATTCGTACTAATCGAGCGATTTATAATTATATACGGTATTAAATAAAGTATTATTTCTATCGTTCCCGTTATCTTTAATATATAAATTATTAAAGTTAGGGGCGATATCGGCTACTTCGGCCTAATTCTTTAAAGAGGAGGAAGGGATATTATTAATATTTATAGTTAAATATTCGTACTACGAGATTATAAAGTTAATAGGTATTATAACGGGAGAGGTTATTAAGCGGGAGATAGTATCGAATAAAGAAGATTATAATAGAGAGGAGGATAACGCTAAGATACGAGTTTAATATTAATATTAAATAATTAATAAAGTTACGTAACTTATTATATTTATTATATATACGAGATTAGCTAAGCCCCTTAGGATCGATTTCGTAATAACGTTTTTATTTTTATACCTACGCTTTTCTCCTACTATATTTTCTATATCTATATAAATATAATACTACTCGGTCCTAAATTATATTTATTTAGGTTTCGTGGCCGATTTTATTAATAACGAGCCCTATTCTCTCTAATAATTAAAGAGGATAGGGCTATACCCTAATTATTAAGGTATATATAAATACCGTAAAGAATAACGGTCTAATTATAATTTCGCTTTTAAATTTACACCGAGCTATATCTAGGATATACTGCGAAGTCTTCTATTTAATTATTATATACGCGTAGCCCGAAATTCTAGCTTACGCTATTATCCTCCTACCGGACCCTCCTAATTTTCCCGGCGTAGGTAAAATCTTAGATTATATTATCTCTATCGAAATCCTTATAATTATCTACTCGCTTTATATTTATAGGATCTCGCTAGACGTATTTCTTATTAAAATCTAATTCGAGCCCGTAATTCTCTAAGTAATCGTCGTATACTTATTAATTAATATCTAGATCGCCTTCTTTATCTCTTATTACCCCTTCCTCTAAGCCTACTACTTCGATTACTAATATATTAAAATTAATATAGTCCGTAGATTATATAATACTACGGGTATTAATAAGACCGCTATCTATTATCGACTCGTTTCTATACTACTAGTATCCGTATACCGTCGTATTTAGCGACTACGTTTATAATAATAAAAAAGTATTTTAATTTTAAATTAACGATACTATACTTTTAATTACTAATTATTAATCGGATTAACCTCGCTTTACTCGAACTTTAAAATCCGATATACCGTTTAACCTATTCCGACTTCGTCTTTATTACTACTCTCGAATATTCGTTACGTAGGGCTATAAACCCTATCCCTAAATATAATTATATACTCGTTATATTTAGGCGATATTAGGCGAGATTCTTCTCCGTCGGTAATATCTCGCCTTAGGACGTTTATAGTTTATAGGGATATTATTAATATAAATATCTCGAAAGTACCTATCTAATATATTATACCTCTTCGTCGGATAATAATACCCTACTTTATTATTCGTTAGGACTCGGAGAGGCCGTAGACTCGTAAAGAGAAATTATATTAAAGTCGATAACTTAAAATAATAATAATCGTGATTATTAATAAAAGTCGAATCGAATTACTACTCTAGCTTTAGTATATTTAAACGATAAATAGCGCCCGTTACCGCGTAAACGAGATTCAGCCCTACCCGTTTCCTTAGAGATTATATTATAAATATCCGCCGTTAATATTAAAGAGCCGCGTAACCGCTTTATTTCTTCGTAATAATTCTTTAATCCTACTAGCCGAATAGACTAGAGAAGTAAAACTAAACTTTATTTACGAATTAAAGATCCTATTTACTTTAACTATTAAGATAGTCGCCGAATCGATATAACTCCCGCTTTTTTATTTTACTATATAGACTCTACCTCGTTATTATACCGCTATTAACGTCGATAGCCGAATCTCTAGTTATAATTATACTCTAGTATTAGCGCTAGCGCCTAAAGTCCGTCTATTTATACCTCTCCTCGCGATAATCCGTTAATATATACCTTAACTTCCCTAACCTCCCTCTAAAGAATTTATTATAAAAGTCGGTCCAAGAACTCCTAAATTTAATCGATAAATTATCCGAAAAATGGGAGGATTTTATATTTAATCTTTATATTATCTACCTTTCGTATTCCTATTTTAAAGACCGTAGTATTAGCCGTCTCGAAGGACTATAAAAAAAAATATTTAATAATATTAATTTTATCTTCTTTCGCTCGTACCGGCCCGACGCCGATTAAATAGATATTATATAATAGTATCTAGGATAAGACGCTAATACCGGCGAGGAATACTAAATATTAACGATAGATACCCGTAATTACGCCGTAGATATTATTATAACACTTACTAGATTTATAAAACTAGAGATTTATAAAATAAACTAGCTCCCTCTCTTTTAATTACGCGCGCTCTTTATACCTATTAGATTTTTATATAACGCCGTTAGTAAAGACCGGCGGACCCTAACTCCGGTAATACTAGATTTTTATCGCGATACGCTAGTAGTAAAAGTCCGTAAGGCGCTTTAACTACCTAAAAATCAATATTTTAATATATTTAAAATTATAAAGTTAGCCTTTAAGGGTACCTTATATATAATTTTCTATACCGTCGGCGGATTCTCTTATTCCGTATACTAGTTAATCCGCCGAGAGAGGAGCCTCCTTAAAATATTATCGGCGTTTATTATTATTTTCGAGACTATTAACTCGTTACCCCTAGGATATAGTCTCGGCCGTTTTATTATACGTACCTTCGAACCGCTAGAGGTATTTAATACTTTTAATTACCCGAACCTAGTATACGGTTAACTAGGGCTTTATAAAGTAATAATAATTATTAATCGCTCTTTACTATATTTTAGAGTCGCTCGCTAGATACGGCTCGACGACGATATATTAAAATTATTTACCTTACCCTACGCCTCTACCCGTAACGAATAATTAACTACGGATTATTAATAAAGAGGCGTCGTAGTTTTCCTAGGTAATAACTACTTTAGCCTCTACTAGGAGGGGGATAACGGGTATATAATATTTTATAATAATATAAAAACGCCTTTAGTCTCGTATATTACTAGAGCCTTACTACTAGTAGGAAGGATAAAGATATATTTAATAATTTATAAACTTCGGCTAGGTACGATCTAAGGCGGGGTATAATTTAAGGGCTAATATAAATAAAAAAGAGTAGAAAATATAGGTTACTAGTTATTAATAAGACTATAAAAGCGAGTATATTAAATAGTTACGTAAAGTATAGTATCGAATTAATTTACTCTAAATATTATAATATTATCTTCCCTTTAGCCCGTAATATATTAGAAGATCCCCGTTATTTATAAAAGACTCGATTATAAACCTTATTTATTCTTTCTATATATCTCTTACCTTTACTAATAACGTAATAATATCTAAATACTCTTAGGATCGAGGTAAATATATTATATAAAGATAACTCGTAAAAGTTAATATCCTACGGTAAAGTAGTTAAAGAAGGGTTTATAAATTACGGGAGTAATATAACTACTCTAGATATAATATTATAATATTAATTCTACTATCGTTCTCGTTAAACTAGCCGAGTAGGATAAACTAGTTAATAATTATAAATCTATTATTTCGCCCCCCTTCCGTAGTAACCTCGTTACGCTTTATTTATATTAATCCGATTAAAGTTAGCGAGCTTTACGAGGTCCGGCTTATTTATTTATTATAATTTCGTTAATATCTATTTAATCCTCCTCCCCTATATATCGGCGCGAGTAATATAGGGTTTAAAGAGCCTCCTTTATAATTCTTTTAATATTTTCGGTTACGTCTTTAAAGATAATACCTAAAGTTACTTTTTTACCTAAATCCACTAGATATAAGGGTTAACTATAGTTATAGTATTTTAGATAATAAGATAAAAGTTTTTATTTACTAGTTATTTTATTCGGTCGGGCTTTCTTAGGCGGAGTTTTAATTAAAGATTCCTTATCGGCTTTATTTACTACGGACTTATCTTTAATCTCTAGTATATTTACGTCCTCGGCGATCTCCTCGGCTATTATTTTCTTTATAACCGTCCCGCCTAATTCCGATCCTAATAATACGGGGACTTTTTTATTTAATATAAAATTACGGGAGCCCGTAATTTCGACGTCGGAATAAACTACTTCGATATTCGATATAGTTAGGGTAATATCTATAGCGGTCGTAAATTATTTAATAACTATTATTACGATTAAATTAATATCCTCCTTATTATTTTCCGCCGTAGCGCGACGTACTCATAATAAAGTAGTTATTAAATTAAAGATATAAAGTAGTATTTATATCTACTAATATAGTAATACCTTCGGATACCTTCTTTAAGCTTATTAATACCTCCTATTATTAACGAAGCTTATCTTCGTCGTAGACTAGTAACGGGGGTAATATCTTAAATAATTTAAAGGGGCTTTAATATACTACTCTAATATTATAGACGGGTTTATTTATTTAGGTCTTAACTATATAATAGTCCGTTACCGCGGTTTTAAGAGAGGTACGGTTATTACGGTAATTTTTATTCTTACTATCTTATTCTTACTCTCGTAAGTCGTTCCTATTATTACTATTTTAATCTAGGCGGCCGCTAGAGATCGTATATAATTTTCGCGTCGTAGGGCTGGATCGGTTAGGCTTAGTTATAGGCTCGATATACCGTTATATAATTATTCTATATAAGCGACGTATTTATACTATCCTAACTATTAACCTAGATCCGTATACTACTATAAAAAGGATAATAAGTAGTAACGGGGTAATATCGAGGTACTATTTACTATTAATAATATAATAATAGTATCGATTAAGTTTTACGGCGAGCCAAGATTTCGAGACGAAATTTATATAATATATATTTCTTACCTTTATCTCCCTAGCTACGGCCTTAAGGATATAAGATTCGCCTCGGATCCATTATAAATAAAATAAGTTTAGGCTTTAGGTACGATCGAGTAATAAATATTAAATAATAAGAAATTACGAGATTAGAGATTCGTCGACTATTATTTACGTACGACGCTTTATATTTAATATATATCCATTCTTATTTAAAATGAAATTATTCGCTTAATAGGCGAGTATATAGCTAAACTATATATCTAGCGTCGATCGTATATATATTATCCCGTTATTATAACTTTATTTAGCCCGATTTTTTCTTTAAAGGAATCTCTAGTATAGATTTATACTTCTAGGCGCTTTTACTTTTTATTTTTCTTAACTTCTTTATAACCTTATCCCTCTCTTTACGGGCTAAATTTAAAGGTTAATAAGAATTACGATATTCGGGTAAAGAGCTTATATTTATATTTTTAGGGCGTATAAAGAGTATCCGTCTTTTAGGGGCTCCTACGAATAAAAACTCCTCTTTAAAAAATCGTCTCTTTCCGCTTCTATTTCTTAGAGATAATCTCGTAACTACTACCGAGTTAAGACCCTTCGGCGTCGGAAATTAATTTAGGATATTTACTAATTAAGGGGATAGGCGCTTAGCTTTATAATAATTTTATAATATACTAATACTTCTTATTAGCTCGGTTCTTTTCAATTTATTTCGCCGCGTCTTTCTTAATTTAGGTTACCCTAGCTATTAGGATAATACTACGATAATATAGGCGGATTCGGTTTATTTATATAAATTATTTAGAATAAATCCTAGTAGCTATAGCCTCGCTTAAAAAGAAAAATAAATCCGTCGATATATTTACCGACTATTAGTATAGCTAGGAATATTATAGATAATTTACTTTACTTTAGTTTCTAATAAAGGATCTATTATAATTAAAGAATTAAAATAGCGTTAGCGCTTATATAATATTATTATTATACGTATACCGAGAGTATTTATAAAGTTTCGGAGGATCCGAGAATACGACTAGAGCTAGGGTAACGTAGGACGTCTCGAAAATAATAATAATTATTATAGTTCTTATTATTATTTTAATTTGGGTAGGCGGTATTAAGGATAAAGTTAATATTAAATTAACCCCGAGCTAAAGTTATCTAGTCCGCTCCTTTTAATAATTTTCGAAAATTACTACTAGCTCGGTATCCTACTCGCTATAGTCTTATTAAAAAGATTATATAATATTACGGTATATAGTTACCTTTATCCTAGGTTAGGTTTAGGGTAATAATAAGTTTAACTACTACTATCTCTAATAGTATTAATTATTCTTATAGGCCGAAGGCCCTAGGATAAATATAAAGAGCTTTATCGGAAGAAAGGTAATAACTAATGAAAATGAATAATAGAGTTAATAGATACGTAGCTTAACCTACTAACGTCCCTTATAATCGATTATTATATATTAAGGATTACGTACCCAATATATCTAACCGAAGAAATAACGACGATTTTAACCGTAGTCCACGGTATATACTTTAAAGCTATCGTATCTATCGTCGGAATAATCTATATCGGAATATATCCGATCGTAATAAATACTTTATAAACTTTCGGATACCTAAGTATCTCGCGTACTACCGATATATATTTAATAATATATATCTATTAAAGTTTATCCGTTAATATTAGTTAGTTAAAATAAATAGGATTTATTTCCTTACCTTTAAATTTAGAGCTATAATCGCTCGTATCGGTTAATAATAACCGGGTATTTCTAAAGTCGAAGCTACTTATTTCGGAAAAATTACTAAAGTTATAGGATATCTTAAATAGAGTATAGAGCTTCCGAATTAAAAGTATACTTTAATTAGGGCCAGCGATAGTATAGACGGACTTATATATATATATTCGCCTTTAAGATAGGTATCTAACTAGTACTATAAATTTAATAACTAGATATAAAAGACTTAACCCGTTATAACTTCGTAACCTAGGTTATTTAGGGAGTTACTATTAAACCGCGATAGTATACGGTATATAGAGGTTACCGGTTAGGGTTAGAAAATCGCTTCTAGTATTAATAACTACCGGTTAGGATTTAAAGATAACTTCTAGTATTAATATAGAGGTAGATTCTAATATTATATAAAGAACGATTTTATTAAAGATCCTTAAGGAAATATAGTATTAACGTTAATTAACGAAGCCGTAGTTAACCTTAATTACTTTAACCGTTAAGGTAGTTAGAGCTAAGTCTAAATAAAATCTTAATACTACCGAGATAATACTATAGTAGAGCTGACCGCGCTATTTAGCGGAGGATTCCTACTTAAATCTTTATACGAATTATAACTATAGAACCCCTCTATAAACTAAATAATATTATTCTATCGCCTATTATCCTTTATAACTCTTTTAACGAGGTTATTAGGGGCGGTAAACCCCCTAACTAGTATAATCCTACCGTATCTCTATAACTCTATTAAAATCTAGTTATTAAACATCGTTATTTACCCGATTTAATAACCTTCCTACCCGTTTTTACTAGTTGTTTATATCGCGGTATTTCTATAATATACGCCCTAATCTCGTTTAGAGATATACCCTTCTAGACCCGCCGAAGTACTATTTTTAATTACGTTATTATATATTATATCTCCTAACCTACCCGTTAAAATAGGATCTTCTAAATTACCTTAAAAATATTAAGATCCGGGGACTACGCTAAAAGAACTATAATTTCGATATTCTCGTCGTTTTTAAATTATTAATAAATGTTTTTTTAATCCTTTTTAACCTTACCTTTATTTAGTTATATATCGTAATTAGGATTATTATCTTTCTATAAAATAACCCTACTATATTAAAACTTATAATCGTAGTACGTCCGAATATAGATAGGGGGTAGCTTTTTCGCGTAATAAATTTATATTATATTATTACCTAAAGATTAGATTCTGGCTAGCGTAACTATTTAGCGTCTTATTTATAAAGGCGCTATAAAAATAATTCTTCTATCTTATTTTTATATAGTTTTCGCCGGCTTCCGTTTACTTAGCGCTTTTACTATAATATCCGGTAAATTATTCTCATTATTATAAAATTTCAGTTCGCCTTTATAATATTAAAATATATCGGTAGCGACGTATAATTTCGCGCCCTAGAAGTCGGGTATTTCCTATAAAATTTTAGGCTTATAGGTAGTACCTTTTATCTTTTAAAAAACTTAACCCTACGGCGAGGTTTAGTTAGCTCTCGCTATAAGATTCTAGTATTAATATCGAGCTTAAATTATTCGATTTAGGCCTTATAGTATTAGCCGCGAATAAGGAGTTTAAAGTTAATAAATTTATCGAGTATCCCCTCGGTAATCTTAATAAAACGCCCGATTTTAACCCTATTCACTATTCGATAGGCTATAGGGGTACCGTAAAGACGTCGCTATATATATTAAAAATATATTATTTATTCGGTTACGTTCTCGTTCTCGTGAATCTTTACTAGGGTTAAGAATACGATTTAGTTAAAAATACTAAAGAATAATATCTTCCGAAAGATATCTATTTACTAGTTATTTAGATATAAATACTATTAATCCCGTAAAGACGTACAAGGCTCTATTTATAAATAATTACTAGTAAATAATTTAATTAAATATCGTATATACTAAAACTTATAGTAGTTACGATAAAATTATATAAATAAGGGGTTTTATTACTTTCTAAGGCTCGTATAATTATAGAATTATATAATTATAGAACTTTTATACTAATATCGAGTTTATATTTATATTAACTTTTACCTTATATAAAATCTATATTTTAATTAAATTTATACCTAGATACGAAATCTAGACTTATATTAAAGTTATTCCTATATAAGATATATATTAATATAAAACTCAGATTTATAGAAAATCTATATCTATATAAAATAGATCCCTCGATAAAATCTATACTCTTATAAAATTTATACTCCTATAAAATTTATCCGTATATAGAATCTATATTTATAGAAAATTTATATTAATATAAAATTTATACCTAGATAGGATCTATACCTAGATTAAATCTATATTTATATAAAATCTATACCTATATAAAATCTATACCTATATAAAATCTATACCTATATAAAATCTATACCTATATAAAATCTATACCTATATAAAATCTATACTTATATAAAATCTATACCTATATAAAATCTATACCTATATAAAATTTATACCTATATAAAATCTATACCTATATAAAATCTATACCTATATAAAATTTATATTTATATAGAATTTATATCTAGATTAAATTCATACCTCGATAAAATCTATATTTATATAGAATTTATATCTAGATTAAATTCATACCTCGATAAAATCTATATTTATATAAATCTTTATTAATAGCTAGATAGATCTAGATTAAATTTATATAAAAATAATCTTTATTCTTTTTTAAAGGGATTTAAATTTATATAATTTTCTAACCTAAATTCTTTTTTCTTTAATAAACGAAACTTTTACTTTTCTATAATTAATTTATAAAATTTATTTAGCGTTTTCTAATAAAGATTTATTTATTCGGATCGGATAAAAAAATAAAAAAATATTATTAAATAAAATTAATATAACTACCCGAATAATACTTTAGTAATTAAAAACTTATATATATATAATAATTACTATTATACCGATATATTATATTTACTACTATATTTACCACTATATTTTATATTATATATAGTAATAATTAATTAATTACTACTAAATATATATAATAAATATTACTATATTCACTACTATATTTATTAATAATTATTATTAAATATATATAATTATAAATTATAATTATATATATAATAAATACTACTAAATATATATAATATATATAATAATAAATTATTATTATATATATAATAGATACTACGAAATATATATAATAAATATTATTATATTTATTATTATATTTAATATTATATTTAATAATAATTATTATTAAATATATATAATAACTACTTTTATATTTATATAATAATTACTAGGATTATCTTTATA